>Ga0233380_1000013_pt1 | contig 205797 bp, 169 predicted proteins | sample ElkDunMinimDraft_9_FD_191541 | JGI IMG/M metagenome (GOLD analysis project Ga0233380, IMG submission 191541) | Fecal eukaryotic communites from dung pellets of Tule Elk in California, USA - Elk Dung F36 | ecosystem: Host-associated > Mammals > Digestive system > Large intestine > Fecal... | reverse complement strand
AAGTTAAGCCCTGCCGCGCCGATGGTACTGGGGTCACACCCGGGAGAGTAGGTCGCCGCCCGAGCCATTATACGGCCCGCCTTTATGGCGGGCCTTTTTTTTTGCCTTTTTTTCAGCTGAAAGACGCCAGCCCGTCTAACAGAGGCGGGCTTGTCAACGGTTACGGAAGATTGATACCCATTGTCCTTGAAGTGAAGCTGCGGCTAGTGCGCTTACTTTATGGCGTAATCCACCGATTTACTATATTATGTTTTCCTTCAAGCACTATTTTGTAGAATCCTCTTTTCTTCCTCTTTAAAGGAATAATGAATTTTTTCTTCGTAATATCCACCTCTCCGGCTAATTGATACCTGTCCATCTCGCCTGCATGGAATTGATCAGTCTCTGTAATCCAAATCTTAACGGTTTCATTGCTTTGTTGCGGCTCCCACGAAATAATCAGCTCATCGCCCAAGATTACAGCTTCTGGATGGGATAAGGAGAGGTCTCCCATAAGGGAGACACCGTCCAATTCCATGTGCTGTTTCCTCGGAATTTCAATTTGCATATGATCAGCCATGGTTGGAAGGAGGTCCACGATAGCGGGCCTAGCAGAATAAAAATAGTTGTTCGGTTTTTTAAGATTGGTACTAATCCAGATCGTTTTTTCTCTTTCTGACTGTCCTCCATGGCCTTTTCCGTCCAAAGCCTGCCTCCCGTGGTCAGTGGTGACCAATACCAGCCAATCCTCACTGAAATGTTGCTCACGGTACTTTACTGCATTATAGATTTGCCCGACCTGTCGGTCAATAATTTGTATTGCTTTATTGTTCTCTGGACTATCTCCATACTGATGGCCGGTATTGTCGGTATATTGGAGATATACCCAGGTTAAATCAGGCCCTTCTTCTTTAAGGGTCAAAGCAGCCTTGTTAGTCACTTCCTCATCAATCTTTTGGATGTAAAATTCATCGCCATGAGGGAAGTTTAGGGTGTCCAACTCCAGCCCATCGAAGCTAAAATCTAGCTTCCAGTTTCCCGTTTCTGGCAACCCCTCGCCCAACAGCTTTGTCCTGTTATCCAACCAAGTGGAGAATACGGCGGTTTTTTTTTCAGGGTATTGCTCTTTCAAATACCTAAATATCGTCCAGTAGTGATAATTAGGGGCTTCAATGTCATTATCCCATACATTGTGCTTATTGGCCCAAGTGCCGGTCAACAAGCTGTTGTAACCAACCGCGGAAATAGTAGGGGTCTCAGAATATCCCCCCTTTTCACCTCCCAGATAGGCCCTCGTATATGCACCCTCTTTGGAGATCATATCTATATATGGTGTATTGACACTCTCCAACATATCCGCCGCTATCCCATCCACGATAATAAACAAGGTTTTCTTTGCTTTCTCTTGGGCGAAGCCGTCATGGCTGCTTAAAGAAAAATAGAATATAATAGGAAGCAGTCTTAAAATTTTCATGAATTGTAGGTTATGTGATGATTCAACTATATGTTTTTGTCCTTGGTGATATATTAATGGCTTCAATCATCATAATGAGATCTTATAGCCAAATTTGGCCCTTTTCCCTTCTGATTTCTAAGATAATATTTTTTGACCGCCGTGTATATTAAGAGCGGGAATATTGTGACGGATCATTTATACCTATCCCGAGTCTTAGCGCTTGATCGGGGGTACGCCAGATTCTTTTGCCTAACGGCGAGCTTACCCATGCGGTGGAAACATAATGACTGTATGACCAGTGTTTTTTTGCTAACAATCAATAGATTTATTGACGATGGATTGTTGTTATCCTTACACGTTGACTATAGGAATAGTGGTTTTATAAAAGTTAAAAGGGGTTCATTGCTTGGTGCGTAAGTGTTTTCTGGCAGGTATCTAAGAATGCAGTCGCCCAAATTGGTGGGTTATTGAAGCAGCAAATAGGACTTTAATCTAGTTACTGGAATTATAATGGTTCGTAGAATTATTTGGGAATGATAACTGACAAGCAAGATTTATTTAAATTGGTACCATATGAAGAAGCTATAAAATTACCAGGATAAAGCTGGATGAAGTTTCAGTAATTACTTGCCGGTAATGTGCTGAATCCCTAGCTCCAACATCCGAATATGCCAACTTGTTGTTGCGGATTTCCTCTCTAAAAATGCCTCACCTAATAGCGGAAATAGTAAGGGAAATGCTTTCCGGACCGTGATTTTAGCATCATAAAACAAGCATAACTGTATTATAATATTTATTTATATCTTCGCTGCTGATTTCAGAAAATAGGGCCATAACTCACTAGATATAAAAGAAATAGGGGCGGTTTTTTTCTGTGTCGTTTGAATGACATGAGCAAAATGATTTCTAGAAAAAGTCTATTTTTTTCGACTCTTTTAATTACTCTGGTAGGGGCAGGAATAGTAGAACCTTTATTCGCTCAGGTTGACAACCGGGTTCCTTTCAGGCATAGCGTGGGCCATCTCGCTCCGGAAGGAAACCTGTTCCGTCTTCGGGGAGACTTTACTATTATCGGAAATACCAACCTTACCTTAGTTAATTACGACGACACGACCGTCAACTCGCTTAACCAGATGAAGTTTGTCGATATCGATCAGGATCCCGCCACACTTAATTCTTCCGCAGCAACTTTGGTGTTTTCTCAGGAGAATGACGCAGACCCCTCCTGTACTGATATCATTTATGCAGGATTGTATTGGTCTGGCCGTGCTGAAATGGGTAAAGGGATGACTTTTGATTTGACAAAAGGGAGTATCAAAGGAACCCCTGAAGAAATCAACCGGGAAGTACAGAAGGTCTCGCTCTTTGATGAGGTGAGATATACGTCTTATGCACTGGAGATAAATGGGGCATATGACCCCGACCTCCTCTTGTATCCTACTTTTACGTTATGGAGCGCGGTAAATGGTAACAATATTCAATTTCGATTTACCAACAAGAAAGAAGTGGAATATGCAGTGAGCGAGGGAGACTGGAAGTCGGTGGGCAATCTAAAAGTGACCACTTCTGCAGGTATAGTTACCGCCACATTTGATCCCATTGCATTTTCAGATGAAAGGGTGGAATTTACAATAGGAGAGTTGTCCAGATCAGCGGGTACTTCTCACGATGATTATATAGAAGGGGACAATTCGATGCAGGTCGTGGCATCTGGTACTTATATCCCAATATTGCCTCAGACGGTCAGTTTTGATAAGCGAAAGGTAAAACTCAAGGGACCCGGAGCCAGTTCCTATACAGAAATTACCGCAGCAGGCAACAGTATTTTGTTTCCCCATGAAGAATTGAATGAGATGTATGTCGGTTATGCCGATGTAACGGAGTACGTCAAGAGTAGCGGTATGGGAGAATACACAGTGGCGGATGTGGCTTTGGCAGAAGGCTGGGGGGACGCCACTGGTTTCTATGGCCATTGGGGCTTGGTGGTGGTGTACCAAAATCCACAGATGGACTGGCGGGATGTCACTATTTTTGATGGATATTCATTTGTTCAATCTTTTTTGGATGGTGAGGAGCAGGTCGGTGAAATTGAAATTGATGGATTTGGGGCAGTAAAACAAGGCCCGGTGGATCTAAAATTGGGAGTAATGGCCGGAGAAGGTGATCGGTCAATTAAAGGGGATTTTCTGGAGATCATCAATCAAAAGGGGGAGTGGGTTCGCTTGGCCCATCGCTTAACTTCTGCTACCAATTTTTTTAATTCCTCGATCTACACACCGGTTCGGAATAGAGACGGCGTACTGGTAGGAAATCCCCGAAATCCCCATCTGTCCAATAATACCGGGATTGACATTGTCCAATGGGATATTCCCAATCCTGGCAACTCCATTATCGCCAATGAGCAAACTTCCACCCGCTTTCGCTTTGGTAGCAGGCAAGACATATTCAATATTTACGCCTTTGCATTTTCAGTTCGCAGTTACGCTCCTGATATTCAGGTGGCCAATAAAATCAAAAGCATTAATGGTGAGGCTCCCGGAGAAGCGCCTTCGGTGAAACCGGGACAGGAAATTACCTATAATTTGGAAGTCAGGAACAAGGGGGAAGAAGCCGCCGAGCAGACGCGGATCGTTATCCCCGTTCCCCACACCACCGTTTTTGTCAGTGCCCATACATCTCCTGAAGGATATGGTGACGTCACCTTCGACCCTGACAGCGGACCGGCAGGCGCTATCATCTGGGATATGGGCGAAGTACCGCTCATGGCGGATCTTGAGGAGGTGATCGCTGTACTTCATTATACGTTGAAGGTGACGGAGGATTGCTTTGTACTGGCCAATGACAATTGCCAGGCTACTGTTGCGATCAACGGCACGATATCAGGAATAGGAAGCGTTTCTGAAAGTGTTTTTTCCAACCTTCCCTTTACTCAGGGTGCCATAGACAGCGACTGTTTTGAAGGAGAAACACATGATCTTTTAGAAATACCCATTACGGGCCGGGCAGAGTTTGCTCAGACACATTGCGCAGGCTATGAACTTTTCTCGGGCTTTGGCGACATCATGCTGCCGGATTTTTGCCAAAGAGATGCTCCTGTAGATTTGCTTAGCCTGATTTCGCCAAGCCAGAAAAATTACAATGTCTATTTCTTCACCGCAGAAACCGGAGGTTCACCTCTTTTCAATTATTACGTCAACACTGCCATCGCCGGAACAGAGCAGATTTGGGTGTCCGAAGGCCCGGCGGGTTCTTGCACCGGATTTCGCATTCCGGTACAAATCAACGTCTCACCGGTATCCCCTATTCCTCACACCTATGATAAAATGGTGTGCAGTTATCCCGAACCGCTAAATTTCGAGGTCGTTACAACTGGCGACTACCAGTTAATGTATTATCCGGATGATGATCCCCTAAGTCAGCCTATGAATAACGTTCCTAAAGCCGATGGAGATGTGGCGGGGGAATTTGCTGTATGGGTAAGTCAGTACAGGGCGGGGGAATGTGAAAGCGCGCGGAAAAAAGTAACAGTGATAGTGCAGGATTGCCCGGGAATTGAAGTTACAATCACTCCGGATGTGGCGTCTTACCATTCTGATGGTCAGGTGGTTACCTATACTGTAGTAGTCAAAAATATTGGCAAAACACCATTAATTAACGTAGATGTAAGGGAATATTTAACGAATGCAGCCTGGGTAATTCCTATTCTTCAACCGGCCGAGAAGAAAACCTTCACCACCGCTTATACCACTAGCAGTTTGGATCTGCTCTACAAGATAGTGTCAAATTCTGTTTATGTCGAGGGAACTGATAGCCAAGGAGCATTTGTAAGTGACTACAAATATGTGGATATCATATCTTTTACCCCAGGATTTTTGGATTATATCATATCGGTAGTTGACGTAAGTTGTGCTGCGCCTGGGGAGGCTACGGGTACCCTGACAATTAATTTTCAAAAGGGTTCACAAACAGGGATCTATGAGCTGGTCAGGATAGAAGATGGCCAGTTATTTTCAGGGTACTTCAATAATAGCAGATCTGTAGACGTTGAGGTACCGTCTGGAGAATATAGTTTGACGCTTTATGAAAATGGCGCCTTCAATTATGTGGCACCTGGAACATATACGGTAGAGGAAAGTCAATCGGTGGAATTTACTGTTCCCGAAAAAATCAGTGGATGTGTTGCCTATAGCTACTTTCCCGAAAGCGATGTTGTATTGAATTTCCGTCTCAAAGGCCCCCATGGGTCGTTTTTACCCTTGCAGGCCGACGGCTCCTATGAAATCATCCAATCGGGAAATTACACCCTTTTGGGAACAGATCCAGCAGGTATCCGCTGTCCTTTGGAGAAAACTTTTGAAGCCACCATCAGCCAGCCATCTGCACTGAATCTGGAGGTGTTGCCTTTCTGTAGCGAGGACCTATTTACCACCGTCCAAATACTTGAGAATACCGAGGGATATACTATAAAGTGGTACGGCATGGTATCGCAGGATTTAGTGCATTTCAGCCAGTTTGACGGAAGCCCGACATTTACCGTCCAGGAAGATGGGGAATATCAGGTGACATTGACGGATGGGGAGGGATGTGTAAGAGCAAAGGGTAGTGTACAAGTGGCCCGATCCATTAACTTGCCTCCCCAATTGAATAAATTGTATACGATCTGCCCGACCAGAAATGCGACCGTCTCCCTCACTGCCGGAAGTGACTTTGTTGCATCCCGGTGGTATCTAGATGGCATGGAAGTGAGCAATACACAGGTATTCGTACCGGATAAGGCCGGCTTGTTTAGCCTCGTCGCGACAGACCGGAACGGATGTGAGTATTTTGCCGACTTCGAAGTAGAGGTCAAATGCGAGCCCACCATTCGTTATCCCAATGCCATAAGACCCGGGGTGCCGGATGGGGCTTTTATCGTCTATCCGGATAATCTGACGGAGGGACTGGAGGTATTTATCCAAAACCGTTGGGGAGAAATGATTTACCACTGCGAGGACAAAAATCCCAAATTCGGCAAAGCCTCCGCCTGCATCTGGGACGGCACTGTCAACAACCAGAAAGTACCCAACGGCAATTACCTGGTGATGATCCGGTATAAAATCAAAGAAACAGGACTGTTTTTGACGGAGAAGGGAGTGATCAGTGTGGTAGAGTAGAGGATTGAAAAAATGAGGTGTTGGATGAATATTAGCCAATCGCAGTGGGCTTAAAAGTGGAATGGGGGCACCTCTGACGTATTCTTTATGCATTTCGGACAGGTTTTTTACAGGGGATGATTCCTATAAGAGCAATCCCACCCTTTCCATTTTCTCTAAATTTCTCCTAGATTGTGACACCTAAATAAGCTGATAGATGAAAAAGCTCTCCATTCATAAACTGGCCCTCACTGCCAGGGAATCTTTGATAAGGTTCCCCTTAGTGATATTATCAGCTTTCATAGGGACCTTGGCAGGTGTTTATCTGGTGGAAGTCAGTGAGGTGACGCAGGACGTTTTCCCTTTTATCAATGTGATGCTTTGTGGCGCCTTAGGCATTCCCCTGTATTTTTCGGTGCAGGTATTGGTGGAAAAGAAAGCACTGGGGAGGAGGTATGTTATTATTTTGCCATTCGTCGCTACCCTTGTTCTTGTCCTGATCTATTTGTCTCTGCCCAATGAGGACTCTACCCATAACACTTTTCAGCCCTATGTCCGCTATGTGATATACAATGTCTGCCTTCATTTACTGGTCAGTTTTCTCCCTTTTGTCTCGATTAAGCCTGTCGACAGCTTCTGGAATTACAACATCAGCCTTTTGCTAAGGATTTTGACTTCTATCGTTTATTCCATGGTCCTATACGTTGGAGTGGTATTGGCTTTACTGGCGCTTCACCTCCTCTTCGATTTGGATTTTGACGGAAAGATCTACCTCCAGCTCTTTATCCTGATGATTGGCTTGTTCAATACCTGGTTTTTTCTTTCGGGCATTCCCCGAAGATTGAATCAACTGGAGGGGACTCCTCCGCCCAAGGAATTGAAAGCCTTTGCCCAGTATGTCCTCTTACCTTTATTGGCCGTTTATCTTCTGATTTTGTATGGCTATGGAGCCAAAATTGTCCTGATATGGGATTGGCCGCGTGGAATTGTTTCTTATCTGATCATCTGTGTGGCCGTTCTTGGCATAGCGACTTTTCTCTTATTATATCCCTACCGCCGATTGGAAGGGAACAACTGGATCAAAAAATCTACCCTTGCCTTTTATGGGCTATTGATCCCCTTGTTGCTCTTGTTATTTATCGCGGTCAATATGCGGTTGGAGGATTATGGTTTTACCGTCAACCGTTATTTGATTTTCGTGTTGGGGATCTGGTTGGTGATGAGCTGTCTGTATTTTCTCTTCGGAAAAGGCAATATAAAATTTATTCCTATTTCCCTGTCAGCTTTGTTCTTTTTGGTATCCTTTGGTCCTTGGGGTGTGTTTAAGGTAAGCGAAAATAGTCAAGTCGAGCGATTACGAAGAATTTTGTCCGAGGCAGATCTTTTGGTTGAGGACAAAATAAAGGGAGAAGTTATTTGGGACGAAGGCAATCTGCCCAGCATTGAGTTTCCTGGGAAATCGGAAAATAGGGCATTGTTAACCGATTCTCTGTATTGGGAGGTATCATCTATCCTCCATTATTTAGAGGACTATCATGGGTTCAAAAGCATTCAACCTTGGTTTTCGCAGGATATGGAACAAATACTTGCTGAAATCAACAAGGATAAGCTAAAGTGGCAAAGGATGCGGGAAGTCCAGCTTTATATGCGGGCAATGGGTTTAAATGATGGTGGCCCGGGCAGCTCATCCCCCGGCTTTTTCTCCATTCAGGCCGATTTACGGCAGGCTACCACTGACGTGAAAGGCTACAATCACCTGATCCAGTTCTCCATCAATGAATCAGAAGCCAAGGAATTTGTCATTAACGGGACGATATATCAGCTTCAGCTTGATAAGTCCGGAAGTGGGCTTGTGCTATCCTCCGATCAGGAGGTTGTTTCTATACCTTTGGAAGCATTACTAGAAAAGCTCCTGGATGATTCTCAGGAACAGGACCAGGGTTTTCATACCGTTCCTCAGTCTAAGCTGCTTTATGAGGGCCAAGAAATGGGTGGCTTTAGGCTTCTGATGCACTTTATAAACTACGAAAGAACTGGAGCGGAAAAAGGAGATCTCAAGCTGCTGTCAGGATTCCTTTTGCTTAGGGGAGACCCCAAAGCTCCATAGCACATGATTGTAATACGGGGTAGCTTAGATTGGTCAGGCATTTGTTGCTAAAATTGTGTACCCTTCATCAAGATTTCTTAAATACTGAGCGAAAATACGAGTAAAGCACATGCGTTATAAGTATTTCTACGTATTTTTAAGGTTCATGCCTTAAGATGTACCATCAGTTGGAAAAAGAAAACCCGACCTTCGAAAAGCTTGGAAGGTATTATTTGATTGCGCTTTGTGCCATTGCCACGGCCATTATACTTAGCCAAGTTTTGGTGCAGGAATTTATTGGTGATCAGGAAGCAGACTCCAAACTGGTCAACCTTTCCGGAAGACAAAGGATGTTAAGCCAACAAATCAGTAAGTCCGCCTTACGCTTGAGTAAGCTTGACGTACCGGAGGAGCGGGTCCCTGTTTTGGATGAATTGGAAAGCGCCCTGTTTACTTGGGGAAAACACCATGAAATACTCCGAGGTAAAGCCAATAGTAAAACTATTACAGATCTTTTTTCCCAGATCCATCCCCTTCAACAGGAAATTGCTGAAGCTGCAGAGCGGATTGTTTATTCGTTTCGTGGGAATACGGAGCTGTCTCCAGAAAGCGTAGAAAAGGATATCCAGACCATCCTCCTTGCCGAAAGACCTTTTTTGGAGGGCATGGACGCTATTGTCAATCGATTTGATGAAGAGGCCAGATCCAAGGTGAATAACCTGAAGAATATCAGTATTTTCCTCATGGTTATTTCCTTGGGGATCATCATTTTTGAGATATTCTTTGTGTTTTTTCCTTCTGCCCGATCAATCAGGAAGACCGTCCAGAAACTGACGGCCTCTCAAGAAAAATCGAAAGCAATGACCCTGGAATTAAGCGCTTTATACAGTTCTTTGGAACAGGCCTATCAGGACCTGTTGGAAGTGGATGTGGTGGTGGAGGATTTTACGGTTTACGCCAAATGTGACAAAGGGGGTGACTTCCTTCATTTTTCCAGCCGTTTTGAGGAGGTAATGGAGTTTGAAGAGGAAAAGCCAAGCAATTTCTTTGATTGGCTCAACGAACAAGGCTATGACCAGGAATACCTCCACAGTATCCAAAAAATGGTATTATCCGGAAACTCATGGAATGGAGAACTTAAAGTGGTTAATACTACCGGGGATTTTATTTGGCTTAAGATTAATATCGTTCCCGCCATGAACGAGATGGAAGAGGTGGAGACCTTGATGATCATCAGTAGTAACGAAACCGAAAAGAAAGAGGCAGAGGCGATTTCCCGGGAGATCAATAAGGAGAGGATAGAAAAGAAAGTAAAAGAACAACAATTCCGTTCTGTATTGATCCTGGAAGGCCAGGAAGAGGAGCGTAAGCGAATATCCAGGGACATGCACGACGGGGTGGGACAGTTGTTGTCCGCCATGAAGTTTAACCTTGAAGGTATACAGACAGTGGGGACAGAAGCAGAAAAGGAAAAACTGGATTCCTCGAGAGATTTGCTGAAGAAGGTGATCCGGGAAGTGAGAAGAATCTCCTTTAACCTTACCCCCAGCGCCCTTTCTGATTATGGTATTGTACCCGTGTTGCATAAATTCAGTAGGGAGATCACCAAAATAGCGGATCTGGAGGTTACGTTTGAAAACCGCACCGGATTTCTTTCCCGCATGGAAGGAAGGGTGGAAAACAACCTTTACCGCATAGTACAGGAAGCGGTAAACAATGCCATCAAATACGCACAAGCCAAAGAGGTTAAAATCATTTTGTCCCATAATTCGCAATATCTCCACCTTGAAATCAGCGATGACGGAAAAGGCTTCGATCTGAGTGGGCTGGAGGCTAGGGGCCATTTTTCCGCTTCGGGTCACGGCATATTCAATATCCGGGAAAGGGCGAATTTTCTCAACGGTCAATGTGATATCACTTCTATTGCGGGCAAAGGCACCACCATCAGCATACATGTTCCTTTGGATCAGTGACAATAATCTACATCAATGGAAAAAATAAAAGTAATATTAGCCGATGACCATATGGTGGTCAGGAAGGGGATCAAGAATCTTCTGGAAGAAGAAAGTGTAATTGAGGTAATTGGCGAGGTGTCCAACGGGCAGGAGGCCTTGGATGCCGTGGAGGAACTTAAGCCCGATATGGTAATCATGGACATCAGGATGCCTACCATGAACGGTTTGGAGGCGACCCAAAAACTTTCGGAGAGATCATCTGCCACCAAAGTCTTGGTGCTGTCCATGCATGATGATGAGGATTATATCCTGCAATCGATTGAGGCGGGCGCCGCTGGTTATTTGTTGAAAGACACCTCTAAGGAGGAGTTTATAAAAGCCATCCGGTCTATCCATCAGGGAGGTAAGTACTTTAGCGGTGATGTAAGCAAAGTTTTGGTGAGCAGCTACCTGAAGGGTCAAGATGTAAGAGGGCCACAGTCTCCTCCGCTATCCTCAAAAAACTATGACATCACAAAAAGGGAAAGGCAGATTTTAGGAATGATTGCCGATGGAATTGGCAATAAGGAAATTGCAGATCAATTGGGAAAGAGCATAAGAACCATCGAAACCCACAGGTTTAACATCATGAAAAAGCTGAAAGTCAATAATGTGGTGGAATTATTGAAAAAGTTGGAGGAGGATCCGCAGCTAAAACAGCTCATCCAAAATGGATGAGGAGCTTCGGATTTTTAGCTATATTTGGCTTCAGATGGGCCTTGAATTAGTTTAAATTTTAATATACGGATTATGAAATTAAGTATTAAGCCTTTCCTTTTTTTGATGTTGCTCTCGGCAAGCCTGTATGGACAGGATCAAAAGGAGGTAATTGACAAAATTGTCAAAGAGGGTACGGAAAATTCACAGCTGGAGAAGCTGGCCTATGAAGTCACTGATCTAATCGGCCCGCGATTGGTGGGAACGCCCCAGATGCAACAAGCCCATGACTGGGCGGTAGAGACCTACAAAGGCTGGGGGATCAGTGCAAGAAATGAAAAATGGGGCGAATGGCGTGGATGGGAAAGAGGAATAACCCATATCGACCTGATATCTCCTAGGGTAGTCACGCTGGAAGGGATGCAGCTGGCCTGGAGTCCCGGTACCAAGGGTGGGCCAAAGACCGGCGAATTGATCATTATCCCCGAGGTAAAAGATTCAGCCGCTTTTCAGGCTTGGCTTCCCCAAGTAAAAGGAAAATTTGTCCTGATCTCAATGCAGCAGCCATCGGGTCGGCCGGATTATAACTGGAAGGAATTTGCCACTCCAGAGTCTTACGACAAAATGATCGATACCAAGACAAAAGCTACCCAAGCATGGAGCGACAGGATTGCGAAGACAGGCTATAATCTACGCACTTTGCCCCTGGCACTTGAGAAGGCTGGCGCTGCCGGTGTTCTAATGTCCAATTGGTCGGGAGGTTTTGGGGTAAATAAAATTTTCGGGGCCTATACCAAAGAAATTCCTACTCTTGATATTTCCCTGGAAGACTATGGGATGCTCTTCAGAATGGTGGAAAATGGAGCCAATCCAAAGATACGGGTAACGGCAGAATCCAAAGACTTGGGCAAAGTTCCTGCTTTCAATACTATTGCGGAAATTAAAGGAACCGAAAAGCCGGAAGAATACATCGTTCTTTCTGCACACTTTGATTCATGGGATGGCGGTACCGGTGCAACAGACAATGCTACTGGAACCATCGTCATGATGGAGGCGATTAGAATCCTCAAGGAGATCTATCCCAATCCCAAAAGATCCATTCTTGTAGGCCTTTGGGGTAGCGAAGAACAGGGATTGAATGGCTCCAGAGCATTTGTAGAGGACCATCCGGAGATCGTGAATAATATCCAAGCGGTGTTTAACCAAGATAATGGCACGGGAAGGGTGGTAAACATCTCAGGTCAAGGATTCTTACATGCCTACGACTTTATTGGTCGATGGCTTACTTATGTCCCTGAGGACATCAAAAAACACATTGAGACTAATTTTCCCGGAGCTCCGGGACGTGGAGGGTCAGATTTTGCTTCCTTCGTCGCGGTAGGTGCGCCGGCTTTCTCTTTGAGTTCTCTAAACTGGGCTTATGGAAGCTATACCTGGCATACCAATCGGGATACGTATGATAAGATTGTTTTTGATGATGTACGCAGCAATGCCATCTTAACGGCCATTCTTACCTATATGGCTTCGGAAGATCCAGAAACCTTCGTAAGAGATAAGAGCGTTTTGCCTTTGGATCCTGAAACGGGTAAACCACGGGAATGGCCGACACAACGACCATTGGTTCGAGAAGGTGGATTTGAGTAACAAAAATCGTCCAATATTCTAAAGTATATTAGTCAAAGCCCTTGGAACCATGACTTCCAGGGGCTTTATTTTCTCTTACCATGCTGGCAAAACTAAACGAAAACAAAGCTTTTGATAAAATCATCGAGCCCAACCTTAAAATTCAAGGAAATGAGTTTGATGAATGCCGCTTTACGGATTGCGATTTCTCCAATAGCCAATTTTTAAACGGCAGGTTTACCAACTGCGAATTTATAGGCTGCAACTTGAGCATGGCGAAATTCAGCGGCAGCACCATGAATGATGTATTCTTTAAAGACAGCAAATTGCTGGGTATCAATTTCTCGGATTGCGTGGATTTTATGTTCGGTGTGGGTTTCGAAAAGTGTTTACTGGACTATTGTTCCTTTATGGGAAAGAAGTTGGTCAAAACCAATTTTTCGGACTGCTCGATCAAGAATGCCATTTTTACTGATGCCGATCTTACGAAGGCTGTCTTTAAACGAGCAGATCTTGCGGGTACTTTGTTTTTCCACACCCTACTCAAGGAGGCGGACTTTACCACTGCCATTAATTATGCCCTCGATCCTGCCTTGAATGTGGTGAAGAAGGCAAAGTTCTCACTCTACGGCCTCCCAGGCTTGTTGGCCCAGTATGATATAAAGGTACAACACTGAGGAGGGAGCGAAGACAGTCAAAATAAGGTCGATAATCCACTGTCCACAGAGACAGCATCCGGTCCTACTTTGGTGCTATGATTCCCACTCTCCACTTCCCGAACTTTTCTTTAATCCATCTTTACTGTTCTTCCTGTTTCAGCACTTTTCTTGGCTGCTTCCAGTATCTCTACGACGATCACATTATTGTCCAAGGCCGATAAATCGTCTGCCGGGGCACTTATTTTGCCGCTGACCACAGCCGCCAAAAAAGAAAATGGATCATCATAAGGATAGGGCCGTGGTTCCAATTTTCGGCTTTTTTCCTGATTTTCACCTTTCAATCGGGATTTTAAAGTAAGGTTGTCGGCGGCAATGACATAGCCGGTTTGTCCGTACACTTCCATGTCCTTTCTGCTGAATGGCCAATTCCAAGAAGCCTGGATAATACCTTGTGTGTTTGGATAATGAAGGATAATGGTCGCTTCGTCATCCACTTTGGGATAGATATCGGGTTTAAATTGCTGCAGTACCGCAGTCACTGCTGTAGGTCTCTCGCCTTTCATCAGCCATGTCAGCAGATTGGCACCATAGCAGCCGAAGTCTATCACCGCACCGCCGCCATTCCCCACGGGATCGGTTAACCAATCCAAAAACTCCTGGTTAACCCCGATTTCCATAGGTCCTTCGTGCCCGTCGTGAACTACCACTTTGCGAACCTCACCGATGGCAGCTTCCTCATTCAAGAGTTTGAAAGCTTCCTGATTGGAGGCGTACCAGGTGGTTTCGTAATTGGTCAATAGGTGAATCTGGTGTTGTTTGGCCAGTCTTTCCATCTCTCGGGCATGGGCGACACTGACGGCAAGGGGCTTCTCCACCATCACATGGATACCCAAGGGCGCAAAAGTTTGTACCACCGCCAGATGCTCATAGATAGAACCGAAAGCAGTGACCGCTTCCAATTCTACTGCGGCTGCCATCGCCTCCATGTTTTCAAAAACCATATCTAGGGGAAAACCATACTGGGTGGAGAAGCGTTGGGCAAGTTCCTGGTTCGGTTCTACAATGCCTACTACCTCTATATCCCCCCGGTCTTCCCTATTGAAGATCCAGTGGACATGGGAATGGGTGAGTCCTACTACGCCGATTTTTACGGGCTTATCTGATTGGGCTGCTACAGCGTGGCTGACAAAAAGGAGAAAGAAGAATAAGACAATTCGTTGCATGGGTATTTTATTCAGTGGTCTGTATATGCTAAGATAAGGTTTAACCGCCTTACCCTAGGCCTAGGGCAAGAAAAATAACGTTGTGATGGAAATCTTTTTTTTAAAAGCTATCACAAGTGAAACCGAAGTAATATATTTGTGCCTCCAAACACCCCGCCCGGGTGGCGAAATTGGTAAACGTTGCGGTCTCAGAAGCCGTTGGGAGAAATCCCTTGAGAGTTCGAGTCTCTCTCCGGGCACACAAAAATCAAACAGTAGGTCTCACGCAAAGCTCACAAAGCTGGACGCAAAGGCCGTTAAATTTTTTCATCACAACGTTTTGCGATCTTTTCGATTTCCTTTTTTTGCTTTGCGTGAAAATTTTTTCTCACAAGCTGGTCTACGCTTTTAAAACACCTCTTTTACGTCCCGGATGATATTTTTGAAAAAAGTGCCTTCTTTTTGATTGTTGCGTCTCTTTTCACGGCTTTTCTTTCTCCTGTTTTTATTTTGCGTGGAACCTTTCACCAATACAGACCTGGCGGATATCCCAACTTGCCCAACATACCAGGGATTGCGGCCAATGAGGTTAATGTTTGGCTTATAATCAATAGAAATATTGGCTTTTAAAAGGGTAAGTTCGACGCCAAAAATCAGATCCAATCCCAAGGTCTTATTGCCATAGGTCGAAATGATTTCTTTCGTAGCAGGATCTTTTATGCTGCTGGCTTCTTGCCCTACCGATATCCCAGTCCCATAGTAATAGTTGAAGCGTTTGGAAATAAGCCGTTCATGTCTTTCTATTAACGCATGAAAGGTGGTGTTATAGTTGAAATCCGACTGGACAATTCCCTCGACAGTCCATCCTTTCTGGATCCGGTGCTTGGCGCTGAGTCCTACCGTCCTAAAATCCTGTTGGTTACCAAATCGCAATCCTAGGGAGGTCCCGTAGCTTTGGGCCTGTACCTGTGGGGCAAGGGCAACTAGACAAAGTAGCCAAATGGCTATAAGAGGAAGTTTGTTCATGAATGAATCTTAGTACGCCAGAAGAATAAAATGGGTTGCGGTTGGACTGCCATTCCCATGGCATAAAAACCATACCAATAACCACTCGTTAGATAGGGTTAAGTTTTATTATATTATCTATAACTTAGGGAACGGAACTCAAAATAACATTAGCTATGAAAAAATTTATGATTATCCCTCTGATGGTATCCTCCACGATCATGTTTGCGCAGGATTTGGACGGCGCATGGAAGTTGACCCACAAAAATGGCCAACCGATTGCCCAAGAAGAACACATAAGGATATACCAAGACGGCTATTTTGCCTCTGGGGCAAAGATGTTGGAAGGCAACAAATTCATCGGCACCCTTGGCGGCGAGTATTCTTTGGAAGGAAATAAATATGTAGAAATGTTGGATTTTAATACCCTGAACACCCAAACAGTTGGATCAAGGCAAGAATATAATTTGGATACCAAGGATAACAAAATTATTGTTTCCTCCAATGTACAAGGAAAAAATCTGATTGAGATATGGGAGAGGGTGTCCGACCAGGAGGACGACCTGACGGGAAATTGGGTCATCACGGGAAGACAACAAGAGGGTAAGCTCAGTACCATGACCCCTGGGGACAGGCGTACGGTGAAGATTTTAAGTGGAGGAAGATTTCAATGGATCGCCTTTAATTCAAAAACCAAGGAATTTAGTGGAACGGGCGGGGGTACTTATTCTGCAGAAAACGGTATATATAAAGAAAACATAACATTCTTTTCAAGGGATGATAGCCGAGTTGGAGCTACCTTGGAATTTAAATATGAAGTTAAAGACGGCCAATGGCACCATAGTGGCAAAAGCTCCACTGGAGCCCCCATTTACGAGATATGGTCGAAATACAAGGAAGCCTATAAACCCAATTGATCCATTAACTTTAATTATTCTTTTGTTCTTATGAAAACATCCAATCTCGGCACTTCAAGACGCAGATTTATCCAAACTTCAGGCATTGCCACCCTGGGTTTTATGGGGTTGCACCAATTTGTTCACCCTTTGACGGCCAGACCTTCCCTGCCCAAAACCGCTGGCTATGGTGATTTGGTCAAAGACCCTAAAGGTATCCTAAACCTTCCCAAGGGTTTTACCTATAAAATCATCTCCAAGCGTGGCGATAAAATGGCGGACGGGCTTTTGTTGCCGGGAGCGGCCGACGGAATGGGGGCATTTCAAGGTAAAAACGGAAGGACGATCGTCGTGAGAAATCACGAAAACGGTCCTGAATCATTAGAGCAAGGCGGTTTCGGTCTTAACAATGAATTGCTTTCAAAGTTAAAGTCAGAACATTTTTACGATTATGGTAAGGGGAAACTTCCCGCCTTAGGGGGTACGTCTACCTTTATCTATAATGAAAATACGGGAGAACTTGAAAAGCAATTCATGAGCTTGGCAGGGACGGCCAGGAACTGTGCCGGAGGAATTACGCCATGGAATACATGGCTTACCTGCGAAGAAAGTACCGTAAAAGTCGGTGCTTACGATGGAAGGGCAGAAAAGGATCATGGCTACGTCTTTGAAGTACCCGCTACTGAAGAGATTTCCTTGGCAAGACCAATACCGATAAAGGCCATGGGCAGGTTTAACCATGAAGCGGTGGCAGTGGATCCTGCAACTGGCATCGTCTACCTGACGGAAGACCGGGGAGACGGTATATTCTATCGCTATATTCCCAAAACTCCCGGCAAACTGATTGAAGGGGGTAAGTTGCAAGCCTTGGTGGTACTTGGAGAAAAAAGCCGTGACACCCGAAACTGGAAGGATCAGGAGGGACCGGCATTTCCAATCAACCAGTCCGTGGACGTGGCCTGGGTTGATATTGAGAATGTTGAATCCCCCGAAGATGATTTGAGAATGCAGGGTTTTGATAAGGGAGCTGCAGTATTTGCCCGGGGAGAAGGCATATGGTTTGGAGACAAAGAGCTTTATTTTGCCTGTACCAATGGAGGCCAGATTGGGGCGGGGCAAGTATTTAGGTACAGGCCCAGCCAACAGGAGGGGACATCTAGAGAAACTAAAAATCCGGGGAAATTGGAATTGTTTGCTGAACCCAATGACCGGGAGATCCTTAAAAATTGTGATAACTTGGCCGTTGCTCCCTGGGGCGATGTGGTGCTATGTGAGGATCACAAAAATCCCTATTTGGTCGGAATTACGCCCGCCGGAGAAATTTACAAGCTGGCCGAAAATGTCGGGTATGAATCTGAACTTGCCGGCGGGGTTTTTTCTCCTTCAGGCAAGACCTATTTTGTCAATATTCAAGGACCTGGCATTACCGTGGCAGTTACCGGACCCTGGAAGGTTTAGCATTTCCCCGGCCTGTTAGACTTGCCTTATATCAAAGATCTCCCAAGTTCTTGTTAACTTTGGTTCTTAAATTTCAGACAGTGTCTGAAAACAAGACCTATTTTAACGTGATATTAGATGAAAGCAGAAAAAAACAAAGTCGTATCAGTCGCCTATGAGCTGCATGTGGATGACGGGGAGAACGGAAAAGAATGGATGGAAACTGTTCCAAAAGACCAGCCCTTCTTGTTTCTTTTTGGTGCTGGAAATACGCTTCCCGCCTTGGAAGAGGCGATTCTCGGAAAGGAAGCCGGGGATACATTTGAGGTTTTTATAGATTTTGAAAATGGCTATGGGGATTATGACGAAGGCAGAAAAGTAATTGTTCCCAAGTCTGCCTTTAAAGAAGAAGGGAAGAAAAACAAGAATATCCTGAAGGTGGGAAATGTGATTCCAATGAAGGATGACCAAGGAAACCAATTGAGAGGAGAAGTTCTCAAAGTGGATTATAAGGGCGTCCATATGGATTTCAACTCTCCCCTAGCTGGACTGGACCTTTATTTTAAAGGAGAAATTGTAGCGATTAGAGAGGCGGAACCTGAAGAAATAGACCATGGTCACGTCCATGGACCTGGCGTGCATCACCATTAAACATTACAGCCCGGGAGTTTTTGCTGCCGGGCTGTCTGCATTTTTAGCAAAGACTAGGCACAATAGGGTCCTGTTCCTAAAGCATTTTTATTCTATTCCGTACTGTCTCCTTGCATTTTTTTCGACATAAAAGCAGGTGACAATTGGGTTTTTTCAAGATCCTTGGAGCCCATGTTTTCCTGTCTTGGAATTATATGTTTTTTTATGTTAAATGATGAAATTCAGCAGTTTATTGATGGTCTGTTAGTGCCGATAGTCAGTAATGTTTATAGGTGAAATTATAAACGGGTGAATATATGGCTAAACATTCTACTTTACTCAAGATCCTGGTGGGCTTTCCACTCTTGCTGATCATCCTGGTAATGGGATCGGCCAATGCCGCGGCACAGGGCCGTGTGGTTACGGGGAAAATCATTTCCTCAGAAGATGGCTTGGAAATACCTGGCGCCAATATTTTGGTAAAGGATACCAATATTGGGACTAGTACAGATATCTACGGCATGTATTCTATAGAAGTACCCACGGGTAGTTCTGTATTGGTTTTTTCCTTTATCGGCTATCAAACCCAAGAAGTGGAGATAGGATCCCGAAGCGTGCTCCACATTACGCTAACACCAGAAGCTGGACAGTTGGGAGAGGTGGTCGTCACGGCCTTGGGGATCCGGAGGGAAGAGATTTCACTGGGATATTCTATCGGTAGGATAGGAGGCGATGAGCTAAACCGGGTGGTGCAGGAGAATGTGTTGAACGGCATGGCGGGAAAGGTAGCAGGTGTGACCGTGAGTTCAACCGGAGGCACAGGCTCCTCGGTAAGCATGGTCATAAGAGGGGCAACCTCGCTTAGTTCAGATAATCAGCCCTTGTTCGTTGTGGATGGCGTCCCCATCGCCAATACCTTGAACAATGTGACCCAGATCGGAAGTGACAACAGGGTCGATTATGGCAATGCCATTTCCGGACTTAACCCAGATGATATTGCGGATATTACCATACTAAAAGGACCCAGTGCAGCCGCCTTATATGGTTCAAGGGCGGGAAACGGTGTGGTATTGATCACGACAAAGGCAGGGGATAAAGTCAACCGAATGTCGGTTAATATCACCTCCAACACCGTGTTTGACGTTCCTTTTAAGTTTCTCAAATGGCAGACTAAATACGGTTCGGGACAATTCTCTGCCATACCTCCCGATATTAGCGGTACCCCGCTTTCCAATCCCTTTGGAAATCTGGTGGAAGAAAATGTAGGTGCTACTTTCGGGGCCGAACTGGACAGGGGCTATTTTACAGTACAGTGGAACAGCCCGATCGGAGAGGATGGTAAGCCCATTCCTACTGAATTGGTGTCTTATCCAGACAATGTCCGAAATTTTGTGCAGACAGGCGTGTCCACCAGCAATGGCTTTTCGGTGGCCAACAATACGGAAAATATCAATTACCGCATGTCTTATTCAAACATGCAAAACAAAGGGATTATCCCCAATTCCGACCTATTCCGCAACACCTTGAACCTCAGCTCCGGTTTAAAATTACATGACAGATTGCGCCTGAGCACCAATGTAGATTTTAGCAGGAACAACTCCAACAACCGCCCCGCAGGTGAGCGTGGTACCAACCCTCTGCAGTGGGCTTACAATACCTCTCCCCATGTGAATATTTTGGAGATGAAGGATTATTGGATGCCGGGTCAGGAGGGGCTTCAGCAAAAAACAGTAGACGCCAAATTCAGGACACGAGAATATAACAATCCCTACTTTCTGGCCCATGAGGTACAAAACAGCTTTGTAAGAGACCGGGTTTTCGGTAACGTCAAGGCCGATTGGCAGATCAGTGACCATTTCAGTTTTATGGCCCGCTATTCATTGGATACCTATAAGGAAAAGCGCGAAAGTAAAATCGCCAACAGTTATACCCAAGAGATCAATGGTGCTTATGGCATTGTCAATTTGGAAGGCTTCGAAAGCAATGCAGACTTTCTTGCCACTTATGCCCGGGATTTCCAGAAGTTTAACTTATCCGCGTCTGTTGGTGGCAATACAAGACTTCAACAAGGAGGTGCCGTCCATACAGCCACCAAATCGGGGGCCGGATTGATTACCCCGGGAGTCTTTACGCTCCAAAATATTGCTCCCGACAATATTGAATACTCAAGCTCCAAATTCAAAAGGGGAATCAACAGCCTTTATGCCCTGGTGAACATGGGGTATGGAGACATGGTGTTCTTGGACCTTACCGCAAGAAATGACTGGTCGAGCACCCTTCCCAGTGCCAACCCCTACTTTTATCCCTCTGCTTCCATAAGTCTGGTGGTAAGCGAGATGTTGACTCGTCCCGGCCCCTTCAGTTTGATCAAATTACGCGGCGGGGTCGCCGAAGTAGGAAACGACGCTAGCCCCTACCAGTTGATGTCAACTTTGGGTAACGTGGGAGCTTGGGGCAATATTCCCCGATTGGGCTTGCCCAACACCCTTTTGAATCCTTTTCTGAAGCCCGAGATTGCCCGGTCCTATGAAGGAGGATTGGATGTAGGATGGTTTGACAACCGGCTCAACTTCACAGGAACCTATTATGTGGTGGAAAACAAGAACCAGATATTCAGCACGGGCATACCTCCGTCTACTGGTTATTCCTCCATGAATATCAATGCGGGCTTGCTGGAGAGCCGTGGGATAGAGCTGACCTTGGGAGGATCGCCGATCCGTTCGGCCAACTGGAATTGGGATATCAATTTTAACCTTACGCGTAACCGCACAAGGATTCTGGAACTGTCCGATGATCTTCCTTATTATACGCTTTGGGAAGATGCCAAGGGAGGGGCATGGACGTATGTAGGTGATCAGATCGGTGATATTTATGATGCCCAAGTGGTCACCGTAGAAGATCCTGAATCTCCTTATTTTGGCTACCCCATATTGGATCAGACCGGTAAATGGCAGTCCATAGACGCCATTAACACCAAGAATAAGATCGGTAATTTCAATCCCGACTTTATTTTGGGCGGGCAAAGTACGCTTTCTTATAAGAATTTCAGCTTAAGTTTCTCCTTTGACTGGAGGAGCGGCGGTGAGTTTGTTTCCCAGACTTATCGTTATGGAGAGGAAAATGGCCGATCCCAACTTTTTTATGATAAGTTGATCAACCCCGGGGATATGAGCGGCAAAGAACTGCGCGATTATCTGGTGGCCAATCAAGAAACATTGATTGAGCTTACAGGTAACAATTTCCCCTTGGTGGGTGGGCCAACGCCCGATACCGGCGGGTATCCATTCGTCTACGGCCCTTATACGCTGCCTTACGGGGGTGTTTTTATTCCCGGTGTATATGCTTCCGGCTATGATGCTGAAGGGAATCCTACAGGCTACATCGAAAACTTGGGTGAAAATATAGGAGAACCGGGCGGTACGCTCACCATGCCCTATGCGGGAAGTACTGCATGGAGTTTTACCCGGGCCTTTCTTTACGATGCTTCTTTTGTAAAACTTCGGGAGATCTCCTTGGGCTATGATCTTCCAAGGGCTTTTTCTGAAAAGATCAAGTTGCAAAATGCGCATATTTCGGTCTATAGCAGGAATATAATCCTCTGGACAGCCGCCAAAATCAATGTCGATCCGGAAATGGCTTTCCAGCCCCAAGCAGGTACCCAGGCGGGGACCCAATTCAAGCAGGGCATAGAGCGGTACAATGTAATGCCTTGGGTGATGCCCATAGGGGTCAAATTAAGTGCTACCTTTTAAATTCGACCATTATGAAAATTCAAACAAAACCGATATACTATCTGGTCCTTATTTCCCTTGTTTTGCTCTCCTGCAAGGAAGATCTTCTGGAAATGAACATCAACCCCAATGGAGCCAATCCGGAAACCGCCAACCCCAACTTGGTATTGTCCACGGTTTTGACCGAAACGGGTAAAGCTTTTGTTAACCTGGGATACCAGGATATTGCCGGTGTCATGCAGCACACCCAAAAAGACGGCTGGAACGGCGCTCACAATGTCTATGAATGGGAAAGGAACAACAGCTGGTCGGGCTATTATGAAATTTTAAGGAATAACCAGTATGTCTATGACCGTGCGGTGGAATTGGATCAAGAACTCCATCAAGGAGTGACGCTTATCATCAAATCGCTGGTTTTTGGCTTGATCACTGATCTTTGGGGAGACGCTCCTTACAGTATGGCTTTAAAAGGTGCAGTAGGAGGGGAGGAAAATACCTTCCCGGTTTTTGATTCGCAGGAAAGCATTTATAAAGGAATTCTGGAGGACTTGGAAAGAGCCAACCAGCTTTTATCCAAATCCAAGGCGGAATACAACGGAAACATCGATGCGCCAGATGTGTATTATGGAGGTGATCCAGCCAAATGGCGGAAATTGGCCAATTCTCTTAAACTACGGTATTATATGAGAATTTCCGATAAGCTTCCTGAACTTGCCAAGGCAGGAATTGAAGCTATTATCGCAAACCCTGATCAATACCCCATCATTTCGACTGCTGCTGAAGACGCGGCAATGCCTTTTGCCGGAACCAGTGCTGATACCTCCTGGCCGGCCACCACCCGATATGATGCCTCAGAAAGCAACTTTCGCCGTATCAAGATGTGTGAGACCCTGGTAGAAGCCATGCGTGCCAAAAATGATCCGAGATTACAGGTATGGGCCCAACGGATCCAGATTCCTTTGGTAGTAGATGAAAGTCTTCCGGAAGGCACGGATGTGATCCAGAACGGCAAGCGGTATTTATCCCCAGATGTTCTGGCTTCCAGAAATGTCAGCTTGGAGGACATTAATCAAAATGAAGATTTTGTGGGCATACCTCCAGGGATTTCAGGTCCCCAAGTTTACAATCTTAGTCCTGATGCAAATCAAGCATCCACCAATCCCCATGTTTCTTGGTTGAATGAACGCTACAAGGAGGCCAGTGGCCCTTTACTGAAGGCCCGTTTGATGTCTGCCTCCGAAGTTTATTTTATCCTGTCGGAGGCTGCATTGAAAGGTTGGTCGGTAGGGGATGCAGCATCTCATTATCAGCAGGCCCTTAAGTCCTCTTTTGACACCTGGGGCGTCGGTGGGGCTTATGAAACTTATATTGAACAAGCCGAAGTGGCATTTGACGGAACGTTAAAGCAGCTTATTGAACAAAAATGGATTGCTTCTTGGACTGCGGCTACTGAAGCCTGGTTTGACTACCGCCGAACGGGATATCCAGAGCTGCAGGCAGGTCCTTTTGCTATCCGGTCCGTTTTACCGGTGCGGTTTTATTATATGTTGGAGGAAAGAAACCTCAACCGGAGCAATGCAGAGGCGGCCATTTCCCGCCTCGAGCAAACTAGTTATTCCGAAGCGGACGGGCAAAACAGTGCTTGGTCGAAGCCTTGGGTAATCCAAGGAACCGGCAAGCCTTGGTAGTCGAGAAAAAAAACAAAGCGAAATAAAACCGAGCGAAGAAGAGCGTGAAAATTTCCTTCTTCTTGTTCCTCTGCCAACAATTATCTTAGTATATGAAACCAATTAAATACGGTCATTTAATTATCGCCTTTCTTTTACTATATGGGCTGAGTCTAGAAGCTTTTTCACAAAATGCCACGCCCACAAGGATCTCGGAGGTTACTCCTTCCAATGCCCTTGAGCATTATATCGGACTCGAGGATGGTCATTTTGAATGGGAGTTGCAGGAATCGGCCCGAGTGGGAAATGTTACTGTCAACCAATTGCTGTTGACATCACAGGAATGGCGGGGGCACGTTTGGCGGCATCAACTGACCGTCTTTGTGCCTCATGAAAATGAGCAGGACGGCGCTTTGTTGTTCATTTCCGGTGGCTCTAATAAGGATGAACAGCCTAATTGGAGCAAGGAAGACAGGATGTGGCCCGCGTTGGCGGCCATGGCCGAGAAGAACAAGGCCATTGTTTCGATTCTGAAACAAACGCCCAACCAACCGCTCTATGGGGATCGGACGGAGGATGAGCTTATTTCGTACACCTTCCATAATTTCAAAGCCGATCAGGATTATACTTGGCCTTTGCTTTTCCCTATGGTCAAAAGCGCCATAAAGGCAATGGATGCTATACAGGAATTCTCCAAGCAGGAATTGGATCATCAAGTGAGGAACTTCGTGGTTTCGGGAGCATCAAAACGGGGATGGACCACCTGGCTTACTGCGGCGACAGGTGATCCAAGGGTCAAGGCCATCGCTCCCATGGTGATCGATATCCTTAATATGCCAGTGAATCTCCAATACCAGTTGGACAGTTATGGAGAATACAGCGAGCAGATTCAGGATTATGTTAATTTGGGCATCGTACAAAGCATTGCCACAGAGGAAGGGCGCGCGTTGACGACCATGATTGATCCTTACTCCTACAGAAGTGACCTGACTGTCCCCAAGATGATCTTTATCGGGACCAACGATGAATACTGGACAGTAGATGCGATCAAGCATTATTACGATGATATTCCCGGCAAGAACATGATCCACTACGTTCCCAATGTGGGCCATGATTTGGGGGGAGGGAAGCAGGCTTTAGAGGCCCTAAGTGCTTTCTTTTGGACAACACTTCTCGATACCGGTTATCCTGTTGTTTCTTGGGATATTCAGTCTGGAAGGAAATCTTCCAGCTTTGCCTTTAATCTAAATGATCCAAGCTTTGTGGAGGCGGTGCTGTGGTCGGCTACATCGGATGATAGGGATTTCCGGGACGAACAATGGACAAGCCAAAGCCTAGGGAAATCCAATGCTTCCAAAGTCAAAATGCAAGAAAATTATCCTGCTGCAGGGTACAAAGCCTTTTATGTTGATTTCAGGTACAAAGATCCTAATGGAGGCAGCTATACGGTCAGTTCTAGGGTTTTCTTAATGGATAGTAAGGAAGTACTGTAAGGAGGGGAGTAGGAAGACTGGAGGTACCCGAGGACCGAAGTCAGTGACCGATGTCTGAAGAAGGCAACCAACGAGGCAAGCGCTGTGGACTACGGACCTGTCCGTCTACCCCTCCGTCGCCTAATGCACATCGTTGTCCTTCTTTTGATACTTGATACAGGCTCTAGCTTAAGTTGTAATTCTTTTCACTTGAACACTCAACATGCGGGGAACAGGAATTTTTTATTCCCATAGGCTTGTCTGGTCACTGTCTCAAATCGAAAGTCTAAATTTCACATCTCCCTATTGGTACCCCGATGCCTGCAAATTAAAAAGTTCCGCGTAGAGCTTGCCGTTTTGCATCAGTTCTTCATGGGTGCCGATTTCCAATACGGAGCCATCTTTAAGTACCATGATCCTATCGGCGATACGGACGGTACTGAAGCGGTGCGAGATGATTACGGCAGTTTTCCCCTCGGTCAGCTGTATAAAGCGGTCGAAAGCTTCTGTTTCCGCACGGGCATCCAAAGCCGAGGTCGGTTCGTCCAAGATCAGGACTTCCGCATCTTTCATATAAGCCCGGGCAATGGCTATTTTTTGCCATTGGCCTCCTGATAAGTCCTTCCCAAGTTTGAATCTTCTTCCCAAAGGTTGATCATAGCCCAAAGGAAGATCGGAAACCACTTCTCGGGCAAGGCTCTTTTCCGCGGCCAGGTCCAGCCGTTCTTGGTTGGAGATTTCTTTTATTTCGCCCATGGCAATGTTTTCCCGAAGGGTAAGCTCAAACTTGACAAAGTCCTGGAAAATCACGCCAAAATATTGCTGATAAAGGGTTTTGTCATATTGCTTTATAGGGATTCCATCTAATAGAATTTCTCCTTCTGTAGGGTTATAAAACTGAAGTAATAACTTAATCACGGTGGTTTTTCCCGCCCCGTTTTCTCCCACAAAAGCCAGTTTCTCCCCCGCCTTTAGCTCAAAATTAATGTTTCTCACTACCCATCGGTCTGAATGGGGATACTTAAAACCTACATTAATAAAGCGGAAGCCCCGCCTTACCTTTTCGGGCAGTGGAAGCGTTCCCACTGATTCCGATTGGTCATTGGTCATATCAATAAATTCGAAGTAGTCCTGAAGATAAAGGGCACTTTCTGTAATGGCGGTAAACCGGGTAAAGAAACCCTGTAGCTTCATCCTCAGACGGTTGAAAGAGCCGGACAGGAAGGTAAGATCTCCCAGAGTGAATATTCCTGCGACCGTTCGGAACACAATTAACACATAAGCACCGTAATAAGCCCCTGTGCCGATCACATTGAAAAATGCGCCCCAGCTGGCCCGTTGCTTGGCGAGTTGCTTGCTCTGGGCGTAATATTGGTCGGATAGGTTTTGAAACCGGTCTGCGAGATATTCTGACAACCCAAATAGCTTCACTTCCTTGGCCGTGACGTCACTTGCTCCGGCATATCGGAGATAATCCAGTTCCCGTCTTTCCTGTGTCCAACTTCGGGCAAGGGAATAGCTGGTGCCGCTAAATTTGATTTCATTGATGATAGTAGGAATGACGGAGACGACCAAGAGGATGATCAGCCAGGGCTCAAAGGCAATAACGCCACCCAATAGCGACAGGATCACCACGATGTCCTCGGCTTGGGTCAAGATGTTCGACATCAGCGCAACACGACCGGTGGTTTGCTGCCGGGCTCTTTCCATTTTGTCATAAAACTCCGAATCCTCCAGCTGATCGAGGTTAAGTTCCGAGGTCTTCTTGATGATTTTTACAGAAGTGCCGATGGAGTACTGATCGCCCAGCAAGGCATCGCTTAGGCTTATGCCACGGCTAAGCAGGTCGGAAAGAATAGCCAGTCCAAATTCCGTGGCCACGAGTAGCCATAGCCGATCCAGAACAACATCTGTCTCAGCGGCAATCTGCAAAACCACCTCATCGATGATCAGTTTGCCCACCCAGAGCATCAATACGGGAAGCAGGGCATTGACCGACCTGCACAGGATATTGATATAGAAAAGCGGTGGGTTGACTTTTCGGATTTCCTTGAAAAAGCGGGGCACAAACTTTAAAGAAGCAAAGCTCTCTCTAAAGTTTATGCGGTTGGCCTGTATGGTTTGTCGTGGTTTTGGCAAGTATTAATGGATTACAGCCAATCAACACGCATTGGACAAAAATAGTGCAGGATACATGTTTGGGGAAGATCCGATAAAAAAGATATGATGGCAGATTATCTATCGGAGGATTCTTTTTTAGTTTCGGCTTTATCGGGTCAGGCAAATACCGCAAGAGCCAGAAGGAGGTGATGGCTAAAATAAGAGAGTCAATGAAGGTGGTCAATGCAAAATAGAAATTGTCTTCCAATGTATTATTGAGCGCTCCAAAAAGAAACCATATCTGGATACTTACAAATAAAATAAGTAAGAGAATAATCCCCGTGAGCAGGGTATTGATTTTATTAATTAGGTCTTTAGGTATCCCTTCTATGGATTAAGGAAGGGTCAGGTGATGCTTTAGCTGAAAATTAATTTATTGAACATGAGCAGCTAATACGAAATTGGTCATCATAAGGCATCTTTTTTTGTGTTGTAGTTTGGAAAAAATTAAACATCCTGTTATGTTTGCATCACGTTAACCCAAAGGGGTTCAACAAATACAAATTCCTCCTTAGCTCAGTTGGTTAGAGCATCTGACTGTTAATCAGAGGGTCCTTGGTTCGAGCCCAAGAGGAGGAGCTGATAATCAGCCACTTACGAAGCGATTTGTAAGTGGCTTTTTTTATTTGCATACTATTTGCATACTTTTCAAGGGATTTCATTCAATTTCCAACATTTGAATTTTTTTAAGAAGTTTAAAGCTTTTCCCCTTAGCAGGTTACACCAAAAGAAAGACAAGTGGAATTTGAGGGGCTGCTAATCTCTAAACTCCCGGAGTAGTTGGGTCGCTCTTTTGATCTGTCGGATGAGGACCTATGTTTAAACCTAAGGGTGAGGTTGGTTAAGGTCAGGATTGGGTGGAGTTTATCTAACAGTAGTCGGCTTTTCGTTTTTTATACCTGTTGATTATGTTGATTTGTTGCATATCCCTCAAAACGGTTGGAAACCGGGTCATAAGAGGTTCTATCGTTGCAACATAATTCCTACTTTCAACATTTACTATTTTTAGAGCATTGACAGAATAACACCAAAGAAAAAAAGAGAGAATCTACCAGCTGGGAATTTCAAAATGCCGTTGTCAGACATGGGTTTTGATTCAGTCAAAAAATCAGAATCTATTTTTAAGGACGAAACCAGGTCAATCGACGTCCTCTATGTAAAATTCAATACCGGTTTCTACGGGTCCTTTCCCAATCTCTCATCAAATCTTCCATTGCCTGTTCTCGTTCCCTTTTATCCTGCATTATGCCTCCAGAAGAGGTTAATGACCATATAAGTAGAAACCAGGAACCAAATGCCACAGCAAAGACAGGCCAGGGATTTGCCGCCCCCATTGCACCGATAAGGGCAAAGGTGCTGATAGCACTTGCAAGCACTATTTTGAGGACTAGTTTCATTTGGGACCTTTTTACAGAATAAATATATATAAATATTCCAATATATCAATATAAATTAAGAGGTTTATCCCGATTTATTTGCCTTAATCCATTTTAAGATGTTGTTTTTTTTCATTGTAGTTTTTCTTCCGAAAAGTGGAACCGTTTGAAAATTAAACCTTTAGTTGACCATGTAAACAACTAGCTACGATGATGTCCGGAATAGAGCCGAAAGAATCAGTGAAGAAAAATCCGTCTTGAACTATTTCTTCTCTTTGTGCGAAGGGGGAGGACTACGTTATGAGGGCAGACAGGGCAAGGAACACTTTTTCGCCCATCCTCATCAGCATACCGGATCAATTGCTGTAAGAGATAGCAAAAATAAATGGTTTGACCATTCCCAAGGCATCGGTGGCGACATTATATATGCAATCATGCCTTTTGAGCAAAAGAGCTTCGCTGATGCTGTTAATGCAGTAGATACGGTCACTCACAATTGTAAACCTCCCATAGAGCCTAATAGAGCGTCTAAGACGATTGAATTTGATATTCTTCATGAATCGGTTCAGATCACCCATCCGGCTTTAATAAGATATATCCAATCCAGAGGGTTTAATAAGATATATCCAATCCAGAGGGTTAGAACCTCGTCATTTTTCTGGTATGGCTAAGGAAATTTATTGGGCTAGAGACGGAAGAAAATTTTTCGGGATAGGGTTCACTAATGACAGAAGAGGCTACGCCATTAGGTCGGGGATTTTTAAATTTAACATTGGAACAAATCACGTTACCCATATCCAGATAGGAACGGATCCACTGGGAATAAAGATTCTTGAAGGTGGATTTGATTTAGCCAGCTATAGAAAAATTGATCCTTCAGCAAGTTACCACACTATCGCGTTAAATGGGTTGGCTAATCTTACCCATCAATATATGGAAGATATTAGGAACTGTACCAAGAACTAGGTTATCCGGTCGAGCTTTAACTAGACAATGACATTGCAGGGGATAAAAAGACCTCTCAAGCCAAACAGTTAATAAAAATCTCCGATAATAATAGAGGGCTGTACCGGAACTTCAAGGATTTAAATGATTACCTGGTCTCAGGCCAGTCAGGGAAAATAGGGAGATAGAAGGACAGATTTTAGCCACCAGGTTCGCTGCCTCTTTTTTCTTTTGGTGTTTTACCTCTATTCCTCGATAACGTTCAGAAGATAAATAGCTATCTAAAGACCTACACCGTCAGATTCCACTATACGTGTGTACCTGAATATCTGGACCACTAGGTCGCTATGTATATGGATCTACGGGTACCCAATTATATCAATATCTTAAATTCCTGATAACCCGGAGATCCGGCCACATAAATATTGGAATATGCGATTACCTAGATACTTGAATACCTAGATACCTAAACAACTGGATCGGATATCTGAATACCTGAACACCTGAATATCTAGATACCTGGATACCTACATATCTGGAAATCTGAATTTTAAAAATCTGAGCTAACGGATATCTAAATACCTAGACATTTGGCTCTTTTTGTTTTTAAATATCCGGGAATCCGGTCACGTGTTCTGGCTAACGACAACACCTTCTTAAACAGGACTTTTTAACGCCACTCTCACCAAAAGATCAATCTGGTCATAAAGGAAAAACCACAGGTTGCGCGGGTTCTGCAAGTTGTGTGTTTGTAATACAAAACCTACCGGTTTTTTCTCACCAACACTTACTTGCCTTCACTTTCCCTCCTTGGACAGATGCCGTGAAGGAATAAAAAAATTCGCAACTCATTTTCTTTTTATGTGACTAATTCTTAAGATTGAGATAAATTTCCTACATCAAATACGATAAATAGGATTTTAACATTATTAGCTATAACCACCAACTACCATGAGGAAAGCAGAACTTGCAGACAAAGGCAAGGTTATATCCATTTTGTCTGAAGTATCGCTTCGCTGGACTTTATCAGGGAATGCAGGGCCGCAGGGTTGAACGGGCTTGCAGGAATGGAGTTCCGCCATGGGAACAGCCTTTTACATATCGGCATTGCCAAGAATGAGAGGGGTTTCAAAGAGCCTAACGACTTTTTGACCGAAACCGACAGGAAAGGGAAGTCTCTTCCTGCTCGTGCCCCTGATTAATGAAGCCTTTGTCATTTATCCTTATGGAAAGTATGACGGCTAGATACGGGAAAATGAATACATCGGGATCCGGCCTTCTGATGTCAACCGCTTCCGGAATGACAAACCCTTATCATTAGAGTGTTGCGTCATCTTCCATACCGTTTCTTTCGAACCTGCGGATTTCAATTGCACGCAGCTACTGGCCATCGACAGGTGTTTGTCCAACGGGACAAGCTGCTGGCTTGTTATAGGGACTGCCCCCAGCTGATCATAAATACCGAACGGCTGTTGGGAGAGTGCAGCTTCGACTATACGTTTAAGGAATCGAAAAATAAAAAGACCTTCACGGGCAACCGCTACGATGACAAGCAGTTGCTGCAGAAGTATGCCATGGACTGATTTTGCCGGAGGTATGACGCAAACGACAAAGTAGCCCTAGAGCGGGTGAAACGAGAACTGGAGATCATCCACAACCTGAATTTTTCCTCCTTCTTTTTAATCACCGATGACGTCTGTCGTTATGACCGTTTTAGGGATTTCTACTACGTAGGCCGTGGGTGCGGGGCCAACAGTGTGGTGGCTTACTGTCTGGGATTCCGGACGTCTGCCCCATCCAGATGAACCTTTACTTTGAACGTTTCCTAAATCCTAAGCGACAGGGCCCGCCCGATTTTGATGTGGGCTTTTCTTGGGATGAACGGGACGAGATGTATGACTATATTTTCCACCGCTACCAGACTGGGAATGCAGCTTTGATGGACTCAATGTCGACTTTCAGATCACGCGGTATCCTTCGGGAACAGGGCAATGTGTACGGCTTGCCGAAAGGGGAAATAGATCTATTGGTAAACGAGCCGGAAAACATGCTGAACAAGAACGAGGTGACTAATATGGTCCTGTCCGTTTATAACCGCATGGCGGACATCCCGAACCAGCGTACGATCCATGCAAGCGGTGTGTTGATCTCGGAGCTTCCTTTAACTAATTATTCTGCACTGGATTTTCCGCCCAAGGGTCTGCCGACTATGCAGTTCTACAACTATACCGCAGAGGAAATTGGCTTTGAAAAATTCGACATTTTATCCCATAGAGGCATCGGACATATTAAGGAATGCAAAAAGATAGGTACATCTTCTGTTGACCTTTACAAGCTTAGCGCCGACGAGCAGATGAAGATCAAATGTGGAAAGGCACATTTTAATGAATTTGATCACCTGGAATATCGGGTAGTCAATAAAGTCGGGCAACTTATGAACTAGAATGAATCCACTTATACTTAAATTCGCCGAAATACCTGAATTTCAAGAACTGGATTATTCCTTGATAACATATTGCTAGAACTCAGAATTTATCTGTAATAAGTGGAACTGAACATCAGTTGTCCTTCAAATTATTATGATATCGTAGTCGCCTCTTAAAGAATTCGCCTATATTTGTAGCAGTTTTTGGTTTGCATGACTTGCTTCTAAGTCGTGCAAGAAAAGGGAATCCGGTTAAAAGCCGGAGCAGTGCCCGCTACTGTAATCCTCAATCCATCATTTGATGGATGAGCTTTTGCCACTCCTTGCCATTGTTGCAACATTTGCGACGAGAAGGCTGCAAAAGTTAGGAAAGCCAGGAGACCTGCCAGAACAGATTGACACGATTTTTCCTCGGGATAAAGGGGGTCTGTCGGAAACGCTTTTCTGAAAATTTTGATGTGTAAGAAGCTGGGATTATTATATTCCCTTCTTTGCTTATTTGTACCGGTTGAACTGATTGGACAGGATCTCGCAGATTCTGTCCACACGCTTGATAAGGTGACAATAACGCAAAGCAGGTTGAACGACTACATGGCAGCAGGTTATCAATTGCCGATTGATAGCACTATCCTTTTGCTTTCGTCGGGTGGAAGCCTTACAGATTTGCTGCGAAAGCAAGGGCTTGGACACATCAGAACCTATGGTCCAGGTGGATTGGCTTCGCCCTCCTTCAGAGGGACCGGAAGCAGCCATACATCTATCTTATGGGATGGAATAAACCTCGTTAGCCCCCTATCGGGACAGCTTGACCTGTCACTTGTGCCGGTGTTCTTTTTTGACAATGCCACTATCCAAACAGGCGGATCGACCAGTTTGTCGGGGAATGGAACAATTGGAGCAAATATTCATCTTACGAACAACGTCCGCTTTGGTGAAGGCGTAACGGCAAAAGCTGCCGTACATGCAGGATCTTTTGGCAGTCAATTTTTTGGCAGCCAATTTCGTCTAAGTTCAAATAAATTTGAGAGTAGCACGAAGGTTTTTCTGACTTCTTCTGATAATGATTTCAAATTCAGGGATAAGAGCAAAATAAATGGGGAGATTATCCGAAGAAAGCATTCTGCCTTCGACCAACACGGGATTCTTCAGCAGTTTACGCACCAGATATCCACAAGCAGTATTGTTTCACTCAAACTTTGGTATCAACAAAGCAAGTACGAGGTTCCCGGCATTGCATCGAACCAAGACAGTGCCGAAGCTTCCGAAGAGAACACCTTTTATAGGATACTTGGAGGATGGAATTATGCAGCTAAGAAATTGGACATAAATTATCAAAGTGCGTTCATTCGCCAGGACCTTGACTACAGGGATCCAAAAACAAGTACCTACTCTCTCAATCGCTATAACAACATTATACAGAATGCCGAATTAGGTTTGCAATTGACCCCACGGTCAAAAATCACGACAGGACTTCAGTATTCCTGGGAGGAAGGAGTCGTCCACGCATTTGGAACCACGCATCCGAAAAGAGATCGAATCGCTATTCTTACGGCATACAAAATTCAGCCTTCTGAAAAATGGGATTTGTCAATCTCAGCTAGGGAAGAATTGATCGATGGGAAGACGACACCATTAGCTCCGGCCCTTGGCGTAGCTTACAGCCCGGAGAAAGCATTTAAGTTTTTCATGAACTCCTCAAGAAATTATAGGATTCCGACCTTCAATGACCTTTATTGGTTGGGCGGGGGTGCCCGTGGAAATCCATCCCTCGCTCCGGAACTATCTTTAAGTACGGAGACGGGATTTAATTTTGAAAGGAAGGGCTTCACGCTGAAATCCGTGGGATTTAGCAACCACGTCGACAACTGGATTCTTTGGAGCCCTGATGCAGCTAATGTGTGGACTCCTCAAAACATCAAAAAGGTATGGGCCAGGGGAGTCGAAGTACAAACAGCCATTAGTCATAGAGTCGGGCCACTGAAATATTCAGTGTCGGGCCTTTATAGCTTCACAAGATCTACCAATGAAAGTATCTATGACAATGGCAACCCGAATGAAAAAGGAAAGCAGTTGATGCTCACACCTGTCCATGAAGCGAGCGGCACGCTGCATCTTAACTATCATGAATTTTGGCTCCGTTTCGTGCATTCTTTCACCGGTGACCAATTCGGTGACACCGATAACACCATCCATAATGTGTTGCCGTTCTACCATGTATCCAACATGTATTTTGGGAGGGATTTTTCTCTTAACGCCAGATGGAAAACTTCATTGTCATTTGAAATAAACAATGTTTTCAATACCGAATATGAGGCGAGAAGAGGATATCCCATGCCATTAAGAAATTACAAAATCAGCTTGAGCATAAATTATCATAAACCGATTAAACATGACTAAAAATTTAACATTCAAATTCAGAACCGTTTTGATGGCGATCGTCCTTACGACGGCAGCCCTCCTGCAATCTTGCCAAAACGATGATTTTCAACCTATTGTAGCCAATGATGAGGGCATCTTCATTCTTAATGAAGGGGCTTTTGGTGCTGCCAATGCGTCACTTTCCTATTACGATCGAGCTACAGGTGAAATGACAAATTACGTATTCAAAACAAAGAATGGGGTGGATCTCGGAGATCAAGGCCAATCAATAGCGGTTTTTGAAGACAAGGGTTACTTGACAATTCAGAATGACGGTAAAATTGAAATCATAAACCCAGAGGATTTCTCGTCGCTGGGAACGATTGATGCCCTTCCAAGTCCACGGTACTTTCTGGGTATCTCATCTACAAAAGCATATGTATCGGATTGGGGCGAGGATGGTGCTACCGGATCGATTAAGGTTATTGACCTTACCACAAACAGCGTTATCAAAACGATTCCGACAGGCCAGGGTGCGAACAAAATGCTCAAAGTTGATCAGCTGGTGTATGTGGCGAACGCAGGCGGCTGGGGAAGAGATAACACCGTAAAGGTAATAGATTCTACTACCGATGAGGTTACGGGAACCATCACTGTTGGGGACAATCCAAACAGTATCGTCCGGGACGCAGATGGGAATATCTGGGTAACTTCGAGTGGCCATACCGCATATAATAGCGATTGGAGCATTGACGAAGACAATAGCACAAAGCCGTCTCTAAGCAAAATTGCGCCCGGAAACTCCGAAACTTTCAGACTGGAAGGTAATGCGAGTTCTTATGCCAGCATGGGTAATCTTTCAATTTCTCCAGACGGTAGATCAATTTATTACACATACAATGGTGGGGTTTATAAAATGAGCACAGCAGCAACGTCGTTACCTACCACACCATTTATCAATAAAAGCTATTATAGCCTAGCAATAGATCCTGCAACCGGCAATATACTTGGCGGAGAGGCTCCCAATTTTTCCTCAGCGGGGAACTTAGACATAATCAGTAGCACCACGGGTCAAACGCTGGAGACTTTTCAAGTTGGAATTGCCCCCATTTCCTACGCCTTCAACTGATAGCTGTTCAATAACAAACTCAACGGAAATGGATCAAATGGTATCAAAGATAAATCCCCGCCCTGTTCTTCTGGCTGGAATGATTTTACTGGCTGGATGCTACAGGCTGTTTATTGCGAGCGGTGTACTACCGCCGCTTCCTAATTTTACCCCACTTGGCGCAATGGCACTTTTTGGGGGCTGTTACTATCAGGACAAATGGAAGGCTTATCTGGTTCCGCTTCTATCGTTGTGGCTTACAGATATCCTGCTCAATAGATTCTTCTATTTTGGGGAATGGGTTTTCTTTTATGACGGATTCGCATGGATATACATCAGCTTCGCGCTGATGGTGCTCATCGGCGGATTATTTATCAAAAAGGTTCTGGTGAGTAGCGTGTTGTTGGCCGGTATAGTCGGAGCCCTTGTGCATTGGATCGTTTCGGATTTTGGTGTCTGGTTAGGTGGTGGTATTGATGTTACTACTGGACTTCCATTTACCAGGGACTTTATGGGATACCTGAAGTGTCTTTACTTGGCGCTTCCTTTTTTGAAGAATCTTTTGCTGGGCAATCTTGTCTTTGGCGCGGTGCTGTTTGGGAGCTTCGAATTGATCCAACGGCAATACCCGAGGCTTCAACTTCAATCCGCCTACAGAAATTCATAAAAAATTCGGCAGTTTACTTCTGTACCCATCCATTCGACGAACTATGAGGGTGTCCCAAGGAATGAAATCGAGCTGTTCAAGTCGAAGTTGTGAACGGTGTGGCAATTATTTTATATGCAGTGTTGATGATGTTGCTTCTTGTCAATGCAATGTATCAAATACTGACACATCGACCCAAGAATTCCTTAGTCGAACTGATTGGGGCTGCTTGTGTGAGCCTTGTATTAAGGAGATAGCTGCTAACTTGTCCCATGCAAAGGGTAGGACTTTTCCCAAGCAGGGTGAGTTAAAGCAGGATGTCCACTTTTACATGGAGAATGGTCTTTTTGTGTTTACAGAATTTTACCACCTATTGCGAGGAAGATGCTGCAGAAGTGGCTGCCGACACTGTGCATATGGCTTCAGAAAGAAACTATAATGACCTATTGGGTAAAGGAAGCTGAGCGATCGGGCAAACGCGCGATTGCACAAGCATCAGCGTTTAGCCATACCAGTGGCTACATTATATCCTGCAGCGGCCAGATAAGGGATATCCGGGTTCCTACTGCAACCAAACTGGGGAAAATGTTTATGGAGCTTAAGGAATGCACAATCCGGTTCGCAACAGGAATTGCTGATGCGCTTCACCTCATGGTTCTAGGAATCCGAGTTCAAACAAAATTCCCAATGCTATGAGGAAGTACAAGATCGAGCCTATCTCCTCGGACATTAGGGAAGCCCTTCTCAAAAAAATTGACGGAAAGACCAAGCCGGTCGGAGCCCTTGGCGTCTTGGAACGTATTGCGCTACAAGTCGGGATGATTCAAAATACGTTGACCCCTGAACTAAACAATCCGCATATGTTAGTCTATGCAGCGGATCATGGAATTGCCAAAGAAGGGGTAAGTGCATACCCGCAAGAGGTTACTTGGCAAATGGTTATGAATTTTTTGAGAGAAGGAGCGGCAATTAATGTGTTCTGCCGTCAGAGTAATATTCAGCTGTCAGTTGTAGATGCGGGTGTGAATTACGATTTTTCGCATGATCATCCAAGGCTGATCAGGAACAAGATTCAAAAGTCGACGGAGAGCTTTCTTCACGTTCCCGCCATGAGCGTGAAACACGCTCAGAAGAGCATTGACACGAGCGCAAATATTGTTCGTTCAATTTATGAGCAGGGGTGTAATATCATCGGCTTTGGTGAGATGGGTATTGGTAACACGGCGTCTGCTTCGGTATTGATGAGCGTCATGAGTGACATACCAATAGAGGAATGTGTTGGCCGGGGAACAGGCATCGACACCTACGGTCTAAAAAAGAAGCAAAAAAATCTTTCTAGTGCAATCGCCAAACACGGTAAGCCAGATACTGTGCTGAAAGTACTTTCGACGTATGGCGGCTTCGAAATTGCCCAGATGGTGGGCGGCATTCTTCAGGCGGCAGAACTGAAGATGATCGTTTTAATCGATGGCTTTATCTCAACCGTAGCGTTCTTCTTGGCACAAGCGATAGAGCCTGACGTTAAAGACTATTGTCTTTTCTGTCATCAATCATCGGAGCACGCTCATCGCCGCCTCCTTAGGCTTCTTGATGCCAAGCCCTTGCTTGACCTGGAGATGAGATTAGGTGAAGGTACAGGAGCTGCGGTCGCCTACCCCATCATCCAGTCTGCGGTTAATTTTCTCAATCAGATGGCTAGTTTCGAATCAGCCCAAATATCCAAGCAAAAATGATCAGGCGAGAGATCCACGTTTTTCTAACCGCAATAATGTTCTATACACGAATCCCTTGTCCTCGCTGGGTAGATCATAATTCGGACTATCTTAATCAGGCTACGCGATATTTCCCATTAGTCGGGTGGATTGTTGGTGGGGTATATGCCGTGAGCATCGTTGTATTGACAATGTTCTTTTCACCGTTGACCAGCATTATTCTTGGTTTAGCCATCAGTGTTCTAATGACCGGCGCATTTCATGAAGACGGTTTTACAGACATGTGTGATGGCTTTGGAGGCGGCTGGACAAGAGAAAATATCCTTCTAATTATGAAGGACAGTCGAGTGGGTACGTTTGGCCTGGTCGGATTAGGGCTGCTGTTGGCGTTGAAAGTATCATCTACGTACGATCTGATCGGCGAAGCAAACGGGCAAATATTCATATTGATGATCATAACGTCCCACACGCTAAGCAGAGCAATGGCCGTTGTTGTCGTACGGTGCCTGCCTTATGCGCGTGATGACGATGATCAATCGAAAGCGAAGCCGATATCAACCAGCATCTCCGTTAACAGTCTTGTAGTAGCGATCACTTTTTCTCTAATTCCATTAATAGGCTTGATGCTCCAGACATCTCCTATGGTTGGTTTGGGAGTGATCCCGATGATGGTATCGACGGTTTATCTCATGTAGTACTTCAAGAAGTGGATCGGTGGATATACCGGTGACTGCCTGGGTGCGATTCAACAGGTTACTGAAGTGGTATTCCTTTTAAGCCAACTGATATTATGGAGATACATCTGATAAGGCATACTAAGCCCGATATAGAGGCAGGTATCTGCTATGGTCAATCAGATATTCAACTCGCGACGAGCTTCGATAAAGAATGGACGGAGATTCGAGAAAAACTCCCTTTAAATGTCGATCGCATATTCACAAGCCCGCTCTCCAGATGTACAAAACTCAGTGAGCGTCTTGCTACACATTTCGGTCTTTTACCCGAGAAGGATGTCCGTCTGATGGAAATGAACTTTGGGGATTGGGAAATGACAAGATGGGATGATATAGATCAAAGTGAACTGAATGCCTGGATGAACGACTTTCAAGTCAAACCTTGTCCGAAGGGTGAGTCATATAGTGACGTGAGGGCAAGATTAGAAGGTTTTATTTCGGAAAAACTTCAAGAAGATATCAAATATTTAATTGTTACTCATGCCGGTATAATAAAGTGCTTTCATGGCTTGTTAAACAACTATCACGGAATGGATTTGCCAATCTCTTACGGCAATGTTTATTCTTTTACTCTAAATCGTCCGAAACTTGATATTTAAGAATTTTTCAAGATTCCTTTGACTTACGTTGTTTTCTATCCACGTAAAACAGGTGTCTGGTTTTTTCCGAGAGATCCGGAAGATTAAAAAGTAATAGTGTGCGAATCACGAGCAGACGTGCTACTGTAAATAACTCCAGCAGAGCCTTAAGGAGTTGTTGAAGAAGATGAAGAAAACGATGAGACATTAAAGACCAAAGCTTATTCATCCATACAACCTCACACGTTTTGAGGCCACCCCTAGCAATCGTTACAGGATTGGTAAGAGCAGACAATAAAACTGCTTGACTAATCAGTTGAAAGGCTGAAAAACAAATTAAATGAACCGCAGCCCCCGGAGAAGAGAGGGAAAAACAAAATGTAGCCGTTAAATTTCCATAACTCCTTTGGAAAACCCATGTTCAAGAATAATTTCTCAGACTCCAAAATTTGGTGTCTGTCATTGATCCTCCGCCAAAGAGTGTGACTTTTGTTAACAAACATGACAAAGCCTATTCTTTGGACTTTCAACCCGCTCAACTGTTATTTATAAACCTAGGAACCAGTACAGTTATCATTGCATCTAAAATATTTTTTTGCAACATTGTTTCATAATTAAGTTTTTATTATTTTGCAACTCTATTGCAACAATGACTTATGCTTTTGCTTCTACTCTTCCTCACGTTTTCGTCAGTGCAGAAAAGCTCCACTGCCACAGACAGCTCATTTATGTATCCTGAATCAACCCGGCTTATCTGGTCCGATTCCAGCCATGAGGCTGTAAAAGATACTGCCGACACAGATGAGTATTATCGTACCATAGATCTGGAAGGGGTGACCGTAATAGACCGTGCCGTAGAGTTGAGAAAGGAAGAATCCTCCAATTTTACCTTTATCCGAGCGGATTTTATTCGGCAAAACAGGGGCGGAAGTCTGATGAAATCTTTGGAGAGACTGCCGGGTATAAGTGCGATAGGGATTGGTTCGGGATCTTCCAAACCGCTCATTAGAGGCCTTGGTTTTAACCAGGTCATGGTGGTAGAAGATGGAATCAAGCATGAAGGCCAGCAATGGGGAGCTGACCATGGTCTAGAGGTCGACCAATACGCTGTGGACCAGCTGACTATTATTAAAGGTCCTGCCTCATTTAGATACGGTTCAGACGCTATCGCCGGAGTAGTAGATATCCAAATCAAGCAGCCGCCTACCCACGATGGCATAGGGGGCTCAGTAGATATCGGCAGCAAGTCCAATAATGAATGGGTCGGTGGTTCTGTCAGTCTTTTTGCGCGAAGAGGCAATTGGTTTGCCGACGGCCGGATGACTTATGCTTCTTACGCCGATTTCAGGGTGCCCTCAGATTCCGTCTTCGTATATGATTTTGGTGTAAAACTTGACAATCGCAAGGTAAGGAATACTGCTGGACGAGAATACAACTGGTCCCTACGGGCAGGGTACCTGGCAGACAAATTTCGGAATACGATTACCGTCAGCAGCGTAACGAGCAAGTCGGGCTTTTTTGCCAATGCCCATGGGTTAGAGCCCCGAAGGGTCGATGCAAAGCTTCACGATGCATCCAGTAGGGATATCTTACTGCCTTACCAAGAGGTGGACCATACCAAAATCACCAATCGCATGCAATACATCTCGGGGAATCATCTTTTTGAATTCGATTTCGGCTTTCAAAGGAATTACCGCAAGGAGTGGAGCCAGTATGTCAACCATGGTTTTATGCCGCCTGTATATCCAACAGAATCGCCCTATCCGTCTTCGTTAGAGCGGCTTTTTGATAAAGATGTGTACTCCATTAATCTTAGGGATGAAATTTTTTTGGAAAAGCACAGTCTGACAATTGGGGGAAGTGCTGAGCTCCAGATCAATGAAATTGGGGGCTGGGGTTTTTTGATTCCAGCATTTAGACAGTTTAGCTATGGCTTTTATACTGTTGACAAATACAAGGTTAACGATCTATGGCAACTGTCAGGCGCACTGAGGTTTGACCGCTCCCGTATCCAGATACAGGCACATCAGGACTGGTTCCCTTCCGTATCAAAAGAAACGAACCCTGTGAATTCAGATTACCTGTATAGAGCCCATGAGTTTGACAGGCATTTTAACAGTCTGGTATGGTCAGCGGGATTAAATTATACCCCCGGGGAATTCAGCTTCAAAGGTAATTTGGGCACCAGCTTTAGAATGCCCATTGCCAAGGAATTGGGGGTAAATGGGGTCAACTACCATTATTTCAGATATGAGAAAGGAAACGCCGATCTCTCGCCGGAACGGTCATTCCAGCTCGATTTGGGTGCAGAGCTCAACAAAGAACATTGGAATCTTTCTATTAGCCCTTTTCTGAATTATTTCCCGAACTACATTTATCTCAGTCCCTCTTTTGAGCACGATTTTCTATATGGGGCGGGCAACCAGGTTTTCAATTACACCCAAAGTGAGGTGTTGAGGTATGGTGCGGAGATCAGTGCCATTCATCAGCTAACTGAGGAGCTTAGTTTTGAACTCCTGGGAGAATATGTATATAGCGAGCAACTTTCCGGAAGTAAAAAGGGCTACACATTGCCTTTTGCACCGGCCCCCTCAGCTTTGCTTAATGCCACCTATAGGCCCCAACCGGATGGATTTTTCCATGATCCTTATCTGGCAGTGGATTTCCGGATGACGGGCAAACAGTCCCTTATCGTGCCCCCTGAAAAGGTTACCCCCGGCTATCAGCTGGTCCACCTGCGAATGGGCTCCGCTCTGACAATCTTTAAACAGTTGATTGATGCCGACCTGCAGGTTCAGAATTTATTGAATATCGAATATCTCAATCACACCAGTTTTTACCGCCTCATTGATCTCCCTGAGCCCGGCAGAAATATCACGATATCCCTGAGATACAAGTTCTAATGACATACCAACCAACTATTTTAAATATGAAAAGAATATTCAAGCACTGCCTGTTTTTTGTTTTATCTATCTTTTTCTATTCAGCCTGTTCGGAAGATCCGGTGCCAATGTTAAAAGCTCCGACCATTGAAAATATCGAACTGGGATCAGGGGATAATGGTATAGCTATTATAGGCCAGGATTTTCATTTCAACGCGGACGTGGAAGCAGGCGACAAGATCGAAACCGTGGACATCACCATTCGACAAAAGAGCGGTGAAACCTATCCGGCTGACTGGTCTATGTCAATCATCTGGGACCAGTACAAGGGATTGAAAAATACCAATGTCCACCAGCACTTTGACATCCCTGAAGATGCCGTCGAGGGGATTTATGAGGTGGTGATTCTGGTAAAAGACCAAAACGGAGAAACAACCGAAGTGACCAGAGATTTAACCATCTATAATGAAGCGTCCTTTCCTAATTAATAGCTATTGACATTAAATAAACTATAGTGAAAAATTACTTTAGACTTGCCTTGATCGCTGTTACTCTTGGATTTTATGCCTGTGAGGGCAATGAAGATGAGATAGATACCGAAGCTCCCATTATCAACATGGCTTTTGACGAAGCCTTTCCACAACAATGTGAAGTGCTTCAGCGTGGAGAGACTTATACCATCGAGGCCTTGTTCTCGGACAACTTTGAGTTAGGAAGCTACAGCCTGGATATACACCATAACTTCGACCACCACACGCACAGCACAGATGTCGCTGAATGCGAAAGGCAGCCGACAAAAGAAGCCGTCAATCCTTGGCTTATCATAGAAGGCCATGAGATTCCGAGTGGGCAAAAAAGCCATCGCATTTCCCTCCCTTTGTCCGTGCCTACCAATGTAGACACCGGAGATTACCACCTGATGATTAAGCTTACCGACAAGGAAGGCTGGCAGACCATTAAAGGGATCTGGATGATAATACGTTAGATAACTTCAAACAGAGAAAGCCGCACCTACAAGGATAATTGCGATTATGAAATTGTTGCAACATTATTGCGTTTAACTTTTGTGTTTATGTAACAATGTTGCATATTTGCCTTTTGATCAGACAATCATTTTAATAACCAACTAAATTTTATTTATGAAAAAGTACCACAAAAAGTTTTTACTGCCTTCGCTTCTAGCGGCATCATTGCTCACGTTTTCATGCTCAGACGACGATGATCCGGTACCGGTGATCCAGGAGGGAATCGAAAAGGCCAGCCTGGTATTTACACCCTTATCGGGAGGCGATGATTTAAGCGCCCACGGCAACCACTTTCACGGCCTTTCTACTGCTGTAGAAGGAGAATCGATGACGGTAGAATTTAGTTCTGACGGAACTCCCACCAGTGGGGGTCATCTGCACCTGGATCCAGAGGTGATCTACAAACTCGAACTTCAGGCTTGGGACTATGAAGGGAAGCGGGTAGAAGGAGATTTTGTAAAGGACAAAGGAACAGCCGACCTTTATAAAGCCTTCATCCATGGAGGGAATTTTATATTGAAACACAGAGACTGACGATGAGTCGGGTGCCATATTCCAACCCAGGGAGCAAACCTACGGCGACGGTACGGCAGTGGAGGGGCAGTTTGAAACCACCGGCATCCTTAGCTATTTCATCGTTGGTGAGTCCAATGAGGGCGGGACGGTCAACGTTTCTTATGTATTGAGGGAATTCAATAGCCCGGATACCAAGGCCACCGTCACCCGGCTAGACTGGAACGCCGCTGACTACACGGAGAGGTTTCCCGGGACAGACGTATTGAAGTTAAACTTTGAAATCCATGCAGAGCATGGACATGAGCATTAAGATCAATATATAGAGAACGAACATTTTAAGCCGTCTGGTTTCCGGACGGCTTAATTCATGTCGCAGGGTACCTCAACCGTCTACTGTTCTCACTGCGACAGTGATAGGGAATTATTCCCGGGGCCAAACCCCTTAAGCCGTTCTTCTTATTTTGTGATTAATAATTATATGGAATCGAGCTATTCGACATATCGTAGCGGATTTTGGCTTCGTCCCGGCATCCTGCAGAAACCGGTTTTTTTATTTTTGAAGGGTTGTTTAAGGACCTCAGTTATACAACCTATATCCTTTTCAAGGCTAATAGTCTCATCTCTCCAAAACCACAATGGATCTGCTTCAATGGTAACGGAAGGAGATCTTCGAAAGATATCCGGACGAACATATTATAAATGGGGGATTGCGAACAAATAGTTATTCGTCTTATATAAGAGGATTTTAATGGTTGTTGTTAAAATTGTCATTATCTTTATTCCACAAAGTTCTTTACATTCTTCATCAATCGGAATAGGTTTTACTTAATCGTGAATTAATAGGGAACCGTGTGCAAATCACGGACTGTCGCGCAACTGTAAGTAACACACAAAAGGTTTTCATCATTTTATCCACTGCGAAAAGCGGGAAGGAGGTGAACTCCGTTACAAGTCAGGAGACCTGCCTATTCTACCCTGCCATTAGGCAGGATTGACAATGCTTTCGCGGTATGAAGCTTTGATTCAGACAGATGTATTTTTACAACCAGGACCGGTTGTACCCTCATACATTTTTCTTTTCTTAATTTCATTTCCCGGAATCATCCGAAGCATTTAAAAGGGCTTTTAAATCTTTCATCATTTAAAAGTTAAAGCAAAATGCAAACACACATTCTGGGCTATCCGCGGATTGGTAGCAAAAGAGAATTAAAAAAAGCCTGTGAGCAGTATTGGGCGGGCAAATTACCAGTGGGAGAACTTCTGAAAACAGGGAGAGAGATCCGGATGGAAAACTGGCAACTGCAGAAGGACAAGGGTATTGATTTGATCCCTTCCAATGATTTTTCATACTACGATCAGGTTCTTGACATGTCGCTTACTGTAGGGGCAATCCCGGAACGCTACCATGATGTCATCTTCAGCAAATCACGTTCAGAGCTTGACCTTTATTTTGCCATGGCAAGAGGTTATCAGCAAGACGGATTGGACATCACTGCCATGGAAATGACCAAGTGGTTTGATACCAATTACCATTACATTGTCCCTGAATTCCGCCGAAATCAGCCTTTCAAACTGTTCTCTCATAAAATTCTTAACGAATTTGCGGAAGCCAAAAGCTTAGGAATAACCACTAAACCCGTCATTATTGGTCCAGTTTCCTATTTGCTGTTGGGCAAAGAAAAAGAAGAGGGGTTTGACCGTTTGGATTTAATCAAAAACCTTTTGCCCGTATATATTGATGTCCTGAAGAAATTAGAAGCACAGCATGCAGAATGGGTACAGTTCGATGAGCCTTTTTTGGCCATGGACCTGACCGATAAAGCAAAGGATGCTTTAAGATATGTATATACGGAGATCCGAAAACAGTTTCCCCATCTCAAAACCATTGTGGCTACCTATTTTGAGGGTTTAAAAGACAATTTACCTGTGGCTGCCTCACTGCCTGTGTGTGCGCTGCATATGGATTTGGTAAGATGTCCGGAGCAATTGGAAGAGGTACTGACATCCATACCTGAAAAAATGACGCTTTCACTGGGGGTGGTGGATGGAAGAAATATCTGGAAAAACGATTTACAGCAATCCTTGCAGATAATAAATAAAGTCATAGACAAAATTGGGAAGGAACGGCTCCTGATCGCCCCCTCCTGTTCTCTCCTTCATAGCCCCTGTGATCTGGACAATGAGGTTAACGAAAAAATATTAACCCCGGAAATAAAGGAATGGCTTGCCTTTGCCAAACAAAAAACAGAAGAAGTCGTAGTGCTTAAAAGACTTTTATCAGCAGATCCCGATCACAAGACGCTTGCTAGCTTGGAGAAAAGCAGCAAAAACGTAGAAAGCCGTAAATCCTCAAAGCTCATACACAACCATGCTGTAAAACAACGTGTAGCCGATCTCACGAAAGCAGATGGAAGACGGATTAATAAGTACAGTGTCCGCCGAGATGAGCAACAAAGGGCATTACAACTTCCTTTATTTCCTACCACAACCATAGGGTCCTTTCCCCAGACCACTGAGGTGCGTAGCTGGCGGGCAAAATTCAAAAAAGGGGAAATCAATGCCGAAGAATATGATCTTTTGCTAAAGGAAGAGACCGAGAGAGCCATCCGCTGGCAGGAAGAAATCGGCCTCGATGTATTGGTCCATGGCGAATTTGAACGCAATGACATGGTGGAATATTTCGGAGAACAATTAGCAGGTTTTGCCTTTACCCAGCATGGCTGGGTTCAAAGCTACGGCAGCCGTTGCGTAAAGCCGCCGATTATATACGGGGATGTACACCGTCCACAACCGATGACGTTGTACTGGTCGGAATATGCACAATCTCTAACGAACAAACCTGTCAAAGGAATGTTGACCGGCCCTGTTACCATTTTGCAATGGTCTTTTGTCCGCGATGACCAGCCCCGTGAGGATACCTGCAACCAGATAGCTTTGGCCATCCGGGATGAAGTGCTGGATTTGGAAAAGGCGGGAATAAAAATCATCCAAATTGATGAACCGGCTATCAGAGAGGGGCTGCCACTGCGAAAATCCGATTGGCAGCAGTACCTAAAATGGGCAGTTGAAGCCTTTAGAATTTCTTCAAGCGGGGTAAAGGACGAAACCCAGATCCATACCCATATGTGCTATTCTGAATTTAACGACATCCTTCAAAACATTGCGGATATGGATGCGGATGTGATTACCATTGAGTGTTCCCGATCTCAGATGGAATTACTGGAAGCATTTGCGGATTTCAAATACCCCAACGAGATAGGACCGGGGGTTTATGATATTCATTCTCCTAGAGTTCCGTCTAAAGAAGAGATGATCCGTCTTTTGGACAAAGCAAAATCCGTCATTCCTGCGGACCAGCTGTGGGTAAATCCGGATTGCGGGTTAAAGACCCGGAACTGGAGCGAAACAGAAAAATCCCTGGAAATCATGGTAACCGCAGCCAAAGAATCGGCGCGGCAACATTTGGCTATGAAAGAAAAAGCATGATCAAGCATGAGATCAAATATTGCCCAAGATGCGAAGCCGCCTTTGAATGTAAGGTGGGATCCATATTGCTATGCCAATGTACGACAGTGCACTTGGAGGATGAGGAAAGGGATTACATCAACAGCCAATATGATGAATGTTTGTGTGCTGATTGTATGAAAATATTAAAGTCCGAATACCACAATCAGCGGTTTCAGGATAAACTGAAAAGCATTTTGGGCGTGTTTTATAAAGAAAAGCGATAGTAAACTGAAAAAGATAATGAAAGGCCTCGGTAGAACTAATTTATCTACTGAGGTTTTTTTTGACAAACTTAAGGCTGAAAAGGGTGCATCCGTTCTTAACCTATTCAGAGCAATAGATTATTAATAAGGGGCACAGACGGTGATATTGTCCATGATAATCCCTTTGCTACTGTTCATGCCGATATTCCCTACGGAAAGAATAACATTATAGTCGGGTCCGTCCGCCGCTAAATGTACCTTCACATGTCCATCAAATTGCTCTAGGTCGTCAAAACGAAATTCTTTCCCATCGGAAAGTTCACTTATTAGTGTAGTACTTTTTAACGTCCTCATATCTACGGGATCCAGCATGGCGGCCATAGGGGCATCCGGAGTGTCATAAGCTCCAAAGTGCAAATGCGCGGGAAAATAATAGGCTTCATCTCCTTGGTTACCTTTCATCGCAATGGTTACCTCTACCGCTCCTGAGAGTAATTCCCTGAAAATCACCTCCCCCTCATAATCATACACGGAATTGGCAGCGTGCAATGCCTGCCTTGCTTCACGGTTGGTATAAGTTTGACCCTCCTGTTGGCTACATGAAAAGCACAACACAAGCGCACCGATTAAAAGTAGTATATGCTTCATTTTGCTGCTAGTTCTAGTTTGATTCGGCTAAAGTTTCTGTTACAAAGTAAAGAATAATTTCGAATGGAAAAAATGTGCCTTTTAATGGATGGGGATAATAATATATTGTAGTTAAAACCTGTATATTTGCCCTTGTGTAACAATAAATGAAGCATAAGCTCATTTTTTTCCCATGAAATCCCTCGCCGCACTTTTACTTTCAATGACCATGCTCTTTCAGGGCTCGGCATCTGTTTGGATAGCGGCTAATTTTTATGCCAACAGGGAGTATATTGCACAGAATGAGTGTGAAAACAGATTTGTGGCCGCAAGCTCATGTCTGGGTCAATGCGTTTTGATGAAAAAATTGCAACAGGAAGAAGACAGGAAGCAAGACCAGGCTGAAAAGGAAATCAAAGGGGTACAATTATTTGTAAGCCGTTATGTGGAATTTGATTCCATCACCCGCCCTTGCGTTCTTGACACTTCTTCATACGTTCCCTATAGGGAATTCGACTATAGCAACAATTTCAACGGATCAATTTTTCGTCCGCCCATCGTTTAATTCAACTTTATTTTCTTACTAATTCTGAAACAGTCTTCTAATCCCGATTTAGGGAAAGACAAGACTCATATTGGAATGCCTTGACCCATGCGGATGAAATGGGGATGTCCCTACAGGAACTGGAAGACCGACTGGTCAGTACACCGGCCTATGTGGAACTGTTTGACAAGATTGAAGATGTTTTGCATCACTATGCCGAGAGAGTGAAAGATGCAGGAACAACCAGCCGTCTACTGTATTCAACAAACGGAAAAGCAGGGATTCCGCTTTCCAAAGAAGAGAAGGAAGACATTACAGCTTTCCTGAAAACACTCATAGACTCGTCGTTTCTTAGCAACCCGCTGTTATCTCCATTCAATTACCATTTAAACAATTAAAATATGAAAAGCCCATTAAATAAATTGATTAACCATAGCGTACTGTTTGCGATTGGCCTCTTCGCCTTTTCCTGCGGCGTGGATGATCCTGAGCCGGACACAACAAAAACAGGGGATTTTTCCATTGAATTTGATAATATAGTCGGTGAAGAGACGCTTGGCTTTGGTACCCGGGAATACGTAAATGCCACAGGGGAAGCTTTTACGTTGACTACCCTACAATATTTTATAAGCAACATCAAATTGACTGCCGCTGACGGAAGGGAATTTGTGGTTCCGCAGGAGGAGAGTTATTTCCTGGTCAATGGAGAAGACAGAAACAGCAGGTTTACCAAGGTCATTGTTCCGGAAGATAATTATACCCAACTGAAGTTTACCATTGGTGTCGACAGCTTAAGAAGTACGATGCCCGTTGAAGAGCGGAAAGGAGTATTGTCCTTTAATCCAGACGAAGGCCATGCCGGAGGGGGAATGTACTGGGGATGGAACAGCGGATATATTTTCTTCAAATTGGAGGGTAACTGCGACTTGATCTCAGATGATCAGGCAGGAGATCCCACCGGCAAAAAGCAGTTTAAATATCATATCGGTGGGTTCGGAGGCTACAATGCCCCCACCCTTAACAATATTAAAGAAATAACGGTTGATCTAAACAATGCGGGGATAGCCGAAGTAAGGGAGGGGTTCAGAAGTAATGTACATCTTTTCGTGGATATTATGCAGGTGTTTAACGGCGCCCATACCTTCAGTATTCCAGAACATCCTAATGTGATGTTTAGTGACTATAGCGTGAATATTGCCAATAATTTTCCGTCTATGTTTACCCATGATCATACGGAGAATTTTGTAAGAAGTGAGGGGGATCTTTAAAGATGCAATGTAAAAAAGCGCTATTCAGCTCTCTGTTGTTTTTGTTTTTTCTGGCCTGTCATACCGTTCCGGAAGAGATTCCTGAGCTGTTCCCGGGATTTGTAAAGCCGGCGAATTTTCCTGAGCCTGCCTATGATCAGTCACGGAACCAGGTTACAGAAGAAGGTTTTGAATTGGGAAAGCGGCTCTTTTTTGAGCCGCGGCTCTCCCGAAACAACACCATCTCCTGTGGCAGTTGCCATATCCCATCCGCTGCATTTACCCATCACGGACATGATGTAAGCCATGGTATAGATGACCAACTCGGAACACGGAATCCCATGCCCATTATGAACCTTGCCTGGAGCAAGGAATTCTTTTGGGATGGGGGCGTATTCCATATGGATCTTTCTCCTGTGACGGCCATTACAAGTGCTGTTGAAATGGACGAAACCGTACCTAACGTCATACAAAAACTTAGGGATCATCCCGATTACCCGGCCTTGTTTAAGGCTGCGTTTGGTACAGAAGAGATTACAGATGCCCGGTTTTTTAAGGCCTTGTCACAGTACATGTTGATGGCGGTAAGCAGTGATTCCAAATATGACCAGGTAATGAGAGGGGAAAATGGAGCAGTATTTACAGATGAAGAGAAGGCAGGTTATGTTTTCTTTCAGCAAAACTGTGCTTCCTGCCATCAAGAACCGCTATTCACTGCCGACACTTATCACAACAACGGTCTGCGTCCTAGCCCTATTAATGATGCGGGAAGATATGAGGTGACGCTTGATGCTGAGGACAGATTTAAATTTAAGGTGCCTAGCCTACGTAATCTGGACTACACGGGGCCTTATATGCATGACGGAAGATTTCTTACCCTAAGCCGGGTGCTGGATCATTATCGTACAGGGATGCACGACTCGGAAACCCTTGAATCTAAGTTTCGGCTGCCTGACGGAAGTATAGGTATACCTATGAGTGAAAAAGAAAAGGAAGACCTAATGGCGTTTTTAAGAACGCTGAACGATAGGGAATTTGTAACCAACGCACTGCTTGCTGAACCCTCTTTATAATAATTGATAAAAAGACATAACTATGAAAAAAATATTTATCACCCTCGCTTTGTTCTTAATTTCACTCTTTCCAACCTACGCATGCGATATCTGTGGATGTGGTGTGGGAAGTTATTATCTCGGAATTCTTCCTGAATTTAACAAACGGTTTGCCGGCCTGCGTTATCAACACAAATCATTGCAGACCCACTTGGGGCCTAGAGGTGAACGGACACATCTGACCAATGATGAAACTTACCAGAGCCTCGAAGCTTGGGGCGCATGGAACTTGGGTGAAAAATGGCGGATCATGGCGATCCTTCCCTACAATTTCAACTCCCGTGAAATTGTGATGAGGGATGAAGAAGGCAAGAAGGACGGACTTGGGGATGTGGCTGTAATGGGATATTACAAGATCTTTGAAAATATGGCTGCCACAGAAAATAACAAGTTGTTTGTCCACTCCATGTGGGCTGGACTGGGTATAAAGGCACCGACAGGTAAATATGATCAGGCTGAAAGGGCATCTGCCTCACAGGATTCGCCCAACAACTTTCAGTTAGGTACGGCTAGCACCGATGTTATGGTAAATGTGGCCTACGATGCGCGGCTGATGGATGCGGGGGTGAATGTAAACCTCAACTATAAACTCAACACCGAAAACAAATATGAATACCGATATGGCAATAAGGTGACAGCCAATGTGCTTGCCTATTATAAATTCTTTATCGACAACAAGTTCAGAATTGCCCCTAATATAGGGCTGATGTACGAAAAGCAACAAAAAGACGAGATCTATGGCCGCTATCGTGTGGCGCAATCAGGAGGATTTGCCGCCACGGGTATAGTCGGTGCAGAGTTCAACATAGGAAAGCTGTCCTTCGGGGCAAATTACCAATCCCCTTTCTCCCAAAATCTCGCGGATGGTAGGGCATTGGCTGGAGATCGTATTATGACCCATATTTCTTTTGGGTTTTAGCAGTGGGAAGCCGATAGGTGATTTAAGTGATAGAAAAGCAAAGGCTCCAACAATCGGTCTCGAAGCTATTCGGAATTACCCCTGTTCTGCATTTTTTACTTAAGTTACTATATCTGGGTCCCGGTAGATAACCTATCTGCCGGGGCCCTATTTATTCAAGAGAAGGAGAGTTAATGCTATAACATTGAATTTTACACCACTGGAATCAGTTTGGAATGCCCTTACTTTCAAGTAAGTATTTGATCTTGTAGGCTTCGCTGATTTTTATGCTTTCATGTTCAGATCCTTCCAAATGGCACAGCAGATTCATCCATAGATATACTATCCAACGTGTCTTTTTATAGTGTTCAACAGGAATCCTTCCCTTTTCATTCTATTGTTGTTTTTGCCGAACTCAATTAGGGCAAGGCTGGCTTTTTTTAATTCATTATGAACCTCCTCCACACCGGCTTCTCCATCCGCAGTAAGGTGCAGAAGAAAAGTATTGAGAAAGCGTAGGTTGGACGGAGTTTTTGAACTCCGCCCTCCTAAAGCAATACCCAGTTGGGAGTGGACGGAACGAGATTGTAACTCTCTTATTTACGTTGCCCCACGCCTACTGATAAGATAAAATTCACGCTTCGCAACTTGAGCAGGTAATCAGCTCTGCAATCAATTCTTTCGATACACTTTGGCTTCTTTGATAGTATAAAGTCTTAACGCCTAGCTTCCACGCTTCTATCATCAGCCGGTTGACTTCCTTTACAGGAAGATTGGAGGGGATGTTCAGGTTCAAACTCTGCCCTTGGTCGATAAAAGCCTGACGGATGGATGCCTGTTGAATAATCTCAAGTTGGCTTATTTCCTTGAAGGTCTTGAACACGGATCTTTCTTCTTGGGTAAGTGCAGAAAGATGTTGTACACTTCCATGGTGCAACATGATGCTTCGCCAGGTGTCCTCGGTATCTGTTCCCTTTTCAGCCAAAAGTTGTTTTAAGTACTTGTTTTTCCTCATAAAATTGCCTTTAGCCAGCCCAGCTTTGTAATAATTGCTGCTAAAAGGCTCTATCCCCGGGGAGGTTTGTCCTAAAATGGCCGAAGAGGAAGTGGTAGGAGCAATGGCCATTAAGGTGGTGTTACGCTGCCCGTACCCTTTCAGGACTTCCGGCTCCCCATATATATCGGCCAAGCTTTTGGAGGCTTTGAGTGCCTTTTCACTGATGTCCTTGAAGATACTGTGGGTAAGTCCCTTTGCCTGCAGGCCTTCAAAGGGGATCCTATTTTTCTGAAGGTAGGAATGCCAGCCCAATACCCCCAACCCCAAAGCCCGGTGACGCCTTGCAAAGCGGTTGGCGGAGGAGAGGTAGTAATTATCTTCTGTTTTGACAATGAATTCCTGCAGTACGGCATCGAGAAAATAGATCGCCAGTTTGACCGCTTCCGTGTCTTTCCATTCGTCGTACAGTTCTAGATTCATGGAAGAAAGGCAGCAGATAAAAGACTCCTCCTTGCTGGAAGGTAAAGCAATCTCAGAACAAAGGTTGCTGCTGAAGATATTGAGTTCCTGATCCTTATAGACCTGGGGTTTATTTCTGTTGACGTTATCCGTGAAAAAGATGTAGGGTAGCCCTTTCTGCTGGCGGCTTTCCAATACTTTTGCCCAGATTTCACGCTTCTGATAATCCCCGTCAATCATTTCCTGCATCCAGTAATCAGGCACACATACCCCGAAAAAGAGATTTTGGATGGGATTGCCGATGTTTTTGATTTCCAGAAATTCCCCGATGTCCGGATGGTCTATATCCAGATAGGCGGCAAAAGCACCACGCCTCACGCCACCTTGGGAAATGGTGTCCATTGCGGTATCAAAGAGCCGCATAAAGCTGGTCGAGCCGCTACTCTTCCCGTTGTCGGTGACTGCACTTCCCCGGCCGCGCAGCTCCCCAAAATAGGCAGAGGTTCCCCCGCCTATTTTGGTCTGCATAATCACCTCTCCCAGTTTGTGGGTGATGCCTTCAATATTATCAGGCACATACACGTTGAAGCAGGAGATAGGCAGGCCTCTTTCCGTACCCATATTCGCCCAGATGGGAGAGCTTAGGCTCATCCACCCACGTTCGACCATCTCTATAAAAGCCCCGGCCAACTCCGGCTTATATAGCCTTCTTGCAGCCGCATTCGCAATGCGCTCTATGGCGGCTTCAACGGTTTCCCCTTTGAGTAAATAGCCCCTGTTCAATATTTGTTGGCTTTCTTCATTAAGCCACCATAATCTTTCTTTCATGACCTCTTCTTTTAGAACAAATCGTTTGCAGTAATACTTTTATCATGTTTGGTGTAGTCAACGGGCCTTTTGGCAAAAAAGTCATCCAGGCTGTTGGCAAATACTTCCTCTTCGAACCACAGCAGGGGCTGCTTACCTGAAGTAGATGCTGTATAGAGTTTTTTCATTCCTATCCGCCCCAGGCTTTCATCCACCCGGTACTTCATAAAATCCAGCAGGTCTTTCTTACTGAGCTGTTCGATTTCCCCTTCCTCAAAAATCCAGTCTAAAATTTCAGCCTCCACTTCTATGGAGACCTTTACCATCTCTAGGATTTCTTCTTGGTTAGAAAGGTCAAACAGATCAGGAAATTCCTCACGGATCTTATTGACGATAAAGATGCCGGCATTGGCATGCACCTGTTCGTCTACCGAAGTCCAGGCAATGATATTGCTCACGTTTTTCATGACACCCCTAAAGCGGGAAAAGGAAAGAATGATAGCAAACTGGCTAAATAGCGACACATTCTCAATAAGAATGGAAAAAAGGATAAGGGAGCTAACATATTGCTTTCTGTCCTTCGACCGGGTATGGGCAAGGGCATCCGAAAGGTATTCTATCCGTTTGCGGATGATGGGCGTTTCGACCAGGTGCTGAAACTCGTTGTTATATCCCAATACCTCAAGCAGCCGCGAGTAAGCTTCTGAATGTCGGAACTCACATTCGGCAAAAGTGCTGCCCAAGCCGTTAAACTCAGGCTTGGGAATATGTTCATAGAGACATCCCCAGAATGATTTAACCGCCACTTCAATTTGGGCGATTGCCAAGAGGCTTCTCTTGATGACCTGCTTTTCATGAGGGGAAAGATGGGAATGGAAATCCTGCACGTCCGCAGTGAAATCCACTTCGGAATGCACCCAATAGGTCTTGTTTAAGGCTTCGGTAAACTGTAAAACTTCGGCATACTCAAAGGGCTTGTAGTTGATACGTTTGTCAAAAATACTCATGATGCTGTTTGTGTTGGTTATCTACAAAAGCATAAAAAGTATAGCCATAAGTATCCTGTGAAAACAACGGGGTCACAGGGCTGCTACAGACATTTACTTTTTATGCGAAAGCAACGTCTTACTGAAAAGAAAGGTGTTCTGGCTTGTAGTTACCTACTTACAGTTGCGCAACAGCTCATGATTCACACATGATTCCCCTTATGATTACCCGAGTAATCCTCTTCAGTAATTAAGTTAAAAGCAAAGGTAATAATTCCAGATTAAGAAGCATTAGGGAAATTGAATAAGGACCACAAAATTTCAGCGTCTCAAAGTTTACGAAATTCCGGTACAGGAAATTTATATCTTATTACCTGTTTTTTAACTTTTGAATTATAATTCCGAGCCACGGTTTTGACTATACCTTCATGTTTTTGCAGTGTAGGTAGGGAAACCCGTGGTCATAAAGCGGTCGTAAATTGTCCAGCCTTTGTGTTCTTTGGCTTTAAAGCGGACAACGTCTGCGAAACTGAAAAGCCTGGCCCCAGATTATACCTGAACAGGACGCCAAACTTTAGATAAATGCGTCATGGTCTGTTGGCATAAGAAAAATATTTTCCGAGAAAAGAGTCTTTGTTGTATGATTGGAAAAAATCTCCCATTTGGTGTCCTTGAATTTTTTGAAGGTTTTTATCAGGTTTTTGTCTCCAAATGAAGGCAGGTAAACCGTATAATGTTCTTTGTTGGAGACATTCAGCTCGCGGATCTTTTTCCTGATCACAGGGGTATACGTGCTTTCATTGTACCTTTTAAGATGAAAACCATATTTGAAATCTGCGGGGGCATAATGCTTTAAGATGAATCTGGCTATCCTGTTTTTTCGTTCCGGTAAAGGAGCATTTGTCGACAGAACCCACATTGATGGCTAAGCGCGATGCAGGTTTTCATTTTATATAGGTGATCTGTCACTTTCTTTGTTGCCAGTGCCGCAGTGAATGCTGGTATTTAACGCATTGATAACTAGTTGGATATGTGGTTATAGCAACAAATCAACATAAATCCGCTCCAATCGCTCTTTTGTTGTACTATAGTACCTTCCTTTATGCTGGTACTCTGCCAATATTCCATTTTTATTGTAGAGATAGGTAATGTATCCTGAAGCATTGGGGACAGATTGGAGTTTTCATCTGTTTTTGATGATGTGGGTCAGTTCTTGCTTGCTAACCTTCACCTTGTTCCTTTCCATTAAGGTTTTAAAATTGCCGTTGGTGAAGATGAATTCATCGATGCCGGTACTGCCCTTTGGCTTCCAGTTTAAAGCTCATGGCCGTGCTGAGGTTTTTGATCTTTTCACTGTCTTCTTTCCGGTTGCTGTCGAAAGACTCTTCTATTCCGATAATCAATTTTGACGCCCAATCACTGTTGAAGGTGCTTCTGATATCCGACATGGAGTTAAAAGTCATATTATGGCCGAAGATGCTTTTCAACAATTTAAGGAAGGTGGATTTCCCGGTATTGTTTTCTCTGGAGATAAGGCTCAGGATAGGGAGGCTTTGGTAGGGGTGTCTGTATAAGATGGTTAAATAGTCAAGACCAAGTTCAAACTGGTCGCCAAATATATGCTCCAGGAACTGCCGTATATGAAGAAAACTTCCCGGAGAGGATTTATGGGGGAGAGACTCGTACCGGTTGTACCAGCCATTGACGTCCCGCTTATAATTGAGATGTTCCGGAATGGAACAAAAGCTGGTATATTTTAGGATTTTTGCCACCAAGCTTTTCCAGTCCCTAGGGAAATCCTGCTGTATGATTGAAAATTTCCAGGGGATCAAGGTTTCTTCCACGTCTCCCGAAAACATGGGCTTTTGGCTCTTCTTATAATAGGTCGTCTGGACACGGATGTAGTTGGTTGCTTCTTTTTCGATATCCATTGCTTTTATTTGTTTTAACAAGGAAGACTGGAACGACCGATCGTACTGCCGACCCGGATTTTTTTATTAGGAGGATGGTCACCCGGTGAACGATGACCGGATGTTCACTTTTTGAGAGGCCGGAGAAATTGTTCAATAGGAGTGTCCAATGTGTTCTCCTGGGTGTCATTTTTCCCCTTATTGAGCCAATCCAACAAATCCGCTTTTATAAAATATAACTGCTTACCCCGCTTTACAAAAGGGATAAGCCGTTTGGAGGTTTTTGAGTAAATAGCCGATTTCGACAGGTTCAAAAATTTGGAGGCTTCCGTGATGGTCATCAGTTTCGATGGATCTGAATCGGCATTAATCTCCATCTGGTTCTTTTTCAGTTCATCTATTTTTTTATCAATAGAAGAAAGAAATTGGTTAATGGTTACGAAAGGGTTTTCTGGCTGTTGCATAGTGATGTAATTTTGTTCTATGCAAATCAAAAAAAATACAGTACGGGAGAGGCCATTTCCCGTAAAAACTATTTCAGATCTTGGCTAATATCTATTTTTTCTTCAAGATGGTCCAGCGACTTGTCGGTGAGCAGGTCATAAATTCTGCGATAAGTTCTACTGCTATATTCCTGCCCGTTTTTGAACCTGAAATTTCTACCGATCCACGTGGCTGCCTCGGATTTGGAAAGCACCAGACTTTCTTCCTTCATCAATATCCTGAAAACCAGGATGAAATTCCTAAGCGACAACGACTTAAGTTTAAAATAAGGGTAGGGAGAAGGTTTTCCGCCTTCCAGAAGCAGTAAAAAATGATGGAATTCATCTGCCGACTCAAATTTGGATTTGAAATAGGCTTCGATGCCTGACCATAAGTACAATGGCTTTGAAGATAAGATAAAGGGCCTGCTCTGCTCTTTACCTTTTCTTATGTATTTCCGGTAGTGTTCGCCAAACAGCTCCCTTCCCACTTTTTCTTTTTTTAGTTCAAGAATAGGAGAGAAGGCCTTTTGCATAAAATCAATATGGGACGTCTGTAGGCTTTCGGTTGAGTTGTTTTTGATCAGGACCAAAATGGCCAATTCGATTTCCATGCCGTTGAGGATATCCATTAATTCAAACTTTGAGTACTTACCCTCGGCCTTCATTAGGATGTCCAAAAAGATTTCCAATTGATGTTGTGGCAATCTTGGAAGATCATTGGCGCTGTTGAGCAGCGTGTTCCATTTTAAAGAAGGGTTCAGCTCAGGAGCGGTCAACTCAACCAACACTCCTTCGTCTGATTGTTTTACATATTGGGAAGCTTTAACCATCACCTCATTGAAGGTAACAGGCAGAAAGGTTAAGGATAGGTTGTGCTCTTTCCTGTAGGTCAGCATACTGAATCTGGTTGTGGTTATAGTTGATAACGAAGCTAAAACTCCATCATTTTCTTGGAGAATTCTTTTTTAGCCTCGCTTTCAAAACCAGCGAAGTAATTTTTGGTGGTATTGAGGCTGCTGTGGCTTAATGCTTCGCTGACGAATTCCATACTTGCCCCGCTTCTTATGGCATTGGTGGCGAAAGAATGTCGAGCCCAGTAAGTGGAGACGTTCTCATCTATCCCCAGCGAAAGTGCGAAATTTTTAAAATGCTGGTTTACCAGCCTTATAAAATTGGACAGTTGCCTCAGCTTCTCTTTAGGAGTGGCTTTAGGAGAAAGTATAGGGAAGATGTAGTCATCGGGTTTCCGCTTCTTTTTCCCATATTCTTCAATTACCTGTTTTATAAAGCTGTTCATATATACCGATACGGGCGCCTTGCTTTTTGAGGTATTCTTTGTTTTTTCTCTCGTGAAATATATAACGTCTCCGGAGATATCCTTAAATTTTAGGTTTGCAATATCTTTGAAATTTATCCCGTTACTTGCATAGGAAAAAAACCAGAAGGCTTTTGCTTTGGCGTGTTCTTTCTTTCCAGGAACCGCCTCAAATAGGATTTTAAGTTGTTCTTTAGAAAGCGCTCTTTTAGTTCCCTTTGGTGCCGGGATGGTGTACTTTCTTTTGCCAAACGGATAATCATCTTTTTCTATTACTTTATCGGCTATTGCATCATTGAAGATCGCCCTTAGTGGTCTTAGGTATATCCCAACTGTTGTAGGACTTCGTTTTAGCTCTTCCTGCATATAACGTTCATATCTTTTTAGCCACCCAGGGTCAATTTCCAAAAAAGTAAGGTTTTTCTTTCCGTTGAAGTTTTGGAGGGATTTTAAACTGAGTTCGTAGCTTGAAGCCGTCCTGATTTGGTCATTCTGCTGCAATCTATTAATTGCCAATGCATAGTAGTAGAACACCTCAATAGAGTTTCCTTTGTCTATTCCATAAAGCTGTTGTTCAAATTTATCGAGTGTGAAAGGAGATAGGCGTCGAGCCATTTCGTTGGCCTTAAATTCTAAATTTTGCAATTGCAGACGTAGTTCTTTATGCTCCTTTCTCGGCTTCTTAGCTTCCCAAACTTTGCTGAATTCTGATTTAGAAAATTCGAAGACAGTCGGGTAATATTTCTGGGTCTTTGGAGAGTTCGTAAAGACGCGAAGCTTCACCGGATATTTTCCGCTATTTTTTGCTCTCCGTGTGTCAAGGACAATTGTGATTACGAATGAATTTGCCATATCCTATAGGGTTTTATGCCGTACGTTGGCTGTGGGTCATTTGCATACTATTTGCATACTCTTGTTGTCAAACTGCATACAATGTAATAAGAACCCATAAAAATGTCCACCCTATAATCTTGTAAACCAATATATTAGTAAATACCTGTAAAAATCCGCAAATAAAATTTCTGACTGTTAATCAGAGGGTCCTTGGCTCGAGCCCAAGAGGAGGAGTTGATAATCAGTCACTTACGAAGCGATTTGTAAGTGGCTTTTTTATTTTCGTTCTTTTGGATCATCTATTACCGCATTGTAGGGACACTTCGAAATTTCTAGGTGAAGATTTTTTCATGCATAGGTATTGACAACATGAACAGGAAAAACCCTGATGTTCGTAACGCTCCTGAAGCCCCCCGAATGCCTTATGCTTTTCAATGAAGGTTTTTAGCTTACAGAGGTCGAATCCAGTCGTTCCGTTTTAAAAAAAGGGCGAATTCCCCTGCCATCCGCGTGCCCCCGGCCACCATGTTCCAGTCCCTGCTGACGTTTTTGCCTGTCTCCTCGTTGAGCCACTTCCTTCTTCTTATCTTAAGGTAGCAGGCTTTGCTGCGAAGGTGGAAGTCCTGGACCGTCACTTCGTCATAAAAGCCCTTGAAGGTCAGTTTAGCTTCTTTCAGATGGTCCGGACGGATGTTAAGCTCCTCCAAATAGAATGTAGTAAGCGTCGTCTTTTAGTTCTGCGGAGGTAATCTTAAAAAATCAAGCATGCTTTCTGGTAAAAGCAGTCTCAGGTATCCGGTTTCTTCCATTTTTTTTGACAGAAAGAAAAAAGATTTGCCCCCAATCCCCCAACTTTTAGGATTGATCCAAATTCCGCCCCTGTTTTCGCCCCTAAACCAAAATAAAAAAAACCCTAACCTATTGAAATTCAATTGATTAGGGTTTTATCCAGCAGAGGAGGAGGGATTCGAACCCCCGGTACCTCTCGGTACAACGGTTTTCAAGACCGCCGCGATCGACCACTCTGCCACTCCTCTGGGTCATATGCGCTCGCATATTTCAGTTGGCAAATGTAAGGCTAAGTTTTAAATTAACAATAAGGACAAACCAAAAATTGCGTCTTGTTACCTTAACTTTTTGATAGCTTGCCCCTTATTTTTTGTCACGGCCTTCTTTTCCGCCGCTTTCCCCATGCTTACATTGATCTCATAACCTATTAGTAGAATATAAGAGGTGATCAGAAGCCATAACATCACCGCAATCATAGTGCCTATAGATCCGTAGAGTTTGTTGTAGGAGGCAAAATTGTTCAGGTAATACGAGAACAAGAAGAACGCCAAGCTGATCAACAGTCCTGCCGCAAGAGAGCCTAGGGAAAAGAAACGCCATTTCTCCTGAAAGGCGGGAGCATACCTAAATATAAATGAAGTGGTCACCACAAACAATACCAGCAAGGTGACAAACCTCGATATCGCCACAGTATAGTAGATAAACCGGTTGGAGACGATGCCATATTCAGAGATGATCGCCAAGAACTTGTTGCCTATAATCATAATTACGGCAGCTGCACACAAGGAAATGACCAAGGTGATGATGATGACCACAGCAATGCCTCTGGTCTGAAAATAGCCGCGGTTTTCACGGGTACGGTGGATGGAATTGAAGGCTGCCATCATCGAAACCACGCCATTGGTGGCCAAGAACAACGCCAAGAAGAATCCAAAGGAGAGCATACCCTGGCGGGGCTTGCTGATAATATCGAATATGGTAGCCTCGGTGCCCACATAGATGCTTTCCGGCAGAATCTGCTGGATGAACAAAAGGATGTTTTCGGTGGTCACCTCCGGAAAGAAAATCCCAATATAGGGTATGGTGTTCAACAGAAAAAGCAATAGAGGGAACATGGCGATGGTAAAATTGAAGGCCACCGCACTGGCCCTTTCCGTTAGATGGTCTTTTTCAAGTTGGGCCAAAAACACCTTTCCCACATCATACAGGTTCTGGTCTGGATTTCCAAAATGGAAATGACGGAGCCTCTTGGCTCTGCCATCTACTTTATCCAAAAAGCGGTCAATTTTTTTCTTCACCCGAGGAAGTTTAGTCAAAATAAGGTTTTAATAAGGCCAACAAATAAGCGGGTGGCCTACAAGGCAGGTGGGTGTCGGTCTTGAGGAATGCCAAAATGGTTTCCCCTTCGTTGATCTTTTCGCCCAGTTCATTGAACACTTCATAGTTGAATTTGATCCTGACACCTGGCATGTCCTTGATGGTCGTCCTCACTGTAAGCAGCTCATCGTATTTGCCGGGCTTTAAGTACCTGCTATGGTTTTCCAAGACGGGCATCATGATGCCATCATCCTCCATTCGTTTATAGGAAAAGCCGATACTTCTTAAGGCTTCGACCCGCCCGACTTCATAATACATGGCATAATTCCCGTAATATACATACCCCATTTGATCGGTTTCAGCATATCGGACCCTTATCTGGTTTTCAGCTACAAACATGGTTTCTTTAATATATACCTGCCGCATTTAAGGCGTTGCTATACCTTTTGGCATTGTTGATATGATCACGTAGGTTGGTGGCGAATGCATGGTATCCGGAAAAATCATCCTTGGCACAGAAGTAAATGTAGTCATGCTGCTGATAATTCAGTACAGCATCCAAAGCCGAGATCTCTGGAAGATTGATTGGTCCGGGGGGCAGCCCCAGGTTCTTGTAAGTGTTGTATGGGCTGTCGATTTCCTTGTGGACATTCAATACGCGCTTGATGCTGAAGTCGCCCAAAGCAAAAACAAGGGTGGGATCAGCCTGCAAAGGCATGTTGATGCGGAGTCGGTTGATGTATACACCCGCCACTTTTGGCCGCTCATCGGCTTTTACTGTCTCCGCCTGCACAATGGAGGCCAGTACGGAAACCTCCTGGGGTTCGAGACCCAGCGCCGCAGCTTTGTTTTTCCTCTCCTCGTTCCAGAATCTTTCGTGTTCTTTATACATCCGGTCAAACAGCTCAGTGGCAGAAGTATTCCAATACACTTCATAGGTGTTGGGAATAAACATGCCCATGATGGTCTCGCCGTTAAAGCCAAACTTCTCTATATGAATACTGTCGGTCAGGACGGAATAAAACTCCTGTTCAGTCATCTCCAGGTTTCTGGTGATTTTTTGCGCCAAGTCTTCCTTGGTTCGGACGTTGTTGAAGGTGAGGTTTACAGGAGCCTGTCGTCCGGAACGAAGGAGCCTCACCAGCTGTGGATTAGTCATCAGCGGTTGGATTTCATACCGTCCGGGTTTGACATTCTCTTGATAGTCCATCAGTTTTGCCACAAAACTAAAGCTAACCATGTCATTGACAATGCCTTTATGAAACAGGCTATCTGAAACCTGCCTGAAACCTGCGCCTTTGGGAATTTCAAGGTAAACGGGCGATTTGCCCTCTCCATGGGCATTTGGGGTGAAAAAGGTCTGATAAAGATAGTAGGAGAAGGAAGTGACTAGTATAGAAGAGGTGATGATGAAAACGAGAATGTATTTTCTTTTCTTTTTGGTAATCATAGTGAAGGGTATCATCTCAAGATTTGCAAAAATAGAGAATTTAAGGCAAAAATCAGTTTTAGTATATAGCAAAAGCCAAGATAAAAAAGTAACTTTCCCCATAGGAGCCGCTTTAATGAACCTTGCATGAAATCAGGGTAACAGGCAAGGGCAATTCGTAAATCATACATTTTCCGCAAAGGAGGCATCGTGGGATCGGAAAACATGAACTTTGTCACTCACTCTTAATGTTCCCTTATAAGTTGCCGATGTATGTACCAGGCAACATCATGTTTTTTAGGACCAACCGCTAAAAGATCAAGAAGAATGTCTGCAGAACTGATCAAAATCTATCCCGAAAATCCCCATCCCAAACGAATTCAGGAGGTGGTGGAAATTCTTAAAAATGGGGGCGTTATTATTTATCCCACGGACACCGTTTATGGTATGGGATGTGACATCTCCAACCAAAAAGCTATAGAGCGGGTTTGCCTGATCAAAGGGGTGAAGCCACAAAAGCAGAACTTTTCTTTTATTTGCTATGACCTGAGCAACATCTCCGATTATACCAGAACGGTGAGCACCCCCGTATTTAAGATGATGAAGAAAGCCCTTCCAGGCCCATTTACTTTTATTTTAAATGCAAATAACAACGTGCCCAAGTTGTTAAATAACAAGAAGAAAACCGTAGGAATCAGGGTTCCGGATCATGCAATTCCCCGTACCTTGGTCAGGGAGTTGGGTCAGCCGATACTCACCACTTCCATTAGAGATGAGGATGATGTAATCGAGTACAGCACCGACCCTGAATTGATCTATGAAAAATACAGGGAATTGGTAGACGTGGTCATTGATGGGGGTTACGGAAACAATGTCGCTTCCACAATAGTAGATTGTACGGGAGACGAGATCGAAATAGTGAGACAGGGGCTGGGTGAACTGGAAGATATCCTGTAGAGCAAATAAAGCCATTATCGTATGTTAGAAAATCGGGAAGCTTTAATGCCGCATCCTGTAGAGCCGGATCCTACGGGACCACGAAACGGGGTGGTCGTGGTGGACTTGTTTTATTTACCCCCCATAGAATTCTTTGTGGCCATAGAAGGCATGGAAGAACTATGGATTGAAAAACATGACAATTACCAAAAACAAAGTTACCGAAACAGGACTAGGGTTCAGTTGGCTAACCAGGTGAAGGACCTGAGTATTCCTGTAATTGGGGGAAACAAAAAAATCAGATACGCCGATGTGAAGATGGACGACGGCCAAAATTGGAGAAACATTCATTTGAGAGGCCTCCAAAGTGCCTACGGTAAGGCTCCTTTCTTCGAGTATTTCTACCCCGATTTTGAAAAAGTATTTTTGGGGAAACACACCAACTTGTGTGCCTTTAATGTCGAACTGCTGACAATTTGTCTTAAAGCCCTGCGGCATACTGCCAGATTGGCAGAGACCTCTATTTATCAGTCTTATAGAGACGAAATAGACCTGCGGGGGGTGATTAAGACGAAGGAATCCTTTGAATACCGAAATATCTATAAGCCATTCCCTTACACCCAGGTTTTTGGCTTAAACTTTGCACCTGCCTTGAGTATAGTTGATTTGCTGTTTTGTGAAGGACCCAATTCCAATAAAGTAATTTCCCGTTCAAAAAAAAGAATTGAACAATAATTAAAAGGATTGCGTTTTTAAGACAAATTCGGTAACATTATTAAATATTTGGTTTTGAATTTAATAGATAGAGAGGATATAAATGGAAGCAAAATTTTCAAACAGGGTTAAAGAGGTGATCTCTCTAAGTCGCGAAGAAGCGTTGCGATTGGGACATGATTATATCGGAACTGAGCACCTCTTGTTGGGGATGATTCGTGAGGGAGAAGGCGTTGCTGTTTCCATTCTGAAGAAGTTGGGGGTTCCGCTAGAGGAGTTGCGTAATTCGGTAGAACGCGCGGTCAAGGGTACTGCCAGCCATAACGGAAAGAATCTGGCCAATATTCCATTGACCCGACAGTCGGAAAAAGTTCTTAAAATCACCTATTTGGAGGCTAAAATTTTCAAAAGCCAGTTGATTGGCACTGAACATCTACTGCTTTCGATTTTGAGGGACGAAGACAATATCGCTACCCAAATTCTGCAGAAGTTCGAAACTTCCTACGATGCGGTAAAAGAGATACTTGAATTCCAAACTGACCAAACTCCTAGGGCAGGCGCAGAAGCGGATGATCCCGATGAAGACAGCTCAAAATTGTTCGGTTCTTCCTCTGGGAGTAGCAAGGGAGCCTCTGAGAAATCCAGAACCCCCGTGTTGGACAATTTTGGTAGGGACCTTACCAAAATGGCCGAAGAGGACAAACTTGATCCTATCATAGGTAGGGAGAAGGAAATTGAAAGAGTGGCACAAATTCTTTCACGGAGAAAGAAGAACAACCCTATTCTTATCGGCGAACCAGGTGTAGGTAAAACAGCAATAGCTGAAGGGCTTGCATTGAGGATTATCCAAAAGAAAGTATCCAGGGTATTGTTCAATAAGCGAGTGGTTACGCTGGATCTAGCCTCTCTGGTGGCGGGTACAAAGTACCGTGGGCAGTTTGAGGAAAGGATGAAAGCGGTAATGGGGGAACTGGAAAAGTCACCCAATGTGATTTTGTTCATTGACGAGCTTCATACCATCGTCGGCGCTGGTGGAGCCAGCGGTTCATTGGACGCCTCCAATATGTTTAAACCTGCCCTAGCCAGGGGTGAGATTCAATGTATAGGGGCTACCACACTGGATGAATACCGCCAGTACATAGAAAAGGACGGGGCTTTGGCCCGAAGATTCCAGATGGTGATGGTGGATGCTACTTCGCCTGAGGAAACCATACAGATACTGAACAACATCAAGGATAAATATGAAGATCACCATAATGTGATTTACACTCCTGAGGCCTTGGTGGCTTGTGTCAAGTTATCAGACCGGTATATTTCCGATAGGTTCTTGCCTGACAAAGCCATTGATATTTTGGACGAAGCTGGGGCAAGGGTTCATATCAACAATATCCATGTCCCTGATGAGATTTTGAAACTTGAAGAAGAAGTTGAAAAAATCAAAATCGAAAAAAACAGGGTTGTCAAAAGCCAGAAATATGAGGAGGCAGCTCAGCTTAGAGACAGGGAAAAGAAATTGCTTGAGCAATTGGAAAATGCCAAAGCTAAATGGGAAGAAGAAAGCAAAACCCGTCGTTACACCGTAGAAGAAGATAATGTAGCGGAGGTGATCGCCATGATGACAGGCATTCCGGCCAAGAGAATTGCCCAAAATGAAGGAGTGAAATTACTCAACATGGGTGATGAGCTAAAAGGCAAGGTTGTGGGTCAGGATAATGCCATCAAGAAACTGACCAAGGCTATTCAAAGGACAAGGGTCGGATTGAAAGATCCGAAAAAACCAATTGGTTCATTTGTCTTTCTGGGGCCTACGGGTGTAGGTAAAACAGAGTTGGCTAAGATGCTGGCTTCCTATCTTTTCGACAAAGACGATGCTTTGATCAGAATCGACATGTCGGAATACATGGAGAAATTCAGTGTCTCTAGATTGGTGGGGGCTCCTCCAGGATATGTAGGTTACGAAGAAGGTGGGCAGCTTACAGAAAAAGTGAGAAGAAAGCCGTATTCAGTAGTCTTGCTAGATGAGATCGAAAAGGCCCATCCCGATGTCTTCAATATTCTGTTGCAGGTATTGGATGATGGTGTACTCACGGATGGCTTGGGAAGAAGAGTGGATTTCCGAAACACGATCATCATTATGACTTCCAATATCGGTGTAAGGGATCTGAAGGATTTTGGTGCCGGGATAGGATTTGCCTCAAAAGCGAAGGAGGAAAACATGGATGAAGTGATGAAATCTACCATCCAGAGTGCATTGAAAAAAGCCTTTAGTCCTGAGTTTTTGAATCGTTTGGATGATGTAGTTGTCTTTAACTCTTTGACCAAGGAAGACATCCATAAGATCATCGATATCAGCCTAGGGAAGTTGTTCAGCAGAATTACTGATCTAGGTTATCAGATAGAGCTTTCAGAGAAGGCGAAGGACTATTTGTCTGAAAAAGGTTACGACAAACAATATGGTGCTAGGCCCCTAAACCGGGCTATCCAAAAATACTTGGAGGACGCTATAGCTGAGGAAATACTCAAAGGAGAACTTTCTGAGGGAGACGTGATCTTCGCGGATTACCTGGGAGAAGGAGAGGAATTGACCATTACTGTCAGTAAAAAAGAAAAGGCAGATTAATGGCTTCGCTCTAAAATTTTAGAGGCGGTTTCTTAGGAAGCCGCCTCTTTTTTAACGAAAAATAAGAATACCGGATAATTTTTAACCTTAAGCTGGCGTTTTTTTTGAGAAGCCAACCATCATGAAATTTTATACCGACCTCCTCCTCAAGTTTTTGTTTATCATTTCTATGATGCCGTTTTTGCTGTCAGAAAAACTGTATGACAAATTTGATTTTCGTATAGGGGGCAATGTCGTAGATTCACTGTATACAGGACCCCAAACCTTGGGGGTTTTGGACAGCAGTCTTATCGACGAAGCCAGTGGCTTGGTAGGATCAAAGATTCATCCGCATTTATTGTATACCCACAATGATAGTGGAGGAGATGCCGACATTTATGTCTTGGATACGTTGGGCCGGTATCAAGGTAAGATCCAGTTGGACGGAATAAAGAATTATGATTGGGAAGATATGGCTATTGGGCCAGGAAGAGATCCCCATTTGTCCTATGTTTATGTAGGTGATATAGGTGATAATAACGCCAAGCGGGACAGGGTACAGGTTTATCGGTTTCCTGAACCTGCCCAAATACAAAAGGAAGTAACCGTCCAGGCAGAAACGCTCAGCTTGCGATATCCTGATGGGCCTAGAGATGCGGAAACCTTAATGGTGGATCCATGGAGTGGCGATTTGTTCATTCTCACCAAACGTGACACCAGCAATAGCCTTTATAGAGCACCCGCTGACCAACTCGGAAACGGAGAGGTTGTCATGGAAAAGGTGATGAAGCTTCCCATTACTATGGCGGTGGCTGGAGACATCTCTGGGGATGGAAAACAGATTTTAATAAAAAATTATTGGGTGGTTTATTACTGGAAAAGGGAAGAAGGGGAAAGCTTGCCGGAGGCACTGGCCCGAAAACCCGTTCAGTTGCCCTACAAGCCGGAGCCTCAAGGGGAAGCCATAGCGTTTTCAGCCAGTGGTGACCGGTATTACACACTCAGTGAGAGCCGTTTTAGGGTTAAGCCAACGCTTTATCAATACCGAAATCTCACATTCCTCTCTGAAGCCTTATACTAACGGCTGGCGAAGCCAATGGGATAGAGGAAAAGGCAGCCAAGTTAGCTGCCTTTTTGTTGTCTCTGATGGTTCCTCTTTAGTCGGTGACAATCATTAGATGCCTGTAAAATTGAACGGGGAGATTTTTTTCAGCTCCTCTTTTACTGACCCGCTGACCTGCAGGGTTTCTATAAAATCTTTAATAGAAGACTCGGTGATTTTAGAATTGGTGCGCGTGAGTTCCTTCAATGCTTCGTAAGGTTTTGGATAGCCCTCTCTTCTCAAGATGGTTTGGATGGCCTCTGCCACCACAGCCCAGTTATCTTCCAGGTCCGCATTGATGGCAGACTCGTTTAGTTCCAGCTTATTCAGACCTTTTTGCAAGGATTCAAAAGAAATCAGCATATGCGCTAAGGGTACGCCAATGATTCTCAATACCGTGCTGTCGGTAAGGTCTCTTTGTAAACGGCTAATGGGTAACTTGGCAGCTAGATGTTCTAGCAAGGCATTGGCGATTCCTAGGTTCCCTTCTGCATTTTCGAAGTCTATGGGGTTGACTTTATGGGGCATGGCCGAAGAGCCTATCTCTCCTGCTTTGATCTTTTGCTTAAAATAATTCATGGCGACATATTGCCACACGTCCTTGGAGAGGTCCAAAAGAATGGTATTGATCCTTTTCAGTCCGTCAAAAATAGCTGCAAGATGGTCATAATGCTCTATTTGGGTGGTTGGAAAGCTCCTTTGCAAGCCCAGTTGCCGGGACACAAAGTCATTGGCAAAGTCGTTCCAGGAAATTTCGGGATAGGCTACATGGTGTGCGTTCATATTGCCGGTAGCCCCACCGAACTTAGCGGAATAGGGAACCTGCGCCAGAAGGTGGAGCTGGTTTTCCAACCGGGTGACAAATACTTGGAATTCCTTGCCCAACCGAGTAGGGGACGCAGGCTGTCCATGCGTTTTGGCCAAAAGTGGGATGTCCTTCCACGACTCGACCTTGGATTTTAACAGGTCAATTACAACGTTCAGGGAAGGCAGGATTACCTCATCCATCCCGTCCTTTAACATCATGGGTGTCGACGTATTGTTAATGTCTTGGGAGGTGAGCCCAAAATGGATAAATTCTATGTGTTCCTCAAGTCCCAGTTGGGAGAATTTGTCTTTCAGGAAATATTCCACCGCCTTTACATCATGGTTGGTGGTTTTTTCGATATCCTTTATTTCCAATGCATTTTCCTCGGAAAAAGTAGCTGCTACGGACCTCAGCTGCGGAAAGATGCTGGCATCCACGCCGGCAAGCTGGGGTAAGGGCAGTTCGCATAGGGCGATAAAATATTCCACTTCCACCTTTACCCGGTATTTGATCAGGGCGAATTCAGAAAAATACATTCTAAGCGGAGCGGTTTTGCTGCCGTACCTGCCATCCACGGAAGAAACTGCAGTCAGCGTGTTTAGGGACAATGTCATTTTTGTTGGATTGTTTTAAAATAAATGTAAAAATAGCAAAAAAGCCTGAAGGACAACCTTCAGGCCTTTATTTGGTTTTAGACCAAACACTTAAATTAAAAAATGAACTGTTAATAGTTGGGATAGTTTCTAACCAATTGCAGGCTCAAGCTTTTGGCGGCAGTGGAATTGTCTGTATAACCCCTTGCTACCAAGGTGTAAATTCGGCCTTCTCTGATATTGATGCTTTCAGCGCTGATCAAAGTATCTCCGTCCTCGGATGAAAGCAAGTTAAAGTCGACACGTCCTGCAGCTATTTCAACAAAGTCTGACACTTCGCGATAAGCTTGGTTTTTGAATAATTCTTCTTCCTCCTCGCCGATCTGAAGATTTACTTCAGGGGCGTCAGGGGATAAGTGAACTAATCTGATCATCGCTTTTCCCGAAGCGGGCGATTCGATTTCATCCTCTACAATGATGGGGATAAAATCCTCTTCCTCTTCCTCGCTGAGAAAGAACGAATAGGCTTTGTCTGCCTCAAACTTCACCAAGGTGTCCAACACTGAGTTGGCTGCATTCCCCAATTTGAAAGAGAAATTTCTGTTTCCCGTATAAAACCTTCCATAATCAAAATAGGTGCTGTAGTCAAAGGGATTGGTGTTGTACCGGTTGTTGTCTACTTCTATTTGGATAGACGGTAGATTCGGCAAGCCATGGTAAAAGGAGACATAGGCTACCGGTTCGGGATTGACGTTGGCGTCGTCGTCATCCAAGCAACTGGTGAGAAACGGAATCAGGGCCAAGCTTAATAGACCTATGCTTTTGGTCAACAGGTTTGTGAATTTGTTTTTATTCATTCTGGTACTCATAACGTATAGTTGGTTTATTTTCGACTTCAATATCAAGACGTGCTTCGTTTGCGGAATGCTACATCTAAGTATGATTTTGATTTAAAAAAATCAAAAGAGATGAATTAAGGAACCCGGCGAAAAATAATATGTTGTATAGGTGATAAAATTAAAGTAGGCCTTGGTTGTCAATACTTAGGTCGTAATTTTGTATTATTTAAGAGATCACGTTTAAGAAATATAGAATGCTGTTTAACCTGTTTAAAAATAGAGAAGCTAAAAAAAATAGCAGCCAATACCTATCATTGAAAATAAGGGAGATCGTAAAGGAAACGCCCGACACTGTCACCATTTATTTTGAACAACCCGAACCTTTTTTGGATTATAAGCCAGGCCAATACCTGACAGTCATTCTGGATATCAACGGTAAGGAAGAAAGAAGGTCCTATAGTCTGTGCACCTCACCCTATGTGGATCCTTATCCCGGGATCACCGTCAAGCGGGTAAAAGAGGGATTGATGTCCAACTATCTTTTGGACAAACTTAGGCCGGGCAAATCCCTTGAAATTATGAAGCCCATGGGGCACTTTACCCTGGATTTTCATTCTAAAAGCAAAAACCATTACATAATGGTAACAGGAGGAAGCGGGATTACGCCTGTAATGGGACTTGCCAAATCCATTTTGGTCAATGAGCCTTCTTCCAAGATTACGCTTCTTTATTGTAGCCGATCGGAAGATCAGATCATTTTTAACAACCAACTGGTTGATTTGGAGGCTAAATATCCCGGAAAAATAAATGTCATCCACAATTTGACCCAACCCAGCAGCAGTTGGACAGGGCTCAAAGGCCGTATGGATGGAGAAAGGATCAAAGAAGTTTTGGACCAAAGCATTTTTCCTGATGCAGAAAAAACGGTTTATCTCACCTGTGGGCCCCAAGGATTGATGGAAGCGACCCTCGCCACCTTGGAAAGTCTAGGAATCAACGAAGAAGTTGTCCTTAAAGAAAACTTCTTCATCGCTCCTTCCGTAAAAACCGTAGCTACTACAGTGGAGCCGTCCCTGCAGCTGACGCGGGAAGTGAAAATTGTGCTGGAGGGTGAAGAGTACGAATTTGAAGTCTCCCCTGACCAAACCATATTGGAAGCAGGCTTAAAGGAAGATGTGGACATGCCCTATTCCTGTCAGAGCGGCCTTTGTACTTCCTGTAGAGGCAAGTTACTGTCCGGGGAAGTAAAGATGGATGAGGATGCTGGCTTGAGTGCCAATGAACTGAAGGAGGGATACGTACTATGTTGCGTTTCTCATCCCCTGACGAGCGATGTCAAGATCAATATAGAATAGCTGATGAAGGACTATAGTTATCTAAAAGATAGATATAAAGTGACAGAGCGGAACGTGTTGATGCTGATCCTTCTTCCGCTCCCTTTTTTTGCCCTAGTTTATCTCAACATGACCAAGCCGGTACGGACTATACAACTGCCAGAAATCCCGGAAATTATCAATCCGCTTCTGGTCTCGTTGAGTTTGGCCTTGTTGATGTTTCAGCAGATAAATTTTCAAAGGAACATCCAAGGTTTGAAGGAAACCGAGGTTTCGTTTGAAAACAAAATAATGGGATATCTCAAAGCCACTTCTGTCCGATATATTATTTTAGCTGTAGTAGGATTAATTTCGGCTTTTGGATTGTTATTTTTTAGCAATGTAGGTTTTACGATCATTTACGCCGTTGTTATGATCCTGGTGTCTGTGCTCAAACCCTCCCCTCAGCGGATTTCCCGGATTTTCACGTTGGGGCAAGAGGAAAAGGAATTCGTTAACCAGATCAATAGATATTATATCGATAAATGATGACTGGAGCACCAATCTTAATTGGTGCTCCAATTGCCTCTAATTCTCGATACTGATCCTCCCTGAACTGATGTTTCCTTTTACGGTACCTGAAGCACCGTTTCGGATCACCAATCTCTTGCCCTTGGAAGCATCTCCTACCCGCAGGGATCCGCTGCTTGCCTGTAGGTCGAAATTAAATGCATGGAGATCAGAAGTTGTGTTGACGGAAAAAGAACCTGATGAACCTCTGAAAGAAGTTGCTTTTCCCAGACCTGCAGCCTTGGCTTTGACATTTCCCGACGAAACTGCCAACTCTCCCAATTCTCCAATATTGTCCAAGTTAACGGAGCCGGATGTCAGTTTTGCGTCTACACGGCCTTTTATATTGGAGGCACTTAACCTTCCACTAGTGGAGGCGAAATCAAGATCACCTCCCACTTCTTCTATGGTTGACATTCCAGAGGTAATAGAACAGCTTACGGATCCTCGGATATGGTTAACCTGGATATTGCCCGAGGAGCCTTTGAGGATCAAATCTCCCTGAATTTCCGAGGCACTGATATGCCCTGAACTAATCGACAGTCTGGTTTTATCAGCAGTGACATGATCCACTTTAATTTGTCCAGAAGAATTCTTGATCTCCAACACCATATTTTCGGGGCCGGTAATTTTGATATACTTCTTAGGACCTCGGTAATTGTTGATTGATTTTTGTTCAGGTTTATAGGCCAGCTTCAACACATTGCCCACCGTTATAAAAACCAATTCTTTCTCTTGGTCTTTTTCAGGTCCTAAAAAAGCGGTTACCTCTATGTCTGTTTTTGCAGGATTTCCCCGGTAACTTACTTCCAATGACCCGCCTTCAATGTCCAGGCTTTCGATACCTGAAAAATTTTTCTCCATGGCATCCTGCGCAGGAGCTTCCATTTGAATCCACAAAAGGACGATAAATGAAAAGAATAGCTGTTTTTTCATAATAGTAGGGTTGACTTGTTCTAAGTTAAAACACGAGGCCGAAAGCGATTGGATGGAGTGAAGGGCCCCTTTCTTTTTGGATCAAGGAGTTAAAGTCATAGGTAGTGAAGAAGGTGATACTCCTAAATCCTATTTCCCCCCGCAGGCCATAGCGAAAATTATTCAGGTTGGCGCCAATGGGTTCTTTGTCTTTTTTACGTCCGGAGCCCTCTAGTTCCCTATACACAAACTTGCTTCTGCCTCCCAGGCGATAGCCGGCATAAGGACCCACAGCCACCCTTAGGCCGTTGCGGTCATTGTCATTCATCTTGCCAAAATCCCAGCGCAGCAGAGTCAAGGCAGTGAGGTAGGAAGCGGAGATTTTGCTTTTAAATCCGTTTACATCCGTTCGGTTAATAAACTCTATCCCATCTTCGCCATTAACAGCTTGATAACCCCGGTTTTCAAATTTGAAGTTGTACCATTGCACCCCCAGTCCAAAGTCCCAATACCTTCCCTTCTGCAGTTTCTGGCTGGCCATCCAATTGATGCCTACATTCCAGCTTCCCCATCCCTTGACGCCATGGACAGATCTCTCTCCAGGTACAGCATTGTTTTCGAAGTAGTTGTTAACCCCCAGATCGGTGCTAAAATACGTTTTAAAATCAGGGTCGTCTTTTTTCTTCTTGGGTCCGGATTCTACCTTTACCTGTGTTTTGTTGCCCGACTCATCCACAATGACGCGCCATCTTCCTACAAATACCTTTGTTTCGGGGCCGTCCTCATGGATCTTGATGATCTCCTTGTTGCCATCCTTATGTTTAATTTCCACGATCGTGGTTTCTCCGGATTCTCGATCCAGTTCTAAATCCAACTCCTTGATGATTTGATTGACATCCATGGCTTTAAGTCGCTCGAAATCCTCCTTATTGTCTACGATCATAATGATCTTTCCAGAATTCCCAAACTCCACGATCACGCTGTCCTTCGAAGCTAAGGTGTCTATCTCGACGCCGTAGGCCATTTGAACCAGCGCCCACAGGCAAAGGGTAAGTATATTCTTTTTCATTGCTTAAGTATTTGGTTTCTAATTGTTGTTTTTGGTGGTGATGGAGGCGAAAAGGTTGTTTTTTGCATCTTGGAGGTCAGCAAAACCCTGATCGACTTTGCCGATCAACCCACCTATTTTTTCTATTTTATTTTCAATTTCTCCTACCAAGGTCTCCTTTTCGGGAGTGGCCCTTAGCCCGTTTGAGATAATGGTGATCTTATAACTGACTTCATTGGGGACTTGTTCTTCCTGGACACTTACCGTATTATCCGCCACCAGCAAATCCGTGTCCATCGGAGGGAGTTCAATCACTGCCAATTCCGGGACAGGGATGCGTTCTGGGACGGCAGGTTCAGACTCGGCTGGCTGGACCGCAGCCAATTTAGGATTTACCACAGATGGGGTGGATTTTTTAACTGCAGCTTTTTTTACCGGAGGCGTTACCTTTTGTTCTTTATACTCCGCGGCTGGGATCTCTGGCCTATTGGGGGTTTCCAGTGGGACAATTTCCCGTGGGAGTTCTTGGTCGGCCACGGTGTCCAGTTGTTTTTGGGTGTTTTGGACACTCCACCAGAGCAGGGCGGTCAATCCACCCAGCAGCAAGAGGGAAGCGGCAATCCGCATCCAGAGAGCCATTCCTTTTTTATTTCGGGCGAGCCTGCTTTCCAATTTTTCCCAAGCCATAGGCGAAGGTTGGACGGAATGGTCCCCTAGTTTCTCCCGGAATAAGTGGTCGATATCTTTGTGTTCTTCAGCCATTGGTGCTCCTTTCGTTTAATTGTTGGTGGGCCAGCTGCTGTTTTAACACGCCTCTTGCCCGGCTTAGTTGGGATTTGGAGGTGTTTTCGGAGATGCCGAGTAACTCACTGATCTCTGCATGGGTATAACCTTCTATAGCATAGAGGTTAAAAACTGTCCGGTAGCCCAGTGGTAATTCCTGGATCATTTCCATCAACTCCCCAGCTTCCATATCCTTTATTTCATAGTGATGGCCTTGTATTCCCTCCTGGGCATCCAAGGTCACTTCAAGCATCATGTTTTTGTTTTTTCGGAGCGCCATTAGCGCCTCCCTTACGATCAACTTCTTCATCCATCCTTCAAAACTCCCTTTTTCCTCAAATTGCGATAATTTTTCAAAGATTCGCATAAAGCCTTCGATCATCACATCCTCTGCCAAGTCGCGATCTTTGATATACCTCAGGCAGATGGCCAGAAATCTCCCACAATAACCATCATAAAGGTGCTGTTGGGCTTTCCTGTCCCCTTTGATACAGCCTTTGATGATCTCTGCTTCTGTGGTAAAATTTCTTCGGATAAACATTCCTTTTTGCTTTCAATAAGTAGATGCAAATTAGCGAAAAATGGTTGCACGGGCTGGAAATAAAAAACCTTGTTTTTTTATTTCGGTAAGGGACCTGTCGGTAAGTGACTGTCCGTCAAACAAATACTCAAGTTCGCCTAAGCGACGGCGCGTAAGGGGGACTGCTGGTAATATTGTGGATGCAACCAGGTGAATGCACTGATGCTACAGCGGAATTGTTTTCAAACTTACGCATCCTGTCACAAAAAATGAGCTGGCATTAGGCTGTTTTCTAATTTCCGGCGAAACTTCATAACGATCCCGGTATCCGTTCCTATTTCTGCTGAATTTGGGGAAATTTATCCTGAACTAATTGGAGTTCGATCCCAAATTCTAGGTAGGCTTTTAACCCATCCAACACGGTGGTAAATCCTCCGGTATTGTTTTTAATGGCCTCGATTAAATCCTCCCCTGTTTGGCTGAAACCATAATTCCTAATCACTACATAAGTACTGCTTTCGCTCAAGGCGGTAAATTCAAATTCGACCGTTGCTACAGGTTCATCCCATTCTATGACTATTTTTTGGTCCGGGATAATTTCCCTTACTTTTATATGGTCAAAGACGCCGTACATTTCCCATTCCCACTTGATGGTCTTATTTTCCTCCAGCCGCCCGCTTGATTTGGTAAACCAAAATTTAGTGGTAATTGAGGGATCGATAAAAGCCTGAAAAACTGCTGCCACCGGTTTGCGTACCATCATCTGACATTCTACCTGGGGTTTGTTGCTTTTTTCCATTTCTGTTTTCTTTCGAATAAATTAAATATTTTCTACAGCAAATCCAACTTCATGGTCTGGCGTTGCACTTCTCCCACCGGCTCATCTTTCATACCGGACTATCCTTGTGACTGCTTAAGCGTTTTAAGTCTTAGCCTAAAACCTTATATCCTCTTTATTAGTCCTATTGTACGTGGAGTGGGTAATAGACCGTCTTAAATGTGTAGAAAAAAATAAAGCAGTCCCCTCCCCGTGAAGGACTGCTTTATTTTCTGGGAAATGATAAATTAAAATTCCAATTTGTTATTATCCCGGTTGATGTCCGCCATTCTGCCGGAAGGGTCTATCTCCACGCTTTTTATAGCTGATTTTGTTCTATCCAGTACTAACTCAATGGTAGGGTTTGTCCAGGGCCATCTTTGGGTGAGTACCCTTGAAGGCATGCCTGCTTCCAAAGGCTTTTCCCCACGCTGGATGACCAAGGGCAGATAGATAGTTTCTTGTTTTCCATCGGTGTAGGTGATTACCAGGTCAATCGGCATAGGCATGAGACCGATTCTTTCCAAGGTAATTTTGGTGCCCTCCTTGGTGTTTTCTTCTACCGCCTTGATACCATAATCAATGGTTTTGGTGCTATATACCCAATACTCCTTGTACCAGTCCAGCTCTAGTCCACTTTCCTTTTCCATCACCCGAATGATATCATTGACATTGGGATGTCTGAACTGCCAGGTGTCCCAGTATCTCAGCATGCCTTTGTCCCGATTTTCGGCACCTATAATATAACCTAGCTGTTCCAAGAAGACAGCACCTTTGGAATAAGCGGCAGCCCCATAGGCAGTATTGGTATGGTAATGATCTGCTGGGGTGGACAAGGGCTCTTCCAGCCCCGACTGCGCGAGTCTTATATAACCCTGATAGGAGCCTGAATGCGGGAAAGGTTGAGGACCATCTTTTTTCACCGTAAAGATTTCCCCCATCGTCAACGCGGAGGCAAAAGAGGTGAATCCCTCGTCCATCCAGGGATATAGGCCTTCATTGGAGCCCAGAACCCCATGAAACCAACTGTGTACCAGTTCATGAACCATGACGCCTACCAGGCTGTTCAGGGGCCTTTCCCCGGTAATTAAGGTGGACATTGGATATTCCATTCCGCCGTCGCCACCTTGTATCACGGAGAATTGCTGATAAGGGTATTGGCCAAAATGTTCACTTAGGTAACTAATAGCCTTTGGGGTATATTCTTTTAATTTTCCCCATACTTCCTGGGTTTTTGGCCCTTTGATGTACAAGTGGTGAACGGTAATCCCGTTCTCCATCTGTATCTTGTCATGGGTGTATTTTGGGTCGGCAGCCCACATAAAATCATGTACTTTGGGTGCCTTAAAGTGCCAGGTAAGTTCATCGCCTGAGGCGGGCTTTACTTGGGTACCTTCCTCTTCGTATCCGTGACCGATTTCGTCAGCATTTTGAAGATAGCCTGTTCCACCGAGGACGTAGGTTTTGTCAATGGTTATTTTAACATCAAAATTCCCAAAAATGCCGTAGAACTCCCTCCCTATATACGGTTGGGCATGCCATCCCTGTTCGTCATAGTTTGCCATCTTAGGATACCATTGGGACATGGAGAGGCGAACGCCCTCTTGGCTGTCCCTGCCCGAGCGGCGTACCTGAAGGGGAACCTGACCTTCGAAATCAGATTCAAAGACCACCGTACTATGGGGTAGAATTGGCTCCGTGAGTTTGACTTCCAGAATTGTCCCCACATGCTCATACTCCAGTGATTTGCCGTTTAAGGAGAGTGAGTTGATCCTCAAATAGCCGATCTCATCAGGTTTTAATTTGGAGATCCTGTCGCCGACTCTTCTGTCCGGGTCGGCAATTGTTCTTGACCGCACATCCATCATGCTGTTGGGTTGGAAGGCGTTGTAGTAAAGATGGAAGAAAACCTGCTTCAGTGTATCGGGAGAATTGTTGGTGTATTCAAGAACCTGCCTGCCTTGGTACTGGTTTTTCTTGACATCCATCTTTACATCCATGTCATATTTTACCGCTTGCTGCCATCTTTCCGACTGTGCGCTGGAAAAAAAAGGGATACTGCTCAATAGCAGAATAAATGTCAGGGAAATATTTTTCTTCATAAACTAGCTCATTGATAGTGATGGGCAAAAATACATCATTAATCACAAACCCGTACACCATTGGTGTAAGAGAAGAAAGGGCGAAGGGAGGGGTGGCGCATGCTCATCGCCCGTACAAGTTCGCTTGGCCAATAGCAATAAATCATTTATTGCTTCGCACTAAAGAGGCAGGGGTTTGGCGCCAGTGCCAAATGGGAGCACAGTTGGGAAAGACCTCGACTTTTAAGGATCAGTTTGGTGAATCAGCGGGTGAGGCTTTTGTGATATCAAAGACAGCGAAGACAGGGTAGTGGTCGGAATAATCAACCTCCCTGTGGGTTTTGAACTGTTTGGCTTTCAGCCCCTCCCCATAAAAAATATTGTCTATCCTGAGGAAAAAAAGCACTTTATTATACGTAAATCCGAAGCCCCTTCCCGCTTCCTCAAAGGCATTTTTCATGATGGATTTTAACGTGAAATAGGTATAACTGTAAGGTACGTCGTTAAAATCCCCCGCCATAATTACCGGATAAGGGCTGTTCTGTATATGCTCTGAAAGAATTTTTACCTGTGAGGCCCGCATTTGGATACCGTTCTTCAGTTTGCCCAAAGTTGAACGGTAATTTTGTTTTATTCCCTCCATATTGCCCAATTTGTCCGCCTTGATGCTCATGGATTCCAAGTGGGTGTTATATATGCGAACAGTGTCCTTGGCCACTTTGATATCAACAAACATCGCCCCATTGTTTTTGTTGTTTTCAAACACCAGTCCCTCGTTGATGATAGGATATTTGCTGAATATGGCAAGCCCATAAGACCTTTTCTTGGGATTGCCATCAATGATGTGATAGGCATACTCGTATCTGCCATTGTCGCTCAAGTGTTTGATGGAATTGTGAGAAGGAGTGGTGTGATCTTGCAGAAACTCCTGGAAACATTTGATGTCGGAGGGGTTGTCTGTGGCCCATTGCAAGGAGTTTTTATTGGAATCTTTTTCATTTTCGCTGGAGTAGCGAAAATTGAAAAGATGGGTATTGTAACTCAATACCGACAACCCTTCGACGTCATTGCTTTTATTGTTCAGCTGAAAAGTCACGCCGATGAATTTCCAGCCTATGGCCAAAGCGATAATCGGAAGGATAAATATCATTCTTTTTGCCATCACCAGTATCAATGCTAACACAACATTGGCCAACAGGGCAAAAGGGATCATTAATGGCAAAAGCCCGACATAGGAAAAATTTTCGGGGGAAAGGTACACACTGAAGAAAAGTAAGATAGAGACCAAAAATACAGTTACCGTGATAATGCGCATGGGAGGAAACGAATTTTCGGTGAAATTATGGGTTAGGCAAGGGAATAACAAATGCTAAGTAATATCTCTGTAAAAATAAAGTGAAAGCCTTGGATTTCCTTTTGGATTAAAGTCCAATTCAAGGCCACAGGTTGTGCATTCATCAAAATATTGCCTATTTTCGTCTAAATAATAACATCTATGCCAATATGAAAAAATCTAACGTATTACTAATAGCTTTATTTTTAGTGGGGTCATTGACTGTATTATATAGTTGTGGTGAGAAGAGTGCAGAAACAGAGGGTACGGGAGGAGAAGGAACTGAGGCCGGTATGAGCGGTGAAAAAGCCAGCCCGCTACGGGTGGATGAAGGGAAAATCGGAAATGTCAATGTAAAGGTACAATATGGTTCTCCTTCGGTAAGGAATCGGGTCATCTGGGGAGATCTAAGTCCCTATAATGAAGTATGGAGAACAGGGGCAAACGAAGCCACCTATGTGGAGTTTTCTGGTGATGTGACCGTAGAAGGGAAGCCTTTAAAAGCAGGAAAATATTCTCTCTTTACCATTCCAAAGGAAAGCGGTGCCTGGACGGTTATTTTTAACAGCGAGTGGGAGCTGGAACATGGACATTATCAATACAAGGAAGAAAACGACGTGTTACGGGTAGAGAGCCGCCCCCAATGGGAGGAGAATTCCCAAGAAAGCCTTTCATTAACTGTAGAGGAAGATGGGTTGTTGTTGAGGTGGGAAAAATTAAGCCTGCCTATCCACATCCAGTAAGACGCCGCAATAACTTTTGCTTCTTTGTAAATGAAATACTTGGGCTTTTTGCTTTCTCTATCCATCGCCTTGGCATTGGCCTTCGCTTTGTCCCGGCAGATCGGTCAGGTACCTCCTTTAATTAGGCTTCTTGACCCCTTCAGTGGCCTCTGGCAAAATGCCTACAGTGAGGATGAACTCGCGATGGAAGTATTGCAAATAGTGGGGCTTTCGGCACCGGTCGAGGTCATTTACGACGAAAATCTTATTCCACATATTTTTGCGTCAAACCCCACAGATTTATACAGGGCACAGGGGTATGTGACCGCCCAGCATAGGTTATGGCAGATGGAATTCCAGACCATGGCAGCGGCTGGACGGCTGTCGGAAATTGTAGGCGTACAGGCACTGGAATTTGACAGGATGCAAAGAAGGAAAGGCTTGGGTTATGGAGCGGAGAAGGGATTGGCTTTTCTTCATGCCGAAGATCCCGAAACCTTGGGATTGATGACGGCTTTTGCCGAAGGGGTAAGTCAATATATAACTCAGTTGAGCCCAGCCCAGTTGCCCATTGAATACAAACTGTTGAACTATAGCCCGGAGCCTTGGACGGTGTACAAGACGGTGTTGCTGTTGAAGTATATGGCAGACATGCTGGTGGGGGATAAGGACCTGGAGTTTACCAATCTCCGGCAGCTTATTGGCAAGGAATGGATGGAAAGACTATTTCCGGATTTCCCTCTTGTAAACGATCCTGTTATTGAATCTTCCAAAAAATGGAATTTTGTACCTCTATCAGTTCAAAAGCCGGAAGGCATTGTCTATCCCGATTCCATGCTGCTCCTAAATCCCATGCCTTCTCCCGAGCCAGGTATAGGGTCAAACAATTGGGCAGTAGCAGGCTCAAAAACCAAAAATGGGCATCCAATCTTGGCCAATGATCCCCATCTCGGTTTAAATATGCCTTCGTTATGGTATGCCATGCAATTGACTACTCCCGAATATTCCGTCAAAGGAGCCACACTTCCAGGTGCCTTGGGGGTGATCAGTGGGTTTAATGAAAATATAGCCTGGGGAGTAACCAATGCGACGCGGGATCTCCGGGATTGGTATGCCATTACCTTTAAAGATGATAGTAGGCTGGAGTACCGGTACAACAACCAATGGGTACAAAGCGCCCAAAGAATAGAGGAAATTAAGATTAAAAACCAATCGACATTCAAGGATACGGTAATCTATACCCATTATGGCCCCGTGGTGTATGATCCAAGCTTCAGGGCGAATGATCAACGGATCAACTTCGCCTTAAAGTGGACTGCCCATGAGGGGTCCAATGAACAAAAGACTTTCTTGAAATTGAACCAGGGCAAGAGCCACCATGATTTTATACTGGCTTTAAACCATTACGCTTCTCCTGCCCAAAACTTTGCTTTCGCAAGTTCTACAGGAGACATCGCTTTAAAAGTGCAGGGTAAATTCCCCTTGAAATGGGAAGGCCAGGGCAAATTCCTTATGGATGGGAACAATCCCGCCTTCGAGTGGGCGGGTTTTATTCCCCCCGATCAAAACCCCGCCACTTTGAATCCATCCCGAGGTTTTGTGAGCTCTGCCAACCAGCATTCTGTTGATCCCTCTTACCCGTACTATGTATTTGACCCTAGTTTTGAGCATTACAGGAATAGGCGGTTGAACAACCGCCTTACTGAAATGAATGAAATCACCATCGAGGATATGAAATCGCTTCAGTTGGATAATTTTCATCTGCATGCATCCGAGGTACTTCCAGTGATGTTGGAATACCTCATGGATAGCTCCCTGACGTTTACCCCATGGCAAAAGGAGATTCTAGACAAGTTGCAGGAATGGGATTTCCATACTTCGCCGGAACAATTGGCTCCGGCTTTTTTTGCCGAATGGTGGAAGGCTTATGAGAAAATTACCTGGGGAAGATGGGAAATGAAGGGACGGCCGATCGTGTTGCCCAACAGCTACCAGACAAGCCGGCTCTTGATGGAGGAGCCGGAGAGCGAAATTTACAATCAACCAGAAACTCCTGCCAAGGAAACGGCAAAGGATTATATAAGGGAAAGTTTCGTCACCATGAGTCAAAGCGTTGCCGAGGGGAAAGATAAAGGCTTGCCGCTATCTTGGGCAGCATATAAGAAAACTTCCCTCCAGCATCTGGTTCCCAATTTTAAAACTTTTGGCTATTTTGATATACCCATCGGGGGAGGAAAGGGCATCATCAATGCCACTTCGGAACGGCATGGCGCAAGTTGGCGCATGGTGGTGGAGATGGGTGAAGAAGTGAAAGCATATGGTATCTACCCAGGAGGGCAGTCAGGAAATCCGGGCAGCCGGTTTTATGGGGATTTGGTCCAGAAATGGGCAGCGGGAGAATACTTGGTGTTTGACCTACGTAGAAAGGAAGACCATGCACGGATCATGTTTACAACCACTCTTATGCCCAGCCCATGATGAGACCTTTGGTATTATTTATTTTGTCCGGTTTATCCGCCTATGTTTTAGGGGCGTTTTTACCCCATTGGGGATTAATGTTGCTGATTGCTGTTCTGGCAGCTTGCGTGGGAGGGAATGGCTGGCTTGCTTTTTTTTCCGCGGGCTTGGCAGTGGGAGCGGTTTGGCTTTTTATTCCCGTTATGATTGCTGTAGAGACAGGTTCAGCCCTTCCTGAAAAAGTTGCAGGTATAATGGGCTTCGAACATAGTGCGGTCCTATTTGTAGCTACTTCACTGATAGGCTTTCTGTTGGCCGGCTTTGGTGCATTGACGGGCAACCGCTTCAGGCGGCTTTTTAGAAGGGAGAAGAGAGGGTACCATACCCCTACCTATGTCCCAAACAGGAAAGAGACTAGCTAATTTCTTATCTCGGATAAGTGATATTCCTTTAGCCGGTCAGCTTAATAGGTGACATCCCCCCGCATAGCTGGGCAGGATTATCTGGAAGTTTTGGATAAATGTTTTTCTAGCATTTTTTTTGAAGAGTGATGACCTAAAAAGACGAGAGCTTTGTAGCGTGCTGTTTCCTTTTCAGTTATTTATTCATAACTTGAGAATAATCAAACGGATTTTTTCAAAGCGTCTGCACATTCACTATGGGAAAAACGATTATTGTTTCTAACCGGTTGCCCGTCAGCTTAAGAATAAAACAAGGCAAATTTGAATTTAAGCCTAGCGCTGGAGGACTTGCTACTGGATTGGGGTCTATTTATAAAGAAGGCGAAAACATATGGGTGGGTTGGCCAGGCAATGACGTGGAAAACAAGGAGCAGCGAGCTGACATTATCGATGAGTTACAATCACTCAAGATGGCGCCAGTATTTCTGACCAAAAAGGATATTGCTGAATTTTACGAAGGCTTTAGCAATGAAACCATATGGCCCGCCTTTCATTATTTCACCCAATATATCAATTATGAGCAAAACCACTGGGATGCTTATGTAAGGGTTAATAACAAATTTTGTGATGCTATTCTGGAAAAAGCCAATCCTGATGATACCATTTGGGTACATGATTATCAGCTTTTGCTTCTGCCCGGGATGTTGAGGAAGCGCTTGCCGAATGCCACCATCGCATTCTTTCAGCATATTCCATTTCCTTCTTATGAGATTATAAGAATGTTGCCCTGGAGAAGGGAGATCCTAGACGGAATGGTTGGTGCAGATTTGATTGGATTCCATACTTATGATGATATGCGGCATTTCCTGAGTGCCGCCGGGAGATTGTTGGGGATGAGGGACGAAAGTGGCTATATCCAAGCCGATAACAGACTGATCAATGTCGACGCTTTTCCCATGGGTATAGACTACGCAAAATTTGAAGAAGCTGCCAAAAGTCCCAAAACGCAGAACTTTGTCAAGAAATTCAAGAAATTTTTGGGAGACCAAAAGCTTCTGATCACTATTGATCGGCTGGATTATTCCAAAGGAATTCCCCAAAGGATAAAAGTATTTGATACGCTATTAAGGAAGAATCCAGAATTTCATGGGAAGGTTTCTATGATCATGGTAGTAGTTCCATCTAGAACCAAGGTGAAGAACTACATGGAACTCAAAGAGGAAATAGATACCTTGGTAGGCAAGATCAATAGCAATTATTCCACCTTGAATTGGGTGCCTGTCCATTATTTTTATAGAAGTTTCCCTTTTGAGGAGTTGAGCGCGTTCTACAGCATGTCAGACATAGCGCTGGTGACGCCGCTGCGGGATGGGATGAACTTGGTGTGTAAGGAATATATTGCCAGCAAAATTGACCAGACCGGGGTGTTGATTTTATCTGAAATGGCTGGAGCCAGCAAAGAACTCCAAGAGGCCATTTTGGTCAATCCTAATGATACGGACCGAATGGTGGAAGCCATTAAAGAGGCGCTTTCCATGAAAAGGAGTGAACAGGTCGCCCGTGTAACATCCATGCAGGAAAGTCTGAAAAAATACGATATTTTCCAATGGGTCAAGGTATTTATGGATCGTTTGGAGGATGTGAAGGACAAGCAAAAGCAGCTGCAGTCCAAAGGCGTAGATGAGGCGATCGTCAAAGACCTTCGGGATCATTTTAAAGCAGCGAAAAAGCCTGTTTTATTTTTGGATTATGACGGGACCTTGGTGGGCTTCAAAGGCCGACCTGAGGATGCCTCTCCCGATAAGGAGTTGAAGGAATTGATCGCCCAGTTGAGTCAGCAGACTCAAATAGTCATCATCAGCGGGCGTGATAAGGAAACTTTGAGTCGATGGTTTCTGGGGCTGGAAGTCGACATGGTCGCAGAACATGGCGTTTGGTTGAAGAATCATGAGCAGGGAAGTGAATGGCAAGCGTACGCTGATATGGACGACAGTTGGAAGCCCGATATCCGGCAAGTGATGGAATATTATGTATTGAGGACGCCGGGAGCTTTTATTGAAGAAAAACACCATTCCTTGGTATGGCATTATAGAAAAGTGGAAAGTGGGCTTGGGGACTTGAGGATGCGGGAGCTGTTCAGTCATCTCAAATATATGGCAAGTGGCCACAATCTCCAGGTGCTCGAAGGCAATATGGTGTTGGAAATCAAACGGCCGGATATCAATAAAGGAAGGGCTGCCGCTGCTTTTATCAAAGGAAAGGAATTCGATTTTATTTTAGCAATCGGGGACGACTGGACCGATGAGGATACCTTCAAAGCCATGCCCAAGGACGCTTTCAGTATCAGAGTGGGGTATACGTATACCCAGGCAAATTACAACATCAAAAGTCCGAAGGAAGTCAGGGCCCTGTTGAGGGAATTGGTTGCAAAATAGATCACGACGCAAGCGATCAAAAGGCCAATCAACACCCTGTCACTGTTGATGGTGCACGACTGTAGTCCAGCCAAACTACCCCACCACTTCCAAAAACTTTTGAGGGACATTCACCATCATGCTTTGGTTGATGCTGGGGATTCTGATGATGAAATAGTCTTTGTTGGCTTTTTGGATGCATTCCCCCTGCAATCCCTGTAGAGGACCTCCCAAGATCTTCACCTGCTGTCCTTTTTCAATAGTGCTGCTTTCTACCTCCACTGCCACGCCTGTGGCAATTACTCTTTTCAGAGACTCTATCTCCGATTCGCGCACGGTGGCATGCTCCCCAGCAAAATTGACAAATTTAACAGCTCCTGAAACCTGTAGGGACTCCCAAAGCTTATCTTTTGTGGTATGGACAAAAAGGTAGCCGTTAAAAAGTGGCCTTTGGACTTTCTTTTTCCTATCGCTCCACTGCCTTATTTCTTCGACAATGGGCAGGTACACTTCAAGACCTTTTTCCTTCAAGCGCTGCTCCACTTTCTTCTCAGATCTCGGTGCAGTGTACATTACATACCATTGATAGTTGTTGTTCATCGTTTTTTTCAATTTTGATCTATTGTCCGGTAAACGTTACTTTTCCCAGTTTATGTCACTATTACTGGCATAAGGGTGTATTTTTTTCCGGCACCCCGGATGATTCAAACTGGCAATAAATGCAGCTCATCAGTTGCTGCCCGACCTGTTTCAAGCTTAATATCCCCGAGCCTGTTTCTTCTTGCCCCATCTCCTTTTTGTTGAGAGGGCTGGTCAGCGATGCAGCCCAGACTGTAATTCTATGGATGTTCGTTGTTCCCGAGAAGTTCTTCGGTTGGAAATTTAAGGATACAGGCAAAAAGATCCAACCGCTGCTTTATCCTTTGTCGAAGGTAATTCCCAAATGAGTTTACGAATGGGGTAATGGCTTGACGCATCAAGAACGGAAGAGAGGGACCGGTATTATTGCAGTTAAGCCTCGAATGAAATCTGAGCTCTGATCTTTTCCTCTTGCATCTGATTCACGCTCAATTATCCAACAATTCTCCATCCGTGAGGATGTACATCAGTTTTTCGGGATCTTTGGAATTAAGCGTCAGCTTGCCCTTGACTTTTACTCTTTTGGAGGTGTATTTGATGGGGCTTTTGAGCATCACTTCCATGACCGTTTCCGGCCCTCCGGAGCCACAAAAAAAGCATTCCGCCAAAGGGAGTGAGGATAAAATTATATGCTCGGGCTTGAACATTCCCTCGAAAGGAATGATGTATCCGTCTGCAGTGACCTCTTTTCCTTCCAATGCTTTTATTTTACTGCTAAATTCAGGAAGATACAATTCTCCGTATTCGTCTTCGCTGATCTTGTAAGAAACCTCAGCAAGACTCTTCCATACATTATCTTGTTGGGCCATGGCTAGGGTAAATACAAAAGTAGCCATTAGGGTTAGCCCTATTTTTTTAAGTAGCATAGATGTGTTTTTTAATAATCATTTTGTCAACTGCTCCGAAATATTGGTATTATAGGCCTGCCAGGCGGGAATAAGGGCGGCTACTATGCCGACAACTACCGCATACACCACAATCCAAAGTTCCTCCATCAGAAAGAAGTTGGCCGTAAATCCTGCCAAACTTCCCTGCTCGTTGTTTACAACCAAAAGATAGAGAAAAAGGTGTCCGATCGCCATTCCCAAGATTGCCCCTAGGAAGGTGAGTATAATTCCTTCCAAGATGATATGCAGGAATACCTTTCCCTTAGATGCCCCAATAGTTCTCATAATTGCCAAGTCATAACGACGCTCCTTCAGAGAATTAAACAGCGCTATAAAAATACTTAGCCCTGCAATGATGATAATCACTAAGGCTAATCCTTGGGCAAACGAAATGCCGACACCCAACAGTTCGAAGAGGCGGGTAATTTCAAAGGCAGGGGAGGCGGCCTGCAGGGAGCTCCTGCTATTGATAAAGCGGGGAAGTTGTACAGCAGCCATGGGGTTGCGGTACTGAACCAACAGGGAAGTTATATCCCTTTCGCCTTCCGCTTCGGGAAATCCCGAGGAAGCCACTTGCTTTTCCAGCTTGGTATGATCATGCTCCTCATCGTGGGTATACCACACAGACTCCATGCTGGTCATGATCAAATGATCGATGATGGTCCCTTTCTTCTCCAGGATCCCGGTCACTTTGTAAGGATGCTCTTCATGTTTGTGGCTGCTGCTGCCTATCCCATGTGAACCGACAAAGGTATCGCCCGTTTTTAACTGTAGCTTTTGGGCCACTTCGTAACCTAAGACCACTTCAAAAGGAAAACGCCAAGCCGCTCCTTCTCGAAAGTTTGCTTGGTAGAGTTCCAGATAATCATGGTTGGTGCCAACAATCCGGAAGCCTTCAAAGTTGTCCCCAAGCCCCAGCGGAATGACGTTTTCTATCAGGCGGTTTTTTGATACCCGTTCTGCCTCTTCCAAGGGAATATTTCCTGTCGGGAAATCTATATGGTAGATGCTGGACAAGATCAATTGGAGGGGGCTGCCTTTGGCGCCTACCACCAGATCAATCCCCTGGGCATCTTTGGTCATTTTGTTTTCAAATTGATCCTGTACCAGAAGCAGCACCGTAAAAATCGATAAGCCCAAGGCCAAGAGCAGGATGTTCAAAGCCGTATTAAGAGGCTTTGATACAAGGTATTTCCAACTAAGTAGTAGCATGTTCATATCATCCCTCCCATATAGATCCGATTGGCAATATGCTCCTTTACCCGTTGATCGTGCGTCACAATGATCAAAACGGCCTTTAATTTCTTCGATTGTGTCTTTAATAGCTCGATTACAGCTTGGGCGTTTTCATCATCGAGGCTGGCGGTGGGTTCATCTGCCAGGATAATTTTGGGCCTGTTGGCCAATGCTCTCGCGATAGCTATACGCTGTGCTTCCCCTTCGCTAAGGGTGGCTACTTTCGCCATTTTTTTAGCCGACATGTCCAACTCTTCCAACAAGACGTCGACTTTGTTGGAATCCCCTTCCCCCACGAAATAATGGGCTAGCCGTATATTCTCTTCCACAGATAGTGGTTTGAGCAAATGCGGTTTTTGAAAGACGATTCCAATGTTTTTACCTCTGAATTTATCCATTTCGGCGCCCTTTAACTTATAAATGGATACGCCGTCAATGAATACTTCTCCACGGTCCGGAGGGAGTAAGCCTGCAAGAATATTTAAAATAGTAGTTTTCCCACTTCCTGATTTACCTAAAATAAGGAGCTCATCCCCAGGCGAAAGAGAAAGGTCGTCGACGGTAAATTCCCCTGAAGCATCGTATTGAAATTTGAGGTGCTTTGTGCGTAACATTTATTTGGTTTTCTTTACCGGGATGGAAACTGTGAAGGTTGTGCCTTTTTTGACCTCGCTTTCAAAGCCAATCTTTCCACCTGTCAGATCCACACATTTTTTCACAATGGAAAGACCTAGGCCAGACCCTTCAATTATCCCGACATTTTTCGCCCTAAAAAATCTTTCAAAGATTTGGTCATGTTCGGATTTAGAAATCCCAATACCGGAGTCCCTAATCGTGGAATGGAGCATTTCTTCCTCGAACCAAACGTGAAACTCCACCTCACCGCCGCTTTTCGAGTATTTAGTGGCATTGGAAAGAAGGTTTTCGAATATCTGATACAGACAATCGGTATCGGAAATGATGATTTTCGGGAGCGTTTCGAAGTTGGTCTTGATCGTAACCTCATTGTCAATTCCTGCCGTAACCACATCTACAATTTCCTTTAAAAAGGCGGAGGTATAGATCTTCGTTGGCTTGTAGTTCATTTTTTCAGCATCGGCTTTGCCGAAAAACAGGATACTGGTAAGCAGACTGTTTAAGTTCCTTGCTGAATTTTCAATTTTGGAGGAGTGTTTTGCAATTTTCGCCTTCATTGGATGCTCTTTTTCGGCGTAAAGTTTTAAGAGCTGGGCAGAACTTAAAATGGAGGTGAGAGGTGTCTTAAATCCATGACTCACGTTCTGCACGATTCTGGATTTGAGTTCACTCAGTTCCCGTTCCTTCTCCAATGCTTTTTGAAGTTCCTTGTTGGCCTCGTTGAGATCGGCAGTGCGTTGTTTTACTTTTTCTTCCAGTTCATTGTTCAGGTGTTGGAGTTCTTTTTCCTTCCTGTCCTTAAAAGTAGCCAGCTCTAGGACCATATTGAGTTCCCTGATGTTAAAAGGTTTAATCACATAAGCACTGGGATTGGTGCCTGCTACTTTTTGCAAGGTTTCTGAATCCGAACTGGCCGTGAGATAGACAACGGGGATGTTGAATTTTTCATTGATGATCTCTGTAGTCTTGATGCCATCCAGTTTTCCCGCCAGGTTAATATCCATCATGACGATATCCGCCTTGTTATGTTCTAGAATTTCCAAGGCTTCTTCACCGGAATCTGCCATTCCAATTATATGGTGTTCGTTTTTTTCGAGTGCCTTTTTCAACAATAAGGCAGAAACGGTGTCATCTTCAGTAATTAATATGTTAAGAGAAAACATGCTATGGGTTTTTTTATTTTCAGTATTTTAATCTTCTGTGCACATCGGGAGGACAACAGTTACCAGTGTTCCTTCCCCTTTTTTGCTGTCAATCCTGATCTCGCCGCACAAGAGGTCCACCAGGTTTTTGGTAATCGTAAGGCCTATTCCCGATCCTTCAAATTCCCTGTTGTAACCAAAACTTTCTTGTTCAAAAAGATTAAATAATTTTTTAAGATAATCTTCGCTGATGCCTATTCCTTCATCCTGAACGGAAAGGAATAAGCCCTTATCTTTGCGTTCCAATGTGATTCTGATCAGCCCTCTTTCAGAATATTTAATGGCATTCTCTACAATATTGGTCACAATCAACTCGAAGTATTTCTTGTCGAGTTCGGCAAAAAAGGGTTTTGTTCGATATTTGACCGTCAACAGCAGGCCTTTTTTTATAGCTAACGCCCGGTAAGGGATTAATATAGTGGAAAGAAAGTCATTTACATTGACTCTTTCCACTAGAACCTCCATTTTGTTTGCTACAATCTTTGACATATCCAGGATGTTGTTGATGGTAGTTAGCAGCCTCTCGCCACTGAGCATAATAATTTCCAGCTGCTCCACCAGTTCTCGGTTGTGGCTATTGCGGAGGATGATGTTTGCGGTACTGCCAAGGATTCCATTCAAAGGGGTCCTGATTTCATGGCTCATATTGGAGAGAAAGCTTGTTTTTATTTTTCTTGCCTCTTCTGCCCGTAGGTTGGCTTCTTTAATGCCTTGCTCATATTGCATTTTGTAGGAAAGGTTCCGGAAAGCCAAGATAATGGGATTTTCTCCATCCTGGGTATTGACCTTGTTAACGAAAAGTTCGATGTTTTTTATGCCGGACTTAAAGGCAACTTTAAGGTCAATTGAGATGGCTTGGTTTCCCAAGTCATGGAGTTGGGGTATCAATACGGAACGGAACAAATCAGAGAACTCTTCGGTCTCAAAGAAAATATTTATACTTTCCGTTGGGGAAGAGATAGAGCTGATACCCGCCATCTCCAGGAGGAAAGGGTTCGTAGCTAGTATTTGCCCTTTTTCATTGGTAAGTAAAAGGCCTATTTGAGAAGAATTCCAGATTTTCCGGTAATAGTCGTCCTGAGGCTTTGTTCGGTCTTCGGAGTTTAGGTTTTTTTTTGCTTTATAGTTGATGCGGTACCTGCTCCAGTATATGTTTATCCATATCCCCAGCCCAAGGACAGCCAATAGAATCAAGATGATCAACCCCAGTTGAAGATTATCCATTATTTTGTCCATTTCATTTAGTTCTACCGGATCGATAAAATTAGAAAAAGAAATGAACAGTATAAATAAAAACAAGAATGTTTGTCATTTCTTTTTGTCCTAGGGCTTATTCTTTTATTTTTGTGTTAAATTTTAAAAATCGCATTATGAGTGTATTGGTAAATAAGGATTCTAAAGTAATTGTGCAGGGCTTTACAGGGACTGAGGGTTCCTTTCATGCACAGCAGATGATAGAATACGGTACAAATGTAGTAGGTGGTGTTACTCCGGGTAAAGGAGGAAGCAAACACCTTGATAAACCTGTGTTCAACTCCGTAGAGGAGGCAGTTCTAGCTACCGGTGCCAACACTTCCATCATTTTTGTTCCACCGGCATTTGCCGCGGATGCCATTTTGGAGGCAGCCCAAGCCGGTATTAAGGTGATCATTGCCATTACTGAAGGGATTCCTGTGAGGGACATGCTGAAAGTAAAACCTTATATCCAAGAAAGAGGAGCCACGCTTATCGGCCCCAATTGTCCAGGAGTCATTACCCCCGGAGAAGCCAAAGTAGGCATCATGCCAGGATTTGTGTTTAGAAAGGGAAGAATAGGAATTGTTTCCAAATCAGGAACGCTGACTTATGAGGCAGCTGATCAGGTAGCCAAAGCCGGACTAGGTGTCTCTACGGCTATCGGTATTGGTGGCGATCCGATTATCGGTACCTCTACCAAGCAGGCGGTGCAGTTGTTGATGGAAGATCCTGAAACAGACGCCATCGTTATGATCGGGGAAATAGGGGGGAACTATGAGGCAGAAGCAGCCAAATGGATCCGTGAAAACGGAAACAAGAAACCTGTTGTAGGATTTATAGCTGGTCAGACCGCACCTCCAGGCCGAAGAATGGGGCATGCCGGAGCTATCGTCGGCGGAGCCGATGACACTGCGGAGGCCAAAATGCGTATCATGAGAGAAAACGGCATCCATGTGGCCGAATCCCCTGCCGAGATTGGCGAGGTGATGGCGAAAGCACTTGGTGTAAATGCATAAAAAAAAGCCCTTCAAGGGCTTTTTTTTATTTCATACCTAGCAGCGTGTCAGATTAGTCTTTGTCTTTCGTCCCACCTGTGGTATAAAAGTTTTTACTTGGTATATTCTTTGCACCTTTGGTGGCCATGAAAGACAACAACTACAAACCACTAAAGAACCAGAACGCTATTGTAACCGGCGCGAGTTCGGGAATAGGACAAGCCATAGCCATTGAATTGGCAGCTGCGGGAGCCTACGTGCTCGTCAACTACCACAGCGATGAGGATGGGGCCAAGAGGACCCAGGAGGAAATAGAAAGAAAAGGTGGCAAGAGCTTTATACTACAAGGGGATGTCAGCAAACAGAAAGAGGTCTTGAAAATGTTCGATGAGCTAAAGACCAACTTTGGTGATCTACATATCTTGGTAAGCAACGCGGGAATCCAAAAGGATGTGGCTTTTACGGAAATGACGTTCGAAGAGTGGGATCAGGTAATCCAGACCAATCTTTCGGGTGCATTTTTTGCCTCTCAGGCCGCGGCGAAAGCTTTTATGAAACAGGGTATCCATCATGAAATTTCCAAAGCCGCGGGAAAAATCATCTTTATCAGCTCGGTACATGATATCATACCCTGGGCGGGGAGGGTGAATTATACCTCCAGTAAGGGTGGCTTAAAAATGATGATGGAATCCATTGCCCAGGAGCTCGCCCCGCACCGCATCCGCGTCAACAATGTCTCTCCCGGTGCAATCAAAACATCCATCAACGAGGAGGAATGGGGAGATGAGGAAGGAAAAAATAAAATGCTGGAACAAATCCCCTATGGTAGAATAGGAGATCCCGAAGACATCGCCAAGGCGGTTCGCTGGCTAGTAAGCGACGAAGCAGACTATGTTACTGGCACTACCCTCTATGTGGACGGGGGCATGACGCTTTATCCCTCCTTCGCTTCTTAAAAGCTGGCGAGGAATCTGGCTTGGCTGTTGGGCATCGTGGGAGATTTTTCTCATGCCAGAAATTTGAAAAGTTTCATGCACTGCTGGTTTCAAACTTCTCTAGGAAAAGTTGCGCCTTAAAAAATGAAAAGATACCTGACTGTATGTCTCTTTTTTGTAGGTACTTCTGTTTGCAATGGGCAGTCATTTAGCCAAACGGATAGTCTTGAAATAATGGAAGCATTGGATAAGGTTTTCAAGAGTTTTGAAAATCCTCATTTTTCAGAATTCAGGAAAATATCCACCGAAGAAATAATGTGCTTCATTTGTGAAGATGCCAGCGGCTCCGAACGTGGTTCCTATACGGTAGAGAGAAAAAGCTTTTTCGACAAGTACCTCATGAAAATCAAGGGCTACGACAGCTGGAAAAGGGCATCAATATCAAAGGAATTCATTCTGCACAAACCGAATTCCGCAGGTGTGGACATTATCGTCTTTCTCAGAACCTGGAATAAAAATGAATATGCTCCTGGGAACGAAGGTGCACAGCTTGGGATTTATTTTTTGAAAGTGAAGGGTGTTCTTAAATTTTCAGGAATGGAGACAATTCCGTAAAGCATATACCATGGCTTGCACAAAGTTACCGGCAGTTGCGCCCAACCGCACCGGGCAATGAGGACCAAAGACTAACTTCCGCTAGTCAAGAATTTATGGCTAACTTTCCAAAAGATGCTACGAAGAAAAGCCGAAATTAAGCGAGGATCCTGGGAAGTTATATTATTCCAGGTGTGTTTTGAAGCATATGTCCAAGAGTAACTGATTATCTGGAAAAGGACGTATTTTGTATTCTCTAAGGCATCTCCTGCTGTTACTATCCGGTGGCGTATAAGACGTGATGGAAGTGAATTAAAGTGTCCTCCAACAGTTGATCGAAATAATTTGATCTATTAGGAAACCAAAAAAGATAATCTTTTCTTTAGGAACAACGCTTCTGTTGGTTTTAACCGTGATGTCATTAATTCCTATTTCCAATCCCACTCTTGAGGATAGCGAAATGACGACGGGTAAGGTTGAAGCAATCGCGGAAAAGGGAGGACCGTTCGATATTCAGATCCATGTGAACAATGATGGCCGCATCTATTATGTAAACCGGGGAGCAGAAAAGGGCTTAGATCCAAGGGAACTGAATGAAGCGCTCAGGGGCAATCAAATTGAAATATACTACTCGGACTGTTTGACGCCGTTGGACCCTTTCGGAAAACTAAAACACATCACCCGAATAAACCAAAACGGAACTCTTATTTATAATGAAATAATAAAGTAAGAAATTTTACAAAACAAGAAAAAGACATGTCAATTACCACAGCGTCAGAATTAATCGGGATGAAAAAGGCAAGCGAAGCCGTTTCTTACACTTTGAAGGAAATGAGAAATTTTGCCCGGCCTGGTATTTCAACGAAGGAATTGGATGACTATGGCGGACAGATCCTCAATGATCTGGGGGCGAACTCAGCGCCTTATCTGACTTACGGCTTTCCCGGCTGGACCTGCATCAGTGTCAACCATGAATTTTGCCACGGTATCCCTTCAAGCAAGAGAATACTTAAAGAAGGGGATCTGATTAATATTGACGTCTCGGCGGAACTCGATGGCTTCTGGTCTGACAATGGCGGCTCCTTCGTCATTGGCGATGATATCCACCAGCACCAGAAATTGGTTGAGGCTTCTAAGGCTATTTTGCATAAGGCTATTTCTAATATAAAAGGGGGAGTTCGCATTTCTGACATTGGGTTTTTGATGGAAACCGAAGCAAGGAAAATGGGCTATAAAGTGATCCGAAACCTGACCGGGCACGGCATAGGAAGAAGCCTTCACGAAGAACCCAGCGAAATTGCCAATTACCGGGATAAATCTAACCGGACGCGCTTTAGGAAAAACTCCGTAGTAGCCATTGAAACATTTATCTCTACGGCGTCCACCTATGCAGAAACCTTGCAGGATGGCTGGACATTGGTGGGAAATAAAGGAGGCTTTATGGCCCAGCACGAACACACCCTCGTGGTGACCGATGGTAGGCCGATGATACTGACGGAGGGGAATGGGATTTGGGATTAGGTAAAATGCTAAGGGAAATCGATGACAAGAGAAAATTGATAGTGCACGCAATTGAAAGGCTTTTAAAGCTTTCTGACAAGAACCTATAGCCTAGGGACGTTTAGTAAATTTGAATTAAACCATTTAGAAGTTAAGATTCATTAAGGCGCTTTTCTCAATGCCCCTCAACTTCTTAATGGTTAACTTTTTTGAAAAGCTAATGATCAGTGGATTGTAACCGCAAAATCAAGATCTAATACGACCGACATTGGCCGTGTCTTGATTCCCTCGATGGTTTAAAAAACGGTGGTACAAATATTGCCCGCACCACAGGGACTTTTAACCGTGAAACCACGCCGCATGCTGCAATTTACCGAAAGAGGAATTTATTGTCCCCAAGCTGATCTCTACATTGACCCCTGGATGCCGGTCAAAACGGCCGTAATCACCCATGGCCACAGTGACCATGCCCGTAGGGGCAGCAGCCATTATATCTGCCAGCAGGATAGCCTGGGCATATTGCAACTGAGGCTGGGGGCGGAAATATCCGTTCAAGGCTTGTCCTACAATGAAACCATCTCAAGCAATGGGGTGACCATTAGCCTTCATCCTGCAGGACATATTATCGGATCCGCGCAGGTTCGTCTGGAATACAAGGGAGAAATATGGGTGGTCTCCGGTGATTACAAGCTGATGCACGACGGCTTGAGCGTGCCCTTCGAGCCGGTCAAATGCCACCACTTTATCACCGAGTCTACCTTTGGGCTCCCTGTATACAAGTTTCCCCCAGCCCAAGAAGTCTACGCCGGCATCAACGACTGGTGGCGGCAAAATGCTTCTGAGGGCTTCAATTCCGTTATTATTGCTTATGCCTTGGGTAAATCCCAAACCATTCTCCATCACCTGGACCAAAGCGTTGGGGACATTTTTCTTCACGGCGCCGTGGCCAATGTCAACGACACTTTTAACGCGGAGGGACATGCTTTTCCGGGAAGAAGAATTACTCCCGATATGACCAAAAAGTCCATTCAAGGAGCGATGATTGTGGCGCCCTCTTCGGCCTTGTCCACCCCCTGGATCAACCGGTTTTCGCCTTCACGAAAAGCCGTCTGTAGCGGTTGGATGCAATTGCGGGGTGCCAGGAGACGCTCGGGAGTGGACCGGGGATTTGTCCTTTCGGATCATTGTGACTGGGATCAGCTGAACGAGGCGGTATTGGCTACCGGGGCCGAAAATATTTATGTCACCCATGGCTATCAAAACACCTACGCCAAATGGCTGACGGCGCGGTACCAGTTGAACGCCGTAGAAATAAAAACCCAGTTTGAACCCGCCATTGGAGACCTTGACTAAGCTATGAAGGCATTCACCGCAATGTTTACCGCCATTGACCAGACCACCAAGACCAACAACAAAGTCCAGGCGATGGTCGATTACTTTACCCAAGCCAAGGAAGAGGATAAGATATTTGCGGTCTCTATTCTTATCGGCAACAAGCCCAAACGGCCCGTCAAGACTGCCGAGCTGAAAGAATGGGCGGCCGAGCTTGCCAACTTGCCCATGTGGCTGTTTGAAGAATCTTATTATATCGTGGGCGATCTCGGAGAGGCCATTGCCTTGATGCTTCCACCACAAGAGAAGGAGCAGCAATTTACCCTAAAGGACACCCTGGCCTTGCTCAGCCGCCTGACTGATCTTCCCACTGAAGAAAAAAAAGCCTTGATCATTGACTACTGGATGAGCGTGTTCACGGAGGAACGATTTGTTTTTAACAAGCTGATTACGGGAAATTTTAGAATGGGCGTTTCCCGGCAATTGGTAGTAAAGGCGCTGGCCAAGTACCTAGATCAGGAAGCCACCTCTATTGCCCACCAATTAATGGGAAAATGGAATCCATATGAGGAGACCATGGCCTCTATGTTTGCCGGGGAAACCCATGTGGACAAGCATTATCTTCCCTATCCTTTTTTTCTGGCTTACCAGCTGGATGCGGAGCCGGAATCGCTTGGAGATATCAACGACTGGTTTATAGAAAAGAAATTGGATGGCATCCGGGGGCAGATCATCGTTCGTAACGGGGAGCTTTTTGTCTGGAGCCGTGGCGAGGATTTGTTGACGGATAAATTCCCAGAGTTTGCTTCGCTGAAGTCTTCTCTTCCGGATGGGACAGTCATCGACGGTGAGATTATTCCTTGGAAAGAGGGTCAACCGCTGCCTTTTGTGGTGATGCAGACGAGGATTGGCCGCAAGAATATTTCTCCAAAATACCTAAAGGAAGCTCCTTTGGTGATGGTATGTTTTGATGTGTTGGAGTGGGCGGGCGAAGACCTTCGGTCTCAGCCCATCGAGCAGAGGAGAAAGGTTTTGGAAATGATGGTTGACCAACATCCGGAAGAAAATTTACGTTTGTCTGAAACCCTGGACTTTGCAGACTGGCAGGAAGTGGGGGAATTCAGGAAAAATGCGAGGGATCATTATTGTGAGGGCCTGATGCTCAAAAGAAAATCCAGTCCTTACGAGGCAGGCAGACGAAGGGGCAATTGGTGGAAATGGAAAACCGACCCCATGACCGTGGACGGGGTGCTTTTGTATGCCCAAAGTGGCCACGGACGAAGGGCGAATCTGTTTACCGATTATACTTTTGCCGTTTGGGATGGGGATACTTTGGTTCCTTTTGCCAAAGCTTATTCAGGATTGACAGACAAGGAGATTACCCAGCTGGACAACTGGATCAAGAGGAATACGCTAGAAAAGTTTGGCCCGGTACGGAGTGTCAAGCCGGAATTTGTTTTTGAAATAGCCTTTGAAGGGATCAACGCCAGCCCGAGGCACAAATCCGGCGTGGCGCTGCGTTTTCCCCGCATCTTAAGATGGCGAAAAGACAAGGCGCCCAATGCCGCCAATACCAAGGAGGACTTGTTGCAATTGATTGAGGCGGTGAATCCATGAACAGTTTCGCAGAGGTTTGGTTTGCCAATCAGGGTTGGACTGCCCATACTTTTCAGAAAAAAACCTGGTCCGCCATGGCTAAAGGCCATTCAGGCTTGCTTAATGCACCGACGGGATATGGTAAAACCATGGCCATCTGGTTTGGCGTGCTTCACCATTATTATATTCAGCGGAAAGTCAAAAAGGGCAAAGAAACCCGAAAGCTTCATTGCCTTTGGATCACGCCCTTACGTGCCCTCTCCAGTGAGATACATAAAGCCACCAATCTGGTCAGCGAAGATCTGGCATTGGAATATGAAATTGGCTTGCGGACGGGGGATACTTCCACCAAATTGCGACAGGAGCAAAAGAAAAAGCCGCCCCACGCTTTGGTCACCACACCCGAGAGTGTTCATATATTATTAGCCAGCAAAGGCTATGTCGATTATTTTTCCGACCTCGCATTTGTGGTGGTGGATGAATGGCATGAACTAATGGGAAGCAAAAGGGGGGTATTGGTTGAGCTGGCCTTGAGCCGCCTCAAAGCCCTTAATCCCAAGATGAAGGTGTGGGGGATCTCTGCTACCATAGGCAATCTGGAGGAAGCCAAAGAGATCCTTTTAGGGCCGGAAAATGAGGGTGTAATGGTCAGGGCCAACATCAAAAAGAAACTGCAGATAGAGACGCTCTTGCCGGAGGTCTTGGATCGCTTTCCTTGGGCGGGACATCTCGGCGTCCATATGGCCGAACAGATTATTCCCATTGTAGAGCAAAGCCAATCCACCCTGCTGTTTACCAATACCCGCTCTCAGGCGGAGATCTGGTACCGGCAGTTGTTGACCCTGAAGCCCGACTGGGCCGGAGTTTTGGCTTTGCACCACGGCTCGCTCAGCAACGAAATCCGAACCTGGGTAGAAGCCGCCTTACATGAAGGCAGTCTAAAAGCCGTGATCTGTACCAGTAGTTTGGATTTGGGTGTGGATTTCCGACCGGTAGACACCGTAGTGCAGATAGGTTCTCCGAAAGGCGTCGCCCGGTTTTTACAAAGAGCGGGCAGAAGCGGACATCAGCCGGGGGCATTGAGCAGGATTTATTTTTTGCCGACCCATTCATTAGAAATCATGGAGGGGGCTTCTCTAAAACATGCCGTTAAAGAAGGCATGATGGAGCGACGCATCCCCTACATCCGTTCTTTCGACGTATTAATTCAATATTTGGTCACGCTTGCCATTTCCGAAGGGTTTAGGGCAGAGGAAACCTTTAAGGAGGTTAAAGGCACGCATTGTTTTTCCTCTATCACCCAAGATGAATTCAACGAATGCCTGCTGATGATCACCAAAGGGGGACGCTCGCTGGGAGCGTATGATGATTTTCATAAGGTGGTGGCGGATCAGGGTCTTTACAAAGTGACCAGCCGCAGGATTGCCCACCGGCATTTACTCAACATAGGAACTATCGTGAGTGATGCGATGATGCAGGTGAAGTATATGAGTGGAAAATATCTCGGTACCATTGAGGAATCGTTTATTTCAAGAATGAAGATCGGTGACACCTTTTGGTTTTCCGGCCGTAATCTGGAGTTGATCATGGTCAAGGAAATGCAGGCGCTGGTCAGGAACAATTCGACTAAGAAGGGGACCGTGCCTTCTTGGATGGGAGGGAGGCTGCCGCTTTCCATTGACTTGGGCGTGGCTTTGCGGCATTCGATGGAGACCGCGCACCAATCCCTAAAAAGCAAGGTGCCGGAGCTTCATTTTTTGGAGCCTTTGTTCAAAAAACAAAGGGAAGTCTCTGCCCTTCCCGCAGAAGGGACGCTTTTGATTGAAAGCATCCAAACCAAATACGGGTATCATTTATTTGTTTATCCCTTTGAAGGAAAATTTGTACATGAGGGGATGGCGGCAGTAATTGCCTATCGGCTCAGCAAGATCAAGCAGGCCACCTTCAGTATTGCCACCAATGAATACGGCTTTGAGCTTTTGAGCGATTCTCCCATTCCGGTGGAGGAAGGCTTGAAGAGGGGCTTATTTGACATCGACGGCCTGCTTTCTGATATACAACTGGGCATTAATACCACTGAGATGGCGCGGAGGAGGTTTAGGGATATCGCCAGTATTGCGGGTTTGGTGTTTCAGGGTTACCCCGGCAAGCCCATGAAAACTCGGCATTTACAGGCCAATGCTTCTCTCTTTTTTTCTGTTTTTGAGGATTATGATCCCGGAAACTTGCTATTGAGACAGGCCTACGATGAAGTGATGGATTTTCAGTTGGAAGGCGCGCGCATGTATGCGGCTTTTGAGCGGATCAGCAGCCATGCCATTAATTTGACCTTTCCATTGAAGCTAACTCCTTTTTCTTTTCCTATTTTTGCAGAGTCTTTCCGGGAGCGGTACAGCAATGAAGATTGGCAGAGCCGGTTGGGCAAGCTGAAGGAGAGTTTGGAGATAGGGTAAATTTTCTGTTTCACGTAAAGAGCACGAAGGTTAAAACGCGAAGGGCGCGAAGGGTTCTTTTGCGTTCTTTGCGCAGTCTTCTATTGCTTTGCGTGAAACAACGACAATATCTATTCATGAATTTTCATTACAAAGAAGAATCAATTCAACTATTACCCGAGAAGGTGGCCTTTTTGCCGCAGCATCAAATGTTGGTGGTTGCTGATATCCATCTTGGCAAAGCGTCGCATTTCCGCAAAGAGGGAATAATGATCCCCATGCCGCCGGCCTGCCCAGATTTGAAATGCCTCGGAGAGCTATTCGATGCGTTAAATCCTACAACTGTGGTTTTTTTGGGGGATTTATTCCACAGTAGTCTAAACCATGAATGGGGAAACTTGCAGGATTTTCTTTGCGCTTATCCGGATATCCGCTTCGTTCTGACCAAAGGAAATCATGATATTCTGCCTTCTTCTGTGATGGAAGACAGCTGTATTGAGGTGGTCTCTGAACTAGAAGTCGGGGGACGTCTCATTTTAAGCCACGAGCCTCTGATGGAAGTTCAGGAGGAAAAATTGAACATCGTGGGGCATATCCATCCCGGAATATTAATCAAAACAAAAGGCAGGCAAAGCTTTAGGTTGCCTTGCTTTTATCATAAAGGTCAGTGCCTCATCCTGCCTGCCTTCGGACAGTTGACTGGCCTGCACATTTTGAAAAAGGCGGCCAATACTAGGATTTATCCCGTCCTCCTTGATGAGGTTATTGAACTGTCGTAAATGTTCGAGAGGAATACTTGCCGGATAGCCTCAAGTAATTGGGTTTGAGAGGTCCCGAAACAAGTTCGGGACGACGGCTAGAAGGGGACTACCTGCCGTATGGCTTCCAGCAAAGCTTCATATGGTCGGTACCCCGTTATAATCACTCCCTGTTCCTGATCGTTGCTGATGGTAAAAGTGGGGAACCTGCCAACTTTGTTCAGTTTGACTTTCTTCAAATCCTCTCTAAAAGCTTCTCGGCTTAGGTCGCCGTTGTATTCTTTTTTAAAACGGGCAAAGTCAAAAATCTCTGGATGATCCTTGGCCAAATCTTCTGCTACTTCAGCGATAGCTTCTGTTTTCGCGATGTTTTTTCTGTTAGTCATCACTGCCTCGCTTAATCTGAAGAGCATTAGCTTTCCGGCTTCTGGAGATTGTAACTGGGCTGTTTTGACGGCAATACAGGCAGGGTAAGAGGAAGATGGCGGATCGCTCATCCAAATCATATCATCTATCGGTCTCCCAGTCAGGTGTCCCGCCTGCATCCACATGGGACCCATTTGTGCGGGTTTGTGTATAGAATTTAACGGATCAGAAAATTCTGTCCAGTCAGGGATCAAGCCCCCCATGCAATATTCTATGGTGACGTGTCCAGAATACTCCCCAATTAGCCGATCAAGTTGAGGCTGCATGCCCCAGCTCCAACAGCAAAGCGGATCAGTGTAGCACACAATGGCTACCTGATCCGTGGGTCTATAGTGGTTATTTTCTTTAATCAACTCTTCTTCAATTTATCTACTCTTTTTTGTTCTTTTATTTTGTCTTTGCCATACATACTCCATTGAATGTCCTTCATGGGCGTGGCTGACTTGACTTCTTCGCTTCTGATTTTACTCATCTCCTTGTCGGTCTTCTCCATGGATTTAAGTGTGCGGTCGGTCCCTTCCGGTTTAAGGTCTTGCAACCCGTCCGTTTGGTCCACTTTCGCTAGAGGGTCAGCAATGTATTGCCAGGTTTCCCCTAATTGGGTGGAAGTACCATCGTTCCAAGGGCCTCGCGCCTCCGCTCCAGAGGACATGTTGAAATAAGTGTTGCTGTGCCTCGGGTCGCTTTGAAGTACGCCCGGGGGGAAATTGGGCTGAATGGTTGATAGCGCTGCTTCAAACATCTGGTAATGGGCGACCTCCCTGGTCATCAAAAACATTAAAGTTTCCTTTACATAGGGGTCGTCGGTGAATTTCATCAGGTATTCATAGACAATTTTTGCGCGTGATTCCGCGGCGATGTTGGAGCGCAGGTCAACGGTCAGGTCACTGTTGGCGTTGACATAGGCGCCCGTCCAGGGAACCCCATTGCTATCGGTCAGGGTTGGGCCTCCGCCGGAGAGCACCCCAAATTGAGGATTGACCATTGCTTCGTGGATATAGCCTTCTTTGGCGGCTTTGCCATCCAACAACATCATGATTTCATCTGATTCGGCGGCATTTTTCAGTTCCCCGTTGACTCCGCTCAACAACATTTGGATGGTGGCCCCCACAATTTCCAGATGGCTAAATTCTTCCGTCGCTACGTCCATGAGGAGATCATACTTGTCAGGATAGGGGTTTTTGCAGCTAAAGGCTTGAACAAAATACTGCATAGCGGCTTTTAATTCCCCGTTTCCTCCGCCAAACTGTTCCAGTAAAAGGCGGGCAAATCTTGGGTCTGGCTTAGAGACCCGTGCATTAAATTGTAGCTCTTTGACGTGATAAAACATATCTGTTAGTTTTAGTGGTTAATAATGGTTTTAGTGGTAACGTATTTGCTTAAAGTCTTGTGAAAACACCAAGCTGGTGTGGCTAAATTTACCAAAGCACGTGCCATCTTATTTTAAAAACAATTCACTAAAAACCGAAACTATGCAGAAGGATCTCGAAAGAAAAGAAGCCATTGCCAAAGTCCAAAGTTTGGCTAAAGATATCAATACATGCATGTTCTGCACCGATCTGGATCAGCAGCCATTTTCCACCCGTCCAATGGCTGTAAGGGAAGTAGACGAGGAGGGGAACCTGTGGTTTATCAGTTCAGCATCCAGTCATAAAAATGATGAAATCAAAGAAGATGAAAATGTTCAATTGATTTTTGCCAAACCCTCTTCCACCCAATATCTATCTCTTTTTGGCAAGGCAGCCATATACAAGGATCAGGAAAAAATTAAAGCATTATGGACACCTATCGCCAATGCCTGGTTTGAGGAAGGGAAAAACGATCCCGACGTTACTGTGCTAAAAGTAAGTCCGTCAGAGGCCTACTATTGGGACACACCAAACGGAAAGATGATCACTTTACTCAAGATCGCTACAGCGGCAGTTACCGGCAGCAATATGGATACGGGAGAACAGGGGAGGCTGGAGATGTAGTGGTTTGGAAGTGAGCGTTGTATGTTGGACACAACCGAATGACGACGACCATAAGCAGTTAATCGGAAGATGGTTTCCGCTAATCCCGGCGGGCTACATCTTTTCTCATTCTTACTGCTACGAACTTTGAAGACCAAGTCCACGGTCGGCTGTGGGCCGTTGACCGCGGACTTGCTTCTCTATCCAGTACTATTTTACAAACAAATGACTTAAATCTCCTGTGCGGAACCAGCGGTAGCCATAGGCTTCCAGTTTAACCTGATGAAGGCCTCCTTCGTCAGGTTTTATCTCTTCAAGATCTAACATGCCGACCAACGGAGATGCGGTTTTCTGCTTTAGATCAAGCGTGACTTCATGTGCATCATCATCGAAATTGTGCATGATTATCAACGAGCTCCCCTCAAGAGAATAGAACATCACCAGGACTTGGGGCTGCTTGACTTTGATAATCTGCCATTCGCCCCAGCCGACTTCAGGACATTCCTTTCTCAAGCGGATCAGGGAGGTCATCCAGTTAAGCATAGAATCTTTCACCCTTCTGTTGGTATCCACATTGACGTGTTTGTAGGCGTAAGGGCCGGATTTGATAACCGGATGCACCAGTTTTTTTGCTTCCGAGAAACCGGCTTGAGGCGCGTCAGCCCAATGCATCGGCGTTCTCACCGCGTCCCTTTCGTTTAGTTTGAGATTGTCCCCCATATTGATCTCGTCCCCATACCGGATCACCGGCGTGCCGGGAAGTGAGAACATCAAGCTATAGGCCAGTTCGATCTGCCTTCTGTTCCCCAACAAAGGGCCTAATCTTCTGCGGATTCCCCTATCATAAAGGCGCATATTTTCGTCCGGTGCAAATTTCTCGTACACTTTGGCCAGTTGTTCTTCAGTGAGCCGCCCAAGATCCAGTTCATCGTGATTCCTCAGAAAGTTGGCCCATTGGGAGGTGGGGAACCCGATTCGGGTAGCGTCGATTGCTTTGGCTAAAGGCGCCACATCCGTGGTGGCCAATGTGTAAAATACATGTTGGTTCACAAAAAAATTGAACATCATATGGATGCCTTCACCCGTCTCGCCAAAATAGTTTTTATTTTCGGCCGGACTAACATTGGCCTCACCGAGTAAGATAGCATCGCCCTTTCTCCATTGCACGAACTTCCGAAATTCCATCAGGTACTCAAATTTGACCGCTCCGGTTTTTACTCCGGGTTTTTTGGATTCCAGCACAAAGGGCACTGCATCCATCCTAAAGCCCGAAACGCCCAATTCCAGCCAATAGCCCATAATCCGTTTGATTTCTTCCCTTACTTCCGGATTATCCATGTTGAGGTCGGGCTGGAATTCATAGAACCTGTGGTGGTAGTAGGAGCGGGTTTTCTTTTCGTAGGTCCAGGTGGTTTTTTGTACCCCGGGAAAAACCATTCCCTCATCCCAATCGGAAGGCTTCTCGTCAGCCCATACATACCAATCCCGATGCTTAGAATCCTTACTGCTACAAGCATCAATAAACCACGGATGCTTGTTGGAGGTGTGGTTGACTACCAAGTCCATCAGGACTTTGATACCTTTTTTGCTGGCGTGTTTCATAAATTCCACGAAATCCCCACTTGAACCGTGTCGCGGATCTACCCCATAGTAATCGCTGATGTCATAGCCATTGTCTTTGTTGGGAGTGGGCTGAAACGGCGCCAGCCAAACGGTGTCTATTCCCAAGGCGTCTAGGTAGTCCAGCCGACGGGTTAAGCCTTCAAAATCGCCTATGCCGTCGCCGTTCAAATCCATAAAAGTTTCTAGGTCTAAACTGTAGATGACGGCATTTTTGTACCAAAGGTCAGTGATCATAGGGGATAAATTAAGTTAGGTTATGGATTTGACTATACCACTATTAAATAGCAAGTTGAAAATAAGTAAACGAGGTGCTGGCTCTAGTTGCACAACTTTCGTAACTTAACGGAACCGGCCGTTGTCAACGTAATTCCTCGAAGGAGTCTTTGAGAGCATAAATCATGCAAGATATGCACAAGCCCTTAATCCTTAAAAAATGATCAGATGAAAAGCCAATTTCTAATCACAATCTTTTTGTCGCTGCTGTTGTTAGGCTGTATTGATGGTAGTCCAAAAATAAAAACTTTGGATTTTGAGCAGTTCACTATTGATGTACCGGCTGATTGGGAGAGTTTCACAAGCCAAGGGTACGATTCAAAAGTAGGCGGGATAACTAATGGGAAAATCCTGCTGACCTATGACTATGGTTGGTATTCCAATGACTTTCAGAACGAAACAACAGAGAACCATCTCCGTACCGTAACGACGATTGACGGGAAGCCTGCACTAATTGTACAACCCATAAAAAGGGGGGCAGGTATAATTGGGGTTTTTATTGATGTAGGTGGACCAATGAGATTTAATTTGATGGGCAAGGATATCAAGGATGAAGACAAGGTTATAGAAATATTCGAATCCGTTAGATTCCATGGTAGTCATGGTAGTTGATCCTTATTGTGTGGGTGAGGCGCTTCTATGGCTTAGGATGCTTAACTTAAGTATATGAACATATAAGAAAATGGATAGGCATCCATTTGATGCTCCTTCATTCTTTTAAGGGTGTTTCTGTTGGTTGGCGTATAACGTGTTTGGCAGAAACGAATACCTTGTTTTGTGCGCGTATTTATTCTTTCCTAAATAGATTGCAACGCTCCTCCGTCGATGGGGATATTGGTACCAGTGATGTAGGCTGAAAACTCGGAAGCCAGGAATGCTGACAGATAGCCGTATTCTTCAGGCTTCCCGAATCGTTTCATGGGAATTTTATCCGCAGCCTGCTGCCTCCATTCTTTCAGATCGATACCCTTCTGTTCTGCTTGTTTTTGGTGCAGGTTTTTCAGTCTTTCAGTGTCAAAAGATCCGGTGAGGATATTGTTGACGGTGATGCCATAGGGGGCGGTTTCTTCCGCCAAGGTTTTGGCCCAATTGACCACTGCTGCCCTTAAGCTATTGGAGAGGGCCATGTTGGGGAGGGGTTCCTTGACCGACATGGAGGATACATTGATGATACGGCCATATTTTTTCCTCTTCATGCCTTCTAATGCCAACATAGTCGTAAGACAATATGTTTTGAAAAGGAGATCAAACGCCTGTTGATAATCCCCTATGCTTTGGTCTATGGCTGGTCCAGCAGCAGGTCCTTGGGTATTGTTGACTAGAATGTCTATAGACTTACCATCGAAGAAAGCCTGTAGACTTTCCTCGAACTTACTGAAATTCATAAAGTCAACCACCACGTAGTCATGGAGTTGGTTTTGTTCTTTAGGCAGCTCAAGCAGGAGCTTTTCAAGCTTTTCCCTATTTCTTGCCATAACGGTAACTTCTGCCCCACATGCGGCCAATTGCAAGGCGATGGCCTTACCCAAGCCACTGGTAGCCCCGCCTACCAATGCCCGCTGTCCTTTGAGGTTAATTTTCATGATTTTTTGTTAAAAGGTTGGACGATAGATGTAATCCTTTTTGCTTTAAATTTTGCTGAAATTTCTTTAAACAAAATAAGCCTCTTAAAGAAGAAAGGTAGATCCGCCCTAATTTACAAAATAAAAATAAAGCAAAACCTATAGATTTTGTAGGGAGATAAAACAAATAAAAAATAATTGCATTATATTTGTCATACTAACTATTGGTATGACACAAGAACAGTTTTCAAAATACTCCTTCCTTTTGGATAGAACAGCGCGCAGGGTGAAGCAATATGCGCAGAGTAAGTTCAAGATGGGGGAATTTGATGTGACGGTGGATCAGTGGTTGATCTTGAAGAATTTAGAGGAAAATGGAATTCTAAGCCAGACTGAATTAGCCAATCTGGTGTTTAAAGACCATCCCACGCTTACCAGGATTATTGATATCCTTTGTAAAAAGGGATATGTAGAACGGGTTCCGAATCCCAGTGACAGGAGGAGTTTCCAGTTATTGTTGACGAATGAGGGGATAAAAAAGGTGTCACAATTAAAACCACAGGTGGCTAACATCCGAGAAAAAGCTTGGGAAAACTTGGGGCACAAGGATTTTGAAGAATTCAAACGTATTCTCAATACCATTTATAATAATTTAGAATAGTTTTAAATAATCGGGGTTTTGCTTTTAAGACCCATTATATTTGCAACCTATTTATAAGTAGTAAACGATTGGAGCCATGATAAATACAGACATTTGCATAATTGGAGCCGGCCCGGTAGGGCTATTCGCCGTCTTTGAAGCCGGATTGTTAAAGATGCGTTGTCATTTGGTCGATGCCCTGCCGCAAGTCGGGGGACAGTTGTCCGAAATCTATCCCCAGAAGCCTATTTACGATATCCCAGGATTTCCAGAGATAAAAGCGCAGGACCTAGTCACCAACCTGATGAAACAAATCGAACCCTTCCATCCAACCTTTACATTGGGGGAAAGGGTTGATCATTTGACCAAACAGGATGATGGATCTTTTGTCCTCACGACCAGCGATAAAACAAAGATCCATGCCAAGGTGATAGTCATTGCCGGAGGCTTGGGTTGTTTTGAGCCGCGTAAGCCTGTATTGGAAAAATTGGAGTACTTTGAAGGAAAAGGGATCACTTATATGGTCAAAGACCCGGAGAAGTTCAGGAACAAGAAGGTGATCTTGGCAGGTGGGGGTGATTCAGCCCTTGATTGGGCCATTTATCTTTCCAACGTGGCCGAGAGGGTTACTTTGGTACATCGAAATGAGACTTTCAGGGGAGCGCCGGATTCCGCGGCTAAGGTTTTTGATTTGGCCAATAATGGGAAAATCGACCTCATCCTTAGTTCCGACCTCAAGCAGTTGGGAGGCAATGGCCACCTTGAATCTGTGACCATGGTCAATAAAAGCAAGGAGGAAATCACTGTAGATACAGATTACCTCATTCCTTTGTTTGGGTTGAGTCCCAAGTTGGGGCCGATCGCAGATTGGGGATTAAATATTGACAAGAATGCCATAGAGGTGGACACGGTTCATTATTCGACTAATGTTCCCGGCATCTATGCCATAGGCGATATCAATACTTACGAGAATAAATTGAAGCTGATACTTTGCGGATTCCATGAGGCCGCGCTGATGTGTCAAGGTGCGTTTAAACTCGTTTATCCTGAGCAAAAATTAAGTTTTAAATATACCACTGTAAACGGGGTTAATGCATTCTAAGGTATGACCATAGTTAAATTTGAAGTAGAAGATCATGACGGCAACCGTCAAGAGGTAGAGGCACCGGATGACATGGGCTTGAGCCTAATGGAAGTCCTTAAAGCGTCAGAATACCCTGTTTTGGCTACCTGTGGCGGAATGGCTTTGTGTGCCACCTGCCATGTGGAAGTACTGGAAGGAAAGGACGGCTTGGGAGATGCCACGGATGTTGAATTGGATCAACTGGAGAATCTTCCGGAATTTTTTGAAAGCAGCCGATTGGCTTGTCAGATAAGAATAAGCGAGCAGCTCGAAGGGGCTGTTTTCAAACTCAGGGGGGAAGACAATTAAAAGGAGCCAAGTGCTCCTTTTTTTTTTGCTTCTAATTCCGAATAGAATGCTTTTTGCCATATTTTTAAGTTAAAAGGCTTAAATACCTCAGAAGGAACTTAATCCCTCGGATAAGCCTTCTTATTATTGATCCTGTCTGTATCAAATTTGACACAGGTGAGGCGATGATGTGGTAGAAGAACGTCATTTAAAATGTTTATTAAATTAATTATTTAAACTATGGATGTCTTATATTTTAAAATGGGAAAGGCGGGGAAAACTCCCTGGGAGAGAAGGTATCTACACTCCACCAACACGGTTTTGTTCGGAAAGCCCAAAAAGAGGAACAAGTGGGTTTACATCTTATTGATTGCTTTAATCCTGGTGTTGGGATCCATATTCCGGTAAAAAATAAAAGGCGCCGTGACTGCAACAAGTTCATGGCGCCTTTTTTAAAATCTAGCGTCAGTATTTTTACCTTCCACTTATCACATCTAACGCATATCCGTCCACCTCTCCCAAGATGCCACATGTTCAGAGTGCCTAACCAGTTAACACGTGTATTGTCATTGTTTCCCCTCCTGTTCTTGCCCTTATGCACGATAAAGGCACAGGGCCTCAAAGATCTTTTTTCTGATTTCCAAATGGGGACAGCCTTAAGTGCCCAAGACGTCAATCAGGGTTTGCCCGAGGTGCTGAAAGTCCTATCCACACATTTTAGCAGCATCACCCCAGAAAATCTTTTGAAGTGGCAATCGGTCCATCACGAGCCAGGTCGGTATGATTTCATGGCTGCTGATGAGTTTGTGAACTTGGGAGAAAATCTGGGTGTATCCACTATAGGTCATACCCTGGTATGGCATCAGCAGACCCCGGATTGGGTTTTCGAAAGGGAAGACAAAACGTTGCTCTCCAAGACCGAACTTCTCGCAAGGATGGAAGAGCACATCGAGAGGGTAGCGGGGCGTTACAAAGGTAGGATTCACGGTTGGGATGTCGTTAACGAGGCCTTCACAGACGATGGTAAATACCGGTCCACCAAATGGTTCAACATTGCCGGAAAGGATTTTATCAAGCAGGCTTTTATTAAAGCCTCAGCAACAGATCCTGAAGCAGAATTGTATTACAATGATTACAATTTGTGGAAGCCCGCCAAGCTAGACGCTGTCCTGGAAATGGCCATGGAACTAAAAGCGTATGGTGTACGGATAGATGGGATCGGTATGCAGGGGCATTGGGGCTTGGGGTATCCTTCCTTATCAGAAATCGAAGCTTGTATCCAAAAGATTGCCCATGCAGGCCTAAAGGTCATGATTACAGAGTTGGATATTGATGTGCTGCCCAAGCCCAGCCACAAACAGGGTGCGGACACCAATGACAGCTATCGTTATCATGAAAGCTTTAACCCTTACAAAAACGGCTTGCCGGAGGAGGTAAAACGGAAGCTGGCTCAGAGGTATGAAGAACTGTTTCTTCTTTTTCAAAAGCATCGGGATGTCATCAGCAGGATAACCTTGTGGGGTATTCGAGATACAGACAGCTGGCTGAACAATTGGCCCATAAAGGGGAGGAGATCCTATCCCTTGTTGTTTGGTGAGGATTATCAAGAAAAGGAATATATTTTTGAAAAACTCCGGTCAGTCAAAGTAGCGGGGTGATGGTACATCACAGCGCCGCCGTCAATCCGTCTACCGTAGCGCAGGCAAAGCGAATATCTGAAAGTTTGTTAGGGAACGGGCGGCTACGAAGAATTTGATGCCTGTCAGGCTGACGCAAATAAAAAAAGCCTCCAAGTTGCTATCAACTTTGGAGGCTTTTCGTTGGCCGACCAGGTTTCGAACCTGGACTCTTCTGAACCAAAATCAGACGTGTTGCCAGTTACACCATCGGCCAATCTATCATCGGGGAGCGTGTCTCTCCTTTAATGTGCCACAAATGTAGCTGTACTTTTTTTTTAATGCAAATCCTGGAAGCAACATTTGCTTGATTATTCCCTAAAGCCCTTTGTTTCAGCTTTAAATTTTTGCCTTCAGGTTTTAGTAAAATGGGATAATGCTGTAAAGAAGCATTATCCCCAAGCCAAAGCTCTGTCCTGATTCCTTCATATTATTTAGTCAGGTTTTCCACCCATTTCCTTGCGTTCACCAGCGCTTCCACCCAAGGGGTGATTTCTTCATTTTCCCGGCCAGCTACATAGTTAGGCCAGTTCCACGGAGCCAATGATCGTTCGATGTGGGGCATTATTGCTAAGTGCCTGCCGTCTTCCGATGCGATACCCGCCACTGCATGAGCAGAGCCGTTAGGATTGCCCGGATACGCTGCATAGCTATAGGTCATGCTGATATGATAGTTTTCCTTTGGTTTGGGGAAATAGAATTTACCCTCTCCATGGGCTACCCATACGCCAAGTCGTTGGCCTGCCAATGACCCAAACATAACGGTACTGTTTTCGGGAATATCCACATTCACAAAGGCAGATTCGAACTTATGGCTGTCGTTGTGTTGCATTTTCGGCTTTTCATCATGGGTTGGGGTGACCAAACCCAATTCCACCATCAGCTGGCAACCGTTGCAGACGCCAAGACTCAATGTGTCCTCCCGTGCATAGAAGTTGTCCAAGGCGTTTTTTGCTTTCTCGTTATATAGAAATGCCCCTGCCCAACCTTTTGCAGAACCTAAAACGTCGGAGTTCGAAAATCCACCTACGAAGACGATCATATTGACATCCTCCAGGTTTTCTCTTCCCGACACCAGGTCGGTCATATGTACATCCTTGACATCAAATCCTGCCAGCCATAAGGCGTACGCCATTTCTCGGTCTCCGTTTACTCCTTTTTCGCGGATGATGGCCGCTTTTACGCCGCTAGCATCTTTTCGGAAGGGATCCAGAGAGAAGGCGTCATAGCTGCCTTTCCAGTCAGAATGAAAACGGAAGGAAAGCGGTTGCTTCTTGTAATTGTTAAAACGGTCAAGAGCCAATTCTTTGCCGCTTTGCTTCTGGTCCAAAAGGTAGGATGACCGGAACCAGATATCACGGAATTGTTCCACATCTAGAGACAGTTCCAGCCCGTCCAGAACAACTTTCTTGTCCTGCGTTACCTCAGCGATCTCTGCATAGGTCAAGCCTTCCTTGGTCAAGAGTTCCTTTACTTTTTTCTTGTTTTTTACCTGGATAATTACGCCTGGATTTTCAGAAAACAAGGCTTTGATAGGGTCAGACTCTTGGAATTGGCCCATATCCACCTTTAGGCCCATGCTTTCGGTGGGAAAGGTCATCTCCAGCAAGGCGGTAATTATACCTCCGGAAGAGATGTCATGTCCAGCCAAAATTTCATCCTCGTGGATCAATTGTTGGATAGCGGCAAAGGCAGTGTTAAAGTAGGCGCTATCCTTGATAGTGGGCGGTTCATTCCCGATTTTGTTGATCACCTGGGCGAAACTGCTTCCCCCCAATTTCGCTGTATCTTTTGAAAAGTCAATGTAAAAAAGGCTGCTTCCTGTCACCGCCTTTAAATCGGGGCTGACTACTTTTCGGATGTTGGAGCAAGTGGCAATGCTTGAAATAATTACTGTTCCTGGGGAATAAACAGTGTTTCCATCAGGGTATTTCTGCGTCATCGACAGGGAATCTTTTCCCGTAGGAATGTTGATGCCAAGTTCAATGGCAAAATCACTGATGGCTTCTACCGCCCGGTACAAGCGGTCGTTTTCCCCTTTGTTTTTGGCAGGCCACATCCAGTTGGCACTGAGTGATACCCCTGACAGCCCATGTTCTAGAGGCGCCCACACCAAGTTGGTCAAGGTTTCGGCGATAGCCAGTCTGGAGCCTGCTTTTGGATCGGCCAAGGCGGCTACCGGCGCATGGCCGATGGAAGTGGCTATTCCTTTATTGCCGGTATAGTCAATGGCCATTACTGCAACGTTGTTCAGTGGCAGTTGTATAGCTCCCGTGGTCTGTTGCTTGGCGACCCTGCCGGTTACTGATCGGTCTACTTTATTGGTCAACCAGTCTTTAGATGCTACTGCCTCCAGTTGAAGGACTTCTTGGATGTACTCCTGCAGGTCGTTTTTGTCGTAGGCGATTTCTTCAAATCGGACCTCAAGGGTTTCATCTTCAAGAATGGTCTTGGGCGAGCTTCCAAATAGGTGGTGCAGGCTCCAATCAATGGGCTTTTCCCCAGTGACGGAATTCTCAAATTTGAAATGCATGTCCCCTGTCGTTTCTCCGACAACATAAAATGGCGCCCGCTCTCTTTCGGAGATTTTCCTCAGGGTAGATACATCCTTTTCATGGATGACAAGCCCCATTCTTTCTTGTGATTCGTTGCCCACTATTTCTTTCGCGGACAAGGTAGGGTCACCTACAGGAAGCTTGTCCAAATGGATGGTGCCGCCGGTTTCTTCTACCAGTTCAGAGAGACAATTTAAATGCCCTCCTGCTCCGTGGTCATGGATAGAGATAATCGGGTTGTCTTGGCTTTCGGCCATCGCGCGGATGACATTGGCTACCCGTTTTTGCATTTCAGGATTGGACCTTTGGATGGCGTTGAGCTCGATGGCATTGCTGAATTCCCCCGTATTGACGGAGGAAACCGCCCCGCCGCCCATGCCTATTCTGTAGTTGTCGCCGCCCATGATGACGACCTGGTCGCCCTTGGAGGGACTGTTTTTTAAGCTGTATTTTTCTCGTGTGAAGCCTACGCCTCCAGCCTGCATGATCACCTTGTCAAAGCCATACTGCTTTTCGCCTTCTTTATGTTCGAAGGTGAGAAGACTTCCACTGATCAGGGGTTGCCCGAATTTGTTTCCGAAGTCACTGGCACCGTTGGAGGCCTTGATCAGGATGTCCATGGGCGTTTGGTAAAGCCATTGCCTTTCCTCCAGGTCTTTTTCCCAGGATCGTCCCTCCTGGCTTCGGGAATAAGAGGTCATATATACGGCAGTCCCTGCCAAAGGAATGGAGGCCGTTCCGCCTGCAAGCCTGTCCCTGATTTCACCGCCTGATCCAGTCGCAGCGCCATTAAAAGGCTCCACAGTGGTGGGGAAATTGTGGGTCTCAGCCTTTAATGAGATTACCGTATCAATGGTTTCGGTGGTAAAAAAGTCCGCTTCATCCTGCGTTTTGGGCGCAAATTGCTGCGCTTTGGGGCCACTGACGAATGCGACGTTATCCTTATAAGCCGAAACGATATGGTTCGGGTGCTGCACCGAAGTTTTTTTGATCAATTGGAACAGTGTGCTTTCCTTGGTTTCTCCATCGATGATAAAGGTGCCGTTAAAGATCTTGTGGCGGCAGTGTTCGGAATTTACCTGGCTGAAGCCAAATACCTCACTGTCCGTGAGGGGTCTTCCCAGATCTTTGCTTATGTTTTCCAGGTATTCAATTTCCTCATCGCTCAAAGCCAAGCCCTCACTGATGCTGTACTCCCCGATATTGTCAATGGATCGTACGGGTTCAGGTTCGATGTCTATATGGAAAATCTCCTGATCCAATCCGGTATAAACTGCCTGGAGCATGGGATCAACCGAGGTGCTGGCCGTTTTCAAATGGAATTCCTCGATCCTTGACACGCCGGTAATGCCCATGTTGAGGGTGATTTCCACGGCGTTGGTAGACCATGGTGTGATCATTTCTTTCCTTGGACCCAGGTATTCGCCATTAATATTTGTTTGGTCGAGAAGATGACCTCCTCCGAACAACCAATTTAATTTTTGAATGTCCTGGTCAGTTAATTCTTGAAGGGACTCCAGTGCGTAAATTTTTTCCGGAGAAGATTGGAAAAAGAAGATCATATGCAGTTATGTTCGATGGCTATGAAATAAGGAGCAAAGGTAAGCAAATGGACGTAAAGATGTAATGAAATGCGGTTTTCCGGAATGGAAATTTGTGAGCAATCAAAATCAACTGTTCGATTTCGTGGCAGGCTGGTCAGATAATGTCCGATTATGACCATATTAGATGAAGTCGTCCTAATCATTTATGACGTTGAAGAGTGTCTTGGAACTCCTCTTACCCTCTAAGCGGCTTAAAATACGGAAGGAATTTTCAGATGATGCTTTACAGTCAAAGCGTCTAAAATATGGTCTACTAATCGGAATAGAAGTTTTTTTCTGAATTAAATTAAAAACCTTCCCATCCTGAAAATATTAATCTAGAAAAAACTCTGGAAACTTTGAAGTATCACCAAGTTTTCTGAGTTTTACGGCTTGATTATTAAGGGCCTAGTGTGGAATTAAAAATTAAAATCATAGAAGTAGCTACAGCACTTTTCCGGCAGATGGGGGTGAAGGCTGTCACCATGGACGATATAGCCCGTCAGGCTGGGGTCTCCAAAAAAACTATATATCAGGAATTTGAAGATAAAAGCGCTTTGGTCTTTGCAGCATTTTCCGCGTTTCTTGAAAAAGACGAAAACATGCTCAAGAAAATTTTCGAGCAGGAAGATGATGTGATCCAACATTTTGTGGGAGTATCCCAGTTTATGAGGGAACAGTACTCGGGCATGAATCCCTTGATTTTAAATGAAATCAGGCGGTATTACCCCAAAGCTTGGAAGCGCTTTGAGGAATTTAAAAACGGACTAGCCCTAAGTATTATGGTCGACCTGCTTAGAAGGGGCAAAGCAGCGGGTTATTTCAGGGAGGAAATCGATGTGGAAATTTTGGCGATGTTAAGGCTGGAGCAGATCGCTTTTGATTTTAGATCTTTGCCATCCGCCGCTGACTTTAGCATGGTGGAATTGCAACTTCAGATTTTCGACCATTTTATCCATGGCATATTGACCGAAAAAGGCAGAAAAACCTATTTGAGAGAATCCATTAAATAGTAAAATATCCCTATGAATATACTAAAGAAAGCCTCTTTATTTACTGCTTTTCTGATTGCTTTTGCCAGTCAGGGCAGAGGCCAGCAGGGGCCTGTCATTACCTTGGATGAAAGTATTGATTATGCCTTGAAAAACAATGTAGCTGTTAAAAACGCCCAGTTGGATATAGCGGCGAGCAAGGCAACAGTGGGGGAGACCACCGCCCAAGGCCTGCCTCAGATCACCGGAAATGTGGACATCAATAAGAGTCTGATAGTCCCCTCACAGCCTTTTCCAGCCATATTCTTCGACCCCGAAGCCGCCGAGGGAGAATTTATACCCGTACAGTTTTCACCGGAATATAGCGGCAATCTTGGTGTTACAGTTAACCAGATGATTTTCAACGGTTCGTATTTTGTAGGGTTGCGGGCTGCCAAAACCTACAGACAATTGGCAGAATTTGACAAAATAAAAACTGAATATGACGTCATTGAAAATGTAAAAAAGGCATACTACTCCGTCCTGGTCAGCCAGGAAAGGGAAGAACTGGTACAGGCCAACCTCAGCCGTATGGATACCTTATTGAAAGAAACAAGGGTAATGTTTGAAACCGGCTTTTCTGAAAAGATCGATGTTTCCCGTATCCAGGTGCAGCATAACAATTTGAAAACAGAGCTCGACCGTGCCAGATCGGCTACCAAAATCAGCTTGGACCTACTTAAACTTCAGATGGGAATGGATGTCAACCAGCCCCTTGCACTGGCTGAGACCATTTCGGATCTGGAGATGGCTTTTGACGTGGAGCCCTTGGTGCGGGAATCTGGGATGAGACGGGTAGAATTGGACCAGCTCCAAACCAACCTCGACTTGGCCCAGCTGGACTTGAAGAACAATAAGTCGCAGTACCTCCCGAGAATTGACGCGAACCTCAGTTATACCAGGATGGGCTTTGGTTCAAGTCTAAAGCAAATTGTCAGTACGGAATGGTTTCCCGGATCGGTATTAGGGGTCTCTCTGGAAATCCCCATTTTTGACGGGTTGGCGAAGAGCTACAGGATTCAGCAAAACCGCGTTCAGATCAGGCAGTTTCAAAACCAGTTGTTTGATCAGGAACAAAGAGTCATCACAGAAGAATCAGAAGCCAGGGCCAACTTGCAGAACAGCCTAATGGCTTTGGATGTGCAACTTGAAAACCGGGAACTGGCCATGGAGGTGTTCCGAACCACTAAGATCAAATATCAGGAAGGCGTAGGGTCCAACTTCGAAGTCGTGGAGGCCGATGCCGCCCTCAAAGAGGCGGAGACGAACTACTATTCTGCTTTATACGATGCACTGATCGCCCGGGTGGATTTGGAAAAGGCGCTGGGGATTTTGGGTAGGTAGTGCGGGTCAAAGGCAAGCGGGCCGCTCATGGCAAAAAGATAAAACCCTTAGACAACGACAATTAAACCCTATGAGAAAAATAATTTCGTTTATGCACCTGTCACTTGACGGTTTTGTAGCCGGACCGAACGGAGAACTTAACTGGGCTAAAGTTGATGAGGAGATTTTTGATCATGTCGGTAAGCGCGTAAGTGAAGGCGACACGGCATTATATGGACGGGTAACGTATCAGATGATGGAGGATTACTGGCCTACAGCTGGAGACAAGCCATCGGCGACCAAGCACGATATCGAACATTCAAAATGGTATAAAAAGGCACATAAGATTGTAATGTCAACGACGATGAAAGACGGGCGCGGGCTTGCCGGAGAGTCGGCTTTGAACAAGACAACCATTATCGGCGACAACCTTTCGGACCAGATCCATGAAATAAAACAACAGGCCGGCGAAGATATCTTGCTTTTCGGTAGCCCAACAGCCACACATTCGCTCATTCAACTCAATTTGATTGATGGCTATTGGCTATTTGTTAACCCAATTATTCTTGGACAAGGCATTCCGTTGTTTGCAGGAATTAAGGAAAAAATCAGATTAAAACTATTAACTACCAAGCAATTCACTTCCGGGGTGACTGCGTTGAATTATACCGTGGAAAGATGAAAGCAGGCAGCACCGAGGCTGAAAAAGAGGCAGTACAGTTGGGAAAGAGTTTCCGAACCGTGGCCGTTAAACATTGGGTCTCGACTCCCGGCTTTTGTCTTCCGAGTTCCGATAATAGGCATCAAAAAAACGCCAAAAACCAAACCTATGACTTTATGAAAACCTATCTTAAATTTTTATTTATCGTGCTTCTTGCTTCAGCCTCCTCTTGTGGCACAGGGGCAAGTGAAAATGATGATTTAGAAAGTAAAAAAGCTACCCTAGAAGGGTACAAAAAGGAAGCCTCTGAGCTGAATACCAAAATAGCTTCTTTGGAACAGGAGATTATGGCGCTGGATACTGGCTTTGCTAACGAACAAAGGAAAGCCATGCTGATCACTACTGCGCCGGTGGGACTGGAGGACTTTGCCCACTATGTGGAAATCACCGGAGCCGTACTTTCCAAGAAAAATGTCAATATCAGTGCGGAAGTTTCTGGGAGGATCCAGGAAATGAAAGCGGTGGAAGGTATGCGGGTGAGAAAAGGGGAGGTTTTGGCAGAAGTGGATACAGAAACTATCAACCGCAACATTGAAGAAGTGGAGACGCAGTTGGAGCTGGCAAGGGTAATCTATGACAAGCAAAAGCGGCTTTGGGATCAGCAGATCGGAACCGAAGTCCAGTTTTTGGAAGCCAAGAATAGGATGGAGATTTTGGAGAAAAACCTTGCCTCGGTTTCTACACAGCGGGACAGGGCTACCATTCGTGCACCATTCGACGGCACGGTGGAGGAAGTGAGCATCAGGTTAGGTGAATTGGTACAGCCCGGCACTCCTATCATCAATTTCGTCGGTGAAAGTAACCTGTATATTGAAGGGGATGTGTCGGAGAGATATGTGGGGATTCTCGAAAGGGGGGATTCTGTAGAGGTGAGGTTCCCCTCCATCGACAAACAACTCAAGACCAGGATCACTGCAGTAGGTGGAGTGATAGACCCTAACAACAGGACTTTTAAGGTGGAAGCATACCTGCCTCAAGGGGAGAAGGTAAAGCCCAATATGATTTCAATTATCAGGATCAAGGATTATGAGAGCAAAGGCGCTGTCACGGTGCCTACCAATTTGGTCCTTCAGGACAATAAAGGCGAATACGTTTTCATAGTGGAGAATGATGCGGCAAAAAAAGCCTACATCAAAAGAGGGATGACCTTTCAGGGAAAAACCGAAATTGTGGAAGGCTTAAAAGGAAATGAGACTTTGGTGAATAAGGGTTTCAGGGAAGTCAGTGAGAATAATAAAGTAAGTATTGCTCAAAAGTAAGCTATGGCACTACAAGAAGAGGAAAATAACAAAAAGAACGTGATTAGGGAGTTTGGTCTCTCTTCATTTTCGATAGATAATAGTACAAGCGTAGTTATACTTTCCTTGATCATCACCGCTTTGGGTATATTGGCCTATAAGACGATGCCCAAGGAAAGTTTTCCGGAGATTGTAATTCCCACGGTCTACATCGGTACTTCTTACCCCGGCAATTCGCCGGTGGACATGGAGAACCTGATCACCCGCCCTATTGAAAAGGAATTGCAGGCCATCAACGATGTGAAGGATATCCGATCCACCTCTGTACAGGATTTTTCGTCCATCGTTATTGAATTCAATCCCAACGTAGATATTGGAAAAGCCCTTCAGGATGTGAAGGATGCGGTGGATAAATCCAAAAGTGAGTTACCCACCGATCTCGACCAGGATCCCGATGTGCTGGAGATCAACACGTCGGATTTTCCCATCATGAACGTCAATATTTCTGGGGATTATCCGGAGGAAGAGCTAAAGGAATATGCGGAATACCTCGAGGATGAGATTGAGAAACTGCCAGAAATATCCAAAGCGGATCTTGGCGGGACCATCGAGCGGGAAATTAGAATTGATGCCGACCTGTATCAAATGGAGGCCATGGGTGTCAGTTTTTCCGATATTTCTGATGCGGTAGGTTCGGAGAATATTACCATGTCGGGAGGGAATATCCTGTCGGGTGATTTCAGGAGATCCTTGCGCATCACCGGTGAGTTTACAGATCCCAAGCAGATTGAAGATGTTATTGTAAAAATTGAGAACAATAAAATAGTATATCTGAGGGATGTGGCCAGCGTGAGCGACGCCTTCGAAGAGCGGGAAAGTTATGCCCGGAGCAGTAAGCTGCCGGTGGTGACGGTGAACGTCGTGAAGAGAAGTGGGGAAAACCTCCTCGATGCGGCTGATAAGATCAAGACCATCATTGAGGATACAAAGACCAACCGTTTTCCGGCTGATTTAAAAGTAGACATCACCAATGACCAGTCCAAGTACACCCGTGCAGAAGTAGATAACCTGGAAAACAGCATTATCTCTGGGGTTATCCTCGTGGTGTTGGTCTTGATGTTCTTCTTGGGGTTCAGGAATGCTTTGTTTGTAGGGGTGGCGATTCCTTTATCCATGTTCATTTCCTTTTTGATCTTGAATGCTTTGGGGATCTCGCTGAATTTCATGGTGCTGTTCTCTCTTATCTTGGCTTTGGGGATGTTAGTGGACAATGGGATAGTGGTAGTGGAGAATATTTACCGGCTGATGGATGAGGGGAAATCCCCCATTCGTGCAGCGAAGGAAGGGGTAGGAGAAGTGGCTTGGCCGATAATTACTTCCACGTTAACTACCCTTGCGGCATTTTTACCATTGGCTTTTTGGGATGACATCATTGGGGAATTCATGAAATTCCTCCCCATTACCTTGATCATCGTTTTGTCATCCTCCCTTTTTGTAGCCTTGGTCATCAATCCGGTGCTGACTTCTTTGTTTATGAAGATCGAAGTCACAGATGATGAGAAGTCAAAGAAACGGCCTATGGTTCTGGCTATCATTTTGTCTACCATGGCGATGATATTGTATCTCGCAGGATCCATTGCGTTTGCCAATATCTTGATGTTGGCAGCGATATTTACCGTCTTCAACGTACTGGTGTTGAAAAAAGCCATCAAATGGTTTCAAAATGTTTTCCTTGTTAGGTTGGAAGGTTTTTACGAGCGGTCATTGATGTATGCCCTTGGCGGAAAAAGGCCCTATTTGTTTTTCTTTGGAACAGTGTTGTTGTTGGTCTTTTCTATTGTTTTGCTGGGCATCAGGGCGCCGAATGTCTTGTTCTTCCCGGACAACCAGCCTGCATTGATCAATGTTTTCGTAGCCCATCCAATAGGAACGGATATAGAAGCCACCAACGAATTTGTGGAAAACATGGAAGACGAACTGTTCGAACTCCTGGAACCCAATAGCGAAATTATAGAATCGGTTATTACACAAATAGGCGAAGGGACCGGAGAGGCAATGGATATGAATATGGGCGCCACTCCCCATAAAGCAAAAATTACCATAAGCTTCGTGGAATTCCAGTTTAGGAACGGCATCAATACCAACCGGATCATGGAAGACATCCGGGATTTGGTGGAGAAATATCCCGGTGTACAGATCACGGTGAACAAGCAAACCAATGGTCCTCCGGTAGGAGCCCCCATCAATATTGAATCCAGTGGGGAGGATTTCGAGGAATTGATCGCCTTTGTGTCCGGACTGAGGGAAAGTATAGCCGAATCCAATATTGAGGGAATTGAAGAGTTAAAGTCGGATCTCGAGTTGGGTAACCCCGAAGTGGTGGTGAACATCAACCGCGAAAATGCCCTGAGGTTTGGTCTTTCAACCAGCGTCATCGGCAATGAGTTGAGGACCGCCTTATTTGGTCTGGAAGTGTCCAAGTACAAGGAAGGAGAGGACGATTATCCCATACAGTTGAGGTTGGCGGACGAGTTTAGGTATGACATCGGAGCCTTGATGAATAAGAAGGTGAACTTTATGGACAAGTTTGGTAACCAGAAATCCATTCCCATTTCTTCAGTAGCGGATGTGCAATACGGCTCTTCTTTCGGTTCGGTAAAAAGAAAGGATCTCGATAAAGTCATTACCCTTTCTTCCAACGTGAATGACGGCTACAATCCCACTGTGATCAATGAACAGATAAAGGACTTGGTCGCCAATTATGAGATACCCGATGGCATAGATGTTAGGTTTACCGGAGAGCAGGAGGAGCAGGATAAATCCACGGCTTTTCTGATGAATGCTTTACTCATTGCTGTGTCCTTAATTTTCCTGATTATTGTCACCCAATTCAATTCCGTGGTGACACCCTTTATCATCATGACTACCGTCATCCTGAGCACGATTGGGGTGTTTCTCGGATTGGTGATCTTCAATATGGACTTCGTCATCATTATGACGGGGATAGGGATTATCTCCTTGGCGGGTGTGGTCGTGAACAATGCCATTGTCTTGATTGACTATACCAACCTGGTCAGGGAAAGAAGGCGGCAAGAGCTGAACGTAGCGGAAGGTGAATTTTTGCCTTATGATGAGTTGCTCAGCAGTATTGTGGATGCCGGCAAGGTGAGGCTAAGGCCGGTTTTATTGACGGCCATCACCACTATTCTTGGCTTGGTCCCCATGGCCTTGGGAATGAATATCAATTTTGGAAGTCTTTTGTCATCTTTTGATCCGCAATTCTATATGGGAGGCGATAATGCGGATTTTTGGGGACCGATGGCATGGACGGTAATATTTGGGTTAACCTTTGCGACCTTCTTAACGTTAGTAATAGTACCTGTCATGTATTTGTTGGCAGATAAATCAAAAGTGGCTTTTCGCAAGATTAGTAAATAGAGTAAATAAAGGTTGGTGGTTTTTTTAAGTGTTAAAACCTCCGGGATGATGTCTCGGAGGTTTTTTATTTTGGTGGTGTATGAGCCGAAATCCAATTAAAAAAGAGATTCGGCTCAACCTGACAATGGATATTTAATTCCTTTTTCCTGCAGAAAATATATTTCTCGCCTGCCCGTCACTGAAAGAAGACAAGACGGAAAAACACCTCCTAGTTTGTAATCACCTGTTGAGTGGCAATTTCCATCGGGATCTTCATCCCGTTGGGAATCTGTGAGTTTTCTTTGACGTAGTTGTGCCCCTTCATTTTCTGGTCTATCTTGGCTTCAATAATCCAACCGGAGGCTTTGTCTACCTTTATCTCCGATGTCATTGAACCTTGGATGTCGTATCTTAATTGCATCCCGCCCATCTCCATGTATTTTTCTTCATCGGAGGTCGCAATGGTGGAATTCCCATTGATCACCACGTAATCAGAGGCAATGTCAGTTAGTTTGTATTTTGTGTCTACCGAGGCCTCCATTCCAGCTTCCAGCTGGGTGTTAATCGCCCATTCGTCGCCCATGCTCACCGCATTCTCAGGAAAAATCTTGGTGATCATTTCCATATTGCCTTTTAATGCTTTGTTTCCATAGGAGTTCATCAGCTGGGATTTGATTTGCTCCCTTTGCATCTCTGGGACCTTGTCAAATTGGTTGATTACATTGTCCCAAAGATCTTCCATATTTTGCACATCAATGACCTGACCCTTTTTACCCATGATGACTTTAAATGGTTTATCAATGATGGCTGCCATAATCTGGGAGAAAATATTCTGGGTGTTATCATCATCCGAGTTAAATTCCATGGTTCCCTGTGGCATCTGCATGGACATGCCCAAATTTTCATACCGCGCTTCCAGTTCATATTGATCATTGTCGGCGGCCGTCACGAGGAATACGATGCTGCCTTTAATGACAATTCCGATTTTCATCTCCTGGCCCTCGATATGCTGGATTACAGTGGAATTGGAGTGGCTGGTCTGTCGGTATTCCTTGCCTTTTTCTAGCCTCAGGCTGAGCTCGGCTTCCTGCATGTGAAAAGAAGACAGGACAAGGACTAATAATATCAGGATGAATGGGGTTCTCATGGGTTGCGGTTGTTATATGAAAGTTAAAGAGGTGAAATGTTTCAGATCCCGTTTAGGACCATGTTTTGGCCTAACTATTCTTATTTAGGTTTCTATTGCTGTTCTTTCCTTCTGCTAAAAACTCAGTTGCTCCCGAAGGAGGTCTTATAAGCAATTTCTGTTATTGATAGGCTTTATAAATTAAGCATATTTATTACAGTACAATTTCCGGGTCAGATTCAATTTTATTTGTGAGGTGTTTGTTTCAATATGTTTGGATATATGATTGTCATATAGGGCGTTATTTTAGATGTGTTTTTTCACGTTTAAGTTAAAATCAAAATGAATATTTTATTTTAACTATTGGTTTTTTTTCCATCGGGGTTTTTGTCCCATAGCTGGAGTCTAAAACGGCAAATTGCAGAAAGGTGAAAAGGCGTGGAAGCGATCTACGCCTGGCCGACACCGAAAAGAAGCGCTTCCGGTCCTCGCGGCAACAAAAGCTCAGCCCCTAGCTTTCAAGTTTTGCAGGGTCAAAGATCAGGGGGAAAAACTGCCCCTCCATCTTTTCCCCCTTCCGGGTAGCCGGGATGCCCTGCAACAAAGGCTCATCCGAATCGGATACCGTACCGTCGGCAAAGACATTTAACACAAAGGCCCTTCTGGAGATCTCGGAATGGTTGCCATAGCTGCCATGTACCATCAAGGGATGGTGGAAAGTGGCGTATCCCTTCTCAAGCTCAATTGGAATGGGCTTAAACTGGTCCTTTTGTTCTTGGCTCATAAACTGCATCAGCCCTTCCATCTCACCTGCCAGTTCCGGCTTTTCCAACAGCCCCCAACGGTGGCTTTTGGGAATGTAGTGGAGGCAGCCATTAGCCGTGGTGGTATCGTCCAGGGCCGTCCAGCAGGTAAGGTGCTGCATCTTAACCGTCCTTGTCCAATAGGAATAATCCTGGTGCCAAGCCACCACGCCTCCATGTTTGGCCGGCTTGCAAAACAGCTGGTCATGCCAAAAGCGAATGGGCTTATCTCCCAGCAACTGGCTGGCAGCCATCACAAAGGCAGGATTCCAGACGACATCATGAAAGCTCTTTTCTATCCGCCAATGCCCCAGCGAATGGAACAGCACAGCATTGGGATCGGCGGATTCGTTGCTGTGGAACTCATGGAACAAATGGTGAAGGGGATGCGTCGGATCCATAAGCCGATCCAGTTCCTCCCTTAGGGCAAAAACCTGGGCATTATCCAGCATCTTGATCCCAGAGAGATAGCCCTCTTCATGAAAAAAAGCCACCTGATCAGGCGTCAGGAGATAAGGCTCCCATTCCTCGGGAGATTGGGGCATCTTAAACAAATCAGTAAGCGCTTGGTGGTATTTTGAGAGGTCTTCCATAACGGACAAAAGATAGGAAGAATTTTTAAGAGATGCCACCGCATGGAAGGTCAACGCGGCGTATGCTGGTTTACGTCATGACAGGGAACGCCAGCAGGAAAGTAATTAAAAATAAAAGACAAACAAGAGAGCTCCTTCTGTTTTCAATTCATCTAGCGAATCGCTTCTAATAAGCCGCTTGATAATTGATCAAGATATCCGCCTGGGTCCATTCCCCTTCCTTGACCTCGAAAGGATTGATATAGCTGTCCAAGTCCAAGATGTTGGCAAAGTGGCCATTTTCCTCTACGGTAAATAAAGAATACATTCCGGCTGGAAGCGCTACGGAAAAATTACCGGATTCATCGGTTTCAATCTCCTTGACCAAGGGGGTTTCTATATCCCCAAACAGGGCATCACCCAATCTGGCTTGGTTGATATGGGTCAACTCATGGATTTTGATCGTTCTTTTCACCCCTTTCTTGGCAGGACGGTCTGGGGTTTCCCCTTCGTCCAGCATTTGGGGCATCTGGTTGCCTTCCAGCCAAAATACTTGTCCCTGTATGCCCTGCCCCTCTTTTTTGGCTGTCTTACAGCCAAAGGCCAATGCCAAGAGGAGGGAGAAAAAGGTGATGGTTTTGATAACTTTCATGTGTTGTTAATTTATTCCTTATGTCGGGATTGGTCAAATCATAAAGAAGAAAATCAGCGCCACGGTCAGTGCAATGGCCATTCTTTGGGCTTTGCTCTTGGTTTCTTGGCTGATTTTTCTTTTTCGTATGACCAGCACGGCGATGCTTAAAGCGAACAACTGCACTCCAATTCCTATGCCAGTAAGGATACTGAGGTTTTCAAAATCGGTAAAACGGAAGTTGCGGTTAAAGAGCGGCACCATGCAACATAGAATTCCCGTCATCCCAAAGATAAAGGAACGCTGCAATAATTTATTTTCGTCTTTGTCCATCCAGCTCATAGGGGAGGGGGTTTGGGGTGTGTTATCGTTAAGGACAGAGTCCGATGTCGGAAGTGCAAAATTTGAAGTCTACAGAAAGGGACCAGTGAACAAAACGGGGGATTGTTGGGGAGGAGTGATAGCCAAGGAGCTAAACAGAACTTGTCTGACATCGTTTTTTCTCCCTACCAACTACTCCTGTTTCATTTCTTTTTCCTTGCCTCAAAATAAATAGCCAAGGCATCGGCGGAAAGGGCATTCAGTGTCATTGCGCGGCTGAGGCCTCCTTTTCGGCCGATCAGCACGCCGTATTTCATGTGGGCGTAGGCTTCCTTTTCATGGGCATCGGGATTGATGGAAAGGCGCACGTTTTGTTCCAGTGCATAATTGATCCAACGCCAGTCCAGGTCCAGCCGCCAGGGGTTGGCATTGATTTCCATGACTACCCCCCGTTCGGCACAGGCGTCTATCACCGCTTTGTGGTCAATCGGATAGCCGTCCCGTCGAAGAAGAAGCCTCCCGGTCGGGTGGCCCAAAATGGTGGTATAGGGGTTTTCTATGGCCTTGATCAGACGGGCAGTTGCTTTTTCTCTCGTCATGCTTAAGGCACTATGGACAGAAGCGACAATAAAATCAAAACTTGCCAGGACATCTTCCGGATAGTCCAGGCTACCGTCTACCAAGATATCACTTTCAATACCGCTGAAAATCCTGAAAGGAGCCAGCTCTGCATTCAACAGTTGAATTTCCCTTTGCTGCTCGGCGACTTTTTCAATGTCCAATCCTCCGGCATAAAAAGCCGATCGGCTATGGTCCGCGATTCCCAGGTATTCATAGCCCAAGGATTGGCAGTATACGGCCATTTCCCGCAGGGTATGCTTGCCATCGCTATAAGTAGAATGGTTATGAAGGCTTCCTCTAAGGTCGTCCATCTCCAGCAAAACAGGGAGCTTACCTTCCTTGGCCATTTCTATTTCAAACTGCCCTTCCCTTAGCTCTGGAGCAATGTATCCCAGTCCTGCTTCCTGGTAGGCCTGCAGTTCGGAATCAAAGGATTTAGACCTGAAAAAACCGGCAAGAGAGGGGAAGTCCAAGATGGGTGTAAGCAGGTGGTTTCGACTGCCCGTGCGGAGCAGGTTGTCCCGCACAAACTCCTGTGGCGTAGTAAAGTGTATATTTAATTGTAGGGCCAAGTCATTGACCTCCCCCCGCCATTTGAAAGGGCTGGAGTTTTTTAAGTTTTGGCTCAAGGAAGGAATGGAGTTGATGGAGGTGAAGTCCGCCTTGCCTTCCGGTGTTTCGATGATGAGATCCAACTGCTCAATTATTTCCATTCTTCTGGCATAATTGCCCGTCACCGCTACTTTTCCCATTCCAAATTTCTGTTCCAGGTCCTGCTGAAGCGCTTCCACCAGCGGTTCGAGATCGGCATACAGCCACTTGCCACTGTTGGCTTCGCGGTATTCCATGGCTGTGATGATACCCTGCTGGGTCTTTTCCCCAAAGCCTTTCAGCTTGGCCACCTGTCCGGACTGGCAGGCTTCCATCAGTTCATGGGTGGAGGTGATATTCAGTTCTTTCCAAAGGATCTTGATCTTCTTGGGGCCAAGGCCTTTGATCTGCAGTACCTCCAAAAGCCCTTCCGGCGTCTTGGCCAGAAGCTCATCCAAAGAAGGAGCTGTATTGGTTTCATCGAGAGAGATAATGACCTCCGCCATACTTTTGCCTATTCCCTTGATTTCCTGTAGTTGTTCCCGACTCAGGCCATCCAGGCTGATCCCGCCTTGGTCGATGGTATAAATAGCGGATTGGTAGCTCCTGATCTTGAAAGGATTTTCTTCATGCAGCTCCATCAATTGAATGATCAGCTTCAGCTTTCTGGTTATGCTTTTGTTATCCAAGGTGATTTATGAACTGGTTTCATGACAAATGTCCATAATAATTGTTTTAAAATAAAATCCTATCCCCTATCTTATGGTGGATTAGCTTAAAAGTCCTGCTCTATATGAAACGCCTTGGTTTTATCCTGCTCTTGTCCTTGGTAGGTTTTTTTCCTTCTCATGCCCAGATGCAGTTTGTGCAAAGAATGGAAGTAAAGACCAATTGGGATGATGACGATTTTATTCTTTTGAACAAGCAGGAGGGCGTGGTAGCTTTTAGAATGGTATCCAAAGATGGGATTAGCAGAAACAGAAACCTTGAATATTTCACCGCCGACCTCGAACTCCAGCAGAAAGAAGTGAAGCAGTTGCCTGTGGAGGATTTTTATAATTTGTTGGGCTTTGACCTGGATGGTGATCTGCTTTATGTGTTGTTTCAGAAGGGGGAGGTGTACTCTGGTGAGAAGTACATGGTGGAAATCAACCTGCTCACTGATAAGACTACGAAAATCCCGCTGAAGGCTGTTCTTGAAATGGATATGCAGGAATTTTTTGTCTTAAATGGCAAGGCCATCTTGATGGGGAATATGGACTATCGTCCGGTGATCCAGGTATTTGACACATCCAACCAGCATGTCATCACAATTCAGGGTATTTACGAAAAAGACCTACAGATCATCCAGATGCGAAAAGCACCTGAGATTGGTGGTTTCGATGTGTTGATGAGCCGAAGGGACAGGTATAAGAACAAAAGCGTTTCCATCTCCAGTTTTGATACCGAAGGCAATAAGATCAAAGAGGTGACAATAGACCGGCTGGGCGATTCGGATTCGGAGATTGTGGATGGTGTACTGACCCCATCCTTCAATTACACCCAGGCTTTGATAGGGCCTTTCAGTCGCCAAAGAAAGAACGTTTACCAAGGGATCTATTTCACCAAGATTAATGAACTCGGTGAATACGAAAGCCATTTGTACACCTTAGAGGATTTTGAGAACTTCTTCAATTATCTTCCGGAAAAAACGAAGGACCGCCGTTTAAGAGCTTTGGCAAGGGCGCTGGAAAAGGGAAAGCAGCCTCCCATCAGAAATACCCTTGCCACCCGGGAAATAATAGCCCAGGACGGGACGTACCTGGTGTACAATGATCATTTCGTTTCTTCTTCAAGGAATTATCCCTCAAGGGACAGGATGTACATCAACAATTTTTATAGGATGAGTCCCATGGCCGGCAACCTGGGTGGATTGGGAGGATATTATAGCCCGCTGTGGACCAACCCTTACTTTCGCCCCGGCCAGACCACCAGTGAGTATAAATTTCTTTCTGCCCAGTTGATGTTGTTGGATGAAAGCGGCGAGCTCCTATGGGAAAATGCGCTATCCCTGGGGAACACGGGCAGAAGAAGTCCTGGGAAGTTTGGTGAGATCAGCTTTGATGGGCAGAACCTTTTTTATCTTTATCTGGATGAGGAGGAATTGAAATTGAGCCACATCCAGCAGGGGGAGGTTCTCCTGGAGAATGAAACCTTTGCGCTGGAATTGCTCGATGAGAAGGAAAGGATCCGCGAGACCCAGATCAGTAGCCTCAATCTTATATGGTGGTATCAGAACTATTATTTGCTCTCCGGCAAGCAGAAAATCCGCTTTCAGCAAGAAGATGGAACTGAGGGAAACAAGGAGGTGTATTTCCTTTCCAAAATCAAGGTGGGGGATTAAAACCGGGCTCTTAGCCCAGCAGGTTCCAAATAATTTTTATATTTGTCGTCAAATCTACGCCATGCAGAAAAGACTCGTTTTAGATCAAAACCAAATCTCCATTACCCTAAGCAGGTTTTGCCACCAGTTAATAGAAAACCATGATGATTTTAACAACACGGTTTTATTGGGCTTGCAGCCTAGGGGGGCAGTTGTCTTGGATAAAATAGTGGAGAAGCTGTTTGAAATCAGTAATGTCCGGGTTCCCTCGGGTTATCTGGATGCCACCTTCCATAGGGATGATTTTAGAAGAAGGGATTTCCCGTTGCGGGCCAACGAAACTAAAATTGATTTTTTGATTGAAAACAAGAAGGTGGTATTGGTGGACGATGTGTTGTATAAGGGCAGATCGGTGAGGGCTGCAATGGATGCCATGATTGCTTTCGGAAGGCCACAAAAGGTGGAGTTGATGGTCCTGATCGACCGCAAGTACACCCGTGATTTCCCCATCAAACCAGATTATTATGGCAGGCAGGTCAATACTTTGGAGAGCCAATACGTAAGTGTAGAATGGCAATCCAAAGGATTTGAAGAGGATGCGATTTGGATAAATGAAATAGTCAAGAATTAAGATGCAACAGCTCAGCACCAGGCATTTACTGGGAATAAAGGATATTAATGAGGCCGATATCCAGCTTATTTTCGAAACAGCGGATAATTTTAAGGAGGTCATTAACCGTCCCATCAAAAAAGTCCCTTCCTTGCGGGATATTACCATCGCCAATGTGTTTTTTGAAAACTCCACCCGGACCAAGCTTTCCTTTGAATTGGCTGAAAAGAGGCTTTCTGCAGACGTGGTCAATTTTTCCTCTGGCAACAGTTCCGTCAAGAAAGGAGAGACGCTCATCGACACGGTCAATAATATTCTGGCCATGAAGGTGGACATGGTGGTCATGCGCCACAGCAGTGCCGGTAGCCCCCATTTTCTTTCCAAAAACATCAAGGCAAACGTCATTAATGCCGGAGATGGCACCCATGAGCATCCCACCCAAGCCTTGCTGGATGCCTTCTCTATCCGGGAAAAACTGGGTAATGTCGCTGGAAAGAAAATAGCCATTATCGGGGATATCCTCCATTCACGGGTGGCCTTGTCCAATATATTCTGCCTTCAGAAATTGGGGGCAGAGGTAATGGTCTGTGGACCGATTACCTTATTGCCCAAACACATTGCCAGCTTGGGTGTTAAGGTGGAACTGGATGTTAAAAGAGCCCTTGAATGGTGTGACGTTGCCAACGTGCTTCGGATACAGTTGGAAAGGCAGCAAATAAAGTATTTTCCCTCGCTGCGGGAATATTCCCTCTACTACGGGATCAATAGGAAGCTGCTGGATCAACTGGATAAGGAGATCGTCATCATGCATCCGGGTCCTATCAACAGGGGGGTCGAACTCAATTCTGATGTAGCCGATAGCGAACACTCTATTATTTTGAACCAGGTGGAAAATGGGGTGGCTGTTAGGATGGCTGTGATCTATTTGTTGGCGAGCAAAGGATAGAGGCAAGTCCAGCCCAGTACATCGGCAAGTTTTTTGTCCATCAGGCTCAATCGTGTCTAAGAAACTTATCCTGTTGATGACGTGTTGGAAGACATATTAATCCTGTTGGGATTTGAAGATCCTCATACCACCAACGTGTTTTAATGCCTTATTATATTTCGAAAGGTATCGGATAACACGGATTCCACAGGAAGATTATACATAAATTGCTCAAAGGAAATCATCTTTATCATGATCTATAATTCAATCATAGACACCATTGGCAATACGCCTTTGGTCAGACTCAACAAGGTTAATCAGGGAATTCCAGGGGAAATCCTGGTGAAGGTGGAATATTTCAACCCCGGTAACTCCATGAAAGACCGTATGGCCATAAAGATGGTAGAGGATGCCGAAAAGGATGGTTTGTTAAAGCCGGGAGGTACCATTATAGAGGGAACCTCCGGAAATACCGGGATGGGCTTGGCTCTGGCTGCCATTGCGAAGGGATACAAATGTATTTTTACCATGGCAGACAAGCAGTCCAAAGAAAAAATAGACATTTTAAAGGCAGTAGGGGCGGAAGTGATCGTTTGTCCCACCAATGTGACCCCGGACGATCCCCGGTCTTATTACTCCGTGGCTAAAAAGTTGAACAAGGATATTCCCAATTCTTTTTACCCCAACCAGTATGACAATCTTTCCAATTGGAAAGCCCATTATGAGTCCACTGGACCAGAAATTTGGAAGGATACCGAAGGAAAAATCACCCACTATGCAGCGGGTGTTGGAACGGGAGGAACGATTTCCGGTACGGCAAAATATTTGAAGGAGCAAAACCCAGGAGTGACTTCAGTGGGTATTGACACCTACGGATCTGTCTTCAAAAAGTACAAGGAAACCGGGGTTTTTGACGAAAACGAAATTTACCCCTACCTGACGGAGGGAATTGGAGAGGATATCCTGCCCAAGAACGTGGATTTTTCCCTGATTGATCATTTTGTAAAGGTGACCGATAAGGATGCGGCCATTATGACCAGAAGATTGTCCAAAGAGGAGGGTTTATTTGTGGGTTGGTCCGCTGGATCCGCCGTTCATGGGGCCTTGGAATATGCCAGGGAAAACCTCAAAGAAGGCGATCAGATGGTCATTCTTCTGCCGGATCATGGCTCTAGGTATGTGGGTAAGGTTTATAATGACGAGTGGATGAGAAACCATGGCTTTCTTGAAAATAAGACTTTTGGAACAGCCAAGGATATCATCGAGGCAAGAAACGGTGCCTACGAGCTGATAGTAGTTGGTAAGCAGGATAAGGTCAAGGATGCCATCGCTTTGATGAACAACAAAAGCGTGTCGCAAATTCCGGTAATGGAAAATGGACAAGTGGTGGGGAGCATCACTGACAACAAATTGTTGAGCAAGATTATTTCGGATCCTGGATTGAAGGATGCTTCCGTGGCCGAGGTTATGGAGGATTCTATGAAATTTGTGGCCTTGGGCAGCACCTTGGACGTATTGTCCTCCATGGTAGACAAGGAAAAGGCCGTTTTGGTGAGAGACGAATTGCACCATATCCACATCATCACCAAGCATGATATTTTAACTGCTGTCACTAAATAATTACCTGCATAAAACGGGATATCCCAATCCAAGGTGGATTGAGATATCCTGTTTTTTTATTCTGTTATGAAAAAGGAAAAGATCGACGAGTTAATTGCCAGGGGTTACGACATTGATATTGAAAAAGCTTTTAGGAATGGTTGGGATATGTTTAAAGCGCAACCCTTTTATTCCATGTTGTATGGGGTTTTTGGCCTTTCCGTTCAGATTTTTTTCACCGTGTATCTTCCTGATTATGCCTTTATTTTCAGTGTTTTCCTAGCCGGTCCTCTATATGCAGGATTCTTTTTGGTGGCCAATAAGATCAGCAGGAATGTGGAGGTGACTTATCCGGATTTTTTTAATGGCTTCCAATACTATATTCCCGTGATGTTGGTTTGTACTATAGGACAGGTGATTGCAGGTTTTGGATTGCTATTGGTGCTGCCTGGGATTTATCTGATGGTGGGATACTTGTTTTCGGTTTTGATGACCCTATTCGGAGGGTTTGACTTTTGGACTTCACTGGAGTACAGCAGAAAGGTGATCCATATCCGTTGGTGGAAATTCTTTCTTCTCGTCCTATGTCTGATCATTCTTAACATTATTGGTGCTTTGTTGCTTCTGGTTGGATTAATCGTGACGCTTCCATTGACATTTTACGTAATCTATTGCTTATTTGAAGAGATTACGCAGGAAACATTGGTAGAGTAACCGGCGTTTCGGATGGTATAGTTGTTGATGAGATTTTATGGAATAGTTAACCGATAGAATAATATGGAATTTAATGCAAGATCAAAAGTAATCTCAGGGTTTATCCTGGCCATATTTCTATCGGTAAGTGTCTGTGCCGTAACTTATTTCAGTGTAAAAAAGCTATTGGATACTGTTGAGTCCCTTGCTGTACCCAGCAAGAAGCTCATGAAACTCAATGAACTTCTGGCGGACGTTTATCAACTTGACAAGGCAAAAGGACTTATCCCTTCCGAAGAGGATTCTTCAGAAATCGTGGATTACCGCGCAAAGATCCAAGACCGCATCGACAGCTTAAAATTAATGGCCAATGATTCTTTGGAGATCAAGCAGATAGATGCGGTGGGTTTTGACGTAAATGAATTGATTGGTGTATATAATGGTTTGGAGGAGGTCAAAGCCAATCTTCTCAACCGCAACTTCAGCAGGGAGGCGTTGAAGACCATCGAAACCAAAATCAAAAGAAAAGAAGAACTTAGCCGGCTAGAAAGTTTGGGTAAGATCAGGCTGGCATACGACCTCAAAAATCCGCCATCCATCGATCCCCCCATTAAGCGGGATACCCAGACGACCAACCCCGCATCCCTTAACGTCCTGTCTGAACAAGAAAGAAGGAATATGAGGGAACTCTTTGGCCTTCTTAGACTCAATTTGGGGAGAAGTGACACGACGAGGTCAAATTCCAATGCTGCGTCGGATTCCATGCTTTATGCCGTGAGGAATTTTATTTTGGATATCAACAACGAAGAGCGTCAGCTAAGGTCAAAACTCGCCTCCTTCGAGTCTGACCTGAACAATAAAAACAGGACGCTCATTGAAAATATCCAGAGAATCATCAACCATCTTCAAAGCGAGGCAGTTCTTGAGTCGCAAAGCCAAAATGACTCGGCATATACCCTAACTTTCAGGGTATCCATTTTGTTGGGGGTGTTGATCATTATTGGTATTATTGGTTCCTCGGGATTTATTTACAGCATCATCACCGAAATCAACAAAGCCCAGAATTACAGCGAAAGCCTGCAAGAGGCAAAGACGAGGTCTGATAAACTGGCCAAAGCCAAGCAAGACTTTCTTGCCAATATGAGCCACGAGATCCGCAATCCCCTACATGCCATCCAAGGATTTAATGACGCCCTGCTAAAAACCTCCTTAAATGAAAGCCAAGAGGAATATGTTAAAATGGTAGGTTTTGCCTCCGATACGTTGTCGGCTATCGTCAATGATATTTTGGATTTTTCTAAATTGGAGGCCGGTAAGGTGAATATTGAGAAGGAACCCTTCAATCCCCACAAGCTTTTTCTTTCGATCCAGCAGTTTTTTGAATACAAGGCAATTGACAAGAACATTGACTTTATCTTTAATATAAATCTTCCAGACGGGAAATGGCTGATAGGGGATGAGCTGAGGATCAACCAAATCCTCAATAACCTGCTGAGCAATGCCTTTAAATTTACCGATAAAGGATTTGTAAAAGTGAATGTATATTATGAGGGAAGCGAGCTCAGGCTGGAGGTAGAAGATTCCGGATTTGGGATGAGTAAGGAGGTTAAAGAAAAGATTTTCACCAAATTCAATCAGGGAGATGCCTCTATTACAAGAAAATTTGGGGGCACCGGCTTGGGTTTGGCCATTGTGAAGAAGCTTGTTGAACTGCAGAAGGGGAAGGTGAAGTTAGAGAGCCAAGAAGGCAAGGGTACCAAAATCAGTATCAATATACCGGCAGCGCTTGCCCTTCCCAATGAGGAAAATGTGCCTTTGGTGGATTATAGTTATTCGATTGAAGGGTTGAATATTCTGGTGATTGATGATGACCCCATCGGGTTGAAGTTTGCCAAGTTATTGTTAACCAGTAAGGGTGCCCACGTGACGACCTTCAACGGTGGAGTAGATTTTCGGGACAACTTCAAGGGGGGGCATTTCGACCTTGCTTTGCTGGACATACAGATGCCGGAGGTCAGTGGATACCAAGCTTTACAGCTCCTACGCAACAAAGAGGAATACAAGGACCTGCCTACTTTGGCTATCACTGCCAATGTTTTTGCTAAAGAAAAGGAAAAATTGGAAGAAGTAGGTTTTGATGGGTTGATATTGAAACCTTTCAAGGAGAAGACACTGATGGTGCAGATTGCGAAGGTGGTGAAGCTGCCGGCTCAACCCAATACCGAAGCTTCGAGCCAGGAAGCGTCAGCCCCATTGGAAACATACCCCTACGACTTGAGCGACATCCGTAAATTTTGCATGGATGACGAGGAGCTGTTGGAGGAAGTTGTGGTTGACTTTTATTCCGAGACCGTCCAGAACCTGATCGATATGAACAAAGCCTTGGATAGTGGCGACTACAGGACTATTTTGGAAATAGCCCACCAGCTGTCAAGCCGGTTGGGACAGCTTAAAATCGGTGCTTCAAAAATCGCCCGGCAACTGGAGGATGAGATTAAATCCGGACATTATGATGGAGTTTCGCAAAAAGTTTGGCGTATCACCAAGGAAGTTGATAATACGCTCACCTTATTGGCCCAGCAATACAGACTGGCTGTTTAAACCCATATACACCAGGAATTAGAGGGCGGTATGTTACTGTACTGCCCAGCCATCTAATGGCCGCTGCTTCCATTCCCCCAGATGCCCACAAGACACTTATACACTTAGTTCCTGATCCTTTTTAAAAACTATTGTTTATTAACTAAGCTTTTCTTTTATTGTCTAGCAGTTGTGTTGCCCTCCTTGTCAGTGCCAAATGTTTTATTTTAATGGCGGTATAGGAATTTCATTGGGAGTAATAATCCCTTCAAAAAATTTAGTTTTGTAATCATCTATTATGTAATGGAGGCATTAAAATGAAAAAGAATCTCATATTTGTCACTGCCGGAAGTATTTTGGCTATTGTTATACTGTATTTTATTTTTTCCCCCTCCGCTACAGGCTTGGGCGGTGATATCATTGTACCTGTCAAGTCAGGGTCTTTCACCGTGGAAATAACCACCACCGGCGAATTGAAAGCCCAGCGGTCGGTACAGGTACTGGGACCCATGCGGGCAAGGCAGTTCCGGATCAATCAAATCACCATAGAGAAAATGGTGGATGAAGGAACAGTGGTGAAAGAAGGAGAGTTTATCGCTTCCTTGGATAAATCAGAGCTCTTCGGCCGGGTGGCGGATGCGCAGACCAACCTTGATCAGGAACTTGCCCAATATGAGCAGGTCCAATTAGATACTTCACTCAATTTGAGGCAGCAAAGGGACAATATCCTCAATCTCGAATATAATGTAGAAGAACAGCAACTGGTGTTGGAGCAATCGCAGTATGAGCCACCGGCTACCATCAAGCAAAACGAATTCAACTACCAGAAATCCATCAGGGATCTGGAGCAGGCCCGTGAGAATTATAAGATCAAAATAAAGCAGGAACAGGCCAGGATGGCTGAACGTACCGCCCGCCTCAGAGAGGTACAGCAGGAGTTTAGCCAGATGCAGGAACTGTTGGAGGAATTTACTATCACTGCTCCGCAGGATGGTATGGTAATCTATGAGACCAATTGGAACGGCAGCAAGATCGCAGAAGGTTCGCAGATCAGCGCCTGGAACCCCATTGTGGCCACTCTTCCGGACCTTACCTCCATGCAGAGTATTACTTATGTCAATGAAGTAGATATAAGAAAGGTCAAGTCCGGTCAAAATGTTACCATCGGACTGGATGCTTTTCCGGAAAAGACATTGACCGGGAAGGTTTCCAAAGTGGCCAATGTGGGACAGCAAAGACCCAACTCAGATGCCAAAGTTTTTGAGGTCATCATATTGGTCAACGAAAGCGATCCTTTGTTAAGACCGGCGATGACCACCAGCAATGCTATAGTAGCAGAGAAGCTCAGCGATGTCGTTTATGTTCCTTTAGAGGCCATTCATGTCCAGAATGACAGTATCAATTACGTACACATGAGTAACGGGACCAAGCAGGAAGTCAAATTAGGTTTGGCCAACAGCAATGAAGTCGTTATTGAAATGGGATTGGAAGAAGGGCAAAACGTATACCTGTCCATCCCCAACTGGGGAGAGGATCTCGCGATCAATTTGATTGAGGAGTTGAACGGTAAACGTAATCTGGAGGAAGTAGCAGAGCCCATCACGGAGGATAGAACCCCAGGACCTCCGGGAGGACGTGGGAATAGAGGCGAAAGAGCTAGAAATGCCGGTCCCAGAGCAGCAACGCCCGGGAATTAATAAAATATCCAAGACCTTTAATTATTGATGGGATGTTTAACCAACGATTAGTTGCTAATTTTTATATAGCGCTGGAGGCTGTAATTGCCAATAGACTGAGGTCACTGCTTACCGCCTTGGGGATTATCTTCGGTGTGGCGGCGGTGATTGCCATGCTGGCCATCGGCAATGGGGCACAACAGGAGATCCTGGAGCAAATCAAACTGGTAGGGGTGAACAATATCATTATTGAGCCCATCGTCGAACAGATCGAAGAGCAAGTGGACGCCTCCGGTTCCGGCCCCACAGCGGAAAGGAATAAATATTCCCCCGGACTGAGGATGTTGGACATAGACGCCATTCAGGCTTCTGTGACAGGCATCCAAAGAATAAGTCCAGAAGTGATATTGGATACCTATATCGTCAAAAGCGGGATCAGGAGATCTGCCAAGCTTGTTGGGGTAACTCCGGAATATTTTGAAGTCACCAATTTTGAACTTCGTGAAGGTAAGATGTTTTCTGAGGCCAATCTGCAAAAAGGCGATCCGGTTTGTATCATAGGAAGGGGAGTACAAACCAAGTTCTTCAGCAAGGAAAATCCCATTGGGAAAATGATCAAAAGCGGGAACCAGTGGCTTGAAGTAATAGGGGTATTGGAGGAACGTGTGGTTTCTGACCAGACGATTGCCAAATTGGGCATAAGGGACTTTAACATGGATGTCTACATCCCGATACAGACCATGTTTGTCCGCTACAAAAACCGAGATATGATTACTGCTGGGGGCATCTTGGCTGCGAGATCCCAAAATCAGTCCTCCTCCGCTGCCCAAGGGGCAACCAATTACCATCAACTGGATAAGCTCGTAATCCAGGTGGAGGAAAGTGCTTCACTCAATCCTACGGCAGAGGTCATCAGCAGGATGCTTGAAAGGAGGCACCTCAACGTGATCGATTATGAAATTACGATTCCGGAACTTCTCCTCAAGCAACAACAGCGCACCCAAAACATTTTCAATATCGTATTGGGGGCCATTGCGGGAATTTCACTTTTGGTGGGAGGAATAGGGATCATGAACATTATGCTGGCCTCTGTGATGGAGAGAATTAAAGAGATTGGTCTGAGGCTTTCCCTGGGCGCAAAAAAGACTGATATTGTCAACCAGTTTCTGTTTGAAGCTATTATGATAAGTGTGTCTGGGGGGATAATAGGTGTTATTCTGGGGATTGTGTTGGCCAATCTGGTTTCTAGGTTTGGGGATTTTCCCACCATCATCACCTTCACTTCCATATTTATTTCATTCAGCGTCGCGGCTACTGTGGGTTTGGTTTTTGGGATTACTCCAGCCAAAAGGGCAGCCAACCAGGATCCAATAACTTCTTTAAGATATGAATAGAATACCTTTTGTATGCATGCTCATCAGCATGTTTTTTTTTAATGGGGTGAAGGGCTACGGCCAGGATAAAGTAAACTACACCTTACAGGATATTGTTGCCAGGGCCAAAGCCCAATCTACGGCTGCTTTGAGGGCGCAGACAATAAAGGAAAACAGGTTTTGGCAGTACCGGTTGTACCAATCCGACTACAATCCGCAATTGAGGTTGGAAGGTACTATTCCAAGCTACACCCAATCCGTCAACAATGTGACTCAACCGGATGGGAGTATAGAATTTCGGGAAGTAAAGCAGAATTTCTTAGAACTGGGACTGGGGCTACAGCAGGTGATCGCGCCTACAGGGGGGATGGTTTCCGTAAACTCTTCCACCAGCAGGTTTGACAACTTTTTGGCGCCTGAAGGACTAAGGGCCAGGTACAGTGGGATTCCTGTCAATATAAGACTCATCCAGCCCATCTTTGCGTTCAATCCCTACAAATGGGATAAGAAAATCCAACCTTTGGTTTTTGAAGAAAGTAAGAGAGAATACGTAGAGGAAATGGAGCAGATCAGCAGACTCGCTGCCCAGTTCTTCTTTGACTATCTCTTGGCTCAGGTCAATTTGGACATTGCAGAGAAGAATCTCAAAAATACGGAAGATATTTACCGCATTGAAAACGGGCGGTACAATATAGGAACCACCTCTGAAGACCATCTTTTGCAGGTGGAGCTCCAGGTGTTGCAAGCCAAGCAGGATTTGGCAGGAGCCAAATTGGATATGGAAACCAGTATGTTGACGCTTAAGTCGTACGTTGGGTTAAATGAAAATACCAATGTGGAGCTCGTTCTTCCCGACAATATCCCCTCTATTCAGGTGGATGTGGATCGTGCCATAGATCTGGCTTTCCAGAATCGGTCCCTTGCTCTCGGTTTCGACAGACAATTACTAGAGGCTGAAGAAGGAGTCGCCCGCGCCAGGGGACAGCGCTTCCAGATGAACCTGAATGCCAGTTACGGTTATAACAACGCAGCTTCTACTTTTGAGAATATTTATATCAATCCTAACCAGCAGGCCCTAGTGAACCTGGGCATCAGCATGCCCATCTTGGATTGGGGCCGTACCAAAGCAAGGATGGAACAGTCCCGTGCAAACCAGCGTCTCACGGAATACACCGTAGAGCAGGAAAAAATCAACTTTGAGCAGGAGATTTACACGATGGCAAGAAATTTCCAAATGCTAGAAGATCGGCTGGAGATTACCGAATTGTCGGATAAGGTGGCGGAGAAACGCTACGAGATATCGAGAGACAGGTACCTGACGGGACGCGTGACCATCACCGATTTGAATATCGCCCAGACGGAGAAGGACTCCAATAAGCGGGCATACATTTCCTCTCTTAGGGAATATTGGTCGGCTTACTATCAGTTGAGGCAGCTGACCCTTTACGATTTCGAAACTGAAAGTTTATTGTATATTCCGGAGAAGGATTAAGCAAAGGAGAGGTTATTTGGCCTCTCCTTTGTCTTTAGGCAACCTTCCGGCCTTTTTTAGCGCGTCATGTATCAGCCACTCCAATTGTCCGTTGGTACTTCGAAACTCGTCTGCCGCCCATTTTTCTACTGCCTTCATCAACTTCTCGTCAATCCTAAGGGCAAAGGGTTTTTTATTCGCCATAATCCATCTCTCTTCGCTGATCTGTTAAATTATTGATGGCTTCCTGTGCTTTCTGGCTGTATTGCGTACCGATCAAAAGTTGTTTGCCATTTTTCTTTTTGATCATTATTCCCTTATTTCCTTTCACGTTATAAGCCCAGCCGTGCCAACTAAACCTGATGCCCCAGCCACCATAAGCCCAGGGAGAATAGCGGATAACCTGTATCGATTGGATGTCATTGAGCGGGATTTTTTTCCAGGAATTGATGACGGGAGGATAGCGAAACTGTACTCCAGATGCATCAATCCTTGTCTCAAGTCTCATCAGTAGGAACAAAAGGACCACCAGGTTGATCACCCCAATTCCTGCCAAAGCAGCACCGCCTTCTTCACTCTCCAATAGGCTGTTTCCTAGAGAGTATTTATGCACGATATCCCTGATGGCCAAAACGTTTACCAGAAGCCAGACGACGGCGAGGGAAATCCATAATAATGGCTGGTTGAATTTTTGCGATTCCTCGAAAACAAATCTAGGCATATTACTGGTGTAAGGTTCCAACATTTAAAACAGGGCTTGGACTTCTGTCCGAACAGAGCACCACCATCAGGTTACTGACCATCGCTGCTTTTTTCTCCTCATCAAAGTCAATAATATCCTTTATTTTTAAATCATCCAATGCCATTTCTACCATTCCTACTGCTCCATCCACAATTTTCCTGCGGGCCGCAACGATGGCGGTAGCCTGCTGTCGTTGCAACATGGCACTGGCTATTTCCGAGGCATAAGCCAAATGGGAGATCCTTGCCTCTAGTACTTTTATTCCTGCATGTTGGAGGCGGTCGCTGATTTCATCTTCCAGGGATTTGTTGACCTCTTCCACGCCCGAGCGCAGTGTGATCTCAGCATGTTCCGTTTCAAAATCATCATAAGGATAAATCCCCGCCATCTTTCTCACTGCTGCGTCGGCTTGAAGATGGACGAAATTCTCATAATCTTCGACATCAAAAGAAGCTTTAAAAGTGTCCTGAACCTGCCATACTACAATCGTTCCCACCATCACGGGATTCCCGATTTTGTCATTCACTTTCAATGGCTTGTTCTCAAAGTTTCTCACCCGTAACGAAATCTTTTTCTTGACCATAAAAGGAATGACCCAGTAAAAGCCATATGCTTTTACAGTTCCTTTATAAGCACCAAACAGCAGTAATACCATTGCCTTGTTGGGCTCTACAATGAAGAAACCGGGCAGTACAAAGATGAAAATGACCATCGCAGCAATTCCCGGCAGAAAAGCACCGAGAGCGATGGACAAAATAGAGAAAGCAAAAATGGCGAGATTGATGAAAATCATCAGATAGCCAGACAAGGGTTTAATTGTTTTTTCCATGTTATAATGATGTTAAAATGATATCATAATAATATACGGAGATCTTCCTCACCGGTTGTCTTCGATGGGTTTTTTAAGGAAATAATTGGCCCTAAGACAAGGCTTTTTGTTTCCGCTGAAAGAGGGTTAGGCGGATACCAGAGCCATTATGCGAGGGACAAGGTGGGGAGTAGGCTGTCCCAATTATTTTTTGTATTTATCGTGCAGACCTTGCCCTTCAAGTACCATGGGCCGCATTTTATCGATTCGGGACAAGAGGGTTTTTTCCTGCTTTGCGCCAAGGAGATGTTCCAGGTATTCGTTCTGTTTGGCAGGAGAAAGGCATTTAAAGCTATGGGCAAAAAGTTCGTCTTCCTTAAAAACTGCTTCAAGTTGGGAAGGGATTGGGAGCGGTTCCTTTCTTTGGGGCTTTAGCCTCTTGCCCAGGTCTTCATTTTCAATGGCTTGCCGAATGTAGGTCAAAATCAGTTCCTCATCGATTTCCTCCCTAGAGCGGAAACGCCACTGCCGTAGTGCCTTCGTTTGGCCTTCTGTCGCAGTGATCAATACTTTTCTTTTGTCCTCCAGAAAACTGCCGTTGTAAAACCACAAGGCGAAGAAATATTTAAAGCCAGCGATGCCGATGACATTTTTGTCTTTATAAGTAAACACCGGGATACCCCACTTAGTGGTTTCCTTTAATCCGGACTTTTGGACAATAGATTTTAGTAAAGTTAGTTCGTTTTCCCAAGGAAGCTCCTGCATATCGTGACATAGATGCTGTTCAATATTAGGAATAAATATACTGATTTAAAAGCTATTGCATATCACGTTCATCATCCTTAAAGTTGAACAGCCTAGATAAGAGGAAGCCGGTGAGGAAGATTACCGTCGTGCCAAAGACAATGGTCAGGTTGGCATGGAAGGGACTTTTGAAATCACTCCAAAGCCCATTGGTGAAGAACATCGGGGAAAGACTCATCCATCCGATCACAATCACCCCTACTACTACACCAATTAAAGCATACGTTTCCTTGATATTTTTACAGATGAAACCTAGGAGGAAAAGTCCTAAAATACCGCCGCTGAAGATTGAAGCCAAAGCCCACCAAGCATCCAAGGCACTTTCCACTCCGTTAAAAGCCAAAGCCACTAGTATACTCAGAATGCCCATGATGATGGAAGACAAGGTAAGTACCTTTATGGATCCCTTTTCCGTCACATTTTTATTGATGTACTTTTGGTAATGATCAGAAAGGATCACTGTGGCTGAGCTATTGATGCTCGTAGAAACCGTGCTCATCCCGGCGGCAAAAATCGAGGCAATCAATAGACCAGTCATTCCCGTAGGTAAAGCATGTACGATAAAATGGGGGAAGACCTTGTCGGCATTTTCTGTACCCTGAAGGTACTCGGGCAATAATTCCGGCATTGCCTGATAGTAGGAAAACAAGGCGGTTCCGATAAAGAAGAACATTAAGGAAACAGGTACATACAGTAAGCTCCCCAGCCATGTTGATTTCATGGCGTCTTTTTCTGTTTTTGCACTGATATACCTTTGGACATAATTCTGGTCTATCCCGAAATTTTGAAGGTTGATAAAGAGACCATAAATTAGAATCAGCCAGAAAGTGGATTCGGTAAAGTTCCAGTCAAAACTGCCTAGACTGAACTTATTGGCCTCTGAAGCAAGGGTAAAAACCTGTCCCGGACCTTCAGGCATAGAAAACATAATAATCAATATACAGGCCAAAGCTCCACCAATCAACACGATTCCCTGAATAGCATCTGTCCAAATAACCGCTTCAAGTCCGCCCAGCGTCGCATAGATCATGACGCTGACCCCTGTGACGATAATGATCATAGGTATGCTCCATCCGAAAAGGGCATTCATTGGCAGGGCCAATAAATACATAATCGCCCCCATTCTGGCCAGTTGGGTCAATAAATAACATACCGAGGCATAAATCCTTGCCCACAGCCCAAACCGCACTTCTAAATAGTAATAGGCAGAAGGACTTTGCATCTTCCTGTACAAAGGGACAAAGAACTTTACCGCCAAAATTGCTGCTAGGGGAATGGACAAGCTAAAAACAAAGCCGTTCCAATTAGAAAGATAGGCATTGCCGGGTAGGGCCAAGAAGCTGATGCTGCTCACAAAAGTAGCGAATATAGACATGCCTATGGCCCATGAGGGCAGATTGCCACCACCCGACACATAATCTTCAGCAGATCTTTTCTTAAAATAAAATGAGGCACCAAACAAGATGATTCCCAGCATATAAATCAAAAAAATGGATAGATCTAGTAAGGGTAACTGCATAGCGGCATGTATTAGAGGTAGATATAGCTTTTGGGGACGGTCGGAATAAAATAGAATTCTAATGGAGCTGTTTGAGATGTTCTTCAATTTGTGCTTTTTCGGCATCTTCGAAACCTCCTAGAGGGGAAGATATATAATCATTGCAGATTCCCAAAACTTTTAATGCAGCCTTTAGGCCCTGTAAGTAACTAGAACCTGTCTTGCCGACACCATAGATTCGTCTGGATATTTCCATCACCCTGTCCTGCAATTCCAAAACCTTTGACAGGTCCCGATCAACTGCAGCTTGATAGAGGTCAACATACAGCTTTGGAAAGAGGTTGGCTCCTCCATTGACTCCTCCGTGCCCTCCCATCAATACAGACGAAGCCATCATTTCTTCCGGTCCTACCAAAAGCGAAAAATAAGCATCTTCTTTCATGGCATGTAGGGCGCCGTTGAAGTATACTGCATTGCCTGAACTGTCTTTAAGCCCAATGATATTGGGGTGCTTGGAAAGTGCCTGCACCGTGGCGATGGATATGTGGATCTTCGTATGGGAAGGCATGTTGTAGAGGTAAAGGGGAAGGGGCAATCTGTCCGCCAAATCCCAGTAGTATTTAACTAGCTCGGATTGATCCATGCTGTAATAATAGGGTGGAGCGGCGACTACGGCATTTGCACCAGCCTCGGAAGATACTTCCGCCAAAAGAATGCTTTCTTCCGGGGAACTGTCACTAATGCCCACCATCACCGGGATCCTTCCCCCAACCTGGTCACAGGTCAGTTTGATCAACTCTCGCCGAAGGGTATAGGGAAGGCTGGGAGCCTCCCCGGTGGTTCCCAAAAGGAAGATGCCATGGACTCCGCCCTGGATGAGATGTTCGACCAACCTTTTCAGGCCCGGTTTATCCAAGGTTTGGTTGTCCAACATAGGCGTTACCATAGGTGGGATAATTCCCGAAAAGGCTTGCTGAAATAAAGGATTTGATGTCATTTTCTATAATGTTGAGTACTGTGTATCTAGTATTGAGACGGGCGGGTGCTAGGAGCAAGGGCATTTTCAGGTATCCCATTCCAAGATCTTGCCTCGTTTTGGCCCTGAGCTTCTCCCATCAGCCTGACCTCACATCTTCTGTGGATCAACCACTACATATTTGATGGAGCGACGGTTGTAAGTGTAAGTTATATGGACCAATCCGTCTTTGGATTGGATGATTGCTGGATAGGCGTATCCGTCTTCAATGGGCTCGTCCTCCAAAGTCATTACCGGCTCCCAAGCTGTACCGTCTCTGGACAATGCCAAGTTCAGGATATTTCTCCCTTTTGGCTCCTCACCCTCTTTGGTACTGTGGTTATAGATCAAAAGCTGGCGTCCGTCCTGAAGTGTTACTGCATCTGTTCCCGAGTTGGGATTAGGGAGGTCCGTAGCGGTCATTTCACTCCAGGTGAAGCCGCCATCTTCTGACCAGCTTTGGGAAACAACGCCTTCCCTGGTTCGGCACAAAATCTGCAGTCGGCCGTCCTCATAGGTAACCACACTGGGCTGGATGGCATCGAAGGTTTTTCCGTCATTGATAGGGCCTACTACCTCCCATGTTTTGCCATTGTCCTTGCTGATTTCAAAATGCACCCGCCATAAATCTTCTCCATCTACTTTAATTTCTGTACTGGAGGGATGAATGATTGTTCCATCTTCCAGTTGAATGGATTTATTTTTGACGGGACCTAACAGGTGACCGATTTTTTCATCCTCGCCCAATTTTATGGGTTTAGACCAGGTCTTGCCATCATCCTCCGAAGTAATTAACATTCCCCACCACTCGCGTGGGCTTGGGCCTACTTTATAATACAACTGAAGAGGGCCGCCTTGGGGAAGAAATAAAACCGGGTTCCAGCAGGGATAGCGGAGCGTATTATTTTGAATGCCGTTGGCGACTTCCTCTGGCCATGTCCATTGTCCGTTTTCTAGACGAGAAACTCTGATACCCACATCAGGATGTTTTTCATGAGTTCCTGAAAAGAAGGCACTCACAATGCCGGAAGGAGTTTCCACCAAGGTGGAAGCATGGGTCTCCGGCGTAGGAGGATTTTCCAAAGAATAGATCAACTCCCCTTTCAGGTAGGCACCTTCTCCGGGATTGGCTCTTTCGGGTAGAAAATACCTCCCCGTAATATCGTTGGCTTGCCTATCCATTTCGGCATTTGCATTTTCCGTTGAAGCCGTTCTCGAACAGGAATTCAATACCACAACGCATAATAGGGAGATCACTAAACTTTTCATGTTTGATTTCTTTAGAGGGATACTTATTCAACAATCATAAAGACCATTATCTTTCCAAATAATAGAAATGGCCATCTTCCGCACCCACCAATAGATCAGGAATTCCGTTTCTGTTCCAATCAACGGAGGTAGGGCTGGTAGTATGTCCGGCAAGGATTTTTTCCGAAATGGGACCCCGATGTCTAAGATGGACTAAGCCATCTGCCTCGCCGGTATTTTCAAACAAAGAAATATTGACGCTATTCACCAAAAGGTCTAGGTCCCCATCATTATCCCAATCCACAAAAGTGAACTTCCTTCTTCCACTTCCCCCAGCTTCCTTATTATTCAGCTGCAACAGACCGGGGTTTTTATTGATGACAAGATCTCTGTTGTCGAACACGGAGGCATTCACACCGTGAAAAATCCGGCTACCGGGAAGAAGGTAAAGTTCTCCCTCTCTTTCTGTACGCTCAAAGAAGGCAAGGTAACCTTCGTGATCCAGCATGACCAAGTCCATCAGCCCATCCTTGTTCCAATCTACGGCGAAGGGAGTTGTCCGCCATTGGGTAGACAGTTCAGTAGATTGTGGGTCCCACCAGTTCCATTTTGGTTTGGGAATGTCCTGATTACCCCACCAGACTTTTACCGGCACTGGCTCCTGCAATTGGGGAGAGCCTTTCGTTCCGGTGTTTTTGATCCATTCCACTTTTCCCCAGATGGAATTGAGAAGGATGTCCAAAAGACCATCACCATCCCAATCAGCCACCGTCAGTGTGGTATAGCCCCATTTTGCTTCTGCAGGCCCCTGTATCGATCCGTTGTCCCCCGCTTGAATCCGGATAGGTTGGCCGTTGGCTTCCAGGAGCTTTGGAGTGGCCCATTTCGGATTCTCCGACCCATCCAGATTTTCTATAAAAGCCAGGTGTCCCGCCGAATTGCCTGCAATGATATCTTCATCCCCATCATTGTCCCAGTCGATACTTACGGGAGTGACCAACGCACCGAATTTTAAATTATCAGCCTCCTGCTGAAAATATTTTGGGGATTCAAATACAGGCATGCTGTTCCTTATTGCTCCTGTATTTAACATCAAGGCAACCCGGCCATCCTCATCACCTACCACCAGATCAATCTTTCCATCCTTGTTCCAATCCACGGCAACTGGAATGATCATTTCAAGATTCATTCTGATGATTCCGTTTTCATTGGCCAGTTTTTCCCCTTCCTTGTAAATAGGCATTGAACGGGTACCTGTATTTTCGAACCAGGTCATCTGATCTAAAAATTCTCCGCAGATGATGTCCAAATCACCATCCCCGTCAAAATCGGCAAAGTTAGGGGACGGTGCCCCATAGACATCTATGGCTCGGCCTCCTGCAGCTATTTTTCCTCGGTTGACATATGTTCCCTCTTGGTTTTCCACCAGATAAAGATAGCCGTGAAGTGGGCCATTGGTCCATTTTCCTTTCGCATCGAAGGCATTGTCCCAGCCATAGTCGTTCCAGTCATCCACTCCCACGACAATATCAGCATCCCCATCATTGTCGTAATCCACCATTTTCCATTGGTTGAAGCGGGGCTTTTTTTCAAAATCCTTTAAAATTTCCTCCACCGGAAAAAGATCCGTTTTTTCCTTATCCAGGGATTGGCTGAAATCTTTTAATTCCGCTCCAGGAACAAGTATCCTGGGAGTGCTGCCTAAAAAAGAAACCTGAATGTCCTTGATGGATTCCATCAGTCTCACAGGTGGGGCAAAGACAGGGAAATCAGCTCCGGAGGTGTTTTCAAATAGATACAATCCGTTGAAGGGTTTGTCTGGGCAGGATACCAACAGGTCCATGTCTCCATCATCGTCATAATCCATGGGGATAGGCCATGCCCATAAGCCTACTCCTAAGTCAGATACCATCCCTGGATGGTTGTATTTTACAATTTCGAAATCTACAGGGGAGATGGATGAATCTGCTGTCGACTGGGCTAGGGCCGCAGACCATAAACCCATACTTAGTAAAGGAACAGTGGCGTACAAAAATGCTTTCTTCATGTCTGCTTATTTTGAGTTGTTCGCTGATACTAATTCTCTAGGACCTTATCCACATTCGTAATAAAACTTAGCTGTCTTATAAAAGATGCTCAGGGACCTGTGGAGGAAGGGATACGCGAACAGCCGAGTCGATATCACTGCCGGATCTTCCCACACAGGCCATGGATGGATATTGGTAACTGTATGAAAATCTAAGGAAAGGCTTTATCCCACCTCACCACAGATGTTTACCTGGATTCCAAGTTCTGTCAAAGCCGCGGCTTTTATTCTGCACGCTTCTGCTGCCTTAGCGGCATCGGGGGCGTAGACCACATGGATATGGTTCGCCGGGTGCTTGGCCATGAGCTGGTTGCGGCTTACACCATGCAGTATCGCGTGCATAATCGGCCATTCTTTGGAGGTGTGTTCCCAACGTCGCTGGGTTTCTTCTTCCGGCAATTGTACTGCCTCTCCCGTTCCGAGGTCGCAATGAAGCTTATTGTTCTGCACATAAATCCTGCTCCAAACGATAGGGCCAGGCTTACTGACTCCCTTTAAGGTACCGCCACCGAGGCGAAAATACATGGGATTCTGTCTCTCGCTGGTAGCCCCCGCGTAGCCTCCGCTGAAATGGGCAGGCGGAACGGCCCCGGAAATTAAAAATACCCATACAAAATCGTCTATTCCTTCTCCTGTATAGTGTTCACCCCAGCGGATATCATGAAGGGTGTTTTCACCTTCCATGCCCAATTCATCCCAAAGCTTATAGGTCAATAGAGCATCCACTCCGGCACATTCATCCACCTCGTTGAAGTGGGGGAGGGCTTTGTTGGGATACAGTACTTTGCCTGATTTGGAGTAAGCAGGTGGTCTTTCCGTATTGTTTAAGAGTCCTTCGACCAAATCACTGGCAGGCACCAGGTCCTTTAATCCTTGCTGGTATTGTATGCCAATGGTGTCACAGCCGAAATCATCGGCAAGGCGTAGGGCAGCAATATACATTTTGCATTGTTGGAGCGTTTGCTCCTTGGTGAGTTCGGTTTCAGGGTTTTCACCCCATTTAAAAGTCATACCCTTGTCCAACAACCATTTCAGCACCTCTTCTGCCTCGTCGTTGCTCACTTCCAGCATGGAAGCATACAGCGTAGATTGGCTCAATCGTTCTTTGAAAATCCCGGTTTGGTGAAGCATGTCATCTGGAACGATGGCATTGAACATCCCCATACAGCCTTCATCAAAAACTCCCATGATGGCTTTTCTATTTCGAAATTCACGGGCAAAGGCTCTCCCAATATGCTCTTCATGTGAAGAAATACCGAGGGAGGCATAGGGGTTGACATGGCTGAAATCATGTTGGATACTGCCTGTTTCCAGCCATTCCAACAATTTGTCTGTGAAAAATTTATCCTGGAAATCCTTGCTCCAAAGAGAACTATAGGCCACTCCCGCTTTGGTGAGAGAGCCGTTAAGATTCAACATCCCTACCAGTCCGGGCCATTGGCCGCTCCAGTTGGCTACAGTCAAAACGGGGCCTTTATGGGTAGTCAGGCCTGCCAGCACGTGATGGCTATATTGCCATACACTTTCGGCCACGATAATCGGCCTCTCCGGTTCTAGGTTTCGGAACACCTCCATTCCCATCTTTTGGGAATCAATAAAGCCGTGTCCTTTGTAGGTATCGTATTCATGGGCTCGGATGGCATGCCATCCTTGCGTTGCCAAGGCGGCGACCAAGGCCGTTTCCATTTCTTCTTGGGCTTTCCAGCAATTTTTATTGGCGGACAATCTTAAATCCCCGCTGGCTACTAGGTAAATATTTTTATCCTGGGTCATGCTGATGTGTTAATTGATGGTTGTCTGATTCAAACTGGTCCAAGCCGGATAGCTGAAATCGGATGGTGGCTTCGCTCTTCCGCCCCCAGCCTTTGTTAGAAAAAATAGGGAGCAATTATCCTTGAAGGACTTCGGGAGGGAGAAGTGCCTAAAATTCAAAAAGCCCCCTATAGTTCTTTGGTTTATCCCTATTGGGCTAAGACAAAGATGCAGGTTTAGAAAGAGGATTTACTGTTACTTTTTAACAAGATTCTATACTATTTTAGCATTGGAAGGGCAAAGATGCCCGTGGAAAGGCTTAAGTCAGAGATCTTTCTCTTATGGCCATGATAATACTCCTGTTCCTTGCATACGGCGTATTGAAAATTGGTCCTTATTTACGTAGCTGTTCCGCAATCAATGCTCAAATTGCTGCGGCCAAGCGAAGTGAGCCATTCGACTTCTTGATATCCACTAAAATAGCCAGAAAATGAAACCGCATTTTCACAAAGTCCCCATCACGCTCGAAAACTCTTTCAGCATCCGTCATGATATTGCTCCCAATTTCGGGACCTTATGGCACTACCATCCTGAATTGGAGCTGCATTGTACCATTAAGGGAGAAGGGGTCAAGTTTATCGGCGACAACGTGAGCAATTTCTCTGGTGGCGATATTATCCTTCTGGGGGAAAATCTGCCGCATACCTGGCATTGTAAGGAGGAATACTTTCAGGATCAATCCGGTTTGGAAGCTGAGGCATTGGTTTTACATTTTCACCCCTATTGCTTGGGAAAAGATTTCATCAATTTGCCTGAATTGTATCTCATTCCAAAGCTTTTTGAGAAAGCAAAAAAGGGCTTGGCCATACAAGGTGAGAGTAAGTCTAAAATTGCATCGCTCCTTCGTCAATTATCGGAGTCGAAACACCTGGATCGCATTCTCCATTTCATAGCCATTCTTAAGATCCTTTCCGAGGCGGATACGGAGACCATTGCTCCAGCATATGCCTTGCACCAGCCATCCAATGCCAACGAGATGGTGCGATTGGAAAGGATTTTCACCTATGTGTTATCCAACTACAAAAAGGACGTCTCGTTGGAGGAAGTCGCCTCCCTTGCCAACATGGGCGTGACTTCCTTTTGCCGCTACTTTAAGGGGATGACACACAAGACCTTTTCGGAGTTTCTGGTAGAGGTGAGGATTTCGAATGTATGCAGGGCCTTGGTGGAGAACAGGCTACCTACGGAGGTGATTTGTTTTGAATGCGGCTTTAACAATGTGTCCAATTTCTATAGACATTTCAAAAAAGTAACGGGCATGACTCCTTTCGAGTATAAGAAAAAATATTTGGAAGGTTATCGGTTAAGAGCCAAAGAAGTTCAGGTGTAAAAACAAACAAGGCTGCCGAATGGGCAGCCTTGTCGTAATGGTGACGATGAAATATTATTCGCCGCCTTCTGTAGTATCAGAACCTGCGGGAATTTCCTCCTGCGTAGGCAATAAGCTCTCATTTTCAAAGGAAGGTGTGATCACCTGCTTAGAAGCATTCTCGATATTGGGGGAAGTAAATCCTGAGGGGCTGCTGGTCGTATGGAAAGCAGAGGATACCAAGGATAATACAAGGACACTTACGGCCAGGACCCAAGTGGATTTTTCCAGTATATTTCCGGTTTTGGTTACTCCCATGATTTGGGAAGCACTTCCGCCAAAGGCAGCACCGACCCCACCTTTTGAATTTTGACCAAGAATGACCAAAATCAACAATACAGAAAGGATAATAATGACACTAATGATAATAATAAACATGCTATGGTGAGTTAATCTTCTAGTTCCTTGATCAAGGCAGCAAAGTAAGGTGATTTATCCGGAAATTTCAAGCGTAATTTTTGATATATTTCTATGGCCTGCTCCTTTTTGTTTTGTTTGACCAACAATTTAGCAAATGATTCGGAAACAATTTTATCATTGAAGGCCGTACTGTTCACCGATAAGTCCATCAATTTGGACGCATCCTGATTTTCTTTGATCGCTGCCAGTTGGATGGATTTTTTGCTAAACGCCTTGATCAGGTCATTCTGCTCTTTTTTCCGGGCATCCAGTATTACCTTCTTCTCCTTCTTTTTGATTGTGGCGATCAAGTCTTCCGCCAAGGGGTCCTTTTTTAATTCTCTTTGCGGTTCTTGGTTCGCATTTTTATCCTCTTCATCCATTTTCCTTGAAGAGGTTTTAAATCGGTTCAGGTTTTCTTCAAGTCTTTTGAGGATTTCCTCCCGTGTTTGTTGGGGGCTGTCCCCCTCATCCGGAGATGCAATCATGCGAGCATTTTGGCCATCGGTTGACACGCTGTCCGCCACTGATGGCATGCCGTTGTCTACAGCGGGGGGGAGGAAATCAATATCCCGTTCTACTAGCTGCCGGAGCCTGCTTCTGTCGGGACTTTGGATAGCGGCCCAATGGAGAATATCAGTGGAGCTTCCTCCTGTATTCTCTCGTTCATATTTGGCGGCTAAAATTTTTGGCAGGACAAAATAAGGGAAGGTTTCATGAAGCTTCACTAAAGCTTGGAAATCCTCCTTTTTGAGAGAATTTCCCTTGTTCAGTAGGGTCAAAAATTGCTTTGCATTCACGGTTCAAGGGGAATAGTCACTTAAATGTAATGATTTTTACCAATTGGCAACAGTGGCGTTAAATATATCCTGGATAATGGTGTCAAATATCGTTTCTATAAGTTCAGTTTCCACCTGAAGGAGGGAAGTCACCCGTGGATCATAATCCTGATAGAACGAAAATGCCCGGTTCAAATTTTCCTCCTCGTTGTTTTGGTTGACATACTCCACCTGAACTGCAATCGTCAGTCTCATCTGGCCTGCGCGATCAGGGGTATTGGGGTTTTGGCTGGATACGGTAGCCTGAGGCGTAATGATATACCTGGTGATGGCTCCAGAAAATTGGAGGTCCCCATTGTTCCTGATCAGTTCCAACTGGGTGTTTCGCTGGTAGTAGTCCTTCAGCTCCTCCGTGAAAAGCTGACCCATATTCGCTGGGCCACCTCCCGAGTCGTTGAAGAAATTATCGATGGAAAAGGTTTGGGTAACATTGTAGTCAATAGTCGTTCCCGTAAAACTGTATTCCACCTTGCATGCTGCCAAGAGTAGGAAGGAAAAGAATAGGGCAAAAGGGAACGGGTTTTTATTCGCTAATGCCATATTGTTTGATTTTACGGTAGAGTGTCCTTTCAGAAATCCCCAGGTCCATGGCGGCGTATTTTCGCTTGTTGTTGTGTTTTTTCAAGGCTTTGACAATCAATTCTTTCTCCTTTTTCTCAATGGAGAGGGAAGTATCATCCTCTTCATGCATGATGTCTTCTATGGAATTATCCTCATAGTCGTTTTCTTCCACCACATCTTCCCGGTCACTTTTGATGGAATCTAAGATCAAAGGCAATGAAGATGAATGGCTTTTCTCCTCTTCAAAGGAGACAGTGGATTCCATGTCATCAAACAGGGTTTGGTGTTTCTTCAAAATGTTTTGGTTGAGTCCACCCGATTGAAATGATTCAAGTACCAGTTTTTTCAGGTCTGTCATGTCCTTTTTCATATCAAAAAGGACTTTGTAGAGTATCTCCCTTTCCGAAAAATCCCCTGAATCCATACCATTGCCGGACGACTTAGAATAAGCCACGGGAAGCCTTGACTGCTCCGTGGGAAGATACCTGGACAAAGTAACCGCATCCACATCTCTTTCCTCTTCAAGTAACGAAATTTGTTCTGCCAGATTCTTTAGTTGCCTAATATTTCCTGGAAAGGCAAATTTGAGGAGCAAAGCTTTGGCTTCTTCCGTAAGCGTTATGGGTTTAACGTGGTATTTTTCCGAAAAATCGGTGGTGAATTTTCTAAACAATAAAACGATGTCCTCCCCCCGCTCTCTAAGGGGCGGTACATAAATGGGTACAGTATTTAATCGATAGTAGAGATCTTCCCTGAATTTACCCTTATCTACCGCTTTGATGAGGTTTACGTTGGTAGCAGCAATGACACGAACATCTGTCTTGAGGACTTTGGAAGACCCCACTTTTATAAATTCTCCGTTTTCCAGTACCCGGAGAAGCCTGGCTTGGGTGCCCAGCGGCATTTCTGCGATTTCATCCAGAAAGATAGAACCGCCATCAGTCACTTCAAAATAGCCTTTTCTCGCCTCATGGGCACCCGTAAACGAACCCTTCTCATGGCCAAAAAGCTCTGAATCAATGGTTCCTTCCGGAATTGCTCCACAGTTGATGGCAATGAACTTCCCGTGTTTTCGGCTACTCAGAGAATGGATGATCTTGGAAAAAGATTCTTTACCACTGCCGCTTTCCCCGGTGATGAGCACCGTCATATCGGTAGGGGATGCCTGCATGGCCACCTGTATGGCATGGTTCAAAAGAGGGCTGTTGCCGATAATCCCAAACCTTTGCTTGATATTCAGTATTTCTGAATTGTTTATCATTTTGTTTGATTAGGAGATTAACCTACTACTTTGCCAAATAAGGTAGCGGGAGTACAGTCGGTAATGAGTACATCGACATAATCGCCTTTTTGTAGATCACCTTTGTCAATAATTACCATTTTGTTGGCAAAATTTCTCCCCTTGAGCTGTTCTTCCGAACGTTTTGAAAAGCCCTCGATCAGTACTCTCTGTGTTTTGCCGACATCCAGTTTGTTCCTCTGATGGGATAATTGGTTTTGTTTGTCAATTATTTCCTGCAGCCTTCTCTTTTTGATCTCCAGAGGGATATCATCCGAGTATTTTTTAGCCGCCAAGGTGCCGGGTCTTTCGGAGTAATAGAACATATAGGAAAAATCATACTGCACCTTGTCCATCAACGACAGGGTGTCCTGATGCTCCTCTTCCGTTTCGGAACAAAATCCAGCAATCATGTCTGAAGATATGCCGCATTCCTCCCCCAGAATCTCCCGGATTTTGTTTACCCTTTCCAGGTACCAATCCCGATCGTAGGTACGGTTCATCATTTCCAATATGCGGGAGTTGCCGCTTTGTACGGGAAGATGGATGTATTTGCAGATGTTGTCATACTTCTGCATCGTGTACAAAACATCATCCGTGATGTCTTTGGGGTGGGAGGTTGAAAACCTAACTCTCAGGTCTGGCCCTACCAGGGCTACCATTTCCAGCAGATGGGCAAAGTTCACTACTTCAGAAAGGCTCTCCTTTTTATTCAGCCTGGCTTTATTGTTTTCCTCTGGCGACCATTTGTAGCTATCTACATTCTGTCCCAAAAGAGTAACTTCCTTATAGCCCCGTTCATACAGGTTCTTTATTTCCTGTAGAATGGAATGGGGGTCACGGCTTCTTTCCCTTCCTCGGGTGAAGGGAACTACACAAAAGGAACACATGTTGTCACAGCCTCTCATGATGGAAATCATGGCGGTTACCCCATTGGAGTTGAGCCTGACGGGGGAAATGTCGGCATAGGTTTCTTCACGAGAAAGGAAAGTATTGACCCCTTTTTGTCCTTCTTCGGCTTCCAAAACCAGCTTGGGCAAATCCCGGTAGGCATCCGGTCCCACCACGACATCTACCAATTTCTCTTCTACCAACAGCTGTTCCTTTATTCTTTCTGCCATACAGCCCAATACCCCGATGGTAATTTCGGGTTTCCCCTTTTTAAGGGTATTGAATTGGGTCAGCCTTTTTCTTATGGTTTGTTCGGCTTTGTCCCTTATCGAGCAGGTGTTTAAAAAAATGACATCCGCGAGTTCAAATTCGGATGTGGTGTCAAAGCCATTATCCTTCATGATAGAAGCGACAATCTCACTGTCAGAAAAATTCATCTGGCAGCCATAACTTTCAATGTATAGTTTTTTGGTTTTTCCAGTGCTTTCTTCTAAAGTAGTCTTAAAATCACCCACTTCTACCGATTGAGGACTAATTATTTCTATGTCTTTAATTAAGTTTTCCATGACGCAGCCATTACTTTACAGAGTGCAAATTTAGTAAAATAGCGACATAATGACAGGATTGTCTTTTATTATTTATGGATAGGCCAGCCTGAGGAAGTCCCGGTACCTAAAGTTGTAGTATCTTTGTATAGTTACGTCGAGTTTTGGAATGGTATTGTTTTTGAATACTATTTTGTGATTTACTATTCTTTTTAATCGGATGAGTCCAGAAAATAGGAAACCGAAATCGAGATGTGTAAGCCCAGTCATACCCTGTAAATTTTTGTAGTTCCATTGAATAGAGCGGCTAAGATATCATTAAAAGTGCTTAAGGTATTCGGATGGATACTTTTGGCTGTATTCATCCTATTGTTTGTAGTGGTCCTCTTTATAAGGAGCCCCTGGGGACAGGAGATTATCGTGGGTAAAGCCGTGACTTATGTCCAGAATAAAACACAGACAAAAGTAGCTATTGATCGGCTGTTTATCACTTTCTCAGGCAATGTCTACTTGGAAGGGGTTTATCTTGAAGACCAACAGGCTGACACCTTGTTGTATTCACAAGCCTTAGAAACGGGTGTGGACTTTTTGCCCCTAATCAAGGATGGGGCTATCCATATAAGCAAGCTGGATTGGAAAGGCGTAAAGGCCAACGTATCGCGGGACTCGGTGACGCAGAAATTCAATTTTGACTTTATCATGGAAGCGTTGGCGTCTGGTGCTGATTCTGTGGCCGCCGAACCGGTGGAAGCAGATACTGGCTCCTCCTTACCAGATATAGACCTTGGGCCCATAAGGATGCAAAATTTTGATCTTTCTTACGTGGATGAAGTGATGGGGCTGGAAGGCAGATTCCAGTTGGGTCAACTGAACCTAGATATGGAACGGCTGGATCTCAACAAAATGGATTTCTACATCAAAGATTTTCTCTTTGATAATTCTTCCATTTATTATAAACAAACCAAAGCCTTTGAACCTGCTGTTGAAGACACTACTGCGGCAGGCCCCATGCCTTTGGTAATCATTGATCGGTTGGCAATCAACAATGTCAAAGCCTATTATGAATCCCAACCGGATGGCATCTTGGCTGATGTGTCTTTGGGAGACTTTTTGGTAGAACTTCCTCAGGCCAATCTGGAAACAAACAAAGTAGTGTTAAAGACACTGAATCTCAATAACTCGGAGGTGTTACTGAAAATGGCCCAACAGGTTGAAATTCAAGATTCCACCGACGTTACGGGAGATACTGTTGCTGCGCCAGGTTTTGCTTGGCCTGATTGGGAGGTTGATGTGCAACAGGTTTCCCTCGATCAAAACAGAATTGTGTATCAGTCGGGGGAAGAAAATCCACAAATAGGGTATTTTAATCCGAATGCTGTGGAGCTCCAAAATCTTTCCCTCCAGATCAACAATGTTTTTTTGAGAGAGAATCAAGCCAAGCTTAATTTAAATCGCTTCTCGTTTGAAGAGATCAGCGGCTTTGCTTTGCAGGAATTCAAACTAGGCTTAGCTATTACCAACAACAACACCCAGCTTTCCGGACTTAGCCTAATCACAAATAGGAGCCAATTGGCGGGGGATGCCACCGTAGGATATGCCTCCTTGGAAGAATTGATGTCCTTTCCCGAACGATCCAAAGTTGACTTAGGCCTACAGTTGGAAGCCGATCTCCGGGATGCTTATTTCTTCAGCCCTGATCTGGCCAGGGACACGGTGCTGTCCAAGGCGGCCCAGCATCCTGTTTTGGCTGATTTGGAGGTGGATGGCAGCTTGGAGCTGCTAACCATTTCCGGAGTTGATATCCAGTGGGGAAAAGCTACCCAATTAAATGCCCAGGGAACCGTCAGCCACCCCATGGATATGGACCGCATATACCTTGATTTCCCCATGTTGGACTTTAGATCCCAACGCGCCGATTTACAAAATTTTGTAGATGAATCAAGCATGGGGATTAAATTGCCCGAAACGATCGCACTAGAAAGCCAGATCAGGGGAAACATGAATGATGTATTGGCGGATATGACGCTCAGCATGCCGGAAGGAGAAGTGCGCCTGGATGGACGTTACACCGGTACCGACCAAATCGCATTTAATGTGGACTTGTTGGTCAATGAGCTTCAGCTTAACGAACTGCTTCAGAATGAGCAATTGGAGTCGGTGACTTTTAATATTCATGCCGAAGGCAAAGGAAGCAGTTTACAAAACCTGGATGCGGTGTTGACTTCTGATTTTAAAAAGCTCTCCTATAATAAAACTGATTTTTCGGGACTTCTACTTGAAGGGAAAATGACCAACGGTAACGGAAAATTGGACTTGTTGTTTGAGGGGGAGAATTTGGATGTGGCCATGGAAGCGCTGGCTGATCTGGATTCCGTCTCCCCGACTTACCAGGTGAGGCTAGATCTAAGGGGGGCCGACCTTTTTGACTTGGGTGTGACGGCCAAAGAGCTAAGGGCAAGTCTGAAGTTGGACGCTACATTTGAGGGAAATCCCGACTCATTTGATCTGACCACGCAACTATCGGACGGGGTGGTAGTCTATGAACGAAGACCGTTTCAGCTAGGGCCGGTGGATCTTGTTGCCCATGTCCGTGCGGACACAACCAGTCTTGATTTATCGGGAGATATATTGAATGTAAGACTGCGGTCCAATGCTTCCCCCACAGAGCTGGGTCAAGCTATTCAAAGACACCTCAGTAGTTATCTGTCAGATTCTGTTTATATGGATACTGTCGCTATTCCGGTCGAGATGCGGATGGATCTTGGACTTCACAGCACACCGATCCTTCAACAGGTTTTTTTAGAGGGGCTTGAACAGATGGATTCGGTATCCATGGAAGTGGATTTTAAGGAATCTGATAAGTTACTTACTGCAAATCTTGACCTCCCCTTTCTTTTATACAACAATATTGAAATTGACAGCCTGAAGTTGCGGGTCAAGTCGGATGGGGAGAATTTGGCAGCGGCTCTAGGATTGGTATCGGCAGAGGCAGGACCTTTATCCATGGATAGGACCTATCTTTCTGGAAATGTGGAGGATGAACGATTGCATTTTGATTTTGTGTCCTTTGATGGAGAGGATATCCTGTTTCAGGTTGGATCCAATATTGGATTATTGGGAGATACCCTTCAGATTCATATTGAACCAAAGGAATTGGTGTTAAACAAAATGAATTGGACGGTTCCTGAGGATAACAGCTTGAAAATAGGGGATAAATATTTGGGTTTCAAAAATTTCACCTGGAAAAGTGGGAATCAGGAGTTTGCTGTAACCAGTGAGTCCGAGGGAGTGGAAGAAGCGCATATGGGCATTTCATTCAAAAATTTTGCTCTTTCCTCCATTACAAGTCTTTTGAACCCCGATACTTTAATAGCTGATGGGTTGTTGAACGGCAATTTAATGGTAGAGAATCTTTTTAGCGCCACCGGTATTATTGCCGATATAGGGATTGATAGCTTGAAAGTAACAGATGTACCCTTGGGTAACTTAAGTTTAAATGCCGAAACCGCAGGTGGAAAGGAATACAATTTCAACCTGGCTTTGAAGGAAGGAAATATTGATCTTGATTTGGTAGGAGATTATGTAGCGGCAGACAGTGGCGCCAATCTTAACTTGGATTTGGCGATCAATGAATTGAAGCTCCAGGCGATCGAAGGCTTATCCGGTCAGCAGATCCGGGATACACAGGGGTATATCTCCGGAAACGTAAGTTTATCCGGAACGACCACCAACCCGATCTATGAAGGCGATTTTCAATTCAATGATGCGGTGTTTACCGTGAGCACTTTAAATTCCCAATTCAAGCTTTCGAATGAATCGCTGAATATTGACAATTCAGGTCTGTACCTGAACAATATCAGCATCATGGATTCAGACAACAATACATTCAGCCTCAACGGAGAAGTGCTGACAGCAGATTTGACCAATCCCACCTTCAATTTAAAAGTTGTTGCGGAGAATTTCCAGGCTTTGAATTCTTCCCGGGAAGACAATGATCTTTTTTATGGAGATTTGAATATGAATGCGAATATAGCGGTCACGGGGGACCTAAACCAGCCGCAAGTCAAGGGTCGGTTAAAAATCAACAACGATACCGAACTTACCTTTATCATCCCGGAATCCCAGTTGGATATCGTCGAAAGGGACGGTGTCGTAGTGTTTGTTAACAAGGAAAAACCGAATGAAATCTTAACCCAAAGAGAAGAGGAACAAACCACCTCTGAGCTAAAAGGCATACAGTTAAGTGCTATCATTGAAGTGGAGCCTGAGGCCCTATTTAATGTCATCGTAGATGAAAGTTCGGGGGATAATCTTCAACTGGGGGGAGAGGCGGACCTGAACGTCAATATGGATCCCAATGGACGAATAACCTTGGCGGGAAAATATGAAGTAAGCAAAGGGCACTACGAAATGTCCCTGTATAACTTGGTCAGCAGAAGATTTGAAATTGATGAGGGCAGCACGGTGACTTGGGGAGGTGACCCCATGGATGCTGTCTTGAACCTCAGGGCGATATATAGGATAGAGACCTCAGCGAGTGAATTGATGGCATCTCAGGTTAGCGGAGCGGAGTCAGAGCTTGCCAACCAATTTCGCCAGGAACTGCCGTTTTTGGTTTATCTGAATGTAGATGGTGATCTCCTTAAGCCTTTGATTTCCTTTGGACTGGATATGCCTGAGGACCAGCAGGGGGCTATCGGGGGAAATATATACACCAGGGTACAACAGATCAATACCCAGGAGGACGAGTTGAACAAGCAGGTTTTTTCATTGTTGGTGTTGAACCGCTTTTTCCCGGCAACGGGAAGTGACGGCTCGGGGGGAGGTACGGCTGCTATGGCGCGGTCCAGTGTCAGCCAACTCTTGTCCGATCAACTGAATGCTTTTTCCAACAGCTTGTTTGGGGGATCGGGCCTGCAGCTTGATTTCGACTTAGACAGCTTTGAGGATTATCAGGAAGGTGTGGGCCAGACCCGCACGCAGCTAAACGTCAATGCACAGCAAAGCCTTTTCAATGACCGCTTAGTGGTCCAAGTTGGTAGCCAAGTTGATGTGGAAGGCAGTTCCCAAGGGTCAGAGAGGGGCAATCCTGTCTTTGGAAATGTTAGTGTGGAATATCTTTTGACAGAAAACGGCAGGTACAGGTTAAAGGGGTTCAGGAAAAACCAGTTTGAGAGTGTCATAGATGGGCAATTGATCATTACCGGGGTTTCAGTCATCTTCAACCGGGAATTCAACAAATTCTGGGAGCTATGGAAAGGGATAGATCCAGAGGATCAGGAAATCCGTCCAGACACGGAAAGGACAGCGCCGGATGAAAAAGAGAAAAAAGAGGAAGAAAATAAGGATGTGGAGAAGAAAGAAAGTCGTCCTGCGGCCAAAACAGAAGAAAACAATCTTGTAATCATAAGGAATGAATAGGCATTTATTATATCTAGTGATCTTATTGGTGGTAGGCATTCAATCCTGTAGTGTAAAAAAGTTTATCCCCGAGGGAGAACAACTTTATACCGGGGGCGAAGTAGATATGGAGGCTGATTTTCGGATTCCTGACAAAAAAGATATTGAAAGTGAACTCAACGCACTGCTCAAACCAGAGCCTAACAGCAGAATCCTAGGAATGAGAATAGGTTTATGGGCGCATTATAAGGGAAGCAGGGAGAATCCCGGGTTCATTAACCGATTTCTGAAGAACAAGCTCGGTGAGGAGCCTGTTTATTTTTCCTCAGTAGATCCTGAAAAAACAGAAGGTCTCATTTTTAATAGACTGGAAAACAGGGGTTTTTTCTACAGCACAGTGGAATCGGAAGTTGATAGGAAAAAGAAATTTGCCTCGGTCCGTTATTCCGCCGCCCTGACCGAACCCTACGTTTTGGAGAAATATGAAGTTGACAGGGATTCTCTGCCCATCGAAAAAAAGATCGCTGAGCTATTGGAAGAAACGGAGTTAAAGCCGGGGATGAGGTTTGACCTTAATCTACTAAAAGAGGAACGCGTGCGACTGGATGAGGCATTAAAGCTGGAGGGGTATTACAATATTACTCCGGATTTCTTGATTTTTGAAGCGGATACCAATAACTATGAAGACAAAAAGTTCGATCTTTTTGTAAGGGTAAAATTAAATGCTCCGGAAAAATCTCTTATTCCCTACGTGATTAAAGATATCAATGTTTATCCCAATTTTTCCTTACGGGGACAGCAGGAAGAGCAGGATACGGTTGAAGTATCCAATATTAGATTTATGCAGGATGAACTGGTGTTCAAGCCTGAATTATTGGAGCAATATATTTTGTTTCAGCCCGGCCAATTGTACAATTCCCAAACATCAAGAAGAACCAGTAGCCGTTTGACCTCCATAGGGAGTTACAGGTACGTAAATATCCGTTTTGATGAAGAAGACTCTACCCGGACTGAGGACGGAGAAGGGCAGTTGCAGGCCAATATATTCCTGTCTCCTTTGAACAAAAGAACGGTAAGGGCTGAAATACAAGGTATCTCCAAATCCAACAACTTTGCCGGGCCGGGAGTGATGCTCACTTTTAGAAACCGGAATCTCTTTGCGGGAGGCGAAACGTTTAATTTCTCCACTAACTTTTCTTACGAAACCCAGTTGGCGGGAGGGGACAGGAAGGGCCTAAGCTCTTTCGAATTCGGGATAAACGCCGATCTGATCTTTCCGCGGGTGGTGTTTCCCTTTCCTATCAAGGAGAGGTTCAGTTATTCCGTACCCAAGACTAAAATTTCCTTGGGAGCTGAGTTTTTGAACAGGGTTGGCCTATATCGGATAAATTCGATTTCGGCCTCCTATGGCTATAATTGGAACGCCAACCGCTATGTTTATCATGAGATCAATCCGATAAATTTAAGCTATGTCAACCTTTCCAATACGACCCCGGAATTTGATGCCATACTGGAGGGCAATCCCTTCTTAAAAAGGAGCTTTGAGCAACAGTTTATAGCCGGTATCAATTACCTGTTCAATTATAACCAACTGGGAGATCCTGAGAGAAAGCATGCCATCTTTGTGGGTACTACCTTGGATCTGGCTGGCAACTTGGTCAACTTGGTCAATAAGACCTTTAGTGGAGGCGAGAAAACCTTTTTGGGACTGGAATATGCCCAATATGCCAAAGCTGATGTCGAATTTCGTTATCATTTGAAATTGAGAAGGGACAGCGAAGACCACGTGATTGCTACTCGTGTTTTCGGAGGATGGGGACATCCTTACGGCAATTCACTGTCCCTGCCTTATGTCAAGCAGTACTTTTCAGGCGGTCCCAATAGTGTACGGGCATTCAGGATAAGGTCATTGGGGCCGGGTACCTTCCATCCCGAAGAATTCACCATCGGATCCTTCTTTGACCAGTCTGGTGATATAAGGCTGGAAGGGAACCTGGAGTACCGATTTCCTATTGTTTCCTTGTTAAAGGGTGCTGTGTTTGCGGATGCGGGAAATATTTGGCTGGCCAAAGAAAACGAAGCCATACCCGGAGGGAGGTTTTCGAAGGATTGGTATAAAGAATTAGGTGTTGGGGTAGGGCTGGGGCTACGGGTGGATATTCAGTTTTTTGTGATCAGATTGGATCTTGCAACTCCCATAAGAAGCCCCCACCTTCCCGAAAAGGACAGATGGGGGAATGATTTTGATATAGGAGACAAGACATGGAGAAGGGAAAACCTCGTCTTCAACTTCGCTATTGGTTACCCATTCTAAGCTCATCATCGTTGTCAAAAAGTTCTCCTTTTCTCGCCTTTTCCAAAGCCAGGAGTGAAAAAAGCATGATAGGAGTGGAAAGTACGAATACGCCCAGCTTTCCCCAGCCACTCGCCTTTCTCATGGCGAGGGTTGCGCCGATTACAGTGAGGGGAAGGATATATTTAACGCCTGCATCGAAGAATTTTTTGTTTGAGTCCATAGGAATATGTTTAAAGGTTAAGTCATCCGTGTGAATGATCCAGAATTGATCCACGGATATAGATATCCAGAGAACCATTACCATGCCAGTTGTATTGGATGGTTAGTTTTCCAATGCTTCAAAGATCGGCTGGGCTTTCAGTAGGCATTCTTCATACTCCTGAAATGGATCTGCATCATAGGTAATGGCGCTTCCAACCGCAAAAAACAACTTACGGGCAGATTTATCGATGACGATGCTTCTGATGACCACATTAAAATCAAAATCCTGCTCTGGTGTAATGTAGCCTATAGCCCCTGAAAACCATCCTCTTCTGAAATTTTCATATTGGTCTATCAGTTCCATGCACCTTATCTTGGGGGCGCCTGTCATGCTCCCCATGGGAAATGTTTTCGCAATGATATCTTCAAATGTGACGGTTTCCAGCAACGTGGAGGATACCGTCGAAATCATTTGGGAGATCCTTTTGAACGAATAGATCCCAAAAAGTTCTTCTACTTGGACTTTTCCGGTCTTTGATACTCTTGCCAGGTCGTTACGCATCAAATCCACGATCATCAAATTTTCAGCCCTTTCTTTTTCGCTGCTTTGAAGTTCCTGGACAAGTTGTTCATCTTCTTCTACAGATTGGCCTCTTTTGATAGATCCTTTAATGGGCTGGGCAATGATTTTTCCTCCGATTTTTTTCAAAAACCTCTCAGGAGATGCTCCGATAACATATTTTTCACCGGCCTTAAAAAAAGTACTGAAAGGCATTGGCGATATTTCGCCAAGTTTGGAATAGACCTGCACCGCATCTAAAGAATCAAAGCGGCCTTCGAAAGCCATACAGTAATTCATTTCATAGATGTCACCTTCTATGATATGTTTTTGGATCTGTTTGACATGGTTGATATAGGTGTCTTTGGTGGTGCAGGACGAAATGATAGGGGCTTCATGAAGACTTGGGGAAGGTTGAAATCTGCTGATTTGATCAAAAAGCTGCAAAGGATCGTGATGGGAAATAATAGCTTGGTTAGTTTTGAAGGCCACCTTAAGTGTCGGGACAAAAAAGAGCGATTCCGCGCACTCCACCAAAGGGGGATTTTGGCTGTGTAGCTGCTCAAAGTTGTTTTTTAGATCGTACCCAAGGATGCCCACTTTTTCCACGTGATCGGGAAGATTTTTTAGTTGTGCCAGGGTGTAAGACTTTTCTCCTGCAAAAAACAGATGGTCAAAACCGCCATAAGGAAAAGAGATCGGGTGGGGATGGAAATAGGCGATGAATGGGAAACGGTGTTCAGCCCAAGCAAGCAACTTGTCTATCCAATCCGGCCCAATGGTAAATGTCTTTTCTTTTTCCATTTTGTCAACAAGGAGTCGTGAAATGTAAAAGAGGAACCCGGCAAGGTTCCTCTTTTACATTTTTGTGGTCTAAAAGTCGCTTTTAGTTAGCCTTAATATTAAAGCCCACACTTACAGTATTGTAGATAAATTGATCTTTGGCTTTGTCCACTGCGCCTGCTTCGTCGCCATAAGCAAGGCCCCATTGGGTCCTGTCAATGTTGAAGCCTGCCTGGGCAGAAAGAGAACCGTTTGCAAAAGAAACCGCTGCAGGGAATTTGATGTTTTTGGTAGTGCCTCTCATGGTCAAGTTTCCGCTGATCCAATGGGTTGGGTTGGCGACCATCTGATCACTTGCTGATTTAGGCGTGTTGTCTGTGGCAAATTCTTCTTTGTTTTCCAATGAATCTCCTGAAGCAAAAGCTTCTACTGCTGTTATTTCAAATGTGGCTTCAGGGTGGTTGGAAGCATCAAAGAAATCTTCAGATTGGAGGTGACCGGTAAGTTTGCCATGGTTATCGGAGCCGGCTTCCAAATCGTGTACTTCCAATTTGGTAACGTCAAAAACAAATTTGCCACCGGTGACTTGATCTGCATCCACCATTATTTCCCCGGAAGTGATCGGGATGATACCATGATGCTGGCCACTTGGCTTGTAACCTCTCCAATTGACTTCACTTTCTGCCGTATTGATCTGCATGGTATCGCCGACCGCTGCGACTACTTCTTGGGCATCTGTGGTTTCCACTGTCTCTTTGTTGTTGCCGCAAGAGGCAAGAATCAATGTCGTGGCGAGAAATAATCCTGATGTTTTCAAAAATCTCATAATTGAATGATGTTTGGTTTAAGGTCTCTTTTTAGGATAATACCTAACAAACCAATTTCATAAAAAAAAGTTCAATTTGGATCATTTATTTTAACTTTGAAGACGGATTGGGATATAACCTTCTGAAAAAATGGCAAATAAATATGGCACTGATCAAAAGAATAAAAGATAAGACGCCCAAAATGGGAAAGGACTGTTGGCTTGCGGATAACGCTACCTTGATTGGCGACGTCGTCATGGGGGATAATTGCACCGTCTGGTTCAATGCGGTGGTCAGGGGAGATGTGCATGAGATTCGGATTGGTAACAATACCAATATACAAGACGGGGCAGTCATCCACGGCACTTACCAGAAGTCCGGCACCTATATTGGCAGCAACGTTTCCATTGCACACAATGCCGTGGTTCATGGCTGTACTATTCATGACAATGTCCTTATAGGAATGGGGGCTATCGTCATGGATAAGGCAGTCATCCAAGAGGGTGCTGTAATTGCCGCCGGGGCGGTCGTTTTGGCCGGTACTGTGGTGGAGGGGGATTCCATCTATGCGGGGATGCCCGCTCGCAAGGTGAAGGCTACCGGCCCTGAGATGAAGGAGGTTATCCAACGGACCGCCAACAATTACCCTATGTATGCTTCTTGGTTTGAGCAGGATTAAGCGCGTTCCGAGGGCCTAAAGCGGATATTTTCCGGATAGGGAAAGGCATGGATCAATTCTCCCGATCGGATTCTTTCTTGAATGCCGATCCAATAAGCGGGATCAAAAAGGTTCGCATGAAATTTAAAAAAATGTTCCCTTACATCCGGTCTTCCTATCATAAACCGCTTGAAGTCTTCCGGGAAAACATCGTTCTTGGCAATGTCATACCAGGGCTCTGAGGCATAGATCTGTTCGTAGCTCTCAGCCCTGGGCTTTTTTCTAAAGTTCATGTCGACCAAAAATTCGATCTCATCATAGTCATAAAAGACGATTCTTTTTTGTCGCGTCACTCCAAAGTTTTTGGTCATCATATCTCCTGGAAATATATTCGCCTGCGCCAGTTGGATAATGGCGTTTCCATATTCCTCTACCGCATGGATCGCTTCCGCGGTAGTGCAGGTTTCGAGATAGATGTTTAAGGGGGTCATCCGCCTTTCGGTGTACACATGTTTTATGATCAAAGTATCGTCTTTAATCTCAATGAGGGAATTGACGGTATTCTTTAATTCCTGCAGCAGGGTCGGATGGATTCTGTCGAGGGGAAGGTGAAAATATTCGAATTCATGGGTGTCGGCCATTCGTCCGACCCGATCATGTAGAGACACTAACTTATATTTTTCTCTCACTTGCTGTCGGGTCATACTTTTCGGTGGATCAAAATGATCCTTGATCATTTTGAATACGATATTATAGGACGGCAAGGTAAAGACCGTCATTACCATTCCTTTGATGCCGGACGCCAAAGTAAACTGATCGTCACTCGAACGCAGGTGGTTTAGAAAATCACGGTAAAATTCCGTTTTGCCGTGTTTGTTGAAACCGATGGCATTGTACAATTCATGGATTTTTTTATTTGAAATGACGGAATTCAGAAACGCGATGGTTTGTGCAGGAATCTTTATCTCCGCCATAAAATAAGATCGCGTAAAACTAAAAATTCCACTCATGATATTCGGGTCAAAAATCAGCGTGTCCACATAAATGCCCCTTGGTCCATGTAACAGCGGGATGATGAAAGGCATCCACTTCTTTCCAATAAAAGTCCGCCCTATGAGATAGGCAGCTTTATTTCTATAAAAGACCGATTTCAGGACCTGTAAGGAGGTTTCTTCAGACACGCTGTACCGGGAAAGTATCACTTCATTGACTCCGTTCACCAAGAATCTGATACACTCATCTTTGTTAAAATAGGGGAAACCAAAATCGAAATCATCCAACATCTTTCTAAATATCTGATGTAGGCCCCACTCTTGGGGATAGTTATAAAAGATATCTTCCTGGGGGTGAATGTGACAGCGGTCATAGCTCGCATATATAAACATCAATTCTTCATCCACAGCCAAGCCCGGCATGGCTTTGCGTATAATTGAATTGAAAAACGATTCTGCCAATTCCTGATCTCTCCTGTCTTTGATAAGAAAAGAATATTTCTCCTTTATCTCACCCCAAACTCTCCGATTGCCTATCTGTTCCGTCAGTATTTCCAGACAATGGCCTACAATTTCTCTGATATGGTCCTTGTAAAGCCTTAGCCGCTTCAGATGGTTTTTTTGCATGCCACTCCAGTCTCTTTCCCGAAAGTAATTCGGAGCCTTCTTTGACAATTGGTTAAAGGAGTCCATGTAGGTGTCAAATCCGCTAAGGATCACATCCGGCACTTGTGCTTTGACCTTTTTACCCATTCTGTGACAGTTTCAATTCGTGTTGATTAGGATGTACTTGCTTCGTCGCTACAATATCCGGATTATTTGACCCATCTTCACCATCTTCTTCCTGGTCATTTGTTTGTGTTTTGGGATTTATTTTTTACCTTTCTCACAAAAGATTTGACGTTTGAGTTGCTTGAAATTTAGGTTTAATAGGTTTGATAATAGAAAAGGTGCGGACCATGTTCGAACCTTTTTTGTTTTCTGTAGAGAATAAAGAAAGATGAAAGGGATCAAATTGAGTAATGGAAGTGAAAAGCAATATAATTAAGTCCTCTGTTGTCTGCCTGATGGTGGTGTGTTTGTTGACAGGTTTTGCCTGTACTTCGGAAAACAAAGCGAAAGAGGAAACGATGTCTTCTTCTACGGCGACTGTGCCTTCTGATGAACAGCTGTTGGACATGGGAATTCAAAAACTGGATCAATGGACAGGTTATTGGAGGTCGAAAGGTGCAAGTTTTAATAAGATGAAATTTGACCAGGAATATGTTTATGAACGCCTTGAATGGCCGGGAGAAAATATATTGACCAAGGAGAATCCTCTAAAAAGCTATCAGCTCCCTCATCCTGCGGCGGAAGGAGTGGTGGATATCTACGGATATAAAATGGTATTTGACGAAGATCAGGAAGTGAATTTTAATCCTGATTCTGAAGTGGTTTACTATAGGGCTGATGGCATGAGGGAGAGGCTTATGTTCATCGGTCCGTCTGGCGTTTTTGAAGATGCCGTTTGGATAACAGAAGACCACCTGTTGGTGACCGGGCACATCCAGAAAGAAAACGGTTTTGTGCCGGTGGTGTGGCTAATCAACCCGGAAGAGCATAAATATGCCGTATATGAAGCCCCCTTTTCCACGCAGGATTATACGCCGGAAAGCTTTTTAAAGGTTAAATTGGCGGGTTTAAATTTTTCTTCCTAATAGGCAAGGTCAGAACAGAAGCCTTTAATATTTATTTTTTGTCTAAAGCGTTTTCCTGCCACCTCTCGATAAGGGTCTGGTGATACAGGTCAAGGGTAGGGGCGGGAAGTTTAAACTTTTAAACTTCCCGCCTTTTTTGCGGAAACGTTTCTTTTGCCGTATTTATGTACCTTAAAATCTTTAACTATGGAAAACCAAGAGGCTTTAATTACCGATGATGCAGTTGTTTTTGGCATTTTGATGTTTGTTTTGGCACTTGTTTTTACCACCTCCTCCAGCAAAAAGTCTTTTTGGGTCAGGTTTTATAAGGTAGTGCCTTCCTTGCTCCTGTGTTATTTTGTTCCAGGCTTGTTAAATACTTTTGGGTTGATTTCTGGAGAAGCATCAGGTTTGTATCGTATGGCTTCAAGGTATCTTCTACCTGCTTCTTTGGTACTGTTTACCTTGAGTATCGATTTTAAGGCAATCCTGAAGCTGGGTCCCAAAGCGTTGATCATGTTCCTGTCCGGTACCCTCGGTGTGATGTTGGGTGGCCCTTTGGCTTTGTTGATCGTGTCTTTTTTTGCCCCAGATTTGATGTCGGGAACCGGTGCAGACGAAGTGTGGCGGGGACTGGCGACCATTGCAGGAAGTTGGATCGGAGGAGGAGCCAACCAAGCCGCCATGCTGGAGGTTTTTGGTGCCAGCCCTATTTTGTTTAGCCAAATGATAGCCGTGGACGTAATTGCAGCTAATATTTGGATGGCTGTACTGCTGTATGGCGCAGCAAATCCAGATAAAATTGATCGGTTTTTTCAGGCGGACAACACGGCAATTCGTGACTTGAAAGATAAGGTTGAAAGGTACCGGGCCAGCATATCAAAAATCCCTACATTGGCAGACACCATGAAAATCTTGGGTCTTGGGTTTGGGGTTACCGGATTGGCTCATTTCCTCGCCAATATTATTGCTCCCTGGATTGCGGAAAATTACCCTGATTTAGACCAATATTCCTTGGATTCCACTTTTTTCTGGATAGTGGTATTGGCCACAACGGGTGGGCTGATTGCCTCATTTACCCGAGCAAGAAACCTCGAAGGCGTGGGAGCTTCAAGACTGGGGGGCGTATTATTGTATGTTTTAGTCGCCACCATTGGTATGCAAATGGATCTAACGGCTATTTTTAACAACCCGACCCTGTTTATGGTAGGCTTATTATGGATTTTTATCCATGCAGCTTTAATGGTTCTTTTAGCTTATTTGATTAAGGCGCCGTTCTTTTTTGTGGCTGTCGGGTCCCAGGCGAATATTGGAGGGGCGGCATCAGCGCCCATTGTTGCCTCTGCGTTTCATCCCGCTTTGGCGCCGGTTGGCGTATTGCTGGCGGTTTTGGGCTATGCGGTAGGAACTTACGGCGGCTATTTGTGCGGCCTGATGTTGCAATGGGTATTTCAGTTATAGGTTTTACACAGTTGTTTTAGGAGGTTTTCGCGGTCGTCGGTTCGTCTAGCCCCTGCGGTGGCTTTTTAAAAGTGTCCGGGACCATTAGTAGACGATCGAGCAAAATTCGATAATTATAGCGTCCGAATTTGAGCCTGAATTGGAAGATAATTGGAGTAGTTTGTGTGATAACATAGATTAATCCAAGTTTTTCCCTAAAGTAAAATGAAAATCTAATAATGAGACTGAATTGCTTTTTTATTTCATAAACAATATCTTATTTTTGATCAACATTTTTTGGCAACAAAGACAGTAATGGGTGTTCATAAAATTACGCTTTGCGTATAAGTATTGAATTTTAAATCCAGGTAGAGGCTGTAATTCGTCCTTAAAATAAGGGGAAATAAATAGCAATATGAATGGTTGATTTTAATGGGTTTAGAGCAGCAAAAATTTTCGATGAGATAAAGGCTTTAATAATAGTATTTAATGCTTCGGAGATAATTTTTTATAATTCTAGTGCCACGGAGATATGTGCGTCAAAGAAATGGTACGATGTTTTTTGTAATGATGACCTACAGGACCAACTGATGCAATTTTTCGAAACGGGAGAATTGGAAGAGGGTTCATCCATGGCTTTGGCGCATTTACGTCAGGGGGATAAAACCTTTGTGGAATGGAAATTCAGGGATATCTCCACCAGTGACAACCAACGGATCTGCTTAGCCATCGGAGATGCGGTACAGAAAAGCCCTAAAAAGGCCCTGGAAAATCCAATACCAGCCGATGGACTGCCCTTTGACAATGAACTGGCGCAAATTGACAGATACAGGGTATTGGCATCGAATATCCCTTTCACGAATGTTTTTTTGATTGACAAAGAACTGAAGTATATCGTGGCTGAAGGCCCCAACTTTAAATATTGGGGGTTGGACAAAAGCTACTTTGAAGGAAAAAGCCTTGAAGAAGTCCATACCACGAATCTGACGGAAATTGGTCCTATGGTCCTTAAGGCCATGAGGGAAAAACAAACAGTGGTGAAAGAGCTTTTCTACATGAAAAGGGTGTACCACCTTACCGCTAAGCCCATCGTAAGCGATGGGGAAGTAGAATATATTTTGGGTATTGCGCGGGATATTTCGAATGAGTACAGGGTGAGAAAGGATCTGCAAAAAAGTGAGTTGAAATACCGCAGCCTTGTTGAGGAGTCTACTGAGATTATTTTTTCAGTCAACAACAAGATGGAAGTGACGTATATCTCCCCCAATATCAAGCAGTTCCTCGGGTATGAAACTTATGAGTTGATCAGTGGCGGGTTTGTCGATCTTCTGCATCCGGACGATCTTGAGGCTTTTACTGCTAAGGGTGGCGGGGAAGAAGGTTTTTTTGAAAGCAATTCCTATCTGGAATTCAGGCTCCGGCACAAGAAAGGGGAATACCGGGTTTTTGGGGCCAACGGAAAGGTAATTTTGGATGAGCATGGCAAATTCCGGTATTATACCGGTATTGCTAGGGATATCTCCCAACTGAAAGAAGCTAAAAGGGAATTGTACCTTTCCAAAGAGAAGGCAGAACAGGCATTGTTGGCCAAATCACAGTTCCTTTCGGTCATGAGCCACGAAATCAGGACACCGATGAATTCTGTCATTGGTATGTCCCATCTTTTGATCGAAGGAAACCCCAGGGAAGACCAACTGGAAAATATGAAAACTCTGCAATTTTCAGCAGAAAACTTATTGGAGCTTATCAACAACATACTTGACTTCAGTAAGATGGATTCCGGAAAAATTGAGCTTGAAAAAGTCCAGTTCAACATCCAAAACATCTTGCAAAGGATAATCCATTCCTATACCTATCAGATAAGGGAAAAATCTCTGGAAATAGTTGTTGATATTGATCCTTATCTTCCCAAGCAGGTTATAGGTGACCCGGTGCGTCTGGCCCAGATAATCAACAATTTGTTATCAAATGCCATCAAGTTCACCGACAAAGGAACCGTTAGAGTGGGTATTGAAGTAGTGGGTCGAACCAAGGAACATGTAACGGTGAGGTTTGTTTTTGAGGATTCAGGAATCGGAATCCCAGAGGAAAAGAAAGAAGCTATTTTTGAGGCTTTTACCCAAGCCAGCATAAATACCACGAGGAAATACGGCGGGACAGGCTTAGGTCTGGCAATCGTTAAAAAATTGATTGAGCTTTTTGGGACAAAAATCACGGTACAATCAAAGCCAGAAGGCGGCTCGGTTTTCCAGTTTGATATTTCCTTTACCAGGGTAAAGAAGAAGGACAGGTTGAGTAAAGAGAAATCCATTGATCTCTCTAAAGATCTGGGAAATTATAGAGTATTGGTGGCGGAAGATAATCTGGTGAACCAAATGATGATGAAGAAATTCCTGCAAAAGTGGGAGGTGGGAGAGTTGATGTTTGCCAATAACGGGGAGGAGGCCATTGGAATGTATTTGGGGACAGATTTTGATTTATTGCTGCTTGACTTACAGATGCCGATTAAGGACGGATTTGAAGTGGCCAAATACATCAGGGCATTGTCTGACGAAAAGAAGAACAAAATTCCCATCATTGCTTTGACCGCTTCTTCTTTTTTGGAAGTGAAGGAACAACTGGAAGAGGCAGGTATTGATGATTTTATCTCCAAACCCTTTATCCCTGATGACCTTTTGAGTAAATTGATCAAGCACATCAAATAGCTATCCAAGATGTAGATCACCAGAAGGGAGTCGCAGGATTGAACAGGCCAAATTTTGAATTACACAGGCTGTTATTCCTGATATAAAGCTTATTTTTGGGTTCAACTTTAAATCCGATGAAATTCTTTAGCCTTTTATTGATTTTATGGATGGGTATGCATGTAGCAATCGCCCAGGAAGGAGGCAAAAGCCAACGGTCTAGCCTTCATTTTTTATATGGACCTTCCGGAGCCAATATCCGGGACTTTAATGAAATGCTCGCCGGAAAGGGGCTTTCTTCTTTAAGGAAAGGGTATAATTCTTATGGTGTGGCTTACCAAAGCCGGTTCAATGACTTGGTAGTGGGTCTGGAATTGGTGCACAACAATGGCCCAACTTCTGATTTTCGGGACTACGAGATCGGTTACCGTTCTAGCCGTGTGAGTTTTAATGTAGGGTATTCCTTTACAGAGGAAGACCAGCGGGTACAGCTCATTCATTTTATGTCCTTTGGCATGGGGTACCTCAACTTTGAGATGTTAAAAGACCGGGAGGATTGGACCATGACACAGTTTTTGGAAGATCCCAGACATGGATTTATTATCAGACAAAACGACCTTCATAAAGGGACTTTGAATATGGGTGGCTTTTTGACGGAAATAGGATTTCAGGTCAGCTATGACATTTTCTTGGCAGGGGGGGAAGAGACGGTGGAACTGGTTTCCAAGTTTGGATATTCTTTTAGCCCGTTTGAAGACGCATGGAACAATAAAGGGATCGCTTTCGACAATATTCAGAGTGGGGCATTTTTCAGACTCGGGGCGGGTATTTCATTGGCCGACAGAAACTATTTTTATCGTGATGCTTCTCTGGCCGTGAATGTCTTTTATGGTATGCACCTTTCTAAGCCGGACGCACTTAACGCCCGTTTGAATGCCGCAGGCTACAATGCTATTTCTGGCCGACCTTCCAATGTGGGAATCAAAATCTTGGGCGATAACCGGGGAAGGCTGTATGGGCTGGATTTTTATAACCTTTCGCAAAAAGGGAAGGCTACTGATGATTATAACCACACACTAAATAGTATCAGGGTATACGGGAACCTTGGGCGTAAGCTCTATGAGCGGAAGAACCTGGAAATAGGGTTTTTGGCAGGGCTGGGATTTGCCAATATCCGCTATACTTTGGATAATGTTCATAAGCCTGATTTTCCGCAATTGTTTGAAGAACCTGATTTTGATGGTTATTTAAAAAATTGGGGGTTCAGTTCCAAACCTGAACTATATATTTCCTATGCCTCGCCTATCTCCAGTAAAAATGTTTTTGATGTGGTTTATTCTTTGCATACAGGATATGAGCTTCCCCTGAGTAAATTCCCTTTAGCTGATGTAGATATGAAAAAATACATGGCTGGGCCATATCTTCAAATCGGGGTCGGGATAAGGCCTTAGTGTCAGGCGGGATCTTCCTTGCCCCCGGATATCACGGATCAGGATCTGGCGCCTTAAGTATGGGGGAACCGTGCAACACCTTAATTTTTACGTTATCGGGCCTGTTGGACGCCTTTTGTCTAGGGACAAAACCTTTTTTGGAAAATATTAGATTATCAGTCTATTAAGTATATATTTGTAATTGCTTATCGAGAAAGACCGAGGGAAGGGCCCTATGACGTCTTAGCAACCTGAATACAAGGTGCTAACTCCCATCCTGAAAATGTCAGGAAAAGATGAGCGGTAGAAATTGTGCTATTTTTCTTCCGGTTGTTGCTCGATAAAATTTTAAAATCAAAAGAGCATGCAGAACAGAACGGAATTATTGCTCCAACAACTTAAAAAAAAGATATTGATCCTGGACGGCGCCATGGGAACCATGATACAGCGCTATGGATTGTCGGAAAGTGATTTTAGGGATGAGGAGCTTAAAAACCATCCCAAATCCTTAAAGGGCAACAATGACTTGCTATCTCTGAGCAGACCCCATATCATTAAGGAAATCCATACGGCCTACCTCGAAAGTGGAGCGGATATTATAGAGACAAATACTTTTAGCAGTACCTCAATCGCACAGGAGGATTATGGATTAAGTCATCTTGCATACAAGCTGAACCTAGAATCTGCAAAATTGGCCAAGGAGGTGGCGTTGCATTTTTCAGATGCTACGCCTGGCCAGCCGCGGTTTGTGGCAGGAGCCATCGGGCCTACCAACAAGACAGCTTCTATTTCCCCGGACGTAAATGATCCTGGATTCAGGGGGATCAGCTTTGACCAATTGGCAACGGCTTATGCGGAGCAGGTGAGGGGATTGTTGGATGGGGGAGCGGATATTCTCCTGGTGGAGACCATATTCGATACTTTAAACGCCAAAGCTGCCCTCTATGCCATACAAGAGGTGTTTGAGGAGAGGAATATACCATTGGAACCCTCTGAAGGCGGAATTCCCGTGATGGTATCCGGTACCATTACTGATGCTTCGGGAAGGACCTTATCGGGACAGACCACTGAAGCCTTTTTGATATCTATTTCCCATGTCCCCTTACTCAGTGTGGGGTTAAACTGCGCGTTGGGAGCGAAGGAACTCCGTCCTTATTTGAAAGTTTTAGCGGAGAAAGCGCCCTTTTTGGTGAGTGCTTATCCCAATGCGGGTTTGCCTAATGAATTCGGGCAATACGATCAGGGAGCAGAAGAAATGTCGGATCTTGTGGAGGATTTTCTTCGGTCCGGTTGGATCAATATTTTGGGTGGCTGCTGTGGTACTACGCCTGAACACATTCGGGCTCTGGCCCAAACGGCGGGGAAATATGCCCCAAGGGAACTGGATTTAAAATTAACTGGAGAATGAACAGACATGACAGATCACAGTGAATTAAAGTTATCCGGATTAGAACCATTAATTTTTACCCCAGAGCTGAATTTTGTCAATATAGGGGAAAGAACCAATATTACAGGCTCCAAAAAATTTGCCCGATTGATCCTCGAAGGCGATTATAACCAAGCCCTGGAGGTGGCGGTGGATCAGGTGAGGGGAGGAGCCCAGATACTGGATGTTTGTATGGATGAAGGGATGTTGGATGGGGAATACGCCATGGTGAAATTCCTCAACCTTATTGCTTCCGAACCGGAGATCAGCCGAATACCCATTATGATCGACAGTTCCAAATGGAAGATCATCCTGGCAGGCTTAAAGTGCGTCCAGGGAAAAGGAATTGTCAATTCAATCAGCTTGAAGAATGGTGAAGAGGAATTTATCCATCAGGCCAAGACGGTCAAACGTTTTGGGGCGGCAGTGGTCGTCATGGCTTTTGATGAGAAGGGCCAGGCAGACACCTACGAGAGGAGAATTGAAATCTGCAAAAGAAGTTATGATATTCTGACCCAAAAGGTAAGGTTCAATAAAAACGACATCATTTTTGATCCGAATATCTTTCCGGTTGCCACGGGCATGGACGAACATAAAACCAATGCCATTGACTTTTTTAAGGCTACCCAATGGATCAAGGAGAACCTCCCTGGGGCGAAGGTCAGTGGGGGGGTGAGTAATGTCAGTTTCTCCTTTAGGGGCAACAATCCTGTGCGGGAGGCGATGCATGCCGTCTTTTTGTACCATGCCATTCAACATGGGATGGATATGGGCATCGTCAATCCATCCATGTTGGAGGTGTATGATGATATTCCCAAAGAGCTGCTCGAAAGGGTAGAAGACGTGATCTGGAATAAAAGAGAAGATGCGACCGAAAGGCTGCTGACGTTTGCTGAAACCGTAAAATCAAAAGATAAAGTTGAAAAGGTCGATGATGCTTGGCGTGCCGAAACGGTGGAAAAGCGAATCGAGCATGCCTTGGTAAAGGGGATCATTGACTATATTATAGAAGATACTGAGGAAGCAAGACTAAAGTATAAAAATCCACTAAAGGTCATTGAGGGCCCCTTGATGGACGGGATGAACGTGGTAGGAGATCTGTTTGGTGAAGGGAAAATGTTTCTTCCCCAAGTGGTAAAGAGTGCCCGGGTGATGAAGAAATCCGTGGCGTATTTGGAGCCCTTTATGCCCAAAGCCGGAGAGGAAGGATTTGACGAGAATCAGAACTCCGGTATTAAAAAGGTGCTGTTGGCTACGGTGAAAGGTGATGTTCACGATATTGGGAAGAACATAGTCGGAGTAGTTCTGGCATGTAATAGCTATCATATTATTGATCTGGGAGTAATGGTGGACGCTCAAAGGATAATTGACGAAGCGATTGCCCAGAAGGTGGACGTCATTGGGTTGAGCGGCCTTATCACGCCTTCATTGGATGAAATGGTAGATGTTGCTTCCGAAATGGAACGCTTAGGGATAAAAATCCCCTTAATGGTCGGTGGAGCGACTACTTCTAGGATTCACACCGCCGTGAAGATTGATCCGGCCTATAGTGGAGTGGTGGTGCATGTGGCGGATGCTTCTAAGTCCGTTCCCATTGTTGGAGAAGTGATCAGTGAAGAGACCAAAGAGGCGTTCAAGTCCAAAACAAAGGCCTATTATAAGGAGCTACGGGAGGGCCATGCTAATAAACAACAGGCCAAACAGATGGTTACCTATGAAGAGGCCAAAGCCAATCCCACTTTTATTGACTGGAGTAATTATTCGCCTGTTGTTCCTGCTCAGTTGGGAATTACGGTCTTGGAAGATCTGGATATCGGGATATTGAGGAATTATCTGGATTGGACTCCGTTTTTCAGTACCTGGATGCTGTCTGGAAAATATCCGAAAATATTGGAAGATCCTGTGGTGGGCACAGAGGCAAAGAAACTGGTGAAGGATGCCAATGCTATGCTGGATAATATCATCAGTGAAAAATGGCTTAAAGCCAAAGCCGTGGTGGGGATCTATCCCGCCCGTCGCGAGGAAGATGATCTTAGCATTCTTTCTCCCGATACCTCAGATGAGCTGGCGAAGTTTCATTTCTTGAGACAGCAAGGAAAGAAGGGGAAAGGTGTACCTAACCGCTCGTTGATAGATTTTATCCATCCTGGCCAGACTGATTATTTTGGTGGCTTTGCCGTAACCACAGGATTTGGAATTGAAAAAAAGTTGGCTGAATTTGAAAGCGAAGGAGATGATTACAATATCATCATGCTGAAAGCTATGGCGGATAGGCTTGCAGAAGCGGGGGCAGAATACCTCCATGAGCGGGTACGAAAGGAAATCTGGGGCTATGACCCGGAAGAAAGCCTCGATAATCAAGCCCTGATCCAAGAAAGTTACAAAGGAATCCGTCCTGCGCCAGGTTATCCCGCCTGTCCCGAGCATTCGGAGAAAAGAACCCTCTTTGATCTGCTTGAAGTTGAAAAAAACATAGGATTAGAATTGACGGACAGCTTTGCCATGTATCCCACCTCAGCAGTCAGCGGATTTTATTTAGCCCATCCGGACAGCAAGTATTTTGGGCTGGGGAAAATTGAGGAAGACCAGGTAGAAAGCTATGCGGCAAGAAAAGGGATATCCAAAGAACAGGCTGAGCGGTGGTTATCTCCTAACCTGGCCTATAGCCCAAGAAAAAGCTGATCAGTTCATCCCCGCATGGCAGCAATAGAGGAAGGTTTATCCAACAGATTTACGTAGAAGAAACTTAGAATCCATGAAAATTACAGAATATATTAAGCAAGCTGATCAAGCACTTTTTTCTTTTGAGATTTTGCCTCCTCTCAAAGGCCAAAGCCTCAATAACCTTTTGGAAGGGATTGCACCTTTAATGGAATTTAAGCCTCCATTTGTGGATGTTACCTACCACCGGGAAGAGTTCATTTATAAAAAGCATCCAAACGGCCTGTTGGAAAAGGTAAGCACCAAAAAGAGGCCCGGGACGGTAGGCATCTGTGCCGCGTTAATGAATAGGTTTCACGTGGATGCTGTACCACATTTGTTGTGCGGGGGATTCACAAAAGAAGAAACAGAAAATGTACTGATAGACCTTAATTTTATCGGGGTTCAAAATGTGTTGGCTTTGCGTGGAGATGCCCCCAAGATGGAGGGAAAATTTGTCCCAGAAGTCAGCGGACATAACTACTCCTGTGAGCTTGTGGCACAGATATACGGGATGAACCACGGAAAATACCTTCATGAAGAAACTGAAATTGGTTTTCAAACCGATTTTTGCGTAGGCGTGGCTGGATATCCAGAGAAGCATTTTGAAGCACCCAGCATGAAGTTTGACCTGAAGCACCTGAAAGCAAAGGTGGATGCGGGTGCTGAATACATTGTCACCCAGATGTTTTTTGACAACAGCAAGTTTTTTGACTATGTTAAAAAGGTGAGGGAAGCGGGGATTGATATTCCTATTGTCCCCGGCTTGAAGCCGATCACCACGTTATCGCAGATCGTAAATCTGCCCAGTACCTTTTTTCTGGATTTTCCTGATGAATTGATGGATGAACTTGAGAAATGCAAGGACAATGCCGCTGTCAAGGAAGTGGGAATTAAATGGGCGATCCAGCAAAGTAAGGAATTGATTGCTGCGGGAATCCCCTGCATCCATTATTATACGATGAGCAAGGCCGACGCGACCTATAGGATTGCTAAAGAGGTCTTTTAGGAAGAAGCACCGTAGATTTTGGGTGTCACGGTGTTTTGCGGTCACCAGGGGAGAGCCGGTAGACGAGTCCAAAGGATACCCAAGACCCATCCTGCGGAAAATCTCGGTGGGTTAAATTTAAACTGCCTCCAGTTTGAACCTCCAACTTCAAGAGCTCCCAGCCACCCCTAAGTGTGATAGCCGGCTCTAGCAGGAAGTTGTGCCTGTGGGTAGACAGGTACTCCTGCTGGCTGGTGGGGATTTCCTGATCGATATTTTGGGTGATGAGATTCCCTTGGATGTTCAAATAATTAACTAGGCTCGTTTTCATCGAGAGGGCCGCCTCGAAGTAACGCGATTTAAATCCGAAGGAGGGTTGTAAGCCCAAACCCAGAAGGTCAGCCGTGATTTTCCCATTCGTATGGGGATATTGTATTATTGTTTGTGGAAAGCGGTTGTTCATTCCCCCAAAACCCACCAATCCATAGCTTTCAAATAGGAATTTTTTGCTGATCCTCGTAAAATATCCGGCACCTGCTTCAATAAAGCTTCCACCTCCGGATGCGATATTAGCGTCGGCGTCGCCCCCAAAGTGGAAGCTGCCGTTGCCCATAATTCCCCAATTTGGTCGTAAGGCATACGCAGCCCGCAAGGCCATGCTTTCTGTGGATTCCGCCATAATATAACCAGCAGAAGCGGTAAACTCATTTTCCTCTGAGAGCAGTGGGATGTGTTGGGATGACGGTGAATAGAACACAGGGCTACATGCTGCTACAAAAAGAGGTGCCAACAACAATAATGACCTTTTCATAGATTACTGGATTTTGTATCCGTCCGGATTCTTTTCCCTTGGGTAGTTCGGGAATCCCTACACGAAATCCACAAACTTCTTTTATGGCAGAGCACAGCCGGGAGAATTCCAGCTATTACCTGACGATCTTTGCCCCCTACACTCCATTAAAACGGATACCAATCTTTATAGTTGCTGATGATGTTGATAAACAGTATTTTCCAATCGGGCTAGCTGGGAATAGTGGTTTTTGCTAAGATCTGCTTTTTCATTTCTTTCTCGGTTGTAATTGGGTTTCTTTGCGGGATAAGGAACGCCTATCGTTTACGGTTTATATCTGTAACCAGGAGCCGTTGCAGGTCCTACCTATATCAATGAATGGCCTCACACATGTTGTGGTCTTTGGATACTGGCTAATTTCGGATCACTGAGGGATCATGTTGTTTTCGATGACTGATCTTGGGCAGGGTTACACCATGGCTAATGTATAGCGGACGGATCTTGCAGAAAAGATCATTGACGTTCCGTCGGTCCGGAAAAATGAAACAATCTTGTTTGAGCAATGGGATGTCCCAAAATCCAGGGTTACACCATCCTATATTTCTTGCCAGGTATGGACTTTATAAGGCCCTGAAATTCAAGATTCAATAATTTGGAGGCCAACAGAGAAAGCGGAATGTTGGTCAGCCAGCTGAGTTGGTCAATTTCCATTTCTTTGCTGTCCAGTAGGGACTGCAGGATCAGCCGCTCTTCAGGTTCAAATGCTTCAAGATGTAGATTAAGAGGTTTAATGGTGGAGTTCATCCCCTCCCTGTTCCAGGAGAGGGCATCTTCAATTTCCCTTGCGCCCATATAGATGCCGGCCTTCATAGTCCGGATCAGATTGTTGCAGCCTTCGCTATATTTTGACTGTAGATTCCCGGGTACAGCAAATACTTCCTTGTTATAGCTATAGGCAATCTCGGCAGTGATCAGCGCTCCGCCCTTGATGGCTGCTTCCACGATGATCACCGCATCTGATAGCCCTGCAATGATACGGTTTCTTTGGGGGAAGTTGGCTTTATTCAGCTCACTCCCAAGTCTGTATTCCGATACCAAGCCACCGGTTTCCAGCATATGGTGTGCCGTGTTGGTATGGGCGGCAGGGTATATCTTATCCACTGATGTACCAAGTATTCCTATAGTCGGCACCTCCCATTGTAAGGCTGCACGGTGGGCTTCAATGTCGATCCCATAGGCCAATCCACTGATGACGGTGGGGCCGTAAGGGGCAAGGTCTTCTATGATTTTCCGTGTGATACTTTTGCCATATTCGGAAGCATTCCTTGTGCCTACTATTCCTATCGTACGTTCCGGGTTGAGGTTGATGTTTCCTTTAGAAAAAATAAATACCGGCGAATCAGCAAAAGCTTTTAGTCGGTGAGGATAACTAGGATCCAAATAAGTATGGATCTGCACGTCCTTTTTGATACAATCGCCGATAATTTGATCCGCCAGTTTAAGGCATTGGCTGTGCTGGCTTCGGAGGGACAAAAGTTTCGCCCCTATGCCTGGTATTTTTTCTGCTTTTCCCCGAGGCATGGTAAAAAAGTTTCGGGAGGAGCCGCAATAACTGATGATGTTTCTAAAAATCCCGGGGCCAATTTGCGGTATTAGGCTGAGGGCAATATTGTTTAAGAGTTCGTCATTTGCTGGTGTCGACATGGAGTTGGTTTCTAATTTCCATTAAAAAACCTTTGATTTGATACAACTTATTGACCATGTCCGCCTTATCTGTGGTCAGTTGGGGATTTTTCTTTATTGTTTCCTGCGCCCCCTGGAGCGTATAGCCCTTTTCTTTGACCAGATGGAAGATCAGGCGTATTTGTGCAATATCCTCCTTGGTAAAGCGCCGGTTGCCTTTTTTATCTTTCTTGGGCCGGATGATATCAAATTCACCCTCCCAATACCTGATCAGAGAAGTGGCGACGTTAAACATCTCGGCCACTTCTCCGATGGAATAATATTTTTTTTCTATTTCACGTTCTTTGTAAGGCACGGCTAATCCTATCAGGAAAGTGATTGATTTTCCCTAGAAGCCAATTCGAGGATTTTGTCAAATTCTGTCGGCTCAAGATCTTTAAAGAAGTAATTAATAGGATTCAGGAATTTCCCGTCTTTCATCACTTCATAGTGTACGTGTGGGGCAGTGGAAGAACCTGTACTGCCTACGGTGCCAATTTGGTCGCCTCGTTTTACCTTTTGTCCTTTTTTAACACCAAAATCGTTCATATGGGCATACCTAGAGGTAAAGCCAAACCCGTGATCTATAACAACTGATTTGCCATATCCCCCAAATTCCGTCGCTACTTCTTTGATTACACCATCCCCTGTAGCATAAATAGCGGTGCCTTTGGTTGCCGAAAAATCAATACCCGTGTGCATTTTTCTTACCTTGAGAATGGGATGGAGCCTCATGCCGTAACCCGAAGCCAAACGGTTTAGCTCCTCGTTATGGATTGGCTGGATCGCCGGGATCGATGCCCAGTACTCCTCCTTGTTCAATGCAGTTCTGGAAAGATCATCATAGGAAACAGATTGTACATACAACTGTTTTTTCAGCTGCTCCACCTTTTCCAGGGCGGAAACAATCATTTTTTCCTGGTTCAATCCCTTTTCTTTTATTTCCTGAAAGCGGTCTGACCCACCGTATCCCGCATTTCTTATGGAACTTGGTACAGGTTCCGATTCAAAAATTACCCGATATAGGTTGTCGTCCCTTTCCTGTAGGTCCGCCATCATGGCGTTTAACCTTACTACCTCCTGGTCCAGGAGCTCATAATAAAGTTTAAGTTCTTTGTTTTCTTTTCGAAGGAGCAGCTCCTTGGGACTGTCAAAATAATAGCTGAATGCCATCAAAATCAAAACCGCAACAATGGACGACAGCGACAAAAAGCCCAAGACGTTTAGCAGGACGTCCCATCTGCTTTTGGTGAATCTCTCGTATTTACAGGTTTTTGGGTCGTAGTAATATTTTATTCTACTCATTACAAATTGAAAGGTAATTCTTATAATTTTGTGTCCCCTTAAAGATCAGAAAACCAGGGGTAATTTTATAGTTGGCAACGCCAAAGATAAATATAAGCCCGGTATAATCCGAAATAAATTAAGAAAAGTAAACATTCTATGGACGCTAAACGAATAAGAAGCACTTTTATTGGTTTTTTTGAAACAAAAAAACATCAATATATTCCTTCCTCGCCAATTGTGGTCAAAGACGACCCTACCTTAATGTTTACCAATGCCGGAATGAATCAATTTAAGGATTTTTTTCTAGGTAACAAAGTTCCCGTTTATACCAGGGCAGCCAATACACAAAAATGCCTTCGGGTATCCGGCAAGCATAATGATCTTGAAGAAGTAGGGGTAGATACCTATCACCATACCATGTTTGAGATGCTGGGTAACTGGTCCTTCGGCGATTATTTTAAAAAGGAAGCCATCGCCTGGGCTTGGGAGTTGCTCACTGAAGTTTACAAATTGCCGAAGGATAGGCTTTATGTAAGTGTTTTTGGAGGAGATGATAAAGACCGATTGGAGGAGGATAAGGAAGCCTACGAGCTATGGTCCGCCCATATTGACTCTGATAGGATCATCTATGGTTCTAAGAAGGATAATTTTTGGGAAATGGGAGAAACTGGTCCCTGTGGCCCCTGTTCGGAAATCCATATAGACTTGAGGACAACGGAAGAAATCGCTTCCATCTCCGGCAAGGACTTAGTCAATGCTGACCATCCTCAGGTGATTGAGATCTGGAACCTGGTGTTTATGCAGTTTAATCGGCTCTCCGATGGTTCTTTAAAAGAACTTCCGGCAAAGCACGTAGACACAGGAATGGGTTTCGAAAGATTGGTAAGGGCCATTCAACATAAGCGTTCAAATTATGATACGGATATCTTCACTCCTTTCATTGCGGCTGTGGAGAAAATGTCGGGCAAAAAATATGGTGAGGAGGAGAAAATAGATATCGCCATCCGCGTGATTGTTGATCATATCCGGGCTATTTCTTTTGCGATTGCAGATGGACAGCTTCCCTCCAACAATAAAGCCGGCTATGTCATTCGCCGTATCTTAAGAAGAGCGGTGAGATACGGTTATACGTTTTTAGGTTTTAACAGGCCTTTTCTTTTCGAACTTCTGCCGATTCTAGCGGAAACTTTCGGGGAAATATTCCCGGAAATCGAATCCCAAAAAGGATTTATTGCAAAAGTGGTGCACGAAGAAGAAGTGTCGTTTTTGCGTACTTTAGATAACGGTCTTAAGAAGTTGGAACAGATAAAGGGCGATTTTGAGTTGAGCGGTGAGAAGATCATCTCCGGACAATTGGCTTTCGAGTTGTATGATACCTACGGTTTCCCTTTGGACCTGACCTCATTGATAGCTAGAGAAAATGGTTTTTCATTGGATGTCCAAGGCTTTGAAGTAGAAATGGAGAAGCAAAAAGAACGTTCAAGATCAGCCTCTGGAAAGGAGACTGGGGATTGGGTCATGGTCAATGAGGACACGGACGTGGAATTTTTGGGTTACGATACCCTTGAATGCCAAACCGGCATCGTAAAATACAGAGAAGTAAAAGGAAATAAAGGTAGTCTATACCAATTGGTTTTGTCCAACACCCCTTTTTACGCCGAAAGCGGCGGTCAGGTGGGGGACAAAGGAACATTGAAAAGCGATAAGGAGATCATACAGGTGTTGGATACCAAAAAGGAAAACGATCTGATCGTCCATCTGGTGGAAAAACTGCCGGAATTTCCCGAATCCGTATTTACAGGAAAGGTGGACGCTACCAAAAGGGCATCCACTATGAGCAACCACTCCGCTACCCACCTGTTGCAGGCTGCGTTAAAGGAAGTTCTCGGAGATCATATCCAGCAGAAGGGTTCCCTGGTCAACGACCAATTGCTGCGCTTTGATTTTTCTCATTTTGCAAAATTGACGGACGAGGAAATAGCCGAAGTGGAAAGAATTGTCAACGCCAAGATCATGGAGAATATACCCCTTGATGAAAAAAGGAATGTCCCCATAGAAGAGGCGAAGAAGCTGGGGGCGACAGCCTTGTTCGGTGAAAAATATGGCGAATTCGTACGCGTAATAGCTTTTGATAAAAATTTTTCCATTGAACTTTGCGGGGGAACCCACGTAGATTCAACGGGAAAAATAGGCCTGTTCAAGATCCTCTCTGAAGGCTCTATCGCCTCCGGGGTAAGGAGGATAGAGGCAGTCACTGGCACTGCAGCGGTGGAGTACATCAATGGTCAGCTGAAAGTAATTAAGGAAATCAAAGAATTGCTGAAGAACCCAAAGGATATAAGAAAGTCGATTGAAGCCCTCGTACAGGACAAGAATGACTTAAAGAAGGAGGTTGAGGGGCTGTATCTCCAACAGGCAGGGATCTTGAAGAATGATTTGCTGGCGCAACTGACAAGCATCAACGGGGTAAATTTGATCGTTGCCCAAGTCAGTCTCCCCACTGCCGACGCTTTAAAGAAATTGGCCTTTGAGTTGAGGAACGAAACCCCCTCACTTATAGCGGTGTTGGCTGCGGCAATTGATGACAAACCCCAGATTGCAGTTATTATTGACGAAGCTTTGGTAGAGTCGAAAGGCTTGGATGCAGGGAAGGCGGTCAGGGAATTGGCCAAATCCATCCAAGGCGGCGGCGGCGGGCAGGCGTTTTTTGCGACTGCAGGCGGCAAAAATGTTGAAGGGTTGCAGCAAGTGGTGGTGGAGGCCAAAAAGATGTTTTCAGCCCTTTAGGTTGGTTTTCATCTAATTGATTTGTTTTTGGTGTAAATCTCTGCCATTTTTGAGGTCTTAATAGTAGAATGGATTAGAAAATATAATATGCTTCCGGAAGAGATAAAAGGTAAATATGAGCTGGTAGTAGGACTTGAAGTACATGCCCAACTGCTAACAGCCAGCAAAATGTATAATTCAGATTCTACTGAATATGGGAATCTACCGAACACCAATATTTCCGTGATTACTTTGGGCCATCCAGGCACTTTGCCCAAGGTGAACAAAAAGGCCGTGGAATTTGCCATAAAAATGGGTTTGGCCTGCCATTCTGAAATCACCAGAAGAAATATATTTGCAAGGAAGAATTATTTTTACCCAGACCTTCCAAAAGGATACCAGTTGACCCAGGACAAGGGACCAATCTGCGTAGGAGGAAAAGTACCGATTGTATTGGCAAGCGGAGAAAAGAAATCCATAGCCCTTACCAGGATCCATATGGAGGAGGATGCAGGAAAATCTATCCACCTGGCAGGGGAAGTCGACACTTTGGTAGATTTTAACAGGGCGGGTGTTCCACTGATTGAGATCGTATCCGAACCGGATATGCGTTCTTCCGAAGAGGCCTACAACTTTCTGGTGGAAATAAAGAAGCTGGTAAAGTACCTCGATATCTGTGATGGAAACATGGAAGAAGGCTCCCTGAGATGTGATGCCAACGTTTCGGTAAGATTAAAAGGCGACTCGGAATTAGGCAAAAAGGTGGAGGTGAAAAACATGAACTCCTTCCGCAACGTTGCCAGAGCCATTGAGCACGAGTTCGAAAGACAGGTAGAAATGTTGGAAAGGGCGGAGACAATTGTATCTGAAACGAGGACTTTTGATGCTACCACGGGTAACACCTCGAGCATGAGGACCAAGGAGGACTTAAATGATTACCGGTACTTTCCCGAACCAGATCTCAGCCCTGTAATCGTCTCCCAGGAATGGCTCAACAGCATCAGGGATACCATGCCCTCGCTGCCAGGAGAATTATATGAAAGATTTGTCGATGTCTTTGGTCTTCCGGAATACGATGCGGGAGTATTGACTGACTCTAAGGAAATAGCGCTATATTTTGAGGAATTGTGTAAAGAAACCGACAATTATAAAGCCGCATCCAATTGGGTAATGGGCCCCGTCAAATCCTATTTGAACGAGTTGACTTTGCCCATTTCTGATTTCCCGATCTCCCCCAAGCAGCTTGCTGGATTAATAGCGTTGGTGGACGAAGGGAAGGTGAATTTCTCTGTCGCCTCCCAAAAAATTTATCCTGCGTTGATCAAAAATAGTTCTAGATCCCCGTTGGGGATTGCGCAAGAATTGAACCTGATCCAGGAGAGCGATGAGAATTCCTTGAAGCCTATCATAGAAAAAGTTTTGGCCGAAAATACCGCCAAGGTAGAGGAATACAAATCCGGCAAAAAAGGCCTTATGGGGATGTTTATGGGACAGGTGATGAAACAGTCCGAAGGAAAGGCGGATCCAAAAGTGGCCAGTAAAATGTTGCAAGAACTGTTGGAGAATTAAGATATGAGAGTAGCAAGAAATATTTTGGCCCTTGGACTGTTGTCTTTCATGATGGCCTGTGGAAATAATTCGAGGGAGTTTGTAGGCACAGTAAAAATCAGCGGTATTCTTAAAAACCAGCCTGAAGGATCGGTGATTTTGTCAGAATACCAAGGTGACAGAGCGGAAGTAGTGGATACCATTCCGGTAAGTCAGACCGGTGAATTCGCTTATGACCTTAGCTTGGAAAATCCAGGATTCTACGAACTCAATCTATTTGGCGAGAAAGTGTCCAGGTTGGCACTTTATGACGAAGACATCAAGATCGAATACGACTTTGAGGACAAGGATAGCTTCAAAGCAACCGGATCCCATGATACCGATCAAATAGCTAAAGTTGACGGTCTCATGGACCTCTATCAGGAAGAGATCAATGAGCTCAACACGGAATATTATGATGCCATGACTGCCAATGACCAAGATGCGATGAGATCCATTCAGGAACGCTCCCTGCAAATGGCCTCCAAACATACTGAGCGGGTGAAGGACGCCATTAAGGATATGGACGGGAGTTTCGCGTCTTTGGCTGCAGCAATGTTGATCGATCCAAGTACTGATTTTGAGTTTTTGGACAGCCTCATTACTGGACTTGATCAAAAATATCCCAATACAAAAACCATCGTAACGCTAAAGCAGCAACTGAATGAATTAAGAACCTTGTCAGTCGGGCAACCTGCCCCGGAGATCGCACTTCCCAATCCTGAGGGCAAGATGGTGAAATTGTCGGATCTGAGAGGGAAGTATGTTTTGATTGATTTTTGGGCAGCCTGGTGCAAACCCTGTAGGGAAGAGAACCCGAATGTGGTAAGGCTATACCAACAATACAAGGACCGCGGCTTTGAAGTGTTCGGCGTTTCCCTGGACAGAACCAAGGAGGCCTGGGTGAAGGCCATAGAGGAAGATGGGTTGGAGTGGACGCAGGTTTCTGATTTGCAGTATTTTAATTCGGAAGCGGCAGCCACTTATCAGATCAACGCCATTCCCGCCACATACATGCTGGATCCTGAAGGTAAAATAATAGCGAAGGATCTTCGGGGATCCAGCCTGGAAAATAAACTCAAAGAATTGTTCCCCTGATAAACAACATGATTGGCCAATTAAATCAAGCGCATGAGACCAAAGTTATTTGATATCTTTTGAAAAATAGTAACTACCTTTGTTTCCATTTACGGAGCTTGAATTAGAATAATCCTGGTTCGTTTACCAATCCTGTACAAATTTCACCTATTAAAATTAATAAATTATTAATCCTTGATATATTTCACATAATTTGAGGGTCGCCATTATATGAACTATTTTTAGGTCATAGAACAAATAAAATTAACTCTTATCCACAATCAAATGCTTAAATTAACAATGAAAAAAGGAAGTTTTAAATTCCCCCTAAGAAGGTTGCTTACGTTGACCTTGTTCTGCTTACTAGCCATGGGAGCTTGTAAAAGCAAGAAGAAAGTAGTAGAAGCTGCCCCTCCACCGGCTCCTGTAGAAGCGGCACCGACCACACCTACAGCACCGCCACAACCTTCTGCCGAGGAAGTTGCTGTAAGCAAATTGGAAAACTATTTTTCCGCAATAGCCAATGCCAACACGGTTCAGAGTGCCAACAGCACTATCCAAGAGACCTTGGCGATGTTCTCCAACCAAAACACGCCTGTTTTGATCGTGATTCACGAAGAGAACGGGGTTAAGGATTATGATGAGCCGACTACCATCAACAATTATCTGAACTACTTGAAGGATACCAAGAAAAACCTGAATTTCATCAGCGATATCAGACTGGACGGAAGTGGCAAGGTTTCAGAATTGGAATTAAGAAGAAGATAATTTACTAATCAGACAAATTAAAAGACCATGAAAAAATATATTCCATCTTTATTATTCGTTCTTCTTGCCACCACGTTTGCGGCCGTAGCCCAAACTGATAATATAAGCCCACAGAGAAAGCAGGCTATTGACTCTTTGGCACTTGAAAAGGTGAAAGATCTCAGTAAATACATCAGCATCATAGGTAGCAAGCAAACGCAATTTTCAGAAGCCAACCGGGTAATGGATAGGGCAGAAGAATTATTCGCGCCAGATGCTGAAATGGGAGTTTCTTCGTTAAGCAGTAATGAAGTATCTTATTACAAGGTGCGGAATTACTTCGAAAGGCTGATGGCCTTGAACTATGATCAAGTAAACATCAGTTGGTATGACATTCACTATATCAGTGATCTTGAAAGACAGCCTGATGGCCGATATGTGGGTGTGGTTACCATTTACCAAAGATTTGAAGGAACCTCCGTTGAGAACAATTTGAATTATCGGGATACCACCAAGAAAGACATCACCATCTACGTTGAGAAGAAACAAACTCAGGTAGCGGGTAGAACCATAGAGTTCTGGGATGTAATGCTGGGTGATATCAGAGTCACTGAAACCTCCGCATGAGAAAAAGAATCCATTTAGTACTATTATTACTAATAATATCTATTCAGTTTGTTCCGGGGCAGGGTTTGTACAGCCCCGGACAGCCTGAAGATGACGGCAGGTTTGCCGCATCAACCAAACAAGTCAACCAATTTTTTAGAAGGTTTAACGGAGAAGAAAGCCAAGATGGCAAAGAGCGGTTTTACCCCGGCAATAAGCAATACCGGGATAGGGCGCTCAGGCAGAAATTCATCGGGGTGATTTTTGACAATGAAACTTCTCAGGTACCCAAAGAGCTGAAAAACGAATTCCTCAACGAAGTCACAGCAGAAAACTATCCCCAATATTTAAATTTTCATAAAGGCAACTGGTTTGCCGAAGTTGGCACCATATTTTCCTATCAAGGGAAAAGGGAGCAAATTACCCTATTTATGAAACTGCAGCCAGAAGGCTTGGGCTATGAATGGGTGATTGACAACGTTTCCTTTGACACATTTAATTCAGCATTTAATAAAGCTGAAGGAAATGCCAAGGAATTCCTTCACCCGCTGAGCCATGAATTGGGGTTTATGAATCTGCGGAAGGCCTTACAGGATAACACCAAACCTGAGTCCTACACCCCCAAGGATTTCAAACCCGATTTTCTCACGCTGTTTCTTTATGAAATAAAAAAGGGCAATATTAAGTTTGAAACCGTCACGGATGTTAAATTCCACTTTTTTCAGATTGATAAGTGGTACTTCGAATTGTCGCAGTTTAACAGGCCCGGATTCAATACGGGTTGGCTCATCTCCAACCTTGTCAAGCTGAAAGAGAATGACAAAGAGGTAATATTGGAATATATTTATGATCAGAAATAAGCTTATTTTATTTTCATCCATTTTCTTTATTTCATGCTTTGGTGCAAAAGCCCAGGAAATGGGCGGGTACACCAAAGATGAAGTGAAGGATTTCTCCCAAAAGGTAGAAGACCAGGTACGCTTCCTAGAATATTTCTTGAATACCGTCGGCAGTGAACAAACTTCTGCTCGGGATAAGGACGTTATCATTAGGGATAGCTATACTAAAATCTTCCGTGATGGACAGGTGCAGGTGGAGGACGATCTGTTGTTGGACAGAAAAGTCATCACCAATAAGGATGTCACTGCTTATCTGAAGGATGTGGAATTCTTTTTCAAGGACGCCCAGTTTAAATTTAAAATAAGGGAAGTGAAGCCTGCTTTGCGGGAAAATGACGCCTTGTTTTTTATCGTATCCCTTGACCGAACACTTTCGGCTGTTGGGCTCAACAATGAAAAGATCGAAAATACCCAACCAAGGTTTGTAGAAATCAATTTGGACAAAAAATCCAACGAGCTGAAAATAGCCAGTATTTATACTACCAAACTAAGCAGGGACAAAGAACTTACCGAGTGGTGGTCTAACCTCTCCTATGAATGGTCTTCTTATTTTAGGGAAAAATTCAACATTACGGATGATTCCCTGTCCATCGACCAGATCAATGAGATAAGTGATATTGATTCCCTCAATCTTTCGGGTAACGCTATCATTCAAGACTTGTCTCCCCTGCATGCGTTAAGAGAACTGAAGTACATCAACATCAGCAATACCAGCATTCAAGATTTAAGTCCCATCAGCAATGTCACTTTTTTAAGTTATTTGGACATTTCCAACACACCTACCCAAGACATCCAATTTATAAAATATTCAGATAGGCTTACCTATTTGGATATTTCGGGAACCAAAGTAACGGAAATTGATGAATTAAATAACTTGGGTAATCTCAGACATTTTAAAGTCATCGGTACTTCCTTGCAGGGTTTCGGCGTATTGAACTCCTTCAAAGGCCTGGAGACCTTGGATCTGGAAGAAAGCGGTTTTGGCAATCTTGAGAATCTGAGTGCGTTGAAAAATTTGAAAGCGCTAAGTTTGAAAGGAAATTATTTACTCAATTTTGGCTTTCTGGGCGATCTCAAGGAACTGGAAACGCTGAATCTGGAGGAAACCAATGTCATGGACCTCGCTCCCTTGAGTGAATTGTCCAAACTCCGTATCCTTAATATAAATGGTACCGAGGTAAGTAGCCTCGATGCTTTGGACGGAATGGGTAGTCTTCAAAAGGTATATGCCGACCAGACCAGCATTTCGGAAGAAGCAGCTGACAACTACGCCAGAAGAAACCGTTCCGTTTTGTTGATCCATCAGGTAGAAACCCTACAAGCATGGTGGGATAGCCTGCCCGAAGGATGGGAAGCAGTATTGATGGAGGCTTATCCAGGCGTACAGGGCAAACCTACGGTGGAGGAGTTGTATAGTATCGTAGGAGCAGATTCGCTAGATTTGTCTGGAAGTAAAGTGGTGAATCTCAGGCCAATCGCCAAATTTAAAAAGATCATCAAGCTATCTTTTAACGAGACTAAAATACACGATTTAAGCCCTTTGTCTGAATCCAGAACATTGGAAGTGATCCAAGGCAATAACAGTGCGGTCACGAACGTGGAGCCCTTAGTTCATTTAAAATCTTTGAGGGAAATTCGATTGGGCAACACCAATATTACATCCATTGCCCCTTTAAAAAGATTGGAAAGCCTATCTTATCTGGATGTAGATAATACGGAGGTGCCGAAATGGGAAATTCTTGAATTGGTGGAGGCGGTGCCTGAAATCAATGTTGTATTTAGGACCAACGAACTGAAGGCCTGGTGGGAAGGATTGAGTGATACTTGGAGAAATGCTTTTGATAAGCAGTTTGAATTAGGGACCGATCCATCTTCAAGTGCTCTTCATGCGATGACTACCAGTCCTAAATTTTCATTGGAAGGAGTGCAAATCAACACAACAGAACCCTTGTTAGCTTTTTTCAACCTTCGAGAACTGGTGATTCATAATGTGCCTCTGGCTGATATTTCCTCTTTGACCCAAATAGAAACACTTCGGCACTTGCAGATTACACAGGCGCCTATTTCAACTCTTGATGCCCTGTCACCTCTACAGGGACTGGAATACCTCAACGTTTCCAATACGGGAATTACTGATTTGAGACCGCTTGCGTCCATCAAATCCCTAAAAACCTTTATCGCCTCAGGAACGAATATTAGCAACCTCAGGGGATTGGAAGAATTAAATAGCCTGGAGGTCTTGGACATCGCGAGTACCAATGCAAAAAGCCTGAACCCTGTGATGAAATTGGGGAATCTAAAAAGTCTTATTTGCTTCAACACCCGCATAAAAAGTAGACAGGTGGAAAATTTTAAGAAAGCGAATCCTAATTGTGAGGTGCGGTATTATTAAACCAAACGAAACAAGATCTGAATCTTAGATGCTAGGTCTATTTTCGATAGGCTTGATAATAAAAAAGTCCATAATGTAGATTATGGACTTTTTTAGTTTAATACGATGAAGAAAATTACTTGATAAAAGAAGATAACATCCAGTGATTGGACTCCAAGGTCTTGATAAAGGCAATCAACATATCTTCAGTAGCTGTATCACCTAGGTCGGAAACCTTCTCAGCACACTCATTCATGTTTTCTGCCAAAATTTCGAAATCTTTCAGTACTTCCTGTACCATTGCTCTCGAATCAAGGTCGGTTCCTACTTCTTGAATGCTTGAGACTTCAAGATATTCTTTAATTAAGCTAAGAGGAGTCATCCCAAACACTCTTATCCGTTCGGCAATCAAGTCGATATTGGAAAATGCCTCGTTGTACAATTCTTCGAATTTTTCGTGAAGATCAAAGAAATCACCGCCGGTCACGTTCCAGTGAAAGTTTCTTAGTTTTTGGTAATGGACATGGTAATTAGCCAACAATTGGTTGAGTGATTCAACAATGGCTTCAGACTCCTCTTTGTTATACCCTAATTTTTTGAATATCCTTTTATCTGTGTTACCCATAATAATTAAAATGTTTAAGGTTAAAAATAATTAAAATTCCTGCCTACTGGTTGGTGTCAAATTTCTTGATCCCTTCTATGGCGATGTCTATGTTGTTGGTGTCGTACTTGCTCTCGAGAAAAACGGCTTTGTCTGCATAAACCATAATTGGGGTTTTCAAGCAATCAACTTCTGCCTTTAAGATGGTCAAGAGATCGTTCTCATCCATATCTTTACCGACGATGTTGTCTCTATAATAAGAGGATTTTTCATCGAAAAGTTCGATGATAGGGATGTTTAATTTTTGGGCCAATTCCGAAATTTGGGTAGAGGTCATTGGTGTTCTGGCCACATCCAGTTCGTTGATTTTATGCTTATTCAACGATAAGACATAACCATAGGATTCCCTGTCATCTTTTTTGCCACTGTTGTAGATGAACTTTATCTCATTTTTCTTCATGTCAAACATAATTCTTTGAATTTGGCAAAAATATATCACAAACAATGCCAACATGCTGCCGCTGAACAGCGAGAGCAGGGAGGACTACCTGTAAAAAACCTGCATCAAACTGAGACGTAGAAGCTGCCCCATATTTTTGCATTGTAGGAATGCCTTGTTTTTATAGTGGTTGGCAAGTTCATTCTTTAGGGAAGCTATATTCTGGTCCGTGGAAATGGTATCCATTTCCATGCTTCTCAAAAGATCAGTTATTTCAACCGTGGAGGATTTAAGACGGCTAGCGATTAGCGCCCGTTCCTCCCTTTGGTATTGTATCATTGATTCCGTGGTGATGTGCTTCACGCCGAGTTGGATCAATGCGTTGTTCTGCTTGAAATATTGGGGCAAATAGATGGATTTCTTTCCCTCATAGGATTGTTGGTCGAAATCAATTGCGCGGATCCGAAAATGGGTGTCTTCAAAATCAGGAGTGACATCAATTACAAAATTCGAGGAATGCATATCACCCAGGAGCCGGACAAAGCATCTTTCATTAAATTTAACGAATTCTTTGGCAAGCCTGATGGGGTTTAGCATAGGATCATGGATCTGCATTTTGATAAACTGCTCGCCGGGGATGCCGGCGATATGCTCTTCTATCAGGGAATCTTTGTACACCAGGTAGCTTATCCTGTTGGGGGATAATAAATGCTCGAGTTCCAAGCCATAGACCCTGGAAGCATCTGCGTTTTTAATATAAAAATAGTCGAAATTATCATTGATTTTGTTGACGATCCTTATCCGAAATGGCTGGGTATTTCCGTAAGTGCACAAGTCTACACGGTCAACATATAGATGCTCCATGACGGACATATCGCCATCAGCTTTGAGGATGGCATATATTTTCTTGATATTATAATGGATTTCTGCCCTGTCCCCTTCGTCATAAAAAACAGTCTCCCACAGGGTGTCATTGCCTTTATAATCATATAAGGCGATTGAATTGGTGTACCGAAGCAGCTCTTTATAATGTATGGGGATGTCCACTTCCCTGCCATATTTGATCAGGTACCTTCTCAGCCATTCACTGATGGGATAAACGATTTTCTTTTTGCTGATCAGTGCCATAACAAAGAGAGGTTAATTTTCTCTTGCAATCATTTTCTCCTCATTCTTCAGTTTTCTATCAAATAAAAATGGACCGAAAGGCAAAACGGAAGCCACCATTGCTATAAGGGTTTTTACGAAACTCCATTTTAGGAACCTACTCGTAGGGTACAATACCAACAGGTATACCATAAATAAAATCCCGTGGACCCAGCCGGTATACTTCACCATGAGGGGCATATCAAAGCCATACTTCAGAGGCATGGCGATAAACAATAGCACCAACATAGAAATACCCTCGGCAATACTGATCACTCTAAATCTTTTGATGATTTTTGCTCGTTCTTCTTGATTCATTTTTTTATTTATTGATGTTGAAAAGAACTTGAAGGCCCTTCCAGAGTTTTCTTTTTAAGTCCGTGCTGTTGGCCAAGTTCTCCAGGTCGTCGGCGAAAAAATATTCTGTCTCACCAGGTACCGTCTCATAGGAGGCGGTTTTATAGGTCATAATGGAATGACTGATCGTGCCGAAGACCAGACATTTATGCGGGTTTAATTCGTCAATCGATGAGGGAGAATGGTTTTGGATATGGTCGGCGGACACCAAGGCCACGTCCTTTAGGGAGCAGCCGACTGCGCCCAGGATTTTCATGAGAAATTCTCTATGGAGATCTTCCAGTTGTTTTCCCTGAAATAAAATTAAGATGCCCTTTTGGAAATTACCCTCATAAGCGATTTTGATACGCTCTTCTGCATATTCCTTTTCAGGTTTGTCCTGCTCAGCCGGTGGAATCAGGGCAGAGGGATTCAGGCCAACTGTGGGTTCCATAGCGGCATGTTTTTCTTTCAGGTGTTCGGAAAGCTTATATTTTTGTATGTCTTCTGTGATTACGACCAGATCCTGGTCCAAGATGAGGCTAAGATGCCAAAGATTTAACATTTCTGTTGTTTCGGGATTACGCTTAATCACCGACGATGTTGTTGGATTATCCATGATTTTGCTTTTTATCGATCCCTGGGATGTCGAATATGGACTGAAGTTCAACGGCATCTTTGGGGTCCATCCTATTGGCCAGGACCAGCCTAAGTTGCCTCCGTCTAAGGGCTCCTTCATAGAGTTCTAGCTCTTTGGCTGAAGACGGGACGAGTTTCGGAACTTTTATGGTTTTTCCATTTTTGTCCACCGCTACAAATGTGAAAAACGCTTGATGTGTTTTTTCCTTCTTGCAGGCAGGAATGTCTTCTGCATATACCTCAATGAAAATCTCCATAGAGGTATTAAAGGCCCGAGTTGTGACGGCCTTTAACGTCACGACATTGCCCAAAGCAATGGGATTATCAAAAGAAATGCTGTCCACGGAAGCAGTAACGACCAGGCAATTGGAATGTCTCTGTGCAGCAATAGCAGCCACCACATCCATCCAATGCATCAGTCTTCCACCCATCAGGTTATTCAAGGTATTGGTATCATTGGGCAATACCATTTCGGTCATAATCACTTCTGAGTCCTGTACCGTTTTGTTTTCTGCCATAGGTTGCTGGATTTGTGACAATATTAGTTTATTTACCATCCTTCTTCCCCCAATAAGGGAACGAAAGAAAAGTTATCAAATTCTTCGGTGATAAGTTTCTGCTGGGAATCTTTGCGCAGCCGTAGCATTTTTTGGGATTTTCGATCCCCCACGGGAATCACCAACACGCCGCCCTCCCGGAGCTGCTCTGTCAAAGCGGAGGGTACGATGGGCGCACCGGCAGTGACCAAAATTTTATCATAGGGAGCCTGACCGGGTAGCCCTTTTGATCCATCCCCTAGATAAAACTTTATCTTTATTCCCAATTTGGGAAGAAATTTCTTTGCCTTTTGGTGGAGCCTTTCATTGTATTCAATGGTATGTACTTCGGCACCCAGCAGGTATAAAATAGAAGCTTGATAGCCGGATCCAGTCCCTATCTCCAATACTTTGTCCCCAGGCCGGACACCTAGCAATTCGGTCTGAAACGCCACCGTATAGGGTTGTGATATTGTCTGGCCCTCGCCGATAGGGAAAGCCTTGTCCTCATAAGCATGCGAAGAGAGGGCGCTGTCAAAGAAAAAATGTCTGGGAAAGGTGTTCATGGCCTGTAAGACGAATGGGTCTTGGATACCCTTCTTCTTTATCACCTCAACCAAGGCCTTTCTTTGTCCCTTATGTATATAGTTGTCCTGTAAATTGAGCATTTCGAAAAACTGCTGTTTTAAGTCATCATATTTTTGCTAAGTTAAGGCTTAAAATGGCTTAATTTGAATTCTCAAAGCGATAACTTGGTTAAAAGCTGAGTAAGTGTTGATTTTCATTTAAATTAGAAAAAGCATGTTTACAGGTATAGTTGAAACAATGGGAGAAATAAAGGCCATTGAGAAAGATGGCTCAAATGTCCATTTCGATGTAGCAGCTCCCTTGGTCAATGAACTTAAAATCGACCAATCGCTGGCTCACGACGGGGTATGCCTGACGGTGGTAGCGGTGGGCGATTCCTCCTATAGGGTCACAGCGATCGAAGAAACGCTTGAAAAGACAAATTTGAAACAATGGTCGGTAGGGAAAAAGGTAAACCTGGAGAGGTGCATGCCGGTAGGGGGGAGATTTGATGGTCATATTGTGCAAGGCCATGTGGATCAAATCGCCCAATTGGAAACTATAGAACACAGGGATGGAAGTTGGGTTTTTGACTTTATATATGATGCTGGGCTGGGCAACATTACGGTGGAGAAAGGATCGATAACGGTAAATGGGACAAGTCTCACCTGCTTCAATTCAAAGAAAGGCGCGTTTTCGGTAGCCATTATTCCCTATACATATGAAAATACAAATTTCCATCAGCTTAAAGTGGGGGATAGGGTAAATTTGGAATTCGATATTATCGGCAAGTATATCCAAAGGATCACCAAGGGCTATTAAAATTGAGAAGCCGCATGGCAGAATGATCTGGCATAATAGTAGCATGCATGTCCTAAACTTTTTTCATAAAGTCTTGAAAAGCAAAATTGGCCATATCTCACTCTTGATTGCTGTCTTCGGGCTGATCGTCACTGAAATGGGCATTCATACGGGGCTTCTTCAGGGAGTGTTTTGGCGTATTCTTGCTACAGGATTCGAAGCAGGAACGATAGGGGCATTGGCCGACTGGTTTGCCGTGAGTGCGCTTTTTCATAAAATCCCCCTTCCGCTTGTAGGCAGACATACGGATATCATCGTCAAAAACCGGGGAAAATTGACTGAGGCAATTGTGGAGCTTGTAACGACCAAATGGCTGTCCTCGGAGATCATCCACCAGAAATTGCGGGGCGTGGGTATGGCAAAGGGAATTTTCGCCTTATTGCAAAAGCCCAAGAATATGGGATTGGCCATGGATTTTATACGCTACCTGCTTTTTCGTCTGGTGGACAATATGGATAATCCACAAGTTATTGGTTTTGTGAAGTCCTCTTTTAGGCGACAAGTGGAGAAGGTAGATATAGCCAATCCCCTCGGAGGATGGTTAGAGAAAATGGTGTTAGATAAAGAGCATCATCAAATAGTGGACAGGCTTCTTTGGGAATCCACCAAAGCGCTGGATGAACCTGCTACCCGGGCACTGATTCAGGAGAAGTTAAGACGCGTTCTGGAATCGTATGAAAAACTTGATTTTCTTAAGAAGGCGGCAGTGAAAATCGGAAAGTGGACGGGGGGAATAGATATTGATCTCCTGACCGACCGTCTGTTGCATATGGCGAGAGAGATGGCGGATGAAGCAAAGTCTGACCGGGAGCATCCACTGAGGCAAAAAATTGATCAGGCTTTGTTGGAGTTGGCCCATAGGCTAAAAGAGGGCGATGCTTCCACCTTGGCTTTCATTGATAAAATAAAAAGGAAGGCACTGGAAGACCAAGAATTGCAGGCCATGTTTCGGGCTATCCTCAGGCGCGCAAAGTCAGCCTTGGAAGAACAATTGAGCGGTAATGAAACTATTTTGATGGATTTTATAAAAATCAAGGCAGAGCGATTGATTAAGGAAATTCAAGAGGACAGTGGTTTTCTGCTTCAGATAGATGATTGGATGAAAGAGACAATAGCCCAACTTATAAACAAATACCACCATGAGGTGGGGAATATGGTAAGAGAAAGCCTGCTGAAGTTGGATGACCAAGCGCTGGTCTTGCAGATCAAAGAAAAAGTGGGGGATGATTTGCAATACATCAGGCTGAATGGAGCGGTGGTAGGTGGACTCGTGGGGATTTTTATCGCCTTGGCGCGACTCATTTTTCTTTATTGATGATAGTCTGACCGACACAATTCAAATACCCATTTTCTTTGCAGCCAATTAAATGTTTATATTTAACTTTTAATATTTATAATTAAATCATGCTGAATTCTAACGATGAATTTATTTGTATGCAATAAGCTGTATTTTTTAATGCTAATGATGCTGGGTTTTTTCTTTCCGATCACCAGCATCTATGCTCAGGAAGGGTTCCCCTATTGTGAGTCGCTCAATGATGGAGATATTCCAGAGAATACGGTTTTTGGTGGACATGCGAGGTTCGTCTCAGATGCTTTGGGGAATGGAGTGCTTCAACTTACTTCTAATCAACGGGAACAAAGTGGTTATTTGTATGTTGATATCCCTTTTCCCTCGACTTATGGGATAAAGGCTTCGTTTGAATACTTTAGTTACGGCGGAGATGGCAATGCAGACGGGATGGTGTTTTTCTTGTTTGATGCGGCAGTTTCCGCCTTTCAGCCTGGAGGCTTTGGGGGGGCTTTAGGCTATGCTTTTAACTCTGCTCATCAGGCTCCTGGGTTGACAGGGGCATATATTGGTATTGGTTTGGATGAATATGGCAATTTCACCAATGCCATAGAAGGAAAAGACGGCCCGGGGTTTCGGCCCAACAACATCACCATTCGTGGACCGGGCAGTGGATTTGAGGGATATGAATACATCACCGGCATTAGGACAGACCAGGAAGCGGGAGGATTGGCTGAGGAGGATCAGTTTCCTCTTAGCTCCGGAGGATTAAATACCTCTAGAGTCACTGACCTGAATAAAGCGGGATATAGGAAGGTTTTTATTGATCTTCAGCCGGCGACAGATGGACAGGGGATGATTTTGAGTATGGAGATGCTGGTAACAACGGTAGATAATGAACCCAGGGTGGTCTCTGTTTTTAAAGATTTTCCTTACGACTACATCGCCCCTGAAAACCTAAAAATCGGATTTGCAGCTGCGACAGGGGGATATACCAATTTCCATGAAATCCGGAATATTGTGGTGGAGGTTTCTGACGATAAAAATTTACAGTTGCCCGAGGCCATGCCGATCTCAGAAAAAGTATGCGAGGGAGAGTCCACGGAATTTGAAATTTCAGAAGATGATGTCCTGCTTCCAAACCAAAATTCTATAATCAGTTGCTTGCAGCTATATAGAACCCTGGAGGAAATTCCAGATGCGGAAGAACAGGATCCTTGTTCAAATAGCACTTGTAATCCAATTTACCAGCGCCTGGAACTGGACCAGGGGTTGTTTACCGTCGATGCCGCGGGTTCTGGGATTTCGTTTTTAGCCGCTTCCGGTTTCGATGAAGAAGAGGTGACTGTTTATTACACGGTCACGGACAATTATGGTCAAACTTCCAAACCACAACCATTCAAGGTGGGGATCTTTGGCTTTCCAGCGCCCCCTGTGGTTTTTGAAGCGCAGGAGTTTGAGGAAGATGATCGCAGTCCTGCGGAGGCTTTTAGGCTGTGCGAAGGGGAAAAGATTTGGTTGAAGGCTTTTTCTCCAATGCAAGGAACTTTTCAATGGTTTAAGGATGGAGTAAGACTAGAAGGGGAGGTGACGGACAGGTTGGAAGTATCATCTGCCGGTGTTTATTCGGCCTGGGTTTTTAATGAAGCCAACTGCTCCTCCATGTCCCAAGAGGTTGTAGTTGCCTATCCTATGCTCCCAGAGGTGGTGATAGAGGATTTGATCGTGTCCTGCGGGGAGGAATTGGTAGACTTGAGGCCAAATATAGAAGGGTATGATGATAGGCTGTATGATTATGAAGCCACGGCGCCTGACGGGAGACTTCTACTCAATGAGGCCTTAGCTTCATTGGATCAGGCGGGCGTCTATGTGATCAGGGCCAAACACAAGGATTTGGATTGCTGGTCCGGGTTTTTTACCACTGAATTAATTATGGTTGAAAACCCGGTGGAGGCTGATTTTGAATATGCGGTAATTATGGACGATGGGGGGCAGGAGATGGTTGACATTTTTATCAACGACCCTATCCAGTTTACGGATTTATCTCTTCAGCATCCCATCGCATGGGAATGGGATTTTGGTGACGGGGAGCAAAGTACAGAACAGCATCCCCAACATGCTTATTCAGATGAAGGTAATTATAATGTGACACTAACAGTGTATGATGAGGATGGTTACTGCTCTTCCAGCCACCATATGGAAGTCAATGTCACCCGTTCCTATAGGATCATGTATCCCACAGCCTTTACGCCCACGGGCAATGAAAACCAGTTCTTCAAGCCTAAGACTAAAGGAATCAGGGCCATTTCTTTGTATATCTTTAATTCTTGGGGAAATTTGATTTATGTCTCTAATGATATCAACGACCAGGGATGGGACGGGACCAGTGTGGGGAAGCTCCAGCCCCAGGGCAATTATGTCTTTAAGGTAGAATTCACCACCGTGTTAGGGGAAAAAGTAACCGACGCTGGAAAGTTTGTCTTAATCAGGTAATTTATGAAATTATTTTTTCGAATAGTGGCTCTGTTGATGTGGTCTTTGCCTTTGGTAGCGCAGGATATCCAGTATTCCCAATTTTACGCAGCCCCACTTTTTCTCAATCCCGCATTTACGGGTTCAGAAGAAAATACCCGGGTAGGGGTGAATTATCGAAACCAATGGCCAGGTTTATCCCATTCCTTTAATGCTTATTCTGCTTATTTTGACCATTTTATGGAAGGCAGTAACAGCAGTATCGGAATAATCGTCAATGGAAGCAGGGAGAGTCTTGCGCAGGTTAGTAATATGGAAGTTGGCGCATTGTATTCCTATAGACTGAGATTAGGGGAATATCAATTCTTGAATTTTGGAGGTCAAATAAGCTATGTTTCCCGAAATGCCGCTTTCGAAGATCTGGTCTTTGGAAGCCAAATTGATATAGACAGGGGAACGGTGGATGGCTCCATGCCTAATTTACCCTATGGAGATAGTCAGCATCATTATGCTGATATAGATTTTGGGATGTTGTGGAACAGCAAGAATTTATGGTTAGGAGCTTCTGCCCATCATTTGACGCAACCCCATTTTTCTTATATTGATGATATTACTAACCGCCTTCCTATTAAATATGGTGTTCATGGCGGAGTAAGGCTTGATTTGACGGGTGGCTTTATCAATGACTACTTCAATAATACCCTTCAGGAGCGGGCGATGTTTTTCGCCTTCAATTACAAAAGCCAGGATCCTTTTAACCAATTGGATGTGGGGGGACAAATTTTCTTCGAGCCTCTTCTCTTGGGGATTTGGTATAGAGGTCTTCCGGTGAAGTATAGCCTGCCGAACCATGAGTCTATTATTTTGTTGGTGGGTTTTGCTTTGAAAAACGGGATGGATATAGGGTATAGCTTTGACGTGACCACTTCAAAACTGGGGTTGAAAAACTCTGGGGGCGCCCATGAGCTGTCTTTTCGGTATTCTTTTTATAAGGGAGATCCCTACAAGAGGAAGTGGAGATTGCTGCCTTTCTTTTAGAAAGGTCCTTTGTAAATACTTTCCCGATTTTTTTCTTGTTGATATTCAGGGGTTGGCGTATGTGTCCGGTGTTTTTTTGTGTTGGGGGTTTGGTGTTCGGGAAAAAAGTTGCACCTTTGCAGTCCCAAAAGGGGGAAGAAGTTCGGTTTTTTTGTGAGGGGGTGTAAGGGCCGGAAGGCGGGGAGAAAAAAAACGA
>Ga0233380_1000012_pt1 | contig 216658 bp, 217 predicted proteins | sample ElkDunMinimDraft_9_FD_191541 | JGI IMG/M metagenome (GOLD analysis project Ga0233380, IMG submission 191541) | Fecal eukaryotic communites from dung pellets of Tule Elk in California, USA - Elk Dung F36 | ecosystem: Host-associated > Mammals > Digestive system > Large intestine > Fecal... | reverse complement strand
GCTTCAACAAGCTCAAGCATTTCCGGCGCTTCGCCACCCGGTTCGACAGGCTCGCCCGCCACTACCTCGCCTTCGTCCATATCGCCGCTTCCATGATCTGGATGCGGTGAATGTCGATTCGGCCTAGTCCAGAGCCCCATCTGGCCCGGCGTCGCCCCGGACATGGACGGCGTCACCTGGGCGCCCGAAAGCGTCCTGACGAGATACACGCCCGAGGCCGTCGGCGGCACGATCTCCCAGGCCGTCCTCGACGTGTCTGTCCCGACCATGACGGTCTTCCCGCCGAAAGGTCACAACACCGGCGCAGCCGTCATCGTCTTTCCGGGCGGAGGCTTCCGGGCGCTGGCGCTGACCATTGAGGGGACGGAAATCTGCGCCTGGATCACGGCGAAGGGGATGACCTGCATCCTGTCCAAATATCGCGTTCCGGGCACCAATCACTACTGGAACCCCGACTGCCGCTGTTCCATCACGCCTGACGTGCCCCGCGCCCTTCAGGACGCCCAGAGGACCATTCGCCTCGTTCGCGCCCACGCGGTTGAACTGGGCGTTCAGCCCGACAAGATCGGCGTCATGGGCTTTTCAGCGGGCGGCTATCTGGTGGCCCAGACCAGCAACATCTTCGAGCCGACCTATACGACCATCGACGCCATCGACCGCGTCAGCAGTCGGCCCGACTTCGCCATAGCCTTCTTCCCGGGCCACATCTGTCGGCGGGGCCGGGTCTATGAGCCCGGCTTCGAGGTCAGCCGCCGCGCACCGCCGACCTTCCTGTTGCAGGCGTGGGACGACGACGTCGACGACATCTGCAACAGCACCCACTACGCGCGCGCTCTCGACGACGCCGGGGTTCCGGCCGAGGTCCATCTGTTCGCCAGCGGCGGCCACGCCTTCGGCCTGAGGCGGAACCACAGCCCGGACACCGTCTGGCCCGGACTGCTGGAAAACTGGCTGAAGGGGATCGGCGTCCTCTAGATCAGCAGGGACACCAGTCCGCCGCCCATGTCGCTGCTGACCTGCTGGATATTGCGATCCATCTCTGACACCGCCTTGTCCAGTTCCGCCGCCTCCTGCGGAAACAGAGCGTCGTCCTCGCCCGCCTTGGCCTTCTCGGTGGCCTGACGCACCAGCGCCTTCAGCTCGGCGGCCATCTGGCGGACATCGGCCATCAATTCGGCGTCAGCGCGCTGCTCATTACCCCGGCGGGCCATCTCGACGGCGCGGGCCTGCTGTTCGTTGATCGCCTGCTGATAGGGATTGGCGGACTTGGCGTCCGTCTTTCCCTCGGACGTCTCCTTGCCTTCGCCCTGGGCCTGATCGGTCGAGCCGGCCTCGGTCACGACGCCCTGGGCGTTCGCCGCGGCCTCCGCGCCGTCGCCTGCCGCCCCCGCCTCTCCGGTGGTGGAAGCGGCGGGGGCGCCGGTCGCGGACACGCCCGAGGCGTTTCCGCCCGCCGCCGCATAGGCCTTCACCGCCTGACCCAGTTCGCGCGCCAGCTGGGCCGCGACCCGCGCCGTGCCCTCGGGATCGACGGTCGCCATCGACCGCAGCATCTGCAGTCGGGCCTTGAGCTGTTCGATCCTCTGGCGCGCGGCCGCCTTGCGCTCGTCCGACGCCTCGCTGGAGCGAGCCTTGAGGGTTTCCGCCGCGGCCTTGGCCTCGCGCAGCCGAGCCTCAGCCGCCGCCTTGAGCCGGTCCTCGCGCGCGGTCGTGTCCGCCGTCTTTGACGGCGTCAGCAGGCTGAACAGGTTGTCCGGCGTGATCTTCACGGACCGGGAGGGTGAGGTGATGCGGCCGGAACGGCAAGGGTTGGAAGCCGAACGACAGGCCGCGCCTGTAAATCGCCGCTCTCTTGGGGTATAGCCCCGGCGCTCAAGCAGCGAGCGACCGCGTCGCGAGCGGTAGCGCCAAAGAAATCCCGCGATGAAGTTCCTCGACCAGGCCAAGATCTATATCCGCAGCGGCAACGGCGGCGGCGGCTCCGTGTCCTTCCGACGCGAGAAATTCATCCCGAACGGCGGGCCGGACGGCGGCGACGGCGGCCATGGCGGCAACGTGTGGATTACGGCCGTCGACGGGCTGAACACCCTGATCGACTATCGCTACCAGCAGCATTTCAAGGCCCAGACCGGCCACCACGGCCAGGGCCGTCAGATGCATGGCGGCAAGGGCGAGGACGTGATCCTGAAGGTGCCGGTCGGCACCCAGGTGCTGGACGAGGACAAGGAGACGGTCCTGCTGGACATGGACCGCGCCGGCATGACCGAGATGCTGCTCAAGGGCGGCAACGGCGGCTGGGGCAACACCCGGTTCAAGGGGCCGCAGAACCAGGCGCCGACCTACGCCAACCCCGGTCAGGAAGGTCAGGAGCGCTGGATCTGGCTACGCCTGAAGCTGATCGCCGACATCGGTCTGGCGGGCCTGCCGAACGCGGGCAAGTCGACCTTCCTGTCGGCGGCCAGCGCGGCCAAGCCCAAGATCGCCGATTATCCTTTCACCACCCTGGCGCCGAACCTGGGCATGGTGGACCTGAGCCCGACCGAACGGTTCGTCATCGCCGACATCCCCGGCCTGATCGAGGGCGCCTCGGAAGGCGCCGGTCTGGGCACCCGTTTCCTGGGTCACGTCGAACGCTCCGCCTCGCTGATCCACCTGATCGACGGGACGCAGGAGGATGTGGTCGAGGCCTGGCGGATCATCCGGGGCGAACTGGACGCCTATGGCGAAGGGCTGGCGGACAAGACCGAGCTGCTGGCGCTGAACAAGATCGACGCCCTGTCGGAGGAAGAGCGCGCCGAAAAGGCCGCGGCCCTGAAGGCCGCCTCGGGCAAGACGCCATATCTGGTCTCCGGCGTGTCCGGGGAGGGCGTGACCGAACTGCTGCGCGCCGCCTGGATCGAGGTCCGCAAGACCCGAGGCGAGCTGACCCGCGTCGATGACGAGGATGAGGGCGTGGTCGAGACGCCGGGCGGCTGGCAGCCCTAAGCCCAAGGCCTTGATCCTGCCTTGAAGCGCCGCTGTTCTCTGAGCTCGAGAACGGAGGGGCTTCCATGTTTCGACACGCGATGCTGACGGCGGGCGCCATGGCCGTCGCGCTGGGGCTGGGCGGGTTTCAGGACGCGCCCCGCCCGATGCCGGAACTGAGCCCCGCGCTCGCCGCGCTGGCGGAAGACGCCAGCGCCGCGCGAACCTTCGATTACATGGCGCTGAAGGCCGAAGGCGTGGACCTGCGGGCCATGTCGGTGGCGGCCTATCTGCGCGCGATGAAGGACGGCGGGCGCTGCCCGACCGACGCCGAACAGGAGGTGCTGGAAGGCACGGCGGCGGCGATCGACGCCGCCGATCGCGCCGCCTTCGATGACGACCGCGCCGCCGCGGCCGACGCCTGGGCCAAGTGGACGATCTTCGCCGAGGGCATCGAGAACGGGCAGGTCGCGACCGATCCGCCGTTCAGCAACGTCTCGGCCCGCTATGCCCGACTGGAGGAAGAGACCAACCCCCGCTCGCGCGAGCTGATGCGGCGGGCGGCGAAGGACCAGCTGTATCGACAGGACTGGTCCGCGGGCGCCCGGATCTGGGGCGAGCTGAGCCCCGGCGCCAACGGACGGGTGCGGGCGCGGATGTCCCGCGCCATGTGTCAGGTGGACCGGGAGAACACCCAATGGCTGAAGGCCGATGTGGCGACGAACGGCTGGTTCACCATTCCAGCGAACGGTCAGCGGGCATCGAGCGCCGCCTGGCTGATGGCCCAGCACGCGGATCGGGACCGCGACTTCCAGCGGCATGTGCTGACGCTGATGGAGCCGCTCGTCGAGACGGGCGAGGTGTCGAAGGGCAACTACGCCTATCTGTGGGACCGGATCGCGGTCGGCGAAAACCGGCCCCAGCGCTACGGCAGCCAGGGGATGTGCACCGCGCCCGGTCGCTGGGAGCCGAACACCCTTGAGGACCCGGAACAAGTGGAGGCGCTGCGCGAATGGGCCGACATCGGTCCGTTGAGCCAATACCAAGAGCGGATGAACACGGTCTGCGCGGACTTCGAGGGCTGACGGAACAGGTTGGCCGCCCGTCGCTTCCCTCCTGCAAAGGAGAACGACATGGCCGATCCGAAACAGAGCGAGGGCCGCGAGGCCAATGGCGCCATGCCCGGCGGCAAGCCCGACGCCTCCACCTCCGAGGCCCAGGTGAAGCGCACCGGCGAGGCGTCCCGGCGCAAGGCGGGACCCGACGGCCCGGATGCGACCGAGGTCGGCGACACCTTCAAACGTTCCCCGCACTGATCAAGCGCGACAGCCGGATTTCCGCGTGTTAGGGCACGGGTGAGCATAAGTCGCGCGAGCCCGCCTTGTCCTTCTTCCACGCCGGTCCCGCGCCGAAAAACCCCGGTCCTCGCCGGGGCGCCCTGCGCGACGGTCTGGACCTGAAACCGGGCATGTCGGTCGGCCTGTTCGGCGGCTCCTTCAACCCGGCCCACGACGGACACGCGCATGTCGCCGAGACCGCCCTGCGCCGACTGGGGCTGGACCGGGTGGTGTGGCTGGTCTCGCCGCAGAACCCGCTAAAGGACCCGCGCGAAAGCGCCCCGCTGGCCGAGCGGATGGCCTCGGCCGCCTCCGCCGCCCGACTGGCCGCCACCGGCCCCTCGATGATCATCTCGGACGTCGAGACGCGGATGGGCACCCAGTGGACGGTCGACACCCTGCGCGCCCTCGTGGCCCGGCATCCCGGGGTGAAGTTCGTCTGGCTGATGGGCTCGGACAACCTGGCCAGCTTCCACAGATGGCGCGGCTGGACCGACATCATGCGGTTGATGCCGATGGCGGTGATCGCGCGGCCGGGCTCGCTGCTGGACAGCCGCACGGCCCCCGCCGCCAGCCGCTTCGCCGCCGCCCGCGTGCCCGCCGAACGCGCCCGGCTGCTGTCCTCCATGCCCGCCCCGGCCTGGACCTATCTGACCGCCCCGCTCAATCCACGCTCCTCCACGGCCCTGCGTCAGGCCGCCAACAGCCGCGGTGCGTGACGGCGGGCGGCCTTTGTGCTAGGCTGCCGCTTTAGTAACCACCCCCGGAGCCCTCCGCTGACCCCCTCTACCGCGTATGACGCGCACGATGACGCCGTTTCCAACACGGCGCACGAGATGGACGAGATCGAACCCGTTCACTCCGAAGACGGTCAGCAGGCTCCCCTTCCCGTCGGCCTGACCGAGCTTGAAAACGCCATTCTGGCCAAGCTGGATGATGACAAGGCGCAGGACATCGTCCTGATCGACCTGCGCGGCAAAAGCCCCATGTCGGACGCCATGATCGTGGCCTCGGGCCGCTCGCACCGCCACGTCGGCGCGCTGGCGGACCACCTCCAGCGGCTGATGAAGGAAATGGGTCTGGGCAAGGTCAAGGTCTCGGGCCTGCCGCACTGCGACTGGGTCCTGCTGGATGCGGGCGACGTGATCGTCCACCTGTTCCGCCCGGAAGTGCGCACCTTCTACAACATCGAGAAGATCTGGTCGGTCGACAGCGGCCACCGCACCGACAGCCGCGCCTGATCGGCTGAGCCTCCCATGAAGCTGGGCGTCATCGCGATCGGCAAGCCGGGACGCGGGCCTGAAGCCATGCTCGCCGAGGACTACGCCCAGCGCGCCACTCTGGCGGGCCGGGCGCTGGGGCTCGGGCCGCTGGAGCTGATCGACCTCGAACCCCGCAAGCCGGGCAAGGCCCCCGAGGCCGAGCTGATCCTCAAGGCCGCCGAGGGCGCGCACCTGATCGCCTGCGACGAGCGGGGCAAGACCTTCTCCAGCCGCGCCTTCGCCGATCACATCGCCATGCTGCGCGACCGGGGCGAGCGGCGGCTGGTCTTCGCCATCGGCGGGGCCGACGGGCTCGACGCCAGCGTTCGCGCGGCGGCGGGTTCGACCCTGGCCTTCGGCCCCCAGACATGGCCGCATGCCCTGGCCCGCGCCATGCTGACGGAACAGCTGTACCGGGCCGTGACCATACTGGCCGGATCGCCTTATCATCGGGACTAGATGAGGTCCCTCCTTCCGATCTTTCTGGTTGGCCTGCTCGCCCTGCCCGTCGCCGCCGCGGCGCCGCAGGAGCGGGGCGAAGTCACGCGCCTGCAGGCCGAGTTCCGCGACGAACAGGCCCGCGCCCGCCGCCTGAGGGCCGAGGCGGACGAGGCCGCCGCCGAGATCGCCACCCTCGAGCGCGAACTGTCCCGCCTGACCGCCGCCGTCAGCGCTGATGACCAGCTGATCGTCGGCCAGCGGACCCGGCTGCGCGAACTGGGCCAGCGTGAGGCTCAACTTGTTTCGAAGCTGGCGCTGGCGCGCGGCCGTCAGGCCCGGCTGCTGTCGGCCCTGCAGATGATGAGCCGCAAGCCGCCCCCGCCCCTGCTGGTCCCGTCGGACGAGGCAGTGGACGCGGTGCGGGCCTCCATCCTGATGCGCGCCATCGCGCCCGAACTGCAGGCCCGCGCCCGGGCCCTGTCCGACCAGCAGGGCGAACTGAGCCGCGTCCGGCGGCTGGCGGCGCTGAACAGCGAGCAGTTGTTCACGACCGAGAGCGCACGCGGTGACCGCCGCGCCGAGATCGAAACCCTTACGGCCCGCAAGACGGCCCTGCAGGCTGTGCTGAGGGCCGAGGCCGTGCAGGCCGAACGCGCCGGACGGGCGTTGGAGGCGCGGCTGGAGGCCCTGGGCGCCGCCGTGCCCGCCGTCGAGGCCGACGCCCCCGTGACCGTCGCCCGCCTGCCCGCGGGCCGCAGCCGCCTGACCGCCCCCGTGACAGGCGCCCCGACAACCCGGTTCGGGCGGGGGTCGAACGGCTGGCGCTGGCGCGCGGACCGGGAGGAGGCCCGCGCCCCGCCCTCGGGTCAGGTCGCCTTCGTCGGCCCCCTGTCGGGCTGGGGTCAGGTGGTGATCATCGATCTGGCCCCCGGCTGGCGCGCCGTCATCGCCGGTCTGGACGAGGTGTCGGTCGAGACCGGAAACCGGGTCTCGGACGGCCAGGCGCTGGGCCGCAGCGGCGACGACGGCGAGGTCTGGTTCGAGCTGCGCCGTGACGAACGGGCGATCGATCCGGCGCCGTGGCTGAACTAGACGCCCGTCCCCCGCGAATCCGCTTCCCAATGGACGATGACGCTGATTTTATCGACCGCTCCGTGATCGGCCACGATTTCGTCGCCGCGCGGGACCTAACTGCCGCCCAGACCGCCTCCCCGGTCCGCTGAGAAGAAGACGAATGCGCAAGCTGCTGATGATCGGCGCCGCCGCCGCCACCGTGATCGGTCTGGGGGCCGCCACCGCCGCCGGTCAGACCCCGCGCAACGAAGCCTTCCGCATGATCGGCCTGTTCGGTGACGTGCTGGGCATCGTTGAGCAGGCCTATGTGGTGCCGGTCGACGACAAGAAGCTGATCGAGGCGGCGCTGCAGGGCATGATGGGGGCGCTGGATCCCCATTCCAACTATCTGCCGCCGGACGGCTACGGCGCCCTGCGCGAGCGGACCGAGGGCCACTATTCGGGCGTCGGCCTGACCATCTCGTCGGAAGGCGGGCTGGTGAAGATCATCTCGCCCATGGACGGCGGCCCGGCCGCCCGCGCGGGCGTGAACGCCGGTGACGTCATCTCCGCCATCGACGGCCAGAGCGCCTCGGGCCTGACCGTCAGCCAGGTCTCGGACAAGCTGCGCGGCGCCGTGGGCACCTCGGTCAAGGTCACCTTCCTGCGTGACGGCGAGGAGCCGCGTGAAGTCACCCTGACCCGCGAGGTCATCCGTATCGAGTCCGTCACCGGCCGCGTCGAGGGCGAGTTCGGCTATCTGCGCGTCTCGACCTTCAACGAGAACACCGGCCGCGAACTGACCGAGACCATCGCCCGGCTGAAGCGCGAGAACCCGGCGATCAAGGGCTATGTGCTGGACCTGCGCAACAACGGCGGCGGCCTGCTGGATGCGGCCATCGCCGTGTCGGACGCCTTCCTGGAGCGGGGCGAGATCGTCAGCCAGCGCGGGCGCAAGGCCGACCAGATCCAGCGCTACGCCGCCACCGCCGGCGACCTGACCAACGGCCTGCCGCTGGTGGTGCTGATCAACTACGGCTCGGCCTCGGCATCGGAGATCGTCGCCGGCGCCCTCAAGGATCACCAGCGCGCCACCGTCGTCGGCCTGACCAGCTTCGGCAAGGGTTCGGTGCAGACGGTCATCCCGCTGCGGGGCGGCGCTGACGGCGCCCTGTCGATCACCACGGCCCGCTACTACACGCCGTCCGGCGCCTCGATCCAGAAGATCGGCATCGAGCCAGATCTGGAAGTGGCCCGTTCGTTCGCGGAAGCCCGCATCGTCTCGCGGTCCAGCTTCATCTACTCCGAGGCGGCCTATTCGACCGCCTTGGACGCCTCTATCGGGGCCGAACGCAAGGGCGCCCACGTGCCGCACGAGGCGCCGGGCGAGGATTACGACAAGGATAAGGACTACCAGCTGGAGCGCGCCTTCGACGTGCTGAGGGCTGGGGGTCAGCTGGCCCGGATGGCGGCCGCGCCGGACGGGATCGTCACCACGGCGCCGGGCACGGTGCTGGCCGACAACGGCGAGGCGGAAAGCCCCGGCGAATAAGACTCCACATGGATAACGCGCCGTTAGGGTTTCTTAACCGGCGCTCGGCAATGTGAGCCTCGAAGGGGTCCGCCCGTGCGGATCCCGCCCACCCGAGCGCGCCTGCCTGTCCATGTTCGCCAAGCGTCAGTCCGCCCTAGCCGCCACCGCCGGAGCCCCGCCGGTGAAGATGCCCCTGCGCGAGCGTCTCGCGCCGGTCGCCCGCGTGCTGAAGAAGCCGCCGGTGGCCGTCGCCGGGGCGGGACTGCTGCTGCTGGGCGCCGCAGGGCTGTTCATCACCGTGCTGGGCGACCCCCGCGCCGGGGCCCCCTCGGCCCGCGCCACCCTGCATCGGCAGGCCGAGGCCGGAGCCCCCGCGCCCTCGGGTCTGGACGCCTTCTCGATGACCGGCGGGACCTATGAGGACCTGGTCAACGGCGACGGCGCCCTTGATCCCTCGGCCCTCGGTCAGGCCGTGATCACCCTGCCGGACGGCGCCAGCGTGTCCGGCGACGGCGCGCCCGTCACCGCCCCCCGCATCGCCGCCCAGCCGCTGGTCGCCGCCCCCATCGCGGGCCTGCACCAGCCGGGTCCGGATGGCGTCCTGCCGCGTATCGCCAGCGACGGTCGCGTCCCGGCCCAGGCCTATGCCCGGCCCTTCCACTCGAACGGCAAGCCGCGCGTCTCCATCGTCGTCGGCGGCCTCGGTCTGAACGCCGTGACCACCCGCGCCGCCATCGAACGCCTGCCCGCCGAGGTGACCCTCAGCTTCGTCCCCTATGCCGAGGGCCTGCAGGGCTGGATCGACCTGGCCCGCGCCCAGGGCCATGAGGTGATGATCGAAATGCCGATGGAGCCGACCGGCTACCCGGCCAACGACCCCGGCCCCTACACCCTGCTGGCCTCCGCCGACGCCGCCGACGTCACGGCCAAGATGAACTGGCTGCTCAGCCGCGCCACCGGCTATTTCGCGGTGACCAACTATCTGGGCGACCGCTTCCAGGCCTCGGACGAGGGCATGACCACCTTCATGGGTATGCTGCGCGCGCGCGGCCTCGCCTTCATCGATGACGGCTCCATGAGCCGCAAGCCGGGCGCCTGGGCCCGCGCCAGCGCCAACCGCGTGATCGACGAGGAACAGTCCCCCGCCGCCATCGTCGGCCAGCTGAACGCGCTGGAAGCCCTGGCCAAGGCGCGCGGTCAGGCCATGGGCGCGGGCTTCAGCTATCCGGTCACCGTCGAGGCCGTCGCCCGCTGGACCGCCGGTCTGGACGCCCGCGGCCTGCAACTGGCCCCGGCGTCGGCGATGGCGTCGCGGCCGGGAAGGTAAGGCAGCAGGCAGCAGGCAGCAGGCAGCAGGCAGCAGGCAGCAGGCAGCAGGCAGCAGGCAGCAGGATTGAGGCTGTCGTTTCCGCCTCACAAGCTGATAAGAAGCTGCTGCCTGCTCACTGCTGCCTGCTCACTCCATGACCGACCTCTCCCTCTACCGCCCCAACGTCGGCGTCGTGCTGTTCCACCCGGACGGCCGCGTCTGGTACGGGCGGCGGGCCGGAACGCCGGAGCCGCATAACTGGCAGTTTCCGCAGGGCGGCATCGATGACGGCGAGGACGAGCTGACCGCCGCCCGTCGCGAACTGGCCGAAGAGACCGGCGTCACCTCCGTCGACCTGATCGGCGAGATCAGCCAGTGGGTCGCCTATGACTTCCCCGAGGGCTACGGCGGGTCGAAACAGGCGCGCGGCTGGAAGGGACAGAAGCAGAAATGGTTCGCCTTCCGCTTCACCGGCGAGGAGTCCGAGATCGACCTCGAACAGCATGAGGAGATTGAGTTCGACGCCTGGCGCTGGGGTCGTCTGGACGAGGCCCCGGACCTGATCGTACCCTTCAAGCGCGAGGCCTATCAGCAGGTGGTCTCGACCTTCAGCGCCCTGCTGATCTGATCAGCGCACGAACCACAGAAGCAGCAGAACGGCGTTCCAGACACCGTGCGCCAGGGTGGTCGCGACGACCGCAGGCTTCCATCCGCGCCAGTGCCAGACCGACCAGTACCACAGGGCCAGAATCCCGAAATTCAGGCCATGCGGTATCTGGTGGAGGCCCGCCCCGTGTACCAGCCAGCCGAGACTGGCGATGGCGAGCGCATACAGCCAACCGGGCGCGCTGAACCCTCGCATCGGCAGCGCGGGCAGGGCGAAGAAGAGCAGGGTCTCGGCAAGGGGAACCGCCAGCGCGCCCACCGCCAACTCCCTCAGAAGAACGGGGACTGACTTTTCGTCCGGAGCGGTGGCGCCTGTCGCCCATCGCGCATTTTCGGCGTCGGGCGCGAAGAAGGCGAGCAGGACGGTTCCGGCCAGCATCACCAGCACGCAGACCACGCCAAGCAGGACCGACGTCGTCCAGACGTGGCGACGTACCCGGTCGATCAAGCGGCGGCGCAGTCTTGTCTGAGAACCCGTTTCGTCGAGGCCGGGAATTTCGCCAGCTTGTTTGCAGGACGGATCGGCCGGGGCATGAAGCCGCCGCTGCAGTTCGGGCAGACGTTCTTCAGAACCTTGTCCACGCAGTCCGCGCAGAAGGTGCATTCGAAAGTACAGATGCGGGCGTCAGGGCTGTCCGGCGGCAGGTCGCGGTCACAGCATTCGCAGCCGGGGCGGAGTTCGAGCATGGGAGCCTCCTTTTTGGCCCTCTAGCATCCAGCTCCGCCCCACTGCAACGTCAGTGCGCCTCGCCGCCCGGGGCCAGGCGGAACAGCACCAGTCCCGACACCACCAGCACCGCCGCCAGGATCCGAAGCGGATTGATCTGCTCGCCCAACAGGACGACGCCGACGATGAAGGCGCCGACCGCGCCGATGCCGGTCCACATGACATAGGCCGTGCCCATGGGCAGGGTCTTCATCGAGAAGGACAGCAGGGCGAAGCTGACCGCCATGAAGCCGAGCGTGGCGACGCTTGGCCACAGGCGGGTGAAGCCGTGCGACTGCTTCATGAAATAGGCCCACACGATCTCGAGGACGCCGGCGATGAGCAGTGAAATCCAGGCCATCGGAATACGGCCCTCCTTGCAAAGGGCCGGGCCGTCCCGGACTTGGTCCGCTTTCGCGGAGCGAGGACGTGGCCTCGTCTTGCAGGGGCTATCTAGGGCGCCCCGCGTGGGGGTCAAGGGCCGGGATCGCGCCCAAGAAAAATCCGGCGAGGCGTGAGCCGCCGCCGGATATTCAGATCAGACTGTCCAGTCGATCAGGCCGCGGCCACTTCCGTGGCCTGTTCGGCCAGGATGGTCAGGCCCGCCGGGGTCACGTCGGCGAAACCGCCGTGAACGTCGAACTGGCGGCGCGACGAGCCGTCGATGACCGTGACCACGCCTTCGCGCAGGGCGGTCATGAAGGGCGCGTGATCGGCCAGGACGCCGAAGTCGCCCTCGACGCCCGGCGCGTCAACCTGGTCCACGAGGCCCGAGAAGACCTCGCGTTCCGGCGAGACGAGGGAGAAGTTCAGCTTGCCGGCCATGATCAGGCTTCCGAAGCCATCTTCTCGGCCTTGGCGACGGCCTCTTCGATGGCGCCGACCATGTAGAAGGCGGCTTCCGGCAGGTGGTCGTATTCACCGGCCACGATGCCCTTGAACGAGCGGATCGTGTCGGCCAGTTCGACGAACTTGCCCGGCGAGTTGGTGAACTGCTCGGCCACGAAGAACGGCTGCGACAGGAAGCGGGAGATCTTGCGGGCGCGCGAGACGACCAGCTTGTCCTCTTCCGACAGCTCATCCATGCCCAGGATGGCGATGATGTCCTTCAGGGCCTTGTACGACTGCAGGACTTCCTGAACCGAACGGGCGACCTGGTAGTGCTCTTCGCCGATGACCAGCGGGTCCATGATCCGCGAGGTCGAGTCCAGCGGGTCCACGGCCGGGAAGATGGCTTGGGCGGCGATGTCACGCGACAGAACGGTCTTGGCGTCCAGGTGGGCGAACGAGGCGGCCGGGGCCGGGTCGGTCAGGTCGTCAGCCGGGACGTAGATGGCTTGGATCGAGGTGATCGAGCCCTTCTTGGTCGAGGTGATGCGCTCCTGCAGGTTGCCCATCTCAGTGGCTAGGGTCGGCTGATAGCCCACCGCCGACGGGATGCGGCCCAGCAGAGCCGACATTTCCGAACCGGCCTGCGTGAAGCGGAAGATGTTGTCGACGAACAGCAGCACGTCCTTGCCTTCCTCGTCGCGGAAGTACTCGGCCTGGGCCAGGCCGGTCAGGGCGACGCGGGCGCGGGCGCCGGGCGGCTCGTTCATCTGACCGTAAACGAGGGCGCACTTGGAGCCTTCGGTCGAGCCGTTGTTCTTGGTCGGGTCCACGTTCACGTTGGACTCGATCATCTCGTGATACAGGTCATTGCCTTCGCGGGTGCGCTCACCCACGCCGGCCAGAACCGAATAACCGCCGTAGGCCTTGGCGATGTTGTTGATCAGTTCCTGCATGGTGACGGTCTTGCCGACGCCTGCGCCGCCGAACAGGCCGGTCTTGCCGCCCTTGGTGTAGGGGCACATCAGGTCGATGACCTTGATGCCGGTGACCAGGATTTCCGACGACGTCGACTGCTCTTCGAACGAAGGCGCGTCGCGGTGGATCGGGCGGAACATGTCGGTCTTGATCGGGCCCTGCTCGTCGATCGGCTGGCCGACGACGTTCATGATGCGGCCGAGGGTGCCCGGGCCGACCGGCGCCATGATCGAGGTGCCGGTGTCGGTGACCGGCTGACCGCGGGTTAGACCTTCGGTGGTGTCCATGGCGATGGTGCGGACCACGCTCTCGCCGAGGTGCTGGGCGACTTCCAGGACCAAGGTAAAGGGCTCGCCGGTCTTCTGGTCGACGTTGCGGGTTTCCAGGGCCGAGAGGATGGCCGGCAGGTGGCCTTCGAACTCAACGTCGACGACGGCGCCGATGACCTGGGCGATGCGGCCCGTGGCGCCAGCCGAGACGGTCGCGGCGGCGACGGTCTTCTTGGCGGCGGCCGGAGCCTTGGGGGCCGCGGGCTTCTTGGCGGCGGGTTTCTTCGGGGCGGCGGTGTCGGTCATCGGTTCGTTCCGTTCGGAAAGTCTTGTCTGTGCGGGGTCGGGATCAGAGCGCTTCAGCGCCGGCGATGATCTCGATCAGTTCGGTGGTGATCTGGGCCTGGCGCTTGCGGTTGTACTGCAGGGTCAGGCTGTTGATCAGGTCACCGGCGTTGCGGGTGGCGTTGTCCATGGCGCCCATCTGGGCCCCGAAGAAGCTGGCCTGGTTCTCGTACAGGGCGGCCAGGATCTGGGTCGTGATGTTGCGCGGCAGCAGCGTCTCGAGGATTTCCTCCTCCGAGGGCTCGTACTCGTACACGGCGCCGTTCAGGTCGATCGGGGCGGCGTCGCCGTCCACCACGGCCGGGATCAGCTGGCGCGGGGTCGGAACCTGCGAGATGACCGACTGGAAGCGGCTGTAGAACAGGGTCACGACGTCGGCGTTGCCGGCCTCGAACTCTTCCGCGATCAGGGCGGCGATCGGCTCGGCGGCGGCCATGCCGATGACCTTGTGCTCGCTCAGCTCGAAGGTGCGGATCAGCTTGTCGCCGTACAGGCGGGTCAGGCCGTCACGCACCTTGCGGCCCACGGCGACGATGCGGACATCCTTGCCGTTGGCGATCAGGCTGTTGATCCGCTCACGCGCGGCGCGGATGACGTTCGAGTTGAAGCCGCCCGCCAGACCCTTGTCGCCGGTGGCGACGACGATCAGGTGCTTCTGGTCGGCGCCGGTGCCCGCCAGCAGCTTGGGCGCGCTGTCGCCGGACACGCCGGCGGCCAGGTTGGCGATGACCGCGGCCATCTTCTTCGCATAGGGACGGGCGCTTTCGGCCTGATCCTGGGCGCGCTTCAGCTTGGCCGCGGCGACCATGTTCAGGGCTTTCGTGATCTTCTGCGTGGACTTCACGCTGTCGATCCGATTGCGCATTTCCTTGAGGCTGGCCATCGGGCGCTACTCTTTCAGCTTCCGGGGGTCAGACTTAGGCGAAGGTCTTGGTGAAGGCGGCCAGAACATCCTTCAGCTCGGCTTCGAGCTCGGCGGTCAGGTCCTTCTTGGTGCGGATGCCTTCCAGCAGGCCCGGGTTCGACGACTTGATGCGGGCCAGCAGCTCACTCTCGAAGCGGCCGATGTCCGAGACGGCGACGCCGTCCAGGTAGCCACGCGTACCGGCGTAGACCGACACGACCTGCTCTTCCATGGTCAGCGGGCTGTACTGCGGCTGCTTCAGCAGCTCGGTCAGACGGGCGCCGCGGGCCAGCAGCTTCTGGGTCGAGGCGTCCAGGTCCGAGCCGAACTTCGCGAAGGCGGCCATTTCACGGTACTGGGCCAGCTCGCCCTTGATGGTGCCGGCGACCTTCTTCATCGCCTTGGTCTGGGCCGACGAACCCACGCGCGACACCGAGATGCCGACGTTCACGGCCGGGCGGATGCCCTGATAGAACAGGTCCGATTCCAGGAAGATCTGGCCGTCGGTGATCGAGATCACGTTGGTCGGGATGTAGGCCGACACGTCGTTGGCCTGGGTTTCGATCAGCGGCAGGGCGGTCAGCGAGCCCGAGCCGTAGTCGGCGTTCAGCTTGGCCGAACGCTCCAGCAGGCGCGAGTGCAGGTAGAAGACGTCGCCCGGATAGGCTTCACGGCCCGGCGGACGGCGCAGCAGCAGCGACATCTGGCGATAGGCCACAGCCTGCTTGGACAGGTCGTCATAGACGATCAGGCCGTGCATGCCGTTGTCGCGGAAATATTCGCCCATGGCGGTGCCGGCGAACGGGGCCAGGAACTGCAGCGGGGCCGGCTCCGACGCGGTCGAGGCGACCACGATGGTGTATTCTAGAGCGCCCGACTCCTCGAGAGTCTTCACGATCTGCGCGACGGTCGAACGCTTCTGACCGATCGCGACGTAGATGCAGTACAGCTTGGCGGACTCGTCGTCCGTGGCGTTGACCGACTTCTGGTTCAGGATGGTGTCGATGGCGACGGCGGTCTTGCCGACCTGACGGTCACCGATGATCAGCTCACGCTGGCCGCGGCCGACGGGGATCAGGGTGTCGATGGCCTTCAGGCCGGTCTGCATCGGCTCGTGCACCGACTTGCGCGGGATGATGCCCGGGGCCTTCACGTCCACGCGGCGACGCTCGGTGGCGACGATCGGGCCCTTGCCGTCGATCGGCTCGCCCAGCGGGTTCACGACGCGGCCCAGCAGGCCCTTGCCAACCGGCACATCCACGATCTCGCCCAGGCGGCGGACTTCGTCGCCTTCAGCGATGGCGGCGTCCGAGCCGAAGATCACGGCGCCGACGTTGTCGCGTTCCAGGTTCAGAGCCATGCCCTTCACGCCGGCCTTGGGGAACTCCAACATTTCACCGGCCTGAACATTGTCCAGACCGTGGATGCGGGCCACGCCGTCGCCGATCGACAGCACCTGGCCGACGTCGGAGACGTCGGCTTCAACGCCGAAGTTGGCGATCTGCGACTTGAGGATGGCCGAGATTTCGGCGGCGCGGATGTCCATTTGGATCTCTCTGTCTTCGTCTCTTGGTGCGCGGTGAGGCGCCGTATTGGGTTAGGCGCGCTTCAGCGCAAACTTCATCTGGTCGAGCTTGGTCTTCAGCGAGGCGTCGAACAGCTTCGAGCCCACCTTGACCTTCAGGCCGCCCAGGATCGCCGGGTCGACACGGGTCGTCAGTTCCGGATCCTTGCCCAGCGAGGTGCGGAGCGTAGTCTGGATGGTCTTGAGTTGAGCGGCGGTCAGCGCCTGGGCCGACACGACCTCGGCGGCGACCAGGCCGGTCTTCTTGGCGTACAGCGCCTCAAAGGCCGCGATCACGGCGGTCAGGTCACGCGCGCGACCGTTCTGGGCCAGCAGGCCGAGGAAGTTCTGGCTGACGCCATTGAACTTCGCCTTGGCGGCGATTGCGACCAGGCCCTTGACCTGCTCTTCAGCGGTCAGCACCGGCGAGGTCGCCAGACGGCGCAGGTCGGCGCTCTCCACCCAGGCGGCGCGCAGCGACTTCAGGTCCGCGCGCACGGCGTCCAGGGCGCCTTTTTCCTCTGCCAGGTCGAACAGCGCTTGTGCGTAGCGCTCGCCGACTTCCGTCGTTCTGAAATCGTCAGCCACTTATAAGGTCCACGCGGGTTAGCGTTCTGGTCGTGGCCGACGGCGTTTCCGCATCGACCAAAGGCTTGAAATGCTTTGAGAAAGCACTTTGGGGACGCGTTCCGTAACGCGCCCTCCGGCTCAGCCGGGCGCCTGATAGCACCCCTGCACTCCCGTCGCAACCGGGACGGGCCGCCACATTGGGCCGCATTGCCGCACCCGCAACCGCGACGTTAGAAACGGGTTTCAGCGCTACGCTCCAGGAAAATACCGACCGATGTTCGACTTCTCCGTCTTCTTCACCGACCCGACCGTGTGGGCGGCCCTGATCACCCTCGTGGTGATGGAGGTGGTGCTGGGCATCGACAACCTCATTTTCATTTCAATCCTGTCGAACAAGCTGCCGCCGGAACACCGCCAGCGCACCCGCCGCATCGGCATCGGCCTGGCGCTGGTCATGCGCCTGGGCCTGCTGGCCACCATCGGCTGGATCGTCGGCCTGACCGCCCCCGTCTTCGACCTGGGCATCCAGGGCGCCGTAAACAGCCACGGTGAACCCGGCTTCGACACCGCCTTCAGCTGGCGCGACCTGATCCTGATCGCCGGCGGCCTGTTCCTGATCTGGAAGGCCACCAAGGAAATCCACCACGCCACGGACACCACCCCGTCCCACGACCTTCTGGAGAAGGACAAGAAGGACGTCGTGATCAACAACGTCGGCGCGGCCATCTTCCAGATCATCCTGCTGGACCTGGTCTTCTCGATCGACTCGATCCTGACCGCCGTCGGCATGACCGACCACGTCGTGGTCATGATGATCGCCGTCGTCGTCGCCGTCCTGACCATGCTGCTGGCCGCCGACCCCCTGGCCGAGTTCATCGACAAGAACCCGACCGTGGTCATGCTGGCCCTGGGCTTCCTGCTGATGATCGGCGCCGTGCTGATCGCCGACGGATTCGGCGTCCACGTTCCGAAGGGCTACATCTATGCAGCCATGGCCTTCTCGGCGATGGTGGAGGGCCTGAACATGCTGTCCCGCCGGTCCTCCGCGCGGAAGGCGGCCGCTGAACAGGCCCATCAGGACAAGCTCAACAAGGCCGAGACGGCCGAACCGGGAGTGTGATCATGAGGCGGCTGTTCCTTCTCGCGGCCGCCCTGCTCCTTCCCACAGCCGCCCCGGCGCAGACCCCTGCGCCGGACCCGGCTCCCGCCGCCCAGGCAGCTCAGGCGCCGGCTTACGCTCCGGCCCCGGCGCCGCCGAGCGTTCCCATCTATGACTTTGAAGTGGTGCGGACCTATCCGCACGATCCCCACGCCTTCACCCAAGGCCTGATCTGGCGGGACGGGGTGCTATACGAAAGCACAGGCCGTTCGCCCTCGACCATCCGCAAGGTCCGGCTGGAGGACGGCGTCGTCCTGCAGCGCCACACCCAGGACCCGGCCATCTTCGGCGAAGGTCTGACCGAGTTGGACGGGCGGCTGCTCAGCCTCACCTGGACCGACGGCAAGGGCTTCATCTGGAACCCCGTCGACCTCAGCCCGCAGGGCGAGTTCACCTATGACGGCGAGGGTTGGGGCCTGACCACCGACGGCGAGCGCCTGATCCTGTCGGACGGTCGCCCGCACCTGCGCTTCCTCGACCGACGCACCTTCGCCCCCATCGGCCAGGTCCCCGTGACCCTGGACGGCCGTCTCGTCGGCCAGCTGAACGAGCTGGAATGGATCGACGGCGAGGTCTGGGCCAACATCTGGCAGACCGACTACATCGTCCGCATCGACCCCACGACCGGCGTGGTGAAGGGCATCATCGACCTGACCGGCCTTCTGCCGGACCGCACCGGACTGGACCCCACCGACGACGTCCTGAACGGCATCGCCTGGGACCCGCAAGGCCGCCGCATCTTCGTCACCGGCAAGAACTGGCCGAGCCTGTTCGAGATCAGGATTACCGGGCCGCGCTGATCCACCCTCTCCCGATGGGAGAGGGCTTGAGCCTCCGGGAGCGTAGCGATCGGCAAGGCGAAAGGGTGAGGGTCGTTAGTCTGCACTCGGCGATGAGCCGCGGCAGCGCCTTGGGCGGCGGCTTACGCCGACTGGCGCAGCCGACCCTCATCCGACGGGGCTCCGCCCCGCCATCTTCTCCCATCGGGAGAAGGAAAACGCGCCCTACAAGAAAGAATACGGATCCACGTCCACGTTCAGCCGGACTGACCCCGGCACCTTCACCCGGCTGAGCCACACGCGCAGGAAGCCCTGCAAATCCACGTCGCGATCAGCCCGGACCAGCAGGCGCTTGCGGCGACGCCCCCGAACGAGGGCCAGCGGGGCGTCGGCGGGGCCGTAGACCTCCAGCCGCTCGGCGTTGGGAATGGCCTCGGCCAGGTCACGGGCCAGCTTCTCGACCGCCTGCGGGTTCTCGCCGGACAGGATGAGCGCCGCCAGACGACCGTAGGGCGGCAGGGAGGCCGCCTCGCGCTCGGCCATCTCGGCGTCCACGAAGGCGTCTCGGTCGCCCGCCGCCAGCGCCATCAGCACCGGATGCTCGGGCGTCCAGGTCTGCAACAGGGCGCGACCCGGCTTGTCCGCCCGGCCCGCCCGACCCGTGGCCTGGGTCAAAAGCTGGAAGGTCCGCTCGGCCGCCCGCAGATCGCCGCCGCGCAGGCCCAGGTCTGCGTCCACCACCCCGACCAGGGTCAGCAGGGGGAAGTTGTGGCCCTTGGCCGCCGCCTGGGTCGCGACAAGGATGTCAATCTCGCCGTCCGCCATGGACTGGATCAGGGCGCGGGCTGACTTGCCGTCCGGCACGGTGTCAGAGCTGAAGACAGCCGTCCGCGCCTGCGGGAAGAGGTTGCGCACCTCTTCCTCAACCCGCTCGACCCCCGGTCCGACCGGCACAAGACTGTCCTCGGCGCCGCAGGAGGGGCAGGCCTTGGGCTTGGCCATGGAGAAGCCGGTCAGGTGGCAGACCAGCCGCCCGGTGTAGCGATGCTCGACCAGCCAGCTGTCGGTGTCCGGCGCGGTCAGCCGGTGGCCGCAGACCCGGCACAGGACCACGGGGGCATAGCCTCGGCGGTTGAGGAACAGCAGGGTCTGCTCCCCCCGCGCCAGTGTCGCGCCGATGGCTTCGCGCAGGGGCTGGGACAGCCAGGTCTGGGGGTCGGGCGGAGCGGCGCGCAGGTCCAGCAACTGAACGTCCGGGAGCACCGCCGCGCCGTGGCGGGCGCCCAGCTTCAGCCAGCGATAGCGGCCCTGATGGGCGTTCCACAGGGTCTCCAGCGACGGCGTGGCCGAGGCCAGCACCACCGTCGCGCTCTCGATCCGGGCGCGGGCCACAGCGAGGTCGCGGCCATGATAAACCAGCCCCTCCTCCTGCTTGAACGAACCGTCATGCTCCTCATCGACCACGATCAGGCGCAGGTTGGCGTAGGGCAGGAACAGGGCTGAACGGGCGCCGACCACGATATTGCAACGCCCGGCCTGAACCGCCTCCCACACCTGCCGTCGGCGCGGCGGAGCGACGCCCGAGTGCCATTCGGCGGGCGCGCTGCCGAAGCGGGCGCTGATCCGCTCGATCAGGGCCTGGGTCAGGGCGATTTCGGGCAGCAGGATGAGGATCTGCGCCGCCGGATCCGCCTTCAGGGCGCGGGCGGCGGCTTCCAGATAGGCCTCGGTCTTGCCCGAGCCGGTGACCCCGTCCAGCAGCATGGGGGCAAAGCCCCGCGAGCCGACCGCCTCGGCGATGGCCTCGGCGGCGGCGGCCTGATCCGGATTGAGGTCGGCGGGGGCGTGGTCCGGGTCGGGCGGATCGAAGGCGGCGAGGGCTTCGATCTCAATGACCTCCAGCACCCCCTCGTCCAGCAGCCCCTTCACCACGCCCGACGACACCTCGGCCGCGCGGGCCAGTTCGGGACCGGGCATTGAGCGTTGGCCCAGGGCTTCCAGCACCGCCGTGCGGGCGGCGGTCGGACGGGCGGGCAGGCGGACGCCGACGCGACGGACCCGGCGCTCGGGCCGGGGACGCGGCGCGCGCAGCCCCTTCAGGGCCGCTGACGCCATCTCGCCCGGCGCGCTCAGGGTCCAGCGGGCGGCCCATTCGACGAAGTCCACGGTGCGTTCGGGCAGGCGCGGATCGTCCAGCACATGGTCCAGCGCCTTCAGCCGACGGTTCGTGCCCGTGGTCTCGCGCGCCTCGGAGACGATGCCCCGGATCAGGCGCGGGCCCAGCGGCACGGCGACCTGATCGCCACGCGCCACATCCAGCCCCTCGGGCACCTCGTAATCGAAGGCCTCGGGCACCGGCAGGGGAATGAGGACAGAAGCCACCTTCATTGAAGGATCATGTCTCGCAAATTTCGCACGACGCCGCTAAAGAGCCCGCCCATGAAACTCTTCCTCGACACCGCCGAAGTCGCCGTCATCAAGGACCTGCTGCCGACCGGCATGGTCGACGGCGTGACCACCAATCCCACGCTGATCGCAAAGTCCGGGCGCAACATCGCCGAGGTCATCGCTGAAATCTGCGCCCTGGTCGAGGGCCCGATTTCCGCCGAGGCCGTCGCGACCGACTATGAGACCATGGTCAAGGAGGGCGACAAGCTCGCCGCCATCGCCCCGAACGTGGTCGTGAAGCTGCCGCTGACCTGGGATGGCCTGCGCGCCGCGCGGAACTTCTCGGACAAGGGCATCAAGACCAACGTCACCCTGTGCTTCTCGGCCGCCCAGGCCATGCTGGCCGCCAAGGCTGGGGCGACCTTCATCTCGCCCTTCGTCGGCCGTCTGGAAGACCACGGCGCGGACGGCGTCGGCCTTCTGGAAGAAATCCGCACCCTGTACGATATCCACGGGTTCGAAACCGAGATCCTGGCCGCCAGCCTGCGTAATCCGGGCCACGTCTCGGCCGCGGCCCTGGCCGGCGCCGACGCCGCCACCCTGCCCGCCGACACTTTCAAGGCGCTGGTCAAACACCCGTTAACCGACAAGGGGCTTGATGCCTTCCTGGCGGACTGGGGCAAGACGGGCCAGTCGATCCTGTAAGGATCGACACTCACCCTCCCCGACGCCGGTTGTCCAAGACTGCGCCTCGGGGAGAGGTTTGTGAGCGTATCGCCTGATCTGTTTTCGAAGCCGGATGAGCTTCACTGGCCGGACGTCCGCGTCTGGCTGCAGGCGAACGCCGCCCATCTGGTCGACGACCGGGCCCTGCTGGAAGAGCTGGGGCTGAAGGCGACGGGCCGCAACGTCGTGGAATTCGGCAAGGCGGCCCTGACCCGGCTGGAAGAGGCCGCCGAACGCGAGGCCGACGCCCGCAAGCGCATCGAGGCCATCGCCCGGGCCAATTTCGCCGCCCAGACCCAGACCCACGTCGCGGCTCTGGACCTGATGGAATCCCGCAACCCCTCCGACCTCGCGCGACGTCTAGACGCCGTGGCGCAAGGGCGGTTCGGCTTGGCCGGCGCGGCCATCGCCATCGAGAAGCCCGGCGGCGTGCCGTTCGGCTGGAAGGCGCTGGACGCCGGCGGCGTCGACGGCCTGCTGGGCGAGCACGGCCTGACCTGGCTGGGGCCGAATTTCGACGGGCTGAACCTGTTCGGCGCGGCCGAGGACGAGGTGAAGTCGGTCGCCCTGATCCGCATGGCCCCGCACTTCCCCGGCGACGACACGCCTGGTCGCCACGCCATCTGCGCCTTCGGCTCGCCCGAAGAAGACGGCTTCACCCCGACCATGGGCTGCGAACTGGTCGCCTTCATCGCCCGGGTGGTCGAACGCACGGCCGAACGATGGCCGATCCTCAACTGACCGCCTCCGACGCGCTGGCCGCCTGGCTGGAGCATCTGGCGCATGAGCGGCGGCTGTCGCCCCGCACGCTGGAGGCCTATGGCCATATCGCCCGGCTGTATCTGGCCTTTCTCGAACGCCACCGGGGCGAGCCCCAGCGGCTGAAGGACCTCGGCGCCATCACGGCGGCGGAGGTGCGGGCGCACCTGGCCGAGCGCCGTAGCGGCGATCATCCATTGAACGCCCGCTCGATCAGCCAGACGCTGTCGGCCATCCGGGCCTTCCACAGCTTCCTCGACCGGCGGCTCGACACCCCCGCCCCGCAACTGGCGCTGGTCCGCGGGCCGAAACTGAAGCCCTCCCTGCCCCGCCCCGTCACCGAGGATCAGGCGCGCGGCCTGCTGGAGGAGACCGAGGCCGATCCCGACGCCGAGCCGTGGGAGGCCGCCCGCGACCGAGCCGTCCTGACCCTGCTCTACGGCTGCGGCCTGCGGATTTCGGAGGGCCTGTCCCTGACCCGCGCCGACGCCCCCCTGCCCGAGACCCTGCGGATCACCGGCAAGGGCGACAAGACGCGCATGGCCCCGGTGCTGCCCGCCGTACGCGAGGCGGTGGACGCCTACCTCGCCCTGCTGCCCTTCCCACTGGAACCCACCGACGCCCTGTTCCGCGCCCGCCGGGGTGGCCCACTGGGCCCGCGTCAGGTGCAGGCGGCCATGCAGCGGCTGCGGGGTCGACTCGGCCTGCCCGCCAGCGCCACGCCTCACGCCTTGCGCCACAGCTTCGCCACCCACCTGTTGGGCGCGGGCGCCGATCTGCGCTCCATCCAACAGCTGCTGGGCCACGCCAGCCTGTCGACGACCCAGAAATACACCGCCGTCGACGCCGCCCACCTGCTCGACGCCTATGCGGCGGCCCACCCCCGCGCCTGACCCCTCAGCGACCGGCGGTCGCGTAGACTCGCCAGAGCGGGTGAACGGCGCCTAATGTGCGGAAAACAAGGGACGTATCAGGGGAGACGTCGCTGGCCTCGCACCGCTTTCCGGCTCCGGATCGTCGCCTGCTCCTGACCGGGCTGGGCGCCGTCGCGGCCTTCGGGCCGCCGGCTTTCGCACGGATCGCCACGCAGGACCCGGCGCCCTCCGACGATCCCGGTCCCATTCCCCTGCTGGCCAATCTGTTCACCCGCGTCGGCGCCAGCGTGACAATCAACGGGCAGGGGCCCTTCACCTTCGTGATCGACACCGGCGCCGGGGTGACGGCCCTGTCCGACACCGTGGCCGCCGCCCTGGCCCTGCCGTCCGCTGGACCGCTGATCGTGCACGGGATCACCGCCGCCGCCCGCACCGACAGCGTGCCGGTGGAACGTATGATGCTGCGCGGCCTGACCTTCCGCGATCTGCATTGCCCGGTCTTCCCACGCGATCAGCTGGGCGCCGACGGTCTGCTGGGTCTGGATGTCCTGGGCCAGTACCGGCTCAGCTTCGACGTGCTGCGCCGCTCCGCCAGCCTCAGCGCGCGGGGCATGCGGGTCATCATGGGCGGGCAGGAGATGGGCACCGGCTCGCGCCTGCGCCGGGACAGCGTCCGCTCGGTGCGGGGACGGTTCGGTCAGCTGATCCTGGGCCAGACCCTGGTCGAGGGCGTGCCGACAGCGGCCTTCGTCGACAGCGGGGCGCAATATTCGATCGGCAATACGGCCCTGCGTCGGGCCGTGGCCGCGCGTCGCCCAAACGGGGTCCGTTTCGCCCGGCAGGTTCAGCTGTACGGGGTGACGGGCCAAACCCTGTCCGCCGATCTCGCGCGGGTCGATGACATCCGACTGGGCCTGTCTCGGCTGGGCATGACGCCCCTGCTGTTTGCCGACCTGCACTGCTTCCGCACGCTGGAGCTGGCGGACCAGCCCGCCCTGCTGATCGGCGCCGACCTGCTGGGCCGGTTCCGGCAGGTGACGCTGGATTTCCCCGGCAACCGCGTCGCCTTCCACGGCCTGCGCCGTCAAACGACGCGGACCGTGGAGGACGAGCTGGGCGGTTAGGCCTGCATCGTCCAGTTGTCGATGCCCATGGCGGCCTGTTTGACCGCTTCCGAACGGGTCGGGTGAGCGTGGCAGGTGCGGGCGATGTCTTCCGCCGCCGCGCCGAAGGCCATGGCGATGCAGGCCTCGCCGATCAGCTCACCGGCCTGCGGGCCGTAGATGTGGACGCCCAGGACCTTGTCGGTCTTGGAGTCGGCCAGAACCTTCACGAAGCCCTCTGTCTCGTGATTGATCTTGGCGCGGCTGTTGGCGGTGAAGGGGAATTTGCCCTTCTTGAAGTCGACGCCCGCGGCCTTCAGCTGCTCCTCGGTCTTGCCGACCCAGGCCACTTCCGGACCGGTGTAGATGACGCTGGGGACCAGGTCGTAGTCGACGTGGCCAGCCTTGCCCGCGATGTATTCGATCACGGCGACGGCCTCTTCTTCCGCCTTGTGCGCCAGCATCGGGCCATGGGTCACGTCGCCGATCACCCAGATGCCGTCCTTGCCGCTCTTCAGGTGGTCATTCGCCAGGAAGCCGCGCTTGTCGGTCTCGATGCCGACCGACTCCAGGCCCAGGCCGGCGGTGTAGGGACGACGGCCGATAGCGACCAGCACCACGTCGCCCGTCAGGGTCTCGGTCGCGCCGCCGGCGGCCGGCTCCAGCGTCAGGACCACGCCGTCCTTGGCCACCTTCGCCGAGGTGACCTTGGTCCCCATCTTGAAGGTCATGCCCTGCTTGGTCAGGCCGCGCTGGAAGGCGGTGGCGACCTCGGCGTCCATGCCGGCGCCGACCTTGTCCAGGAACTCGACCACGGTGACCTCGGCGCCCAGACGGCGCCAGACCGAGCCGAGCTCAAGCCCGATCACGCCGGCGCCGATGACGATCAGCTTCTTCGGCACCGACGGCAGCGACAGGGCGCCGGTCGAGTCGATCACCTTGCCCTCGACGAAGTCCACGCCCGGCAGCGGGGTGGGCTCCGAACCGGTGGCGATGACGATGTCCTTGGCCGTCAGCTGAGTGACGGTCCCGTCGGCGGCGGTCACCTCGACCTGGCCCAAGCCTTCGGGAGTTTGGCCGGTGATCTTGCCCTTGCCCTTGATCCAGTCGGCCTTGTTCTTCTTGAACAGGAACTCGATGCCCTTGGTCAGGCCGGTCACGCTCTCGGCCTTCTGGGCCATCATCTGGGACAGGTCGACCTTGGGCGTGCCGACGGTGATGCCCAGCTTGGGGAATTCCTTGGTCGCGACCTCGAACAGTTCCGAGGCGTGCAACAGGGCTTTGGAGGGCATGCAGCCGACGTTCAGGCAGGTGCCGCCCAAGGTGTCGCGCATCTCGACGCAGGCGACCTTCAGGCCCAACTGGCCCGCGCGGATCGCGGCGTTGTAGCCGCCCGGCCCACCGCCGATGATGACGACGTCATAGGAAGCGGCTTCGGCCATGGGATCTCTCTATATGCTCTGTCTGGGCGGGGGGAAGGCGCGCGGAACCTAGCGCCGCCCCCGCAGGGGTCAACCATCCACAGGCATATGGTGACGATCCGTTGGGATCAGAAGGACAGTTGGCCCGGAATCCGGTGCTTGCGCTGACGCCGAGCGGCCACGATCACCAGCACGCCCAGCAGGAACAGGGCGCCGAGGATCAGCCACAGCGGATCGACCGGGAAATCGCTGGCGGGAGACGCCGCGCGGGCGGCGATGTCTGCATTGCCGCCGCCGCGATCCATGGCCAGGCGCAGGGCCGCATCGGCGATGAAGCCCAGGAAATAGGCCACCGACGCCTTGGTGTTGCCCGCGCCCAGCATCAGGGCGGCGCCCAGATAGAGGGCGATGGCGCCCGCCCACAGGGCCCAGGCCGGAATGAAGCCGAACAGATCACCGCCGGTCGCGGCGTCCGCCTCGGCCCGCATCGCGCCGATGTCCGCCGTCCCTCCCTCGATCAGGGGCGACAGCAGGGGCCAGGCCAGCCAGCCCACATAGCCCAGGATGGCGAGGGCGACGACAAAACGCAGCAGCTTCATGACCGGTCTCCGGGTTCGGCGTTAACCACCCTACACCCGGTACGTCGAACGTCGATAGCCGCCTGATCGGCGCCTTGGTCAGGCGCTCTGGCGTTCCGGCTCGGCGATCGCCTGCGGCAGGGTGATGGACACCTCCGCCCCGCCGTCCGGCACATCATCGATAGACAGGACGCCGCCCGACTGGCGGGCGAAGGCATAGGCCTGCGACAGGCCCAGACCCGCCGCGCCCTCGCGCGTGGTGAAGAAGGGCTCGATGGCGCGGGCGGCCAGTTCCCGGTCCATGCCAGGTCCGGTGTCGCGCACGCTGAGCCGCAGCCCGCCTTCCAGCAGGGTCTCCAGCCGAACCGCCACCGATCCCTTCGCGCCCACAGCGTCGACCGCATTCTGGGTCAGGGCCCGGACCGCGCCCTCGAAGGCGACGGGATCCAGACGCACCGGCGCCGCGGTCGAGGGTCCCTCGATCATCAGATCAACCTCGGGCCCCGCCATGGCGCGCAGACGGGTTTCCATGCCGCGCAGCAGGACGCCCGCGTCCAGCGTCTGGAACACCGGAGTGTCGTCGCCCTGCGAGAAGGCGGTCAGGCGGCGGGTCAGTTGCTCGCCCCGCCGGCCGGCGGCCAAGGCGGCCTGCCCCAGACGACGCACCCGGGCGGGGTCATCGGCCTGACGCAGCATCATGTCGAGCGCCCCGGTCATCACGCCCAGCAGGGCGTTGAAGTCGTGGGCCAGACCGCCGGTCAGGCGACCGACGCTCTCCATCCGACGACCGCCCTGCAGTTCCAGTTCGGCGTCTTCCTGCGCCTTGCGGGCGACGGCGCGAGCGGTCTCCGCGTCCTCGCGCGCCGCGGCGGCGGCGGCCAGGGCGTCCTCGGCCTGACGGCGGGCGCTCTCGGCCTCATCGCGCAGGGCGGTGACCTCTTCTTCCGAGATCGCGGGCGCGGCGGGTTCGACCTCAGCCTCAACGACCGGCTCAGGGTTCGGTTCGGGGATCGGCGCGAAGGCGATGGTTTCGACCGGGGCCTCGACCACGGTCTCAATGACCGCTTCCTCAACCGCCGGCTCGGCGCGTTCGCCGGCCAGCAGCAGGGCGTCGACCCGACCCTCGGCGTCGGTCAGGGGCAGCATGGACCAGCGGATGCCTTCCGGCGCCCCATTGCGGGACACAAAGGCCTCGGCCTCGCCCGCCGGAGCCGACAGGGCGGCGCGCAGGGCCTGACGCCCCTCGACCCGCTCATCCTCGGCCAGGAACAGGTCGGCGAAGTCGCCCTCGGCGGCGTCGCGGCCCAGCACCAGAAGGGCGGTGCGATTGGCTTCACGCACCACGCCGCTGGCGGCGACGACGACGAGCGCGCTGGACGCGGCGTCGAACACCCGACGGGTGAGGTCGCTCTCGAGGATGACGGTCTCGGGGGCCTGGACTTCCGGCGTTTGCAGGCCTTCGGTCTCGACGATGGCGGCGGTCGAGCCGGTGATCTGGCCCAGTTCGTTCTCGATCGGCATGGCGGTGACCGAGACCAGCATCTTCTTGCGGGTCGCGGGATTGGCCATCAGATGGTGGAAGCCCTTGACCGTCTGGCCGCGCAGGGCGCGGGCGCTGGGCAGCAGGTCCGGCGGCACCGGGCGACCATCGGGGAAGGTGATGCCCCAGGTGGCCGAGTGGAAGCGCAGGCCGATCAGCTCGGCGTCACGACGGCCCAGCAGTTGGTGTGCGGCGCGGTTGGCGAAGACGAACTTGCCCTGTTTGTCGGTCTCGACCAGGGCGACGGGAATGGCGTTCAGGGTTTCGAACAGGCGCTTCTGCGAATCCTCGGCCACGCGCTGGACGAGATCCAGCTGACCCGAGGCGTCAACGTGGTGACCCCGGTTCTTGACCGCGAACCAGAGCGCGACCAGCCCGATGACCCAGCCGACCGCCGCCACCGCGCCCAGCACCCACATCCAATTGATCTGGCCTTCGAGAAACATTCGACCTGACTGTCCCGTTCTGGCGCCGTCGCGCCGGTTCGGGAGACACCTTGCAAACGGCGAACCGCTACGGCCGCCTTTCGCCCCCAAGGCGACCTAATCAAGGTTATCGGTACGGTCCAGCTTGACCGTTAACCTTTTCCGGCAGCGATATGAAAAAGGGGCCGGACGTTTCCGCCCGGCCCCCGCTTTCAGCCTGTCGACCCGCTTAGAGCTTGAAGCGGACGCCGACAAAGACGTTGTAGCCGAACTTCTCGTACTCATAGGTCCGCTCGCGCGAGCCGTAGTAGCGGATGCCGGCCGAGTCCGTCAGGTTCTTGGCTTCACCGAACAGTTCCACGCCGTTGCCGAAGTCGTAGCTGGCGGTGAGGTCCAGTTGCTCGCGGCCTTCGACATACAGGTCGAGATCAGCCGTGTTGGCGTTGATCTCTTCCAGATAATCGCTGCGCTTGGTGTAGGACAGGCGGGCCGAGAAGCCGTTCAGCTCGTAGAACAAAGCGGCGTTGTAGTTGGTGTCCGACTGACCCGGCAGGGCGAAGGTGTCGCGACCGCCGTAGCTCTGGGCCGTCTTGATCTCGGCGTCCGTGACCGTGAAGTTCGCGAACACGCCGAAGCCCGACATCCAGCCCGGCAGGAAGCCGAACTTCTGCTGCCAGTTCAGCTCCAGACCCATCAGGTGACCGTCAGGCGCATTGATCGGGGTCTCGAACTCGGCGTCGAAGACGACGCCGCCGATCGTGACCTCTTCCTCGTAGTTGAGGATGTACCGGTAGTTGGTCAGGTCCTTATAGAAGGCGTTGGCCGACACGACTCCCAGCGAGGCGAAGTAGTACTCCAGGCCGATGTCGAGGTTGTTCGACAGGGTCGGCTGCAGATCCGGATTACCGATCTCATAGGTGATGTCGGTGCCGTCGGTTTCCTCGATACGGCGCGGAACGATCTGGCTGAACTCGGGGCGCGAGATCGAACGGGTCAGGGCGAAGCGACCGATCAGGTTGTCGCTGAAGCTGTGACGGATGGTCAGGTTCGGGAAGAACTCGGTGTCGTCACGGCTGACGGAGGCGCTCGAGATCGCGCCGTCGATGACGGTCGGCGCCGAGCCGTCGAAGTTGGTCTGCTCGACGCGCATGCCGACGACGACATTAGTCGAGCCGATGTCGAAGCGGGCCTGACCGTAACCGGCCAGGATGTCTTCCTGGGCTTCGTAGTCGGCGGTCAGCGAGTCGGGCATGCGGCGCGGCGAGGCGGCGCGGGCGGCGGCCAGATAGGCATCGACCAGGCCGTTGTCGTACTGGGTGCCGAGGATGTAGCCGAAATTCCGGCCCTGATCCGTGCCCCACAGGGTCGCCAGGGCGCCCGGGTTCGCCGAGGCGTCGCGGTTGCGTTGACGCTCTTCGTCGGCGCTGACGTCGCGGCTGCTGAACTTCAGGCCGAACTTCCAGTTCACGTCGAGGCCGCCGAGCTGGCTCGGAACCTCCAGGTTGGTGCGGAAGGCGATGTCTTCCTGCTTGGTGGTGTTCGCGCGGAAGGTGTTCTCACGGAACGAGAAGTTCGTCGGCGTGGCGAAGAAACCGGTCGCCGTCGGACCGAAGATCGGATTGCCCGGAGCGTAGAAATAGGTCGGGGCGTAGTGGTTGCTGGTGTCGTAGCTCAGCGTGGTCGCGCTGGAGCGGTAGACCAGCTCGTCGCGGTGCGGATAGGTCTGCTCGCTGTCAGCCCACGACAGGTCGGCGTCCCAGGTCATGCCGTTTTCGAACGTATGTTCGCCACCGATGACCAGGGTGGTGATCTCGTTGTTCTGGGTGCGGTGACGCAGGTTGCGGTAGATACGGGCGCCGTTCCAGGTCGCGGTCGTGTCGGTCGCGCCGGCCTGAAGCGTGCCGTCGGCGTAGGCCAGGATCACGGTGTTGCGGTACTCATCATCCTCGAACTGGGCGAACGAACCGCGGGCGAACAGGCGGGTCTGATCCGACGGACGCCATTCCAGAGCGCCGGTCAGGGCCTGACGGGTGCGCTGGGTTTCGTATTGCTTGAAGAGGGTTTCCTCGAGCACGAAGACGCCGTCTTCCTCGGTCCAGGCGTTCTCGACGTTCTCGGGACGACGGTTGGTTTCGGAGTAGCTCAGCGAGAGCAAGGCGCCGAACTGGCCGTCCGCGCCGAAGACGTTCGAAACGGTCGCGCCGGCGCGGACGTCCTCACCGCCGTAATCGTTGTAGCTGCCGCCGGCATAGCCGCTCAGCGCCAGGCGACGGCTGTCGAACGGCGAGCGGGTGCGGATGTTGACGGCGCCGGCGATCGAGTCGGCTTCCTGGCTCGGCAGCAGGGTCTTGGAGACCTCGATGTTGGAGACGATGTCGCTGGGCAGGGTGTCCAGATCGACGGCGCGGGTGCCCGGATCGACGGCCGGAACGGCGACGCCGTCCACCGACACGGCGGTGAAGGCCGACGGAGCGCCGCGGACGTTGATGTAGCGGCCTTCGCCCTGGTCGCGCTGGATGGCGATGCCCGCGACGCGCTGCAGCGACTCGGCGACGTTCGGATCGGGATAGCGACCGATGGCGTCAGCCGACAGGACGTTGATGGTGCCGTCAGCGTTGCGCTGCTGGTTCAGCGAGCGGGCGATGCCGTCGGTGATCACGCCAGTGACGATGACTTCGCCCAGATCGGTCGCATCCGAACCGCCGAGGGTGACCGACAGGCTGACAGCCTCGCCACCGGTGGCCGACACGGTGCGGCTGACGTTCGGCAGGCCGATGTAACGGACGTCGAAGGTCGTTTCGCCCTGTCCCACGTTCAGGATGAACTGGCCGTTGGCGTCCGACACCACACGGGCGCCCGAGCCGCGGACGATGACTTCAGCCCCCGCGAGCGGCGCGCCGTCCGCGTTGATGATACGGCCATAAACCGTCGGATTGGCGGCGACAGCGGCGGCGACGTCATCCGCCTTGGCCATTGCCGGGCTGACCACAGCGAGCGACAGAGCGCTGACGCTCACAAGAAGGCGCAACTTCATTTCGATGATCCCCATCCCCGGCGACATTTCAGCTCGGGCTGGAGGCCGCGCTTAACGGGAACCGGCAACGATCCGGCGACGAAACGGCGACGCTGACTTCTCGATTCTCGAACAACGTTGTGACGTTTGATCGCTGGGCGGATGGTTCGTCACGAAACTGACGCCGGACCGTCATCGTGCGTTGCTTGACCCCTCGCGGCAGCGCGTGATCTGGCGCGCCCATTCAAGCCTTGGAGGGCGCAATGACTGTCCGGACGCTGATTGTCACCGTCGCCGCCGCAGCCCTGCTGGCCGCCTGCGCGACCCATGAAGTCGATTTCCAGGGTGAGGGCGAAGGCGTCGTCGGCCAGGGCGCGCCGGTTCACGCCGTCATCGAAACCCCGCCGGTCGGCCTGCCCGGCCAGGACGCCGCCGACGATCCCGCGGTCTGGGCCTCGGCCGCGCCGGTCTCGATCAAGGGCGCCAGCGTGGACGCCTTCGTCGCCGGCACGGACAAGAAGGCCGGTCTCTATATCTACGGTCTGGACGGCGCGATCCTGCAGTTCCTGCCGGAAGGCCTGCTGAACAATGTCGACGTGGCCGAGGGCCTGAGCGTCGGCGGCCGCCCGCAGGTTGTGTTCGGCGCCAGCGACCGCACACCCGGCAAGACCGGCATCGCCCTGTATCTGTTCGACCCGGCCGGGACCGGCGACAACGGCGTGCGTCCCTGGGGCAATGTCACCACCGATGTGGTCGAGCCCTACGGCTTCTGCTTCGCCCGTCGCGGCGCAGAGCTGCACGCCATTCTGGTCGGCCATGAAGGCGAACTGCGCCAGTTCGTCCTGACCGTCGGCGCCGACGGCCAGCCGTCCGCCCGTCTGGTCCGCACGACCGAGATCGGCTCGATCTCGGAAGGCTGCGCCGCCGACGAGGCGACCGACACCATCTATATCGCCGAGGAGAACGTCGGCGTCTGGCGCTATGACCTCGACCCCGCCTCGGGCGCGACCCGCACCCTGATCCAGCCGATCGCTCCGGGCGTTCTGGTCGCCGACGCGGAAGGCCTGACCGTCCTCGCAGACGGCGCGGCCCGCTATCTGATCGGCTCTAGCCAGGGCGACTCGACCTTCCCGGTCTGGCGCATCGACGGGGCCACGCCCGAGTACAAGGGCCGCTTCGTCGTTCAGCAGGGCGCCATCGACGGCGTCACCGGCACCGATGGGCTGGACGCCTTGGGCGGCCGCGTCAGCGCCCGCTTCCCGGAAGGCGTGGTGGTGGTTCAGGACGACGTCAACGACGTCGGCAACCAGAATTTCAAATACATCGACTGGCGCGACATCCGCACCGCCCTGGGCCTCTAGCTGCGGCGATTGCGCCAGGTCACGACGCCGACCCCGACCGGGATCAGATTATAGGCCACGCCCGGCAGCCAGGGCGCGATCCTGAGCAGGGGCGTGGACGCGATCAGGGCCGAGATCAGGCCGGTCGCGGCCGCGATGGTCCAGGTCGTGGCCCACTGGGTCCCGGCGCGAAGCGCCAGAGGCTCGCCGCCGCGCAACGCCCGCGCGGCATGGGTGAACAGGGCGGCGTTCAGCCCGGACAGGACGGCGAAGGCCACGCCGTAGATGACATAGGTCCAGCTCAGGTCCGTCAGGCTGGACATCAGCCCTCCGCCGGGCAGCACGCCCCCCGAAATGTAGTGGGTGGCCGTCTCCGCCAGCAGCCGCAGCGGAAAGACGAAGACCAGCACGGCGAACACGACGGCCAGGCTGAGGAAGGTCGTCCAGCCCGTGCGCACCGGCGTCAGGGTCGACCAGGTCCGGTGCGCCGACCAGAACAGGGCGATCAGGGCGAAGCCGAAGACAAAGGCCGGGATCCGCGCCAGCGCCGTCGCCAGATCCGCAAATGACTGAAGTGGCTCGCTGCCGCCGATGATCAGCAGGGAGACGGCGAAGGCGAAGGCCGCGTCGACGAAGGCGTCCAGCCTCTGCGTCTCCGGCGTTCGGAACGGCTTCACCCCCGTCGATCCGTCCATGGCCCCCGCCCCTTTTTACTCAGTGCCCGCCGCTGGGATAGGGCGTCGTCACCCCAGAACTGATGATGCCCGGCAGGGCCTCGCCCAGTCCCATGAGGATGAACTGGATCGCCAGGGCGCACAGGATCAGGCCCAGCACCCGCACCACGATGGCCAGCCCCACATCGCCCAGGATGCGCCCGATCGGACCGGTCAGGGCGAAGCTGATGAACGACACCACGCAGGCGGCGGCGATGGCGACCAGCGAGGCCGCCGTGCCCGCCGGACCGATCTTCTCGGCCTCGCCCGCCTGGATGATGATGGCCGAGATGGCGCCCGGGCCGATCATCAGCGGAATGGCGAAGGGCACGACCAGCCGCTGGAAGCGCCGCTTGGCGTAGCCGCGCACGTCCTTCAGATCATTGGCCGCGTCCTTGTCGGCGAAACTGGCGATGAAGTCCTCGCGCGCCATGTCGAGACCCAGCAACAGCAGCAGCACGCCGCCGGCGATGCGGAACGCCGCCAGCGAGATGCCGAAGAACTGCAGCAGACCCAAACCTGTGAAGAAGAAGAAGCCGAGGAAGACCGCCGCGAACAGGCAGATCAGGGCCGAAACCGAGACCCGTTGGCGCAGGGTCGCCCCCGCCGTCGCCGCCGCGAAGATCGGAATATTGCCGATCGGGTCCAACAGGGCGAACAGGGTCACGAACAGGTTGACCCCCAGATCGACCGCGTCCATGTGCTGACCTCGCCCCCAATTCACTCAATCCGCCATAAGGGCTGACCCGCGCGCGCGCGTCCACCCCCGGCGGGCAAGGAGATCGACGAATGACGCCCGTGCTCACCGACCCGCGCCTGATCGTCGGCCTGGACCTGCCCTCGCTGGACGCCGCCCGCGCCATGGTCGAGCGGCTGGGGGCGACGGTGAGCTCCTACAAGATCGGCCTGACCCTGCTGGCCCGGCCCGGCGGCGTGGCCTTCGCCCACGAGCTGAAGGCCGCCGGGAAGATGGTCTTCCAGGACTGGAAGCTGCACGACATCGGAGCCCAGGTAGAAGGCGCGGCCCGCGCCGTGGCCGAGGGCGGCTGCGACCTGCTGACGGTCCATGCCGAGCCGCAGGTGATGAAAGGCGCGGTCAAGGGCCGCGACGCCGCCGGATCAGGCACGAAACTGCTGGCCGTCACCGTGATGACCAGCCTGTCCGACGTCGACCTGGCCGACATCGGCTATGGCTACACCGCCGCCCAGCTGGTCGAGCGGCGTGTGCGGCAGGCGCTGGAATGCGGCGTGGATGGCGTGGTCTCCAGCCCGCTGGAAGCTGCCCGGGTGCGCGAGATCGCGCTGGAGGTCGGTCGTCCGGACTTCCTGATCGTCACCCCCGGCGTCCGCCCCGAAGGCGCGGACAAGGGCGATCAGCAGCGCGTGGCCACCCCGCGCGCGGCGCTGGAGGCCGGTGCGACCCATCTGGTCGTCGCCCGTCCGGTGGTCGGAGCCGAGAACCCGCTGCTGGCGGCCTCGGCCATCATCGAATCGATCAACGGCGTCGCGATCTAGGGCTCAGCCCCGCTCGCCGGGCTCCTGACGGTATTCCTGACGCGGCGGCGCGCGGCGGCGCGGCGGCTGGGGCCGGTGGGCGCGCGGAGGCGGCGGCGCGGCGTGATGCGGCGGCTCATAGCGCGGCGGCTCAGGCAGATAGACCGGCGGATAGGGCGCGGACGGACGGTCCTCATCGCAGCGGCAGTCGCGACGATCTTCATACCGACGGCCATCCTCGCGGATATAGCCCTCCTCGTAGGCACTGTGCTCGCTATAGCTCTCGCGGACCTCGTAGCGGCTTTCGGCATAGCCTTCGTAGCGGTCGTGGCGCTCGCTGTAGCCATAGCGGCCGTCGCGATCATAGCCCGAGCCTTCATAGCGATAGCCGCAGCGCGAGGGCCGGTAGTCGTCGCGTCCGAAGCCCGTGACGATGTAGCCGAACGGCGCCGAAGGACAGGGCGGCGCATCCAGCACCCGGTCGTCATAGACCGCCGGACCACCGGCGTAGTAGCCGCCCGCGTCGCCGCCGTAGCCGCCGCCGACATAGACGCTGCCGCCCCCCGAGTAGCCGCCGCGAGACCCGCCCACATCATAGGTGCGGGCGTTCAGATAGCCGCGCGCAGACGCGCCCGCCGAGGCATAGGCGCTGGCCTGGGCCGAGGCGCTGACGTTCACATTGACGTTGGTGTTGCCGCCGTAGGGAGGCGCGGGCGGACGCGGGCCATGACCACCGCCTCCGCCGCCATGGCAGCAGGGGGTCGGGGGCTGGGGCTGGTGACCGCCGCCACGACGATCGCCCGCGTCGGCGGGCGAGGCGACGAGGATCAGCAGGGCGGCGCCGGCCGCGGCGGTGAGCATACGCATGTCACGGACTCCGTTTCAGGAGCCGTTATGGCGCGCGTCATCCAGGCCTGACCCGGCCTTGCACCGGCAGGGGGAGCTCTGCCCCCGCGTTTCGCCTGAGAGGGTGAAAATTAACCCTGCCCGGCCTCAGCGATCGTAGAAATAGACGTCGGGCCCGTCGTCATGGCGAGGACGGCGGCCATCGACATAACCCTGCCGCCCCGGCCGGGCGCGGTCATCATTGTAGCCCCACTCATCGCGATAGCCCTGATCAGGACGCGGCGCGCGATAGCGGCCCGGACCATGGCCGTACCCCAATCCGGACGCCCAGCGCGGCACATAGACGTGAGGGCGGTCCGAATGACCGTCAGCCCAGCGCCCGGTCCCGGCATAGGAACGGGCCTGGACCTCGGACAGCGGCGTCCCACCGACCGGGCGGCCCCAGCCGTCGAGATAGACCGGCTGGCCCCATGACGGCGCATAGGTCTGGGCCGAGGCGGCGGCGGTCACAGCCAGAAGGGCAAGGCCCGCGAGGGGCGCGATGAGGCGGATCATGGGCGGCGTCTCCTGAAGCCCAGGATTAACGCTGTTCGCCGGGCTTCGTTCGCGGCCTAGAAGTCGACCGCGATGCCCTTCTTCTCCCAATCGCCGTAGCGGGTGGGCTCAGGACCGCGCGGACCGCCGTGCTCGGTGTCCAGGGCGGCCTGTTCGGCGGCGGCGCGACGATCCGCCGCCTCCAGGAGGGCGCGGCGCGCGACCTCGCTCAGGGGGCGCAAGGGGGTGGCGTGGGGCACGTCCGCATTGAAGACGGGGGCCGGTTCGGCCTCATCCAGCGGGGCGACTTCGGGTTGCGGGGTGGGATGATCGGTCACAGCGACCTCGCCTTGAGCCAATGCGTTGCAATTCGCAAATTGGGAAGGCGGGTTTCTTCCCGCCACCGTCACTGTTGGATTTCGATGAACCACCTGAAGACCTTCGTCCTGCTGGCCGCGCTGACCGCCCTATTCATGGGCATCGGCTATTTGATCGGCGGCGCGACCGGCATGCTGATCGCGCTGGTGTTCGCCGGTGGAATGAACCTGTTCAGCTACTGGAACGCCGACAAGATCGTGCTGAAGATGTACCGGGCCCAGCCGGTGGACGAGAGCCATCCGAACGCAGTGGTGCGCACCTATGTCGCCGACACCCTGCAGATGGCGCGCGACGCGGGCATGCCGCGACCGATGATCGCTATCATCCCCAACGACCAGCCCAACGCCTTCGCCACCGGCCGCAATCCGCAGAACGCCGCCGTCTGCGCCACCACCGGCCTGCTGGACATGCTGACGCGCGAGGAGATCCGGGGCGTGATGGCGCACGAGCTGGCGCATGTGAAAAACCGCGACACCCTGACCATGACGGTCACCGCCACCATCGCCGGCGCCATCGCGGCGCTGGCCAATTTCGCCCTCTTCTTCGGGGGCGGCGATGATCGCGAGCGCCCGGGCGGCATCCTCGGGACCCTGGCCCTGATGATCCTGGCCCCCATGGCCGCGGGTCTGGTGCAGATGGCCATCAGCCGTTCGCGCGAATACGAGGCCGACCGCGTCGGCGCCGAGATCGCGGGCGATCCGAACGCCCTCGCCTCCGCCCTGCAAAAGATAGAGGCCTACGCCCACCGCATCCACAACCCCACCGCCGAGCGCAATCCGGCCTCGGGCCAGCTGTTCATCATCAACCCGCTGGCGGGCAAGGGTGCGGATAACCTGTTCTCGACCCATCCGGCCACCGGCAACCGCGTCCGCGCCCTGATGGATCTGGCGGTGAAGATGGGACGCCGCCCGGCCCCGCGCCCGGTCGTGGCGGAAGTCGCGCCGCAGCGTCCGACGACGACCTCGGTTCCGGTCTCCGACAGCACGGTCCACAAGGGCCCGTGGGGCTAGATCAGTTCGCGGCGGCTAACGCCGCCAGCACGCCCTTGCCGTAGCGCTCCAGCTTGGACTGGCCGACACCCGGGATGTGTTCCAGCGCGTGCAGGTCGCCCGGTTCGGCCAGGGCGATCTCCAGCAGGGTCTTGTCCTGAAAGATGACGTAGGGCGGCACGCGCTGTTCAGCGGCCCGCTCGCGCCGCCAGTTACGCAGCGTCTCGAACCGGGCGCGGACGTCGGCGTCCATGCTCTCCAGCGCGGCGTTGCGACCGTTGCGGACGCGCTCGCGCGGCGCCGAGACCCGGGCCGGGGTCAGCCGCACCTCAATCCCCCGCTCCCCGCGATAGACGGCGCGAACAGCCTCCGGATCGCCCAGCCGGACCAGGGGTTTGCCCTCATTGGGATCCTCGACCAGCAGGCCCTCGAACATCAGATGGTCGATCACGTCGCGCAGGGTGTGTGAGGCGACGTCGGCGCCGATGCCCCACGTGGACAGGGCCGTCTCCCACGGCTGGACGTCCTTGGTCTTGCCCAGCAGGTGATCCACGATCCGGGTCTTGCCGAAGCGCTCGCCCAGCCGCTGCACAGCCGCCAGCGCCTTCTGGGCCGGGACGGTGGCGTCGAACAGGGCGGGCGGATCGCCGCAGATATCGCAGACGCCGCAGCGGTCGGCCCCCGTCTCGCCGAAATAGCGACGCACGGTCTGCGGGCGGCAGGTCGCACCATCCAGCATGGCGAACAGCTGGCGGACCTTGCGGGTCTGAACCTGTTTGACCTCCTCGGCCATCGGACGGCCGTCGAGGCGACGCAGGCTCCACGCGATGTCGGAGGGACCGTACAGGGTGATGCCCTCGGCGGGCTCTCCGTCACGGCCGCCCCGGCCAATCTCCTGCCAATAGGCCTCCAGCGAGCCCGGCGGATCGGCGTGGATGACGAAGCGAACGTCGGCCTTGTCGACCCCCATGCCGAAGGCGATGGTCGCCACCATCACCGCCCCGTCCTCGGCCAGGAATCGTTCCAGCCGCTTGTCGCGTTCCTTCGTGTCCATGCCAGCGTGATAGGCGATGGCGTTGGTCCCGGCGTCGCGCAGGGCCTGGGCCACGCGGTCACAGCCATCCCGGCTGCCGCAATAAACCACGCCCGACTTGCCCCGCCGCTGGCGCACCAGATCGATCACCGCGGCGTCGGTCTTGGCCCGCGAGCCGTTCTCCTTGCGGATGGCGGACAGTTGCAGGTTCGGGCGGGCGAAGCTGTCGACCAGAACCTTGGCCCCCTCCAGCCGCAGGGAGCAGACGATATCCTCGCGCGTCCGGGCGTCGGCGGTGGCGGTCACGGCGATGCGCGGCACGCCGGGGAAGAGCTCGGCCAGCCGCCCCAGCGTCCGATAGTCCGGACGGAAGTCATGTCCCCATTGCGAGACACAGTGCGCCTCGTCGATCGCGATCAGGCTTAGCGGGAGTTCATTCAGGCGATCGATCAGATGCGGCTGCGCCAGTCCCTCGGGAGAGACATAGAGCAGGTCCAGTTCGCCCGCCCGCGCTGACCGCCAGATGGCCGAGCGGTCGTCCAACGACACGCCGGAATCCAGTCTCGCTGCCGAGACACCCTGCTGCTTCAGGGCCTCGACCTGATCGGTCATCAGGGCAATCAGGGGCGACACGACCAGACCCAGCCCGGGCCGCAGGATGGCGGGCACCTGGTAGCAGACCGATTTGCCGCCCCCGGTCGGCAGCACCGCCAGCACATCGCGGCCTTCCAGCACCTCCTCGACCACCTCGGCCTGCAGCCCCCGAAAGTCGGCGTGCCCCCAGACGCGCTCCAGCGTGGCGCGCGCGTCGGCCAGTGTCGGAACGGAAACTGAGTCGGGGAGCATGGCGGGGTTGTGCCCGATCTGTTCCGGGGTGTCACCGGCAGGCGTGGTCAGCTAGAGGAGCGACATGACCACCCTGCTTTATGGCCGCCCTCCGGCGGTGTTTGACCCGCCCGGCGGCGCCACCCAGACCTCGCCCCTGCTCTTGGGCGCGACGGCGCTCGAAAGCGTGGCCGAGGGCTCAGTCGACGCGATCATGATCTACGCCCCGCCCGGCGTGTTGGAACGGCGCTACACCCTGGCCCTGGCGCTGAAGGCGCTGAAGCCCGGCGGACGGCTGGACGTCATGGCCCCCAAGGACAAGGGCGGCTCGCGGCTGAAGAAGGAGTTGGAGGCTTTTGGCGCCGAGGTCGGCGAAAGCGCCAAGGCCCACCACCGCCGTTGCGTGGTGATCAAGGGCGAGGGCCTGACCGGTCTGGACGCCGCCATCGAAGCGGGCGCCCCGCGTCTGGTGCCGGGCCTCGAGGCCTGGTCCCAGCCCGGCGTCTTCGCCTGGGACCGCATCGATCCGGGCTCGGCCCTGCTGGCCCAGACCCTTCCGCCGCTGAAGGGGGCGGGCGCAGATCTGGGCTGCGGCTACGGCGCGCTGGCGACCGTGGCCCTGCGTTCGCCCGCCGTCACGACCCTGCGCCTCTACGACCTCGACCGCCGCGCCGTGGAGATGGCCCGCAAGAACGTCGAGGACGCCCGCGTCACCGTCGAACATGCCGACGTCCGCACCCTGCCGACCGACGGCGATCTGGACTTCATCGTCACCAATCCGCCCTTCCACGACGGCGGCGCCGAGGACAAGCGGTTGGGCCAGACCTTCATCCGGCAGGCCGCGGGCCTGCTGAAGAAGGGCGGAACCCTGTGGCTGGTCGCCAACCGCCACCTGCCCTACGAGGCCGAACTAAACGAGGCCTTCAAGCGCGTCCGGATGGTCGCCGACACCGGCGGCTACAAGGTCTTCGAGGCGGTGAAGTGAGCAAGACGCCCACGTCACGCGTGGACAAGCTGCTCGGCTCGCTGGGTTACGGCTCGCGCGCCGAGATGGCGCGCATGGGTCGGGCGGGCGGCATCGTGCTGGACGGCGTGGACATCACCGATGTCTCGAAGCGCATCCTGGTCACCCCGGATCTGCCCGAGCGGATGGAGATCGACGGCGAGCCGCTCGATCCGCCGCAGGGCATCGTCATCCTGCTGCACAAGCCGCTGGGCATGACCTGTTCGCACAAGGAGGACGGGGCGCTGGTCTATGACGTCCTGCCCGACCGCTGGCGGCGCCGCGACCCGGCCATCTCGACCATTGGGCGGCTGGACAAGGAGACGTCCGGCCTGCTGCTGATGACCGACGACGGCGACCTGCTGCACCGGGTCATCTCGCCCAAGAAACACGTCGCCAAGGTTTATCGCGCCCAACTGGCCCGTCCCCTGACCGGAACCGAGGGCGCCCTGTTCGCATCGGGCGAACTGCTGCTGGAAAACGACGACCGTCCGTTGAAGCCCGCCGTGCTGGAGGTCATCTCCCCCACCGAGGCGCGGGTCTCGGTCACCGAGGGCCGCTACCACATGGTCCGGCGGATGTTCGCCGCCGTCGGCAACCACGTCGAGGCCCTGCACCGCGAGCGACTGGGCGGCCTCGCCCTCCCGGACGACCTGCCCGCGGGCGAATGGCGGATGCTGACCCCGGATGAAATCGCGGCCATCTTCGCGGGCTGACGGAACCGCTCCGCTTCACGTCCGCTAAGGCTCCGCTTCGACGGAGGACTGATGACGGGCGCCACGATCAAACGGGATTTGCGGACGGGCCGCTCCCTGTGGGCGGACAGCCCCGGACTGGGGATTCCCGTCCGCCCCCTGAAGGAAGCGATCAGCGTCGATGTGGCCATTGTCGGCGCCGGGATCAGCGGCGCCTTCATGGCCCGGGAGCTGGCGCGGGACCATTCCGTCGCCGTACTGGACCGCCGCCCGCCCCTCATGGGCTCGACCGTCGCCTCCACGGCCCTGCTGCAATGGGAGATCGACCTGCCGCTGACGGCCCTGTCCGACCGGATCGGCGCGGCGAAGGCGAAGCGGGCCTATCTGCGCTCCCGCCAGGCGGTGGATGACCTGAAGCGGATCGTGGCCGAGGAGCGGATCGTCTGCGGCCTGCACGACAAGGAGACTCTCTATCTGGCCGGTGACGCCTACGGTCATCGCGCGCTGGCGGCCGAGGCGGATGCCCGCGCCGCCATCAATCTGGACAGTCGCCATCTAGGCCCGGCCGCCCTGCGCGACGCCTTCGGCATCGACCGTACGGGCGCAATCCTGAGCGGGGGCTCGGCGAGCGGAGACCCGGCCCGGCTGGCGGCGGGCCTCCTGCGTCGCGCGGCGGCCGACGGAGCGAAGATCTATTCGCCGGTCGAGGTGGTCGAGGCGGTCAGCGATCCCGACGGCGTCACCCTGCTGACCGACATCCACCATCCGGTGCGCGCCGGGGCCGTCATCTTCTGCTCCGGCTACGAATTCCCCGAAGGCGTCTCCATGTCGGGCGCCGAAGTGATCTCGACCTGGGCCCTGGCGACGAAGCCGCGCACGCCCTGCCCGCGCTGGCTCAGGGACACTCTCGTCTGGGAAGCCTCAGATCCGTACCTCTATCTGCGGATGAGCCGGGACGGCCGACTGATCGTCGGCGGCGAGGACGAAGCCTCTCCCGACGCCCACGCCGACAAGGCGAAGCTGAAGCGCAAATGCGAGACCATCACCCGCAAGCTCAGGCGCCTGCTGCCGGATCTGACGTTCGAGATCGACTACAGCTGGGCCGGGGCGTTTGGCGAAAGCGCGACCGGACTGCCGTCCATCGGCCCCGTACCGGATCTCGAGCATTGCTGGGCGGTGATGGGTTTCGGCGGCAACGGGATCACCTATTCGGTCATCGCCAGCCAGATCGTGTCCTCGGCGCTACGCGGAAAACCTGATCCGGACGCGGACCTGTACCGACCTTGACCCCGGATCGGGACGGGCGCACCGCCGAGCCATGACCCGGGCCAAGATTTGCGGACTGACGACGCCGGAGACGCTGGACGCGGCCCTGACCGGCGGCGCGGCCTTCGTCGGCGCGGTCGTGTTTCCGAAGAGCCCGCGCCACATCGATCCCCTGCACGCCGCCACCCTGTTCGAGCGGGCTCGCAACCGGGCGCAGGTCGTGGCCGTCACCGTCGACGCCGACGACGCCCTGCTGACCGAGATCGCCCTGATCCTGAAGCCGGACCTGATCCAGTTGCATGGGTCGGAGACACCGGAGCGGGCAGCACAAGTTCGCACCCTGACCGGCGCCGGGGTCATCCGCGCCCTGTCGGTGCGCACCGCCGCCGACATCGATGCGGCCACAGCCTGGGCGCCGGTCGTGGATCGTCTGATGTTCGACGCCAAACCGCCCGAGTGCTCGGCCCTGCCCGGCGGGGTCGGCGCGTCCTTCGACTGGAGCCTGCTGGCCGGACGGACCTTCGACCGTCCGTGGTTCCTCGCCGGAGGCCTGAACCCCGCCAATATCGCCGAAGCGGTCCGGATCACCGGCGCGCCCCTCGTGGACGTGTCCTCTGGCGTGGAAAGCGCGCCCGGTGTTAAGGACCCGGCCCTGATCGGCGCCTTCCTGAGCGCCCTTCCGACCGATTGATCGCACCCCGAGACCTCGCCGTGAACGCCATCCTCCCAAACAGCTACAACTTCCCCGACGACGAGGGCCGGTTCGGCCCCTACGGCGGGCGCTTCGTGGCCGAGACCCTGATGCCGCTCGTCCATGAGCTCAACGACGCCTATGAGGCCGCCAAGGCCGACCCGTCGTTCCAGGCCGAGTTGGACGGCTTCCTGACCGACTACGTCGGTCGCCCCAGCCCGATGTATTTCGCCGAGCGCCTGACCGAACACCACGGCGGCGCGGACATCTGGTTCAAGCGCGACGAGCTGAACCACACCGGCGCCCACAAGGTGAACAACTGCATGGGCCAGATCCTGCTGGCCATGCGCATGGGCAAGACCCGGATCATCGCCGAGACCGGCGCCGGCCAGCACGGCGTGGCCACCGCCACCGTCTGCGCCCGCTTCGGCCTGAAATGCATCGTCTACATGGGCGCCACCGACGTGGAGCGTCAGGCCCCGAACGTCTTCCGCATGAAGCTGCTGGGCGCCGAGGTGGTGCCGGTCACCTCCGGTCGCGGCACGTTGAAGGACGCCATGAACGAGGCGATGCGGGACTGGGTGACCAATGTCGAGGACACCTACTATCTGATCGGCACCGCCGCCGGGCCGCACCCCTATCCGGCCATGGTGCGGGACTTCCAGTCCGTGATCGGCCGTGAGGCCCGCGCCTCCATGCTGGCCCGCAAGGAGAAGCTGCCGGACGCCTGCGTGGCGGCCATCGGCGGCGGCTCGAACGCCATCGGCCTGTTCCATCCCTTCCTTGAGGACGCGGGCGTGCGTCTGATCGGGGTCGAGGCCGCCGGTCGTGGGCTGGACGGTCCGGATCACGCCGCCTCCATCCAGGGCGGCCGCCCCGGCGTCCTGCACGGCAACCGCACCTATCTGCTGCAGGACGAGGACGGCCAGATCCTGGAAGGCCACTCCATCTCGGCCGGTCTGGACTATCCCGGCATCGGACCGGAGCATGCCTGGCTGAAGGACATCGGCCGCGCCGAATACCGCGCCGCCACCGACGCCGAGGCGCTGGAGGCCTTCCAACTGTGCTCCAAGCTCGAAGGGATCATCCCGGCCCTGGAGCCCAGCCACGCCCTCGCCAGAGTCGGCGAGATCGCGAAAGAAGTAGGCAAGGGTGGCGATGTGGTGCTGAATATGTGCGGGCGGGGCGACAAGGATATCTTCGCCGTCGCGAAGCATCTGGGCGTGGAGCTCTAGGACACCATGAAGACCCTTATTCTGGCCGCCGCGGCGGTTGTGTTCGCGGCTCCGGCCATGGCGCAGACGCCGACCAGACTGAACGTCGAGATCCCGCCGGTTCAGGGCGTCACCGCCGACCCGACCTGCGGCGGCAAGACCGCCATCGCTCAGCAGGCCACCTGTGTGACCACCACCCAGGCCGGGATCGGCGATGTGGTGAGCACCTACACCGCCGATTTCGAGCGGCAGGGCTGGCTGGCCGCGGGCGGCGGCGACAACCTGATCGTCTACGTCAGGCGCAAGCCCGACGGCGGCTGTGACGGCTTCCAGATGCTGGCCTTCGCCGACGAGACCCGCGTCGCGGCCCCCGGCGCCCCCGCCTGGCTGGCGCTCGCCACCATTCCAGGCGACGTCTGCGCGCGTCAGGCCTCGCAGCCCCCCGTCGCGGGTCCGTCCGCTCCGGGTCAGTGATGCTGGACGCCCTCGCCTTCGCCGTCGCCCTCGCGGCGGCCCCGCAAGCCGCCCAAGCGCCCGGCCTCTCGCCGTCGCCCGACTGTGGGGGCATGACCGAGCGCATCGCCGGCCCCGGCGTCCCGATGCGCTGCGTCACCGCTCCGATGCAGTATATCCCGCAGGTGGCGTACACCTTCGCCGGCGAGGCCCAGCGCAACGGCTGGACCCCGGTCACCCAGACTTCCAGCTCGATCTGGATGCAGAAGGCCAATACCGCCGGCACCTGCGAGCGGATGATCATCTTCGGCTTCTGGGACAATGTGGCGACGCCGCAGTCCCGCCCGGACACCCCCGGCTATGTCGGAGTGGTCAACCAGATCGCCCAGCCCTGCCTGACCCCGACCGTCACTCCCACACCGAACGCCCAGTAATGACCACCCAACGCATCGACGCCCGCTTCTCCGCCCTGAAGGCGGAGGGCCGGGCCGGTTTCGTCGCCTATGTCATGGCGGGCGACCCCTCGCGCGAAGAGGCGCTGAAGATCCTGCGCGGCCTTCCAGCGGCGGGCGCGGACATCATCGAACTGGGCTTTCCCTTCTCCGATCCGATGGCCGAGGGCCCGCCGATCCAGCGCGCCGCCCTGCGCGGGCTGAAGGCCGGGATGACCCTCAAGGGAACGCTGGAGCTGGCCAAGGCCTTCCGGGACGGCGACGCCGACACTCCCCTGATACTGATGGGCTATCTGAACCCGCTGGAAAGCTACGGTTACGAGGCCTTCGCCCGTGACGCGGCGGCCAGCGGCGTGGACGGCGTGATCATCGTCGACTGCCCGCCGGAAGAAGCCGGCCCCCTGACCGACGCCCTCGACGTCCACTCCGTGTCCCTGATCCGTCTGGCCACCCCGACCTCGGACGATGCGCGCCTGAAGGTCATCGCCGAGCGCACCTCGGGCTTCGTCTACTACGTCTCCGTGGCGGGCGTGACCGGGGTCAAGGAAGCCCAGGCCGGATCGGTCGCCCCGGCGGTCGAGCGCGTGCGCAAGGCCTCGGGCCTGCCGGTCGCCGTCGGCTTCGGCATCAAGACGCCGGAGCGGGCCGCTGAAGTGGCGCGCGTGTCCGACGCGGTCGTCGCCGGCTCGGTGCTGGTGGACGAGGTCGCCGCCGCCCTGGAAGCGAACGAACCCGCCGCCCCACGCGTTCTGGCCAAGGTGCGCAGCCTAGCGGACGCCGTGAGGGGTGCGCGCGCCACGGAAACCGTCTAAAGCGCCCCGAATGGTCGACAAGAACAAACCCCAGCAGGAGAAGCGCGGCGGCTGGCTGTCCCGCTTCGCGCCCGGCGTCCGCAAGATCGTCAGCCGTCGGGACACGCCCGACAATCTCTGGGTCAAGGACCCGGACAGCGGCGAGATGCTGTACCGCTCGGACCTCGAGAATGCCTTGTGGGTGACGCCGTCCGGCCGCCACATGCGCATCGACGCGCCGACGCGCCTGCGCTTCACCTTCGACGACGGCCAGTATGAGACGATCGACACGCCCGACGTGCCGGAAGATCCGCTGAAATTCTCGGACGGCAAGCCCTACAAGGACCGCCTGAACGCGGCCCGCAAGGCCGCCGGCCGCAAGGACACCATGGCCATCGGGTTCGGCCAGATCGGCGGGACCGAAGCCGTCGCCATCGTCCAGGACTTCACCTTCATGGGCGGCTCGCTGGGCATGGCCGCGGGCGAGGCCTTCATCGCGGCCGCACGCGCCGCTGTCGCCCGCAACGTCCCGCTGGTCTGCTTCACCGCCGCCGGCGGCGCCCGCATGCAGGAAGGCGCCCTCAGCCTGATGCAGATGGCCCGCACCACCCTGGCGATCCAGGAACTGAAGGCGGCCCAGTTGCCCTTCGTCGTGGTCCTGACCGACCCGACCACGGGCGGCGTCACCGCCAGCTACGCCATGCTGGGCGACGTCCATCTGGCCGAGCCGGGCGCCCTGATCGGCTTCGCCGGTCCGCGCGTCATCGAGGCGACCATCCGCGAGAAACTGCCCCCCGGCTTCCAGCGCGCCGAATACCTTCAGGAGAAGGGCATGGTCGACAAGGTCGTCGCCCGTGGCGCTCTGCCGGAGACGCTCGGCCAGATTCTGTCGATGCTGATGGGCGGGAAGCGCCGGGCCGCGTAAGAGCGCGGCCATGGATCCGATCTCCGAACGCCTGCGCGCCCGCCATCCGCAGCGCATCGACCTGTCTCTGGGCCGGATGAAGGCCCTGTGCGCGGCGCTGGACGATCCCCAGCACCGCCTGCCGCCGATGATCCACGTGGCGGGCACCAACGGCAAGGGCTCGACCGTCGCCCTGCTGCGCGCCATCGCCGAGGCGGCGGGGCTGAAGGTCCACGTCTACACCTCGCCCCATCTGGTCCGCTTCAACGAGCGCATCCGGCTGGCGGGCGAACTGATCACCGACGAAGCGCTGAACGCCATCCTCGACCGAATCGAGGCCGTGTCCGGCGAGGCTACGGTGTTCGAAAGCACAACCGCCGCCGCCTTTGTCGCCATGAGCGAAACCCCGGCGGACCTGGCCATTATCGAGGTGGGGCTGGGTGGCGTCCTGGACGCCACCAACATCATCGAGCGCCCGCTGCTCAGCCTGATCACCCCGGTCGACCTGGACCATGCCGAGTTCCTCGGCACGTCCCTGCACGGCATCGCGGTCGAGAAGGCGGGAATCCTCAAGCCCGGCGCGCGCGGCCTGATCGCCCGGCAGTCCGAAGAGGCCATGGGCGCCATCAAGGTCGCCGCCGAAGCCGTGGGCGCGCCCCTGACCGTGATGGGGGTGGATTTCGACGCCTGGGCCGAGCGCGGCGGACTGGCCTTCCAGGATCAGGAGCGCTTCCTCGACCTGCCCGCCCCGGCCCTGACCGGGCCGCACCAGATCGATAATGCCGGACTGGCCGTCGCCGCCGCGCTGGAACTGGATCTGCCGGAAGCCGCCATCGCCGCAGGCCTGAAATCCGTGCACTGGCCCGCGCGCATGCAGCGGCTGGGCGACGGCCCCTATGGCGAGGCCGCCCGGGCGGCGGACGCCGAACTGTGGCTTGACGGTGGGCATAACCCGCATGCGGCGCGGGCGCTGGCGGCGGCTCTCGCGCAACGTCAGGCCAAGGCGCCCCGGCCCACCGCCCTGATCGTCGGCATGCTGGGCAACAAGGATGCGGGCGGCTTCTTCGAGGCTCTGAGGGAGTCGGGAGCCACGGTCTTCACCGTCGGCTTCGAAGGCGCGGCCGCCGAACCGGAGGCCCTGGCCGCCGTGGCGCGCGGGCATGGCCTCGGCGCGACCCCGGCGGGGACGGTGGAGCAGGCGCTGGCGCAGGCCCTCAGGCTGGGCGCCGGTCGCGTGGTGATCTGTGGGTCGCTCTATCTGGCCGGCGAGGTGCTCGGCGCAGCGCGCGAGACCTGGCCGGCCTGACAGACGGGATCAGGCGGTCGGAGCGATGCCGCTCTCGGCCAGCCATTCGACGATCTTGCCCTTGGGCATGGCGCCGACCTTCATCGAAGCCATCTGGCCGTCCTTGAACAGCATCAGGGTCGGAATACCCTTCACCCCAAGCTTCGACGGGACCATGGGGCTGTCGTCGATATTGACCTTGGCGATGGTCACCTGACCACCCAGTTCCTCGGCGATCTGCTCCAGCGCCGGGCCGATCTGTTTGCACGGGCCGCACCATTCCGCCCAGAAGTCGACCAGCACCGGCTGGGAGGCTTTCAGGACGTCGGCTTCGAAGCTTTCGTCGGTGACCTTGACGGTGGCCATTGAGGGTTCTCCTGGCGGCCCGAAGGCCGCGTCACTTGAAAATCAGCCGAACATCCTAGGGTGATTCCGGCCTGTTGACGTCGATGTGGGATGCCGGAAGCGGCAAATCAACGGATCAGGGCCTCGTCCATCAGGGCCTGTGGCACGGCCATCAGCTTCGGCCCATCGGTCCACACCAGCGCCGCCTCCACCGGTCGGTCCGGATAGAGTTGTCTCAGGATGGAGACATAGACCGCCAGCTGCAGCACATAGGCTGGATCGGCGTCCTCGATCCGGTCGGGCGCGGGCCGGTTGGTCTTGTAATCGGCCACGAGCACCCGCTGGGGCGTGATCACCAGCCGGTCCATGCGACCGGACACGGCCACCCCGCCAACCCGACCGGTCAGGGCCACCTCGGGCCGCGAGCCCGTGCCGAAGACGGGAGCGAACAGCTCGTCCTCCAGCACCCGGAAGGCGGCCTCGATCATCTCACTCCGCTGATCCTCGCTCAGATCACGCTCTCGAGACAGAAGCCGTACCGCCGCATCCGGCCGATCCGCTGGCGGGAGGTCCGGCAGCCGCTCCAGCAGCCGGTGGATCAGATCGCCGCGCCGGAACCGGCCCAGGGCTCCCGCGGCGGTCGCCAGCGGTGAGGGCGCGGGCAGGCGCAGCACCTCATCCATCTGGGACGGTGAGGCGATCCGAGCGGCAGGATCCGGCGCGGGCGTGATCCGTGCCCAGTCCGGCGCCGTCGTCGTCTTGGTCTCCGCCATCCCCTGCGGCGGCAGGCTGGCCGGATCAACACCGAACCGGCGCAGGTCGCCGACCTCGCGCGCCTGCTCGCCCAGACGGTCGAACGTCCCGGTCAGCACATCCCACCAGCTGCCCTCATCAAAGCCCGCCTTCGTCTTCGCGCTGCCCCGCCCCATGATCACGATCCGATCGCGGGCGCGGGTCAGGGCGACGTAGAGCAGGCGCAGGGTCTCGGCGTCGGTGCGCGCCTGTCGCGCCTCCCGCGCCGCCCTGGAGGCCTCGCAGTCGTCGCCCGCCCGCCCAGGGCACATCAGCCAAGCCTCGGACCCGTCCGGCAGCGCCACCGGCATCAGGGCCGGGCCCTGCGCCTTCGCCCGACTGGTGGTGTCCGGCAGGATGACGATGGGCGCCTCCAGCCCCTTGGCGCCGTGCACGGTCATCACCCGCACCTCGCCACGGGGGCCTTCCAGCTCGCGCTTCACCTCGACGTCGGCGGCCTCCAGCCGCGCCACGCAGGTTTCCAGATCGATGGCCCCGCGGTCCTCGGCGGCGACCACCTGGTTCAGGGTCTCGTCGATGGCCTCCTCGGCCTCACGGCCCAGACGGCGCAGCACCCGCGCCCGGCCCGAGACGCCGGTGTCATCGACCCGGTTCAGCAGGGCGGAAAAGAAGCCGAACGGGTCGCGATCCCGGTTCGACAGGGCGAACTCCAGCATGTCCCGTGCGCGAGACCACTCGGGCCGTTCGCCTGCCCGGTCCCGCAGCTCTGGCCACAACCTCCCCCGTTTCGCCTTGGCGCCCGCCAGGGCGAACAGACTGTCCTCGTCCACGTCGCAGAAGGGGCTGCGCAGGATCTCGGCCAGCGACAGGTCGTCATCCGGGTAAAGCGCGAACCGGGCCAGCGCGATCAGGTCGTCGAAGACGATATGCGACGACAGCTTCAGCCGATCGGCCCCCGCCACCGGCACACCCGCCGTCTTCAGGGCCCGAATGATCTCCTCGAAGGTCGCATCCCGGCGGCGTACCAGGATGAGGAAGTCGCCATAGCCGGGCGGGCGCGGCTGCCGGCTCTTGCGGTCATAAACGGCGACACCCGTCTCGACCTGCCGTCTGATGTCCTCCGCCAGATCGGCGGCCAGCCGTTTCCGGGCCGAGGCCGTCGTCTCATGATCGACCGGCGCATCCCAGGCCTCCCGCTCCGGGCCCTTGATCTCCTCGTGCAGGGGCCAAAGGTCGACCGTCCCGGCATGCCCCTCGCGCATGGCGGCGTGAGGCGGGATGGCTCCGATGCCGTCGCCGACCAGGGCGCGGGTCCGCTCCTCGCCCTCGAACACCGCATCCACAAAGGCCAGCACCTCGGGTGTGGAGCGGAAAGACTTGGCCAGTTCCACGCCTTCGAACCGCGCCCCGGCCCCGTGGGCCAGCATATCATAGCGCTGGGACTCCTGCCGAAGCCGCTCCGGCCGAGCCCCCTGGAAGGAGTAGATCGACTGCTTTTCGTCCCCGACCGCGAAGACCGTCCGGTCCAGCTGCTCGCCCGAGGTCGGCATGGGCGTGAAGCGCGGCCCGCCTTCCCCCGCGAAGAAGCCCTCAGTTAGCGCCCGCAGGATGTCCCACTGCTGGGGAGCAGTATCCTGCGCCTCATCGACCAGCACATGCTCGATGCCGCCGTCCAGCTTGTAGAGGACCCAAGCGGCCGAAGCTCTCTGGGTCAGCAGTTCCACCGTCCGCACCACCAGATCGCCGAAGTCCAGCGCCCCCTTCTCGGCCTTGGCCTGGTCGTAGAGGTGGGCGTGAGCCTGGGCGAGGGTCAGGACGTGGACCGTGTCGCGCGCCACCCGGACCCGCTTCAGCCGCTCCAGCGTGGCCGCATACTTCATCTGCAGGTCCAGCAGCCAGGCCGCAGCCGCGGGCGGCGCCTTGGCGGTGGCCATGGTCTTGCGCGGCTCGCTCCCGGTCAGGAAAACACTGGCCAACCCCGGGAAGGTCCAGTCGGCGCTCCGCATCCGGTCGGCGCATTTCTGGTCATTGATCGAGCCGGTCGCCATGGCCGAGGCGGTCTCCAGCCACTGGCCCCGGTCGAGGAAGCGGATGAAGTCGCTCTCCAGCCCCTCGACCGTGTCCTCTGGATGGGCGCCGGCCACCGCATGCGGTCCCGGCGCCAGGCCGTCGGCGACCCGGGCCGTATAGGCCACCAGCTTATCCCGCTCGGCCTCGATCATGGCCAGCAGGGACTGGAACGACCCCCAGTCCAGCTCGACCGCGAAATGGCTGTAGGCCCGGCCGATCACCCCCTCGGCGTCGCGCAGGGCGGCGCGGGCCAATTCCTCGCGGGCGGAATGCGACAGGGCGATCGCCGCCTCGTTCTCCAGCACGGTGAAGCCCGGCGTCACCCCGGCCTCAATGGGGAAGCGGCGCAGAAGCTTTTCGCAGAAGGCGTGAATGGTCTGAATCTTCAGCCCGCCCGGCGTCTCCAGCGCCTTGGCGAACAGGCGACGCGCGTCCGACAGCCGGGTTCCCGACAGGCTCGCTGGATCCCGCCCGTCCAGATCCGCCAGCGACTGGGCCAGGCCGACGTCGTCCATCACCGCCCATTCGCCCAGCCGGTCAAACAGCCGCGCCTGCATCTCGGCGGCGGCGGCCTTGGTGTAGGTCACGCACAGGATTTCACCCGGCTGCACCTCGCGCAGCAGCAGTCGCGCCACCCGGTCGACCAGGGTCGAGGTCTTGCCCGACCCGGCGTTGGCGGTGACGAAGACCGACTGACCGGGATCGGCGGCGGCGATCTGGGCGGGATCGGGCAGGATGCGCGCGCTCATTCCGCGTCTCCCTCATCGCCGCCGACCACATGCCATTCCCAGACCCGGGCCAGGTGGTCGTAGTTGCCGCCGAAATTGCCCATGAACTGGGGCGCGACCCAGCTGAGATACGGCGTCGCCTCGTCGTCGAACCGCTCGATCCGCGCGGTCAGCCCGGCCAGCGCCGTCTGCGACAGGGCCAGCGCCTCGCCGCCGATGGCCCGCACCGCCGCCTCACCCGGCTCCTTGCGGCCCGTGACCCGCACATAGGTCAGCTCCTCCGGCTCGACCGGGGCCGAATCCTTCAGCCCGGCCTCGGCCAGGATGGCGCCGGTCAGGGTCAACTGCGGCGAGAAGCCGGTCCGCACCTGTTTCGGCGACGGAATGGAGCCCGTCTTGAAGTCCAGCACCGCCGCGCCCGTGGCCGACAGCTCGATCCGGTCGGCCTTGGCGGTCAGCTTGAATGGTCCGGCGGGGGCCGGGATCATCATCTCGACCCGCTCCTCGACCTTGATCTGGACGCCCCGCGCCCGCCGCGCGGCCTCATGCCCGGCCAGCCAGACGGCGGCGTTACGCGCCAAAGGCGTCTCCCGCGCCATGGCGGCGTCCTCGAACCCGGCGGCGTTCAACTCCTCCAGCAGAAGGACTTCCAACTGGTCGGCGGAGTCCTCTGGCAGGACGTCGGGGTAGGATAGGGTCAGTCGCTCCACCGCCTTGTGCACCGCATTGCCGCGGGCGATGGCCTCGGCGGACTGGCCCGGCCGATCCAGTTGTCTCAGATTCAGGACATAGCGCGCATAGACCGCATAGGGGTCGCGCACCCAGCGCTCGACCCCGGTCACGGGCAGTTCGCGCGGACGCCGATCCACCGGCGGGCGCGGCGCGGGCCGGGGCGCATAGTCGGGCTTGGCCTGCGCCGGGGCGTCCAGCGCCCGGGCCTGATCCAGCGCCAGGGAAGGCCGGGCGATGGACACGGGCGTGTCCGGCGCATCGGCGCCCCGGGTCAGCATCTCCAGCCGCCACAGCCAGCGGGACTTCACCGCCGGCTGGCCGCCTCGCCGCTCGCAGTGCACCAGTATGGCTTCGTCGGCGCTGGCGGCCTGGACGAAGTCCTGCGCCGTCTGGCCCAGACGTCGCTCGGGCGGCGGCAGTCCCATGGTCCCACGCATGGGACGCGACAGGAAGGGATCGGTCGACGCCGCATTGGGCCAGACCCCCTCCTCCAACCCGGCCAGGATCATCCGGTCCGCCCGCACCAGTCGCGCCTCGATGGCCCCGAGGATGCGCAGGCGTGGCTGGGTCGCTCCTCCGGTCCGCACCGTCTCGTCCGTCAGCAGGCCGTGAACCAGTTCGGCGAAGTCGTCCCGTTTCACCGCGCCCAGAGACCCGCCGCCTTCGATCAGGGTCGACAACAGGCTCGCCGCCGCCTCCCCGTCCGCCCCGGCCCAGGCGTTCTGGCCGGCCATGCCCTCGATCAGCGTTGTCAGACTGCGGGTCGCGCCATCCAATGCCGCCGTATCCCGGAACGGGGCCCGCGCCTCACCCGACAGAGTCTCCAACCGATGCAGCAAAACCTTCGCGGCGGCCAGTCTCGTCAGTGTGACTTCCGAAGGAACCCGCCCGTCATCCCGGGACTGACCCGCCTCGAGCAGGGCCTTGCGCGCCCGCGACCAGTCGCGGCGACGCGGTCCCCTCAGGGCGAAAGCTTCCAGCGCATCGACCGCCCCGGCATAGTCCGTCTCGCCCAGATCCAACCGGACCAGCGGATGCTTCAGCAGGCCCAGCAGCGCGTGCGGGTCCAGCGGATCGGCAATGAAGCGGGCCGCCAGATCGACCAGCCGCCCGACGGGCATCCGCGACAGGGGCTGGCCCGAGGAGACGTCGGCGCTGACGCCCCACCGCTCCAGCCGCGCCGCCACCCGGCGTCCCAGCGCCAGATCGGGGGTGACCAGGGCGCAGGTCTTGCCCGGCGTGTCCAGCGTCTCGCGCATCATCAGGGCGATAGCCGCCGAGGCGTCCTCCTCGGCCCTCGCCGTCACCACCGACAGGCCGCGCAGCCCCTCGGCGATGGGGTCGGCGGACTGCTGCCCCGCCGCCTCGGCCCGCATGGTCCGGATCAGTTGTCGCCAGTCGTCCGTGGCGTCGGCTGGCCGCAGGGCCTCGTTCAGAAGCCGCTGGCGAGCACACCCCCGCGCCTCGACGGCGGGATCGACCGGCGGCCGGAACCACGCCCTCACCGCCTCGCGTTCGACCCGCCCGTCCAGCAGCCGCCACAGGGCGTTCTGCGGATGTTGCTCATTGTCTCCCAACCGGGACCAGACCGCCGGATCGAGATCCATATCCAGCCCGGGCAGGACCACACAGCCCTGCGGCGCGCGGGCGACGGCGGCCAGTACATCGGCGGCGGCGGGGGCCGACCCGGTCGAACCGGCGGCGATCACCGGATGCTCCGGCGGTCGGGCCTTCCAGCTCTCGGCCAGCAGGCGCAACAGTTTCGCCCGCCGCCACGCCGGATCGACCAGCCCCAGGGTCTCCAGCCGCCTCGGCCATGTCTCGATAGCGAGACAGAGAAACCGTGCCGAGTCCTTCCAGTGCTCGGCCAGATCGCCCTCGACCAGAGTCGCGACCTTGCCGATGTCCTTCACCTCCTCGAGGTGGCAGCTGTCTAGGAAGCCGCCGAGCGCATCCGCCATCTCCAACGCCCGCAGGGGCGTCAGGTCCTTGCGGAACTCTTCCACGATCATCCGCGCCATTTCGAACCGGCGGGTCAGGGGCGCGATGGCGGGCGGCAGGTCCAGACCCACCTCGCCCGGGGCGAAGGGCGGCTCATCTTCTTCCAGATCGCCCAGCGGCCGCACCTGCGGCAGCAGCACGGGCCGTCCGCCCGCCTGTTTGGTCAGAGCCGAGGTGAAGGCCCGCGCCGCCCGTCGGTTGGGCAGCAGGATGACGGCGTCGGACAGGGTCTCCGGCGGACGCTCGCCCAGCCAGTCCAGCACCCCCGCCGCCAGGTCCTCAAGGAAGGGCCGATAGGCCTCGATCGCATACCAGCGGGGCCGCTCGCCCGAGAAAGGATCAAACCGCTGCGTCACGCCTGCCGCTCGACGCGCGGCGTCTCGCGACTTGAGGCGCCCCCAGCCAGTTTCGCCTCGGCCTCATCGCGGGCCTGCGGGTCGCCGACATGCATCCAGTCGCCATCCATCACCACGCCATACAGACGCCCGGCGGCGGCGGACCGACGCCAGAACTGGCTCAGGGAGAAGGGTCCCTCCGGCCCGTCGGCGACATAGTCGGGCCGACAGATGTGCACGCCCATATAGGCGAAGGGCGCGGAGTCCGCCTCGCTCCGAAAGGTCAGCCTGCCGTCCTCGGCGAGGAAGAAGTCGCCGTCGCCATCGAAACCGATCGAGCCTTCGCGTCGCGCGAGAAGAAGCGCGGCGTCCATGATTGACGGATTCCACAGGCGAGCGAGTTGATTCAAGGCGTCGGCCCGATCCACCCAGACGCTGTCGATATTGGCCACGAACACCGGCTCATCGCCCAGCAGCGGCGCCGCCTTCTTCAGCCCGCCGCCCGTCTCCAGCAGGGTTTCCCGCTCGTCGGAGATGACGATCTCCGGCCCACGCCCGCGCGCGGCGAGGTGCGATTCCAGCCGGTCGGCGAACCAGTGGACGTTGACGACAGCTTTTTCGACGCCCGCGTCGGCCAGCCGGTCGAGCACATGATCGATCAGGGCCCGTCCGCCGACCTCGACCAGAGCCTTGGGTCGATCATTGGTCAGGGGTCGCATCCGGGTGCCGAGGCCCGCGGCCAGCACCATCGCGATCTTCGGAGCGGTCATCGGCGGCTGGCCTCCGGCACATGGGCGTCGAACCAGTCGGCGACCGTCTCGAGGCCCGGCTGTTTCAGATTGGCGTTCAGATGCGCCCACATGCGCGGCATGAAGGCGCGATAGCGGGGCTTGCCGTCGCGCACGATCAGTCGGGCGAATATGCCGAGGATACGCGCCTCGTTCAGCGCCGCCAGACCGGCGTAGTCACGCATGAACTCGGCCCGGTCGACGCCCGGACGCAGGCTGAAATAGTGATCCAGCGCCTTGGCTTCCAGCGCGGGCGAGACGTCCCGGCGAGCGTCCTGCAGCAGGGAGTGCAGGTCCCACGACGGGTGGGCGCGCACGGCGTCCTGGAAGTCGATCATCCCGACCATCCCCGCGCCCGACCGGCCCGGCAGGCGGATCAGGTTCTCGGCGTGATAGTCCCGGTGCGCCATCACGGTCGCCCCCGCCGCGCCACGCTCGACAACCGGCGCCCAGGCCGCCCGCCAGTCCGCAATGGCCGCCGCATCGAACGACAGGGCAGGGTCCAGCTTCGGCATCCATTCGACGAACAGGTCCGCCCCGCCCTGCAGCGCCGTCTCGTCATAGGTCAGCAGGGGCCAATCGCCCGCCGCGCCCGACAGTTGCTCCGGCGTCTCGGCGGCATGCAGGGTCGCCAGCGCCTCGACGGCGGCCAGATACAGCGGCTCCTCCGCCTCCCCGGCCTCGATCACCCGGGCAAACAGGGCGTCGCCGAAATCCTCCAGCACGGCCAGGCCAGCAGAGGCGTCGACGGCCAAGATGTCCGGCGCCGACAGGCCCAGCGCCTTCAGGTGGGCGGAGACGGCCGCGAAGGCCTCGATCCGCCCCGCCGACAGGCGCGCGGTGGCGTTCCAGCCCGAGGCCAGCCGCTGCTCGGGCGTCCACGCCGGATCGGCGGGCGGGCTCTCGGCGCTGGCCGCCTGATCCATCAGCATCAGCGACCGCCCGTCGGACGTGGTCAGCCGCTCATATCGGCGCGTGGAGGCGTCGCCGGGCAGCGGATCGCGCGCGGCGTCAGCCAGGCCGGCAGCCTTCAGGAATTCGAGACGGAGGGCTTCGCGGTCAGACATTCAGTTCCTTCGCCTTCGCTTCCCAGGCCCCGACGCCGGACAGCACCGCGCAGCGCCCCTCTCCATCCTCGGACAGGGTGACTGCCAACCAGTCCGGCCCGACCCACGGGCCGGGATCCTCGCCCAGCCGCTCGGGCCATTCGATCAGGGCGCAGCCCTCGTCCAGCGCCTCGTCCAGCCCGATCTCGGCGGCCTCCTCGGGCCGGGTCAGGCGGTAAAGGTCGAAATGGGCCACCGGCGGCTCGCTCTCGTAGAATTGCACCAGGGTGAAGGTCGGCGAGGGCACATCCTCGTCTGGCGTCGTCAGGGCGCGGATCAGGCCGCGCGCCAGCGTCGACTTACCCATGCCCAGCGGCCCATACAGCAGCACGGCCTCGCCCGGCGCCAGCAGGGGGGCGATGGCCTCACCCAGCCGGGTCGTGGCGTCCGCGTCGATCAGGTGAACTTCAGGCAAAGTCGGCATCCGGCTGGCTGGGCAGGACCCGCTCGGTGAAGGCCTTCAGCGCATAGGTCGCCTTGCCCGCGTCGATATCCAGTCGCGTCGGCGGGATCGGCTTGCCGACCTTGAGGTGGAAGGCCTTGCGCCGCTTGTTCAGCAGCTCATGGAACAGGGTGATATCCCTCAGCTCCTCGGAGAAGCGGTCGAACCAGTGGAACAGGCGCGAATAGGGACCCGCCACATGGATCGGCACGATCGGCGCCCCGTATTTGCGGGCCAGGGAGGCGGCCGTCGGCGCCCATTCCGGATCGGTGACCGAGCCGTCCCTGCCGATCCGGGCCAGACGGCCCGCCGGGAACATGACCACGCAGCGCTCGGCCTCGAAAGCTTCCTTGGCCGCCTGCAGGGTGGCGCGGGTCTTCTCGCGGGTGCGCTTGTCGTGAACCCACTCCACCGGAATGATCGCCTCGCCCAGCCGGGGCGAGACCCGCAGGGCGTCGGCGTTGGCGAAGAAGATGGCGTCTGGTCGCCGGGCCTTCACCGCATCGAAGACGGCGATCCCGTCGGCGATGCCGGTCGGATGGTTGGCCACCACGACGCAGCGCCCCGAGGCCGGGATGCGCTCGCCGTTCAGCACCGAGACCTTCAGGTCCAACAGGTCGCTCATATAGTCCAGCGCCCCGGCGCCCGAGAGCGGCTGGACCGCATCAGCCATCCGCACCGCCTGCGGATAGTTCAGCAGCCGGTACAGAACTGGCCGGATCACCGGCCAGGCCAAGGAGCGCGTCAGACGCGGCGCGCGCTCGGCGATCAGCACGTCGCAGATGTGCGGCTGGCGGCGAACAGGCGGGATCTCAGCGGCGGTCATGCGACGCCGGTTGTCGCCGCTCCCGCGACGGACGGCAAGCGGCCATCGCACGCCTTTGTGAGCACAAGCGCCGCCGCTTTCGCCCGCTTGCCCCCGGTGCTACGCCAACCGCCGAAGACAAAGGAACCTGCCCATGCGTCACCGCTCCCTGCTTTCGTGCGCCGTCGCCGCCATCGCTCTGGCGACCGCCGTCCCCGCCCTGGCGGAGGCGCCCGCCGCTCCCGCCCCGGCGACCCCGGCCCAGACGCAGCAGGCCTTCGACTACACCGCCATGATCTCGGCCAACCGGCTGGGCGATCCGCAGGTGTCGCCGGACGGCCGCTGGGTCGTCTATTCAGTGACCACCACGGATGTCGCCGCCAACCGCCGCGCGGGCGCCCTGTTCATCCAGGACCTGCGCAGCCCCGGCGAAGGCCGTCGTCTGGCCATCAACGAGGGCGGCGCCAACACCGCCCGCTGGGGCTCGGACGGCAAGCTGTACTTCCTCTCGCGCCGTTCGGGCTCCAGCCAGGTCTGGCTCGCCGAGGCCGACGGCACGGCGCCGGTGCAGGTGACCAACCTGCCGCTGGACGTGAACGCCTACCGCCTCAGCCCCGACGCCGCCCAGGTGGCTGTGTCGCTGGCCGTCTTCCCCGATTGCGAGACCCTGGCCTGCACGGTCGACCGCAACAAGGCCGTCGCCGACGACCCCTCGACCGGTCAGGTCTATGACCGCATGTTCGTGCGCCACTGGGACACCTGGAACGATCACACCCAGAACCACCTGTTCGTGCTCCCGACCGCCGGTGGACGCGATCCGGTCTGGGTCACCCGCGGCTTTGACGGCGACACGCCGTCCAAGCCCTTCGGCGACGAGAGCGAGTTCACCTTCACCCCGGATGGTGAGGGCATCGTCTTCTCGGCCCGCGAGGCCGGAAAGTCCGAGCCGTGGAGCACCAATTTCGACCTCTATCAGGTCGCCATCGCCGAGCCGGGTCAGCTGACCAACCTGACCGACGCCAATAACGCCTGGGACACCGGCCCGGTCTATTCGCCGGACGGCAAGACCCTGGCCTACCGCGCCATGGCCCGCCCGGGCTTCGAGGCCGACAAATATTCGATCTTCCTGCGTGACGTCGCGACCGGCGAAACCCGCCAGATCGCCGCCGACTGGGACCGCTCGGCCGACACCCTGCAATGGTCGCGCGACGGCCGCACCCTGTTCACCACCGCCGGTGACGTGGGCCAAACCCGCCTGTTCAGCATCGACGTCCGCCGTGGCACGGTGATCCCGCTGACCGGCGAGGGCCACGTCTCGGCCTTCCAGCAGACGCCTTCGGGCTTCGTCTTCGCCCAGGACAGCCTGACCCGCCCCAGCGAGCTGTTCGTGAAGACCTTCCGGGGTCGTGAGATGCCCGCCCGTATCACCAATGTGAACCCGCAACTGGATGCCCTGGCCTTCGGCGAGGCCGAGCAGTTCACCTTCGCCGGCTGGAACAATGAGACGGTCCACGGCTACGTCATCAAGCCCGCCAACTATGTCGAAGGTCAGAAGTATCCGGTCGCCTTCCTGATCCACGGCGGTCCGCAGGGCTCGTTCGGCAACAGCTGGTCCTACCGCTGGAACCCCGGGACCTATGCGGGCGCGGGCTATGCGGTCGTGATGATCGATTTCCACGGCTCGACCGGCTACGGCCAGGCCTTCACCGACTCGATCAGCCAGCACTGGGGCGACCGCCCGTTCGAGGACCTGCAGAAGGGCTGGGCCGCCGTCCAGTCGAAATACAGCTTCCTCGACGGCGACAACGCCTGTGCGCTCGGCGCCTCCTACGGCGGCTATATGATCAACTGGATCGCGGGCAACTGGCCGGGCGAGTTCAAATGTCTGGTCAACCACGACGGCGTCTTCGACATCCGCGGCATGGGCTACGGCACCGAGGAGCTGTGGTTCACGGAGTGGGAGTACGGCGGCACGCCCTACGAAAACCCGCAGGGCTATGAGCAGTTCAACCCGGTGCATCACGTCGCCAACTGGCGTGACCCGATGCTGGTGGTGCAGGGCGACCTCGACTACCGCATCCCGACCTCGCAAGGCCTGTCGACCTTCACGGCGCTTCAGCGTCGCGGCATCGACAGCCGCCTGCTCTTTTTCCCCAACGAAAACCACTGGGTGCTGAAGCCCGCCAACAGCGTGCAGTGGCATAACGAGGTGTTCGGCTGGCTCGACAAATATCTGAAGCCGGCGAACTGATCGCCGCATCAGGGCCCATCAGACAAAGACAAAGGGTGCTCCCGGCGGGAGCGCCCTTTTTTCATGGCCTCGATCCAGGATTAGCGGGCGCGGGCGTAGGTGGTGGCGGCGCTGACGTAGCGAGCGTGCTCGGTCGCCGTCATGCAGCGCGGGGTGGACCAGCTCGGGTCGGACGGCTGCAAGGCCAGAGCTTCGCGGGCGGTGATGAAGACCGGCGCCGCGCCGTGTTCGCGGGTGAAGGCGCGACGGGTGGCGGCGTCAGAGCCACAGACCAGCACAGGGCGGGCCGTGGACGACTGGGCCGCCTCATGGGCGACAGCGGGGACCGCCGTCACGGCGGAAGCGGCGATCGCCAGGGCGGCGAGAGCGCGGAAAGTACGCATCAAGGTTCCTCCAGAACGACCGAAATGATCAGAACTCGGATGGAATAATGCGCCAAACGCTCATTTTGTAAATGTTATATGACGTTTGGAAGTATGAAATTTGACATGAACGCCGATCAGGCCCTCTGAGCCTTTCGGCCCCCTCATGCGTTGTGCTGGCTTCGACGGAGCCGCATCGCTTGCCCAACCCCTTGAAAGACAATCCGAACTGGCTGGCCTTTCGGGATCGCACCCTTGTTCCGGCGGGCGGGCGGCTGCGCGACTGGCGCGATAATGACCCCTTCCTCGCCGCCGTCCGTCGTCCCGGAACCCCGGAAAAGGTCGCAGCGGCCCTCACCCTGCTGCTGATCCTGGCCATCGTCCTGTTTTTGCTGCTGTTTGACTGGAACTGGCTGCGCGGGCCGATCGGCCGCTGGGCCTCGGCCAAATATGATCGCCAGATCGAGCTGAACGGCGATCTCGACGTGAAGCTGTTCAGCTGGACCCCGTCGGTTCAGGTGCGCCAGCTCCGCGTCGGCGGCCCCGACTGGGCGCGCGAGCGTGACACGCTGAAGGTCGCCGACCTGCAGGCCTCGGTGCGCCTGCGCCCCCTTTTCACCGGCCGGATTGAGATGCCGCTGGTCGCCATCACCCGCCCGGAGGTGGTGATGATCGCCACCGAGGAGGGTCGCCAGAGCTGGGAGCTGAACCCCAACGCCCAGGACACCGGCGAAGGCCTGAAGCTGCCGCCGATCCACCAGCTGATCATCCGCGACGGCACGCTGTCGCTGAACGAGCAGCGCCGCAAGATCCGGCTGGAGGCCACCATCAGCGCCCGCGAGGGCTCCGACGGCGACGCCGGCTTCAATCTGGACGGACAGGGCACGATCAACGGCACGCCCCTGACCCTCGCTATTCAGGGCGGCCCCTTCATCAATATCCGCCGCGACCGCCCCTACGGCTTCCAGGCAACCCTGGCGGGCGTGCATTCCCGACTTGAGGCGCGCGGCTCCATCACCCGACCATTCGACCTGGGCCAGTTCCGCTCGACCCTCAGCCTGCAAGGCCGCGACCTGGCCGATCTCTATCTGCTGACCGGCATCACCACGCCCAACACCCCGCCCTATCGCTTATCGGGCACCCTGACCCGCGACGACGCCAAATTCAGCTTCAGCGATTTCTCGGGCCAGGTCGGGTCATCGGACCTGTCCGGCGATCTCATGTTCAACAAGGTCGGCGACCGCCGCCGCGTCGACGCCGTGCTGCATTCCAACCTGCTGGACATTGACGACCTAGCCGCCGTGCTGGGCGGCAAGCCGACCGTGACCCCGGCGGGCAATACCGTGGTCACCTCGGGCCAGCCGGGCCGCCTACTCCCCGACGCGCCCCTGGCTGTCGAGCGCCTTCGCACAATGGACGGCTCGCTGAAATACACCGCCGCCCGGGTGAAGCGGAACGAGCTGGACATCCGCAAGGTCGAGCTGGGCGCCGATCTGGACAGCGCCGTCCTGAACCTCGACCCGGTCGCCTTCACCTTCAATCGCGGCGAGCTGCGCGGCAGGGCGCGGATCAACGCCGGGCGTGACGTTCCCTACAGCGTCATCGACTTCCGGCTGCGCGGCTATCCGCTGGAATCGATCATCCCCGCCCGCGGCGGCGCCCCCACCGTGACCGGCAGCGCGCTCGGCCGCGCCCAGCTTGAAGGGCCCGGCGCCTCGATCCATGACTTTGCCGCCGCCTCCAAGGGGCAGGTGACCGTGGTCGTGCCGCAGGGCCAGATGCGCTCCGCCTTCGCCGAACTGCTGGGCATCAACGCCACCGCCGGCCTGTTCAAACTGCTGGGCGGAGACGACTCCACCACCGAGATCCGCTGCGGCGTCGCCGACTTCCGCGTCACCAACGGCGTCGCCACCGCCCGCACCTTCGTCGTCGACACCACCCCGGTGCTGGCCCAGGGCGCCGGGACCATCGATCTGGGCGCCGAGACGATGAACCTGCGCATCGACGGCGAGACCAAGGAGCCTCGCCTCGTCCGCCTGTGGTCTCCCATCGTGGTGCAGGGCCCGCTGACCGCGCCCAGGGTCGGCATCGACGGCGGTTCCGTCGCGGCCCAGGCCGGTTTCGCAGGCCTGCTCGGCGCCGTGCTCAGTCCGCTGGCGGCCCTGCTGCCCTTCGTCGATCCCGGTCTGGCCGAGGACGCCAACTGCGGCGCGCTGATTTCTTCGGCGCGATAGGCCTGACCGTCTTGGTCCGAAGGGGCGGATCGTGCGTATTTGGCGCATGACCCGACGCGGCTTCCTCGTCCCGACCCTCGGCGCCCTAGCCGCCGCCTGCTCGCCGCTCAGTCTGTTGAACAGGCTGGGACCGCGCGACGGCGGCGCGCGACGCGTCGCGCGCGGCCTGCCTTATGGCGACGATCCCCGGCAGACCTTCGACGTCTTCGCCCCGACTGACCGAACCGGCGGTCCCGCGCCGGTGCTGGTCTTCTTCTACGGCGGCGGCTGGGATTCCGGATCGCGGGAGCTCTACGGCTGGGCCGCGCAGGCGCTGGCCGCGCGCGGCTTTGTCGTCGCGGTCCCGGACTACCGGATCGTGCCGGAGGTCCGTTTCCCCGCCTTCATCGAGGACGCCGCCGCCGCGACCGCCCGGGTCGGGGAGACCGCCCGCGACTGGGGCGGCGACCCCACGCGGCTGGGCGTCCTCGGCCACTCCGCCGGCGCCCATCTGGCCATGATGATCGCGCTGGACCGCCGCTACATGGCCGCCGCCGAGGCGCCGAACCTGATCCGCGCCGCCGCCGGTCTGGCCGGCCCCTATGACTTCCTGCCGCTGGACGTTCCCGCCTCGATCAACGCCTTCGGCCGCGCCCCGGATCTGACCCTGACCCAGCCGGTCTCCTTCGTCCGCGCCGACGCCCCACCGATCTGGGCTGGCCACGGCACGGCCGACAAGGTGGTCCACGCCGAGGACACCACCATCCTGTGCGACCGCATGCACGCGGTCGGCGGTCGCTGCGAGGCCAAACTCTATCCCGGCCTGTCGCACGAGGACCTGCTGGCGACCTTCTCACCCCTGTTCCGCCGCAAGGCGTCGGTGCTGGACGACGTGGTGAGCTTCTTCCACCGCGAACTGGGCTGACGTCAGACGGCGTCACTGGACGGACGCCCGGAATGGCGCATTCTTCCTCTCGGGAGAACGCCGCCATGAAGATCGCCACACTGCTGGTCTCGAGCCTGATCGTGGGGTTGCTGACGACCGCCGCCACGCCGCAGGACGAACGCAGCCGGGCCGAAGCCGCCTTCGCCGCCGCCCGCGCGGTCAGCCCGACCCCGCTGCGGCCCGATCAGGACCGCCGGAGCTGGCTTCAGGAACGCGCCTTCGAGGGGGCGGTCGTCGCCGAGGTCGATGACCTCCAGGCCGAGCACTGGATAGCCTCCGCCGCCCGCGACGCGCGAACCCGGGCGCTGGCGGTCCGGACCACGAGCCTGCCCGACGCCTGCGTCGACATCGGCCTGAGCAACTGCTCCACCGCGACCGGCGGCTATCTGAACATCGATGGCCGCCGGCTGAGCTGGCAGCTCCAGAACGGCGTCACCCCCGAGGATGGGACCGCGGCGGGCTATGTCCTGCTGACCGGCGACGACCGCCTGCGCGCCGAGGTCTGGGGCCACGCCGGCATCCGGTATGAGCCTCCGACGGTCATGCGGGTCGAGGGTCAGACCTATGTGGCCATACCCGGCAGGATCGCCGGGACCGGAGCCTACAACGCCGACGCCCTATTCCGCGTCACACCCGGCGCCGATCCCCTGCTGACCGAGATCGACAACGAGACCTGGCGCGACGCGGACCTGCCCGCCCTCCTGCCGACCGGGCTCGAGATCTGGAAGGGCGTCGCCTTCAACTACGACGACGAGAGCCTGACCGCCCGGACCTCGCTGTGGACGTCCCGTGACGGCAACTGCTGCCCCTCCGGCGGGCAGGCCACCCTGGTCTTCGAGATCCGCGGCGGCCGGCTGGTCCTGACGGAATTGCTGAAGGACGCGACGCCATAAGCGTCGCCGTCTCGCCAAGGTCATGATCTTCCGCTAGGGGAGGTCATGACAAACACGATGACAACACAGGCGGCGCTGGACCGCCTCGAAACCCTCTACAGCCAATCGGTCGCCAATCTGCGCGACGCTGTGAAGACCTTCCTCGCCAGCGGCGAGCGTCCCGACGCCGAGGCGAGGGCCAAAGGCCTCTTCTCCTATCCTGAACTCCGCATCAGCTGGTTCGGTGACCGTCCGGTCAATCTGGCCACCCGCGCCTATGCCCGCCTGTCGCGGCAGGGCGTCTATTCGACCACCATCACCCGGCCCGATCTGTACCGTCCCTATCTGCTGGAACAGCTGGGACTACTGGAAGCCGACTACGGCGCGACCTTCGACGTCGTCCCCTCGTCGCAGGAAATTCCCTTCCCCTATGTGCTGGACGGCTCGGACGTGGTGCTGGACGCCACGATGACGGCGGCCATCGCCCGCTATTTCCCGACCACCGACCTGGCCCACATCGGCGATGAAATCTCGGACGGCCTGTGGGACTCGGACGAGGAGTTCCCGCTGGCCCAGTTCGATGGCCTGCGCACCGACTTCTCCCTGGCTCGTCTGCGCCACTACACCGGCACCCCGGTCGAGGACGTCCAGAACTACATCCTGTTCACCAACTACAACCGCTACGTCGACGAGTTCGTCCGCTGGGCGCTGGAGCAGATCAAGGATCCGAACAGCATCTACGAGACCTTCTCGACCTCGGGCGGGGTGGTGGTCACGCGCGATACGCCGAACCCGGAGGCCGTCGTCGCCGACGCCGCTTGGAAGAAGCACCAGATGCCCGCCTACCACCTGACCGCGCCGGGCTGGAACGGGATCACCCTGGTCAACATCGGCGTCGGCCCGTCCAACGCCAAGACCATCTGCGACCACCTGGCCGTCACCCGTCCGCACGCTTGGATGATGATCGGCCACTGCGGCGGCCTGCGTCCGTCCCAGACCATCGGCGACTATGTCCTGGCCCACGCCTATCTGCGCGAGGACCACGTGCTGGACGCCGTCCTGCCGCCGGACATCCCCATCCCGTCGATCGCCGAGGTCCAGCGCGCCCTCTATGACGCGGCCAAGATCGTCTCGGGCGCCCCGGGCGAGGAAGTGAAGCGTCGCCTGCGCACCGGCACCGTCGTCACCACCGACGACCGGAACTGGGAGCTGCGCTATTCCAAGTCGGCCCTGCGCTTCAACCAGAGCCGCGCCGTCGCCATCGACATGGAATCGGCCACCATCGCGGCCCAGGGCTATCGCTTCCGCGTGCCCTACGGGACGCTGCTCTGCGTCTCGGACAAGCCGCTGCACGGCGAGATCAAGCTGCCGGGTCAGGCCAACCGCTTCTACGAGGGTTCGATCTCCGAACACCTACAGATCGGCATCCAAGCCGTCGACCTGCTGCGCGCCGAGGGCAACCGCCTGCACAGTCGCAAGCTCCGCGCCTTCGACGAGCCGCCGTTCCGGTAAGAATGGGCCGCTGATCCCGGGGGGACGGGGTCAGTCGTCGGCGTCGTCGCCGCCGAAGGCCTCGTCCACCTCGTCCTCGGTGATCCGTTTTGACGGATCTCCGGGCTGGTTCAGGTTCTGCTCTTCGGTGCCGTCCCCCATCATGCCGGGGTGCGGGTCAGCGGTCTTCGGATCCTCAGCCATGACGGCCTCCTTTGCTACGAAGGCGGAAGCCGCGGCGGGACCAACCGTTCCCTACTTCCTCAGCCGTTCCGCATTGGCGGTCGCCGCCGCGTGGATCGGCTGCAGGGCGTCGGTCTGCAGCTTCAGCATCGCCGCGCCCATGGCCCAGCCCTGCTCCAGCGTCCGGGTCCAGGCCTCGGCGGCCCAGGCGCTCTGGGCGGCCAGCATCTGGGCGGGAGTCTCGGAGCGCATCACCGCCTCGAAGGCGCGTCCGGCCGTCGCCGTCTCGCGCGCGGCCACGCTCTGCGCTGTCTGGGCCAGCACCGCCGCGCCGTTCAGCCCGATGCGGGCCGACTGGGTCATGGCGTCCAGCTTCTCGGACCCCATCAGGGCCAGTTCGGCCATGTCGGCGCGGGCCGGATCGGCCACCGCCTCCGCCATGATGGCCAGCCGTCGGGCGATCACGTCGCCCGAGGCTTCCAGCAATTCTTGTCCGGCGCGGGCGGCCCGCGCGGCCTCATCGATAGGGCTCATGGAACGAAGGTGCGCCTCGACCGGGGCTACGGCAAGACTTCTGCGGAGAAGTCGGCCACGTCCTGTATCAGCGCCGGCACAGCCGCATCGATGATCGTCTGGCCATGTTCCGGACTGGCCAGCATCGGGTCGGACCCGATCCGGCCGTCCGGGAAGCGGGCGCGATAATCCAGCGCATCGCGGATCGGCCCGTTCGGCGCGATCTTCGGGCTGTAGTCCGCCGTCTTGATCCGGTCCGGATAGGCCGCCTGCGTGACCGCGATCTCGGACGGCGTCGCGTGCATGCCGTGGCCGACCGGGAACAGGCGATTGCACAGGCTGTTCACCCCCGGCAGGTCCCACCAGTTGCGGAGCTTGAGCACGAAGCGCGGACGCTCCTCGGCGAAGCTCCACTCGGCATAAATCTCGGCGAAGGTCGCCTCGATGGTGGCGACGTTGCCGCCGTGGCCGTTCAGAAAATAGATTCGCTCGAAGCCATGCCGCTGCAGCGACATCACCCAGTCGGTGATCGCGGCCATGAAGGTCGAGGGGCGCAGGGAGATGGTGCCGGCGAAGGCCAGATGGTGCTGGGCCATGCCGATGTTGAACGTCGGCGCGACCACCAGCTGCTCATCCGACTTTTCGGCGGCGTGGGCGATGATCTCGGGGCACAGCCAGTCGGTGCCCAGCAGGCCCGTCGGCCCGTGCTGCTCGTTCGAGCCGATCGGCACCACCACCGTCTTCACGGTCTTCAGCCGCGCATCGATCTCGGGCCAGGACGACAGGTGCATCAGCATGGGCAGGCTCTCCGTGAACTGACGGCTGCTCTACGCCGATACTGTCTCCCCGTCACGCCGGGGCGAACGCCCGGATGAAGCGCCGCGCCGTCTCCCGCGCACGCGCGTCCGGATCGAACGGCGGCTGGGGCACGCCCAGTATCCCCCGCAGATGCCCGTGGCCCAGGGTCATGCCGGCGAACATCTCGGCTGCGGCCGTCGGATCGGGCACCGCCAGCAGGCCCTTCCGGTCCTGTTCGGCCAGCCAGACGGACAGGCGTCTCAGACCTTCCGCGGGTCCGGCGTCATAGATGGCGTGAGCCACCTCGGGCGCCTGTGGCGAGAGCATGGCGACGCCGCGCATCGAGCCCCGACCGTCCTGGGTGCAGATCTTTTCCAGCAGCGCGCGAGCCATGCCGGTCAGCACCGTCTCGGGATCGCCGCCGGAGCGCAGCGGCGCGCTGATGGCGTCCGACCGCCGCGACGCCAGGGCGCGGGCCATCTCCACCCGGGACGGGAAGCGATTGTACAGTGTCTGGCGCGACACTCCGGCCTTGCGCGCGATGGCCTCCATCGACACCCCCGCGCCCTTCTCCGAGAACAGGGCGAAGGCCGCGTCCAGAATGGCCTCGGTCTTGGCCTCGTCGACCTGTCCGGGAATCCGAGGCATCAGTGGGCGTCCGAGGCCACGGGCGGCGCGCCCGGCTGCTGCTTCACCGGCTTGGCCAGCAGGGTCACGAAGGCCGCGAAGGCGCAGCCGATGGCCAGCATGGCGAAGGCGTCGCCAAACGCCAGCGTCGTCGCCTGCTTCAGCAGCATGCCGTTGATCGCCTTCATCGCCGCCCCCGCCGGATCGACGGAGTCCGCGAACCGCTCCTGCATCGCCGCCAGCATGCCCTGCATGCCCGCATTGGTGTTCTGGATGTTCTGGGTCAGCTCGCTCATGTGCAGGGCGGTGTTGGTGGTAAGCGAGGTGTTCAGCAGGGCCAGGCCCACCGCGCCGCCCACATTGCGGAACAGGTTCACCAGACCCGAGGCGTTCTTCACCATGTGCGGCGGCAGGGTCGACATGGTCACCTGCTGCGAGGCGATCATGGCGATCATCACGCCCACGCCGCGCAGGGCCTGAACCCCCGCGAACTCCCAGAAGCCCCACTGGTCCGTGACCGCATGGGCGTCCCACATGCCCCAGGCGCACATCATGAAGCCGCCGAACATCAGCACGCGCGGGTCGACCAGCCGCACCAGCCGCCCGGCGAACGGGCCGGTGGCGAACATGGCAAGGCCCGAGACCACCATCGTCGTCCCCACCTCAGCCGCCGAATAGCCGCGCACCCGGCCGAGGAAGAGCGGCAGCAGGAAGGTCCCGCCGAACAGGGCCAGACCGACGGTGAAGGTCATCACCACGCCCACGAAGAAGTTTCGATTGGCGAAGGCCCGCAGCTCCACGATCGGGTTGTAGTAGGTCAGGGTCCGCCAGATGAAGAGAGGCCCGGTCACCAGCGTTACCACCGACAGCAGCAGGATTTCGTCGTCGGCGAACCAGTCGTTCTTGGCGCCCTCCTCCAGCACGAACTGCAGGCTCATCAGGAAGGTGGCCATCAGGACCAGGCCGAACCAGTCGAAGCCCTTGGACAGGGACGGGTCGCCTTTGTCGAAGTTTGCGTAACGGCTGACCAGGAACAGCACCAGCATGCCGGGGGGCACATTGATAAAGAACAGCCAGCGCCAGCTCATCTGCTCGGTCAGGTGACCGCCCAGCGTCGGCCCGATGGTCGGCGCCAGGGTCACGATCAGGCCCATGATCACGCTCGCCGTCACCCGTTGCGCGGGCGGGAAGGCGGTGAAGGCCACGGCGAAGACGGTCGGGATCATCGCCCCGCCGACAAAGCCCTGCACGGCGCGGAAGAAGATCATCTGCTCGACCGACCCGGACAGGCCGACGGCGACGCTCATCAGGATGAAACCCGAACAGGACAGCAGGAAGACCTTCTGTGTCCCCCACAGCCGCGACAGATACCCCGACAGGGGGATCATCACGACCTCGGGGATCAGATAGGCGGTCTGGATCCAGCTGATCTCATCCGCTGAGGCGCCCACGCCCGCCTGGATCTGCGGCAGGGAGGAGGCGACGATCTGGATGTCCAGAATGGCCATGAACTGGCCGATCACCATGCCGGCGAAGCCGAGCAGCAGGATCGTCCAATTGACCTTCGGCTCCGCGGACGCGGGCGCCGAGGCCGGGGTGACGGACTGGGACGTCATGGTTCAACCTTCCCCGTTCGGGGCGAAGTATCAGCGCGCGGCGGTCTGCACCGGGGCGGCGGCGGCTTGCGCGAAGGTCAGCCCGCCCTCGCTCTTCAGATCGACCTTCACCTCGACCGACAGGCCGGGACGCAGGGCCGCGCCCTCGCGACGATCCACGCGGATGCGGACCGGGACGCGCTGGGTGATCTTGGTGAAGTTGCCGGTGGCGTTCTCGACCGGGATCAGGGCGAACTCCGACCCCGTGGCCGGGGCGAAGCTGTCGATGTGGCCGACCAGCGGCTCGCCCTTGAAGGCGTCGGCCTTGATCTCGACCGTCTGGCCGATGCGCAGGCGATCCAGCTGGGTCTCCTTGAAGTTCGCCACCACATAGGTGTCGCCCAGCGGCACGATCGACAGGATGGCGCCGCCCGGACGGATGTACTGGCCCACGCGCACGCCGCGTGCGCCCACCACGCCCGAGACGGGCGCGCGGATCACGGTGCGCTCCAGCGCGATACGGGCCTTCTCGACCAGCGCCCGGGCCTGTTCGACCGAGGCCACCGACTGTTCGCGGGTCGAGCCCAGCACGCCGGCGGCGCGCTGTTCGGCCACCAGGGCGGCCTGCGCCTCGGCGACGGTCGCCTGCGCCGTGCGCACGCCCGCCTGTTCGCTTTCGATGCGCTGTTGCGAGACCCAGCCCTGCTCGGCCAGACGGCCATAGCGGTCGACCTGCTGGCGGGCCAGCTCGGCCTGGGCCTGGGCCTGCGCCACCGAGGCGGCGCGGCTGGCGACTAGGGCCCGCTCCTGCTCGGCGCGGGCGTCGACGTTGGTCACCCCGGCCTGCAGGGCGGCCAGATTGGCCTCGGCCTGCGCCAGATTAGCCTTGGCGTCGGCGTCGTCCAGACGGATCAGCACCTGACCGGCCTCGACCCGCTGGTTATCGGCGACCAGCACCTCGACCACATAGCCCTCGACCTGCGGGCTGACCGAGGTGGTGTCGGCCTGGACGAAGGCGTTGTCGGTGGCTTCCCACCGCTGCTTGCCCTGCCACCAGACGACCCCGCCCACGATGAGGCCGAGGCCGACGACGCCGGCGATGATCAGGGGAATGCGCTTCTTGACGGCGGGATTGAGAGCCATGGCGGAACTCGGAGTGCGGGGGAGGGTGCGGTAATCGGTCGCGCATAAATGGACAGTCTTGTCCATAAATCAACTCCCTTGTTTCGGCGCCGCAACACGTCATGTTTCGCCACGTAAGGACTGAGGTATCCGTGTCACTTCCCGCCTCCGTAGACATCGTGATCGTCGGCGCCGGCGCCGCAGGCCTGGCCGCCGCGCGGGCCCTGTCCGGCTGCCCCCTGACCGTCGCCGTGTTGGAGGCCCGCGACCGCATCGGCGGGCGGGCCTGGACCGTGCCGTTCGAGGGCGAGGGCCTCGACATGGGCTGCGGCTGGCTGCACTCGGCGGATGAGAACCCGCTGGTTCCCCTGGTCGAGCCCTCGGGCCTGACCCTCGACCGGACCCCGCCGCCCTGGCAGAGCCAAGCCTTCAACCACGAGACCACCGCAGCCGAACAGACCGAGTTCCGCGCCGCCTTCGAGGCCTTCGACCAGCGGATCGCCGAAGCCGCCACGCGCGGGCACGAGGCCCCCGCCTCCACCCTGATGGAGCCTGGCTGTCGCTGGAACGGGCGGATGGACGCCATCTCCGGCGCCCTGAACGGCGCCCGCTTCGCCGAGGTCTCCATCCTCGACTACGACGCCTATCGCGACACCGACCTGAACTACCGGGTGCGCGAGGGCTATGGGCGGCTGATCGAGACCCTGGGCCGCCGCGTCCCCGTCGTCACCGACTGCCCGGTGCGTCGGATCGACCGCTCCGGCCCGACGCTGAAGCTGACCACCGACCGGGGCATGATCGAGGCCCGCGCCGTCATCGTCACCGTCCCGACCGACCTGATCGCCCGCGAGACCCTGAAGTTCGACCCGCCCCTGCCCGATCTGGTCGAGGCCGCCACCTATGTGCCGCTCGGGCTGGCGTCCAAGATGCATATGACGGTCACCGGGGCCGAGGACTTCCCCGCCAACAGCCAGTTGTGGGGCCGCAACGACACCGGCGACACCGGCGGCTACCACCTGCGCCCCTTCGGTCGGCCGATGATCGAGGGCTACTACGGCGCCGATCTGGCGCGCGGGCTGGAGGCCGAGGGTCAGGAGGGCTTCTACGCCTTCGCCGTCGATGAACTGGTCCATCTGCTGGGCTCGGACATGCGCAAGCGGCTGTCGCCGGTGGTCGCGACCATGTGGGGCGCCGATCCCTGGTCCCACGGTGCCTATTCCCACGCCATGCCCGGCCACGCGGGCGACCGCAAACGGCTCAAGGCCCCGGTCGAGAACCGCATCTTCCTCGCGGGCGAGGCCACGGCGGAGGCCTTTTACGGCACAGCCCACGGCGCCTGGATGGAGGGCGAGCGCGCCGCGCGCGAGGCCATGGCGGCGCTGGGTCTTGATCCCGGACCGCTCCCCGGCGACGAAGAGCAATGAAGCCGCCCGCGCCCAAAGGTCCGAAGAAGCCCGCCCCCAAACGTCCCGCCGTCATGACCGGCGCGGTGATCCCGGTGCTGCGCTGGCCGCCGGACGAGGATCGGGTCGAGACCATCTTCGAGCGACTGTCCGCCTTCATGCCGGACCCGAAGACCGAGCTGAACTACTCCAACCCCTTCACCTTCGTGGTCGCCGTGGCCCTGTCGGCCCAGGCCACCGACGTCGGGGTCAACAAGGCGACCGACAAGCTGTTCAAGGTCGCCGACACGCCGGAGAAGATGCTGGCCTTGGGCGAAGAGGGACTGATCCCCTTCATCAGCTCCATCGGCCTGTATCGCGGTAAGGCGAAGAACGTCATCGCCCTCAGCCGCATCGTGCTCGAGAAACACAGCGGCGAGATCCCGCTGAACCGCGACGACCTGCAGGCCCTGCCCGGCGTGGGCCGCAAGACCGCCAGCGTGGTGCTGAACGAAATGGGCGTCGAACCGGCCATCGCCGTGGACACCCACGTCTTCCGCGTCTCGCACCGTCTGGGTCTGGCCAACGCCGGAACGCCCGACAAGGTCGAGGCCCAGATGCATCGCATCGTGCCGGAAGAGTGGCTGCCCAAGGCCCACCACTGGCTGATCCTGCACGGCCGCTACACCTGCACGGCGCGCCGGCCCAAATGCAGCGCCTGCGTCATCAACGACCTCTGCCCGTCACGGGCGGGCCTGCTGGCGCTGGGCGAAGCGGCCTAGGACAGCGACAATGTTCCGCCCGTGCCCGGCGGCTCGTTCTCAATGTCCGGAGGCGTGGCGTCCTTCAGAAGCCGGGCCGCGACCATATCCAGCACTTTCAGGGTGATGCGCAGTTCGTCGTCCGGCAGATCGTCGAAGATCCGGTTTCTCATCGCGCCGGCCCAGGAATCGAAAGCCGCGAGCGCCGCCGCGCCCTTGTCTTCCATGATGACAAGGCGGGATCTGCCATCTCCGATCAGCCGCCGTCGCGACACCAGACCGGCATCTTCCAGCCAATCCACCAGACGGGTCACACTCGCCCCGGTGATCTTCAACCGATCCGCGATCTCGGACAACGTCAGTCCCCGCCGGGCGTCAGAGAGCACGTAGAGAAGAGCCATGGGAGCGCCGGCATGCCCCGAACCCCGATAGGCTTCTGCAGACCTTTGCTGCCAGCGCCTCGCGGTTTGCGAGATTCTTTCAGCCAATTTCAGCTGTAACGAGTATCGGCTAGCGGGCACGAGGTTCCAGGGGAGAAAGCGTTGAGGCGGTCTAGGTATACGTCGCCGACCCTCTCCCGGTTTTCGACGTCACCACTGACACTTACTGGGCTGAAAACCAGTGTTTCGCCACGATTGATAGGACGCTAAGCAAACGGGCGCCGCGCATAAATGATTTAGCGTCACGGTTAACCCGATCCTCTCAAATCTCCGTTGGGAACCGTCATGAAATCCTTCCTACGTGCTCGCCCCGCGGCTGATACGAGCGAACTCGCCGAGCTGCGCAGCATGCTTGCCGCCGTCCAGCGATCCCAAGCCGTCATCGAGTTCGAGCTGGACGGCACGGTCCGTACCGCCAACAGCAACTTCCTGGCTGTGATCGGCTACGACCTCGACGAAATCCGGGGCAAACACCACAGTCTGTTCATGGACCCGACCGAGGCCCAGTCGGGTGAGTACAAGGCCTTCTGGCGTCGTCTGAACGCCGGCGAGTTCATCGCCGACAAGTTCGTGCGCTACGGCAAGGGCGGGGCCCGCGCTGTGATCGAGGCGTCCTACAACCCGATCCTCGACGCCGCAGGCAAGCCGTACAAGGTGGTCAAGTTCGCCACCGACGTCACCGCCGCCGAGGTCGAGCGCGAACGCCGCGCGGCGAGCGATCGAAAGGAAGCCGAGATCCAGACCCAGGTGGTCGATGACACCGGTCGCGGTCTGGCCGCCATGGCCGCGGGCGACCTGTCCTACCGCATCACCAGCGACTTCCCCGGCCGCTACGGTCCGCTGCGCGAGAACTTCAACCGCGCCATGGGGGCCATGGACGAAGCGATGGACGTGATCCGCGTCAACGCCGGGACGATGCAATCGGGCGCCGGAGAAATCAGTAACGCCGCCGAGGAACTGTCGCGCCGCACCGAGCGTCAGGCCGCCTCCCTGGAAGAGACCGCCGCCGCGCTCGACGAGATCACCGCAACGGTGAAAAAGACCGCCGAGAACGCCCAGTCCGCCGAGACCGTCGTCGGACGGGCCCGCAGCCAGGCCGAAACCGGTGGAGACGTTGTCCAGCGCGCCGTCACCGCCATGAGCGAGATCGAACGCTCGTCCGACCAGATCGGCCAGATCATAGGCGTGATCGACGAGATCGCCTTCCAGACCAACCTGCTGGCCCTGAACGCCGGGGTCGAGGCCGCCCGGGCGGGCGAGGCCGGTCGCGGCTTCGCCGTCGTCGCCTCCGAAGTCCGGGCCCTGGCCCAGCGCTCGGCGGACTCGGCCAAGGAGATCAAGACCCTGATCTCGGCCTCCGGCGCCCAGGTGAAGGACGGCGTGGTCCTGGTTCGTCAGTCCGGCGAGGCCCTGACCGGGATCGTCAGCCGCATCAGCGAGATCACCGACCTTATGGGCGAGATCCGCGCCTCGACCCAGGAACAGGCCTCGGGCCTCGCCCAGGTCAACACCGCGGTCAACGACATGGACCAGGTCACCCAGCAGAACGCCGCCATGGTCGAGGAATCGACCGCCGCCAGCCTGAATCTCAGCCATGAGGCGAGGACCCTGGCCGAGCTGGTCGGCCGCTTCCAGGTCACCCAGGGGGACCGCCGTCCGGCTCCGGTCCGCACCGCCCAGGCGCGGATTGAGGCCTTCGCCTCGGAAGCCGCTCCGCCCCGTCCGCGTCTGGCCGCCGCGGGCGGTCGCGCCGCGGGCGGCTGGGAGGAGTTCTGATGGCCGACTTCGGCGCCTCGACGCTGCGGGAGCTGGTCGGCTTCCGCGTCGGCGATCAAGCCTTCTGCATCGACATCACCTCGGTGCTGGAGATCCGCGGCTGGACCCCCGTCACGCCCCTGCCGGAGGCGCCGCCGTATATGACGGGGGTGGTCAATCTGCGCGGCGCCGTCCTGCCGATCATCGATCTGGCCGAGCGTCTGGGCCTGCCGACCACCGAGCCCTCGGCCCGTCACGCCATCATGGTCGCCCGCTGCGGCGGACGCACCGTGGGCCTGCTGGTCGAGGCGGTGTCGGAGATCGTTCAGATGAACGACGCCGCCCTGCAGCAGACGCCTGAGATGGGTCAGGGCGATGGCGCCGGACTGATCGCCGGCATCTTCGCTGTCGATGGCGGCATGATCAGCCTGCTGGAGCTGGACCATCTGCTCCCGCCGCTGGTCGACGCCGCCTGATCAGGTATTGAGTACGGCCCGGACGGCCACGGCGAAGTTTCGCCCGCCGTCCGGCGCCGAGCCCAGATAGAAGTCCGGCTCAATCAGCTCGGCCTCCATCAGCCGCCACGTCCCATCCGGCGCCGTCGCCATGTCGATGCGGGCATAGAGCAGCTCTTCCCCGATCACCTCCAGCGTCGCCTCGGCCAGCGCCAGCGCCCCCTCCGGCGGCTGCGGCAGGGCGACGTACTGTCCGCCGAACTGCATCTGGATGCGGAAGTCGCCGTTCACCGGCCGCTTGTTCACGACGTGGCTCAGCTTGCCGCCGAAGAACAGCAGGCTGGTCTCCCCCTCGGTCTCGATGGACGGCAGATAGGGCTGGATCATCGCCGGTCCCTCCGGCGCGCCCTCCATGACTTCGCCCCGCGCCAGCCTCAGCGTCTTCCATGCCCCGCCCGAGACGCGCGGCTTGACCACCACCACATCCGTCCCGAACCGGTCGAAGGCGGCATGCACATCGGCCTGCGTCACCCCGTCGACCCAGATCGTGTCCGGCACGGCCACGCCCTTGTCGGCCAGACGGCCCAGATAGCTCTTGTCCGAATTCCAGCCGATCACCGCCGCCGGATTGCGCATCCTCACCCCGGCCGCCTCCCAAGTCCGGCAGGCCTGCATCCATCGTTGATGATCGCGGTGATAGCCCCAGACGATCACCGGCAGGACCAGCGGATAGCCGGTCAGGCCCGAGGCGTCCTCGATATGGTCGGTCCACGGCGTCGGTTCGACGGTGACGTCCGCCGCCGCCAGCGCCCTAGACAGTCGCTCCAGCACGCCCGGCCACTGACCGGCGTAGGAGGGATCGGCGGGATCGGGGGTCAGGACGGCGATACGGGTCATGCCCGCCTCAAAAGCCGAAATTGTCAGCCGTTGGAAGCCGTCATCAGCGGCGAACAGTCGCCGCCGAGGGTCTGCCCGCCCCGCGCCGAGCGATAGCCCAGCTCACGCCCGCCCGTCTTGGCGATCAGATAGGTCAGCGGCGGCCCCTCCCCGCCCGCGGTGACGTCCAGCACCCAGGCGTCCACCGGCCCCTCCGGCGTCGTCACCGCCTCCTCGCCCGTGACCCGCACGTTGAAGGCGCCCAGCCCCTTGTCGTACTGATAGAAGGGCACCTCGAACGTTGCGCCCGCGCGCAGCGGCAGGGCGGCGAAGGTCACGCCGAACAGATTGCCCTCCCACACCGGTCCGGGCAGGGCGACGTCCACCTCATGCACGGCGCCGTCCTCGACGCGCTCGCCGGTCACCGCATCCGCACCATATGTCAGCGTCACATGCCGCTCGCCCTTGCGGTCGTTCTCCAGCTGGATCGGCCTCAGGGTTCCGGCGTCCAGCAGGAACGTGTCTCGCATGTCGAAGGCCCCGCCCCCGACCCTCTGATGCACCACCACCCGCAGCACCGGCCGCCCATCGACGACAGTCCGCTCGATGGTCTGCCAGGTCACGCCCATCGGCGTCTCGACCCCGCCCCGGTTCATGCTGATGGTGTAGCAGGCCCGGTCCTCATGGACCCGCGTCCCGTCCAGAGACGGTCCCTGCGCGAGCCCGGCCAGCAGTCCAAACAGTGCGATCATCACGCCCTCCCTGATCGGCGGAGGTCACACCCGGACCGCCCGTCCGGCAAGTGAACAAACATCCATGCTTCCGCGCGGGCCGCGATGTCGCTACAGGGCGCCCATGACCCAGAACGCCCCCACCTACGACGTCATCGCCGTCGGCAACGCCATCGTCGACGTCCTGGCCCCCTGCGAGCCAGCCTTCCTTGAGACGCAGGGTCTTGTCGCCGGCTCGATGCAGCTGGTCGACGCCCACCAGAGCGGCACCCTCTATGCCGCCATGGCGCCGGGCGTCGAGGCCTCGGGCGGGTCGGCGGGCAACACCGTGGCGGGCGTCGGCAGCTTCGGCGGTCGCGCGGCCTATATCGGCAAGGTCGCCGACGATCAGCTGGGCGGAGTCTTCACCCACGACATCCAGGCGGTCGGCGTCCACTTCGACACCGCCCCGCTCAAGGACGGCGCCGCGCAGGGCCTGGCCACCGGCGTCTGTATGATCAACGTCACCCCGGACGGCCAGCGCACCATGTGCACCTTCCTGGGCGCCGCCAACCAGCTGACCCTCGAAGATATCGACGCCGACCTGATCGGCGCCTCGGCCATCGTCTATCTGGAAGGCTATCTGTTCGACCCGGCCCCGGCCCGCGCCGCTTTCGAGGCCGCCGCCGCCGCCGCCCACGCCGCCGGTCGCAAGGTCGCCATCACCCTGTCCGACAGCTTCGTCGTCCACCGCTGGCGCGCCGAACTCCTGGCCTTCATCGAGGCCTCGGCCGACATCGTGCTCGCCAACGAAGCCGAACTGACCGCCCTGTTCGAGACCGAGGACTTCGACGCCGCCGCCGCCCGTCTGGCGTCAATTGTTGAGATCGCCGCTGTCACGCGCGGCGCCGAGGGCTCGGTCATCCTCTCGGGCGACCAGCGCGTCGCCGTCGCGGCCTTCCCGGTCGACAAGGTCATCGACACCACCGGCGCCGGCGACCAGTACGCCGCCGGCCTGCTGCTGGGCCTCGCCCGCGGCCTGTCGCTGGAAGAGGCCGGCAAGCTCGGCTCCCTCGCCGCCTCCGAAGTCATCGCCCACTGGGGCCCCCGTCCCATGGTCAAGCTGGAGACCCTGGCGGAACAGGCCGGGCTGACGCTGGTCTAACTCCGCCGGATCGTCACATACAGCGCCCCGTCGCCGCCGTGATGGCGGGCGGCGGGGGCGAAGCCTGAGACCACGGTGCGTAGTCCCGGCGCCTGCAGCCATTCGTGCACCGAGGCGCGGATGATGCCGGTGCCGCCGCGACGGCCCTGTCCCGTCACCACCAGCACCGAGCGATAGCCGCGCGCCTGCGCTCCCATCAGGAAGGCGGTCAGGGCGTCCTGGGCCTGGAAGCGGCCATAGCCGTGCAGGTCGATCTTCGCCTCGATCGGATCGCGCTCGCGCGACAGCCGGCGCTTGCGGCGCGGCTCCAGCTCCTCCGGCGTCCCCCGACTGCGCGCGGGCGTCGGCGCGGGCGGGGCAACGACCATCGGCGTGGGCTTCGGCGGCCTGATGAATTTCGGCGGCGCCTTGCCCGAGGGTTTGGCGGCTGGAACGGCGGCCGGATCGACCTCGGCCGCGCCGGGCGTGACCCGCAGCGCCTTCCTGACGACCTTCTCCTTCACCGAGCCCGTGACGCGGGCCCAGATGCGACGGTCTTCCGGCGTCAGGTCCGACCGGCGGCTCATGCGGATCCGGGCGCGGTCCCGTCCAGGTCCTCGTCGGACCCGGTCTCCTGCGGCCCCGGCGTCCAGACCAGCAGGTCGCCCGGCTGGCAGTTCAGCTCGCGGCACAGGGCGTCCAGCGTCGTGAAGCGGATCGCCCGCGCCTTGCCGGTCTTCAGGATCGACAGATTGGCCAGGGTCACGCCGACACGGTCGGCGAGCTCGGTCAGCGACATGCGCCGTTCGACGAGGATGCGGTCAAGCTGGACGCGGATGGCCATGGAAACTCTCTACCCGGCGCGCGCCGGGTCGAAAAGGCGGAGCCTTTTGGACGCGCGCCAACATTAAATGGTCAATTCGGATTCACGGCGCAGGCGGGCGCCTTCGCGGAAAACCTCGGCCAGCACGAACACGACCAGCACCGAGAAGGCCGGGGTCGCCAGATCGAACAGGCCGGGCGGCTCCAGCGCGCCGCGCACCAGACGCGAGACCAGGGTCTGACCCACCCAGGCGCCCCCGGTCACCGTGGCCAGGGTCAGGCCGATCTGCTTCAGACGGCTGACGTTGGCGGGCTGGAAGGGGTCGCCGATGCGCAGGCTGTAAACGATGGCGCGCAGATGCAGCAGGATCAGGGCGAAGCCGCCCAGATAGGCGACGAAGGCGCCCAAGCCGAACAGCAGATAGGCGCGCGGCACGGGCACGCGGGTGCCGCCGTCGCCGGCGGTCACGGTCAGGTCCATCGACCCGAGCGGCACAAAGGCCAGAAAGATGAAGGCGAGAATGGCGGCCAGGGTGGCCAGGGCCAGAACCCAGAAGGCGACGCGCAGCGCAACGCCGAGAAGTCTGGTCATCGACCCGGCGCCCAGCCCCGGCAGGGGCGGCGTCCGCAGGGTCGGCAGGCGGAACCCGAGGGCTGGCGTCTTCGGGACTCGCATGGGACGGCCTTGTCTCAGGCCGGAACTCGGGGCGCGATCGCCGCGCGGGGTCCGGCGAACCCACGCGCGGTCTTATTAATCGCGTTTGTCATACCGATCGTCAAAGCTCCCTGATCAGGGATCAGAAGAACTGGACCAGGGTCGCGATGAAGGCGGTCGGCATGGCCGCGAGCAGGAAGGTGTTCAGCACGCCGTGGCCGACCTTTTCGATGAAGTAGGAAGCGCTCATGGTGTTCATTGTCGTTCTCCGTCAGTCCTGAGTGAGGGGATGTTTTCACCCCTCGTTCGTTGTCCCGCTGCATCGATCTTGCCGGTTTGGCTTGGATCGGAGAACGTCGCGGCGTCCGTTCTTGAGATAATAGATAGGACGTGCACCGGTGGAAGTCATGTTACATATCGTTTAACGATATTAAACTTGTGCAATGAATCATTACAACGTTGGCTGAGGTGAAAATGTTGAAGCTTGTCAAAGGGATGCGCATCGTCGCGGCCACCCACAATCCCGGCAAGGTTCCGGAGATCACCGCCCTTCTCCGCGGACATTACGAGGTCGTCACAGCGGGCAGCCTGAATCTCCCCGAACCCGACGAGACCGAGACCACGTTCGTCGGCAACGCCCTGCTCAAGGCCCGCCACGCGGCGGATCTGTCGGGCGAGGTGGCCATCGCCGACGACTCCGGCCTGTCGGTCGCGGCCCTCGACGGCGCGCCGGGCATTTTCTCCGCCCGCTGGGCCGGTCCGGACAAGGATTTCGCCTTCGCCATGCGCAAGGTGGAAGAACGTCTCGAGGAAATCGGCTCTGATGATCGCCGCGCCTGGTTCACCTCAGCCCTCGCCGTCGCTTGGCCCAACGGTCCCGCCGTGGTGGTCGAGGGTCAGGTCCACGGCCTGCTCACCTTCCCCCCGCGCGGCGACAAGGGCTTCGGCTACGACCCCATCTTCATCCCCGAAGGCCAGACCCAGACCTTCGGCGAGCTCGACCCCGCCGTGAAGGACGCCCTCAGCCACCGCGCGCGGGCGTTCGAGAAGCTGCGGGCGGCGTTGATGGAGTGAGGCTTGAGTGACGAGTGGCGAGTGGCGAGTGGCGAGTGGCGAGTGGCGAGTGTTGATGCGCCAAACCGTGTAAAGGACCCGGCATCGCTGCTCGTCTCTAGGTCGCCTTCTGAGGCGGAATGAAAACTTCGACACCGCCCCCCTCGCCACTCGCCACTCGCCACTCGCCAGTCCGTGACCCCGGCAGCGACGTCGCCCTCTACGTCCACTGGCCCTACTGCGCCCAGATCTGCCCCTATTGCGACTTCAACGTCGTGCGTGATCGGGGCCGGACCGAGGAACAGGCGTCACTCGTCGAGGCCATCCTCACCGACATGGAGGCGCAGGCGGCCCTGACCGGCCCGCGCCGTCTGGCCTCCATCTTCTTCGGCGGCGGCACCCCCTCGCTGATGGACCCCGCCGCCGTCGCCCGCATCATCGACCGTGCCCGCACCCTCTACAGCCCGCACGGCCCCATCGAGATCACGCTGGAGGCCAACCCGACGGACGCCGAGGCCAACCGCTTCGCCGCCCTCGCCGACGCCGGCATCAACCGCCTGTCCATGGGGGTACAGGCGCTGGATGACGCCTCGCTGAAGGCGCTGGGCCGCAACCATTCCGCCGACGAGGCCCGCCGCGCCGTGGCCGTCGCCGCCCGCGCCTTCCCCCGCCTGTCCATCGACCTGATCTACGCCCGCCCCGGCCAGACCCTCGCCGACTGGCGCGCCGAACTGTCCGAGGCGCTCGACCTCGGCTTCGAGCACGTCTCGCCCTATCAACTGACCATCGAGCCCACCACCGCCTTCGGCCGCGCCTTCGCGCGCGGGACCCTGATCCCGCCCGACGAGGACCTCGCCGCCGAACTCTATGAAACGACGCAGGCCGTGCTCCAGGCCGCCGGCTTCGACGCCTATGAGGTCTCCAACCACGCCCGGGGCGAGGCCGCCCGCTCCAGCCACAACCTGCATGTCTGGCGTGGCGGCGACTATCTCGGCGTCGGCCCCGGCTCCCACGGCCGCCTGACCCTCGACGGCGTCCGCACCGCCACCGTCGCCCACCGCTCCATCGTTGACTACATCTCCGGCGTCGCCACCGGCGCCCCGTGGAGCGAGCGCGACGGCCAATCCCCGCTCGACGCCGCCGAGGAACGCCTCCTGCTCGGCCTGCGCACCGTCGAAGGCGTCAGCCTCTCCGACCTCGCCGCCCTAGACCTGACGCCGGACCAAGGCCGCCTCGCCGACCTCCTGTCCGACGGCTTCCTCAGGCTGAACGACAACCGCATCGCCGCCACCGCCACCGGTCGCCCCTTGCTGGACGCGGTGCTGAAGGCGTTGCTGACCTGAACAGTTTCCCCTCTCTCATCGGGAGAGGGACTTAGGCTCCTACGTCCAAATTTGACGCATCGGCATGCCAGACTGTGCTCCGGTCTTTGACATCGTCGCCCCACCGGTTGAGTCGCCGCCCGCACACCCCGCCTCAGGCGAAAATGTGCACTTTGTGCACTCCATTTTTTCGAGTGCACATTTCACCGCCCGCACCGAATGCCTCGCGCAAACGGCTTTCCGGCATTTTTCCCCTGACAGGGCCAAGCCTGTCAGGCACGGTCCAGCCGATGCCTGATCCGTCCGTCTTCCCGCCGACTGCCCCACCCGCGCGCACCGTCGCGCCCGGCCTTTATCTGGTGGCCACGCCCATCGGGAACCTGCGCGACATGACGCTGCGCGCGCTCGACGTGCTGGCCGCCGCCGACCTCGTCCTGGCCGAGGACACTCGCGTCACCGCCAAGCTGCTGTCGGCCTATGGCCTCAAGGCGAGGCTGGAGCGCTGCGACGACCACGCGTCCGAACGCGCCGCCGAACTGGCCCTCGAACGCCTGCGCGACGGCGCCGTCGTCGCCCTGGTCTCCGACGCCGGCACCCCGATGATCTCGGATCCCGGCTTCGTCGTCGCCCGCGCCGTCCTCGCCGAAGGCCTGCCGGTCCATCCGATCCCCGGCGCCTCCAGCCTGCTGGCCGCCCTGTGCATCGCCGGCCTGCCCGCCGACCGGGTTACCTTCGCCGGCTTCCTGCCGCCCAAATCGGGCGCCCGCCGCACCGCGCTGGAGGAACTGCGCACCGCCCGCCAGACGCTCGTCTTCTTCGAAAGCGGCCCGCGTCTCGCCGACAGTCTGGCCGACATGGCCGCCGTCCTCGGCCCCCGCCCGGCCGCCGTCGCCCGCGAACTGACCAAGCTCTATGAAGAGTGCGTGCGCGGCTCGCTGGCCGAACTGGCCGTCGATCCCCGCTGCCAGTCGCCCAAGGGCGAGATCGTCATCGTCGTCGGACCCGGCGAGGTCGAGGTCGCCTCCGAGGCCGACGCCGACGCCGCCCTGACCGAGGCCCTGACCCGCCTCCCGCCCGGCGAGGCGGCGGCGGAGGTGTCAAAGGCGCTGAACATGCCCCGCAAGCCGCTCTACAAGAGGGCCCTGGAGTTGCAGGGCCGGTGACCCGGAAGCGACCCTCGGACCGCCTCAGGGCGCCGAAGGTCGTGAAGACGCCGCGCGGCTGGCGCGTCAGTCTCGGCAAGTCCTCTCACAGGGCTGGTCACCGCTCCGAATGGCTGGCCGCCGCCCTGCTGATGCTCAAGGGCTATCAGATCCTCGGCTTCCGCCTGAAGACCCGGGCCGGGGAGATCGACATCCTTGCCCGCCGGGGCCGCACCCTCGCCGTCATCGAGGTCAAGCGCCGCACCACGATGGAACAGGCGCTCCAGGCTCTCCGTTCAGACCAGTATGAACGGCTCCTCTCGGCCGGTCAGGCGGTGTTGCGCCAAAGACCCAGCTTGGCCGGACATCTGTTGCGGATCGATATTGTGGCGCTGGCTCCCGGCCGGTTTCCGCGCCATCGTCCCGGCATGAACCGGGGGCGGTCGTGACGCGCGAAGAGGCGGAAACCTGTCTGACAGAGGCCGGACTGGCCGAGGATGACGGCTTCCCGCTGCTCGAGGCCGCCATCGCCTGCGCTATTCATGACTACCCCTTCCGTGACGCCGAGCCGGTCCGGGTGCTGGCGGCCGCCGCCGGCGAGCGCATCGCCGAGCGGATCGCGGGCGAGGGCCCTGACGACGCCCTGGCCGAGACCATGGCCGGTGATCTGCGGCTGAACGGGGACCTGATCCACTACGACCACGTCGGCAACACCGACGTCATCGACGTGGCCGAGCGCCGCCGGGGCCTGTCGGCGGCGCTGGCGGTCTTCTACCTCGACGCCGCCCGGCGTGGCGGGGTGAAGGCGCAAGGCGTTGACTTTCCCGGCCACTTCCTGTTGCGGGTCGAGACGCCCGAGGGGCCGGTGGCGCTGGACCCCTTCAGCCAGGGCCGTCTGGTCATGCCGTCGGAGCTGACCCGGCGAGCGCTGCGGGCCGGGCTGACGCCCCACGTCGCCGACCGCCTCGACGTGCTGATGGCCCCGGTCAGCGACCGGCAGGCCCTGATCCGGCTGCAGAACCTGCTCTTCATCCGCGCCATCAAGGCCCAGGACTTCGAGAGCGCCGAACGCTCGGCCCTGCGCCGCGCCCTGCTCGACCCCGAGGACCACCGCCCCTGGCTGGACGTCGCCGCCGCCCGCGAGAAACAGGGCGTCCTGGCCGGGGCGCTGGAGGCCCTCTCCCGCGCCCGCACGCTGGACGATCCGGGCGAGGTCCGCCGCCGGCTGTCGGTGGATCGGGTCCGCCTGCAGCTGAACTGAAAAGGGCTTAGGGCCCAAGGCATAGGGCCCGGGAAGAAGATCGCCGTTGCGGCTAGGCTTTCCGCCTCCCCGACCTTACCTAAGCCCGACGACCCAAGCCGAAAGCCCCGGATCCCCATGCGCGTAGCCATCCAGATGGACCCTATCGAAGGGGTCAATATCGAGTCCGACACCACCTGGCTGCAAGCCGTGGAGGCCCAGAACCGGGGCTATCCGATCTGGGTCTATGACTTCCGCACCCTGGCGCTGGAGGACGGCGTCCTCTACTGCCGCGCCCGCCCGGTGACCCTGAAGCAGGTGGTCGGCGACCACGTGGCCTTCGGCGAAGAGGTCAAACTGGACCTGTCGAGGGATGTCGACGTCATCCTGATGCGTCAGGACCCGCCCTTCGACATGGCCTATGTCACCGCCACCTATCTGCTCGAGACGGTCCATCCGAAGACGCTGGTGGTCAACGATCCGGCCGAGGTCCGCTCGGCGCCCGAGAAGCTGCTGGTCACGAAATTCCCCGGCCTGACCCCGCCGACCCTGATCAGCTCCGACCCGATTGCCCTGGGCGACTTCCACCGCCGCCATGGCGAGGTCGTGCTCAAGCCCCTGCACGGCGCCGCCGGCTCCGGCGTGGTCCGGCTCAAGGCCGACGACCCCAACCTCGACGCCTTGGTCGAGATCCACGCCATGGGCTCGCGCGACCCGCTCGTGATCCAGAAGTTCATTCCGGCGGTGTCCAAGGGCGACAAGCGCATCATCCTGATCGACGGCGAGCCGGTCGGCGCCATCAACCGCGTCCCGGCCAAGGATCAGGTCCGCTCCAACCTGCGCGTCGGCGGCACGGCCCAGCCGGTCGAGCTGACCGCGCGCGACCTCGAGATCTGCAAGGCCATCGGCCCGACGCTCAAGGAACGCGGCCTGATCTTCGTCGGCATCGATGTGATCGGCGATTATCTGACCGAGATCAACGTCACCTCCCCCACCGGCGCCCAGCAGCTGCTCCGCTTCACAGGTGTCAACGCCGCCGCCCTGATGTGGGACGCCATCGAGGCCAGGCGCGGCGGATAACGTCGCTCTTGCAATGGTTGCAAGTTCGTGTTTCGTTCTCTCCCGGATAGCGGGAGGGCGGGATGCACGCCAGTGTCGTCACGGTCGCGTTTGAAGGCGTCGACGCCCGGCGGGTGGACGTGCAGGTGTCCCAGCTGCACTCCACCGAGGGCAGCTTCACCATCGTCGGCCTCGCCGACAAGGCGGTGGCCGAGAGCCGGGAGCGGGTGCGCGGCGCCTTCGCCGGCATCGGCCTAGCCCTGCCGTCGATGCGGATCATAGCCAACCTCGCCCCGGCGGACCTGCGCAAGGAGGGCAACCATTTCGACCTGCCCATCGCCCTGGCCCTGCTGGCCTCAATGGGGGTCGTCCCGCCCGACGCCCTGAACGGCTGGGCCGCCGTGGGCGAGCTGGGGCTGGATGGGCGGATCGCGCCGGTGGGCGGAACCCTGCCCGCCGCGGTCGCCGCCGACGCCATGGGCCTCGGCCTGATCTGCCCGGAGGCCAATGGGCCAGAGGCGGCCTGGGCCGGCGACGTTGCCGTTCTGGCGCCCCGCTCCCTGATCGCCCTGGTCAACCACTTCAAGGGGTCGCAGGTCCTCCGCCGTCCCGAACCCGGCGCCATGCGAGCCGGGGACCGCGTCCCAGACCTGCGCGAGGTCAAGGGACAGGAAAGCGCCAAGCGGGCGCTGGAGATCGCCGCCGCGGGCGGTCACAACCTGCTCTTCGTCGGCCCGCCGGGCTCGGGCAAGTCGATGATGGCGGCGCGCCTGCCCGGCCTGCTCCCGCCCCTGACGCCCAAGGAGCTGCTGGAGACCTCCATGGTCTGGTCGGTGGCCGGGCTGATCGAGCGCGGCGCCCTGACCCGCGACCGCCCCTTCCGCGCCCCGCACCACTCCGCCTCCATGGCGGCCCTGACCGGCGGCGGCCTGCGCGCCAAGCCGGGCGAGGCCTCACTCGCGCACAACGGCGTGCTCTTCCTGGATGAACTCCCGGAATACAGCGCCATTATGGAGCAAACACACCTAGCGACGGGATGACTAACTAGCTGTTCTTGCTACGTTCTTAGGCATGGAACACCAAGGTTTTGACCGCCCCCGAACGATCGCCGGCCTGATTGGCAAGCGCTCCGAACTCGCTCTGCTCTTGAAGCAACTGCGAGCGGATGAGCGCAAAGTGATCTGCGACCTCGATCATATCGACGCCGCTATCCGGATGTTCGACAAGAACGCCGACACCACCAGACTTGTGCGGTATCCCACCAAGCACCGCGCCAAGAAAGGTGAGGTGGTGCGGTTGGTCATCCGGATGCTGAAGGCGACGGATCGACCGCTTACCGCGCTGGACATCGTCCACCAGCAGATCAAGGAGCGCCGACTGAAAGCGGACGACAACACCGTCATCCAAATGCGCAAGCGTATCGGTGCCTGCCTGACCAAGCTCAGGGTCGACGGCCACATTCGGAATGCACCCAGCAGCGGGCTCTACAAGCTGTGGGAGTTGAACCGATGAGCGCCCACCGTCGGTCCTCTGAGGCTATCCGGTTCTGGCGCGGCTCCCGGCTCTACCAGATCGCCCATGTGCATGAGGGCGACGGCTTCATGGGGCTCTGTGATGGAAGGATCATCGCGACAGCACCCGATCGGCCGGGGGTGATGCGGGCGATCCTGATGACCGCGCGATGGGTCTCGGCGGCTAAGCCCAATCAGTGGGTGCTTGGCGCGTCCTCTGATTGATCTAGCGCTGTGTCGGCGGCCGCCAACCCAAATATCGACCTGTAGATGTCATGAAGGACAAGGACGTTTAGCGCGATAACCGTTAGCCCCACCGCGTGAGCAACGGCGACAACGTGATCGTTGTCCTGAAACGCGCCTTTGAGAACCAACGAGGCAAGCGCAACGAGAAATGCGGCAAATATCGTCCAAGCGTTGCTGTTTATCTCGCGCCGAACGCTGTTCGCTGCTGCGCCGGCGGCGGAGCGGTTGGCGGCCCTCGAAACCATCCGAGAGATGGCAAGGTGGATATTGGCTACGGATGCAAACGTGATGGTGAGGATGACTACCAGCAGCCCCAAAAGCTCATGGGTCATCAGGTTCAAGAGAAAGCCGTTCTTCGCCAGCCATGCGGGCTCGCACACGGAAATCGAGCCAACGATTGCCGCGAAAAAGCATAGAAGCCCTATTCGCCAAGCTTTCATTTTTTGATGCCGAAAAGGCGCATTATGACTCGCTTGATGAACGCATTGTTCTCCGGAGTTGGCAAGTCTTCCTCTGGAATGTCTTCCACCGTTCTCGCGCCATCAGATCTATATAAGTACTTACCCTGAGCGTCTTTTAACTCAGCGTCTCCGCCGCCTTCCATTGCGACCCGAGCGCTGGCTTCCATCAGGTCGCTCCGCATATTCATGGAGCCTGGCGGTCCTCTGTACGTATGTGATTGAGAATGCGGGTGCGCCTCAGCTTGAATCTCTTTTACGAAGGCTCGGACCTTGTCGTCACCCCCCAACGCATTGGGCGGGAGAAAAGTAAATCGAGCGAACGCGATCCGAGATTCATGAAGTTTGAGCGCGGTAAAGTATTCGCCCTTTGTGTCCATGTAGCGAGCTTCGGGGCGCCACTCACGTAAGTCCGTTTTGCTCGCCAGATGCTCGAAAAAGTACTTCAAGATCGCCTTAGGCGTTCCCAGTTTCGGATTGTGCTGCATCCAGCAAATCTGATCTTTTTCGATCGACATTACGAATACCGCCAACTCGTAATTTTCGGCGCTGTAGGCGTGCAGGTCCTTTCGTCGCGCGGGTATCGGTCGCTCACGTTTGAAGAAACCTGCGACGTAGCCATCCTGACAAGGGATCGGGTCAAACCCAATTGTTTGGCGTCCTCGGGCTCCGAGGAAAGTTCGGCTTTCGCCGAAAGCCGTTTGCAGGAACTCCTGCCGGGTTCGGCGTGCTGCGGTTGCTTCCTCGCCAAACAGTTCGGTGTGAGGATCGCTCGCCAGCGATATGCGTAGCTTCTCAAACTTAGGCACACTTCCCCCCAAGGCGCGTCACGACAACCTAGGGATAAAGGAAGAATCCGTCCACACGTTCGTCAAACGCGCGCACACGCGAAGTATGCCTGTCGCGTCACTGAATTCAAGAAACGCGACATATAGAGGCGTTCCCCCAATGATTTTTTCTTGCGTCAGATAAGCTTCCGCCATGGACCCTACGATAATCGCAGCCATGATCGGGGCGATCGCAACCATCATAGTCGGTGTAGCTGGCGCGTTTCTGGGCACACACCTGACGCAACGCGCCAGCATTGCGACTGCGAAGGAACTGGCCAAGCTGGATCAAAGAAGAGCGATCAAGGATCGGCTCTGGGATTATCAACGCGACGCTTACTCCGCGATGATCGCCACGGTTCGATCAATGTGGAGCCAATCCGAAGCTCTTGCTGATGCCTACCAGCGAGGCGACACCGGGGGCGGTTTCGAGGCCGCTACCGAGGCATTTTGGAAGGATTGGTCTGCGGCGTTGACGCAGTTTCACGCTGGGCGCCTGATCTTCAGCCACCCTTTTCACGACCGATACGAGGCACTCATTAAGGCCGTGATTGGCGCTAGCGCTGGCACCGTTCAGTGCAGCGAAAATTATCATGAGTGGCTGGGCAAACACCTCGGCGCGACCTTCTCTGATCTGGTGGAAATTGCCCGCCGGGACATCGGGACGGACCTAACCTAGGCTTGAAGCCTGCACCTCGCCCTCTGACTTCTGGCTCTATTCCTATTGGCACTCTCGGTGGTCAGGATTCTGCTTGCATAGATTGGCGATGATCCGTCCCATAACAGTGTCAAAGGACTCCGGCGCCGGTGGATTGAAGGCCGAGTTCACCCGCTCTCGAAACTCCTCCTGCGAGATCGGCCGGCTCTGATGCTCGATATAGCCCGCGCATCCCGATGACACCCAAGTCGCGTCCGTCGGCCTGAGGTCCTGCTCCACCCAACCACGGCCCTGCGTGTAGATCGTCCTCGCGGGCCGACCGGCGACATGGCCCTGCCCGCAGGTCACCACCGCGTCTCGACCGTCAAACGTGTAATAGCGCATCGCATCCTGCGCGGCGGCGACGCTCGTCGTCGCGAGCGCCAGAACAAGTCCCCCGACCAATGATCGCATCTCATGCCTCCGATTGATTTAATCTGTAGGCTATATCCCGTGGTTTAACGCGCCCTGAATCTGTCGCTTGGCGCCATGAACGGGCGCGCGCTGGTCGCATGGAATTTGAGACGGTTGCGGACCGAGCGCGGGGTCTCGCAGGAACGGCTTGCCGCTGACGCCGGCGTGGATCGCGCCTACATCAGCCAGCTTGAGCGCGAGCAGGGGAATGCCAGCATCGACCTGCTAGATCGACTGGCTGGCGTGCTCGGTGTCGCGGTCGGAGAATTTCTGGCGGCCGCGCCCGACGCAGGGGGAAAGATCAGCCCGCTGCCAGCGGGGCGTAAGGCTCGTCAGACCTGACAACCCTTCGAACCGTCAGTTGGCTAGTCCTCCCCGAAGCCCATCACCTTGTGAATCTCGGCTAGCGCCTCGGACTTGGTGCCATCTTGGATGTTCTCGCTTCTAGTGAAGCCAACGAATCCAAGAGTGCCCGGCTCTAGCTGAATGTTGCGGACACCGAGTGCGACCAAGCACTGAATCCAGAAGGCCGCGCTGAACGTGCCGCGCATTACCTTGTTGCGGAGGTTTCGCTCGTTCTCGTCAACCCCGATGGCGGCGAGCCGCTGTTGCAGATCAGCGTAGCTTAATCCGTGTTGCGCCATGTGAGCGCGGACCAAACCCACCAGCCACTGTGTAAGCGCCTGCTCATCCATGTCGCATTCCTAGTGCCAACGCATCAAAAATGATGCGGACGCATTGACAATGGTGCGCGCATCGGATTTGGTGCTCGCGCATCAAAAATGATGCGTTCGCATTGATTGTCGTTGTCGCAGCATTTCCTCCTTTCTGCAAAGGCGCGCTCGCTTAGCCTCATCCAGATCGCCCGTATGACGGACGACGCGGCTCGCGAGACGTTTCGTGCAGTTCGGTTCGCCGAGAGCGGTGGCAGGCCTGCGTGCCCGCATTGCAAGAGCGACGCTGTGTTGGAATTCAAGACTCGCCCGCTGTTCAAGTGCAAGGTCTGCGAGCGCCAGTTCACGTTGACGTCCGGCACCATTTTCGCTTCACGCAAACTGGCCTTCCGCGACATTCTCACGGCGATCGCCATTTTCGTGAACGGGGCTAGTGGGGTCAGCGCCCTCAGGCTCGGCCGGGAACTCAACTGCTCCTACAAAACTGCTTTCGTCCTCGCCCACAAACTCCGTGAGGCGATGTCGTCAATGCGCACCGCTCGCCCGCTCACGGGTGTGGTCGAGATCGACGGTGTCTGGGTAGGCGGCCACTATAAAAAAGCGAACGTCAAAGCCGAGAGGAAGGACCGCCGAATCAAGAACCCCAAACGGGTGTCGGTGGTGACGATGCGGGAGCGCCGGCCGGGCGGCCGGACGGTGTCGGTCGTCGTTAAACAGGAGACCGACGCGGTCGAGGCAATCCTGCGATACGTCGATCCGTCGGCGAAAGTTCGGACCGATGAGGGCAGCGCATGGACCGCCTTGCACCTGTACTTCGACGAACACAAAACCATCAACCACAGCGTCAAGTATGCCGAGCCCGGTGGCGTCCACACCAACTGGGCGGAAAGCTACAACTCGCGGGTTCGGCGCGCCGAGCGCGGTGTTCACCATCGGATTTGGGGTCGGTATCTGCTGGCCTATGCGGAAGAGATGGGTTGGCGGGAGGACTTCCGTCGGGTGGATAATGGACGACAGTTTTCTCAGGTGCTCTTGGCTGCTGCCAATTTGCCAGTGTCTAGGATGTGGGCAGGGTACTGGCAGCGGCACTTGGCCGCCGCCTAACCGACCAGCGGATCGGCGTGCCTTCATGACGGTCAACGAGTCCGCGTTTAAGTGAGCGTTGGCAGGCGCCGTTGGCCGTGCTCGCCAAGCGGCTTCTCTCGCGGTGATCTGGGGCAATCTGGCCAAGCTCGATAGCCATGCGCTTTCCAATCTCCCACGTCGTCAGCGGCCGCTCAGCATTCTTGAGGACTCGGTAGGCAGCCTTCGCGCCCTCGCCATGTCTTCGTATCCGGGGCTTAGTGCGTATCGCCTTGACCTTCTCGGGGTCCCAGTCTGGCTCGAAAGCACGGATTGCCGTGGTCAATGCCCGCGCCTTTTCGAGCATTTTCCGCTTCCGGTTTTGAATCTCGATCTGCTTATCGATGATCGCCGCGATCCCTGTGATTGGCTCAATCTCGAAATCGATGACCTGCAAGTCGCCCATCAGGCGGGCGTATTTGTTTTCAAGCTGGGAGGGGGCGTGCTGTCTGGCCATGCTGATTGGTAGGCAGCAGTTGATTAAATCGAGACAACCTGAAATGGCTAAGCCAAACTTAATCGCCCCTGAGTGACCTGCGACATGAAACAGCCTTTGCCGCACTCCGCCGAATGGTTCGCCGCGTTGGAGCAGCAGAACCCCATGCAAGCCGCTCAAAGCCAAGCGATGGTGACATCGGCGGGACACGACGCGGTTTGCAGCGTCTGCGGGGATGATCCCGTTAAGGACTGGCAGGTCGATCCTCAGGATGTGCCCAGCGGTTTGGTCGCCTCCGTTCGTCTCTGCGACGATTGTTATGAAATTCGTTCGGCCGCCGGCGAACGACTCGTCCCCTTCTAAGGAGATCAAACGTGCATATCGAAGCGGAGCTTGATTGGGAGACCGGCGAAAACGCTGGCGCGGGCGGCACATTTCAAATCATTGGCCTGACCGACGAGGCCGGCAAAGACCTGACCGACAAGGTGGATCAGGGACGCCACTTCACGTCGATCAGAGAGTTGGAAAGCGAACTGACGAAGGTCTTCGGAGAGGACGTCACCGTCGAAGAGGTGTGAGCCTCAACCGCCAGCACCCGGCCGGGTGCTGGCACCTTCCTCTGCGGGCCATTCAGGTCGTGTCATCTCTCGCCCGACAAGCAATGCCTCGGCGAATTTCAGCCGCTCGCCGACCATCTCTCTCAGCGTTTCGTGCTCCTCGTCATTGGCGGTGCGATCTCCGAGGTCTGCGGCCAACTCGTCAAGAAATAGTCGGACAGCGCTCACGTTGAGCCTCATTGCAGTCAGGCGCCGAGCCATAGAGAGCCGCCCAAAGTTCTCGTCCAACTCGTAGATTGGGAACCGACCTATGTCGTCGATCAGGCCAGTCATACTCAATGACGCCTGCTTCAACGACAGCGGGAACGGAGCAAAATGCGCCGAGGTTCGGTGGAAGCTCTCCACTACCTCGTACCCATGCATCAGCAGGCGCTTTGCCTCGCCGTGCAGTTGGCGTTTCCGGCGCCAGCCCGGAGCGAACGCGGTGAAGTAGGTGAGCAGCAGAGCTAATATCGACCCGAAGAACTGCGCCCACCCTGCCAGCTTGTCATGCTGCTCAAACCACGTTGCGACTTGATCCATGTTGCTCTCCGATGGGCGGTCTATCGACGCGCGGCCGCTTGGTCATTCACATCCGATGCCATCGCCATCTCGGTCGAGATGGCGCCCGTAGCCCGGATCGCCCGCGTAAACCGGCGCGGCGCCAGCGGCTCTTGCCGCTGAGCAATTTCTGTAAGCTCCGCCTGACCTCCTGCTCCCACCACTGGCAGTTCTTGGCGAACCGCCCTCTCCGCTTCCACTGTTGTAAAAGCGAGCAGGCCGAACCGGGGGAGGGCTGTCTTTCAGATAGCTGCTGGACACCCAACAAGCTGGCGATCTGTCCAAAAGAGACCAGCCGCCTTCTCTACGAACGACACCGACGAACGTAGCCTCGCGAAGAGATTCGACTCGCGGGGCGGACGTGGTGGGTTCTGCTCGACAGTTGAGGGTCGGCGCTTGGGTGTAGAGGTGGTCAACGACCCGCACAGGTTCAGGAGCGGAGAGCGAGGAATATGGCTCCGTCGTGGACTCGCCATCGGCACCGCCACCAAAGCAGCGGCTTATGCCCACCACAATAAGACCCAGCACCAGCAGTGGTGCACAGCCTATGCCAGCCTTGTTTGCCATTTTTCCACCCCGCTCGGATGGTCGTTTGGACAACTTGCGGCGTCAAGGCGAATGCGCGCGTTAGATGAGAAGCTAGCGGCAGCGCTACAACTAGCGATGTGCCGGATCGCTCTTTGCACGCCAATGTTCCGGTATCGTTCCGGATGGAGGCTAATGGAGCCTAATGGACGCTAATGGAGCGTAATGGACCCTAATGAAGCCCTTTAAAGCGCACCTTCCGAAGTCGCATCGGCTTTTGCACGAGACGTTCTGATGGCGTTGATCCACGCAGCGAACGAGTTGGTTGGTAGCTTGTAGAATCCACGCCGCGTATCATCCGGAAGGATAATGCCCTTCGCTTTCAGGGTTTGGAGCGCATTTGTGACGTTCGTTTCCGAGATGCCTGACTCTGCGATTATCGTTTTCCGGCTAACCCAACCATCGCCATAATCTGCCATGGCGTCCAATACCCTTCGATAGTCCTCGGACGCGATACGCGCGTGGTACATTTCGTTGAAGTACTTGTCTCCGAGCTGGGAGATTGCGCCGCCTTCATTAAAGGCACCGCTAGCCACGTCATCGTCGCTGATTTCGTTATCGGTATCCTGTTCGAAGGCGCAGTAGGCGAACTGCTGCACGAAATTTGGATATCCTTCGGATAGCTCCGCCAGCAGTTCGAGTGCGTCGAGCGTTATCTCCGTACGTACCCCATTCCGCTCGTTGGCTTCGTTGATGCCAATGCTCACCACCCGCTTACGTTCTTCCAGCGTGAGAGGCTCAAGAAGCATCGTATGGAACAGGCGTGGTGATGACTCGTGGCTCTCACGAAGTCGGACCATGACCGTCGGTAGGCCAGCGACACCGAAGACGACCCGGTTACACCCCTGCCGCGTCAGCCGTTCTGAAATAAGCTTGAGCAACTCCCCCAAACCAGCGTCCGATCCGGGGCGGTCTGCTTCATCAATGAGAAATGCCACTCCGTCGAGAGAGTCAGCCATTTGAAGACAGAAGCGGTCCAGCGCCGCCACCAATTCTTCAGCGATCTCTTCCGCGTCGAAGTCAGATGCCGTGGCTTTGTTATACTTTACGCCAAGGATTTCCCAGTTGGTGAGCCAATCCCAAAATCCCTTGGCAGTCTCCTTCATCCCCTGCCGTGCGGCTATGGCAGATTTCAAACCGCGACCGATTTTTCGGATGATATCCAACTGGGTGTGGCAGCCTCCGATATCGATTGAGACGGTCAGGAAGTTGAACTTGTCTCGTGTAAAGGGAGCGCCGTTGGCCAGCCTGTCCACGTAGAAAAGCAGCGAAGATTTTCCAATTCCCCGCTCGCCCTGCACTAGAAAATGCTGGGGATTGCCGTTCTTCGATTGGAACAGGCAGCGCTCAATCGCCTTGATCTCCTCAAGCCTGCCGACAAACATCCCTTGATTGACAATGCTGCCCGGCTTGAACGGATTGAATTTCTGGCTCGTCATGCAGCAGAGAATGACCGAACAAGGGCCTAGACGGCAACGCTAAAGCCATCCCCTATCGCTTAAGCTGTGCGCTAGGTGCGTTTGCTCCATAATGGCGGAATACAGCGCCCAGGCCCTCGATTCCCTCCGTCAGCCGCTGGAGACGGGCGAGATCATCGTCGCCCGCGCCAATGCCCACGTCCGCTATCCGGCCCGGTTCCAGCTGGTCGCGGCGATGAACCCCTGCCGTTGCGGGCTCGGCGGCGGCGGCAAGGGCGCTTGCGGCAAGGCCCCGAGATGCCAGCGCGACTACCGCAACCGCATCTCCGGCCCGATGTTCGACCGCATCGACCTGACGGTGGAGACGCCGCCAGTCACCGCCGCCGACATGGCCCTGCCGCCGCCCGCTGAAGGCACGGCGGAGGCCGCCGCCCGCGTCCTGACCGCCCGCCAGATGCAGAACGCGCGCCTGCACGCCGCCGGGATCGACCCGGAGACGGCGCAGGATCAGGCGGTCAACGCCCGCGTCTCCGGCGAACTGCTGGATCGCTTCGCCACCCCGGACGAGCCCGGCAAGGCGCTGCTGATGAAGGCGGGTCAGATGGGCGGCCTGACCGCGCGCGGCTGGACCCGCACCCTCCGGCTGGCCCGCACCATCGCCGATCTGGACGGCTGCGACGGCGTCCTGCGCCGCCACATCGCCGAGGCCCTGATCTATCGGCGCTCGACCGCCGAGGCCAATGACGCCTTCGAGGCCCGCCGCGCCGGCTCCCCCGCTCCTCACGAGACCGTCACGCCCGCGTGGTGATCTCTTAACGTCTTGAGTTCACGGTGTCTTCGAGGAGACCCCGACATGCCCCGGCGACGGACCGAACAGCCAGCCCCTGACATGGCCCCGACCGGGTCCGCCGAGCAGCAGTTCCTTCGCCTGATGAGCCACGAGATGCGAACGCCCCTGAACGGGGTGATCGGCATGCTGGGCCTGCTGTCCCGGACCAGGCTGGACGGCGCCCAGCGCGCCTACGCCGAGGCCGCGCGGTCGTCCGCCGAGCATCTGCTGGGTCTGGTCAACGACCTGCTGGACTACGCCCGGCTGGAAGCGGGCAAGCTGGAGTTCGATTCCGCCCCCGTCGATCTGGAAGCGCTGGTGCGCGGCGTGGCCGAACTGCTCAGCCCTCGCGCCCATGAGCGCGGCCTTGAGATCGCCTGGTCGGTCGCCGCCGACGCCCCGGACGTGCTGGCCGATGAAGGCCGCCTGCGTCAGGTGCTGTTCAACCTCGCGGGCAACGCCGTGAAATTCACCGCCGAGGGCGGGGTCCGCATCGCGGTTGAGCGCGCGGGCGGGACCGATGACGCGCCGCGTCTGGCCTTCATCATCGACGACACCGGCCCCGGTGTCCCGGTCGAGGCGCGAGCGCGCATCTTCGAGGAGTTCGGCCACGTCGACGCCAGCGACGCCAGCCGCTTCGGCGGCGCCGGTCTGGGCCTCGCCGTGGTGCGCAAGCTGGCCGCCGCCATGGACGGCGTTGTCTCGGTCGCCGACCGCCCAGGCGGCCGCGGGGCCCGTTTCCGCTTCGAGGCCGCCTTCACCGCCGCCCCGAACCCCGAGCGCGGTCGCCCCCTGGCCGGACAGGCCGTCACCATCATCAGCCTTGATCCCTTCGTGCGGGACACCGCCGCCGCCCAGATCGACGCCTCGGGCGGGACCGTGGTGGACGGCGCCCCGGTGGTCCTGATCGACCATGCCGCGCGTCTGAATCCGGTCGGACTGGCCGCGCGCCCCGAAGACAGCCGCGCCATCGTGCTGCTGAAGCCGTCCGAACGCGACCTGATCGCCCGCTATCGCAGCGCCGGCTTCCACGGCTATCTGATCAAGCCCCTGCGCCGCGCCTCCCTCGCGGAGCGGGTGCTGGCCGCTGTCGGCGCCCCATCGGAACGCCCCGGCGGTCCCGCCGTCCTTCCCGCCGACGATGATCGCGTCCTGCCGGGCCGCTTCTCGGGCACCCGCGTCCTGCTGGTCGAGGACAACCCTGTCGGCGCCCTGCTGGCCTCCACCCTGCTGAAGCGCGAGGGCTGCGCCGTCGAGACCGCCGCCAGCGGCGACGAGGCGCTCGACGCCATGAAGCGCGCCCGATACGACCTGGTCTTCATGGACATGCGGATGCCCGGCATGGACGGCCCGACGGCGTCGCGCGAGTTGCGTGCGCGCGGCGACCGCACCCCAATCGTGGCCTTGACCGCCAACGCCTTCGCCGAGGACCGCAAGGCCTGTCTGGAAGCGGGCATGGACGACCATCTGGTCAAACCGCTGGAGCTGGAGGCGATGCGCGCCGCCCTCTCCCGCTGGACGAACCGCGAAGTCCGCGCCAAGGTCGCCGTCTGATTTGAGAGGCGCCGGGTGGCGTCCGGAGACGCGCCCATGACCGACAGCCAGACGCCCGCCAGCGAGGTCGCCGACCTTCGCCCCGCCCCCAAGGGCCTGGGCGTCCTGAAGGCTGCCTTCCGCGAGCGTCGGACCCTGGCCATGCTGCTGTTGGGTTTCTCGGCAGGCTTGCCCTTCGCCATGCTGATCGGCACCCTCAACGCCTGGCTGACGGAGGAGGACATTCCGGTCGCCACCATCGGCATCCTGAGCTGGATCGGCCTGTTCGGCGCCTTCCGCTTCCTGTGGTCGCCGGCGGTCAGTTGGACCCCGCCGGTGATCGGCCAGCGGTTCGGACGGCGGCGCAGCTGGCTGCTGATCCTGCAGATCATCATCGCCGTCGCCCTGGCGCTGGTGGCCCTGTCGCACCCGGGAACGGGCGTGCTGGGACCGCTGGCCATGGGGGCGGCGCTGGGCGCCTTCGCCTTCGCGACGCAGGACATCGTCATCGACGCCTGGCGGATCGAGGTGGCCGACGAGAAGACCCCCATCGACCTGCTGTCGACCATCTACCAGCTCGGCTATCGCACCGCCGCCCTGACCGGGGGCGCGGGCGCCCTGCTGCTGGCGACGGCCATCGGCTGGTCCGGCGTCTTCGTGGTCGGCGCCCTGCTGATGGGCGTGGGCGTCATCGGCACCCTGATCGCGCCGGAACCCGAGCCCTCATCGCAAGCCGCGGTCGCCCGTGAGCGGAAGGGTTCGCCCCGGATGCGGCTGGCGATCCTGACCGCCACCCTGCTGGCCTGGGGCTGGGCCGCCTACATGCTGGTCAACTTCATGGTCACCGCCCTGACCACCTCTCCGGCGCCCAGCGCGGGCGAGTTCACCGCCAACTGGGGTCCCTGGATCGTCGGCGCGACCGTCATCCTGCCCGCCGCGCTGGCGGGTCTGATCGTCTGGAAGGGCCGCGCGCCCAACGCCGCCGAGGTCGCCGCCCCGACCCGCTTCGCCGACACCCTGTACGACGCCATCCTGGCCCCGCTGGTCGAGCTGATGGGCCGTCTGGGCTGGGGCGCGCTGATCGTGCTGGGCCTGATCCTGACCTACCGTATCACCGACGGCGTCTGGGGCCCCTTCGCCTTCCCCTTCTACATGGGCGACACCGGCGGGGCGCTGGGGCACACCAAGGCAGAGGTGGCTTTGGCGTCCAAGACCTTCGGCGTGGTCATGACCATCGTCGGCATCGCGCTGGGCGGCTGGGCCCTGCTGATCATTGGCCGGATGTGGAGCCTGCTGATCGGCGCCATCCTGTCCGCCGCCACCAACCTGCTGATGATGGATCTGGCGCTGGGCGCCCCGGTCATCGGCGGTTTCATGCGGGCGACGCACCTGTATGACCTGTTCGGCGCCTTCCACATCGGCGAGCCGCTGGCTCGGCTGATGCTGGCCATCGCGGGCGAGAACGTCGCCGGCGGCTTCGCGGGCGCGGCCTTCGTCGCCTATCTGTCGGCGCTGTCGAACCGGACCTTCGGCGCGGTGCAATTCGCCGTCTTCATCTCGCTGGCCCTGCTGATCGGCACACTGGGCCGGGGGGCGCTGGGCGAACTGATCGACGCTCAGGGCTACGCGCCGATGTTCGCCATTGCCGCCTGGCTGGGCCTGCTGGCGGTCATCTTCTGCATCGCGGAATGGGTGCGCGGCGCGTTCGAACGCCGCAAGCTGGCCGCGGAGGCCGGGGCTTGAGCCCCAGCCGCCTTCAGCCTCAGCCCTCGTCCGCCGCGCCGTCTTCGTAGGCGGCGAAGGTGGCGGCGGTGATGATCTCACTGACCGAGGCGCCCAGCGAAACGATCTGAACCGACTTCTCCAGACCCACCAGCAGCGGGCCGATCACGGTCGCGCCGCCCAGCGACTGGACCAGACGGGTCGAGATGGCCGCTGAATGAATGGCCGGCATGACCAGCACATTGGCGTGGCCGGTCAGGCGCATGAACGGATAGGCGCCGCGCAGGTCCGGCTCCAGCGCCAGCTCCGGCGGCATCTCGCCCTCGTACTCGAAGTCCACGCCCTTGGCGTCGAGGATGCGGATCGCCTCGCGCACCTTCTCGCCACGCTCGCCCGGCGGGTTGCCGAAGGTCGAGTAGGACAGGAAGGCCACCCGCGGGGTCTTGCCCAGCTTGCGCACCGTCGCCGCCGCCTGGATGGCGATCTCGGCCAGTTCCTCGGCGTTAGGCAGTTCGTGGATCGAGGTGTCGGCGACGAACAGGGTCCGGCCCCGCGCCAACAGGATCGACAGGCCGATCATCCGCTCCTTCACATCCAGGACGCGACGGACTTCCTTCAGCACCATGTTGAAGTTGCGGGTCACGCCGGTGACCATGGCGTCCGCCTGACCGCGCGCGCACATGGTGGCGGCGAAGTAGTTGCGGTCCTGGTTGATCATCCGCTGGACGTCGCGGCGCAGATAGCCCCGGCGCTGCAGCTTGTCATAGAGCCAGTCGGTGTATTCGACGTTCCGCTCCGACACCCGGGCGTTGACGATCTCGATGTCCATTTCATCGAAATTCAGACCGGCCTCGGCGGCGTTCTTGCGGATCAGGTCCTCGCGGCCGATCAGGATCGGCGTGCCCAGTTCGGCCTGTTTGAAGCCCCAGGCGGCGCGGATGACGGCGGTCTCCTCGCCCTCGGCGAAGACGATGCGCTTGTTCGGGGCCGAACGGACGGCGCCCGAGATGTTCTGCATCAGGGCGGCGGACGGATCGAGACGCTGGCGCAGCGAGATGCGGTAGGCGTCCATGTCCTCGATCGGCGTGCGGGCCACGCCGCTGTCCATGGCGGCCTTGGCGACGAAGGGCGGGATGAACCAGATCAGGCGCGGATCGAACGGCGACGGAATGATGTAGTCCGGCCCGAACTTCAGCTTGCGGCCGCGATAGGCGGCGGCGACCTCGTCCGGCACGTCCTCACGGGCCAGGGCGGCCAGCGCCTCGGCGCAGGCGACCTTCATCTCGTGGTTCACCCGGCGGGCGCGCACGTCCAGGGCGCCGCGGAACAGATAGGGGAAGGCCAGCACATTGTTGACCTGGTTCGGATAGTCCGACCGGCCCGTGGCGATGATCGCGTCCGAGCGCACCGACTGCACGTCTTCCGGCGTGATCTCCGGGTCCGGATTGGCCATGGCGAAGATGATCGGATTGGGGGCCATGGTGGCCACCATTTGCTTGGTGATCGCGCCCTTGGCCGACAGGCCGATGACCACGTCGGCGCCGACCATGGCCTCTTCCAGTGTCCGCAGGGGTGTGTCGGTGGCGTGAGCCGCTTTCCACTGGTCCACGTCGCCGCGACCGCGATAGACGACGCCGTCACGGTCGACGATGACGGTGTTCTCGTGCCGGACGCCCGCCGCCTTCATCAGGCCGATGGATGACAGACCGGCCGCGCCGGCGCCCGCCAGAACGACCTTCAGGTCTTCCAGCTTCTTGCCCGCGACGTGGGCGGCGTTGATCAGGCCGGCGGTCGAGATGATGGCCGTGCCGTGCTGGTCGTCATGGAAGACCGGGATATCCAGCAGGTCCTGCAGCTGGCTTTCGATCTCGAAGCATTCCGGGGACTTGATGTCCTCCAGATTGATGCCGCCCCAGGTGTCGCCGATGTTCTTCACCACGGTGACGAACTCGTCCGGATCGGTGGTCTTCACCTCGACGTCGAAGCTGTCGACATCGGCGAAGCGTTTGAACAGTACTGACTTGCCCTCCATCACCGGCTTGGACGCCATGTGACCGAGGTTGCCGAGGCCCAGGATCGCGGTGCCGTTCGAGATGACAGCGACCATATTGCCCTTGGAGGTGTAATCGTAGGCCTTGTCGGCGTCCTGCGCGATCGCCAGCACCGGCACGGCCACGCCCGGCGAATAGGCCAGCGACAGGTCGCGCTGGGTCGCCATCGGCTTGATCGGGGCCATCGAGATCTTGCCCGGAGCGGGATAGCGGTGAAAGTCCAGCGCGTCCTGATCGGAGAAGGTCTGTTTGTCTGTCAGGTCGGGCATGGCTCTCGGCGTTTCCGGTCGCGCGTTCGCGCGTCTTCAGTTGATCCTTTTCCTAGTGCGCGGGGCCGGGCGGGACAACCGCTGACGCGAGGGAAGGCCCAGCCCCGCCAGAACGGGCTTTGCCTCGGCCTGTCGCGCCAGGGTGTCCGGAAAATGTGACAGCACCCCGCCGGTTTGCGCGGTTTCCCGCCCTGCGGCGTCAGGACAGCCGTCAAACGCCCACGGCCAAGGTTGTAACCGCCCAGCCTCGCTGATAGTGCGACCCGTTCTCAATACAGCCCTCCCCCAAGGCGATACCGTGACCCTCCGCTCCCTCCTCATGCTCTCCACCGCCGCCGCCCTGACGGCCGCGCCCGCCTTCGCGCAGGACGCCCAGACCACCGACCTCGGCGAGGTGGTGGTCACCGGTTCGCAGGTTCGTCAGGCCCCGGCCTATGCTGGCGGCCAAGTCGCCACCGGCGGCCGCGTCGGCCTGTTCGGTTCGATGGACGTGATGGACACCCCCTTCTCCAGCACCGCCTTCACCGAGGCCCTGGTTCGCAACCAGCAGGCTGTCAGCGTCGGCGACGTGCTGCAGAACGACCCGACCGTCCGCGTCTCCAAGGGCTTCGGCAATTTCCAGGAGCTGTACATCATCCGCGGCTTCCCGGTGTACTCGGACGACATGACCTGGAACGGCCTGTACGGGGTCCTGCCGCGCCAGTTCGTTGCGGCGGAGCTGGTTGAGCGGGTTGAGGTCTTCCGCGGCGCATCGGCCTTCCTGAACGGCGCCGCGCCCGGCGGCTCGGGCGTCGGCGGCGCCTTCAACTTGACGCCCAAGCGCGCGAGCGACATCGATCTGAACCGCCTGACCCTCGGCTGGGACGGCGGCGAGGCCCTGTACGCCGCCGGCGACTTCTCGCGCCGCTTCGGTGCGAACAACGAGTGGGGCGGCCGCCTGAACGTCGTCGCCCGCGACGGCGAGGGCGAGATCGACGCCCAGAACAGCGAGTTGCAGGTCGTCGGCCTGGGTCTCGACCACCGTGGCGACCGCGCCCGCTTCTCGGCTGATTTCGGTTGGCAGAACCACCGTCTGAACGCGCCGCGTCCGCAGGTGACACCGTCCGGCGCCGTGCCCGCCGCCCCCTCGGCGGACAGCAATTTCGGCCAGCCCTGGACCTACACTGACGAAGAGCAGCTCTTCGGCGCCGTGCGCGGCGAGTTCGACCTGACGGATGAGGTCACCGTCTGGGCGGCCTTCGGCGGTCGCAGCGGCAAGGAAGAGAACGTTCTGGCCAACCCCGGCGTGACCGCCTCGGGCGTGCTCAGCGCCAACCGGTTCGATAACGTCCGTGAAGACACCGTCTGGTCGGGCGATATCGGCGTGCGCGCCGACCTGAACACCGGCCCGGTCCGGCACCGGCTGGTCGCCTCGGCCTCGCACGTCCAGCTGAAGTCGCGGAATGCCTGGGCCGGCAATTTCGGCGGCTTCGCCGTCGGCACGCTGGACAACCCCGTCGTGATCGCGCCTCCCGCGAACGTCAGCACCTCGGGCGACTTCAACGATCCGCAGATCACCGAGCGCTCGCGCACCTCCAGCGTCGCACTGGCCGACATGATGTCCTTCCTCGACGACCGTCTGCTGATCACGGTCGGAGCCCGCTATCAGGAGATCACCACCGGCTCCTACAGCTACATCGACGGCTCCTACGGCTCGGGCTACGCCAGCGACGCCGTCACGCCGGTCTTCGCCCTGGTATACAAGCCGACCGACCAGATCTCGCTGTACGCCAACTACGCCGAGGCCCTGCAGCCCGGGAAGATCGCCCCGCAGACCGTCAACGGCGCTGTCGTCGAGAACCGCGGCGAAGTGCTGGAGCCCTTCACCTCCGAGCAGATCGAAGCCGGGGTGAAGTATGACGCCGGCTCGTTCGGTGGCACGCTGAGCGTCTTCCGCACGACGCGCCCGAGCGAGTATTTCGACACGGCCTCGCGCGTCTATTCGGCCGGGTCGGAGCAGGAGAACCGGGGCGTCGAACTGACCGTCTACGGCGAGCCGGTCGACGGCCTGCGCCTGATCGGCGGCGCGACCTGGCTGGACGCCGAGGTCACCCGCACCCAGACCGCCGCGGAGGCCGGCAAGACCCCCATCGGCGTGCCGGAATTCCAGCTCAACGCCAACGTCGAATGGGACGTCCCCGCCGTGGCCGGCCTGACGCTGGAAGGCCGCGCGATCCACACCGGCTCGCAGCAGGTCAACGCCCTGAACACCGTCGAACTGGACAGCTGGACCCGCTTCGATGCGGGCGTGCGCTATGATTTCGATGCGGGCGAGCGCCCGCTGACGATTCGCGCACGGGTCGAAAACATCGCCGATGAAGACCAGTGGGTGGCCGTCGGCGGCTATCCGGGCTCGAACTATCTGACGCTGGGCGCCCCGCGCACCTTCCGCGTCGCGATCTCGACGGACTTCTAGTTCGGATGAAGCCGGGCACGATCCGGGCCTGGAGCGGGGTGCATAAATGGTCGAGCCTCGTCTCGACCATTTTCCTGCTGATGCTCTGCATCACGGGGCTTCCGCTCATCTTCACGCATGAGCTGGACCACGTCCTGCTCGGCCATGAGGAGACCGCGTCCGTCGCTCCGGATGCGGAAAAGCTGAACCTCGACCAGGTTCTGGACACGGCCCTCGCCCGCAAGCCAGGCGAGGTTCCGGCCTTCATGAGCTTCGACGTGGAACGGCCGGTGGTGAACGTCACCAGCATCGACCCGACCGGCCCGGACGGGAAATACAGCTTCCAGCCCATCGACCAGTACACCGGTGAAGCCGCGCCGCTGGTCGCCGGTCACCCGGTGATGGAGTTCATTCTCCAGCTGCACACCGACATGTTCCTGGGGCTGGCGGGGATGCTGTTCCTCGGCGCGATGGGGCTGCTGCTGGTGGCGGCGCTGGTGTCGGGTGTCGTGCTCTACGCCCCCTTCATGCGCCGTCTGCCGTTCGGGACGGTGCGGGCGGGCAAGGCGGCGCGGACCCGCTGGCTGGACTATCACAACCTGCTGGGCGTGGTGACCGTGGCCTGGGTGCTGGTCGTCGGCGTGACCGGGGTGGTCAACACCCTGGCCGTGCCGATCATCGCCTACTGGAAGGACGACGCCCTCAAGGAGCTGACCCAGGCCTATGACGCGCCGGTCAGCCTGACTGAGCGCAGCTCGCTCAACGCCGCCGTCGAGCGGGCGAAACAGGCGCAGCCGGGGATGACGCTGCAGTTCGTCGCCTTCCCCGGCTCGACCTATTCGACCGACAACCACTATGCGGTCTTCTTCCACGGCGACACGCCGCTGACCGAGCATTTGACCACGCCCGCCCTGATCGACGCCCGCACCGGCGAACTGGCGGCGGTGGCCCCCGCGCCTTGGTATGTGAAGACCCTGTCCCTGTCCCAGCCGCTGCATTTCGGCGACTACGGCGGCCTACCGCTGAAGATCCTCTGGGCGCTGCTGGACCTGATCACTGTCATCGTCCTGGGCAGCGGGCTTTACCTCTGGTGGGTCAAGCATCGGTCCGCGAAGCGGGGCGCCAAATGAAGACCAGCCCCTACGGCCTGAAGGTCATCTTCGCCGTGCCCGCCGTGGTCGCGATCCTGTCGCTGATCGGTCTGGTCGGAGCCCTGCTGGGCGACGGGATCTGGGACTGGATCGGCTGGCTGGGCCTTGGAGCCTGTATCGCGGTGACGGTCTGGGCGCTAATCGCCCGGCGGCATCGCTAGAGCGACAGCAGCCCCGTCCGTTCCACCTCAACCGGGCCGGTCATCAGGACGTGGTCCGAGGCCTCGTCCCAGTCGATCAGCAGGCGACCGCCATCGACATCCACCGTCGCGTGACGACCGGTGACCCCGCGCCGGGCCGAAGCCACCAGGGCCGCGCAGGCGCCGGTTCCGCAGGCCTTGGTCAGGCCCGCGCCGCGCTCCCAGACCCGCAGCCGGATGTGATCCGGCGACAGGGCGTGGACGAAGCCGACATTGACCCCTTCGGGGAACAGCGGGTGATGCTCGACCAGCGAGCCCGAGCCGCGCACGAAGCCGTCGTCCGGCGTCTCGCCGACGAAGAAGACCACGTGCGGATTGCCCATCGAGACCGCGCCGGGCGTGTGCAGCAGGGGCGCGTCGATGGGGCCGACCTGCAATTCGATCCCGCGGGTGTCCATCTCCTCGGCCAGCGGCACCTGATCCCAGACCAGACGGGGCGCGCCCATGTCGACCGTCACCTGACCGCCCGCCGCGCGGGTCGCCACCGTGGGACCGCTGGCGGTGTCGATCACCACCCGGTCCTTGCCGGACGATTCCATCAGCACCCAACCGACGCAGCGAAGGGCGTTGCCGCAGGTCTCGACCATCGTCCCATCATTGTTCCAGACGCGCATGAAGGCGTCGGCGCTCTCGCTCGGTTCGATGGCGATCAGCTGGTCGCAGCCCTCGCCCGTCTCACGGTCGGCGATGGCCCGCACCTGTTCGACCGTCGGTGAGAAGGGCGTCTCCAGCGCATTGACGACCACGAAGTCGTTTCCGGCGCCGTTCATCTTGAGGAAGGTACGGGTCATTTCCTGTCTCATATAGCGAGCCACTGGACCTCACGCGAGAGAACCGCGTTAAGCTGGGCCATGACTCGCGCCGCACCTGTTCGCAAGACCGTCGGAAAAGCCGCCCGCAAGGCGGACAGGGCTCCGAAATTCCCCGAACCGCCGGCGCGGGCCGAAGGTCTGCGGCTGCGGGTCCGGCTGCGCTACCTCTATCACGGCACGTCGCCGCTGGCGGTGAAGTTCCGGCTGGCGGTCATCGTCATCGACTTCGCGATCATCGCCTTCTTCCTCGCCGCGCCGATCCTGCACGAGGCCGGGATCGTCTTCTATGTGATCGACTACGTCATCGCCCTGATCCTGATCGCGGACCTGACCGGGCGGGCGCTGGCCCACACCGACATCAAGGACTGGCTGAAGAAGCCCGCGACCTGGGTCGATCTGTTCGTGCTGGCGACCCTTCTGTTCCCCCAATGGCTGTTCAACCTGGGCTTCCTGCGCCTCCTGCGCCTCTGGACCCTGCTGCACTCCGACTTTTTCTGGCGGACCATCGGGCACAAGTACGACGACACCCGGGTCGAGGAGGTGACCAAGGCCGTCGCCTCGCTGACGACCTTCATCTTCGTGGTCACCGGCTTCGTCTACACCAGCTTCCGGGGCGAGCATCCGGGCATCACCGGCTATCTGGACGCCCTGTATTTCACCATCGCCACCCTGACGACGACCGGCTTCGGCGACATCACCCTGCCGGGAAACTGGGGGCGGGTGCTGTCGATCTTCGTCATGCTGACGGGGATCACCCTGTTCCTGCGGCTGGCCCAGACCATCTTCCGCCCGCACAAGGTCAGCCATGACTGCCCGACCTGCGGCCTCAGCAAGCACGATCCGGACGCCGTCCACTGCAAGGCCTGCGGCAAGGTGCTGTGCATTCCGGACGAGGGCGCGTGACACCGCGCCGCATGACAAAGCCGTAACCTTTGCCCCCAACGCCTTGCCGACCTTCCGCCCCCGGATAAGGTGCCGCGCAATTTGTAACGGGGGACTTCCCATATGATCCGCTCCGTCGCGCTCGCCGCGCTTCTCGCTTCCACCGCCCTTTCGAGCGCCGCCATGGCCCAGACCGCCGCACCCGCCGCCGCCAACACCTCGGGGGGCTTCGCCACCTCGGACGCCACCGACCCCTATCTGTGGCTGGAAGAGGTCGAGGGCGAGCGGGCGATGGAATGGGTCCGCGCCCACAATGAGCATTCGCTGGGCGTCCTGCAGGGCGACCCCCGCTACGCCCAACTGCACGCCCAGGCGCTGGAGATCGTCCAATCGCGCGACCGCATCCCGGGCGTCGGCTTCAACCACGACGGCACGCTGGACAATTTCTGGCAGGACGCGACCCACGTGCGCGGCATTTGGCGCACCACCACGATGGACAGCTACCGCTCGGCCGAGCCGGTGTGGGAAACCATCCTCGACATCGACGCCCTGTCGGCCGCTGAGGGCAAGAACTGGGTCTACAAAGGCGTGACCTGCCTGCCGCCGGAAGAGACCCGCTGCCTGGTCAGCCTGTCGGATGGTGGCAAGGACGCGGTGACCGTCCGTGAATTCAACCGCGCCACCCGCACCTTCGTGGACGGCGGCTTCGTTCTGCCGGAGTCCAAGGGCGGCGCCACTTGGATCGACGAGAACACCCTGCTGGTCTCGCGCGACTTCGGTGAAGGCACCCTGACGGACTCGGGCTATCCGCGCACCGTTCGCCTTCTGCGTCGCGGCCAGGCGCTCGACCAGGCCCCGGTCATCTTCGAAGGCCAGCAGACCGACGTCTCGGTCAGCGCCTACACCCTGCGAGATGTGGACGGTGTGGTGAAGGCGACCCTGATCAACCGGGGGATCAACTTCTACGAAGGCGAGACCTGGCGCCTGAACGCCGACGGCACGACCACCCAGCTGCAACTGCCGGCCAAGTCGAACATCAACGCCCTGGTCGCCGGCCAGTTGGTCGTCACCACCGATCAGGACTGGACCGCCCCCTCCGGTCAGGAGTTCAAGACAGGCGACGTCATCGCCTGGAACCTGGAGCAGTGGCTAGCCAATCCGGCGACCCGCGCCCAGCTGGTCATCCGCCCGACCGATCGCGAAGCCATCGAGGGCATCACCAACACCCGCAACAAGCTGGTCGTCGCCCTGTACGAAAACGTGCGCGGCTCGGTCTATGTCTATGAGCCCAACCCGTCCGGCGAATGGGCCCGCACCCGCCTGAACCTGCCGCAGAACGTGACCGTAGGCGTCGGCTCCGCCTCGGACCGCGACGATCAGGTCTTTGTCAGCGTCGCCGGCTATCTGAACCCGTCCAGCCTCTATCTGGCCGACGCTTCGACCAACCAGGCCGAGGTGGTGAAGTCCCTGCCCGCCAAGTTCGACGCCACCGGCATGGTGGTCGAGCAGTTCGAGGCCCGCAGCGCCGACGGCACCATGATCCCCTACTTCGTCGTCCGTAAGGGCGACATGCCGATGGATGGATCGAACCCGACCCTGCTGTACGGCTACGGCGGCTACCAGAACTCGCTGCTGCCCGGCTATTCGGCCACGGTCGGCAAGCTGTGGCTGGAGCGTGGCGGCGTCTATGTGGTCGCCAACACCCGCGGCGGCGGCGAGTTCGGACCGCGCTGGCACCAGGCGGCCCTGCAGCAGAACCGCCAGCGCGCCCACGAGGACTTCCAGGCCGTGGCCCTGGACCTTCAAGCCCGCAACATCACCAGCCAGCCGCACCTGGGCATCATGGGCGGCTCGCAGGGCGGCCTTTTCATGGGCGCCATGCTGACCCAGCGCCCGGACCTGATCAACGGCGCCGTCATCCAGGTGCCGCTGTTCGACATGCTGCGCTTCCACAAGCTGCTGGCCGGCGCCTCGTGGATCGCCGAATACGGTAACCCGGACATCCCGGAGCAACGCGCCTGGATCGAGCAGTATTCGCCCTACCAGCGCCTCGCCGCCGGTCAGCCCTATCCGGAGGTCTTCATCCACACCTCGACCAAGGACGACCGCGTCCACCCGGGCCACGCCCGCAAGGCGGCGGCGCGTCTGGAAGAGCTGGGCTATCCGGTCCTGTTCTATGAGAACGTCGACGGCGGCCACGGCGCGGCGGCCAACCTGCAGGAGACGGCCCGCCGTCTGGCGCTGGAATACACCTATCTGACCCGCCGCCTGATGGACTCTCCGGCGCAGGAATAGGCAGACTGAACGACCCTGAAGCGGTGGAGGCTCGCCTCCACCGCCGACGGTTCTAACCCCCTCACCATCCTTCGGATGGTCTCCCTCCCTGAAGGGGAGGACCTGTTGCGCGGAGCCGCTCGATGATGAAGTCCCTGATGATGGGTGTGGCCGTGGTCGCACTCGCCGCCCCGGCCTACGCCCAGAGCCAGACCCCGCCGCATTTCCCGGCGGACCTGACCCCGGCGGGCGTGCGCGCCGCCGACGATCATCTGGCGCTGGAGGAGGTCAACGGGACCGAGGCCATGGCGTTCGTCCGTTCCGAGAACGAGCGGTCGCTGGCCGCCCTGACCGGCGACCGTCGCTACGAGACCTTCCGGGCCGAGGCCGAGGCCATCCTGACGGCCACGGATCGCATCCCCTCGCCCAGCTTCCTCGGCGAGGGCATCGGGAACTTCTGGCAGGACGCGACCAATCCCAAGGGCGTCTGGCGCCGGACCTCGCTGGACAGCTACCGCTCGGCGAACACCCAGTGGGAGACCCTGCTGGACATCGACGCCCTGTCGCGCGCCGAGGGCAAGGACTGGGTCTGGAAGGGCGCCGACTGCCTGGCGCCGGATGAAACCCGCTGCCTGATCAGCCTGTCTGACGGCGGCAAGGACGCCGTGGTCGTGCGCGAGTTCGACCTGACCACCAAATCCTTCGTGGCTGGCGGCTTCGTCCTGCCCGAGGGCAAGCACCGCCTCGAATGGCTGGACCGCGACACCCTGCTGGTCGCCACCGATTTCGGCGACGGCACACTGACGGAGTCGGGCTATCCCTTCATCGTCAAGACGCTGAAGCGCGGCCAGACCCTGGCGCAGGCGACCGAGCTCTATCGCGGCGAGGCCTCCGACGGCGGCTATGGCGTCAGCCCGAGCGTCTATCGCAACAAGGACGGCGCGGTGGAGGCGGTGATCATCAGCCGCCCGCTGGACACCTATCGCTCGGAGACCTGGGAGCTGGTCGATGGCCGTCCCGTCCGCCTGAATGTGCCCAGCCAGGTTTCGATCTACGGAACCTCGGGCGGCCTGCTGATCCTCTCGCCGGAAGAGACCTGGAAGCCGTTCGGCGTCGAATACGCCGCCGGATCATTGCTGTCCTTCACGCCCGCGACCCTGCGTCAGGGCACGGACGTCATCATCAGCAATCAGGCCCAGCTGATCTTCGCTCCCAACGCCCGCCAGTCGATCGACAGCGTGGCCCTGTTCTCGGACCGGGTCGTGGTGTCCTACAATGACAACGTCAGGGGCCGCCTGTCGATCTTCGCCAACCACGGCGAATGGGGCTGGGCCGAGCGTCAGGTCGCCGTGCCGGACAACAGCGCCATCGGCCTGGGCGACCGCTCCAAGGGCAGGGGCGAGATCTTCGTCTCGTCGCAGAATTTCCTGACCCCGCCCTCGCTGGGCCTGCTGGACATCGACTTCCCGGTCTCGCGCCGCGCGAACGAGTCGAACCAGTCGCCGAACGCCATCGTCGAAATTCGCTCGGCCCCGGCCAAGTTCGACGCCTCTACCCACGTCACCGAACAGTTCGAGGCCACGTCCTCGGACGGGACCAAGATCCCCTATTTCGTCACCCGCCCGCGCAACCAGAGCGGCCCGGCGCCGACCATCCTGTTCGGCTACGGCGGTTTCCAGGTCAGCTTCCCGCCCGCCTACAAGCCGGAGATGGGCAAGCTGTGGCTCGAGAACGGTGGCGTCTTCGTCCAGGCCAACATCCGGGGCGGCGGCGAGTTCGGCCCGCAATGGCACCAGTCGGTGCTGAACGAGAACCGCCAGCTGGCCTTCGACGACTTCGCCGCCGTCGCCCGCGATCTGGAGCAGCGGGGCATCACCACCCCACGTCGTCTGGGCATCTACGGGCGCTCGAACGGCGGCGTCCTGACCTCGGTCTCGATCACCCAGCATCCGGAACTGTTCAACGCGGCGGTGATCGAGAGCCCGCTGATCGACATGCTGCGCTATCATGAGCTGCCCGCCGGGGCCTCGTGGATCGGCGAGTACGGCGATCCGCGCATCCCCGAGGAAGCGGCCTGGATCGCCCGCTATTCGGCCTATCAGCAGCTTCGTCCGGGCGCGAACTATCCGCGCGTCTACATCACGACGAACACCCGTGACGACCGCGTCCACCCGGGCCACGCCCGCAAGTTCGCGGCCCGTCTGGGCGATATGGGCTACGACCACCTCTATTATGAGGAGACGGCGGGCGGACACTCGAACGACGCCGACCCGGTCGCCAACGCCCGCCGCTGGGCGCGCCACTACGTCTATCTGGCGCAGCAGCTGATGGACTGACGGAAGGATTGGCCGTGTCGGAAGCGGAGCGGCCAGTTTTCATCGACAGGGGATGGAAGTGGCTAGTAGCGAGTGGCGAGACGTAGGGCCAGGGCTTGGGCCAGCGACGGAGGGCCGATGGCCAGCGCCAGCGACTATTAGCCACTTTCAGCCCCGTATCCGACCGCAAGAAAAGCCGGCGCCAGCCGTCAGGCCGGTTCGGTCACTTTGTCCCTCTTCGCCTTGGCCGGCTTTTCGGCCTTGGCGGGCTTCTCGGCCTTGATCGGCTTGTCCGCCTTGCGCGCGGCCTTTTCGGCCTTCTTGAGCTCGCGGGCGGCCTTCTTGGCCGCCTTGGCTTCAGCCTTGGCCTTCACCGGGGCGGCGTCCGCCTCACCGGCCAGTTCGCCCAGCAGGTCCAGGAAGCCGTCGCGCTTGCCCTTGGGCAGCAGGCCCATGATCCGCTTGTCGGCGGCCTCGACGCGCGGGCGGGCGGCCTCCAGGGCGGCTTCACCAGCGGGCGACAGGCGCACGGCCTTGGCGCGGGCGTCGATGGTCGATTTCTCGCGATCCAGCAGACCCTTGGTGGTCATGCGGGCGACCAGATCGGCCAGGGTCGAACGGTCGATGCCGGTGGCGCGGACCAGATCCGTCTGGGTCAGGCCGGCCTTGTGGCTGACCGCCTCCAGCACCGCGAACTGGCGCTGGGTCAGACCGTCAGGACCCGTCTCTTCGGCATAGATATCGAGCGCCAGCTGCAGGGCGCGATGAATCAGATGACTGGGCGAACCCGCGAGGGCTCCGCCGCGCTTCGGCTTGTTTCCGGACTTGACCATGAACCGTATCCCCTCGGCTGCTTCGGTAGAGCTAGCAGGCGCATTTTACGGTTTGACGACGGACGATCCGTTCAGCGTCAAAGTCCCGTGTCCGGAGACACCGGCTCGACCGGCTCCTCGTCCTTGATCAGGTGCTTCATGATGAAGAAGACCTGCCAGACGCCGAACACCGCCGAGGCCATCCAGAGCCCGCCGCGGAAGCCCATCCAGACGTCGTAAGGATCCGCCGGCGGACGGTTCAGCGCCTGCAGCGCCGCCTCGACTACAGCCGGATTGCGCACCAGTTCATTCACCACCGCCACGGCGGCGAAATACAGGCCGTAGCGGAGGGTCAGGCCTCGCCAGCCCGCGTCGGTGATCTTCAGCGCCTCGCCGAGCAGATATTTGAAAGGGTATTTGCCCAGCGGCAGCGAGCCCAGCAGCACCACGGCCAGCACCGCGTTCTGCACCGTGATCTTGATCTGGAGCAGCTTGGGATCGTGGAAGACCAGCGTCAGCACGCCGAAGACCAGGGCGAAGCCGCCGGTCAGCAGCGGCAGAGGCGCCAGTCGCTTCTCGACCACATAGCCGACAATCAGGGCAATGGCCGAGGCGCCGACCAGGACCCAGGTGGCGTGCAGCATGGCTTGGGTGCTGTCCTGCTTCAGCACGAACCGCATGACGGCATAAGCGGCCAGGAAGGCGACCAGCGCGCCGAAATCGACAGCCTGACGGATGCTGGAGCCCCGACGTTCAGCAGCTTCGGTCATCTTCAGTCCTCGAGTCCCACCAGAGAGCGTGAAAACGCCCGGGCGTCGAACGGTTGCAGGTCATCGACGCCTTCGCCGACGCCGATCAGCTTGATCGGGGCGTCCGAGGCCTGGGCGACGGGCACCAGAACCCCGCCGCGCGCCGTGCCGTCCAGCTTGGTCATCACCACGCCCGAAACATAGGCCGTCCGACCGAAGATCTTTTCCTGCTCCAGCGCATTGCGGCCGACTGTGGCGTCCAGCACCAGCAGGGTCTCGTGCGGGGCTTCCGGATCGACCTTCTTCAGCACGCGAACGATCTTCAGCAACTCGTCCATCAGGGCGGACTTGTTCTGCAGGCGCCCGGCGGTGTCGATCAGGACGACGTCGAAGCCCTCGGCCTTGGCGCGGGTGTAGGCGTCGAAGGCCAGGCCGGCGGCGTCGGCGCCGTCGCGGCGGCTTTCGAAGGTCGCGCCCGCGCGTTCGGCCCACACCTTCAACTGCTCACGGGCGGCGGCGCGGAAGGTGTCGCAGGCCACGATCATAACCTTAGCGCCCTGCGCCGTCAGGTCCGAGGCGATCTTGCCGAGCGTCGTCGTCTTGCCCGAGCCGTTGACGCCGACGAACAGGGTCACGAACGGCTTGTCGCCGCCCAGCGGCTCATAGCGGGCCTCGTGGTTGATCAGTTCGGCGGCCACGGCCTCGGCCAGCGCCTCCTTGACCTCCCGCTCATTGGCCCCCGCGCCGAAGCGCAGGTCACGGAAGCGTTCGACGATCCGGTCGGTCGCCGCCGGCCCCAGATCGCTTTCCAGCAGATGCTCTTCCAGCTGTTCGAGGGCGGTCTCGCTGAGCGGTTCCTTCACGAAGGTGGCGACGACCTGTTCGGTCATCTGCTTCGAGGAACGGCTCAGGCCTTCCGTCAGCCGGGAGAACCAGCCTTTTTTCGGCGCGTCGGTCATGATCCCCGTTTAGCGGTCGGCGTTCCTCAGGTCACGGGCTAACGTAGCCGCAGCCAACCTTTGGCTCTATATGAGCAAAAGACCCCTGAAGGATCGCGCCTTGACCCGGACCGAACCGTTCCATGCCCCACGCAACCAGGGCTTCGTGCGCGTCGCCGCCGCGACCCCGGTCGTGCATACCGCCGACCCCGCCGCCAACATGCTGGAGCATGTCGAACTGATCCAGCAGGCGGGCGCCCAGGGCGTGGACCTGATCGTCTTCCCGGAGCTCAGCCTGACCGGCTACGCCATCGATGACCTGCTGATGCAGGACGCCCTGCTGATGCAGGTCGAGAGCTGTGTCGCCCCCTTGGCCGCCGCAGCCCAGCTGGCCGGGATCATCGCCGTCCTCGGCGCCCCGATCCGCCATGGCGACACCCTGTACAACTGCGCCCTCGTGCTGGCGGGCGGACGGGTTCAGGCGGTGATCCCCAAGACCTTCCTGCCCAACTATCGCGAATACTATGAGAAGCGCTGGTTCGCCTCGGGCGCGGGCGTCAACGGTTCGGTGCGGATCGGCGGCGATTGGGCGCTGCTGACGACCGATCTGGTGTTCGAGGTCGAGGATCGCCCCGGCTTCACCTTCGCCGTCGAGATCTGCGAGGACTACTGGGCGCCCCTGCCCCCCTCGACCCGCGCGGCGCTGGCCGGCGCTCGCATCCTGCTGAACCTGTCGGCGTCCAACATCGTCATCGGCAAGGCGGACGAGCGCGATCTGCTGTCAGCCAGCCAGTCGGCGCGCGCCGCGGCCGCCTATGTCTTCACCGCCTCGGGCTGGGGTGAATCGACCACCGATCTGGCGTGGGACGGACAGGCCACCATCCACGAACTCGGCGCCAGACTGGCGCAGGGCCCCCGCTTCTCGACCGAAGCCCACCTGACCGTCGCCGACATCGACGTCGAGCGGATCGGACTGGAACGGCTTCGCACCGGCACCTTCGCCGACTGCGCCCGGCTGGAGCGCGACCGGACGCCCGAGGAGAGCCGCTTCCGACGCATCCACATCGACGCGGAGGTCGCGCCGCAGGGGCCGCAGGCCGGACCGTTGCTGCGCCCGCTCGACCGCTTCCCCTTCGTCCCGGATGATCCCGCGCGGCTGGATCAGGACTGTTACGAGGCCTTCAACATCCAGGTCCAGGGCCTGATGCGGCGGCTGAAGGCGACGGGGTCGAAGACCTTGATCATCGGCGTCTCGGGCGGGCTGGATTCGACCCAGGCCCTGCTGGTCGCCTGCCGCGCCTTCGACCGGCTGGACCTGCCGCGCACCGGCATCCTGGCCTACACCATGCCCGGCTTCGCCACCTCGGAAGGGACGAAGTCCAACGCCTGGGCGCTGATGAGGGCGCTGGGCGTCACGGGCGACGAGATCGACATCCGTCCCGCCGCCGAGCGGATGCTGGCCGACATCGACCATCCGTTCGCCCGGGGCGAGCCGGTCCACGACATCACCTTCGAGAATGTGCAGGCGGGCCTGCGCACCGACTATCTGTTCCGGCTGGCCAACCATCACGGCGGCATCGTGCTGGGCACCGGCGACCTGTCGGAGCTGGCGCTGGGCTGGGCCACCTATGGCGTCGGCGACCATATGAGCCACTACAACGTCAACGGCGGCGTGGCGAAGACCCTGATCCGGCACCTGATCCGCTGGGTGGCGACTAAGGAACATGACGGCGACACCGTCCGCGTCCTGCACGCCATTCTGGACACCGAGATCTCGCCCGAACTTGTCCCGGCCAAGGACGGCCAGATCCAGTCGACAGAGGCGACCGTCGGCCCCTATGCGCTGAACGACTTCTTTCTGTTCTACATCACCCGCTTCGGACTGACGCCGTCCAAGGTGGCCTATCTGGCCCATCAGGCCTGGAAGGACGCGGCGACCGGCCACTGGCCCGCGGGCACGCCGGAGGACGAGAAGGTCGAATACGACCTGCCGACCATCAAGGCCTGGCTGCGCAAATTCCTGCACCGGTTCTTCCAGACCAGCCAGTTCAAGCGCTCGGCCGTCCCGAACGGGCCCAAGGTCGTCACCGGCGGCTCACTCAGCCCGCGCGGCGACTGGCGCGCGCCGTCGGATGCGACGGCCAAGGTCTGGATCGACGAACTGGAGACCAACGTCCCTGGCTAGGAAGCAGGAATTAGGGCTTAGGAGTTAGCCCAGACGCATCTTCCCCAAAGCTCTAATTCCTCGCCCTACGGCACCTCGTTCAGGAACGGGAAGATCGCCGCCTTGGCTTCCGGTTCGTCCAGCATGGGCGCGTGGCCGACGCCGGGGACCTCGACGAAGTCCATCTTGGGCGCGCGTTTCTGCATCTTGGCGGCGATGGCATCGCTGAGCAGGTCGGAGTTCTGGCCCCGCACCAGCAGCACCTGACGGCCTTTGGTCAGGCGGCTGAACATGGGCCACAGATTCGGGACGAGCGCCTTGGCCCCCGCGGCCTTGATCGGCACGGCGATGTCCGGATCATAGTTCAGCACCGGCGTGCCCTCCGTCCCCTCGCGGAAGATTCGCTGGGCGAAGGCGGCCCAGTCGGCGTCCGTATAGTGGGGGAAGGCGACCTCATTGATCCTCTTCGCGTAGGCGGCGGCGTCAGCCCAGGTGGGAGTGTCCACCGGCTGGCCGGAATAGGCGGCGATCCGGGCCAACCCTTCCTTCGCCACCTCGGGGCCGACGTCATTGATGATGGCCGCGGCGATGACTTTCGAGCGGATCGCGGCCAGGGCCATGGTGATCAGCCCGCCCATGGAGGTGCCCAAGAAGACGGCGCGCTCGATGCCCGTCTGCTGCAGTAGGGCCAGCACGTCCTGGGCGTAGGTCGCGGGCTGGTAGGTCATCGGATCCTTGGCCTCGTCCGACAGGCCGCGTCCGCGCACGTCGATGGCCAGCACCCGACGCCCGCTCTGGGCGATCAGGGGGGCGATGACCTCGAAATCCTTCGAGTTGCGGGTCAGGCCGTGGATAGCGATCAGCGGCAGTTTGGCCTGACCGCCCGAGGGGGCGTAGTCGCGGGCGTAAAGGCTGAGGTCATCGGCGCTGTTCCAGCGACGGTCGACATAGGGCTGGCTCATGCGGATCTCCCGGGGAGGGTGAGGGCCTGATGGTATTTCATCGGCGCGCGAAATCCCACCGGTCGAAGCCTGACGACGTCTTCAGCGGTGGATCAGTGCCCCAAAAGCTCGCGCACGAAATCGTCCAGATCGCCGCCCTCGAAGCGGAAGCCGGGAATGCCCGCGCGCTTCGCCGCCTCCATGTCGGACGGCTGGTCGCCGATCATGAAGCTCTTGGCCGGGTCGATGTGATGCTCGGCGATGGCTCGCAGGATCATGCCCGGATTGGGCTTACGGTCCGGATGGTCGGGATGGATATAGGCCTCGACCCGACCCTCGGAATGATAGGGGCAGGCGTAGACCGCGCCGATCCGCCCGCCGCTCACCGCCAGCCTGCGCACGATCAAGTCGTTAAAGGCGTGCATCTGCTGTTCGGTGAACAGGCCGCGCGCCACGCCGGACTGGTTGGTGACGATGACGCAGAGGTAGCCGAGACGGTTCAGCCGCCGCACCGCCTCGGCCGCGCCAGGCATCATGCGCAGCTGGGATTCGAGATGGGGGTAACCCGTGTCCTCGATCAGAACGCCGTCGCGGTCGAGAAACACAGCAGGATGGCCGGTCGACATGGCGATGGGGATAGGCGCCATCACGGTTCGTTGCAATCCCTCACCCGATGTGACCCCTCGGGATTTGCGGCAGGTCCGTCGGATTTGTTAGGAGCGCCCATCCTGATCGGCGCGTTGAATCCGCGTCGCCCCGCCCGCGCGACCGCGACCGGAGAGTTCCGAATGTCCATTGCCTTCATCGACCTGCAAGCCCAACGCCTGCGTCTGGCCGGCAAGATTGAGGCCGCCGTTCAGGAGGCCGTCATCGGCGGCGCGTGGGTCATGGGGCCGCAGGTGCGCCAGTTCGAGGCCGATCTGGCCGCCTTCGGTCAGGCCAAGCACGCGCTCGGCTGCGCCAACGGCACCGACGCTCTGGTCCTGCCGCTGATGGCCTGGGGCGTGGGCGCGGGCGACGCGGTCTTCTGCCCCAGCTTCACCTTCACCGCGACCGCCGAGATCGTGCCTTGGACCAATGCCGAGCCGATCTTCGTCGACGTCGATCCGGTCACCTACAACATGGACCCCGCCGCGCTGGAACGCGCCATCGAGGGGATCAAGGCCGAGGGCCGCCTGACCCCGCGCGTGGTCATCGCCGTCGACCTGTTCGGCCAGCCCGCCGACTATCCGGCCCTCAAGGCCATCTGCGACAAACATGGTCTCAAGCTGATCTCGGACTCGGCCCAGGGCTTCGGCTGCACCGTCAACGGCGACCATCCGATCAAATGGGCGGACGTGACCACCACCAGCTTCTTCCCGGCCAAGCCGCTGGGCTGCTACGGCGACGGCGGCGCGATCCTGACCAATGACGACGATCTGGCGCAGGAGATCGACAGCTACCGCGTCCACGGCAGGGTGGTGGCCAAGGACCTCGAGGCCGGCGCGGCCGCCGCCTTCGACCACGATCCGAAATACCTGGCCATGCGCATTGGCATGAACAGCCGCCTGGACACCATCCAGGCCGCCGTCCTGATTGAGAAGCTGAAGGTCTTCGGCGAGGAGATCGAGTGGCGCAACCGCATCGCCGCCCGCTACAACGAAGGCCTGCGCCCCCACGTCGGCGCCGTGCCGGACGTGCCCGCCGGCAACATCTCCAACTGGGCCCAGTACACCATCGAGCACGATGACCGGGACGGCCTGATCGCCCACCTGAAGGAACAGGGCGTGCCGACCGCCGTCTACTATCCGATTCCCATGCACCTGCAGCCCGCGTACAAGCATTTCCCGCGCGGCGAAGGCGGCCTGCCGGTCACCGAGCGCCTGAAGGACCGGGTGCTGAGCCTGCCGATGCACGCCGACCTCGACGAGGCGACCCAGGACCGCATCATCGCCGCCGTCGCGTCGTTCAAGGACTGATCCGCATGACCGTTCAACAGACTCCGCTCAAGGTCGGCGTCGCCGGCGTCGGCGTCATGGGCCGCAACCACGCCCGCGTCCTGTCGGACATCCGCGACTTCAACCTGTCGGCGGTGTTCGATCCCGACGCCGCCACCGCCGAGGGCGTGGCCGGTCTGTATGACGCCGCCGCCTTCACCGCCGCCGAGGACTTCGTCGCCGCCGGTCTGGACGCCGCCGTGGTCGCCACGCCGAACCGCTACCACGCCGACCTGTCGGTGGCCCTGCTCGAGAAGGGCGTCCACGTCCTAGTCGAAAAGCCCATCGCCGCCACCGTCGCCGACGCCCAGCGGATGATCGACGCCGCCAAGGCCAATGACCGGGTGCTGATGGTCGGCCAGGTCGAGCGCTTCAACCCGGCCGTTGAGGCCGTAAAGCGGGCCATCCAAGGCGAGGACGTGATCTCGATCCAGATCACCCGCGTCGGTCCCTTCCCGCCCCGCATGGGCGATGTGGGCGTGGTCATCGACCTGGCGGTGCACGATATCGACATCATCCGCCACCTGACCGACTCGGAGATCACCGAGGTCCAGCCGCAACTGGCCCGGACCAAGGCCGAGCGCGAGGACACCGCCCTGCTCCAGTTCCGGCTGGAGAACGGGGTGATCGCCCACATCACCACCAACTGGGTCACCCCCTACAAGACCCGCACCCTGCAGGTCGCGACCAAGGGCAAGTTCGTGGTCGCCGACCTGATGACCCGTCAGGTCACTGAATATTTCGGTCAGCAGCCGGACGGCAGCTACTCGACCCGCGGCGTGATGAGCTGGCCGAACGAGCCGCTCAAAAAGGAGCTCGAAGCCTTCGCCCACGCCATCCGCACCGACGAGACCCCGGCGGTCACCGGCGAGGACGGGCTGCGCAATCTGGAAGTCGCCCTGCGCTGCCTCGGCGAGGGCTGATCAGGCCTCCGACGGCGCGGACTCCCGGAACAGGGCGTCGCGCCGTCCGGGCGCCGGCCTGAAGACCATCCGCGCCTTCAGCCCCTCGGGCGCATAGTCGAGATCGGCCGAGCCGTTCAGGTCGCCCTTCAGGCTGGTGGCGATCAGGCGCGAGCCGAAGCCTACGCGTTCGGGCGAGGCCGCGATGGCCGGGCCGCCCTGCTCGATCCAGTCCAGCACCACCCGGCCCTCATCATCGGGCGCGGTCCAGGTCATGACCACAGCCCCGCCGGCGACGCTGAGCGCCCCGTGCTTGGCCGCGTTGGTGGCCAGTTCGTGGATGATCATGCCCATGGCCAGGGCCTGCGGCGGCTCAAACAGGACGTCCGGCCCCTCCAGCTGGAACTGATCGGGCGAATAGGGGCGCAGTTCCTTGGCCAGCAGGTCCGCCAGGGTCGCCTGCTCCCAGCCGGTGGCGGTCAGCAGGTTGTGGGTCGCCGACAGGGCCATCAGCCGGGCCTCGAACAGGGCCGAGAACTCGGCCACCGATGTCGCCCGCCGCGCGGTCAGAGTGGCGATCGACTGGATGGTGGCCAAGGTGTTCTTCACCCGGTGATTCAGCTCATTGATCAGCAGCTTCTGGCGCCGCTCGCTGGTCTCCAGCGCCTCGAAGGCCAGACGGCGGTCGGTGCTGTCGCTGACCACCCCGGCCAGCTTGAGCGGACGGCCCGAGCGCGAACGGATCAGACTGCCGCGCGAATGGACCCAGCGGCCCGAACCGGCGACCGGATATTCGACGTCATAGCCCGCCTCGCCCATTAGGGCGGCCTCCAGCGCGGCGTTGCGGGCGGTGAGGTGGTCCTGACCCAGCCAGACGGGATCAGAGACATCGCCGGTCGGCTGGTCGTCCTCCAGCCCCACCAGTTCGCGGGCTCGGGGCGACAGGGCGAAGGTGCGGTCGCGGGGATTGAGCTCCCAGTAGCCGACGCCCGCCGCCGCCAGCACGGAGAGCAGGCGGGCCCGCTCGTCGGCCATGGAGGCGGCCAGGCCGATGAACAGGATAACGGCGGTGACGGCGGCGATGCTGACCGCGATGGCAAGGGGCGGGGCGCCGCTGTCGTCCATGGCCATGGTCACCGGCTGCAGATCGAGGGCGGCCATGCCGGTGTAATGCATGCCGACCACGGCGACGCCGAGGATGGCGGCGGCGGCGGCGCGCCAGACGGTCGAGGTTTCGCGGCGGCTGGCCCAGAGGGCGGCGATGGAGGCCGCGATGGCGATGACGATGGAGGCGAGGACCAGTTCCAGCCGCCAGCCGACGGTGGCGGCGGTGCGCATGGCGGCCATGCCGACATAGTGCATCAGGACGATGGCCATCCCCATGACCGCTCCGGCGACCGGGATGCGGACGGCACCCAGTTGCTGGCGCGAGGCGGCGAAGAAGGCCCCCGCCGTGCCGGCCACGGCCAGCAGAAAGGACAACAGGGTCAGGCCGGGGTCGTAGCGGACCGGGGCGCCGGGATCGAAGCCCAGCATGGCGATGAAATGCATGGCCCAGACGCCGCCGCCCATGGCCACGGCGGCCGCCGCGAGCCAAGGCGTCTGATCCCGGCCCTCACGCCCCCGGATGCGCTGGAACAGATCAAGCGCGGTCCAGGCCGCCAGAACGGCGACGGTGTAGGACAGGAGCAGGAAGACGGCGCCGTGGTCGTGATGCAAGGGCGGTTTCCGTACAGAGAGCGTCTCGCTCGCGTCTTATCGACTGACCCGAGCGATGACGTCCAGCCCACTCAACCGGCAAGCATCTGCATGCTCAACCACTCGGCGATCAGGGCGGGCTTGTCGCCGCCTTCGATCTCGACGGTCAGTTCGTGCTTGATCAGCCAGCGGCCGCCGCCTTTGTCCTCGGCGGACAGGAGCTTGAACCGTCCACGGATCTTCGACCCGGCGGGCACGGGGGCGATGAAGCGCAGCTTGTCGAAGCCGTAGTTGACGCCCAGCGCCACCCCGTCCAGCGGCTTGACGCAGTCATAGGACATGGCCGAGGCGAGGCTGAGGGTCAGGAAGCCGTGGGCGATGGTCCCGCCGAACGGGGTCTGGGCGGCCAGTTCGGGGTTCACATGGATGAACTGCCAGTCCTCGGTGGTCTCGGCGAAGGCGTCGATCCGGGCCTGATCGACCAGGAACCAGCGCGAGACCCCGAGCTCGGTCCCGATGAGCGACTGCAATTCTGACGGCTTGGGCATGGTTTCCTCCGATTTTGGAGCCACGCTAACCGCGTGGGTCCATTATCGAAACCCCCTTCGGGAAAGGTGCGGGGCGTGTTGCTCACCTCTCCTTTGGGGAGAGGGGTTCGGACGGCGACTTCCCTTCGAAGCGACCCTCAATGATTTCCGCGAACAGCAGCGGGTCGATATTGCCGCCGGAGAGGACGATCGCCGTGGTCTTGCCCCTGGCCTCAACCTTGCCGGCCAGCAACGCCGCCAGAGAGACCGCGCCGCCGGGCTCAACCACCAGTTTCAGGGCGCGGAAGGCGTAGCGGACGGCCTCGGCGACCTCTGCGTCCGAGACGGTCTCGACGCGCGACAGGCGGCGGTTGATGGGGAAGGTCAGCTCGCCCGGACGGTCGGTCATCAGGGCGTCGCAGATGGTGCCGTGGGCCGGGGCGTGGGTCAGGCGCTCGCCCGCCGCCATCGACAGCTGGGTGTCGTTGTAGTCGCGCGGCTCGATGCCGACGACTGGGACGTCGGGCAGGAGGGCGGCCATCGACAGGTTGACCCCGGCGATCAGGCCGCCGCCCGAGGCGCCGCACAGCAGCTGGTCGATCTTCGCGCCAGCAGCCTCGGCCTGTTCGACGATCTCCAGCCCGACCGTGCCCTGGCCCTCGATGACGAAGGGGTCGTCGAAGGGGCGGACCAGGACGCTGCCGCGCGTGGCCGCGATATCCTCGCCGATGGCCTCACGGCTTTCGGTGTAGCGGTCATAGAGGCGGACCTCTCCGCCGAAGGCGATGACCCCCTCGACCTTCACCTTCGGGCTGTCGGCGGGCATGACGATGATGGCGGGGGTCCCCATCATCTTCGCGGCGCAAGCCACGGCCTGGGCGTGATTGCCCGATGAATAGGCGACGACCCCACGCTTCAGCTCGTCGGGGGTCAGGCGACTGATCCGGTTCCAGGCCCCGCGGAATTTGAAGGCCCCCGCCTGCTGCAGGTTCTCGGCCTTCAGCAGCACCCGTCCGCCCAGATGCGCATTCAGCATCGGGCTTTCGATCAGCGGCGTGCGGACGGCGTGGCTGGCGAGCTGGCGGGCGGCGTCGCGGACGCCTTCGAAAGAGGCTGTGTGCATGCTCCCTCCCTTACATTCCCGCCCGACCCCGGTCTAACCTCCCCCCATGAAAAGCCTTATCCTCGCTATCGACCAGGGCACCACCTCGACGCGGGCGATCGCGTTCGGGCTGACCGACGAAGGCGGCCTGCGGCCCGTGGCGGTCAGCCAGATCGAGCTGGAGCAGCATTTCCCGCATCCCGGCTGGGTCGAGCATGACGCCGCCGAGATCTGGGCGGCGACCCTGCAGACCTGTCGCGAGGTGGTGCGCAAGGCGGGCGGGGTCGGGCGGTTCGCCGCCATCGGCATCACAAACCAGCGCGAGACCTCGGTGATCTGGGACGTCGCCACGGGCGAGCCCCTGCACCGGGCCGTGGTCTGGCAGGACCGGCGCACCGCTGCCGCCACCGGCAAGCTGGCCGCCGCCGGGCATGAACCGGAAGTTCAGGCGGCGACCGGCCTGATCCTCGACCCCTATTTCTCGGCCTCGAAATTCGCCTGGCTGCTGGACGCGGTTCCGGGCGCGCGCGATCGGGCGGAGAGGGGCGAGGTCAAGCTGGGCACCATCGAGAGCTGGCTGATCTGGAAGCTGACGGGCGGGGCCAGCCACGTCACCGATGCCACCAACGCCAGTCGCACCTCCTTGATGGATCTAAGGACGCGCCAGTGGCGAGCCGATCTGGCGGAGCTGTTCAATGTCCCGATGGCGGGCCTGCCAGAAATCCGGGGCTGCGCCGATCTGTTGGGCGAGAGCGAGCCGTCGCTGTTCGGCGCGGCCCTGCCGATCCACGGGGCGGCGGGGGATCAGCAGGCCGCGCTGGTGGGACACGGCGCGTTGAACGCTGGGGACGCCAAGATCACCTATGGCACCGGGGCGTTTCTGGTCGCCAACGTGGGCGATGAGCCGGTCGCCTCGTCCAGCCGCCTGCTGGGAACGTTGGGCTATGAGGCGCAGGGGACTGCGGCATACGCATTGGAAGGCTCCATCTTCTCGGCGGGATCGGCGATCCAATGGCTGCGCGACGGGCTGAAGGTGATCTCGGAATCGCGCCAGTCGGAGGCGATGGCGCAGGGGCTGAAGGACAATGGCGGGGTCTATCTTGTGCCGGGCTTCACCGGCCTGGGCGCGCCCTGGTGGGAGCCGGAGGCGCGCGGGACCCTCATCGGCCTGACCCGCGACAGCGGCCCGGCCCAGATGGTGCGGGCGGCGCTGGAATCGCTGGCCTATCAGACGCGCGACCTGCTGGACGCCCTGGCGAAGGACGGGGCGCCGGCCCTGTCGGTGCTGAAGGTGGACGGCGGGGTGACCGCCAACGCCTTCGCAATGCAGTTCGTGGCCGACATCTGCGATGTCACGGTGGAGAGACCCGCGTTTCAGGAGATGACGGCGTTGGGCGCAGCCAAGCTGGCGGCGCTGGGGTGCGGCCTGATCGACACGCTTGACGCAGCGCCCGCCGAGGCTCCGGCCGTCTGGCGCCCGCGGATGGCGGCGGAAGAGCGCGAGCGGCTGCTGAAAGGCTGGCGCGGGGCGGTGAAGGCCGCCATCATCGCCGCGCAATGACCCAGACCCCTGCCGAAGATCCTCAGTCGACCTTCTCCGGGACCCGCCCGGTGGACGCCCGCTACGCCCTGGACGAGTCGTCGCTTGGGCGTTGGCTGGAGGCGAATGTCGAGGGCTACGCCGGGCCGCTGACGGTGCGCCAGTTCAACGGTGGCCAGTCCAATCCGACCTATGAGCTGTCGACGCCGGGCCGGACCTATGTGCTGCGCCGCAAGCCGCCGGGGACCCTGCTGCCCAGCGCCCATGCGGTGGATCGCGAGTTCACCGTCATCTCGGCCCTGCACGCCCAAGGCTATCCGGTGGCGCGGCCCTATGCGCTGTGCGCCGACGACGCGGTCATCGGCTCGATGTTCTACGTCATGGACAAGGTCGAGGGGCGGGTCCTGTGGGACCTGAAGCTGCCGGGACTGGAGCCCGCCGAGCGGCGCGCCATCTATGACGCCCAGGTGGATACGCTAGCGGCCCTGCACAGCTTCGAGCCCGCCGCCATCGGCCTGGGCGACTACGGCAAGCCGGGCAACTATTTCGAGCGGCAGGTCGGGCGCTGGACCAAACAGTATCGGGCGTCGGAGATCGATCCGATCCCGGCCATGGACCGGCTGATCGAATTCCTGCCCGCCACCCTTCCGCCGGAGAGCCCGGCGCGGATCGTCCACGGCGACTTCCGGCTGGACAATATGATCCTAGCGCCCGACCGGGCGCAGGTGCGCGCGGTGCTGGACTGGGAGCTGTCGACCCTGGGCGATCCGATGGCCGACTTCTCCTATCTGCTGATCGCGTGGGCCATTCCGGCGACGATGCGCAACGGCCTGGCCGGGGCCGATCTGGAAGCGCTGGGCATTCCCTCGGTGGAGGAAGTGGTCGCCCGCTATGCGGAGAAGACCGGCGCCCCGCCGCCGTCGAACCTCGACTGGCTGTTCGCCTACAATCTGTTCCGGCTGGCAGCCATCTGCCAGGGCATCGCCGGTCGGGTGAGAGACGGCACCGCCGCCTCGCCGCAGGCCAAGAGCATGGCCGTGCAGGTTCCGGCGCTGTCTGAAGCGGCTTGGGATTTCGCGAAGAAGGCGGGGGCCTGAAGGAAGCGGACGTCTCGCTCCCTTCTAGTCATCCCTCGACCTACCCGGGCTCCCCCACCAGCGTGAACGCCGCCCAGTAGGCCGGGTGGGACCAGCGGCGTTCGGCGCGGACGGCGCGCTGGCCAGCCTGGAGCGCGCGGGCGCGGACGCCTGGGTCGCCGATGGCGTGGCGGTCCAGATCGGCGAAGGTGGCGGTGATCAGGGTGGTGGTGGCGGCGTCCGACACCTCCCAGTGCGAAACCATGACCGAGCGGGCGCCGGCGTAGAAGAAGGCCCGGGCCAGGCCGGACAGCCCCTCCCCGCCGGGACGTCCGTCGGAGGCGGCGGTGTTGCAGGCGGACAGGACCACGAACTCGGCGTTCAGCCGCAGCTGGGCGGCCTCGGAGGCGCTCAGATAGCCGTCGTCGGCCTCGCTCGCCTCGTCCGGCGGGGTCATGACCAGGCCGGGCTCGGCGGCCGCGGAGCCGGCCATCAGGCCGTGGGTCGAGAAGACCACGAAGCGGGCGCGCGACAGGGCGTCCAGATCGGTGGCGCGGACGGCCTGTTCGGTGGCCTCCGATCCGATACGGACGAGGGAGTCCGGATAGCGGGCCTTCAGCGTCTCCAGCTCCAGCCGCGAACCGCGCAGATAAGGCAGGGTCTTCAGCTTCTCCACATCGGCGAGACGGCCCGCCATGACGGTGTCGGCGGCGGGGGCGCCGCGGGTCGGGTCGGCGGGGGCGCCCGACAGGAGCGGGGCGCCGAAGGCGGCCAGCCGCAGGGGCGCGGCGTTGGACGGACGGCGCGGGATAGCCACGGGCGAGGGCGGGCAGCCGGGGCTGCGCGCCGCCGGATCGGGCACCAGATAGCAGCGCAGGGCGCGCAGGCTGGACACGGCGGGCAGGCTGGCCAAGGCGTAGCGGTCGGCCAGCCATGGCGTGGCGGCCAGAGCGTCGAGATCCGCCTCCGCCCCCTCCGGCCGGGCCGTGGTCAGCACCGCCAGCGGCAGGGCCGACAGGACGCCGGTGGTGACGGTGATCAGGGTCGTCTTGTCCTTGAAGGTCTCCTCGACCGGCAGGATCAGCTCGGAATAGAGGCGCCAACTCTGGTCGCGATCGAAGCGAGCGGGCTGGGGACCGGCGAAGAGGGTCGGATCGACATCGTCGCCGCGCGGAGCGGCCGTGGCGCTGAGCGATGCGCGCAGCCGGTCGACCGCCGCCTTCAGCCGGGTCTCGTCCAGCGCCTCGGAACGGGCCCAGGCGACCCGCTCGCGGGTGACGGCCCAGACATAGGTCGCCTCGGGGTTCGACAGGACCAGCAGCAGGCCCTCGTCGGGACGGAGCAACTGCTGGGTCTCGGCGATGGACAGGGCGCGCGGGCTGGTCAGTTCGGAATAGGCCGGGAAGCGGGCCTCGATGTCGGCGTCGATGACCCCCAAGCGCGTGGTGGCGGCCTCCCAGTCGGACTGGGCGCGGGTGCGGGCGGCGAGGCCGGCGGGATCGGTGGAGGCGTAGTAGCGCTCCAGCTCCCGTTCCAGCCGGTCGCGGCGGACGATCAGATCCTCGCGCTCCTCGGCCAGCCGACCGAGGGCGTCGTCGCCCTGGGCGAAGCGGGCGGACACCCGGGTCAGGGCGTCAGCGGCGTCGGAGGCGATGGCCCACTGGGCGGCCTCGAAGGCCTCGGCGCGGAGATTGTCGGGCGTGTCGGGCCCGGCCGGAGCCGCGCCCGCCGCCAGCAGGAGCCCGAACGCCGCGATAGCCCCCGCCAGCCGCCGCATCAGTTGCTGAGCACCTGGATGCTGGTCCAGACGTCGCCCCGGTTGGAGATGGCGACGCGCATCTTGCCCCCGGCGCGCGAGGAGACGGTGCAGACCGGATAGTGGTCGCCGAAGCCGTCGCGGCAGACGGTGGCGCCGCGATGGTCGCGGATGGCCAGGTCGATGTCGGTGTCGCCGTCGCCGATGGCGGCGACGCGCAGCACCTCGCCGGGACGGGCGTCAACTTCGAAGCCCCAGCTTTCGCGGGCCTGAAGCTGTTTGACGGTGAACACGGGCCCGGCGCCGAAGGGCGAGGACCGGACGCCGCGCGTCAGCGGCTCGCGCAGGCGGTCGATGGCGTCGATGATCGGCCGGTTGCCCGCCGAGAGGGCCGCGGCCTCGTCCAGCAGGCGGGACGGGGTCAGGAGGGGCTCGGGACCCTCGCCCTGACGCACAGGCACCTCGGCCAGCAGGCGGGCGGCCATGATCAGGGCGCCGGCGTCGCCGCGCTCGCGCCCCCAGGCGGCCAGTTCGGCGGCGGTGACGGCCTGGGCCACCCCACGGGCTTCCGGGGTGACGGCGGCTTCCGGGTCAGGCGCGAAGGCGGCCGCGCCCGCGGCGACGGTCAGGACGGCGGCGACCGCCAGCCCCTTGAGTGCTGATTTCATGCCGATCATGCGCGGTTCCCCCTGCCCTCGCCCCGACGTCTCGGGGCCGATCATGCACTGTGCGGGCGCGAGAGAACAGGGATACTGATTGAAGCTGACGATCCGCCTCAGCGGCTTTCCAGAACCGCGCCGTTGAGGATGCGGCGATCCGAGCGGGCCTGAACCAGAACCGCCACGGCCTGATCGGGCGAAGAGGCCTCGGGCAGCGGATACAGGACGGCGCGGCCGGTCCAAGGCCCCAGCACCCGCACAGAGCGGACGACGTTCATGTGGCGGACCTTCTGGCCCCGGTTGTCGCCGGACGCGATCTCCACGGTCTGGGGACCGGGGGTGTAGAAGACGGCCACCACCTCGGCCCCGCCGGTCGGGGCGCGGCCCGAGCCGACGCCGACGCGGTCGCCGGTCTCGCGGAACTCGATCTCGGGCGGGAAGACGCGGCGGGCAGCCTCCTCGTCGATGGCGGCCTGCAGGGCTTCTGTGTTGGCGGCGGCCTGACGGCGGCCGTCGATCACCACCTGCGGGGTCGAGACGTTGCGGATGCGCAGCGCATGGCGATAGGCGCGCTGGCGCTGGGCAAACTCGGGCCGGGCGAAGGTGTCGGCCCAGCCGAGATAGTCCCAGTAGTCGACGGCGTAGGTCAGGGCGATGACGCCCGGCTCGACGGCCACGGCCTCGATGCGGGCGTTGGCCTCGGGGCATCCGGCGCAGCCCTGGGCGGTGAACAGCTCGACCACCACCGGCTCGGCGGGCATGTCGCGATGGCGCACACGGGTATTGTTCGGCTGGGCCGAAGAGGCCGCCGTCAACAGCGCGGCCGTCACGACCGCGACAGGAAGTGTCCACCCCCAAAAGCGCATGCCGACACCTTAACCACGGGGCGGCCCGTGATGTCGGTCATTTTCGCGTGAGGCGTCCGTCAGACGCGGATATCGAGCAGGCTGCCGGGGCGGCTGAGACGCTGGGAGGGGTCGCCGTCGGCGGCGCGCGGGGCGACCGAGCGCACCGGGGTGTCGCGCACCGGAACCGGCGCGACGGCCGTCGGGGCAGAGGCGGCGACGGAGGCGGTCGCGCCCTGCAGGGCCGCCTGGAAGAAGGCCGAACGCGAGGTCCCGGCCGGCGACGACGGGGTCTGCGTCGGGAACAGCGGCGACGGAACGGAGGGGCGAATCGCGCTCATGCCGACAGGGTTAATGAAAGCCGTCGGAAATGGGTTAACGCGCTGACGGCGGGCGTTTGAGAGCCGTTCTAGCGGGCGGTCGCGGTCGGAAGCGGGCGGGCCGGGGCCTGGATGGCGGCGACCAGACGCTCGATCTCGGCGTCCTCCAGAAGCGGGCCGGAGAATTTGGCCACCACATTGCCCATGGCGTCGACAGCGAAGGTCTCGGGCGCGCCGGTGATGCCCAGATCCAGTCCGGCGCGACCGTCGCGGTCCACCAGCACTATGGAATAGGGATCGCCCAGTTCATCGAGGAAGGCCCGGGTGGCGACGGGATCATCCTTCCACGCCACACCGACCACGGCGACGCCACGCTCTTTCAGCGCCATCAGTTTCGGATGCTCGACCCGGCAGGGCGCGCACCAGCTGGCGAAGACATTGATCAGCATGGGTCGACCGACGCCCGCGGTCTTCAGATCCACATGGCCCGGACCGGCCTGCGTCCCGTTGAGCATCGGCAGGACGGTTTCCGGCACGGGCTGGCCGACCAATGCGTCCGGCCGATATTCGGCTCCCCGACCGTCAGCTATCGACCGACCCGTGAAGTCCCCCAGACGCACAGCGCCGAAGACCACCAGGGCGACCAGAGCCACCAGCGGAACGACCGCGAACCACCGGCTCACGATTGAGACGCCTTGTCGGCTTCAAGCTTGGCCAGCTCCGCCTTCCAGCGACGGGCGGCGATCAGGGCGCGGACGGCGAGCGCCGTCAGAACCACGACGCTGATCCCCCAGGCGGGCCAGACGTAGGCGGCGTATTTGCCCATATCGAGGTCGAGCATGATCAGGCCTCCAGAGCCCGGCGCGCGCGGATGGCCAGCACCCGACGACGCACGATCTCGGTGCGGATGGCGGTCAGCCAGATGGCGAGGAAGAAGACCAGATAGCCCGCCATCATCATCAGCAGGGGGGCCAGCATGCTGCCCGCGACGGACGGTCCATCAGCGCGCAGCAGGGAGGCCGGCTGGTGCAGGGTGTTCCACCAGTCGACCGAGAATTTCACGATGGGCAGGTTGATCAGGCCGACCAGACCCAGCACGGCGGCGGCGCGGGCGGCCTTGGCCTCGTCATCGATCGAGGCGCGCAGGGCCATGTAGCCGAGGTAGAAGAGGAGCAGCACCAGCTCCGAGATCAGGCGGGCGTCGCCCCATTCCCACCAGGTGCCCCACATCGGCTTGCCCCAGATGCTGCCGGTCACCAGCGCGAGGAGGGTGTAGGCCGCGCCCGGCAGGGCGGCGGCGCGAGCGGCGGCGTCGGCCAAGGGGTGGCGGAACACCAGGGCGAAGAAGCTGGAGACGCCCAGCGTCCCGTAGATCACCAGCCCGACGGAGGCCGCCGGGACGTGGACGAAGATGATCCGCATGGCGTCAGCCTGCTGATAGTCTTCCGGCGCGGCGAAGCTGAACCAGGAGCCGACCAGCAGCAGGAGGACGGCAGCGCCCCACAGCACCGGCACGAGGGGGCGGGTGAAGCGGGCGAACCGGTCTGGATTGGCGAGGCCGAACATGATCGGCGCTCTTTAATCGCTGATCGCACGGCGCGCTACTTCGGGGATTCGCGGCCAAATCGCACCCCGCGCCTTGAAGCTTGGCCGTTCGGCATGCCAGAGCATGCCCCACAGACTGAGGACGGACCATGACCGACGACGTGACCAAGGATTCCAACGGCAACATTCTGGCCGACGGCGACAGCGTGACGCTGATTAAGGACCTGAAGGTCAAGGGCTCGGGTGGAGTGACGCTGAAGCGCGGCACCCTGGTCAAGAACATCCGCCTGACCGGCGATCCGGACGAGATCGAGGCCAATGTCGAGAAGGTGCGCGGCCTCGTCCTGCGCACCGAGTTCGTCAAGAAGGCCTGAGCCGCATTACCAAGGCTTAAGTGGCGGGGGCTGACCCCCTCCGGTAGCGCTTGCGCCACACCGGAGGGGATACCGATGACCACACGCCTGCTCGCCGCCGCCTCGGCCCTTGCGCTGTTCAGCGGGCTGAGCGCCCTGCCCGCCGTGGCCCAGGACGCGCCGACCACGCCGTCCTTCATGACCGAGCCGCGCGACTGGTCCGCCACCCTGCGCGAGGACGTCACGGCGCTGCATGCGGTGATCATGGACAGCCACCCCGGGCCCTACGACAGCCTGAACCCCGAGTTCCGGACCAAGGCCGAAGCGGGCCTGGCCCTGGCCCTGCAACGGGCCGAGACGACCACCGACGCCGGCGGCTGGTGGTGGGCGCTGCGCGCCTATGTGGCCAGCTTCGACGACGGCCATGTGCAGATGTATCTGAAGGACCAGTCGGGCGGCTTCCCGACCCGCTGGCCCGGCTTCCTGACCGCCTATCGCGGCGCTGACCAGATCGTGCTGACCCGCGACGAGACCGATGCGAGCACTCCGCCGATCGGCGCGAAGCTGATCGACTGCGACGGCGTTCCGGCGGACCGTCTGGCCGCCGAGCGGATCGGCGCCTTCCGTGGTCGCTGGTTCTTGGAGGCCCAGCACGCCAGCCTCGGCGACTGGGAATTCATGAGCGCCTCCAATCCGTGGATCCCGGAGATGCGCGCCTGCCGCTTCGAGGTGGCAGGCCGGACCCGCAGCTGGACCCTGAACTGGCGCCCCATCGCCGCCGGTGACATTTCGACCCGCCGTCAGGCGGTCACCGGACGCGGCGACTACAAGTTTGGCCTGGCTACGCTGGACGATGGCGCGGTCTGGTTCTCGGCGCCCTCGTTCGACGGCAACCCCGGCGGCGCGGCCCACACAGCCCTGACGCCGCTGATGGAAGAGATGAAAACCCGTCAGGCCGAGCTGCGCGCCGCCCCCTATGTGGTGCTGGACCTGCGCGGCAACGGCGGGGGCTCGTCCCACTGGAGCCAGCTGGTCGCCCAGGCGCTGTGGGGCGACGACTGGATGGAGACGCATAGCCTGCCGTCGATCGAAGCCATCGAATGGCGGGCTTCGGACGGCAATCTGGCCGCGGTGCAGTCCTATTTCGACCGCTGGACCGCCGCCGGGGAGAGCGCCGAGCGGATCGGCTGGGCGCGCGAGATCGTGGACGGCATGACCACCGCCCGGGCCGAGGGCAAACCCTACTGGCGCGACGCGCCGCCTCCGGCTGACCCAACCGCCCCCCCGCCGGTGCGTCCCGAAGCGCCGCAACTGGTGCGCGGCCCGGTCTATGTGCTGACCGACGCGGGCTGCGGCTCGGCCTGTCTGGACGCGGTCGATCTGTGGAAGGCGGCGGGGGCGATCCAGATCGGGCGCGAGACCTCGGCGGACACGGTCTACATGGACGTGCGCGGCGACGAACTGCCCAGCGGACTGGTGCAGGTGGGCATTCCGATGAAGGTCTGGCGCGGCCGCCAGCGCGGCAACAACGAGCCCCAGCGTCCGGCGCACGAGTTCGACGGCGACATGACCAATACGGCGGCGGTGCAGGCGTGGATCCGGACCCTGCCGGAGACCTGACTTTGGTCAGCTCTGGGCGTTGCGGATGGCCGCGGCGCCGGCCAGCGGGGTGATCACCGCCGCGAACAGGACATAGGCGGTCAGGAAGGCCAGGGCCGGCCCTGGAGACTGGCCGTTCGCCGCCCGCTCCAGCGCGCCCGCGCCGAACACCACCGGCGGGATGAACAGGGGCAGGACGACCACGGCGATCAGCAGGCCGCCGCGCTTGGATCCCAGCGCCAGTGATGCGCCGAGCGCCCCGGTCAGGGCGAAACCGAGCCCGCCGATCAGGGCCGACAGAGCGGCCAGCGGCGCCAGCGAAACCGGCAGGCCCAGGGTGATGGCCGCCACCGGGGCGGTGATGGCCAGCGGCCAGCCGACCGCCAGCCACTGGGCCTTGGCCTTGGCGATGACCGTCAGCTCCAGCGGCGGGCCGCCGAGCGCCAGCAGATCCAGCGTCCCGTCCTCGAAATCGCGCTCGAATAGCCGTTCCAGCGACAGGATGGACGATACGGCCAGCGCCACCCAGGCGACGCCGCCGGCGATGGGGCGCAGGGCCGCCGGATCGCTGCCCGAGGCCAGCGGGACCAGCACCGTCAGGCACAGGAAGAAGCCGCAGGCCAGCAGGGGCCCGCCGCCACCTGCCCAGGCCAGCGCCAGCTCGCGCCGCCACAGGATCATCAGCGCCTTCATCGGACGGCTCCAATGTCGAGCGTCCGGGCAGGGATCGGCAGGGGGTCGTGGACGGCGGCGATGACGCCGCCGCCCTTGTCCACATGGGCCTGAAGCAGGACGCCGAGCGCCGCGCGCCAACGGGCGTCCAGCGGGCTGAGCGGCTCGTCGAGCAGCCACAGGGGACGCGGGGAGGCGATCAGACGAGCTAACGCCAGACGGCGGCGCTGGCCCGCCGACAGCCTGCGCACCTCGAGGTCCAGCAGGGGCTCCAGCGCCAGCACGTCAACGGCGGCGGCGATGCCGTCGGGGTCGGCGCCGAACCACTGCGCCTGAAAGGTCAGCTCCTCCCGCGCCCGGCGCGCGCCCTTCAGCCCGTCGAGATGGCCCAGCCAGTGCAGATGGCTGGCGCGCGCCTCGCTGATCTCGATATCAGCGAAGGCCACCGTTCCGGCGTCGGGGCGCAGGAATCCGGCCAGAGTGCGCAGCAGTGAGGTCTTGCCCGCGCCATTGGCGCCGGTCAGGGCCAGAACCTCTCCGGACCCGACCGAAAACGACAGGTCGCGGAACAGCCGGCGCTCGCCACGCGACACCGTCAGGCCGGAGACGGTCAGCATCGGCCACCCACGCAGTTGCGAACGTCTCTCAATACCCATGCAGACGTCATGGATTCATGGACGGGCAAGGGAACCATCGCTATATGCCCGGTCGCCGCAGCAGGCGTCCGCCGCGCGCGACGGGACCCTGTGAGTCCCGCCGTCGACCGCGCGAACGTGCAACCGGATTGTCGGGCGGCATACACCAGAGGAAGACTCTCCATGCCGTCGATCGACAGCCTCAAGACCCGCCAGGACCTCTCCGTCGGGCGCAAGAAATACGCCTATTACAGCCTTCCCGCCGCCGAGGAAGCCGGTCTGACCGGGATTTCCCGCCTGCCGCGCTCGATGAAGGTGCTGCTGGAGAACCTTCTGCGCAACGAGGACGGAGTTTCCGTCACCGAAGCCGACCTCAAGGCCGTCGCCGCCTGGATCGAGAACAAGGGCGCGGTCGAGCACGAGATCGCCTTCCGCCCGGCCCGCGTCCTGATGCAGGACTTCACCGGCGTGCCCGCCGTCGTCGACCTGGCCGCGATGCGCGACGCCATGGCCGCCCTGGGCGCCGACGCCACCAAAATCAACCCGCTGGTCCCCGTCGACCTGGTCATCGACCACTCGGTCATGGTCGATCACTTCGGCACCGCCAAGGCCTTCAACCAGAACGTCGAGCGCGAGTACGAGCGCAACATCGAGCGCTACAACTTCCTGCGCTGGGGGTCGTCGGCCTTCAACAACTTCCGCGTCGTGCCTCCCGGCACCGGCATCTGCCACCAGGTCAATCTGGAAAACCTGGCCCAGACCGTCTGGACCCTGGAAGAGGGCAAGAAGACCGTCGCCTATCCCGACACCGTGGTCGGCACCGACTCGCACACCACCATGATCAACGGCCTGGCCGTTCTGGGCTGGGGCGTCGGCGGCATCGAGGCTGAGGCCGCCATGCTGGGCCAGCCGATCCCGATGCTGATCCCGGAAGTCATCGGCTTCAAGCTGACCGGCAAGCTGCCGGAAGGCGCCACCGCCACCGACCTGGTGCTGACCGTCACCCAGATGCTCCGCAAGAAGGGCGTGGTCGGCAAGTTCGTCGAGTTCTTCGGCGACGCCCTGTCGGGCCTGACGCTGGAAGACCAGGCGACCATCGCCAACATGGCTCCGGAATACGGCGCCACCTGCGGCTTCTTCCCCGTCTCGCAAGCCACCATCGACTTCCTGGCCGCCACCGGCCGTGACAAGGCGCGCGTCGCCCTGGTCGAGGCCTACGCCAAGGCGCAAGGCCTGTGGATCGACGAAACCTCGGAAGAGCCGGTCTTCACCGACACCCTCGAACTGGACCTGGCCTCTGTCGTGCCGTCGCTGGCCGGTCCTAAGCGTCCGCAGGACCGCGTCGAGCTGACCACCGCCGCCCCGGAGTTCGAAGGACACCTGACCGGCACCTTCGCCCGCGCCGCCGACGCCCCACGCGCCGACGTCGAAGGTGAGAAATTCTCGGTCGGCGACGGCGACGTCGTGATCGCGGCCATCACCTCGTGCACCAACACCTCCAACCCTAGCGTGCTCATCGCCGCCGGCCTGGTGGCGCGCAAGGCTCTGGCGCTGGGCCTGAAGCCCAAGCCCTGGGTCAAGACCTCGCTGGCCCCCGGTTCGCAGGTCGTCACCGACTACCTGACCGACGCCGGCCTGCAGAAGGACCTGGACGCCATCGGCTTCAACCTGGTCGGCTACGGCTGCACCACCTGCATCGGCAACTCGGGTCCGCTGGATCCGGCGATCTCCAAGGCCATCAACGAGAACGGCATCGTCGCCACCTCGGTCCTGTCGGGCAACCGGAACTTCGAAGGCCGCGTGAACCCGGACGTCCAGGCCAACTACCTGGCCTCGCCGCCGCTGGTCGTGGCCTACGCCCTGGCCGGCTCGATGCGCATCGACATCACCAAGGACCCGATCGGTCAGGACAAGAAGGGCAAAGACGTCTTCCTGGCCGACATCTGGCCGACCACGCAGGAAGTCGCCGACATCCAGCGCAAATCGGTCACCCCGGCCATGTTCGCCAAGCGCTACAAGGACGTCTTCAAGGGCGACAAGCACTGGCAGGCGATCAAGGTCACCGGCGGCCAGACCTATGAGTGGGACGGCGCCTCGACCTACGTCGCCAACCCGCCCTATTTCGAAGGCCTGTCCATGGAGCCGAAACCGGTTCAGGACATCGTCGAAGGCCGCGTGCTGGCCATCTTCGGCGACTCGATCACCACCGACCACATCTCGCCGGCCGGTTCGATCAAGAAGACCTCGCCCGCCGGTGTCTGGCTGACCAACCACGGCGTCGACGCCCTGGACTTCAACAGCTACGGCGCCCGCCGCGGCCACCACGAAGTCATGATGCGCGGCACCTTCGCCAACATCCGCATCCGCAACAAGATCACGCCGGACATCGAAGGCGGCGTGACCAAGCATTTCCCGTCGGGCGACGTCATGTCGATCTACGACGCGGCCATGCGCTACCAGTCGGAAGGCCGTCCGCTGGTCGTCTTCGCCGGCAAGGAATACGGCACCGGCTCGTCGCGTGACTGGGCCGCCAAGGGCACCAACCTGCTGGGCGTCCGCGCGGTCATCGCCGAGAGCTTCGAGCGCATCCACCGCTCGAACCTGATCGGCATGGGCGTCGTGCCGCTGCAGTTCAAGCAGGACGGCTGGCAGAAGCTGGGCCTGACCGGCGAGGAAATCGTCACCATCCGCGGCCTGACCGACGCCAACGTCGGCAAGCTGAAGCCCCGTCAGGACCTGTGGGTCGAGCTGTTCCGCCCGTCGGACGGCAAGATGGCCCGCTTCCCGGTCCGCTGCCGCATCGATAACCAGACCGAGCTGGAATATCTGCGCGCCGGCGGCGTCATGCCGTACGTCCTGCGCAACCTGGCCCGCGGCCCGGAAGCCGAAGCGGCGGAATAGGCCAGACCGCCCTCAAGCAGCGAGCGACCGCGTCACGAGCGTTAGGGCAAAACAGAATAAAAGGCCGGTGGAGCGATCCACCGGCCTTTTTCATGCGCGCGGCGCGACGACCGGCTACAAGGCGCCGATGCTGCGCCTTTCCGAAATCAAGCTGCCCCTCGACCACGCGCCCGAGGCCCTGCCCGAGGCGATCGCCGCGCGTCTGGGCGTGCCCGCGCACGATCTCGTCCGCTGGTCGGTGTGGAAGCGGGCGCATGACGCACGCAAGAAATCAGCGATCCTGAAGGTCTACATCCTTGACGTCGAAGTCCGCGACGAGGCGGCGGTGCTGGCTCGGTTCAGGGACGACCCGCATGTCCGCCCCTCGCCGGACGTGACCTATCGCCCGGTCGCCGTCGCGCCGAAGGATATGCGCCTCAGGCCCGTGGTCATCGGGGCCGGACCGTGCGGTCTGTTCGCCGGGCTGATCCTGGCCGAGATGGGCTTCCGGCCGATCATCCTGGACCGGGGCAAGGTCGTGCGGGAGCGCACCAGAGACACCTGGGAGCTGTGGCGCAAGAGCAGGCTGCATCCGGAGTCCAACGTCCAGTTCGGCGAGGGCGGCGCCGGCACCTTCTCCGACGGCAAGCTGTACAGCCAGATCAAGGACCCGCGCTTCCTGGCCCGCAAGGTGCTGACCGAATTCGTCGCGGCGGGGGCGCCCGAGGAGATCCTGACCGAGGCCCATCCGCACATCGGCACCTTCCGGCTGGTGACCATGGTCGAGGCCATGCGCGAGAAGATCGAGGCCCTGGGCGGCGAATACCGGTTCGAGCATCGGGTCGTGGACATCGAGATGCGGGACGGCGCCCTGAAGGGCCTGCATCTGCACACCGGCGAGGTGCTGGAGGCCGACCACGTCGTCTTCGCCATCGGCCATTCGTCGCGCGACACCTTCCAGACCCTGTACGACCGGGGCGTCCATATCGAGGCCAAGCCCTTCTCCATCGGCTTCCGCATCGAGCACCCGCAGTCGTGGATCGACCGCGCGCTGTTCGGCCCCTGCGCCGGCCACCCCGATCTGGGCGCGGCGGCCTATTCCCTGTCGCATCACTGTTCGAACGGGCGGACCGTCTACAGCTTCTGCATGTGCCCGGGCGGGACGGTGGTGGCGGCGACCAGCGAGCCGGGCCGCGTCGTGACCAACGGCATGAGCCAGTATTCGCGCAACGAGCGGAACGCCAACTCCGGCTTCGTCGTCGGCATCTCCCCCGAGGATTATCCGAGCGACCACCCGCTGGCGGGGATCGAACTGCAGCGCGATCTTGAGACCCGCGCCTATCAGGCCGGGGGCGGCGACTATTTCGCCCCGGGCCAGCTGGTCGGCGACTTTCTGGCAGGGCGACCCTCGACGGCGCTGGGCGAGGTCGTGCCCAGCTACAAGCCGGGCGTGACCCCGACCGATCTGGCGCCCCTGATGCCGGACTATGTGATCGCCGCCATGCGCGAGGCCCTGCCCGTCTTCGGTCGCAAGATTCCTCGTTACGACGACGCCCAAGCGGTTCTGACGGGCGTCGAGACCCGCAGTTCCTCGCCGATCCGCATGACGCGTGGCGCCGACTTCCAGAGCCTGAACGTGCGCGGCCTGTTCCCGGCGGGCGAGGGCGCCGGCTATGCGGGCGGCATCCTCTCGGCCGCCGTCGACGGGATCAAGGTGGCGGAGGCCGTGGCGCGGTCGATGACGGGCCAGACCGCCTGAGACCCGCTCCGCTCAATCGTTGAGCCAGCCCTGCGCTCGCAGGCGGCCGACGTTGGCGCGGGAGACGGGGGCCTCGAGCCCGCCGGTCAGTTTGAGGCGCAGGTTCCGGCCGTCCTCGACCACGCCCTCGACGGCGGCGCGGGCCACCCACCATGAGCGGTGGGTTTGTTCGCCCTCCACCCCCTTCAGCCCCGCCATGGCCTGCGACAGGGACATGAGGATCAGGGTCGAGCCGCGCGGGGTGTGGATGCGGACGTAGTGGTCCTCCATCTGCAGACACAGGATGTCGCGACCCAGCCCGGGCGGCAGGCGGTCGCGCGGGTCGGAACTGTCAGCATCCCCGGCCTTCTGGCCCCGCAGCGTCCACCACAGCACCAGTCCGGTGGCGATCACGCTGATCACCAGCGACTGGCCGTACCATTCCAGCCACGGGACCCGCCCCGTCTCGGGCCAGACCGTACGGGCCAGAAGGCGGCTGCTCATCGTCGTCGGGATCGTCAGCAGGGCCACCACCGGCGGGGCCCAGAGCCAGAGCGGGATGCGCCGCCGCATGGCGAACCGCGCGACCCACGGCACGATCAGGCCGAACAGGGTCCAGCCGCACCACAGGCTCGCCACCCAATAGGCGATCCGCTCGGGCAGCCCGCCGTTCATATAGCTGCCGAAGGGGCCGATGACGCCCAGCAGGACGCCCAGGGCCGTCGAGGAGACGAACCCCGCCAAGACCGCCCGGCCCCAGCCCCCACGTCTGAACAGCCCCGATTCCATCCGCTGATCCTGCCACATCCCGACGCGCTGCCTAGCGGCGTCGGTTCGCCCGGTCACGCGCCCGTTCGCCCATTGGCGCAAACGGCGTGGCGCACCGGCTCGGGTGAGGAAAGAACGGGGCCTCACGCTGACCGGAACCCGCCCCGATGCTTCTGACCACCGCCTTCGCCGCCGCCCTGCTGACCTCGCCGATGTCACCGCCGAATCCACTGTTGAGCGGGACCGTTCAACAGACCGGGGCGGTCGTCTTCGAACGCCGCACCATCCCGGACGGCGACATTCCGGTGGAGATCGGCGTCTGGCGGTCCGCCGGGGCGTCCGACGCCCCGCGTCCGCTGGTGGTCATCTCACACGGCAACGGCGGTGATTTCCGGGGACATGAGGACACCGCACGGGCGTTGGCCGCCGCCGGGTTCGTGGTCGCCGCCCTGACCCACACCGGCGACAACTGGCGCGACCAGAGCGGCGCCACCGACGTGGCCCGGCGTCCGCGCCAGCTCTCCCTGCTGATCGAGACGATGGTGGCGGAGGGCGGCATCGATCCGGAGCGGATCGGGGCCTTCGGCTTCTCCGCCGGTGGGTTCACCGTCCTGACCGCCGCCGGCGGCGAGCCGGACCTCACCCGGGTGGCTGATCACTGCCACGCCCATCCCGATTTCTACGACTGCCGGCTGATCGCCTCGGCGGGTCTTCCTGCGGCTTCCTCACCACCGGTCTGGACCCACAATCCGCGCATCAGGGCCGTGGTCGCCGCCGCCCCCGCGCTGGGCTTCACCTTCACGCCGAACGGACTGAAGGGCGTCACCCAGCCGGTGCAGCTGTGGCAGGCCGAGGATGACCGCATCCTGCCGTCACCCGCCTATGTCGAGCCGGTACGCGGCGCCCTGCCGACGTCGCCCGAGTTCCATCTGGAGCCCGGCGCGGGCCATTTCGACTTCCTGCCGCCGTGCCGACCCGAGGTGCTGGCCAGCGCGCCGATGATCTGCGTCTCGGCGTCCGACTTCGACCGGGCGGCCTTCCACGACCGGTTCAACGCCGAAGTCGTACGTTTCTTCCAGCGGACCCTGTCGGACGCCCGCTGAGACGGTCAGCCCGCCGTGGCGTTGTGCGGACCCGGATCGCGCGGATTGCGGCCGAAGGCCTCTTCGCACAGGGCCCGGCCGAAGGCCTCGGACAGCATCATCTGGCGGTCGCCCAGCGCCCCGCCGACACGACCCCCGACATTGGTGGTCACCGCCACCGGGAAACGGCCCAGCACGCGATTGCCGTGGGCGGGGTCGACGAATTCGACCGTGCCGGACATGGTCTGGCGGGCGTCGCCGTTCAGTACGGCCCCGGCCCGGCTCCCGCGCTGCATCTCGTCGATATGGACGCGGACGTTGACCGGGGCCGTGCCCCACATGCAGCGCTTCAACTCCTCGTGGACTTCTTCGGAAAAGGTCTCGGCGAAGTCGTCCTCGGCGTTCAGCCAGGCGCTGGACAGGGTGATGGTCCCGACCTGGGCCGTCTCCTGCAGGCCTGGCGGCAGGGCGACGGGCGGGCCGCCCTGAATGACAGGCGCGCAGGCGGCGGTAGCGATCAGGGCCGACAGGGCCGTAGCAGTCAGAAGCGATTTCATCAGGCGGTCTCCGTTGCCGGGACCCTTAGCCGAACCGCGTTCATTCACGAGTGAATTCGCAGTAATCCCGGACCGCTCAGCGATCGAAAACCTCGACGCCGATCTCGCCCGAGGGCGTCAGCCAAGCGCGCTTCATGCCCTGACTGTTGAAGGGGGCAGTGACATTGCCGTCGCGGTCCAAGGCGATCAGGCCGCCGTCGCCGCCCATGGCGCCGATTTCGTCGATGACCGCCTGCGCGGCAACGCTCAACGATTGACCCGCAGCCACACGCCAGGCGGTCTGGGCGGTGGCGGCGACGCGGATGAAATATTCGCCCTGCCCGGTGCCCGAGGCGGCGACATTGCCGTCCGCCCAAGTCCCGGCGGCGGGGATGGGGGTGTCGCCGACCCGACCCGGCATCTTGCCGAACACCCCGGCGGTCGAGGTCGCGGCGGCCAGACGGCCCTCAGCATCCAGCACGCAGCAGCCGACGGTGCCGTGGCTCAGCGTGCCGGGCGGATGGTTGTCCTCGCCCTTGCCGGCGCGGGTGAACCACGCCTCTTCATCGGCGATGGGCTCCAGCCCCTGATCCAGCGCGAACAGGGCCGCGCCCTCGCCCGCGAGCATGACGTGCGGGGTCTTGTCCATAACGGCGCGCGCGGCCACGACCGGATTGCGGAAGCCCTGCAGGGCCGCCACGGCGCCCGCCCGGCGGGTCGATCCATCCATGATGCTGGCGTCCAGCTCATAGGCCCCGGCCAGATTGGGCGAGGCCCCGCGCCCGGCGACATAGAGGCCCGAGTCCTCGAGCATCACCACCGCCGCGACGGCGACGTCCAGGGCGCTTTCGCCCGCGTCCAGCCGCGCCTTCATGGCCTCGACGACCTCGCGCATGTGCACGACCTCGGCGTCATAGTTGCGCTCGCGCCGGGCGCCCGCGCCGCCGTGAAGGATGAGGGCCGTCATGGGGTGTCTCCTGATCGCCTCTTTTCAACGGGCGTGGGGGTCCTTAGCCTCCGAAACAAGCGAGCGCCACGGGGGCGAGCGCATCTCCGCCTCAAAGGACTCCCTATGCGCGCTGTTCTCTCGAAAGCCCCCGGCGGCCCGGAAACCCTCGTCGTCGAGGAGGTTCTGGACCCCCGCCCGCAGAAGGGCGAGGTGGTGATCGAGGTGAAGGCCATCGGGGTCAACTTCCCCGACACCCTGATCATCGAGGACAAATACCAGTTCAAGCCGCAGCGGCCCTTCTCGCCGGGCGGCGAGGTCGCCGGGATCATCGAGGCCGTCGGCGAGGGCGTGAAGGGCATCTTCAAGGGCGACCGCGTCATCGCCGTGCCCGGCTGGGGCGGCATGGTCGAGCGACTGGCCGTCCCCGCCGCCTCGGTGATCAAGATCCCGGACGGCATGGATTTCCAGACCGCCGCCTCGCTGGTGATGACCTACGGCACCTCCTACTACGCCCTGAAGGATCGGGCGCAGCTGAAGGCGGGTGAAAGCCTGCTGGTGCTGGGCGCCGCCGGCGGTGTCGGCGTCGCCGCCGTCGAACTGGGCAAGGCCATGGGCGCGCATGTCATCGCCGCCGCCTCGACCAACGACAAGGTCCAGTTCGCCCTGGAGGCCGGGGCCGACAACGGTCTGATCTATCCGTCCGGCAAGATGGACAAGGCGGCCCAGAAGGAGCTGTCCGGCGAACTGAAGCTGGCCTCGGGCCGCGACGGCCCTGACGTGGTCTATGACGGCGTGGGCGGCGACTATTGCGAGCCGGCCCTGCGCGCCATGGACTGGAACGGCCGCTATCTGGTGGTCGGCTTCCCGGCGGGCATCCCGTCGCTTCCGCTGAACCTGACCCTGCTGAAGTCGGTGTCGGTGATCGGGGTGTTCTGGGGCGCCGCCGTCGCCCGCGACCCGGCCCTGCACGTCGCCAACATGGCCGATCTCTTCAAGTTCTGGGCCGAGGGCAAGATCAAGCCCCGGATCAGCCGCACCTTCCCGCTGGAACGCGCCCACGAGGCCATCCAGGCGCTCGGCGACCGCTCGGTCATGGGCAAGGTGGTGGTGACTATCGAGGACTGAGCCTGAGGCTCAGTCCTGCGGCCCCTTCAGCCGCTCCAGCGCCTCGCTGGCCAGTTCGCGGTGGCGGGTCTTGATGTTGGCTCCCAGGGTGGCCAGCAGGGCGGCGAAGACGGCGGCGTCATCGGTGAAGCCGACCACGGCGAAAATGTCGGGGATGGCGTCGGTCGGCAGGACGAAATAGGCCAGCGCCCCCAGCATGATCCCCTTGGCCGCCGCCGGGGTCTGGGGGTCGCGGGCGGCGTACCAAACCGACAGGACCTGATCGGCGAAGGGAATGCGCGCCGCGGTGCGCCGGATCTTGGGCCAGAAACCCTTGCGGACGCGGGTCTCATTAATCTGCTGGACAGCCGGAACCAGGGCGTAGGACGGGTCCAGCGCATTTTCGGGGTTGGCTGCCCCGGCGACAGGTTTGGCATTGGTGGTCATGGCGGCTAAATCCCCCGCGACATACTCGGTTCAGAACAACAGATAGGGGCTCAGCACATGAAACTCGACAGCAGCATCGCCGCGGTGGTCACCGGCGGGGCCTCGGGCCTCGGTGAAGGCACCGCCCGCGCCATCGCCGCCACCGGCGCCAAGGTCGCCCTGTTCGACCTCAATGAGGAGCGGGGCGAGGAAATCGCGAAAGAGATCGGTGGCGTCTTCTGCAAGGTGGACGTGACCGACGACGAGAGCGTCGCCGCCGCCTTCACCAAGGCCCGCGCCACCCACGGCCAAGAACGCCTGACTGTCAACTGCGCCGGCATCGCCACCGGCCAGAAGACCGTCAGCCGCAAGAAAGACACCGGCGAGATTCGCGCCCACGACATGGCCGGCTTCGAGCGCACCGTCCGCGTCAACCTGTTCGGCACCTTCCGCGTCTTGTCGCAGTCGGCGGCGGGCATGGTGACGCTGGAGCCCATGGCGGACGGCGAACGCGGCCTGATCGTCAACACCGCCTCGGTGGCGGCGCAGGACGGCCAGATCGGCCAGGCGGCCTATTCGGCGTCCAAGGGCGGCGTCTACGCCATGACCCTGCCCATCGCCCGGGACCTCGCGCAAGAAGGCGTCCGCTGCAACACCATCCTGCCCGGCATCATGTGGACACCGATGATGGCCGGCATGGACCAGAAGATCCAGGATGCCCTAGCCGCCGCCATTCCCTTCCCCAGTCGCCTGGGCACCCCCGCTGACTACGCCTCGCTGGTGCTGGAGCTGGCCCGCAACGTCTACATCAACGGCGAATGCATTCGCCTCGACGGCGCGATCCGCATGGCTCCTCGTTAAGCGCGCTAACGCTCGCGACACGGTCGCTCGCTGCTTGAGCGCAGTTTTTTCAAAAAGGGGCTTGCCGGATGTCGAAAGCGTCCGCTATACGCCCGCCTCCAACTGAAGCGCGGGCGTAGCTCAGGGGTAGAGCATCACCTTGCCAAGGTGAGGGTCGGGCGTTCGAATCGCCTCGCCCGCTCCAGTTTGGAACAGCAAAAGGCTCGGTCCTCGGACCGGGCCTTTTTGTTTTGGCGGATCGCCGGGCTTCCCTCTGGACGCGATCCCGGAAAGCTGTGCAATCTAAAATATCGCCGGTCGCTGCAAGGCCAACCTGTCCTGTTCGGTCGTCATCCTCACCGGAGGCCCGCATGACCCGCACCGCCCTGTTCGACGCCATCCGGCCCTTCGCGCCGGGCAAGACCCTCACCCCTGACCAGATCAGAACCATCGACGGTCTGGCGGACGCCTTCGGAATGCCCAAGGCGGTCGCGGCTCCGGCGGCCCACCCCGCGGGCACGGCGATCACCGAGCGGGTGGCGCTGGAGCTGATCTCGCACGAGGCCATCGTTCAGGAGGCCTACAAGGACTCCGTCGGCATCTGGACCTGGAGCGTGGGCGTGACCACCGCCTCCGGCCACGCCGTCGAGGGCTACAAGGACAAGCCGCAGCCGATCTCGAAATGCCTGGAGGTCTATGTCTGGCTGTTGGAGAAGAAGTACGCTCCGGCGGTCCGCAACGCCTTCAGCGGCAAGACCCTGACCGAGGCCCAGTTCGCGGCGGCGCTGTCCTTCCACTACAACACCGGCGCGATCGGCACGGCGAGCTGGGTGACCGCCTTCAAACAGGGCGACATCGCCAAGGCAAAGACCGCCTTCATGCAGTGGAAGAAGCCGCCCGAAATCCTGAAGCGGCGGCAGGCCGAGCGCGACCTGTTCTTCGACGGGCGCTGGTCGAACGACGGGAAGGCCTCGGTCATCCCTGTCCGCAAACCCAGCTATCAGCCGGACTTCGGCAAGGCGAAACGGCTGGATATCACCCCCGACCTGCGCGAGGCGCTGAAACAGATCTGACCCGGCTCAGATCCGCTTGAGCCGTTTCGCGTGGCCGCCGACCATGTTCAGGGCCACGGCGTCGGGCAGGTGTTTGGCCAGACCGGCCAGCACATTGTTCATGACGCCCGGCGTCACCTTGGGCCGGTTGGCCGCGACGGCGGCGTAGCCGACGCGGGCGACATGCTCGGCCGTCTGCCACATCCACGCCGGATAGGCCGAGGACACCTCGTCGCGGGTGCCGTTGACGTCGTGGAACTCGGTCAGGGTGTAGCCCGGGCACAGGGCGGTGACGTGGACCCCCGTGTCCTTCAGCTCCAGATGCAGCCCCTGCGAGGCCTTGATCAGGAAGCTCTTGATCGGACCGTAGAGGGTGTCACCGCCGGTCGCGGGCATCCAGCCCGCCAGGGAGGCGACATTGATGATCCGGCCATAGCTGCGGGCGACCATGTCGGGGGCGAACAGGCGGGCCAGTTCGACCGGCGCGGTCAGCATGACCCGGATCATGGCGGCGTGGTCGGCCGGATCGGTGTGCAGGAAGCCCGCCGTGCGGCTGAAGCCCGCATTGTTGATCAGGGCGTCGACCATCAGGCCGCGCTCCAGCACCGCCTCATAGAGGGCGCGGGGCGCGGCGGGATCGGCCAGATCGGCGGTCAGGACGGTGACGGCGGAGCCGAGGCCGCGCAGTTCGTCGGCCAGCGCCTGCAGCGGGCCTTCGCGGCGAGCGGTCAGGATCAGGTCCCAGCTTTCGGCGGCGTAGACGCGCGCCAGCGCGGCGCCGATGCCCGCCGACGCGCCGGTGATCAGGGCTGTGCGGCGGTTTCCCGGGTTCACGCGCGGATCAGGCGGCGACGGGGCAGGACTTGTGCAGGGCGAAGCCCGCCAGCGAGTCCGGGTTCTCCGCCAGCAGGTCGGCGATGGTGATCTTGGACAGGGCTGCGGTCGCCGCCTCGTCGGCGGCGGTCAGGGCCTTGGCCACCTGACGCGGGATATGTTCGCTGACCGGGCAGCCGCGCGCGCCCGCCGGGGTCGAGCCGATGTGGGCGCAACCATTGACAGCCTTGAGCACCTCACTGAGCGTGATGTCCTCGGGCCGGCGCAGCAGCCATGCCCCGCCGGATGCGCCCGGGCGGGTTGCGATCAGACCAGCCTTGGCGAGCAAGGCGGTGACACGGCGCACGACCACGGGATTGGTCGGCACCGAAGCGGCCAGAACCGCGCTGGGCGCGGCGTCGGCGGCGGAGTACGCGCCCTTGTGGGCCAGATAGGCCAGGGAGTGGGCGGCGACGGGGAAGCGTTGGCTATCCGACATGGGACCTCATTTCACTTCCCAAGATAGGCGTTCGACGAGCGTTTCACAAACGGGTGCAACCTTCGCACCTGCAGCACGATTGAATCCCCCGTTGAAAGAGCCTAAAGGCTCGCGGCTCTTTTGATGGGGCCGCATAGAGCGGAGCCCCGGAGGAACTTCATGGCCGGGGCCTCTCCCCAAGCTGAAGACGGCGCGAACGCCGCCGGCGACCCATCCAACGGACAGACTCCCTCCACCTCCGCCGCCCCGGGCGGGGATTCGCACGGTCACGGCAACGTCGTCGGCAAGGCGGGCAAGTTCGGCCTGATCATCGGCGCCATCGGCGTGGTGTTCGGCGACATCGGCACCAGCCCCCTGTACGCCCTGCGCGAAGCCATCGATCACGCCCGCAGCGGCGTGGGCGGTGATCTGGCCGTCGTCGGCGTGGTCTCGCTGGCCTTCTGGGCCCTGATGGTGGTGGTGACGTTCAAATACGTCTTCTTCCTCATGCGGGCGGACAACAAGGGCGAAGGCGGCACCTTGGCCCTGATGGCTCTGGCCCAGCATGCGGTCGGGCGTCGGTCGGCCCTGATCTTCACCCTCGGCGTCTGCGGCGCGGCGCTGTTCTACGGCGACGGCATCATCACGCCCGCCATCTCGGTCCTGTCAGCCATCGAAGGCGTGAAGGAAGCCCCGGGCGTAGGTGGATCGCTGGATCCCTTCATCGTGCCCGTATCGGCGGGCATCCTGATCGCCCTATTCCTGGTGCAGGCGCGCGGCACCGCGGGCCTGGCCAAATTCTTCGGCCCGATCACCGCCGTCTGGTTCCTGAGCCTGGGCGTGCTGGGCCTGATCCACATCTTCGACGACATCTCGATCCTGCGCGCCCTGTCGCCGCACTATGGCGTCGAGCTGCTGGTCAAGGACGGCTTCCTGGGCTTCATCATCCTGGGCAGCGTCTTCCTGGCCGTGACCGGGGCAGAGGCCCTGTACGCGGACATGGGCCATTTTGGTAAGTCGCCGATCCGCGCGGGCTGGATGTTCTTCGTCCTGCCCTGCCTGACGCTGAACTATCTGGGCCAGGGCGCCCTGATCCTGGACAACCCCGCCGCCTCCGAGAATCCGTTCTGGAGCATGGTGCCGCAGGCCATCTACTGGCCGATGCTGGCGCTGGCGACCGCCGCCACCGTGATCGCCTCGCAGGCCGTCATCACCGGCGCCTTCTCGGTCACCCAGCAGGCGGTGCAACTGGGCCTGCTGCCGCGCATCCAGATCCTGAACACCTCCGAGAGCCAGGCGGGCCAGATCTACGTCCCGGCGGTGAACACCCTGCTGATGGTCGGCGTGCTGGTGCTGCTGGTCGTGTTCCAGAGCTCGCATAACCTGACCGCCGCCTATGGCGTGGCCGTCACCGGCACCATGCTGGTCAACACCCTGATGTCCTGGTCGGTCATCACCAAGAAATGGAACTGGCCGATGTGGGCGGTTCTGGGCTGTCTGATCCCGTTCGGCTTCATCGACACCGTCTTCCTGACCTCGAACCTGCTGAAGATCCCTGACGGCGCCTGGATGCCGCTGGTGCTGGGCGCGGCGCTGGTGCTGCTGATGTGGACCTGGGTGCGCGGCACCCAGATCCTGACCGCCAAGACCCGCAAGGACAGCCTGCCGCTGCTCGACCTGATCGAGATGCTGCGAGCCCGTCCGCCGCATCGCGCCCCGGGCACGGCCATCTTCCTGACCAGCGACCCGGACATCGCCCCGGTCGCCCTGATGCACAACCTCAAGCACAACAAGGTGCTGCACGAGAAGAACGTCATCCTGACCGTCCGCACCACCGACCGGCCGCGCGTCGATCCGGCCAACCGGGTGTCGATCGAGCCGATCTCGGACGACTTCAAGAAGCTGGTCATCTCCTACGGCTTCATGGAGCAGCCCAATGTGCCCAAGGCGCTTGGCGTGTGCCGCAAACAGGGTCTGAAGTTCGACATCATGTCGACCAGCTTCTTCCTGGGTCGCCGCTCGGTCATCGCCTCGGCCACCGAGGGCATGCCCCTGTGGCAGGATCGGCTGTTCATCTTCCTGATGCGCAACGCCGCCAACCCGACCGACTTCTTCCACATCCCGCCCGGCCGCGTGGTCGAGCTTGGCACCCAGGTTTCCGTATGACCGGACGTGACACCGGCCGGAATTCGGCCGCCCGAGGCCGCCGCATGGCTGACAAGGCGCGCGGTCCCCGCCCCCCTCGGGTGGAGTCTCCGCGCGACGAGGCCGCCGACATCGGCGTCGAGGCCCGTCTGGCCGCCGGCATCCTGCTGAACGCCGCTCTCGAAGGCCGCGGCGGTCTGGATTCCGCCCTGACCTTTCGGGAAGTCTCATCGCTGGAAGGTCCGGACCGCGCCTTCGCCCGCGCCGTGGCCATGGCCGCCCTGCGCCGTCTGGGCGAGATCGACCAGATCCTGGACCGTCGCCTGAACAAGGCCCCGCCGCTGGCCGTGCGGACCATCCTGCGCGTCGCCCTGGCCCAGACGCTGGTGCTGGAAACCCCGGCCTTCGCCGCGGTCTCGACCGCCGTGAAACTGGCCGAACGCGATCCAAAGACCCGCCCCTACAAGAATCTGGTCAACGCCGTGCTGCGCGGCGTCGGTCGCGACGGCCCCGGCCTGACCACCGCCGAGAGCAACCTGCCGGAATGGCTGGCCGCCCGCTGGAAGTCGACCTGGGGCGAGGCCGGACTGGCCGCCCTAGCGCTGGTCGCGCGCGAGGAGCCGGCGACGGACCTGAGCCTGAAGCCGGGCGTCGACGCCGCCGCCGTGGCCACCGCTGTCGAGGGCGAGGTCCTGCCCGGCGGCACGGTCCGCACCGGCCGCCGCGGCGATGTGGCGTCTTGGCCGGGCTTCGAGGACGGCGACTGGTGGGTGCAGGACGCCGCCGCCGCCGTGCCCGCCCGCCTGCTGGCTCCCAAGGCCGGGGAATCCATCATTGACCTGTGCGCCGCCCCAGGCGGCAAGACGCTGCAGCTGGCCGCCTCGGGCGCGACCGTGGTGGCGCTGGATCGTTCGGAATCGCGGCTGAAGCGCCTGCACGCCAATCTGGAGCGCACCGGCCTGTCCGCCGAGGTCGTGGCCGTACCCGCCGAGGACTGGGAAGACGACCGGACCTTCGACGCCGTCCTGCTGGACGCGCCCTGCACCGCCACCGGCACCTTCCGCCGCAATCCGGAAGTCCTGCGGGCCACCAAGCCCGCCGACGTCGCCAAGCTGGCCGATGTGCAGCACCGCCTGCTGGACGCCGCCGCCGGGCGGGTGAAGCCGGGCGGCCGTCTGGTCTACTGCGTCTGCTCGATGGAGCGCGAAGAGGGCGAGACCCAGATCATCGCCTTCCTGCGCCGCAACCCGGCCTTCAAGACCGCGCCCTCGGTTCCCGCCGAGGTGGGCGCGCCGGACGAGGCCCTCACGCCGGAAGGCTGGCTGCGCATCCTCCCGTCCATGTGGGCGGAAAAGGGCGGCGTGGACGGCTTCTTCGTCGCCCGTCTGGATCGGATCAGCTAGAGCGAAATCGGTCGGGTTGGATGCAATCCAGCCCGGCTCAGATTTCGCTTCGGCGTTAAGCCGCTTCCATCACGACGTAGCTGGGCGTGATGCGCGGCTGGAAGCCCAAGCTTTCATAGAAGGCGATGGTGGCCGCATGTCCGATCCGGGCGTGCAGGAAGGCCGTGTCGCCGCGATCCAGAATCCGCTGCGTGACCGCCCGCATCATCGCGCCCGCATAGCCGTGGCCGCGATGGTCCGGGTGGGTGCAAACGCCGCTGACCTCGCTGAACCCATCGAGGTTCAGCCGCTCGCCCGCCATGGCGACCAGCACCCCCTCGCGCCGAATGCCGATGAAGGGACCGAGCCGGTGGGTCTTCGAGAAGAAGGGACCCGGCTGGGTCAGGGTGGCCAGGGCCAGCATGTCGGGCCCGTCGGCGTCGGCTAGGGGCTCGAAGGCGATCTGGCGGCGCCCGCTGGCGGTGATCGCGGTCGCCGTCATCTGCAGACAGTCGATGCGGGCCGTCTCCGTCAGACTGGGCGGGATGACGGGATCGGTCTCGAACAGGGCGACGGGGCCGGTCGCGCGGGTCAACGCCGTCCAGTCCTCCGGCGTCGCCTCGGGACCGGCGGCGGCGAAGGTGGCATAGGCCGGATCGAACCGAACCACCCCGCCCTCACGGATCGAGAGGGGCGCCTGACGGCTGTTGAGAGCATTCCAGACGGCGCGGTCGAGGGGATGGGAAGCGGACATGGCCCTTCCCTACTCCACCGCGTCCGGCGCGCCAGCCTTGAAGCGACGCCGGGTCCGGAAATCGCGTCTCAGCGCGCCGGAGGCGGCGCGGGCGAAGACTGGGTCAGCGGCACGGTGATCTCGCCGCCCCGCGCGAACCGCAGGGTGATGCTGCTGCCGGTTTCGCGGTAGTTTCCGTTCTCCAGACCCGGCACCCAGACGATGAGCGGCAGGTAGGAGGCCTCTCCGTTCGTCGGCGCGGGAAGCGGGATCGGCAGGGGCACGGGCTCCTGGCGGCTGAACAGATCCCCGTCCGTGCGGAACGCCGTCGGTTCACCCAGAGGCGTGGAGACGGCGACGAGTTCATCCGCCTCCGTCCCCGTGTTCTGAACCACCACCCGGATATTGGCCGCGAAGGGTGGCGCCAGTCGTTCAACGATGAAGGCCGTGTTCACGACCTTCAAAGGCGAAGCCTGCGCCTCCTGAACCGCCGCCGGTTTGTTCGCCAAAGCCAGCAGCAGTTCGATCATCGTTTCATCCCCTCCAGAAACCGATGATCCTCTTTACCTCATCCACCACCGGATCGGCGATAGCCGAAGCGCGTTCGGCGCCGTCCTTGAGGACGCGGTCGATTTCGGCGGTGTCGGCCATCAGGCGGCGCATCTCGGCGGTCACCGGAGCCATGGAAGCCACGGCCAGTTCGGCCAGGGCAGGCTTGAAGGCGCCGAAGCCCTTGCCGCCCCACTCGCGCAGGACCTGTTCCCGGGTCTCGTCGGCCAGCGCCGCATAGATTGTGACCAGGTTCTTGGCCTCGGGCCGTTCGTTCAGGCCTTCGACGTCTTCCGGCAGGTTGCCGGGATCCGTCTTGGCCTTGCGGATCTTGGCGACGATGGTGTCCGCCTCGTCGGTCAGATTGATGCGCGAGGCGTCCGACGGATCGGACTTGGACATCTTGGCCGCCCCGTCGCGCAGGCTCATGACGCGCGGCGCAGGGCCCTGGGTCAGGGGTTCCGGCAGGGGGAAGAAGCCGGGGACGTTGAAGTCGTTGTTGAACTTGGCGGCGATGTCGCGGGTCAGCTCAAGGTGCTGCTTCTGGTCCTCGCCCGTCGGCACCTCGGTGGCCTTGTAGAGCAGGATGTCCGCCGCCTGCAGCACCGGATAGGTGTAGAGGCCGACCGACGAGCGTTCCTTGTGCTTGCCGGACTTCTCCTTGAACTGGGTCATGCGATCCAGCCAGCCGAGGCGGGCGACGCAGTTGAACATCCAGGCCAGTTCGGTGTGGGCGCGCACCGCCGACTGCGGGAAGATCACCGACTTGGCCGGGTCCAGCCCCGAGGCCAGATAGGCGGCGGCGATCTCACGCGTCTGGGCGGTCAGCAGGGCCGGGTCCTGCCAGACGGTGATGGCGTGCAGGTCGGCCACGAACAGGAAGCAGGGCGCGCCCGTGTCCTGCAGTTGGGTGAAACGCTTCAGGGCGCCGAGATAGTTGCCCAGGTGCAGGGCGCCGGAGGCCTGGATGCCGGACAGGATGCGGCGCGGGCCGGTGTATTGAGCCGGGACGGTATCGGTCATGGTCGGGTACTCGGGAGAAATCTGTATCAGGCGCGCGGAAGCGCGCACGGCAAGGTGCTGGAGTTGGTCAGCGGCGCCATCGACGGGCGGCGAAGGTTGGTCCCGAAATCGTCATTTCCATCGCGCTTATCGTCTCGCTGGCGGTCAGTCCAGACCGGAGGAGATCGAACCGCCGGGTTCGCGACGCAGCACCGCCTTCAGTTCGGCCACGCTGACCGCCCTGAAAACGATCAGGCAGAGGCCGTAGAGCGCGGCCCCGGCGCCGCAGACGACCAGCACGGCGACCTCCTTGGCGAGGAAGACATGGCTGAGGGTCTCATAGCCGATGCCCGCCGCCAGCAGCCCCCCCGCCATCACCGCGCTGGCCAGCAGGACGCGAGACAGGCGGGACACGAACGGCGTGGTGGCGCGCCAGGCGTTCTCGCGGATCAGGGTCCCGCCCAGCAGGGCCACATTGACCCAGGCCGATAGGCTGGTGGCGATGGCCAGGCCGAGAACGCCGTCGGCGCCCATGGACTGGAGCAGGAAAAACAGGGCCGAACCGACCACCACGGTGATACCCACCGAGGCGACCGCGAAGATCATAGGGCGACGCGTGTCCTGCCGCGCGAAGAAGGGCGGGGTCAGGACCTTGGCCAGGACGAAGGCAGGGACGCCCCAGGCGAACTGGCGCAGGACATCGGCGGTGCGGGCGGCGTCGGCGCTGGTGAATGCGCCGCGGGTCACGGTGGCGTCGATGATGAAGAAGGGGATGACGAACAGGGCCACCGCCGCGGGAAGGGTGAAGGCCATCGACAGGGTGATGCCGTCATCCAGGGTCCGGCGTCCGCCTTCATCGTCGCCGCTGACGAAGGCGCGGGTCAGGCGCGGCACCAGGGCCAGGCCGATGGCCACGCCGACCAGGCCGAGCGGCAGCTGGTACAGGCGGTCGGCGTTGTAGAGCACCGAGCGGGCGCCCTCGTTCGAGCCGGTCAGGAACTGGCTGACCACGGAGTTGATCTGCAGGGCGCCGCCGGCAAGGACACCGGGGATGGCCAGCATAAGGGTCTTCTTGACCCCCGCCGTCAGGCGCGGCCACGACAGGTTCAGCCGCACGCCCAGACGGCGCACGCCCCACCACAGCAGGCCCGCCTGCAGTACGCCCGAGACCGTCACCGCGGCGCTGACCGCCATCAGGGTGTGGGGCTGGCTCATCGGGATGAGGCTCGGCGCCAGCAGGGGCACGAGGGTGCACAGGTTGAGGAAGACCGGCGCCCCTGCAGACAGGGCGAACCTGCCGCTGGTGTTGAGTACGCCCGACAGCAGCGACGCGATGGTCATGCAGGCCAGATAGGGCATGGTCAGCTGGGCGGCGGTGACGGCGGCATGCATGACGCCCGCGTCGTCCTTCCAGGCCGACAGCAGCACCGGCATGATCCACGGCATCAACACCTGCAGCAGGATGCAGAAGCCGGCGACGACGGCGAACATGAAGCTGAGCGCCTCGGAGGCGGTGACGGCGGCGGCTTCTTCGCCCTCGCGCTCGCGCACCCCCCCGTAGATCGGCACGAAGGCTTGGGCGAAGGCGCCCTCAGCGAACAGGCGGCGGAACATGTTGGGCAGCATCAACGCCGTGGTGAAGGCGTCCATCATCGGCCCCTGGCCGAACCGCGCCGACAGGACCAGATCGCGGGCGAAACCGAGGATGCGGCTCCCCAGGGTCAGGGTCGCTTGCACCAGGGTGTTTCGGGCGAGGCTCATCGGGTTCTCGAAGGGGGCGTGATACGCTGGATTAGCGCGCTTCAGGCCGAGGCGATACGGGCCGTTTCCGGCCGAATTCAGAGACGTCGCGCAGGCTGGCGCGGACCGGGGCGGAAACCGAGCGGCCATTGGCGTCGCGGCGGTCCAGAACGGCCTCCAACGCTTCGCGCAGCCGCTCCAATTTCGGTCCCGCCGTCGGGCGTTTCCCCTTGGCGTCGGTCACGTAGAAGCTGTCCACCGCCCGCTCGCCGAAGCCGGCGATATGGGCCGAGCGGATCGACAGGCCGTGGTCAGTCAACATGCGCGACAGCTCGGCCAGCAGGCCGGGCCGGTCCGCGCCGGACAGTTCGATCACCGCCGCATCGGGGCTTTCATCCAGATCGATCAGCACGACGGGGCGCACGTCGAAGGCGGCGCGGCGCGGATTGGGTTGTGGCTCGGGCGGGGCGGCTCCGGCGTCGCCCAGGGCTGCGCGTTCCAGCGCCGTCACCAGCCGGGTCAAGCGACGCGGCTCGGCCTGGCCGTAGGGCGCGCCGGATCCGTCCTGCAGTTCGAACACGTCCAGCGCCGTGCCGTCCCCGGCGGTGGCGACCCGGGCGCCGACGACATCCGCGCCCCCGGCCGCGAGGGCGGCGGCCAGATCGGCGAACAGGCCGGGCCGGTCCTTGGCAGCGACGGCGACGCGGGCGGCGGCCAGGGGCTCACTGCCCTCGTCTCCCTTGCGTTCGGCGACGACGCTGGCCGCCGCGCCCGAAGACCCGGCGCGGGCGACCAGTTCTGGGAAATCGGCCAGGGGATCGGCGCGGGTCACGTCCTCGCCCCGGAAGACGGCCTCGGTGCGCTGGTAGAGATCGCGCATCAGCTGGCCCTTCCAGCCGTTCCAGACCCCCGGCCCGACGGCGCGGACATCCGCCACGGTCAGGACCAGCAGGGTGCGCAGGCGCTCGGGATCGCCGACCAACTCGGCGAAGGCCCGCACCGTCGCCGGGTCGGACACGTCGCGCTTTTGGGCGTAGTCGCTGAGGGCCAGATGGTTGCGGACCAGCCAAACCACGAACTCGGTCCGGCGCGGATCGATGCCCAGCCGGTCACAGGCGCGACGGGCGGCGATGGCGCCGTCCTCAAGCTGCCCCCGGTCGCCACCCTTGCCGACGTCATGCAGCAGCATGGCCAGCATCAGGGCCTCGAAATCGTCGATGCGGTGGACGATCTCCGTCGCGGTCGGATGCTCGGCTTTCAGCTTGCCGCGCCAGATGTCGTTGATGATGCCGATGGCCTGAAGGGTGTGCTCGTCCACCGTGAAGGCATGGTACATATTGAACTGGGTCTGGCCGACGATCCGCCCCCATTCGGGCAGGAACCGGCCCAGCAGGCCCGTCTCGTTCATCAGCGTCAGCACGCGATAGGGCCGCTGACCCGTCAGGATGTCGAGGAAGGCGCGGGTCGCCTCGGCGTCGCGGCGCAGGGATGGGGTGACCAGCGACAGCGACCGCGTGACCGCCGAGAAGGCGTCCGGGTGCAGGTCCAGATCATGCTCATCGGCTGTGCGGAACAGGATCAGCAGCTTGGTCGGATCGGCGGCGAACACCTCCGGCCCAGTGACCGACAGGCGGCCCGAAACCTCGACAAAGCCCTCGACCCCGAGGTTCTTCTTCCGGCCCGGGATCAGGCGCGACAGGCTCATCGTCGGCTTCTGGTGGCGCGCCTCCAGCTTGGCAGAGGTGGCCCGGGTCAGGGCGCCGACGTCGCGGGCCACGAGGAAATAGCGGCGCATGAACCGCTCCACCGCCGGCTCATCGCCCCGCCCCTGCCAGCCCATGCGGCGGGCGACCTCGGGCTGGAGATCGAAGGTCAGCTTCTCCTCGGCCCGGCCCGCGACCAGATGCAGATGCGCCCGCGTCCGCCACAGGAAGTCGAAGGATTCCTCGAACGTCCGCCGCTCGCGCGGGGTTAGGAGGTCGTCCATGACCCGGGCGCCCAGCGGACTGTCCGGCGCCAGGGAGCGGGCGATCCAGAACAGGGTGTTCAGGTCGCGCAGCCCGCCCTTGCCGTCCTTCACATTGGGCTCGACCCGGTAGCGGACGGCGCCGGTCTTCTGGTGGCGGACGTTCCGTTCCTCCAGCTTGGCGGCGATGAAGGGCCGGGGGTCGGTCTTGACCACATAGGCGCGGAAGCGGGCGATGAAATCATCGGCCAGCGCCTGATCGCCCGCTAGAGGCCGGGCCTCCAGCAGGGCCGTGCGGACCGTCATGTCGGTCTTCGCGAGCGCCAGGCACTCATCCACCGACCGCGCCGCCTGCCCGACTTTCACCCCCAAATCCCACAGGACATAGAGCATGAACTCGATCACCTGTTCGGAGCGCGGGATCGACTTCCACGGGCGCAGGAACAGCAGGTCCAGATCGGAGAAGGGCGCCAGCACCCCCCGGCCATAACCGCCGACGGCGATCAGGCTCAACCGCTCAGCCTCGGTGGGGTTGGGCGCCGGATACAACACATCCGTCGTGAACCGCCACAGGGCCGTCAGCATGTCGTCAGCGGCGTCGGAATAGAGGCGCGCGACCGCGACCCCCTCCTCGCCCGCCTCCAGTCGTCGCGCAGCCCGGGCGCGTCCGGCGTCCCAGCTTTCGCGCAGCAGGGCCGCCACCGCCTTGCGGACATCCGACGCCTCGACGGCCTCGGCCAGCCGGGCGTCGAGGGTCTGGGTCAACGGCCCGCCGATCCCTTGGACAGCCCCTTTAAACGATACAGAGCTTCCAGCGCCTCGCGCGGGGTCAGTTCGTCGGGCTCGATCCCCATCAGGGCGTCATCCACGGCGGAAGACCGCACCGGCTCCGGCGCGGGTGGCTCCTGCACCGCGAACAGCGGCAGGTCGTTCAGATTGGCGCCAGCGGCCTTGTCGCTTTCCAGACGATCCAGCACCTCTCGGGCACGGGCCACCACGGGGCCGGGCACGCCCGCCAGCTTGGCCACCTGCACCCCGTAGGAGCGGTCGGCGGCACCCGGCGCGGCCTCGTGGAGGAAGATCAGCTCCCCATTCCACTCCTTGGCCTTCATGGACAGGTTGCAGACGTGGGCCAGCCGCGTCTCAAGGCTGGCCAGCTCGTGATAGTGGGTGGCGAAGAGGGTGCGCGCGCGATTGCGGTCGTGCAGGGCCTCCGCCGTGGCCCAGGCGATGGCCAGACCGTCGTAGGTGGCGGTGCCCCGACCGATCTCGTCCAACACCACAAACGAACGCTCGGTGGCCTGCGTCAGGATGGCGGCGGTCTCGACCATCTCCATCATGAAGGTGGAACGCCCGCGGGCCAGATCGTCTCCCGCCCCGACGCGGGAGAACAGCCGGTCGACCACGCCCAGCCGCATGGCCTTGGCGGGCACGAAGGCGCCGGCCTGGGCCAGCACCACCAGCAGGGCGTTCTGGCGCAGGAAGGTCGACTTACCGGCCATGTTGGGGCCGGTGACGATGCTCAGCCGGGCGCAGCCGGCGCCGGAGCCGTCGAGACGACAGTCGTTCGGCGTATAGGGATCGCCCTGCGCCTTCACCGCCGCCTCGACCACCGGGTGACGCCCGGCGGTGATCTCGAAGCAGAGGGTGTCGTCGACGTGAGGACGCACGGCCCCGACCTCTTCGGCCCATTCCGACAGGGCGGCGTGGGCGTCCAGTTCGGCCAGGGCCTCGGCCACCGCCTGAAGCGGCTGCGACAGGGACTGAACGGTGCGCCGCCAGATCTCGAAGGTCTCGCCCTCGATGGCTAGGGCGCGGTGACCCGCCTGGCTGATCTTGGCGTCCAGCTCCGACAGTTCGACCGTGGTGAAGCGGACCTGATTGGCCAAGGTCTGGCGATGAATGAAGGGGCTTTCGCCGGTCGGGCGCAGCAGGGGCTCGGCGGCCTTGGCGCTGGTCTCGAGGAAATAGCCCAGCACGGCGTTGTGCTTGATCTTGAAGGCGACCCCGGCCTCGGCGACGGCGCGCGCCTCCAGGTCGGCCACGACCCGGCGGCTGTCGTCGCGCAGGCGGCGGGCCTCATCCAGTTCGGGTCGGAAGTCGGGGTTCACGAAGCCGCCGTCGCGCGCCAGATGCGGCGGCTCGGCGACCAGACCCTCGGCCAGATCGACCAGCAGGCGACCCAGATCGGGCGTCAGGGTCAGGCGGTCGACGCAGGCGGCGATGCGCGGCGGCGGCCCGGTCAGGGGATCGGCAACCGGCGGGAACAGGCCCGCGATGCCCTCGGCGATGGACAGGCCGTTGCGGATGGCGGCCAGATCGCGCGGACCGCCCCGGCCCAGCACCAGTCGCGACACGGCCCGGGCCACATCCGACGACGCCTTCAGCCCGTCGCGGAGGTCACGGCGCAGATCGCGGCGCTCCAGCAGCCATTCAACCGCATCGAGTCCATGGTTGATGGCGATGGGGTCGCGCAGGGGGCGGGCGATCCGCTCGGCCAAGGCCCGCGCGCCACCCGAGGTCACGGTACGATCAATACAGGCTAGCAGCGAACCCTCCCGCTCGCCGCGCTGTGTGCGGTCGATCTCGAGGCTCAGTCGGGTCGCCGGGTCGATGGCCAGGAAGCCGATGTCGCCCGAGCGGCGCGGCGGGGTCACGGCGGGAATCTTTCCGGCCTGGGTGGTCTCCAGATAGGCGGCGATCAGGCCGAGCGCCGAGACCTCGGCTTCCTCGAATGCGCCGAAACCGTCCAGCGAAGCGACGCCATAAAGGCGCTCGACCCGCACCTTGGCCCCGACCGGCTCGGCCAGAGCCTGAGGCAGGGCCTGAACCACGCCGCCGGAACCGTTCAGGGCGTCCTTCGTGTCCTCATCGGAAAACAGACGGTCGGGGACCAGAACCTCGGACGGGCGGAAGGAGGCCAGGGTCGCGCCGAGGTCTTCCAGCGGACAGGCGACCACATCGACCGCCCCGGCCGACAGCTCGACCACGGCCACGGCGGCCCGGCCCTTGCGTACCGCCACGGCGGCCAGCCGGTTGGCGCCGCGCGCATCCAGCAGACTGTCCTCGGTCAGGGTGCCGGGGGTGACGACGCGGACGACGCCGCGCTGCACCACCGACTTGGAGCCGCGCTTCTTGGCCTCGGCCGGATCTTCCAGCTGTTCGCAGATGGCGGCCTTGAAGCCCTGCCGGATCAGACGGGCCAGATAGCCGTCCAGGGCGTGCACCGGCACGCCCGCCATGGGGATGTCCTCGCCCTGATGCTTGCCCCGCTTGGTCAGAGTGATGCCCAGGGCGGCGGCGGCGATCTCGGCGTCCTTGAAGAACAGCTCGTAGAAGTCGCCCATCCGGAAGAAAAGGATGGCGTCCGGCTGCCCGGCCTTGGCCGTTAGATATTGCGCCATGAAAGGCGTCGCGCCCTCCACGGACGGGACGGCGTCGGTTTGCGGCGGGTGAGCGAGGGGAGCGTTCATGGGAGCGCCGCAGGGTGAAGGAAGCCGCGTTTCCGCTCAAGCGGAATGCGGGCGACACTCACAGGAGCCTTTACGCGAGACTGATCAGGCGGCGCTGCTGATCCGGGCGCGGGAACCGGCGGCGGGGGCGACCGGATGCTCCAGTTGCATCGTCTGCCAGTCGAGGTTCGGCGTCGGGGCGTGGGCGGCGGCGATGACCGCGCGCAGTTCGGCGGCCGAGGCGGCGCTGGCCACCACGGCGGCGACGTTGGGCAGGTTCAGCGTATAGGCCAGGGTCGCCTGCATCGGATCGACGCGAGCCTCGGCCAGACGACGGCGGATCCGCGACAGTTGGGGCGCATGGTGAGCCATGGCGGGCGGCAGGGCGTCGCCGCTCATGAACATGAGCCCGCCGGCGAAGACCGACGACAGATGGATGTCGGCGCCCAGATCGGCGATCTCGTCGATGGCGCCCGAGCGGTGCGCGCGCTGGTCCAGCAGGCTGCACGGCAGCTGGACCACGTCCGGCTGGAAGCGGCGGGCCAAGAGGGCCGGGCCGTCATCGACGGTGGCGCAGAAACCGATGCGGCGGAACAGGCCCCGCGCCTTGAGCCCCTGCATCCGGTCCCACAGGGCGCGGCCCTCGGCCCCGACCAGATCCGAGGCGCTGGAGGCCAGAAGGGTGTCGCCGCGCGGCAGGCCCATACGCTCGAGCGAGCGGCGGGCGCGGGCCTCGACCCGATCGACGCCCTCCTCGATGGAGACGGTGCGGACAGTGACCTTGAACGGCGACGGGAAGGGCCAGGCCTGGCCTAGCCAGCGTTCGCCATCCCCGTCCGGCTTGCTGGCCACCACGGTGACGCCGGCGTCGGCGGCGGTCTGGAGCAGGAACCGCAGGGCCTCTTCGCGCGCGCCGGCGGGCGCGGGCATGGCGCGTTCCGGCTGATGCACGACGGCAATAGCCAGCTTCTCGACCGGGGACGGGGCGCGGTTGGGGATCACGACCCTACCTTGCGCATGAATGCTTAAGGCCCCCCTTCCGAGACATTGACCGAATCTTACCCGGCGAACGCGGGTTCGTTTGTAAAGCCGCGATCTTTCATTGAGTTATGCCCATAACAGCCTCGCCTGTCCGAGATGCGGGGCCGCAAGAATCCACAGAAGAATTCATCGGATGCGAGTTCGCCGTCGCCGACGCCCGGTCCACCCGCGAACCAGCCCCCCTAAAAACGGACCCGCGCCCCAATCCCGCCCTTGCATCGCGGGGCGTCAGGCCCTTTAAGCGCGCCAAATATGAAGAGCGCCTCCCCGCGTTCGCCGAAGGATCCTGCCCATGTCGTCGTCCTCCGCTCCGAAGAAGTCCGTCAAGAAGGTCGTGCTGGCCTATTCCGGCGGTCTGGACACCTCGATCATCCTGAAGTGGCTGCAGACCGAGTACGGCGCGGAGGTCATCACCTTCACCGCCGATCTGGGCCAGGGCGAGGAGCTGGGGCCGGCGCGCGAGAAGGCGCTGAAGCTGGGCATCAAGCCCGAGAACATCTTCATCGACGACCTGCGCGAAGAGTTCGTGCGCGACTTCGTCTTCCCGATGTTCCGCGCCAACACCGTCTATGAGGGCCAGTACCTGCTGGGCACCTCGATCGCGCGGCCGCTCATCGCCAAGCGCCAGATCGAGATCGCCAAGATGGTCGGCGCCGACGCCGTCTGTCACGGCGCCACCGGCAAGGGTAACGACCAGGTCCGCTTCGAGCTGGGCTACTATGGCCTGGACCCGGACATCCACGTCATCGCGCCCTGGCGCGAGTGGGAGTTCCGCAGCCGCGAGGCCCTGCTGGACTTCGCCGAGAAACACCAGATCCCGATCGCCAAGGACAAGCGCGGCGAAGCGCCGTTCTCGGTCGACGCCAACCTGCTGCACTCCTCTTCCGAGGGTAAGGTGCTGGAAGACCCGGCGGTCGAGGCCCCCGAGTTCGTCCACCAGCGCACCATCTCGCCGGAAGACGCGCCGGACACGCCGACCGTCATCACCATCGGCTTCGAAAAGGGCGACGCCGTCTCGATCAACGGCGAGGCGATGAGCCCGGCCACCATCCTGACCGCCCTGAACCAGTATGGCCACGACAACGGCGTGGGTCGTCTGGACCTGGTCGAGAACCGCTTCGTCGGCATGAAGTCGCGCGGCGTCTACGAGACCCCCGGCGGCACCATCCTGCTGGCCGCCCACCGTGGCATCGAATCGATCACCCTCGACCGCGGCGCCATGCACCTGAAGGACGAGCTGGCGGTCAAGTACGCCCACCTGATCTACAACGGCTTCTGGTTCTCGCCGGAGCGCGAGATGCTGCAGGCCGCCATCGACCACTCGCAGGCCAAGGTGTCGGGCACGGTCCGGGTCAAGCTCTACAAGGGCAATGTCACCATCATCGGCCGCGAGAGCGAGCAGAGCCTGTACGATCAGGACCTGGTCACCTTCGAGGAAGGCGTGCAGGCCTACGACCACCACGACGCCGAGGGCTTCATCAAGCTGAACGCCCTGCGCCTGCGCGTGCTGGGCAAGCGGGACGTCCGCAACAAGGGCTGATCAGGCGGGGCGGCGCGCGATCCTGAGGATGGCCGCGTTGCGATCGTCCGCGATCCAGATCGAACCGTCACGCGCCACGGCCAGACCGACCGGCGCCCCCATGGGATGTCGGCCCGCCTGTGCGTTCCAGCCCGGCGTCAGCACCCGGGCCCGGGGCGCGGGCGCGGCGACCGGATAAGGCAGGGAGCCGCGCGGATAGATGGCGTAGCGCGCCCGCACATCCGTCAGCGGCGCGCCGTCGGCATCGGTCTCTATCGCCACGACCCGTCCCGCGGCCCGCCGATAGCCGTGCCAGCTCATCAGCATCCGGCCCCTCAGCTCAGGGAACATCGCCCCGTCGTAGTAGAGCATCGACAGGGGCGCCGCGTGGGGCGGCAACAGGGAGAACGGCGCGGTCCGTGACCCGCACCGGGCCTGACGCGCCGTCCAGCCCGGCATCGCGGTCGCCATGTCGGTGCAATAGGGCCAGCCGTGATCGCTCCCCCGCGTCAACCGGTTGATCTCGTCGAACGGCCGGTCTGGCGTCGTCAGGTCGACGGAGTTCTCCGCCTGATAGATTGCCCCTGAAGCGTGCCGCACCATGGCGACCGAATTCCTCAGCCCCGTCGCCCAAGGCGTCCAGTCCGCGCTCCAGCGGCCGCTCCCCAGATAAGCGTAGCGCCGCACCATGGCTTGGTCGTCATTCTCCGCGCACAGGCCGGCGATATTCCAGTTCGGCGCGCCCCGGATGTCCAGGCACCGGTCGGACGGCGCCCCGACATTGACCAGAAGCGCCCCGTCGGCGTCGAAGACGAAGCTGGACAGAGGGTGCCGGTTCTCGTGCAGCCGGTTGTCAGGCAGGCCCTGGACCACCACAGCCGTGCGGTCGGGGCGGGCCGGGTCGAAGGCGAAGATCCGGCTCATCTCCGCGATATAGAGGCGGCCGTCCGGCCCCCGCGCGATCGTATGCGGCATGGACAGGCCCGTCAGCAGCCGCGTCCATCGCGCCTGACCCGAAGCCATCGACAGCCGCCACAGCGCTCCCCGCCCGGCGTCCCAGGTTCCAAGGTCCGCGACCAGCCAGTCGCCGCCATCCAGCTCGAACAGGGTGCGGGGCATACGCGGCCCCTCGCCGCCACGCTGCCAGATCAGGCCGAGACAATAACCCGGCGCCATGCCGACCCGGGTCGCCGGCCAGCCGCCGCACTCGCCTTCGACCGCATAGCTGCGCGCGGCGGATTGGCCGGCGGTGGGCGGGGCCGCGACGAGGGCGAGCAGGGCGAACAGGATCAGGGCCGTCTGGCGCATGTCCCGAACCCTAGTTCGGCCCGACGGAGCGCAAAAGGTTATTGTGGCGCTGGCCTGATCGACTGTAAGGCGCCACGGTGACCGCCTGCTCCTTCCACCGGGAGCGCCGGAGCTCCCGCATGTCGATCCGCCTGACCCTCGCCGCCGCCGCTACCCTGGCCTTCGCCTCTCCCGCCTTCGCCCAGGACGCCCCGGCCGCGCCGCCCGCGCCCCCGGCGGCGCCTGCCACTCCGGCCCAGGCGAGCCCGGAAGAAGTCGCCCTGACCGCCCGCGTCGAGGCCGCCGCCCAGCCGCTGGAAGCGATGATGGAGGCCATCAAGCCGCGCGCCGCCGCCATTCGCGCCGACGCCAGCCTGTCCGCCGCGGACAAGGAAACGCAGGTTCGCGCCCTGCTGGCCGAGCACCAGTCGACCCTCGACGAATTCTCCGCCGCGGTTCAGGCCTTGGTGCTTTACAAGGCCAGCGCCGAGGGCGCCGAGCCGGAGGAAGCCGCCCAGGCCGCGTCCATGGTCGGCGGCATGATCAACACCCAGATCGCCCAGGCCCTGCTGACCGGTGAAGCCGAGGGCGAGTAAGCCTTACCGCGATTTCACTTGAGCGAGGGCCGCGACAGGCGGAGGTTCGGGGCCTGATTTTCCCGGAGCCCTTCGATGATCAAGGCCCTCTCCCTCGCCGCCGCCCTCGCCGTCCTGCCGCTGTCCGCCGCCCTGGCGGGCGAGCCGCAGTCGTCGCCGCAAGCCGCCCCGTCGTCCACCGACGTGGCGGAAGCGGCCATTGAAGCCGCCGCCGAGCGGTTCGAGGCCCGCATGGAAGCCTATGGCGAACGCGCCGAGGCCATCAAGGACGACGCTAACCTGACCGAGGCGCAGAAGAAGCTCCAGATCGCCGCCGTGTGGGCGGAGTATCAGCCCGACGTCGCCGCCTTCACCGCCGTGGTGTCCGAAAATGTCGGCTCCCTGCTTGGCGGCGCCCTGGCGGACATCGACGTCGAGGCCCTCGTCGCGGACGCCATGGACGCCGTTGAGGAATCCGGCGTCATGCAGATGGCGGGCGGCATGGCGACCAACGGCGCCTGGGCTTCGAACGATCCGGAGCACATGGCCACCTACGGCCTTGTGGCCCAGTACGCCGTCGGGGAGGCGCTGGACGCCATTGACGAAGCCTCGGGGGGCGAAATCAGCGTCCATATGGGCGACGATGAGGCGCTCGAGGCTCCGGCTTCGGCCCCGGCCCGCAACGGCGCCGACTGATCCAGCCGACTTGACCGGGGGCGGTCGCGGCCTGACATCGGGCCATGACCAGCCTGCCCGTCGATCCGCCCCTCTACGTCACCTTTCTGGGGGTGATGGCCGTGATGGCTGTCACGCCCGGACCGGCCAACGTCTTCTCGGTCGCCAACGGCGTCCAGCGCGGCAAGGCCGGAGCCCTGCTGGGCGTGGTCGGCATGAACGCCGCCACCCTGGTCTGGTTCGGCGCGGCGGCCCTGGGCCTCGGCGCCCTCGTCTCGGCCTTTCCCGACGTCTTCCGCTTCATCTCGATCGCCGGGGCGCTCTATGTCGGCTGGCTGGGCGTGAAGGCCCTGCGCGGCGGCTTCGCCACCGCCGCCGATCCCGACGCCCCGACCGTGAAGATGGGCCGCAGCGCCCTGATCGACGGCTTCATGGTCCAGATCGCCAATCCCAAGGCCATTCTGTTCTTCACCGCCGTCCTGCCGCCCTTCATCGACGTCAACCGGCCCGCCGCGCCCCAGCTGGCCATGTTCGCCATGGCGGCCATCGGCATGGATGTGATCAGCATGTCCGCCTACGGCCTTGGCGGTGCGGCCTTGTCGAGACGCATGTCAGAACCTAGGTTCCGTAAAGGCTTCGCCTTTCTGACCGGCGCTCTCCTCATCGCCGCCGCCGTGCTTATTCTTTCGCGTTTATAAGGGCTTGTTGATCCGGGGAACCGGTTTGTTCATGTCCCGTTCAGCCGACAGGGCGCTTTATAGAGCGTCAAGGAGCATCCCATGAACACCCGTTTCCTCAAGCCCGTGCTGCTGGTGACGGCGGCGGCGCTCGCCCTGTCCGCCTGCGCCACGGCCACTCCCTACGGCCCGGCCGGTCCCAACAGCCGCTACGGCTATTCCGAACAGCGTGTCGACGCCGACCGTTTCCGCGTGTCGTTCGCCGGCAATTCGGTGACCTCGCGCGAGCAGGTCGAGATGTCGCTGCTGCTGCGCGCCGCCGAACTGACCGTTGAAAGCGGTCACGACTGGTTCGCCACCGTGAACCGCGCCACCGATCGCGACGTCCGCCTCAGCGCCTCGCCCGATCCCTTCTACTATGACCGGTATAGCCCCTTCTGGGGTCCGTCGTGGCGCTACTACCGCCGCGGCTACTGGAGCCCGTGGGGCTATCGTGACCCGTTCGGCCCGAACTTCGACGTTCGTGAGATTGATCGTTTCGAAGCCACCGCCGAAGTCGTCCTGGGCCGCGGCGCCAAGCCCGCCGGCGATCCGAACGCCTTCGACGCCCGCGAGGTGATCAACAACCTCGGTCCCCGCGTTCCGCGCGGCTGATCAGTGGCTAGTGGATCAGGCTAAGCCTTTCGCGGTCCAGACAGAAAAAGCCCCGCTCGGTGATCCGGGCGGGGCTTCTCATTGGTGGCTCGATGATGGCTACAGCGAACTCGCCACTAGCCGATAGTCACGCCTCAGAGCCCCACACGGGGCGACTTCAGCCGCCGCTTGTTGGTGTGACTGGCCGGGGCCGTGCCGAGGTTCTGGGGGATCTCGCCCTTGAAGTAGAACCGCTGCCACTGCTCCTTCACGGCCTCGGGATCACCCGCCGCGAGGGCGTGGTTGAACTCGCTGCGCGCCTTCAGCCAGGCGTCGTACTGGCCCTTCATATTGGGATTGGAGTCCAGGGTCCGGATCACCGGCTCAAGGGTCTCGACCTTGCGGTGTTCGAACGGGGTGATGAAGCAGAAGGGCTCGCCCCGCTCGAACTTCACCTTCCCCGGACGGGTGAAAATCCAGTTCATGGTGAAGGGGAAGGGCAGCCAGTCGGTCTCGATCAGGCCGGTCAGCGGCTGGATGCCGTCCTTGACGTGGTTGGGCGCGCCCCCCGCCAGCATCCCCCAGCCCGGCGGCGTCCGGAACAGATACTGAGGATGCAGGGTCAGCACCCCGCGAGAGAAGTGCGAGGTGACGAAGTGGTGCAGATGCGGCGTCGGCCGCTCGGGCGTGATGACGATGTCGGTCTGCGACGGTCCGCCGTTCCATTCCGCCGTGAAGGTCAGCGGGCACAGGATTTCCCAGCCCGTGGTGTTGGCCATGTTCAGCGGCAGGCAGCGATAGGGGTGACGACTGGCGAAGGCGTCCATCCAGTCGCGCGACACCCGGCCGGGCACCAGATCCGGCGGCTGGGGTGTCATCGGATAGCATTCCAGTTCCATGGGCGGCCTCCGGCAGGTAAGCGAAATCGTCCTCCTCCCTACCGAACCGCCATGACCGAAGACAAGACGACCGCCCCCGAACCCGCCTACGACCGCGACCACCTGCTGGCGTGGATGGCCGAACAGGGCGTCGAACAGGTCACTCATGACCACCCCGCCGTCTTCCGCGTCGAGGAGGGGCTGGAGCTCAAGGCGGCCATGCCGGGCGCCCACACCAAGAACCTGTTCCTCAAGGACAAGAAGGGGAAGCTGTGGCTGATCTCGGCCCGGCAGGACACGGTGGTCAATCTGAAGCGGGCGCCGAAGACCATCGGTTCGGACCGCCTGTCCTTCGGCAATGAGCATCTGCTCTACGAGACCCTGGGCGTCCGCCCCGGCTCGGTGACGGCGCTGGGGCTGATCAACGACCCGGACCAGCGGGTGAGCTTCATCCTCGACAAGGCCCTGTGGGACGCCGAGATCGTCAACTTCCACCCCCTGACCAACACCGCCACCACGGCGATGACGCAGGATCAGTTCCGCAAGGCATTGGCGGCCATGGGCCGGGCGCCGGTGACGGTGGTCGATTTCAGCGACCTGGCCTGAGGTCTTCCCGCCACCTGCTCGCAACGATATACAACATGTACGAAACGTATATTCGGGAGCGCCCCATGGGCATCGTCAACATCGAGGACGAGTTGCACGAGCAGCTGCGGCGGGCCAGCAAGGCGTCGTGCCGGTCGATCAATGGGCAGGCCGCCTTCTGGATCAGGATCGGCATGCTGGGCGAACTGAACCCGGGCCTGACCTTTCAGGAGCTCTCGGCGCGCGAGCTGCGGGCGGCGGGCGTGACGGCGCCGGAACCCTCGGGCGTCGCGGCATGATCAAGACCCCGCAAGAGATTGAGCTGATGGCCGAGTCCGGCCGCCTGCTGGCGTCGGTCTTCACCCATCTGGACAGCTTGTCGCTGGCGGGCATGAGCACGATGCAGGTCAATGATCTGGTCGAGACCTATATCGTCGACGAGCTGAAGGCCCGGCCCGCGTCCAAGGGACAGTACGACTATGGCTTCGTGCTGAACTGCTCGATCAACGCCGTCGTCTGCCATGGCGTCCCGTCGCAGACCGAGATCCTCAAGGACGGCGATATCGTCAATCTGGACATCACTCTGGAGAAGAACGGCTTCATCGCCGACTCCTCCAAGACCTATATGATCGGCGAGGTCCCGGCGGCGGCCCGGCGGCTGGTGCGGACCACCTATGAGGCCCTGTGGAAGGGCATTCGCGCGGTGAAGCCCGGCGCGACCCTGGGCGACATCGGCCACGCCATCGAGAGCCATGCCAAGAAGGCCGGCTATTCCGTGGTGCGCGACTATTGCGGCCACGGCATCGGGCGCGAGATGCACGAAGACCCGCAGGTCCTGCATTTCGGCAGACCCGGCAAGGGGCTGACCCTGCGCGAGGGCATGACCTTCACCATCGAGCCGATGATCAACCAGGGCCGCGCGGGCGTGGAGACCGGCGACGACGGCTGGACCGTCACCACCATCGACGGAAAGCTGTCGGCCCAGTTCGAGCATACGGTGGCGGTGACCAAGACCGGTGTCCGCGTCCTGACCCTGCGTCCAGACGAGAAGGCGCCGGCGTAGGACCCCGTCCGTTCGGTCGATTTCCGCACCCAAACGGCCCTGCCCGGTTCAATCCTTGCCCGGACAGTGCTAGAGCCCCGCGCGTCTCCCCGACCCCATTCCAGATCACGGACGTCGCCATGCCCGCCGCTCCCGACTTTCCCCCCGCGCCGAACCGCGTGGCGCCGAAGCGCGCCCTGATTTCGCTGAGCGACAAGACGGGGCTGGAAGACGCCGCGCGCGCCCTGCACGATCTGGGCGTCGAACTGGTCTCGACCGGCGGCACCCGCGCCGCCATCGCCGGCTTCGGCCTGCCGGTGAAGGACGTGGCCGATCTGACCGGCTTCCCGGAAATGATGGACGGCCGGGTCAAGACCCTGCACCCGGTGGTGCACGGCGGCCTGCTGGGCGTGCGGGACGAGCCGTCCCACGCCCAGGCCATGACCGAGCACGGCATAGGCGGCATCGATATTGCCTGGATCGACCTCTATCCGTTCGAGGCCACCGTGGCCTCGGGCGGCGGTTTCGAGGCGGCAGTCGAGAACATCGACATCGGCGGCCCGGCGATGATCCGTTCGGCCTCGAAGAACCATGGCTATGTCGCCGTCTGCGTCGACAAGGATGCGGTCGACCAGGTTCTGGAGGCCCTGAAGGCCGACGGCGCCACCTCGCTGGAGCTGCGCAAGCGTCTGGCCGCCCGCGCCTTCGCCCGTACCGCCGCTTATGACGCCGCCGTCTCGGGCTGGTTCGCCCAGCAGGTCGAGGACGAGGCCCCGGCCCGCAAATCGATCGCCGGCTCGCTGGCCCAGACCCTTCGCTACGGCGAGAACCCGCATCAGTCGGGCGCCTTCTACCGCACCGGCGAGCGCCGTCCGGGCGTGGCCTATGCGACCCAGATCCAGGGCAAGGAGCTGGGCTACAACAACATCGCCGACGCCGACGCCGCCTATGAACTGGTGGCCGAGTTCGAACAGCCTGCCGTCGTCATCGTCAAACACGCCAACCCCTGCGGCGTGGCCGTCGGCAAGGATCTGTCGGAAGCCTATGCCCGCGCGCTGGAATGCGACGCCGTCTCGGCCTTCGGCGGCGTCATCGCCGTCAACCGCCCGCTGAACGGCGCCGACGCCCGCGCGATCACCGACATCTTCACCGAGGTCGTCATCGCCCCGGGCGCCGACGAGGAAGCGAAAGAAGTCTTCGCCGCCAAGAAGAACCTGCGCCTGCTGATCACCGACGGCCTGCCCGACCCGCACGGCGCGGGCGAGGTGTTCCGCTCGGTCGCCGGCGGCTTCCTGGTGCAGTCGCGTGACCGCTCGCTGATCAAGCCCGCCGACCTGAAGATCGTCACGCGCCGCCAGCCGACGCCGACCGAGATCCAGGACATGCTGTTCGCCTTCACCGTGGCCAAGCACGTCAAGTCCAACGCCATCGTCTACGCCAAGGACGGCCAGACGGCGGGCATCGGGGCCGGCCAGATGAACCGCCGCGACAGCGCCCGCATCGCCGCCATCCGCGCCAGGGAAGCCGGTGAAGCCAAGGGGCTGGCCCAGTCGCTGGCCGAGGGTTCGGCCTGCGCGTCGGAAGCCTTCTTCCCGTTCGCCGACGGCCTGCTGGAAGCGGTGGCCGCGGGCGCCACGGCGGTGATCCAGCCGGGGGGGTCTATGCGCGACGCCGAGGTCATCGCCGCCGCCGACGAAAAGGGCATCGCCATGGCCTTCACCGGCGTGCGTGTCTTCCGGCACTAATCTTAGGGGCGCTAACGCTCGCGACGCGGTCGCTCGCTGCTTGAGCGCGGTGAACTTGGGAGCCTGACCGGGATGAGCATTGTCCGGATCATCGAGGCCTCGCCAAATGATCCGGCGGCGGTCCGGCTGCTGGACGCACTGTCAGATGCCCTGAGCGCGATCACGGGCGATGACGGGCGCGCGTCCTTCGATCCGGCGCAGACTGACGAGGCCCGTTCAGTCTTTCTGCTGGCGCTGGATGGAGCGGACCGGCCGGTCGGCTGCGGCGCCCTGCGTCCGCTGGCCGAGGGTGTCAGCGAGATCAAGCGGATGTACGCCGCGCCCGGCACGAAGGGCGTGGGTGCGGCCCTGCTGACGGCGCTGGAAGCCGAGGCGGAACGGCTGGGCTATGCGACCCTGAAGCTGTCGACCCGGCGGGTGAACCATCGGGCCGTCGACTTCTACAGACGTCAGGGCTGGAGCGAGACCAACCCCTTCGGCCGCTATATCGGACGTCCGGAATCGGTCTGCATGGCCAAGGTGATCAGTCCTCGATGACCTCGTGCGCGCCGACGGCCCCGGCGCGCCAGTAGCCGGCGGCCTTCATCGCCTTCGGGTCAAAGCCCATGGCCACCACGACGCCGCGCAGCGTCCGCGCGACTTGGCTTTCGCCCGCGATCCAGACGTAGGCGTCCTCGCGCGGGATATCGGCGAGGGCCGTTTCAGCCGCTGCGCGCAGGGGCTCGACCTGTCCACGCGGTCCGCCGTTCCGGGCCACCCGGATCACGGTCAGATCGGCCGCGCTGCCCAGCGGCGGCGCCGAAGCCTCATCCTCGAGCTCGACGATCACCGTCGCCTTCGTCCCGGCGGGCAGTTCCTCGAGCCGTCGCGAGATGGCCGGAACCGCTGTCTCGTCGCCGATCAGCACATGATGCGGATAGCTGGTCGGGACGATGAAGGAGCCGCGCGGCCCGCCGACGCCCAGCTGTGAGCCCGGTTTCGCCGTCATGACCCAGTCCGTCGCCGGACCACCGTGGCCGACCGCGAAGTCGATCGTCAGGGTGCGCGCCGCCGTATCCCACTGGCGCGGGGTGTAGTCGCGCGCCGTCGGCCTGGGCTCGGGGAACACCGGGCCGTCCGGCCCCACCGTCGGCAGGACCAGCGGCCCGCCCTCCCGAGGCGGGAAAATCTTTACATGGTCGTCGAAGCCCAGGGAGACGAAGTCCTCCAGACCCCCCGTCAGGATCACCCGCTTGAGGGACGGCGTCAGGTCGGAGACCTCGACCACCTCCAGCAGGCGGAACTTCAGCGGGTGGCGGACGCGGCGGGCGATGCGCAGGGCGTCCGTCATGCCTTCTCCACCCGGTCGGCGGCCTGGTTGAGGATGTCGGCGACTTCCTTGATCCGGGCTTCGTCCAGCGGGATGTCCTCGGCCAGCTTGGCGTGGACCGCGCCGCGCAGGCGCATGATGGCCTCGGCGATGGCGACCGGGCGCGCCGCGCGGTGGGCGAATTTGGCCAGCATCTCGCGCAAGTCGGTCAGAGCGTCCGCATTCTCTTCCAGCAGCGTCCGGCCCGCCTCGGTGATGGCGTAACGCTTCTTGCCGCCCTCCTCGCGCCCTTCGAGCGCGCCCATCTCTTCCAGCAGAGTCAGGGTCGGATAGATGACGCCGGGGCTGGGGGCGTAGGCGCCGCCCATCCGCGTCTCGATGGCCTTGATCAGCTCGTAGCCGTGCGCCGGGCCGTCCTCGGCGATCAGCGACAGGATCAGCCAGCGCAAATCACCCCGCGCCAGCAGCCGCTTGCCGCCGCCGCGATGGCCGCGCCCGCCGAAACCGCCGCCCGGCCCGCCTTTCGGCCAACCGCGCCCGAACTCATTGCGCATTCCGCGCCCGAACATGCCGTGGCCACGCCGGCCCCAGAAAGGATGGTCCATCGTCTCTCGTCCATTTTCGATATATCTGTTCATCTCGATTTAGATATATCTGAAACTGACGCCTCGCAAGGGGTGGCGTTCACGGACAAAGCGGGGCTCACTGTGGCCATGGATACGCTCGCCGCCCGCTGGACGATGCTCGAACCCGGCGTCGCCGTGGTCGGGCCCGACGATGATCGCTCGCGCCCGGCGGTGATCCTGTTCCACGGCTGCGGCGGCCTGCGCGATCACCTGCCCCGCTATGCCGAGGCGGCGAAGGCGGCGGGCTGGCGCGCCTTCATCATCGATTCCTATGGCCCCCGGGGCTGGAGCCGTGACCGGGCGCTGATGACGGTCTGCACGGGACTTGTCCTGCGCGGCGACAAGCGGGCGGGTGATGTTCTGGCGGCGCTGGACGGCGTGTCCCGCAGACGGGACGTGGATGCGTCACGCCTTGCGCTGGCGGGCTGGAGCCACGGCGGCTGGGGCATCATGGAGGCGATGAGCTCGGAACGGCGAGACCGCATGCTGGGCCTCGCCAACCCCAGCGCAGTCAGTCTGAACGGGGTCCGCGCCGTCTATCTGGCCTACCCCTACATCGGTCTGGCGGCGCTGAATCGGATGCGGCCGTGGAAGCATTGCCCCAAGACGCTGGCGGTCATCTCGCGCGGCGATCACCTGACCACCGTCCGCAACGCCGAACAGGTCCACGCCATGGTGCGCAACTGCGGGGCGGAGGTGGAGACCTGGATCGCCGAGGGCACCCACGCCTTCGACGAGCCGGGCGCGGCCAAGCCCATGCGCTATCACCCGGAACTGGCCGACGAAGCCATCCGCCGCTTCGTCGCCCTGCTGGAAGACGTCGCCGCCGCGCCCGCGGTCTGAAGCTCCCACGAGGAATCTTTCCGCAGCGCCCTTGACGGTCGCCAAGACTCGTAACAATTGAAGTTACATGAAACGAGACTCCCGTCTGTCCGGCGTTCTTCACGCCCTGCTCCACATGAGTCAGGCCGAGGCGCCGATGACCTCGGAGCAGTTGGCCGTCTGCCTGCACACCAATCCGGTCGTGGTCCGGCGCACCATGGCGGGGCTGCGCGAAGCCGGTCTGGTCATTTCGGAACGCGGCCACGGCGGCGGCTGGCGGCTGGGCCGCCCCCTGTCCGGCATCACCCTGCGCGACGTCCACACCGCCCTGGGCGAGCCCGCCCTGACCCCAGAGAGCCCGGCGGTCGAAAGCCCCGGCTGCCTCGTCGAGGCAGCGGTCAACCGGTCGCTGGAGGACGCCTACGCCGAGGCCCGCGCCCTGATCGAGGCGCGTCTGGCCCACATCACCCTAGCCGATCTGGCGGCGGACTTCGCCGACCGGATGGCCGATTTCAAAGCTGGAGCCCCACATGGACCCGACCATGCCGCATGACGCTATCATCATCGGCGGCTCCTACGCCGGCTTGAACGCCGCGATGCAACTGGCCCGCGCCCGGCGGCGGGTTCTGGTCATCGACGACAACCGGCCGCGCAATCGATTTGCCGCCCACGCTCATGGCGTGATGGGCCGGGACGGTATGCCGGGATCGGAGATCGCCGCCGAGGCCCGGGCCCAGGTCGCCGCCTATCCCACCGCCGCCTTCCGACGCGGCGAGGTGGTGAGCGTCCAGTCCGGCGCCTGCGGCTTCTCCGTCAACCTGGCGGACGGCGGTCTGGTAACTGGCCGACGCGTCCTGCTGGCGCATGGGGTCCAGGACATCCTGCCGGACCTTCCCGGCGTGAAGGAACGGTGGGGGCGCACCGTGCTGCACTGCCCCTATTGCCACGGCTATGAAATCGGCGGCGGCCCTATCGGGGTGTTGGGCGCGAGCCCTATGTCTGTCCATCAGGCAGTCATGGTCGCCGAATGGGGCCAAGTGGTTCTGTTCCTGAACGACAAGCTGGAACCGGACGCCGAACAGGCCCGCATGCTGGAACGGCGCGGCGTCATCGTGGAAGCCACGCCGGTCGCCACGCTCGAGGGCGAAGGCGCCGGATTGGACGGCGCCCGGCTGGCGGACGGACGGCTGATCCCGCTGAAGGCGGTCTTCGTCGGTCCGCGTCTTCGGCTGAACGGCGACCTGGCCCAGGCCATGGGCTGCGAGATCCAGGAGACGCCCCTCGGCGAGATGATCCGCACCGATGACCTCAAACAGACCACCGTGCCGGGCGTCTTCGCCGCCGGGGATGCGGCGCGGATGATGTCGAACGTCACCCTCGCCGCCGCTGACGGCGTGATGGCCGGGATCGGCCTGCACCGATCCCTGATCGAGGAAGACGCCGCCTGAAGCTGAGGGCGCCTAGCGCGGCTCGATGGTCACGGGCGCGCGCAGGGAGTTGGCGACGTAGCAGTGCTCGTGCGAGCGATGGTGCAGGTCCGCGATGGCGGCGTCGTCGGGCAGGAGGTCGCCCGAGAAGGCGACCGCGGGGCGAAGGGTGATGGCCGTGATCGCCACCTTGCCCCGTTCGTCCCGGCCCATGACCGCCACGGCCTCATCGACATAGCGGTCGACCGTGAAGCCCGCCTTGGCCGCATAGCCGAGGAAGAACAGCATGTGACAGCTCGACGCGGCGGCGACCACGGCCTCCTCCGGATCGACGGCGGTCGGGTCGGACATGGGGATCGGCACGCTGCCGGGTGCCGAGGAGCCCCGCACCACCGCGCCGCCGTCAAAGCGCCAATCGTGGGCGCGAGAGTATTTGTTGTCGGTGAAGGGCTGGTCGCCCCTCGTCCATTCCACGGTGGCGACGTACTCGCTCATGGCGATCCCTCCTGCGGCGATGACCAAACCGTGTAGCCCGGTTCGGAACGGGAACCCAGCGCCCGGCTTGCCCGCGCGGGCGACCCGCCTTATCCGGAGGCATGGCCGCCCCCCTGATCTGCCCCTCCATCCTCGCCAGCGACTTCTCGAAGCTGGGTGAGGAAGTCCGCGCCCTCGACGCCGCCGGCGCCGACTGGATCCACATCGACGTGATGGACGGCCATTTCGTGCCCAACATCACCCTGGGCCCGGACATCGTGAAGGCCATCCGGCCGCACACGACCAAGACCTTCGACGTGCACCTGATGGTCGCCCCGGTCGACCCGTGGCTGGAGGCCTACAGGGAGGCCGGCGCCGATATCCTGACCGTGCACCCGGAGAGCGGGCCGCACCTGCACCGGACCCTGGGCCGTATCCGCCAGCTGGGCGCCAAGGCGGGCGTGGTGTTGAACCCGGGCACCCCGCTGACCGTTCTGGAGGAAGTGGTCGAGCTGGTGGATCTGGTGCTGCTTATGTCTGTGAATCCGGGCTTCGGCGGCCAGTCGTTCATCCCGACCTCCCTGCGCAAGATCGAGAAAGCCCGCGCCCTGCTGGACGCCGCCGGCTCGAAGGCGCACCTTCAGGTCGACGGCGGGGTGACCAGCGCCAATGCCGCCGCCTGTGTCGCTGCCGGGGCCGACGCCCTCGTGGCCGGCTCCTTCGTCTTCAAGGGCGGCCCCGAAGCCTATGCCGCCAATATTCAGGCCCTGAAGTCCGCGTGAGCCCATTCGGCCCCTTCTCGAAGCCGGAAGGCGACGGGCCCGCGCCCGGCGAGATTCCAGGCCTGCGCGGCGCGCCCGTCCGCACCCCTGTTCGCGCCACCGGCGCCGCGACCGGTCCGGCCCTCTGGCCCGCCATCGCCGGGCGGCTGCTCACCCGCCAGCTGTGGATCGAGGCCTACGGCCTGCCCGGCTATGCGCTGACGCTGAAGGGCCGCACCTCCCAGGGGTTCGCCGCCACCCCGCGTGACTTCCGCCCGGTCGACCCGACCGTGGGCAAGGGTATTGTGGGCGGCCGCTTCGTCTTGGCCGGATCCAGCCTCGAAATCGCCGAGACCGAGGATCCGTTCAACCGTCCCAGCCCGACGCGCGCCTTCGCCGTCGACCTGCACGCCTTCGCCTGGCTGCCGTCGCTGATGACCCAGGGCGAGCGCGGCGCCCGCGAGGCCCTGCGCCTGACCCTGATCTGGGCCGAGGTCTTCGTGCGCTGGTCGCCCTTCGCCTGGGACCCGGACATTCTGGCCCGTCGCGCCATCAACCTGGCCTGCGCCGCCCGCCGCATGGGACAGGTCGCCACCGAGGCCGAGCGCCTGAAACTGGCTGATGTGCTCGGCCGCCAGGGCCGTCAGCTGCTGCGCCCGCCTGGTAGCGTCGCCACCCGCGCCGAGCGCCTGACCGCCGCCGCCGTGGTCGGCTGCGTCCTGACCGGCGCGCCGGGCGTCTCGATCCGCCGCAAGGCGCTGGGCCGCCTGTCTCGCGCCCTGCCCCGCGCCGTCGGTCCGGATGGAGGCCACGCAAGCCGCAGCCCGGAAGCCGGTCTGGAACTGCTGCTGGACCTGCTGGTCCTTGAGGACGGTCTGGGCCAGCTGTCCGAGACCGTGCCCGACGCCGTCGCCGAAGCCATTCGCCGCCTGCAGGCCGCCCTGCGGCTGCAGACCCTGCCGGACGGACGTCTGGCCACCCTGCAGGGCGGCGGCCCCTCGACCGCGACCCGCGTCGCCGCCGCCCGGGGCGCGGAGATCGAACCGTCGGACGCCGCTGGCGCCGTGGCGGGAGCCACGCGCATCCGCAGCCCGCTGCTGACCATCATCGCAGACACCGCCCCGCCCGCGCGCGGGCCGTGGGCCTCGGCCGCCTGCGCCCAGCCCCTGTCGCTGGAGATCGTCTGCGGCAAGGATCGGCTGGTCACCGGCTGCGGCTGGACGCCCCGCGCCGCCGACCGTCAGGGCCTGCGCCTGACCCCTGGCCATTCGACCCTGACGCTGGGCGAAACATCGACCGGTGAACCGCTCAGCGGCTGGAAGGGCGATCTGCTGGGGCCGCGCCTCGTCGGCCGCCCCCTGCATGTCGAGGCCAACCAGCGGGACGGCGAAGGCGCCGTCTGGCTGGAGATCGAACACGACGGCTGGGTCCATGACTTCGGCCTGTTGCACCAGCGCCGCCTCTATCTGGACCAGCGTCTGGACGAACTGCGCGCTGAGGAGCGGCTGCATCCCGCGCCGGGCCAGAAGGAGGTGGTGCGCGCCATCGCCGCCCCCTACGCCGTCCGATTTCAGCTGGAGCCGGGCGTTCAGGCCTCGCTGGCCCGCGACCGCCGCTCCATCCTGCTGCGCGGCCATTCGGGCCGGGGCTGGTGGTTCCGCACCGACGGGCCGGACGTGGCCATCGAGCCCTCGGTCCATGTGGACGAGGGCCTGACACGCCGTTCGCTGCAGATCGTCGTGCGCGGCTCGGCCCGCACGGACTCCGAGACCAAGATCCGCTGGAAGCTCAGTCCGGCGGGCGCGGGCAACGATCCCTCTTGAGTGGGACATCCGGCGCGACCATCTGACGGCTACCGCGTTACGACTGATCCGATACCAGGACCCACATGACCCTCACCGACCTGCCTGACGACCTGATCAAGGAAGGCTCCGACGCCGGCTTCATGGCCGATGTCGTCGAGGCCTCGAAGAGCCAGCCGGTGCTGGTCGATTTCTGGGCGACCTGGTGCGGGCCCTGCCGCACCCTGACCCCCATGCTTGAAAAAGCCGTCCGGGCCGCCGGCGGGGCGGTGAAGCTGGTCAAGATCGACGTCGACAAGAACCCGGCCTATGCGGGCCAGCTGCGGGTCCAGTCGATCCCGACCGTCTACGCCTTCGTCAACGGCCAGCCGGTCGACGGCTTCCAGGGCGCGGTGCCGGAGAGCCAGCTCAAGGCCTTCATCGACAAGCTGACCGGCGGGACCAGCGCCAACTCCGATATCGAGCAACTGCTGTCGCTGGGCGAGGAATCCCTGTCGCTGAACGATCTGGGCGGCGCCGCCCAGGCCTTCGCCCAGGTGCTGACGCTGGAGCCGGGCCACGAGAAGGCCATCGCCGGGATGGCGCGGGTCTATCTGGCCGACGGCGACGTCGATCAGGCGCGCCAGACCATCGCCATGGCCCCCGCTGACTCACGCGACGCCACGGTCCAGTCGGTCCGCGCCCAGCTGGCGCTGGCCTCGTCGGCCCCGACCGGCGCTTCGGGTGAACTGGAAGCCAAGGTCGCCGCCGATCCGAACGACCATCAGGCCCGCTTCGACCTGGCCCAAGCCCTCGCCTCGGCGGGCGATCTCAGGGGCGCGGTCGATCACCTGCTGAAGATCGTCTCGGCGGACCGCGAGTGGAATGAACAGGCCGCCCGCAAGCAGCTGCTGACAGTGTTCGAAGCCGCCGGCGCCAACTCCGACGTGGCCCGCGACGGTCGCCGTCGCCTGTCCTCGCTGCTGTTCGCCTAAGGGAGGTTTCGGTGGCTCAGGGTTACATCAGGGCCGCCGACCTGCCGCAGGTCATTCCCGTCTTTCCCCTCTCGGGCATCCTGCTGCTGCCGCGTGGCCAGTTGCCGCTGAACATCTTCGAGCCGCGCTATCTGAACATGGTGGACGACGCCATGGCCGGGGACCGGATCATCGGCATGATCCAGCCTGCCGGCGGACTGGCCCGCCTGCCGACCCTGTCGCCGGTCGGCTGCGCGGGACGGATCACCAGCTTCAATGAGACCTCGGACGGGCGCTATCTGATCACCCTGACCGGGGTCTCGCGCTTCCGCATCGCCGGGGAGTTGCCGGTTCAGACCCCCTATCGACAGGTGCGGGCCACCTTCGCCGAATGGGAGGCCGATCTGACCGCCCCACCCGCGGGTGAAGGCGGGCTGGACCGGGAGGGCCTGCTGGATGCGCTGAAGGCCTATCTGGAGACGCGCGGCCTCGACATCGACTGGGACACGGCCGAGACCGCCCCGCCCGAGGCCCTGGTCAACAGCCTGGCCATGGCCCTGCCCTTCGATCCGCCCGAGAAGCAGGCCCTTCTGGAGGCCGCCGACCTGGACCGCCGCACCGAAGTCCTGACCGCCCTGATGCAGATCGGCGCCGCCAGCGACGGCGAGGGCGAAGCGCCGTCGATGCAGTGAGGGATTAGGGAATAGGATTAGGCGAGGCACGACCAGCACGAATTCCGCTAATCCCTGGTCCCTAATCCCTAATCCCTGTAACCTCCACCGATGACCAGCGACGCCTTCAACACCCCCAACACCGTCGATCCGCGCCTGCTCGAGGTGCTGGTCTGCCCGGTCACGCGCGGCAAGCTGACCTATGACCGTGAGGCCCAGGAGCTGGTCTCGGCGGGGGCCAAGCTGGCCTTCCCCATCCGCGACGGCGTGCCGATCATGCTGCCGGAAGAGGCGCGTCAGCTGGGCTGATCGGGATGGCGACCGCCACCCTCTTGCCGCATGCCCTTTTCTGCTTCGGAACGACGGCCCTCATCCTCGCACTGCGCCGGGACGTGGTCCGGCTCCGGGCCTTCGGTCCTCAAGGGGCAAACGAAGACCTCGACGCCTTTCGACGAACCTTTCGCGGGCTCGGCTGGAAGCTTCCGGTGCTCGTCGTGGCCCTGATCGGGCGGTGATCCTCGCCGCCCAATGGGCGCCCGTCTGGCGGGCCACCCTGCCGGGACAAACGGTCCTGACCCTGCTTTGCATCCTCGCCGGGCTGAACGTCCTGAGCGCCGCCGCCAAGGCCCATCGCCAGGAATGGTCGGCGAACGGCTCCTTCTTGGGTTGCTGCGCGCGAGCCTCGTGGCAGTGGTGGCCATCGGCCTGTTCGCCCTGACGCTGTTTTGGCGTTTCGGGGCCTAAACCGGCTCGCCCTTCAGCAACCTCGGCAGGTCGCCGGTCGCGCCGCCCGCTTCGTGCATGAAGGCCTTGCGCAGGGGCGGGATGCGGTTGACCGCGGCCATGCCCAGATCGCGCGCCAGCCGGACCGGCGGGATGTCGTTCGAGAACAGGCGCACGAAGGCGTCGAAGCCGACAGTCAAGGCCGTGTTGTCGAACCGGCGCCAGCGGGCGTAGCGATCCAGCACGATCTCAGAACCGATATCCTCACCGGTCCGCATCGCCTCGATCAGCACCTCGGCGAGGGCGGCGGCGTCCTTCAGCCCCATGTTCAGCCCCTGCCCGGCGACAGGATGGACGCCGTGGGCGGCGTCGCCGATCAGGGCGATACGCGGGGCGGTCAGCTCTTCGGCCAGTTGCAGGGAGAGCGGATAGACGAAGCGCGGTCCCACCACCGTGACGTCATCCAGAAACTCGCCGAAGCGTCGCATTAGATGGGCGTTGAAAGCCCCGTCCGACGCCGCCTTAAGCGCCTCCGCCCGACGCGTCGTCTCGGTCCAGACCAGACTGGCGCGTTGCTCGGTCAGGGGCAGGATGGCGAAGGGGCCGCCCGGCAGGAAGTATTCGTGGGCCACATTGCCGTGGTCCCGGCCCAGGGACACTGTCGCCACCACCCCGCTCTGGCCATAGCCCCAGCCGACGGTGTCGATCTTCGCCGCCTTGCGCACCGGCGACTGCCGTCCCTCGGCGCCCACCACCAGAGGGGCCTCCAGAACCGATCCGTCGGTCAGGGTGACGGTCACCTTGCCCGGCCCGGCCTCGATGGTCTTCGCCATCGCCGGCGCGCGCACCTCGATCCCGGCGGCGGTCACCGCTTCGGCGAGGGCCACGCGGATGCGGCGGTTCTCGACCATGTAGCCCAGCGGTTCGCCGTCGGTGCGGTCAGCGATCTCATCGGCGTCAAAGCGCAGGAAGGCCGACGAGGGTCGCGGGCTGGCCGCGCCGGGACGCTTTCCATCCGTCACCAGAATGCGGTCCATCCGGCAGGCGTGGGGCCGCATGGTCGCCCCGGCGCCCAGGGCGTCGAAAATGCGGAAGGTGGCGAAGGCGATGGCGGTCGAACGGCCGTCGAAACTGGGGGCCAGCTGGGCGTCGAACGGCTGCGGATCGATCATCACCACCTTCAGCCCGCCCTGGGCTGCGGCCAGCGCGAAGGTCGCCCCGGCCATCCCGGCCCCGGCGATGATGATGTCGTAGCGATCCGGCGTGCTCATGGCCCCGGTTGTCGCGCCGGGACGGCTCCACGTCCAGTGCCTCCAGGCAGGGCGTTTTGTCCCTCTGGTAAACGGCCCTTAACCCTCTGCGCGCGACAACAGTGGTCGAGTCCCGCCTTCCCGGAGAGCGCATTCGCATGTCCGCCGCCCTCGCCCTCGGTCAACGCGCCTGGGTCAGCGCCCGCATCCTGTGGGACGCGCCCTTCGTGGTGCGCTTCCGCGGCGTGCTGCAGGCCCTGCTGGCGACCCTGCTGCTGGTCGCCCTGATTTCGTGGAACCGCGACGATCCCAGCCTGAACGCCGCCTCCAGCGCCGAGCCGACCAACTGGCTGGGCGCCAATGGCGCCCTGTTCGCCGACCTGTTCATCCAGTCCCTGGGCCTGGCCGCCTGGCCGACCGCCCTGCTGCTGATCGCCTTCGGTCTGGCGGGCGCGATCGGCGACGCGATCCAGCAACGGCTGAAGCCCACGCCGCTGAAGGCGCTGGCCGCGACCGGGGGCGTCCTGGCCCTGTCGGCGGGCCTGTCCTCGCTGGCGGATCCGGCGGCCTGGCCGCTGGCGACCGGCTTCGGCGGCCTGTGGGGCGACGCCGTGGTCGGCCTGCTGACCCTGACCTGCAACGCCCTGCGCATCGGCGCCGCCTCGCTGATCGCAGGAGCGATCTTCCTGCCTCTGGCCCTGTGGCTGATCGGCTATTCCATCGGCCTGCGCCTGTCCGATCTGGGCGAGGCCTTCGCCTGGGCCGGTCGTGGCCGGGGCGGCCCCCGTCCCGTCCAGACCCGCAATGAGGCCAAGGTCCGACCGGCCCCGCGGCCGCGCCCTGAGCCCGAGCCCGATTTCGAACCGGCCCCCTCGCCCCGCTCCGGCCCGACGCCCCCGCCTCCCGCCGCTGAGCCGACCTATGCGCCGGTGTCGCTGGACAGCGCCGAAGACGATGACACGCCGCCCTGGGACGAGCCCGCCCCGGCCCCCGCGCCCGCCCGCGCCGCGCCCGAGCCCAAGGTCGCCGCCGCCAAGACGCCCAAGGCCTCGCGTCGCGAGATCGACGACAGCCAGGGTGCCTTCGACTTCGCCAAGGCGGAATCGCTGGACGGCTTCGACCTGCCGCCGCTGGGCATGCTGTCCAAGCCGGAGAAGCGCGTCGCCTCGGTCGATGAGGAGGCCCTGAAGCAGAACGCCAAGATGCTCGAAGGCGTGCTGCAGGAGTTCGGCGTGCGTGGCGTGATCGACCAGATCCGCCCCGGCCCGGTCGTCACCCTGTATGAACTGGTCCCCGCCCCGGGCGTGAAGCACGGGCGCGTCGTGGCCCTGGCCGACGATATCGCCCGCTCCATGTCGGCCCGCGCCTGCCGCATCAGCGTGGTCCAGGGCCGCAACGCCATCGGCATCGAGCTGCCCAACGCCAAGCGCGAGACCGTCTACCTGCGCGATCTGCTGGCCTCGACCGAATACGACAAGCCCGCGCACCTGCTGCCGCTGGCGCTGGGCGAGACCATCGGCGGCGAGCCCTATGTCGCCGATCTGGCGCGCATGCCTCACCTGCTGATCGCGGGCACCACCGGTTCCGGCAAGTCGGTCGGGGTCAACGCCATGATCCTGTCGATCCTGTACAAGCTGACGCCCGCCCAGTGCCGCTTCATCATGATCGACCCCAAGATGCTGGAGCTCAGCGTCTATGACGGCATCCCGCACCTGCTGGCCCCGGTCGTCACCGATCCGAAGAAGGCCGTGGTCGCCCTGAAGTGGACCGTGCGCGAGATGGAGGACCGCTATCGGCGGATGTCCAAGCTCGGCGTGCGCAACATCGCCAGCTACAACGACCGCGCCCGCGCTGCGATCGAGAAGGGCGAGCATTTCGAACGCACCGTCCAGACCGGCTTCGACGAACAGGGCCGCCCGGTCTATGAGTCCGAGAAGATTCGCCCCGAGCCCATGCCCTATCTGGTCGTGGTCATGGACGAGATGGCCGACCTGATGCTGGTCGCGGGCAAGGACGTGGAAGGCGCCGTCCAGCGTCTGGCCCAGATGGCCCGCGCGGCCGGCATCCACCTGATCATGGCCACCCAGCGCCCGTCGGTGGACGTCATCACCGGCACCATCAAGGCCAACTTCCCGACCCGGATCTCCTTCCAGGTCACGTCGAAGATCGACAGCCGCACCATCCTGGGCGAGCAGGGCGGCGAACAGCTGCTGGGCCAGGGCGACATGCTCTACATGGCCGGCGGCGGCCGCATCACCCGCCTGCACGGCCCGTTCGTGGACGACAAGGAAGTCGAGGCCGTCTGCAACCACCTGAAGGCCCAGGCCGAGCCCGACTATCTGGACCTGATCACCGACGATCCGGACGGGGACGGCGACAACGCCTATGGCGACGAAGGCGGCAACGGCTCCTCGGGCGATGACCTCTACGATCGCGCTGTGGCCGTGGTCACCCGCGACCGCAAGGCCTCGACCAGCTACGTCCAGCGCCGCCTGCAGATCGGCTACAACCGCGCCGCCTCGCTGATCGAACGGATGGAGCAGGAGGGCGTCGTCAGCCCCGCCAACCATGCCGGCAAGCGCGACGTGCTGGCTGGACCGCCGCCCATGGTCTGATCCCGGCGCGGAACGACGGACGACGCGACCCGTTACAGTCGCCGCCGTCGCGCCAAGCTTCAGCATTTCGATGAACGCCCCTTCATCGGAGCGCCGGAATATGGTCTGGCTTGGGTCACGCCCCTGACAGACACGTCCTGCAAGACGGCCTGATCGACAACCATCCCGAACGGGAGACGCTTGCCATGACTGTTTCACGCCGCGCATTCGCGCTGGGTTCCGCCGCCGTCGCCGCCATCGCGGCCCTGCCCGCCCACGCCCAGTCGGGGCTGTCGGCCGAGGATCAGGCCACCCTGCAGCGCGCCCAGGCCTATCTGCAGGGCCTGACCTCCGCCCAGGGCAGCTTCACCGAAGTGTCCGGCCCGCAGACCCGCTCGGGCCGCTTCTATCTGCAGCGCCCCGGCAAGATGCGGTTCGAGTACACCAATCCCGCCGGTCTGCTGGTCGTCTCGGACGGCCATAACGTTAAGCGCTGGGACCCGCGCCTGAATAATTTCCAGCAGGTGCCGCTGGGCCAGACCCCGCTGTCGGCCTTCCTGTCGCGCAACGTCCGTCTGGATCAGGGCGTGCGTATCGAGCGCGTCACCCGCATGCAGTCGGGCGCCTTCGCCATCACCGCCCGCGACGCCCGCCGCCCCAACGACGGCCAGATCATCCTGTCCTTCGCCGGCAATCCGGTGCGCCTGCATGAGTGGAGCATCATCGACGCCCAGGGCGGCCGCACCACGACCCGACTGACGACGCTGGAGCCCGCCTCCAACCTCGCCGCCAGTCTGTTCCAGCTTCGCGACCCTACACGCCGTCCGGGTCGTAACTAGGATTTTCTCGCGTGGCGCGAAGCGTTGCCTTGGGACCACATCACCGCTTGGGCCGAAATTGGTTTGACGTTTTCCGTCGGTAGTGGCACATTAGTCACAGATCGGCGGGAGCCGGTCTGAACCGCTACGGATTTCATCCCCTTCCCGGCGGCGAGAGAGACGAACTTCCAGCGCCCGGCCCTTTTGGACCGGGCGCTTTTTTCGGCCCGGAGCGAGGACTGTTCGCCGGAGCGGCGGCGTTGTACGCACGGGCATGTCCTCGTCCCGCTATCTGTACTGGCTCAGCGCCGCCCTCGTCCCGCCCGGTGAGGGCGTCGGCACAGGGACCGGCCATCCCCAGGCCGTCTTCGGCTATGCGACCGGCTATGTTGCGGCGGACCTGATGCCCTTCGTCCGGTCGTTGCGGGCCTGTTTCGACGGCGAGATCGTGCTGGCGGTCGATGATCGACCCGATATCCGCGCCCTGTTCGAGGAATACGGCGTCACCGCCGCCTCGGCCCTGCCCCAGAACGGCTGGGCGCCGCACCCAGTGATGGAGCGCTTCGCCGCCTATGACGTCTGGCTGGCCGCCCGCCCGTGGGTGAAGCAGGTGCTGCTGACCGACGTGCGCGACGTCATCTTCCAGAGCGATCCCTTCGCCGATCCGGCGACGCGGCTGGAAGTCTTCATCGAGAGCGAAGGCGCGACGCTGAAGGACCACCGCTTCGACCAGAAATATCTCAAGGCCCTGGTCGGCCCCGAGGTGGCGGCGCGCATCGACGAGCGCCCCTGCCTGTGCGTCGGCACCGTCTTCGGCCCGGCCGCCGCGGTCAGCCGCCTGTGCAAGGCCATCCTGCTGCTGGCCGCCATTCCCCGCTCCGAGATCGGCGGCATCTTCGGCGCGGATCAGGCGGCCTGTAACCTCGCCGTCCACCTGGGGCTGGTCGAGGCGGACGTGCGCGCCAACTACGGCCGCGTCGCCACCATCGGCGACCGCGCCAAGCCGACACTGCGCGACGACGGCCTGATCTCCAATCCGGACGGGAGTCTCAGTCCCGTCGTGCATCAGTACGACCGCCACAAGGCGCTGGCCGACGCGGTCCGTCAGCGCTGGGGGGCGCCCGCCGACGTCGTGGTCAAGGGCCGGACCAAGTCCCTGGGCGAGCGTATCCAGCGCCTGTCCGTCTCCTTCGCCCGCCGTATGCCGGAACTACGCTGACCATGCTTCGCGTCGCCACCTGGAACATCAACTCGGTGCGCCTGCGCATCGATCAGGTCAGCCGGTTCATCGCCGAAAGCGGGACCGACGTCCTGTGCCTGCAGGAGATCAAATGCCTGGAGGACCAGTTCCCCCGGGCCGCCTTCGAAGCCATGGGCCTGCCGCACCTGAAGATCGGCGGCCAGAAGGGTTGGCACGGCGTCGCCATCGCCAGCCGCAAGCCGATCACCGAAGCGCCGAAGCTGGACGTCTGCCGCGAGGGCCACGCCCGCTGCGTCGGCGTGATGGTCGACGGAGTCGAGATCCAGAATTTCTACATCCCCGCAGGCGGCGACCTGCCTGACCGCGCCCTGAACCCGAAATTCGATCACAAGCTGGACTTCTACGAGCGCTTGACCGCCGACATGGCGACCCGCGACCGGAAGGCCCCGCTGGTGCTGGCGGGCGACTTCAACATCGCGCCGGGCGAGAATGACGTCTGGAACCACCGCTACATGTCCAAGGTGGTCAGCCACACCCCGATCGAGGTCGAGACCCTAAAGCGGCTCCAGGACGCGGGCGATTTCACCGACGTCCTGCGCGACCAAATCCCCGAACCGACCAAGCTGGCCAGCTGGTGGAGCTATCGCGCCGCCGACTTCCGCAAGTCCAACCGGGGCCTGCGTCTGGACCACCTGTGGACCTCGCCCGGCCTCACCCCGGCGGTGAAGGCCGGCTCCGCCCGCATCCACGACGACGTCCGCGCCTGGGAACAGCCCAGCGACCACGCTCCCGTGACGATGGATCTGGACGTCTAGCCGCCCCGAAAGCGGGTCGCTTGTATTGTCACGCTTTCTTATTTTAGGTTGCATTCGGAATCAGGGTCGGGGGACCATCGAATGCTTCGCTTTCCATCGGGCGGTCGCCTCGACCGCATCGAGACGATCTATCTCGCCATACTGCGCGTCGGCGTGCTGGCTGTCGCCAGCATCTGCCTGTTGGCCGCGACCTTCTTCGCGATCGATGGTCTATGGCGAATTCTTGTGCCCACCGAGGTGAAGGAGAAGGCGACCGTCGTCGCCCCGGCGGAAGTCACCGCCGCAATGCGAACGGTTCCGGCGGCACGTCAGGCACAGGGCGAGCGGCAAATTCCGGAGGCTGTTCGCGCCGCCCACGCGGCCTTCTCGACCCAGGTGTTTCCCGCCTATTACGCGGTCTACAAACGCGCCTCGGACGCCTACCGCAAGACAGAGGACAAGACCCTCTCCCAGACCGAGCTGATGGATGCGCTCGGCTACGACCTGGACACCTACGCGGCAGGCGAAACCCTCGCGACCAAGCTGTTCATCGAGGATGCCAACTACCAGCAGCAAGCCCAGGCCGCTGTCAGCGCAGCCATGACCGATCCGGCCACGGTGCGCCTCCTGCGGGAGTATAAGGCGGCGCAGAAGACTGCTCGTGCCTGTTCCAGCGTCTACGAGCGCCGACGGGTCTGGGACCCGTACAGCACCGCCTGCTCGGACTGGTTCTATCAACCGTATGGGTGCAACGTGACCCGCAGCGTGCCCGTGGAGCGCTGTGTGCCCGCCTACCCCGACGGAATCGTCAGTCCGGTGGTCGCCTTTGGACGGGCCGACGACGCCTTCCGGACGCTTTGGGCCTCGCGGGCGGACGCCAACGCCAGTGAAGCCCAATCGACCCGGATGGATCGGGAGATGACCCGCTCACAGATCGGGCCGAGGCTCATGCTGGCCCTGCAGATTGTGGGCGGCTTCCTGCTGGTGATGTTCTTCTTCCTCATCATCGCCATCGAACGACACCTTCGCCGCCTCTCAAGCGCCAGCGCCGCTCAGGAGATCACCGGGCCGGAAGAGAAGCCCACGTCCTAGAACCGCGCCTCTTCGGCGAGAAAATCGAGGAAGACCCGCACCCGCGAGGGCAACCGTCCGCCGTGGCCGACATAGACGGCGCGGGTTTCCTCGACATCACCGGGGTTGAAGGGCTCCAGCACCTTCACCATCCGCCCGGCCTCGATATCCGGGCCGATGTGGAACAGGGACAGACGCGCCAGTCCGGCGCCCGCCAGCACCAGCGCCCTTGCTGTTTCTCCGTCGCCCGCCGTGGCCGGTCCCTCCACCAGCCGGGCCACCCGCTCGCCCTCCGCCGTGACGAAGGACCAGCCATCCAGATGGCGACCGAAGTTGAAGCCGATCAGGTCGTGGTTCGCCAGCTGATCCAGCGTCTGGGGCGTGCCGCGCCGGGCGAGATAGTCGGGGCTGGCGACCACCGCCATCCGCGTCTCGACCAGCTTGCGCGCCATCAGCGAGGAGGCCGCCATCGGGCCGACGCGGATCGCCACATCGGCCCGCTCGTCCATCAGGTCCACCACGCGGTCGTTCAGAACGATGTCCAGAATGACCTCCGGATAGCGGGCGTTGAAGGCCGGCACGCGCGGGATCAGGTGATGCAGGCCATAAGGGACACTGGCGTTGACCCGCACCCGCCCGCGCGGCGTGGCCGAGGCGGTCACGGCCCGCTCCGCCTCGTCGATATCGGCCAGCACCCGCACCGCCTGGTCGTGGAACACCTGCCCCTCGGGCGTCAGGGTCAGCCGGCGGGTCGAGCGGTTGATCAGCCGAGCGCCCAGCCGCGCCTCCAGCCGGGCCAAGAGCTTGCTGACCGCGGAGGGGGTCAGGCGCAGCGAGCGCGCCGCCGCCGACAGGCCGCCCGAGGCGACCACGCGCACGAACACCTCCATCTCGCCCGAGCGGTTCAGGTCCAGTCGCGCCATCGTTGACTTGATCTCACAGATGAAGGTCTTTGGTGACATCTAGTGCGAACAACGACGGTGCGCCATCTGGCCCGCCATGACCAGCGCACCCTCCCGCACCCCGCTCGCCCTCTATGCTCTGACCGTCGGCGCCTTCGGCATCGGCGTCACCGAATTCGTCATCATGGGCCTGCTGCTGCAGGTCTCCAGCGATCTGGGCGTCTCCGTTCCCGCCGCCGGCCTGCTGATGACCGGCTATGCGCTGGGCGTCTTCGTTGGCGCGCCCCTGCTGACCATCGCCACCCGCACCCTGCCGAAGAAGACGACCCTGCTGGTGCTGATGGCCATCTTCACCCTCGGCAATCTCGCCTGCGCGGTGGCCCCCACCTACGAACTGCTGATGGCGGCGCGGATTCTGACGGCGCTGGCCCATGGCACCTTCTTCGGCGTCGGCGCGGTGGTCGCCACCGGTCTGGTCGCCCCCGAAAAGAAGGCCTCGGCCATCGCCATCATGTTCACCGGCCTGACGCTGGCCACCCTGATGGGCGTGCCGTTCGGGGCCTGGCTGGGCCTGCAGTTCGGCTGGCGCTCGACCTTCTGGGCGGTGACCGGCATCGGCATCCTGGCGCTGGTCGTTCTGGCCGCCCTCGTCCCGGCCATCCGGAGCACCGAGCCGCTGGGCCGCCTGCGCGACGAGTTCGCCGTGCTGAAACGCCCGCAGGTCCTGCTGGGCCTCGCCATGACGGTGCTCGGCTTCGGAGGGGTCTTCGCCATCTTCACCTACATCCAGCCGATCCTGACCGAGGTGTCCGGCTGGTCCGAGGCCGCCGTCTCGCCGATCCTGCTGGTCTTCGGCGCGGGTCTGGTGGGCGGCAACCTGCTGGGCGGCAAGCTGGCCGACAAACGCCTCGCCCCCGCCCTGCTGGGCACGCTGGCGGCCCTGACGGTGGTGATGTTCGCGTCCGGCTGGGCTTTCCACGACCGCTATGCGGCGGTCGCCGCTGCCTTCCTGCTCGGCGCCGCCGCCTTCTCGACCGTCGCCCCGCTGCAGATGCGTGTCCTGCAACAGGCGGGCGGCGCCGGTCAGGGTCTGGCCTCCAGCCTGAACATCGCCGCCTTCAACCTGGGCAACGCCTTCGGCGCCTGGCTGGGCGGCGCGGTCATCGCTAGCATCGGCATCAGCGCCGTGCCGATGATCTCGGCCGCCGTGCCGCTGGCGGCGCTGGTTCTGGCCCTACTCAGCCTGTCGATGGAGAAGAAGGCCGCTTCAGCCGCGACCGTTCCTCACGGCTGAAGCCGGTATCCGCCTGCGTCGGTCAGCAGCAGCCGGGCCTGACCGGGCTCGGGCTCGATCTTCTGGCGCAGCCGATAGATGTGGGTTTCCAGCGTGTGGGTGGTGACGCCGGCGTTGTAGCCCCAGACCTCGGTCAGCAATTCCTCGCGCGACACGGCCTTGGCCCCGGCGCGGTAGAGATACTTGAGGATGTTGGTCTCTTTTTCCGTCAGACGGACCTTCTTGCCCTTGTCGTCGACCAGCACCTTGGAGGCCGGGCGGAACTCATAGGGTCCAATGCGGAAGACCGCGTCTTCCGACTGTTCGTGGCTGCGCAGGTGGGCGCGGATGCGGGCCAGCAGGACCGCGAAGCGGAAGGGCTTGGTGACATAGTCATTGGCCCCCGCCTCCAGACCCAGCACGGTGTCGGAATCCGACGACTGGGCCGTCAGCATGATGATCGGGGTCGAGACGCCGTCCTTGCGCAGCAGGCGGCAGGCCTCCCGCCCGTCCATGTCGGGCAGATCGACGTCGAGCAGGATCAGATCGGCGCGGACCTCGCGGCCCATCTTCACGCCTTCCGTGGCGGTCGAGGCCTGAACGGGACGGAAGGCCTCGTGCAGGGCCAACTGCTCCGCCAGCGCCTCGCGCAGGTCGTCGTCGTCGTCGATGATCAGGATCGTCTTGGGCGTCGGCATGGGCACCAGAATGGAGAGAGCCGGTCCAAACGCCAAGGGCGTCCGGACCCATTGGCCGTGATTTTCACTCGGAAGAGAGCGTTTCGGCGCGATTTCGTTCCCCGAACAGGGCCGAACCCACGCGAACATGGGTCGCGCCGAAGCGAATGGCGACCTCATAGTCGCCGCTCATCCCCATCGACAGGACCGTCAGGCCGTTCCGGCGGGCGATCTTGCGCAGCAGGGCGAAGTGGAGGCCCGGCGCTTCGTCCGCGGGCGGAATGCACATCAGACCCTCGACCGTCAGGCCCGCCGCCCGGGCCTTGGCGATCAGGGCGTCGGCCTCCTCCGGCAGGACACCGGCCTTCTGCGGCTCGGCGCCTGTGTTCACCTGGACCAGCACCCGCGGGCTCCGGCCGGCCTTGGCGCCCTCGGTCGCCAGCACCTCGATCAGCTTCGGTCGGTCCAGGGTCTCGATGACGTCGAACAGGGCGACCGCATCCGCGGCCTTGTTGGTCTGCAGCGGCCCGATCAGGCGCAGCTCCAGCTCCGGCGTTTCGCGTCGCGCGGTCCAGTGGCCTTGCGCCTCCTGCACCCGGTTCTCACCGAACACACGCTGCCCGGCGGCCAGGGCGGCGTCCAGCGCCGAGTCAGGCTGGGTCTTGGTCACGGCGGTCAGCACCACGCTCGCCGGATCGCGCCCGGCGATGCGGCAGGCGCGGGCGATCTTGCGGCGCACCGTCTCGAAGCTGGACGCGATGGCGGTATCGGGAGAAGAGGAGGTCATGAACCGGTCGGACGCGGATACCCTGTGGCGGATCGCCGGCTGTCTAGCCCGCGACGCCGCCAAAGTCAGCCGGGCGCGGGGTCGCGCCCATCTGAACATGCCGCCCCTGCTGTTCTTCACCGATCCCGAGCGAACCCCCGAGCCGTGGACCGTGGCCGAGCGCCTGCCGGTCGGATCCGGCGTGGTCTATCGCCATTTCGGCGCGCCGGACGCCCGCGACACCGCACTGCGTCTGCGCGACGCCACGGCCAAGCGGGATGGCCTGCTGCTGATCGGATTGGACGAGGACCTGGCCCACGAGGTGGGGGCGGACGGCCTCCACCTACCGGAAAGGGCGATCTCTGAAGCCGCCGGGATCGCTGAGCGACAACCGAACTGGCGGATCACCGCCGCCTTCCACGCCCGGACGCCGGCGCCCACACTGACCGGATTGGACGCCCTGATCGTATCGCCGGTGTTCCCGGCGGGCGGGGCGTCGGCGTCCAGCCTGCCGCTGGGCCTGCCTCGGCTGACCGCCCTGACCCGCGAACTGGACCTGCCGATCTACGCCCTGGGCGGCGTGGATGCGAAAAACGCGCCGGAACTCGAGGGTTCGGGCGCGTACGGAATTGCGGGGGTCGGGTCGATCCGCGCGGCCTTCGGGCCCTGAGATCAGAAGCGGAAGATCGATTCCAGACGGAAACGGGCCGTCGGACGCTCGGTCTGCGGCGCGCGGGCCGGATCGCGTTCGGTTTCCGCCAGACCGGCGGCGGCGCCGACGCGCAGGCGCGGGTTGACGCGATAGTAGGCGCCCGCCTCGACGTCGCCGAGGCTGTCCTCGCGACCGACCGGCTGGCTCATGTTCAGGTCCAGACCCCAGCGACCGCGTTCAGTGAAGCGCAGGCGGCTCTGACCGGCGGGCGCGGCGGCGCGGGCGGCGTTGGCTTCGCTCAGGGAAACGGCAGGCGCACGGCCCCGCGATGTCGCGGTCTGAGCCGCGGCGGCGTCAGCGGCGGCGACGAGGGCGAGCCCCGCGACCAGTCCAGCGATGACGGCGCTTGTGCGCATGTCCTGCCCTTCAGCGTCACGACGGGGGTCCCGGCGCGATCCATTGCCTGCAAGTAGACACCGCAGGCCAGCCCGGTCAACGGAACGGCGACGCTCCTCGCCGGTTCCGGCGACTCAATCAGACTCCTGTGGCGCGAGCGTCACGGCCACGGCGGCTCTCGCCACCCTCGCGCCCCGGCTTCGACACGATCCGGCGCCGCCTGAAACGTCTTCGCCTTGTCATCGCCCCTTTTCGCCGTGTTATAGAGCCTCGCTTCGGTTCCGACCCGCGTTAGGGCGGTCCGGCGCGTGCGTTGGAAGGGTCCGGCGCGCGTCCGTTCGAATGGAGACTCTCTATGGTGCTGGTTCGCGGCGCAGCGGTCGCCCTGATCGCTTCCGGTCTGATGCTGGGCGCATGCAGCTCGCTGCCCAAGGTTCCGGGGTTCGGCGGGTCCGACACCGCCGCCCGCAACGCGGCCCAGACCGGCATCGGCGTCAACGCCTACCTGTGGCGCGCGACCCTCGACACCTTCGCCTTCATGCCGCTGGCCAACGCCGATCCGTGGGGCGGCGTGATCAATTATGACTGGTACACCGACCCGCAAACGCCGAACGAGCGTTTCAAGGCGACCGTCTTCATCCTCGACACCCGCCTTCGCGCCGACGCGCTGAACGTCACGGTGACCAAGGAAGTGCGGGGCGCCGACGGCCAGTGGATCGCCGCCCCGGTCGCGGCCCAGACCGAAACCGATCTGGAAAACGCCATCCTGACCAAGGCGCGCCAGCTCAACCTGCAGAACGCCGGCTAACCACCCTTCACGACCACAGCCTCCTCAAGGCGCGCCCTTAAGGAGCGACGCCTCAAGGATTCCCGTGGCCCGATACGAGCCCAAGACCGCCGAACCCCGCCAGCAGGCCCGCTGGGCGGCCGCCGACGCCTTCCGCACCCCCACCGAGGGGACCGGAAAGCCGAAATACTATGTGCTGGAGATGTTCCCCTATCCGTCGGGGAACATCCACATGGGCCACGCCCGCAACTATGTGATGGGCGACGTGGTGGCCCGCTCCAAGCGGGCCCAGGGCTTTGAAGTCCTGCACCCCATGGGCTGGGACGCCTTCGGCCTCCCCGCCGAGAACGCGGCCATCGAGCGCGGCATTCATCCGGGCGACTGGACCTGGTCCAACATCGCCAACATGCGCGACCAGCTGAAGCTGCTGGGCCTGTCGCTGGACTGGAGCCGCGAGTTCGCCACCTGCGACCCGGCCTACTACGGCAAGCAGCAGGCCTGGTTCCTGGAATTGCTGAAGCGCGGCCTGGTCTATCGCAAGGATTCGGTGGTCAACTGGGATCCGGTCGACAACACCGTCCTGGCCAATGAGCAGGTGGTCGACGGCCGCGGCTGGCGCTCTGGCGCACCTGTAGAGAAGCGCAAGCTGAACCAGTGGTTCCTGCGCATCACCGACTACGCCGACGACCTGATCGAAGGCCTGAAGGAGCTGGAAGGCCGCTGGCCCGAGAAGGTTCGCCTGATGCAGGAGAACTGGATCGGCAAGAGCCGGGGCGCGACCCTGTGGTGGTCGATCACCGAGGCGCCTGACTTCCTGCCGACGTCGCCGGAAGGCGGGCCGAACCACGCCCGCGATCCGATCGAGGTCTACACCACCCGGCCGGACACCCTGTTCGGGGCCAGCTTCCTGGCCCTGTCGGCGGATCACCCGCTGACCAAGGCCATCGCCGAGCATCGCCCCGAGGTTCAGGCCTTCATCGAGGCCTGCGCCCGCTCTGGCACCAGCGAGGCCGATATCGAGAAAGCCGAGAAGCTGGGCGTCGATCTGGGCGTCCGCGTCCAGCACCCGTTCGATCCGTCGCGCACCGTGCCGGTCTGGGCGGCCAATTTCGTCCTGTCAACCTACGGGTCGGGCGCCATCTTCGGCTGTCCGGCCCACGACCAGCGCGATTTCGAATTCGCCACAAAGTACGAGCTGCCGGTTATCCCGGTGGTGAGACCTGAGGGCGCGGGAGACGATTTCTCGGTCGGCGACGAGGCCTACACCGGCCCTGGCGCCATCTTCCATTCGGACTTCCTGAACGGTCTGGACGTCGAGGCCGCCAAGGCCGAGGCCATCCGCCGTCTGGAAGCTGCTGATCAGGGCAAGGGCGCGACCATCTATCGCCTGCGCGACTGGGGCGTCAGCCGTCAGCGCTACTGGGGATGTCCCATCCCCGTGATCCACTGCGACAAGTGCGGCGTGGTCCCCGCCGACCAGCTGCCGGTCGAGCTGCCGAAGGACGTCACCTTCGATAAGCCGGGCAATCCGCTGGATCGTCATCCGACCTGGAAGCACGTCAAATGCCCGACGTGTCACGGTGACGCGACCCGCGAGACGGACACCCTGGACACCTTCGTGGACTCCAGCTGGTATTTCGCCCGCTTCACCGATCCGACCGCGGCCGAGCCGATCTCGCGCAGCGCCGCCGACCACTGGCTGCCGGTCGATCAGTACATCGGCGGCGTCGAGCACGCGGTCCTGCACCTGCTCTACGCCCGCTTCATCAGCCGCGCTCTCAGCGATGCGGGCCTGATGACGGTCAAGGAGCCCTTCGCCGGACTGTTCACCCAGGGGATGGTGGTCCATGAGACCTACCGCCGCGCCGACGGCGCCTGGGTCGAGCCGACCGACGTCGATCTGACCAATGACAACGGCAAGCGTTCGGCGCGTCAGCTGTCGACCGGCGAAATGCTGACCATCGGCGACATCGAGAAGATGTCGAAGTCCAAGAAGAATGTGGTTGCTCCGCAGGAGATCGTCGACACCTACGGCGTCGATGCCGGTCGCCTGTTCGTCCTGTCGGACAGCCCGCCCGAGCGCGACGTGCAATGGACCCCCGGCGGCGTCGAGGGCGCCAGCCGCTTTGTCCAGCGCGTCTGGGCCGAGGTCGACGGCTATGACCCCGCCTTCGCCGGCGAAGCCGACGCCAACGCCTCCCTGCTGCGCGAGACCCACAAGGCCATCAAGGCGGTGTCGGAAGGCATCACCGGCTTCCGCTTCAACTCGGCCATCGCCAAGCTCTACGCCTTCGTCGCCACCGTGCGGGATCACCCGAAGGCTGGCGGCGACGCCCGTCGTCAGGCCCTGTCGGCCCTGCTGCGTCTGGTCGCCCCCTTTACCCCGCACCTGGCCGAGGAAGGCTGGACGCGACTGGGCGAAGAGGGGATGATCCTGGACGCGCCTTGGCCGGAGTATGATCCGGCGCTGGCGGCCGATGACGAGGTCGTCCTGCCCATCCAGGTCAACGGCAAGCGCCGCGGCGAAATCCGCGTCGCCCGGGGACTGGAGCCGGCGGAGGTCGAGGCCCTCGTCATGGCCGATCCGGACGTTCAGGCGCGACTGGAGGGTCTGACCGTGAAGAAGATCGTCGTGGTCAAGGACCGCATCGTCAACGTGGTGGTCGCCGGATGAAAACCCGTCTCGCCGTCCTCGCCCTGTCGCTTGTCTCGTTGACGGGACTTTCGGCCTGCGGTTTCACGCCCCTTTACGGCGACAGCGCGGCGGGGACCTCCCTGTCGCGCATCGCCGTGACCACCCAGAACGACCGTCTGGGCTATCGGGTGCGCGAGCAGCTCGAGGACACGCTGGGCCGCGACGGCGCCCAGCCGCCTCTGTGGCGGCTGGAGACCACCATCGAGCAGTCGCGCCGCCCGCTGGGTCGCCGGATCGACGACACCGCCACCCGCTATGAGCTGACGGTGAAGGGGACCTGGACGCTGACGCCGGCGACCGGCGGCGCCACGCCGATCACCGGAACCGAGACGGTCACCACCACCTACGCCGCCGCCGACCAGCCCTACGCCGCCATCGCCGCCCAGCAGGATGGCGAAGAGCGCGCCGCGGCCGAACTGGCCCGCCTGATCCGGCTCGACCTCCTCCGGACCCTGTCCAACCCGTGATCCTGGCGAAACGGCCCGAGGTCGATCGCTTTCTGAAGACCCCGGACAAGGGCGTCCGGGCCGCCGTGATCCACGGCAAGGACCGTTCCGGCGTGGCCGAGCGGGCCGAGATCCTGTGCAAGGCGATCACCCCCGACCTGAACGACCCCTTCAACGTCACGGTCCTGACGGACAGCGACATCGACGGTGATGAAACCCGGCTGGACGAGGCCCTGACGGCGCTGAGCATGATCGGCGGGCGTCGTCTGGTGCGCGTGCGGCTGTCGAACGAGAAGGCGTCGATCGACAAGATGCTGGCCGCGGCGCTGAAGAGCCACGCGGCGGGCGACTTCAATCCCGACTGCATGCTGGTCATCGAGGCCGGGGCGCTGGGCCGCGACTCCGCCCTGCGCAAGGCCGCCGAGGCCGACAAGGCCGCCGTGGGCATCGCCTGCTATGAGGACGAGACCGGCGACGTGGCCCGGATGACGCGCGAGGCGCTGGCGGCGGACAAGGTCGGCCTGACCTCGGACGCCCTGGACCGCTTCGTCGCCCGCCTGCCCCGCGAACGCGGCCTGATGCGGCAGGAGATCGAGCGGCTGATCCTCTACATCGGCCCCGGCAGCGGCCGCAGCATCGATACGCCCGAGCTGGAGCTGCATCTGGGGGTCGAGCCCGACGCCTCCCTGCAGGATGCGGCGCTACAGGCCTTCGGCGGTCGCCCCGGTCCGGCCCAAAGCGGCCTGCGCCGCGCCTTCGCCGAGGGCGAGAGCCCTGTCATGGCCGTGAGACAAGCCTCGATCCACCTCGGAAAGCTGAGGAGAATCAATATTCTTCAGGCGAACGGAGCCAATGCCAAGGAGGCCGCCAAGGCCGCGGGGGTGTTCTGGAAGCAGGAGGCGGAGATGCTGCGTCAGGCCCGCAACTGGCGTCTGGACGACCTCGACAAGGTGCTGGACAGCGTCAACGCCGCCGACATCGCCACCAAGACCACGGGCTCGCCCGACCAGCTGATCGCCGAACGCCTGATCCTCGAGATCTCAGCCCGGGCGCGACGGCTGGGGCTTTAATTCGCCTATCGCGCGTTGCGCTACTTGAAGCGGATCAGCCCCGCTTCGACGCCTTGCGGAAGGCGGGCTTGTTGGCCGCGCTACTCTGATGGGCCATGGCCTTTTCGGCGTGCTGGGCGGGCTTGAAGCCGCCGCTGGAGGGCGCGGCGGCGCCGGCCTTCTTGGCGGCCAGCGCCTTCTTCATCGCTTCGGCGGTCGGATTGACGGGCTTGTCGGTCATTCGCCCATCCTGCCATCCCCGAGCCGCGCGAGCCAGACCGTCACGCCGCCGCGCCCATAGTCGCCTACGACGTGGTCGAGGATCTCGAACCCGGTCTCCTCCAGCCGCTGGCGGTACTCCGCCGAAGACAGGCTGGCGTGAAACAAGGGCTCTCCCCGCCACTGGCCCACGATCTCACCGTCCTGATCGCCTGAGGTGAACATGAGCACCCCGCCGGGGCGGAGATGGCGCGCGAAAACGCCGAACAGGGCCCTCTGATCGTCGCGGGTCAGATGGAAGCTGCTGTGCCAGGCGATCAGGCCGTCGAAAGCGCGGCCCAGATCCAGCCCGCGCATGTCCCCAACGATCCAGTCGTGGTCCGGAAACCGTTCGCGGCACAGGCTGACAGCGCCGGCAGAGCTGTCTACGCCGGTCACCGCCCTGCCCTGTTCGATCAGATAGCGCGCGACGGGCTCACCGGAGCCACAGCCGAGATCCAGGACCTGCCCGCCCATCGGAACATGGGCCACAAAGGCGTCCAACCAGGGCTTCTCGGTCGTCAGATCGCGTCCGCGATCCGCGTCCCAGTCGGCGGCCCGGCGGCTGTAGAGATCGATGACCTCGTCCGCCGGCCCCGCCATGGCCTCTCAGCCCCGCATCAGGCGGCGGCAGAGGTCGTCCAGCTGTTCCAGCGTGCCGTAGCGGATGGTGATCTCGCCCTTGCCGCCCTTGTCCGCCAGCTGGACCTTGAGGCCCAGGGCGTCGGCCAGATCCTGCTCCAGCGCGGCGACGTCGGCCGAGCCTTCGCCGTCCGAACGGCCCGCTCGCGCCTTCTCCGGCTTCGGCCCCTGCTGATCCCGACGGGCCAGGGCCTCGGCCTGACGCACGTTCAGGCCGTCGTTGACGATCTGGTCGGCCAGGGCCGGGGCGTTCGGCGCATTGACCAGGGCGCGGGCGTGGCCGGCGCTCATCTTGCCCTGCCGCACATACCACAGCACCTCTTCGGGCAGTTGCAGCAGACGCAGGGTGTTGGCGACGTGGCTGCGGCTCTTGCCGACGATACCGGCCACTGCATCTTGCGTCCGCCCGAAGCGTTCCATCAACATGCGGTAGGCGTCGGCCTCTTCCAGCGGATTCAGATCGGCGCGCTGGACGTTCTCGATGATGGCGACCTCGAACACCTCGACGTCGTCCATCTCGCGCACCACGACCGGCACCTGGGCCAGACGGGCCATCTGCGAGGCGCGCCAGCGGCGTTCACCGGCGATGATCTGCCACATCCCGTCTTCGCCGGGCTGCGGGCGGACGAGGATCGGCTGCAACACGCCCTTGTCGCGGATCGAGGCGGCCAGCTCCTCAAGGATTTCCGGGGTGAAGATCTTGCGCGGCTGGTCCGGGTTCGGCTTCAGGCTCTCGATCGGGACGATGCGCACGCCCGCGGGCGCCGGCGAACCGTCAACCGGCACGGCCTCCGCCGCCTGTTCTCCCAGAAGGGCTGACAATCCCCGGCCCAGGCCGCGCTGACGTTCGCTCAAGATGCTGATTCCGTTCTTCTAATTTGGTCTTCAGGCGGCCTGCTTCAGGCGTTTGCGCTCGCGCGCCACCACCTCACGCGCCAGTTTCAGATAGGCTTGGCTGCCCGCGCATTTCAGATCGTAGATCAGGGCGGGCTTGCCGAATGACGGCGCCTCGGCCACCCGCACATTGCGCGGAATGACGCTGTCATAGACCTTGTCGCCGAAGTGGTTGCGCACATCATTGGCCACCTGCCCCGACAGGGCGCTGCGGCGATCATACATCGTCAGGACCAGACCCTGGATTTCCAGAGCCGGGTTAAGGCTCTGGCGCACCATGTCCACGGTCTTCATCAGCTGGGTAAGGCCCTCCAGCGCGAAGAACTCGCACTGCAGCGGCACCAGCACGGCGTCGGCTGCAGCCATCGCGTTCAGCGTCAGCAGGTTCAGGGACGGCGGGCAGTCGATCAGGACGTAGTCATACCGGGTCTGCCCATCACGCCCCTGCCCCGCCAGAGCGTCGCGCAGACGGAACGAGCGGCGATCCGCCTGACTCAACTCGATTTCCACGCCCGACATGTCGGCATCAGCCGGAATGATGAAGAGGCCGGGGACGGTCGTCTGGACGGCGGCGTCATCGACCGAGCGATTGTCCACCACGACGTCGTAGATGGTCACCCGCCGTGTTTCACGTGGAACACCCAGACCCGTGGAGGCATTGCCCTGCGGGTCCATATCGACGATCAGCACCTTTTCGCCAATGGCGGCCAGGGCCGTGCCGAGGTTGATCGCGGTGGTCGTTTTGCCCACCCCGCCCTTCTGATTGGAAACGGCGAGGACGCGGGTCTTACCAGTTTTTGACACGGCTGATGCCCCGAACAGATACAATGCGGCCGCGCGGATCGCTGCGCGAGACGGTGAGGTCGCTCTTGAATTGCCAGACCTTGCGGGCCTCTGCCACCTCAACCTCGGCCTTTTCACCCTTCAGGAACAATCCCTGGGCGCCGCGCTGTAGATAAGGCTGTGCATAGCCCAACAGCTTTTCCATCGGCGCGACGGCCCGGGCCGTCACGACGTGAACCGTCACCGCATTGTCCTCGGCCCGGCCATTGATCACCGTCGCCCGAAGGGACAGGGCGTCGACCACCTCCTGCAGGAATCGGCACCGTTTGCCCAGACTGTCGATCAGCCAGACGTGGCTCTTGGGATCCGTCTTGAGCATGATCGCGAGCACAACACCCGGGAAGCCAGCGCCCGCGCCAAGGTCTGCCCAGCTCTTCGCCTCGGACGCCATGTCGAGCAGTTGGGCGGAATCGCGAAAGTGGCGGCTCCAGACATCCGGCAGGGTATCCGGCCCGATCAGATTCATCACCGCATTGGCCTCGGTCAGCCGGACGACGAACCGTTCCAGATCGCCCATCTGGGCCGGGGTCGCGTTGAACTCCGCCTGAAAGGCGGCGGCATCATAGGTACTCACGCTTCCGCCTTCACCTTCTTCACGTGTGACAGCAGGGCCGTCAGGGCTCCGGGGGTCATACCCTCTATGCGGCCCGCCTGCCCCAGGGTCCGGGGCTGGACCCGGTTCAGCTTCTCGCGGACCTCGTTCGACAGCCCGCCAATGCCCGCGTAGTCGAGATCGACCGGCAGGGCCAAGGCCTCTTCCCGGCGCAGCGCTTCGGCATCGGCGGCCTGGCGGTCCAGATAGCCCGCATAGCCCGCATCAATCTCGATCTGCTCGCGCACCTGACGCGACCAATCGGCGATGTCCGGCCGGACCGGCAGGAAGGTGTTCAGCGTCACACCCGGGAAGGACAACAGATCGCGGATCGACCGGCGCTGACCGTCGGCATTGACCTTCATCCCCAGCTCGCCCGCTTCCTTGGGCGTGAACAGCGTTTCACGTGAAACAGCGTTGGCGGCGGCCAGTTCAGCGGCCTTGGCGGCATAGGCTTCGGCCCGACGCGCGCCCACGACACCCGCCGCGATACCCAGCGGGGTCAGCCGTTGGTCGGCGTTGTCGGCCCGCAGGGTCAGGCGATACTCGGCCCGGCTTGTGAACATCCGGTAGGGCTCGGTGACCCCCTTGGTGACCAGGTCATCGACCATCACCCCTATATAGGCCTGGTCACGTCCGAAGACGATCGGGTCGGAGCCGGCTGCGGCGCGCGCGGCGTTCAGCCCGGCCAAGAGGCCCTGCGCGCCCGCCTCCTCATAGCCGGTCGTACCGTTGATCTGGCCCGCCAGATACAGGCCTGGGCGCTTCTTCACTTCCAGCGCGGGGCTCAGTTCACGCGGATCGACATAGTCGTATTCGATCGCATAGCCGAAGCGGAACACCTCGACCTGCTCCAGACCCGGAATCGTCCGCAGGAAGGCCAGCTGGGTCCCATCTGATACGGAGGTCGAAATGCCGTTCGGATAGACGGTCGGATCGTCCAGCCCCTCGGGCTCGAGGAAGATCTGGTGCGAGGTCTTGTCGGCGAACCGCACCACCTTGTCCTCGATGGAGGGGCAGTAGCGCGGGCCACGCCCAGACAGGTGACCACCATAGACGGCGCTTTCGCCGAGATTCTCGGCGATGATCCGGTGGGTCTCTTCCGTGGTGTGGGTCACGCCGCAGGTGATCTGGGGCACGGTGATCCGGTCAGTCAGGAAGCTGAACGGGACCGGGTCCTCGTCCGCCGCCTGGGCGTCCAGCCGATGCCAGGCGATGGTCCGGCCGTCGAGACGCGCCGGGGTCCCGGTCTTCAGACGGCCCATCTGCAGGCCGGCGCCATAAAGGTCGGCGGCCAGGCCCGTCGACGGCGCCTCGCCGTGACGGCCCGCCGGAGTCCGTTCGTCGCCTTTGTGAATGACGCCGTTCAGGAAGGTGCCCGTCGTCAGCACGACCGCGCCCGCCGACAGTTCAACCCCATCTCCGGTGACGACGCCGGTGACGCGGGTCCCGTCCAGGATCAGCCGCTCGGCCGTGCCCGCCATCAGCTCCAAGTTCGGGGTCTGGGCCAGTTCGGCCTGCATGGCCTCGCGATAGAGGCGGCGGTCGATCTGGCTGCGCGGCCCCTGCACCGCCGCCCCCTTGGAGCGGTTCAGCAGGCGGAACTGAATGCCGGACACATCGCCCAGCCGGCCCATCACCCCGTCCAGGGCGTCGATCTCGCGCACCAGATGGCCCTTGCCCAGACCGCCGATGGCCGGGTTGCACGACATCTCGCCGATGGTCTCAAGTTTCTGGGTCAGCAGCAGGGTGCGCGCGCCGTTGCGTGCCGAGGCGGCCGCAGCCTCGCACCCGGCGTGTCCGCCGCCGATGACGATGACATCAAAGGATTTCATCGCCGGGACATAGTCGAAACGGCGCGAAATTTCCACCGGCTCCACAGGGTGAAAAGAGCTGGTGAGCAAGAAGTGGGCCTGTGGAGAAGACCATCTGTTTCACGTGAAACACCATACTCCGCTCACCCCGTTGCTCACTAACACTCCTCGCTCACCACCTACTTCCCGATGCAGAACGTAGAGAAGACCTCGCCGAGAATGTCCTCAACCCCGATGGCGCCGGTCACCCGGGCCAACGCCTCAGCGGCCCGACGCAGGTCATCGCCTGCCATCTCCGGCGCCAGATCGAGCGCACGGCGGCCTGCCTCGACCGAGACCAAGGCCTCCTCCAGACGACGGCGGTGGCGTTCACGGGTGACGGCCGGGAAGTCGGCGCCGGACAGATCGCGCGCCAGACGGGCGGCGATCCAGTCGTGGAGAGCCGCCATCCCCTCCCCCGTCGTTGTGCTGACGACCAGGGCCTCGCGGCCGTTTACGGACGCGGCCCCGAGGTCGGCCTTGGTCAGCACGACCAGATCGTCCGCTCGGGCATACTCCGCCGCCACCCCGTCCACATCGCCGGGCGCCCGGACCCAAAGACGCAGCTCGGCCTGTTCGGCCCGAACCCGCGCGCGACGGACGCCCTCGGCTTCGACCGGATCGTCGCTGTCGCGAAGACCCGCCGTGTCGGACAGGGTCACCGCATAGCCGCCGATGATCAGGTCGGCGTCCAGCACATCGCGGGTGGTGCCGGCGATGGGGGTGACGATGGCCGCCTCGCGCGCGACCAGAGCGTTGAACAGGGATGACTTGCCGGCGTTGGTCTCGCCGATCAGGACGATGCGATAGCCTTCCCGCACCCGCTCGCCGCGCCCGGCGTCGGCCAGGGCGGCTTTCAGATCAGCGATCAGCCCGTCCAGAACCGGTCCCGCAGTGCGCGCCAGGTTGTCCGGCACCTCTTCATCGGGAAAGTCGATCTCGGCCTCGACCAGCGCCAGGGCCTTCAGCAGGTCCCGGCGGAAACCGGCGTAGGCCGCGCCCAGCGCGCCATCCAGCTGGCCCAACGCCTGTGAAGCCTGCGCCGTCGTCTCGGCGTCAATCAGATCGGCCACGGCCTCGGCCTGGGCCAGATCCATCCGCCCGTTCTCGAACGCCCGGCGGGTGAACTCGCCGGGATCAGCCGGCCGCAGACCTAGCGCCATCAGCGCCTTGGACGCGGCCTCGACGACTGCCCGACCACCGTGCAGATGCAGTTCGGCGCAGTCCTCGCCAGTGTAGGAATTGGGTCCGGGGAAGCGCAGCACCAGCGCCTGGTCGATCACTTGGCCCTTATGGGTCAGGGTCCGCAGCGAGGCCATCCGCGCCTTCAGGCCTCCGGCGCCCAGACCGGTCAGGGCCGCGTCCGTGTCCGGACCGCTAAGCCGCACAATGGCGATCGCGCCGCGGCCAGGCGGGGTGGCGAGGGCGAAGACGGTGTCGATCACTTGGCGGAGCCCACCGCCCCTTCCATCATCCGACGGAACTGGTCCTGCGCCTGCAGGCCGAAGCTGGTCCAAGTCTTCATCAGCTCTTCGGGCTGCATGGCGGCGACATTGGCCTCCATCCGCTTCTGCATCTCGGCGACCATGGCGTCGTTCAGCGGCGTCACGTCGGGCAGGCCCAGAAAGGCGCGCGCCTCGGCGGGGGTGCAGTCGATCTCGACGTTGATTTTCATGCGGCCGCTCCAATCTCAGAGGCCTAGTCTTAGGCCAAGTCGGCCACCCAAAGGAACCGCCCTGATGTCCCTCCCCTCGACCCAGACCGCCGTCCGTTTCGAACGCCACGGAGGATCGGAGGTTCTGGATCTGGTCGAGGTCCCCGTTCCCTCGCCCGGGCCCGGTGAGATCCTGATCCGCAACGTCGCGGTCGGTCTGAACTTCATCGACATCTATCAGCGCACCGGCCTCTATCCCTTGCCCCTCCCGTCCGGCCTCGGCAAGGAATCCGCCGGGGTGGTCGAGGAGGTCGGCGAGGGCGTCACCCGGTTCAAGGTCGGTGGCCGCGTGGCCACCGCCACCGCCCCGGTCGGCGCCTACAGCCAATTCCATCTGATGCCCGAGAGCACCGCCGTCTCCGTGCCGGACGACATCAGTCTGGAGGTCGCGGCTGCCGTCATGCTCAAGGGGATGACCGCCGAGTTTCTGGTCAACCGCGCGTTTCACGTGAAACAGGGCGACGAGGTTCTGCTCCACGCCGCCGCCGGCGGGGTCGGCCTGATCCTCGGCCAATGGGCGAAATCTCTGGGCGCAACGGTGATCGGCACGGTCGGATCGGAGGCCAAGGCCGAACTGGCCAAGGCTCACGGCAGCGACCATGCCATTCTCTATGATCACGAAGACGTGGCTGCCCGCGTGAAGGACATCACCGAGGGTCGTGGCGTCGCCGTCGCCTTTGACTCCGTCGGCAAGGACACTTTCGAGGCGTCCCTGGCGAGCCTGAAGCGGCGCGGCACCCTGATCCTGTTCGGCAATGCGTCGGGTCCGGTCCCGCCGTTCGATCCGCTTCGCCTATCGCGCGGCGGCTCGCTCTATGTCACCCGGCCGACCCTGTTCGACTATGTCGCCACGGTTGAGGAACTGGACACCAGCGCCGCCGCCCTGTTCGCGGTCATCCGCTCCGGCGCGGTCAAGGTCGAGATCGGCCAGACCTTCCCGCTGACGAAAGTGCGCGAGGCGCATGAGGCCCTGGCCGGTCGCAAGACGACCGGGTCGACCCTGCTGATCCCCTGAAACAGAAAAGGCCCCGGATCGCTCCGGGGCCTCCTTCTTCTCCGTCCGGCGGTCGCCGGTCAGGTGTTCATCGACTGGAAGAAGTCGGCGTTGTTCTTGGACTGGCGCAGCTTGTCGAGCAGGAACTCGATGGCGTCCTGCGGGCCCATCGGGTTGAGGATGCGGCGCAGGACATAGGTCTTGGCCAGTTGGTCCTTCGGGGTGATGAGGTCTTCCTTGCGGGTGCCGGATTTGAGCACGTCGATGGCCGGGAAGATGCGTTTGTCGGCGACCTTGCGGTCCAGCACGATTTCCGAGTTACCGGTGCCCTTGAACTCTTCGAAGATCACCTCGTCCATGCGCGAGCCCGTGTCGATCAGGGCGGTGGCGATGATGGTCAGCGAGCCCCCCTGCTCCACGTTCCGCGCGGCGCCGAAGAAGCGCTTCGGGCGTTGCAGGGCGTTGGCGTCGACACCGCCGGTCAGCACCTTGCCCGACGACGGGACGGTGGCGTTGTAGGCGCGGCCCAGACGCGTGATCGAGTCCAGCAGGATCACGACGTCCTTCTTGTGCTCGACCAGACGCTTGGCCTTTTCGATCACCATTTCGGCGACGGCGACGTGGCGCGTGGCCGGCTCGTCGAAGGTCGAGGCGATGACCTCGCCCTTCACCGTGCGCTGCATGTCGGTCACTTCTTCCGGACGTTCGTCGATCAGCAGGACGATCAGGAAGACTTCCGGGTGGTTGCGTTCGATCGACTTGGCGATGTTCTGCAGCATGACCGTCTTGCCGACGCGCGGCGGGGCGACGATCAGGCAGCGCTGGCCCTTGCCGAGCGGGGCGACGATGTCGATGACCCGGCCCGAGCGGTCCTTCAGGGTCGGGTCTTGGATCTCCATGTGAATCCGCTCTTCGGGATAGAGCGGGGTCAGGTTGTCGAACAGGACCTTGGTCTTCACCATCTCGGGGTCTTCGAGATTGATGGTGTCGACCTTCAGCAGGGCGAAGTAGCGCTCGCCCTCGCGCGGGCCGCGGACCGCGCCGTGGATGGTGTCGCCCGAGCGCAGGCCGAAGCGGCGGATCTGCGACGGCGAGACATAGATATCGTCCGGGCCCGGAAGATAGTTGGCGTCCGGGCTGCGCAGGAAGCCGAAGCCGTCCGGCAGGATTTCCAGCACGCCGTCGGCGATGATCTCGACCTCTTCCTCGGCCAGGGCCTTGAGGATGGCGAACAGCAGGTCCTGCTTGCGCAGGTTCGAGGCGTTCTCGACCTCGAGGCCCTCGGCGAAGGCGACCAGATCTTCCGGCGTCTTGGCGTTCAGCTCGGCAAGGGTGATGCGGCCGTTCGGGACGATGGGTTCGCCGTCCTCGTCCTCATCGGCCTCCTGATCGACCATCGGCAGATCGGCGGCGGAGACCTCGTTGGAGGTTTCGTCGAGGGTTTCGGTCTCGGGCGAGGTCGGATCGGTGTCGCGGACGTCGGTCATGGGAGTCTACTTCTTGGCGTGCACGCCCGGACGCTCGCGGCGCGAGGTCGGGTCCGGCTGGCGATGTTGGCCTTGCGGCCGGCAGGAGGTGCGATGGGGTCCCGCAGGGTCGATCCGGCAGGCATCGCGAGGAGAGAGGGACCGTCCGGCAGAGGGCCAAGACCGGTTCGCGACCAGCGAAACCATGGTTCCGGGGGTCAGGTCAAGCGCGGCCTTAGCCCTCCCCCTCGAGGGGGGAGGGTTGGGTGGGGGTGGATGCAGTGCATTTCAGGACCAGCCCGTGAGGTGTCACCGCCTCTCGCGCTCTTCACCTTGAGAGCGCGCCGTCACCCCATCCCCAACCCCTTCCCCCTCGAGGGGAAGGGGCTCTACCCCAGCGTCCACTCCGTCGTCACCGACAGCACCATGATGATGGCCAGGACGAATGGGATCTCGTTGGTCATGCGCCAGAACTTGCCGGAGTATTTCGAGGTCCCGGCAGCGATCTTCTTGCGCTGCCCGGCCAGGAAGCCGTGCCAGCCGGCCAGCAGGAAGACGCCGACCAGCTTGGTCACCATCCACGGCTGGTGGGCGAAACTCCAGTCCGCCCCCTCCCCGCTGCGCAGCCAGAACAGCCAGGCGCCGAAGAGGAAGGCCAGGATCATCGCCGGGTTGATGATGATGCGCAGCAGGCGGGTCTGCCAGACGCGCAGCAGGCCCTGCATCTCGGACTTCAGCGGCTCGGCCCTGGCGTTCTGCTCGGCGTCATAGGCGAACAGGCGCGGCAGGAAGAGCATTCCGGCCATCCAGGCGATCACCGCCAGGATGTGCAGGCCCCGGACCACGTCATAGGTGTTCACGCCGCTCTCCGCTCGCAGGTGCGCGGGCAGGCCTTCCAGTCCGCGCGACAGCCGGGACCGTGCGGCGCGACGCCGGTTCGCGCAAGCGCCCCGACCGCCGCCTCGGCCAGCTCATTGATGAAGGCCGCCGTTACACCGACGGCGGGGACCCGCAGATAGGGCGAAACGCCCAAGCCGTGGGCCAGCTCGCCGTATTCGATGTCCAGCTCGACCAGGGTCTCAACGTGTTCGGAGACGAAGGCGATGGGGGCGACAACCGCCCCGACGCCGTCCTTCGCCGCCTGTTCGATGGCCTCGACCGTCGAGGGGCCCAGCCATTTCATCGGCCCGACCCGGCTCTGGTAGCAGACCACCCAGTCGGTCAGACCGGCCTGGGCGGCGATGGCGGCGCAGGTGCTTTCGATCTGCTCCTGATAGGGATCGCCCTTCTTCGCGACCAGCACCTCGGGGATGCCGTGAGCCGAGAACAGGACGCGGACCGGCCTGTCGCCCGCTTCCGCAAGCTTGCCCTTCACCAGTTCGGCCTGCGCCTCGATCCAGCCCGGCGCCTCGGGCCAGCAGCAGACAGTGCGGCTGACGCCCGATCCCGCATAGACCTCGTTCCAGCGCTTCAGCGAGCTCTCGCTCGTGGTGGTCGAGAACTGCGGATAGAGCGGCAGCAGCACGATCTCGTCCGGCCCGAACACCGCCACGTCCGCCGCGGTCTCCTCCGTCAGCGGATGCCAGTAGCGCATGGCGATGAAGGTCTTCACCTCATCGTCCGGCAGGCGGGCGCCGAGCGCGGCTTCCAGCGCATCCGCCTGTTTCCGCGTCTCGGGCAGCAGGGGCGAGCCGCCGCCCATCAGGGCGTAGTTGGCCTGGGCGCTCGTCTCGCGGCGACTGGAGATCAGCTTCGCCAGCGGCGTCCGGAACAGGCCCGGCAGACCGATGATGGCCGGGTCATTGAACAGGTTGAACAGGAAGGGCTTCACCGAGGCCTGATCGTCCGGCCCACCCAGATTGAACAGGACAACGGCGATGCGACGGCCTTTCAAACCGGTCCCCATTTCTTCCATCACTGCGCGCCGATCCGTTTCAGCACCTGCTCGACATGCGCGATCGGCACGTCCGGCATGATCCCATGACCGAGGTTGAAGATCCACGGACCCTGCCCCCAGGCCTCGAGCAGTTGATCGACCCGCTTATCCAGCAGCGGCCCGCCGGCGCGCAGCAGCAGCGGATCCAGCGCGCCCTGGATGGTCTTGATCTTCTGCACGGCCTGACCGACTGGCATGGGACAGGCGGTGTCCAGCGCCACGCCCTGCACCTCGACCTCACGCGCATAACGTTCGGCCAGCGCCGCCGAGCCCCTCGGGAAGCCGATCAGGGGCGTGGTCACGCCCAGTTCGCGCACCCGCTTCACCAGCTTGATGTGCGGCTGCAGGACCAGGCTCTCGAACAGATCGTCCGGCAGGCCCTCGGCCCAGCTCTCAAAGATCTTCAGCGTCTGCGCCCCGGCGTCGGCCTGCATCTTCAGATAATGGGCCGTCGCCTCGACCAGAACGTCCAGCACCGCCGCGACCTTCTCCGGCTCGGCATAGGCATAGGTCCGGGCCTGCGCCCGCTCACCCTTGCCGATGGTCCGGGCCACGCCGTCCAGCATATAGGTCGCCACCGTCCACGGCGCGCCCGCAAAGCCGATCAGGGCCTTGGAGGGGTCCAGCTGTTCACGGACGAGGCTCAGGGTCTGACCGATGGACTTGAGGCTCTCCCCTGCCCCCTCGGCCTTGTCCCGCATGGCCTCGACCGAAGGCATCTCGCCCAGCCGGGGTCCCTCCCCCGCCTCGAACCACACGTCCTGCCCCAGAGCCCGAGGGATCAGCAGGATGTCGGCGAACACGATCGCCGCGTCAAAGCCGAAACGGCGCATCGGCTGAAGCGTCGCCTCGGCGGCCTTCTCAGGATCGTGACAAAACTCGATAAAGCCCGGCGTCGTCGCCCGCAGCGCCCGGTATTCCGGCAGGTATCGCCCGGCCTGACGCATGAACCAGACCGGCGGACGAGACGTCGTCTCTCCGGCAAGGGCTTTCAGGAACAGGGGGGTGTCAGGCTGGGTCGTCATTTGATCGTCGGCTTACCGGGGGGCGGGGACAGGCTCAAGCCCAGGCCGGTGTCGCACCCCTTCCCTTCCCAAACATTCAAATTTGAAAAGGATGGAAAGAAGTGGATTGGGCCGGGGATGACGGGGACAAGCCGGTCAAATCGGCCGTCTTCGGACGGGTTGTCCGGATTCAGTCACAGGGCGATCGACAGACCCGGTCCGACCTGTCGATACCGGGGATAACTATTAACAAGACCTTAACATCGGGGGATTCCGGGCGTTTGGGGGACGGTCGGGTCTGGGCGCCGATCCCGGCGATCAGGGTTCCTCCACAAGCCGCCGTCGCCTCTCCCCGTGTCGGTGGATGACCGGGGAGAAACCTGCGGCGCCGATCCACCTTCATCCCCGCTCGCGACCCTCGACGGGGGCGGCTATAGAGATCGGCGCCCGGTCGTGAACCGAACGGCGCCCCGCCTCGTCCACAGGAGTCCCCGTTCGCGGGGTCGTTATCCCGATGAGTCTTTCGCGATGAACCCGGGCCGTCCCGCCGGCGCCTCACGCCTCGCCACCTATTTCCACGTCCATCTGGTCTCGGACTCGACCGGCGAGACGCTGAACGCCATGGCCAAGGCCGTGGTGGCCCGCTTCGACGGTGTTATCCCAATCGAGCACATCTACGCCCTGGTCCGCTCGGACCGGCAGATGGAGCGGGTGCTGGACGAGATCGCCGCCGCGCCGGGCGTGGTTTTGCACACCCTCGTCGACCGGGACCTGCGTGAACAACTGGAGGAAGGCTGCCGCAAGCTCGACATGCCCCAGATCGCGGCCCTGGATCCGCTGGAAACCGTCCTGTCCCGCTATCTCGGCGCGGCCTTGGCCCCGCGCGTCGGCGCCCAGCACGCCCTGAGCTCGGAATATTTCGACCGGATCGCCGCACTCGACTTCGCCATGGCCCATGATGACGGCCAGGGCGCTACCGAACAGCTCGAGACCGCCGATGTGGTCCTGTGCGGGGTCAGCCGTACGTCAAAGACCCCGACCTGCATCTATCTGGCCCACCGCGGCATCCGCGCCGCCAATGTGCCCCTGGTGCCCGGACAGGAAGATGGCGAGCGCCTGGTCCAGCTGAAGAATCCGCTGGTCATCGGCCTGACCGTCTCGCCGGACCGTCTGGTACAGATCCGCCGCAACCGTCTGGACGGGCTGAACGCCAACCACGCCTCGGCCTATATCGACCACGACGCCGTGCGCGAGGAGACGGTCAAGGCGCGCCGGGCCTTCGAACGCCGGGGCTGGCCGGTCATCGACGTGACCCGCCGTTCGGTCGAGGAAACCGCCGCGGCCATCATCAATGTCCTGAACGAGCGCCGCACCAAGCGGATGGGAGCCGGCTGGTAGTGACAGATCATGCGCTAACGCCCGGCGGGCTACATGAGCGCGGGGAACGCCTGATCCTCGCCTCGAAGAGCGCCGCCCGCCGGGCCATGCTCGAGAATGCGGGCGTACCCTTCACCGTACAGGTCGCCGACGTGGACGAAGACGCGGTCAAGGCCGTGCATGATCCCGCAGACGCTGCCGGGCTGGCGGTGGAACTGGCCCGGGTGAAGGCTCTGGCGGTCTCGCGCCCCGACGGCGACGCCTGGGTGCTGGGCGCCGACCAGACCCTGGCCTTCGACGGCGGCCTGATCTCCAAGGCGAAAAGTCTGGACGAAGCCCGCGCCCGCCTGTCGGACATGCGGGGCAAGGCCCACCATCTGCATTCCGGCGCCGCCCTGGCGCACAACGGCCAGATCGTCTGGTCCGGCGTGGACACCGCCGCCATGCAGGTGCGCGACTTCTCCAACGCCTTCCTCGACGCCTATCTGGCGCGCGAGGGCGAGGGCCTGCTGTCCAGCGTCGGCGCCTACAAGCTGGAGGGCATGGGCTCCCAACTGTTCGACCGCATCGACGGCGACTATTTCACCGTCCTAGGCATGCCCCTGTGGCCGGTTCTGGCCGAGTTGCGCCGGGCCGGGATCCTGACCGCATGACGATCCGCGCCGGGGTCGCCGGACAGCCGATCAGCCATTCACTCAGTCCCCTCCTCCATGGCCTGTGGATCGAGGCGGCGGCGCTGGATGCCGCCTATGAAGCCTTCGGGCCGCAGGATGAGGCCGGGTTCGCGGACCTGATCGCCTCAGGGCGGGCGGGCAATCTGAGGGGTCTGAACGTCACCGCTCCGTTCAAGGAACAGGCGCTGGCGGCGGCTGATGTCGTCAGCCCGACGGCCCGCACCTGCGGCTCGGCGAATCTTCTGGTCTTCGAGGATGGCCGCCTGTCCGCCGACAGCACTGACGGCCAGGGCCTGATGCTGGCCCTGTCCGAACAGGCGCCCGCCTTCGACGCCAAGGGCGCATCGGTCGTCGTGCTGGGCGCGGGCGGGGCGGCTCGGGCCGCCGTCGTGGCGCTGAAGGCCGCCGGGGCCGAGGTCGCGGTTCTGAACCGGACGCGCGAACGCGCCGAAACCCTGTCGGTCGAACTGGGCTGCTCGGTCGCCGATCCCGACGCCGTCCGCGACGCCGCCCTGATCGTCAACGCCCTCAGCGTCCGGCCCGAGATCGATATCGCCGCCCTGCGCGACGACGCCGTCCTGATGGACATGACCTACAAGCCCCTGATCACCCCCTTCCTCGCCGCCGGTCTGGCGCGCGGGCTGACGACGGTGGATGGTCTGGCCATGCTGATCGGTCAGGCTCGCCCGTCGTTCGAGGCCCTGTTCGGCTTTGCGCCGCCGCCCGTGGATGTTCGCGCAGCCGCCCTCGCCCGGCTGGGAGAGACCGCATGATCCTGCTCGGCCTCACCGGCTCCATCGGCATGGGCAAGTCGACGACGACGGCCATGTTCGCCGAGCACGGCGCCCTGATCTGGAACGCCGATGAGGCGGTTCATCGGCTCTATGCCTCCGGCGGCGCCGCGGTCGGCCCCATTGGCGCGGCCTTCCCCGGCGTGGTCATGGACGGCGCCGTGGATCGCACCCGGCTGGCCGAGGCGCTGGGCCGTGACGATCAGGCGTTCAAAAGACTGGAAGCCATCGTCCATCCGCTGGTGGCGCAGGGCCGGGCCGACGACCTGATCGCGGCCCGCGAACGGGGTGTGAAGCTGGCGGTGCTGGATATCCCCCTGCTGTTCGAGACGGGCGGAGACGCCGCCGTGGATGCGGTGGTGGTGGTCAGCGCCCCGCCGGAAGTGCAGGCCGAGCGGGTTCTGGCCCGGCGCGGCATGACCCGCGAACGGTTCGAGGCCATCCTGTCGCGCCAGATGCCGGACGCCGAGAAACGCCGCCGCGCCGATTTCGTGGTGGAGACCGGCCAGGGTCTGGACGTCGCCCGCGCCCAGGTGGCCGAAATCGTGGGGATGGTTCTGGCCGAAGGCTGGACGCCGCCCGGTCGTGGTCTTCCGAAAGACGTCGAACGCGCCCATTAAGGGGCCATGCGCGAGATCGTTCTGGATACGGAAACCACCGGCTTTGACCCGAAGACCGGAGATCGGCTGATCGAGGTCGGCTGTATCGAGATCATGGACCTGCTGCCGACCGGGCGGACTTATCATACGCTGGTGAATCCCGAGCGGCTGATCCCGCCGGACGCCATCCGGGTGCACGGCATCACCGACGACAAGGTCAAGGACGCGCCGAAATTCGCGGAGATCGTCCAGGAGCTGTCGGATTTCATCGGCGACGCGCCGGTGATCGCCCATAACGCCCAGTTCGACCGGAACTTCATCGACTTCGAATATGCGCGGATCGCCCATCCTCTGATCCCGGCGGATCGCTGGATCGACACCCTGCAACTGGCCCAGAAGAAGTTTCCGGGCATGCCCAACTCGCTGGACGCCCTGTGCAAACGCTTCAAGGTCAGCCTGGCCGACCGGACCTTCCACGGCGCCCTGATCGACGCCCGTCTGCTTGCCGAAGTGTATCTGGAGCTGCGCGGCGGCAAGGAACGGCGGCTGGATCTGTCATCGGCCAAGGTGACCGCCGCGGCCGGCCCGGTCATCGCCACCGCCTATGGCGCGCGCCCGCATCCCCTCGCGCCTCGCTCGACCGAGGCTGAGCGCGCCGCCCACGCCGCCTTCCTGCTGGCGACGCTGAAGGACCACACCCTCTGGGAAGGGTACGGCCTGGAATTGGAAAAGGCGCCCGCCGCCTGACGGACGCCTTTTCTTTTGTCCTAACGCGCGACGAAGCGGGCTCCGTCATCGGGGGAGACAGGGTGTCTTACGCCTGGCCGGTGTCGGCCGGGCCGCGGGCGATCTGGGCCTGGCGCGACATGTAGATGGTCGCGAAGTCGATCGGGTCCAGCATGAAGGGCGGATAGAAGCCACCGTCCGAGGTCGCGCGGGCGATGATCTCCCGGGCGAACGGGAACAGGTAGCGCGGGCATTCGATCAGCAGCATGGGCTCGATGTCCTGCTCCGACACGCCGGCCAGGGCGAACAGGCCGCCGTAGACCAGCTCGACGTGGAACACGGCCAGGCTCTCGGTCGAGGCCTTGATCGACAGGCGCAGTTCAACCTCGAACAGGCCGTCCTGACGACCGGCGGCGTTCATCTCGACGCCCATGTCGATCGAGGGCTTGCCGTCGAGGCGCAGGCTGTCCGGCGCCTTGGGGTTCTCGAACGACAGGTCCTTCACATACTGGGCGACGATCCGGAAACCCGGGCCCTGCGGCTGGCCGTCGATCGCGGCGGGGTTGGCGTCGGCGGGCGGAGCGGCGTCGGTCATGGGTGGAAGTTCTGTCTGGAATGTGGGTCGGGCATGCGCCCGGAAGGCGGGGCGACTACCATGCGCGGCCCCCTGCGGCAACGACGCTCGCCCAACGGGGGCGGCGCTTCGCCTTGCGCGGCCTTATATCAGCCCCTAATCGTCGTATTCCGCGTCGTTCCTCCCGACGCCAGTCAAGGATGTCCCGTGCCCCCGGTTTCGGTCCAGATCGTCATCTTCGCCGTCATTGCGGCCTTTGTCCTGTTCCAGCTCTACAATGTGCTGGGCAAGAAGGTCGGTCGCCAGCCCGAGGAAGACGCCCGGGCCCAGCCTCCCGTCGCCACCCCGGCGCAGGGCGAGGCCGGCGCCAATCGTCCGAACGTGCTGGACGCCGTGACCCTGGCCTCCATCGCCGGTCTGAAGGCGCGTGATCCGGCCTTTGATCCAGTTCGCTTCCTGGAAGGCGCCCGTCAGGCCCACGAGACCATCGTCCGCGCCTACGCCGCCGGTGACCGCGACACGCTCAAGCCGCTGCTGACCGCCAAGGTCATGGCCTCGTTCGACGCCGGGATCGCCGCCCGCGAGGCCCGCGGCGAAACCCAGACGGTCGAATTCGTCCATCCGGCCCGCGCCGATCTGGAGCTGGCGACGGCGGAAGAGAACCGCGCCATCGCCAAGGTCCGCTTCCTGGCCGAACTGCGCCACCGCACCAAGGCCGCCGATCCGGCGGCTGAGGAAGAAGTCGATGAACGTCGCGTCGCCGAGGTCTGGACCTTCGAACGTACCCTGGGCGCCAGCGATCCCAACTGGGTCCTGGCCCGCACCGAAGCCGCCGCGGCCTGATCATGGTCCGCGGCCGCGCCGCCGGGCGGATCGGAAGCGCAGCGGCCGCGCTGCTGCTGGCCCTGTTGGCGGCCTGCGCCACCCGGCCGCCGGTCTCGCCCACGCCCCGACCGGTTCCCGGCCCGTCCGAACCGGCGCCGCGTCCTCTAGAACCCCGCCCGCCGGAGCCCCGGCCAGAGCCGCCGCGCGGCGTGAATCCCTCGACCCTGCCCGGCTGGGACGACGAGGATCATCTGGCCGCCTTCAACGCCTGGGCCGATGGCTGCCGTATCTCGCGCGACGCCGCCGCCCGCACCCAGTGCGACCGGGCCCTGCAGATCCGCATGACCTCGCGTCCGGTGACCCCGTCCATGGCCCGGGCCTTCTTCGAGACCGGCTTCACCGTCGTGGCCGCCGAGACCGCCGACGGCGGACCGGGCCTGCTGACCTCCTATTTCGCGCCCGAATATCCGGCCAGTCGGACGCAGACGGCCGATTTCGACATGCCGGTTCTGGCCGCCCCCGCGGGCTGGCGGCGAGGCCAGG